>Ga0316603_10000004_pt1 | contig 420139 bp, 403 predicted proteins | sample OWC_soil_day10_n_FD_207649 | JGI IMG/M metagenome (GOLD analysis project Ga0316603, IMG submission 207649) | Wetland soil microbial communities from Old Woman Creek delta, Ohio, United States - OWC_soil_day10_noCT | ecosystem: Environmental > Terrestrial > Soil > Wetlands | place: USA: Ohio...
GCAGTGACATTGCCACTTGGTTGATCAATCGGTGAAGTCACTGGACCGTAATTACCGCTGGCATTGGTGGTCGCTGTTGCTGTCGTGCCGTCAGGGAAGGTCACAGTCACCGTTGAGCCTGGTTCAGCTGTACCGCTGACATCCACTGAACCATCTGGGTTGGTGGTCACTGTGGTGGTTGGCGCTTCTGGTGCGGTCGTGTCGATGTACGGCGTGGTCGTGGTTGGACCAGTGTTGCCTGCTGCATCTGTCGCACCTGCAGTGACATTGCCACTTGGTTGATCAATCGGTGAAGTCACTGGACCGTAATTACCGCTGGCATTGGTGGTCGCTGTCGCTGTCGTGCCGTCAGGGAAGGTCACAGTCACCGTTGAGCCTGGTTCAGCTGTACCGCTGACATCCACTGAACCATCTGGGTTGGTGGTCACTGTGGTGGTTGGCGCTTCTGGTGCGGTCGTGTCGATGTACGGCGTGGTCGTGGTTGGACCAGTGTTGCCTGCTGCATCTGTCGCACCTGCAGTGACATTGCCGCTTGGTTGATCAATCGGTGAAGTCACTGGACCGTAATTACCGCTGGCATTGGTGGTCGCTGTCGCTGTCGTGCCGTCAGGGAAGGTCACAGTCACCGTTGAGCCTGGTTCAGCTGTACCGCTGACATCAACAGAACCATTCGAATTAGTCGTCACAGTCACTGTTGGCGCTTCTGGTGCGGTCGTGTCGATATATGGCACCACAGTCGTCGGTCCTGTATTACCTGAAGGATCTGTCGCGCCAGCCGTCACATTGCCAGATGGCTGGTCTGGCTCGGACGTCACTGGACCATAGTTGCCATTTGAGTCGGCTTTCACTGTCGTTGTTGTTCCATCAGGATATGTAATCGTAACCGCTGCACCTGGTTCTGTGCTACCAGATATTGTCACACTACCATCATCATTGGTTCGCACATTAAGAACTGGTGCAGCAGGTGGCGTAGTGTCTGGCGCAGGCGATGAAGAGTCAGATCCCCCACTGGCAGCCAAAGCACCCAACCCACCGAGCGCCAAAGCACCAAGTAGGTAAGCAAAATTATTAGAAGCCTCTGGCGTTGCATAACCTAAACTCTGATACGAACTCATACCGTCATTCAAGCTTGATGACAAAAATGAGGGATCTCCCTCTTGAGGCACATAGCTGTAATACTCTCCGTTTTCAGCCAAACCAATTAACTCAGAATCCTCTGTGTCATAGTAATCCTCCAAAACCACATCTGCAGGAGCGTCTTTATCAAACTCTTCTCCCTCAACCTTAAATTTAATCAATAAGTTTTTGCCTTTGCGCGTCAACAAAACCTCTTCAGGCGCGTGTTGCGTACCCAAATCTTTCAATTCGTAATTAACACCGTTTTTTGCCTTGATTGTTAGCGTTTTGCCTTGCTTACCCGCACCAGCTTCTACTGTTGACACTTGTTCTTGACCATCTTTGATAATGACTTGAATTTGACTCATTTCGTTCTCCGTTAAAACCGAACAGCGAATGGACATGACCATTCGCACTAAATTTAAATTTCACCGCTGCCCTTTTACCTGAGCAGCCATTCATCGCACATATAATTACTGCTGTTTATCCAGCAATTCAATCACAACCCGTCGATCAGGCTGCAAGCAGGCAATCATATTGCTTCGTTCAGCTTTAAACTGATCACACCCCACACTTACTGGTTCGCGCTCTCCTCGTCCCTCAGTTTCCATGGGCAAACTTAAACCTTGTTTTCCCAAGTAGCGAGCAACACTGCTGGCCCTAGCCAAAGAAAGGGCCTCGTTGTAACGCTCATCACCTAAAGAATCTGTGTGACCAATAATTTTCAAACCAGACACTTCATTCATCTGGGTTTTTAAGTCAGCGATAAGGCTATTCAACTGAGCCACTCCAGTAGGTGATATATCGGATCCATTAGATGCAAACAAAGCATCAGCGCCCAAATTCACAATGCGCTCCGAAGACTTACAGATAGCAGAGAAACGATTGATTACATTGCTAGTCACCTTGATGCTTTTTAAATCTTGCAAGGCCTCAGTTGGTAAAACCTCACGGAATGCAATACCATCGCCACTCACCTTAATGTAGGTGGTTTCACTCTGTTTTGTGGCAAATTTCTGAGTCTCAACTTTCTTGGTCTCGGTCTTTTGTTCTTGAATAGACAGATTGAATGTGCCTTGACAAACTCCAACTTGAGTATAAGCACCCGGCAACAAAACCCCAGTAACATGACCGTTAATGTACGCAGTTACCGCATTTTTACTTTCGCCATATTCTCTATAAATAACCACGGGCAGAGCCTCCTTATTAACTGACGCGTTCTTAGCAGCAGATAAAGGAACGCCCGCACTTTGTGCATAAGCATTGAAAGAACTAAAAAACACAACTTGCAAGAACAGCAACTTCGTGAAACGATGATAAAAATTTTTTTTCATTCTTATACCTTTTTTTGACTAATAACCAATCTTTTGTATCTATATGAAGAAGGCGGGTTGATCTGGTACAGTATTCAGCCTATGTACCATGTATTATATTTTTAGTAATCTCAAGGTCAAGTTTGTTTTTTTTATTAAACATTTAAAAATCAAAAACAATATTCTGTTGTTTAAATAATATTAAAAAACATTGATTAAGTTTTTTTTGGTTGCTTTTGAGCCACAAGCAATGTTTTGAAAGGCTAAGATATTTGCAAAGAATTTATTAGAGGGCATTAGGAGACAAACGCGATAGAATATCGCGCCAACTACCTGAATCCAAATGAAAAATCGTTATTTCAAAAATTCAAAATTAAGCGAAGCCAAATTTCGCGAAATCTTGCGCTACTTTGCCCTTGATTTAACGGCAACTGAATGTGCAGCATTAAGCCACGTCAGTGTTCGTTCTATCAATGACATCTACCTTAAAATACGCCAAGGTTTGGTTGTCATCTACCTACAAAACTCACTTTTAAAAGGCGACTTAGAAGCAGACGAGTCCTACTTTGGTGCACGACGCGTTAGAGGCAAACGCGGTCGTTGCGCTTCGGGTAAAACCATCGTCTTTGGTTTACTCAAGCGCAATGGCAACATCTATACCGAAATAATCCCAGATGCTTCAAGAGCCAGCCTACAAGCCATCATTCGCGGTAGAGCCGACATTAACAGCATCATTCATACCGATGGTTGGCGCGGTTACGATGGTTTGGTGGACATCGGATTTGACAAACATTTCCGCGTCAATCATGGTGCAGATGAGTTTGCCATCGGCTCTAACCATGTCAATGGTATCGAGTCGTTTTGGAGCTACGCCAAACGCCGTATGGTACAATTTAACGGTGTTCACAAACACACTTTCCTTTTGTATTTAAAGGAAACTGAGTTTAGATTTAATAACCGCAAAACCAACCTTTATAAGTCCTTGCTCGTCATGCTACGCAATGACCCTTTGTAACCAATCTGCTTCCTAATGCCCCAAATAAATAAAGGTGTGATTACATGGTTTGTGAAACAATGCAATTGTAAACCAAATATATTCAATAAGGGATTAATTAAAATCTTTATATATATAATATTATTGAATATTGTTTAGGTTTCAACGCAATCTATAAAGTATTCCAATTGCCCATTGATGGTGCTTTTAATCAAGCCATGTGCCGATTGCTCAAAACCAGGGAATTGTGTATTAAACTCTAAAGTAAAATGTAGGTAATCGATGACTTCTTGGGTGATGTATTCACCTGGAATCAGTAAGGGGATGCCAGGTGGATATGGAGTGAGTAATACGCCCGTAACATGCTGGGTGGTTAAATCGCGCACATTCACACGCATCACCTTGCGGTGCGCGACACGACCCCACGCATCCGCAGGTGTCATCGCGGGTACAATCGGTTTGACATACATATCGTGTAGCGTATGTGCAATATTGTATTTTTGATAGGTGGTGTGAATGGCTTGGCATAAGTCTTTGATACCCATCGTTTCGTATTGCGGATAGGATTTGGCAAAATCAGGGAAAATCCGCCAAACAGGCTTATTGTCATCGTACATGTCTTTAAATTGTTGCAATTCGATGAGTAAACTGCTCCAACGTCCTTTGGTAATCCCGATGTTGAAAATCACAAAGAATGAATACAAGCCGACTTTGTCAATGATAATGCCGTAATCCGCCAAGTATTTTGCCACAATCGCCGCAGGAATCCCCGTCTCTTCAAATGTGCCTGTCATGTTCAGACCAGGCATCATCACTGTGGTTTTGATGGGGTCGAGCATATTCATATCGGGATCGATCGCACCGAAACCATGCCAATCATCGCCCGCTTTGATTTGCCAGTCGGTTGGGTTGCCGATACCATTCATGGGTAAATGCTCAGGTCCCCAAACCTTAAACCACCATGTATGCAAATCGGCAAACTCGGCTTCGGCTTTGCGCATTGCGTGGCGAAAATCCATTGCTTCGATGAGTGACTCTTCGGTTAAGGCTGTACCCCCTGGTTCATCCATCATGGCGGCAGCGATATCGCACGATGCGATGATGGAGTATTGTGGGCTAGTTGACGCGTGCATTAGGTAGGCTTCGTTAAAGCGATAACGATCCAGCGGGTTATTCACTGCGTCTTGCACCAAAATTTGTGATGCTTGCGACAAACTGGCAAGCAGTTTGTGGGTTGATTGGGTGGAAAACACGATGGATTTTTGCGTGCGCCCATACTCGCCATCAATGGCGTAATAATTTTTGTAAAACGGATGGAAATACGCGTGGGGTTGCCATGCTTCGTCAAAATGCAGGGTGTCAATTTTACCATCGAGCATGGATTTAATCGTGTGGGCGTTATACATCACGCCATCGTAGGTACACTGTGTGAGTGTGAGGATTTTGGGTTTGCGTGTTTTGTCTTCGATGAGTGGATGCGCGTCGATTTTTGCCTGTATGGTTTCCATTAAAAACTCAGATTTTGGAATCGGTCCAATAATCCCGTGGTAATTGCGTGTCGGCGCGAGGAACACGGGGATGGCTCCGGTCATAATAATCGCGTGTAGATTTGATTTATGACAATTTCTATCCACCACCACGATGTCCCCTGGGGCGACATTGGCATGCCAGACAACTTTGTTTGAGGTGGATGTGCCGTTGGTGACGAAAAAGCAATGATCGGCTTTGAAAATTCGTGCGGCGTTGATTTCTGAATCTAAGATTGGTCCAGTGTGCGTGAGTGGCTGCCCCAGTTCTTCGACCGAGTTACACACATCTGAGCGCAACATATTTTCACCGTAAAACTGGTGAAACAATTGTCCCACAGGGCTTTTTAAGTATGCCACACCACCTGAATGCCCAGGTGTGTGCCACGAGTAGGATGAGTTTTGAGCATAGTTCACCAAAGCGCGGAAGAACGGGGTGAACAAGCCATCCACATACAATTTGGCTTCACGTCGGACGCGTCGAGCCATGAATTCATTGGTGTCTTCAAACATATTCATAAAGCCGTGCATTTCACGCAAAATATCGGTGGGTAAATCGCGCGAGGTGTGTGTGCGCCCATAGAGGAAAATCGGGATGTCTAAATTGCGGGCGCGAATCGACTGCACCATTGCGCGGAGGTCTTCGACGGTTTGTGCTTTCGCGTCTTCTAACTCAATTTCACCATTTTCGGGCTCATCCACCGAAACGATGAATGCTGAGGCGCGCGCAGATTGCTGTGCCAACCCCAAAAAATCCCGTGCTTGTGTGACCACCACCACCGACTCGCCCTGTGCTTGCAGGGCTTCGGCAAGCGCACGCATGCCTGAACCTGAGATGTTGTCGACGTTGAAATCTTGGTCAACGATGATGATGGGGTAATCAAACTTCATAGCGTCTCCTTTACTTTAAAATAAAGCAACATAAGCGGCGCATTGTAGTGCATTTTTTCTTGAGCTGGCCTGATTTTTAATGTTTGCGTGTTGGCTGATGGCAAACTTCTGTTAACTTAAAGCATCGTGTGGGTATTTTCTGTTTTTGTTGGTTTGGTTTTGTGTAACAACTTTTTTTGCACTTGCCAAATCAAACCCGCCACAGGCAAAACCAAAAGTCCCATCGCGGTGTACTTGGCATCCCCATGTACAAAAATCCCTAATAAGTAGCCGAGCACGCTAATCGCGTAATAGGTCAACGCGACAATCGAGATGCCCTCAACCGTTTTTTGCATTTTTAACTGCATTTTCGCGCTGTTGTTCATGCCTGCGAGCATGGCACTGTTTTGCAACTGCATTTGTACATTGATTTCGGTGCGCAAGAGTTCCGCGATGCGGTCTATGCGGTGCGAGATGTCGTCGAGACGACGGTGCATCGAGTCAAATGTGCGCACCGCAGGCCCCAAACGTCGCTCGACAAAAGTTTGTAAGCGTTGTAAAGAGCCGAGTTTTTCTTCGTGCAACTTGTCGTATGAAAATTGCACGATTTGATAGTAGGCGCGGCTGGCGGCAAAACGTGAGGATAGGGTGTTGCGGTGGCTCTCAACCACTTTGGCGATTTCGAGCAACTCATCCAAGCGGCGGTGTTGCACCTGCGGATCGTTTTCATCGGCGTTGTCGGAAATCGCACTGAGAATTTGTGCCAGATGTGTATCAATACCAGTGAGCTCTTTACTCACGGTGCGCACATCTTTCATCGGAATCAACGCGAGGATGCGGTAGTTTTCCATTTCAATCAAGCGCGTGACCAGTCGCCCTGCGTCGGTACTGTTCAAGCTGTGGCTCACAGCAAAATAGCGGGAATGACCTTGGATATCGAGTTTAAAGTCAGTGTACACCTCGGCGCGACGCTCCATCACGTAGGAGCCATAGACCAGTGTGTCGCCATTGATGTCGGCAAATTGGCGAGTGACTTCGTCTTTAATCTCGTGGATGTCCTCAGGTTCAAGCGCGATGTGCAGATGGGTTTTGACCAAAACCTGCGCATCAATGCTCGCCAATGCGGTTTCGTCCACAATCGACAAAGGATTGGCACTAAAGACAGGTGCGTCCAACTCCAAAGACTGCGCTATGGTCAACGTATCAAACTCTGTGTGTTGCTCAAAACGGATGTGGTAATTTTGACAGGCGTATTCAAAAAATGAGTTTTGATGACTCTTCGGCGTGACCCCTTGGCGTTGTGCTAAGTTTTTTGCCAAATCCAATAAAGCGGTCGATTGGCTGTCGCCTTTCCAGTACAACAGATGCGCCACCGCGCACGGCACGGGTAAATTTAAATACGGGCGGGCGTGGGTTTCTTGATACAAATAGGCACGATTGAGTTGGCTCATGATTGTTCTCACACCAAATAGGGGTTAAAACGGCGTTCCTGTCCAAAATTGGACATCGGACCATGCCCTGAAATAAATTGCACATCATCGCCCAACGGTAGTAGTTTGCTTTTAATGGCGTTGATTAAATCCGCATGGTTACCGCCTGGAAAATCGGTGCGCCCAATCGAGCCAGCAAACAACACATCGCCCACCCAAGCCAAACGCATATTGGCATGATAAAACACCACATGTCCTGGGGTGTGTCCTGGGCAGTGCAAAACCTGCACCGTTTCTGTGCCAATGTGCAACACATCACCATCCTGCAAATAACGTGTTGGTACGAACGAACGTGCATTGCCCGAAAAACCATACACCCGCGCCCGCGCGGCTAAATCGTCTATCCAATATTGATCGGCCTCGTGCGGGCCGATGATGGGCATGGGCACATCCAAACCGTATTCGGTCTGCAAAGCGTCTGCCAACTCAGGCGCGCCGCTGGCATGATCCACATGCCCATGTGTGAGCCACAGTGCACGTACTTGTGCGCCCATCTCACGAATTTGTTTCATGAGTGTGGGCACATCGCCACCCGCGTCAATCACCACCGCGTCGTGCGTGGCATTGCACATCACAATTGAGCAGTTCTGTGCAAAAGGTGTGACGGGAACGATGGCGATGCTCAATGGAACTTGTTCATCCATCTCAAGCCTTTAAAAACAGTTGATACGCAGGGTTTTCGGTTTCATCCCAATAACGATACCCCAAGGTTGTGACAAATTTCTTAAACTGCGCGCGGTCTTTTTTCGCCACTTGAATGCCAACCAACACGCTGCCGTAGTCACCACCCTCAGAGCGGTATTGGAACAATGAAATATTCCAATGCGGTGAGACATGGGTTAAAAAGTGCATCAACACACCAGGACGCTCAGGAAATTCAAAGCGATAAATCAATTCATCGGTGACATTGCCACTCACACCGCCGACCATATTGCGCACGTGTTGTTTGGCCAACTCATTGTGGGTCAAATCGGTGGTTTCAAAACCTTTTTTACTGAATTTTTCGGCGATTTTGCCTGATTCTTTGGCATTGTGTACCGCAATACCGACCATGATGTGCGCTTGTGCTTTGTCATTCATGCGGTAGTTAAATTCGGTCACACTGCGCTCTTGCCCCACCAATTCGCACAGGCGCAAGAACGAACCGCGCTCCTCTGGGATGCTCACCGCGAATAAAGCCTCACGGGATTGTCCAATTTCCACGCGATCCGCGACGAAGCGCAATCGGTCAAAATTGGTGTTTGCGCCCGATGCGACGGCGATGAGGTTTTGCCCCTTTAAACCTTTGTCCTCGGCGTATTTTTTCAGTCCTGCCAAGGCCATCGCACCTGAGGGCTCGAGAATAGAGCGTGTGTCTTGAAACACGTCTTTAATCGCGGCACAAATCGCATCGGTATCGACCACCACATAGTCATCGACCAAATCTTGCGCGAGGCGGAAAGTTTCCTTACCGACTTGCTTGACTGCGGTGCCGTCGGCAAAAATCCCGACTTCTTTGAGCGTCACGCGTTTGCCCGCACGGATGGATTGCAGCATGGCATCCGAGTCCACACTTTGCACACCGATGACTTTGATGTCTGGATTGACGCTTTTGATGTACGCCGCCACGCCCGTGACCGCGCCACCGCCACCGATGGAGACGAAGACCGCGTGTATCGGGCCTTTTGCGCTGGCATTGACACTATTAAACTGACGCATGATTTCCATACCAATCGTGCCTTGCCCCGCAATCACATCAGGGTCATCGTATGGGTGAACGAAGGTGAGTTTGCGCTCTTTTTCCAATTGCAAGGCTTTGTCCAACGCATCCGAATACGAACCGCCGTGTAATACAATTTCGACATGCTCGCCACCAAAGCGTTTGATGGCTTCGACCTTAATCGCAGGTGTGGTTTCAGGCACAACGATGGTCGCGTTGCATTTGAGTTTGGCGGCTGAGTATGCCACGCCCTGCGCATGGTTGCCCGCCGAGGCAGTAATCACACCTTTTTTGAGTTGCTCGGATGTGAGCTGCGCCATTTTATTGTACGCACCGCGAATTTTGTATGAGAATACGGCGTGGGTGTCCTCGCGTTTGAGGTATACGTGGTTGTGAATACGGCGTGAAATTTGGGGTGCGAACTCCAAGGGGGTTTCCGAGGTGATTTCATACACGCGTGAGGTGAGGATTTTTTTGAGGTAGTTGGTATAAGGCATGGTGCTTCTGAGGTTGATTTTTTAAACCTTAAAGATACCACAACCCACCCTATTTGTCCTTGAGACCTTGAGTGAGCTGTGCGTTTTTCTCAATTTGTCCCAAATTCTGTGTTTAAATGGCGCACATTGAATAAGGATGACTCATGCCCGATTGGCTCAATCATTTACTCCAACTGTTTTCACTCTCATCGGTGGGCTTGCCCGCGATTTTTGTGGTGGCGTTTGTGTCGGCGACGATTTTGCCAATGGCAACCGAGCCTGTTTTGTTTGGGTTTATCAAACTCAATCCCGACATGTTTTGGCTCGCGATTGTCGTTGCCACCATCGGCAATACTTTAGGGGGTATGGTGACTTATTTTATGGGCTATGGTGCGCATGAGTTGCTCGCGCATGACAAACCGCCTGTGCATTTGCGCTGGCTACAAAAACTCGGCGCGCCCGTGTTGTTGCTCTCGTGGGTGCCGCTCATCGGTGATGCGCTGTGTGCAATGGCAGGTTGGTTGAAATTGGCGTGGAAGCCAGTTTTGCTGTGGATGTCGTTGGGCAAGTTGATCCGTTTTGTGGTGATGACGGCTGCGTTGCTGTGGATTCCCGAATCTTTTTGGCAACGTCTTTTTTGAGTGTATCAAACGCATATTTCTTTAGGATTGCGCGCCCCATTTGCCCGCGATGCCATCCCTCAAGCCGCGCCACAACGATGGCACACCCAAAGACCACTCTTTAAACATCGCGGCGCGCACCATTTCTTTGACGACCAACACCGCTGTAAAGGCATGAAACGTGATGCGTTTGCCCGCTCGCGCCCATGCGCGGGTTTCGCGCTGGAGTATGGTTTGAATGATGAGAAAACGGTTGCGGATGTGAAAATAACGGTACATATCCGATGCGCGGTACAGTGAGCGCACGCCGATGTCGATGTTGTCGTGACCGCGTTGGCGAATCAAGGTCATGGCGTTGACATAGGCAATTTTAAAAAATTCACTGGCGCGGTAGCCAAACTCGGTGTCGTCCCACGCGAGAAAATAACGCGCATCGGCGTAACCGATTTTATCAAATACAGAACGATGAATCAGCGCACCTTCAAAGCACGCGCAGTTGGTGTGCCAAATATCAGAGGTTTTAAAAATACTGTCGGGGTAAGGACGCGCAAATCCTATCCACGGCAAAAAAGTGTTTTGCCAGTAAAACACCGTGCCATTTGGGTTGGTGCGGCGACCATGCAGAATGTGCGCTTGGCTGGAAAATTTCATCAGACCCGACAAGGCTTCGGGACGTGCCAGCACATCATCGTCCATCACCCAAACCCAGTCGTAGCCTGCTTTGTGTGACGTTTGCATTCCCTGCGCAAAACCGCCTGCACCGCCCGTGTTGACGTTGCTGTGGTGGATGTGCCAAGTCATTTCAGGATGCGCTGCCACATAGCGGTCTAACTCGATGTGTGTGTCGTCGGTGCTGGCGTTGTTGATGACCACAATGCCTGACAATGCCTGTGTTTGCGCGAGCAAGGTGTCCAAGCATTCAAGCAACCACGCGCGGCGGTTAAAGGTGACGACAACGGCACAAATACGCATAAGTTATACCAAGGGGTTGAGGTTAAACGCGGGCATGGTGGTGCCGTTGGTTTGTGCGTGCAAAAATGTGTGCGCACAATCCAAGGCTTCGGCAATCGTCACGTCCATGTCCAAATAGCGGTAGGTTCCCAAGCGTCCGACAAAGGTCACATTGCGCGCCTGTTGCGCCAGCGTGACGTATTGCTCCAGCAGGGCTTTTTCGTTCACTTGACGTATTGGGTAGTAGGGCGTGTCGTTCGGTTCGCACGCGCGTGAAAACTCTTTGAAATACACGCTGCGCTCGTGTGACTCCCACGGCGCGAAGTGTTTGTGTTCGGCGATGCGCGTGTACGGCACATTCACATCGCCATAATTCATCACTGCGCAACCTTGAAAGTCTCCTTCACACTCACCACGCTCAAAGTCCAGCGTTCGATACGCCAATCGCCCCAACGCATGGTCAAACCAAGCATCAATTGGACCACTGTAAAACACATGGTCAAACGCGTTTGCCTGTTCGCGTGCGAAGGCGGTGTTCAATTGCACCGAGATGTTCTCATGATTCAGAATGTTTTCAACGATGGCTGTATAACCCTCTTTGGGCATGCCTTGAAAGCGGTGGTTGAAATAATTGTCGTCGTAATTAAAGCGCACGGGCAAGCGTTTTAAAATACTGGCGGGTAATTCGATGGGGGCGATGCCCCATTGCTTGAGGGTATAGCCTTTGAAAAACGCTTCGTATAAATCGCACCCGATAAATTTGAGCGCTTGCTCTTCAAAGTTGCGCGGCTCGCTGATTGATGTGTCGGCCTGCGCGGCGATGAATGCGCGCGCTTCATTTGGTGAAAAAGTTTTGCCGAAAAATTGATTGATGGTGTGCAGGTTAACCGGCAGGGAAAACACTTGCCCATTGACGGTGGATTTGACGCGGTTGGTGTAGGGCATCCACTCGCCAAATTGACGTATGTAGTCCCAAACCGTCTGATTATCGGTGTGGAAAATATGTGGGCCATAAACGTGAACCATGACATTGCTTGTATGGTCACGCTCAGAAAAACAATTGCCCGCCAAATGCGGGCGGGCATCGAATACGGTCACAGTGTGTCCGGCGCAGGCCAATTCACGCGCAATCACTGCGCCTGAAAAACCCGCACCGACCACCGCAATATTCATGGATTAACCAATTTTCAAATTGAATTTTTCGCGCAAAGCAAAATACATTTTTTCGAAAACGATGACTAAAATCACCACCACAATCAACACCAAGATTTTATCAACCAACACCATGATGCCTTTGTCGTGTTGGAACACATTTAAAAATTGCAAAATCATCAGAATGGGTGCGTGGAACAAAAAGACACTCAACGAATATTTGCCCAAGAATTTAAACGGGGCGGTTGAGAACATCTTTTGTGACAGGCTTTCAGATTTGGTCAGCATAATCACGAACAGGCCACCAAACGGCAACATCATATAGTCTTTGTAAGCGTGTGGGCTATCAGGACGCCACAAGATGTAGAGCATGGCGATCCAAATCAATGGCTCAAAAAACTGCCAAGTTTTTGACCATTCGATTTTTGAGACTTGTGTGAAAATGAATGCACCGATACACGCATCCATAAAGAAGCGCAATAAGCCCGCCACCACAAAAGCGTTGTACTCTTGGACGTGTACTTCGAGCGAATTGTAATCGTGTTGCAACAAAACCCAAAAGAAAAAGCCAAAAAACGCAGTAATCCAAGGGGCTTGGGCTTTAAAACGGCTCAACACCGCGAACAACACCGCACCACCAAATACCTCGACCGACAATGACCAACCAGGGTAGTTGTAGTTGATTTCATAGTGCTGAATTGAGAACGCTTGCAACAAGAAAATGTTTTTGAACAAATTCAGTGAGAAGCCTTCAGAATGGTAATTTTTCACCACCGCATCGAGCAGCCCATAATTGCCATCAAAATGACCACGAGCCAAAGCCATCACAATGACCAAAACCAATACAATCAACACTGAGAACAAATAGTGTAGCCACAGGCGATCAGAACGTTTGATGATGTGATCCACCACAACGGCGGGATCCCATGGTTTGGGTTTGAGTGCCGACAAGGCAATGAAAAAGCCCGAAATCATGAAGAATATTTCAAGCAGATTGTACAAACCTGTCCAACCGAATTTGCCCCACATATTGCCCGTAGACCAGTGGTTCAAGACAATCATCAAGGCCATCAGTCCACGGACACCATCCACGGCATCCAAACGCGCGCGTGGTTTTGGCGCTACTGCTGTTTGCGTCATTTAACTACTCCTGTTTTATTTTTTAGGGAAAATTTTTTGTTTTGCTTTGAGCGCGGTTCGATACAGTTTTGGGCTGTAATACAGTAAACCAAAAGAAACTGTCTGCCTACGGTCCAATAGGCTTACAATCTTTGACCAATGTGAAAATTCAATTTTACCAAACATTTCTGTATGCGTGGCTTTTATTCGAGCACACACGCCCATGGCATCGGGCAGTTCGTGGCGAATCGCATCGGCACAAGCCCATAAATAGGCTTTACACGTCAAACCAAAGTACGCATCCGCCAATGCTGGACTCATCGGTTCGGATAGTTGTAAACGTTCGCGCAACATCTGTACCGTGGTGAGAAAATCAAAACTTTTTTTCGCCGTCCAGACTTTCATAATTGAGTTGGGATTTTGGCGGTAGTACACCACATGCTCAGGCTCATACCAAATGGTTGTGGCGCGCGAGAGCAACGGGGTTGAAGTGGCGACATCCTCCATGTATAAGCGTGATGGATAAGGCACTTGTAGCAGCAGTTCGCGTTTGGCGATGAATCGCCACGCATAAAAAGTCTGTGCGTTGATATAACTGGCAATCACGGCTTGATCCACAGTCACCACGGCTTTGGGTTCAAACAAAAAGCCTTTCATGCCCCATGCGTGGTCTTTTTCGTACCAATAACTGCCAAAAAAAACCATGTCCATGTTTAAATTTTTAACATCTGTGAGTACTTTAACGAAGGCTTTTTTATTCACATAATCATCTGCATCCAATGTGAACACATACTCACCCTGCGCGATTTGAATGCCATGATTGCGCGCGCCGCTCAGACCTTGATTCTCTGCCAAAGTCTCAATGCGCACGGGCACTTCTGAATGTTGCCAACAGCGTTGGTAAATGTCCTGCAACTGTTGGGTATTGAGCGCGTCAGAAGCATCGTTGATGATGATGATTTCATAGGGCGCGTCTTGCACGCAGGCATCCAAGATGCTTTGTACTGCGGTGTAGATGTACTTGCCCGCATTGAAATAAGGAATGACGATGGATAACAGCACAAAAATCTCCGAATAACTTTTAAATTAACGCCCACCACGCTTGAGCAAACCCAAGCCAAAGTGTAAATTCGCCTCTAAAAATCCCGCCTTAGAACCGCAATCAAAGCGTTTACCTGAAAATGGCACACCCAAAATCGTTTCGGTTTTGAGCAATTCGCTGATGCCGTCGGTCAATTGAATTTCACCGCCTGTACCGCGTTGGGTGGTTTCGAGCAGTTGCATGATTTTGCCATTGAGAATGTAGCGTCCAACCACCGTCCAATTGGATGGCGCGTCCTCGCGTTTGGGTTTCTCGACAATCCCTGCCAATTCAATCGGAATTTGATGTTCATTCTTGGGCGCGACCACGCCGTATTGCGAGACCTCATCCCACGAGACTTGCTCCAGCGCAATCACACTGCTGCCTGTACGCTCGTGGACTTCGTTCATTTGTTGCAATGCGCCTTTTTGATAGCCGTCAATCAAATCATCGGGCAAAAGCACCGCGAAATATTCATCGGGATGCACCAATGGCGCACCACAATGCACCGCGTGACCCAAGCCCAAAGGCTCTGCTTGGCGAATATAAATGCAGTTGACATGCGAGGGAATGATGTTGCGCACGATTTCGAGTGCTTCGGTTTTGTTCTTTTCTTCCAGCTCGTTTTCAAGTTCAGGGCTGCGGTCAAAATAATTGGCAATCGCTTGTTTGGAACGCCCCGTGATGAAAATCAAAGTATCGCAACCCGCTTCCACCGCTTCGCGCACCGCGTAATCAATCACGGGTCTATCGACCACGGTGAGCATTTCTTTGGGCACCGACTTAGTGGCAGGCAAAAAGCGCGTGCCCATGCCAGCAACGGGAAATATGGCTTTACGCAGTGGTTTCATAACGTGTCCCTTTAAATTTTAAAATAATTTTTCCGAAATTTTACCGTGCTCCAAACGAATCGCGGTGTTGCACACGCGCTCAATCATACCCATATCGTGTGATGCCAACACCATGATGGATGAGCGATTGAGCAAGTCGTTCATCCGTGCCGTGGCTTTCTCGGCAAATGCTGAATCGCCGACCGATAGCCACTCATCCATTAAGATGATGTCCGCATTGGTGCTGGTCGAGACCGCGAAGCCCAAGCGCATCGACATCCCAGAAGAATACGTGCGCATCGGCATATACAGATAGTCCCCCAAGTCGGTGAATTCGGCGATGTCTTTGATTTTCTCTTCGACTTCGGATTTGCTCATGCCCATAAGGATGCCGCGAATGAGGATGTTTTCGTAGCCGCTGGCTTCACCATCCATGCCCAAGCCAATATCGAGCAAACTCGCGACCTTGCCTTCAACGTCTAAGTGTCCTGAAGTTGGCGTGTAGGCTCCTGCCAATACGCGCAGTAAAGTTGATTTGCCCGAGCCATTGTGTCCAACCAAACCGAGGCGGTCACCTGGTTTTAAATCCAAATCAATTTCATCGAGCGCGCGCACCACGACGTGTTTTTTGGCATCCTCAGCAATGCGCCCACCTGTGGCTGCTTGAATAATCTGCTTTTTCAGTGACCGATTGGACGTATTGTAAATCGGGAACTCAACGCAAAGGTCGTGTGCTTTAATGTGTGCAGTCATTTTTTCCTCTTACAACCAATACGCCACGCGGGTTTTAAAGCGCGCTTGCGCCCACAATGCCACCACAGTACAAATCACCGCGGTAGAGAGCATCCACACCCAAGAAGTCATCGCCACAGCATGCCCTGTCAATGGCGCGCGGACAATTTCGAGTGCGTGGAAAAACGGATTGTTGCCTGTCACATAATGTTTGTCCACGGGCAATAAATGCGGTTGCCAAAAAATCGGCGTGAGAAAATACACAATCTGCATGATGCTTTGAATGATGGGGGGAATGTCACGAAAACGCGCGCACAGATAGGCGATTGGGACGGAAACCATGAGCAAGGTGTAACTGAGCAAGGCAAACCCCAAGATGGATTGGAGGATTAAGGGTCGCCAAGCGAAATCCAAATAGATCCAACAACCGATGAAGATTACAAAGTTGTGTGCAAGAAAAATCAAATTACGCGCCCACAAGCGCAAAATATACACAGGCAAAGGCAAATTGATTTGGCGGATATAGCCTTCAAATTGTGAAAATCCCGTGCAGGCATCGTTGATTTGGGTGGAGATAAACACCCACATAATGGTTCCCGCCGCAAAAAAAGGTAGGAAATTCGGCACATCGACATGGAAAATTTGCGTCCACAGAAAACCCAAGGCGATAATCATCACTGCCGTGCTCATGGTGATCCAAAACGGGCCCAAGACCGAGCGGCGATAGCGTTGGCGAATATCAAACCACGCCAACAACCACCATTGGTTGGTGGATTTTAAACTTTTGATAAAATCAGACATAGTGACTCAAAAAAGGGGCGAACAATAAAACCGACATTTTACGCCATAATCCACCCACAAAGCGTAAAAATCAGTGTGTCTCAGACAATTGAGCCATCATCGTGTGCAATAACAATGTGCCCGTCCGCGCCACCAATATCCAACGCCGTCATTGAGAGCGACGTTTTATTAGCGAAGCAATCCATACCCCCTTAAACTCGCTGCGTCTGCTGACCATGCGCCATCCATCTGTCGCAAGCATGGCATTGATTGAATCAACGCAATCACGATAAAATACCACGCTCATCAAAGCCGTTTACAATGACGTCAAACCCAATCAAACACTGTCTATGAATACATCCAGAAACACTTCCCCCAATTTTTACGTCATCGGTGATGTACAAGGCTGCTCAGACGCGCTCACGCGCTTACTGGTTCAGATTCCTGTGGATGCCGATGTGTGGTTTTGCGGTGATTTGATTAACCGTGGCCCCGATAATTTGGGTGTGTTGCGTCAAGTGCGTGATTTGGGCGTGCGGGCGCGGGTGGTGTTGGGCAACCATGACATTCATTTATTGGGTGTTGCCGCAGGTGTACGTGAAGCAGGGCGATTGGACAGTATCTCCGATATTCTCAATTGCCCCGAGCGCGACGCGTGGCTTGATTGGTTGCGCCAATGGCCGCTGGCGCATTACGAGCAGGGCGTGTTGTTGGTACATGCGGGCGTATTGCCGCAATGGTCGTTGGCACAGACGCTAAAATATTCACAAGAAGCGCAACAAATACTGTCTGCAGACGATTACGTTGAGCAACTCAAAACCCTGTTTGGTAGTTCGCCCAACCGCTGGAAAAACACGCTTCGCGGGGCAGAGCGTACCCGCGCCATCATCAACGCGTTTACACGCATCCGTGTGTGTGACGCACAAGGCGCGATGGACTTTCAATTCAAAGGTGAATTACCCGATGTCCCCGAGGGATTGATACCGTGGTTTCGAGTGCCCTCGCGCAAAACTGTTAATCAGCCAATCATCTATGGTCACTGGTCGGCTTTGGGTTTGCACTACGAAAACAACACAGTTTGTTTGGACACAGGTTGTGTGTGGGGTTTGGAGCTCACCGCTTATCATTACCCAAGTGGTGAAACCATCAGTGTGCCAGCGATGCTTTAATTTTTTACATTTAAGGCATTTTTTGCTCCAACGCCTGCACCTGCTTTTCCAATGCCTCCAATTTTTCACGCGTGCGTGCGAGCACAGCGACTTGTACTTCATACTCTTCACGCGTGACCACATCGAGTTTTTGTAGCGCAGCGATGAGGAAGGTTTTGGCATTCGCGCCCAAATCTTGTAGCGGTGTGTTGTGCGTCCACGACTCTACGGTGGCCTCGATGGTGGATTTCCAGTCGTTGGTATTCATATGTCCTCCAATTGAATGGGTGCATTATCGCATTTTTGTATGGGTTGACGCACGCGCTTTTGATGGTCAGCGTGGTTTATTCACTGTTTAAAGGTGCTTTTTTAAACGCGACAAACCCTCCGTGTGGAGGGTTTGTGCTCAATTGATAACCTATCAAGTAAAGACTTTGAAGTCCAATGCTTACTTATTGGTGTAGGCAGACTCTTCGTGGTTGATGATGTCCACACCTTGCAACTCATCGTCTTTAGCCAAACGGATGCCCATCACGAGATCAATCAATTTAATGATGACAAATGTACCGACAGCCGCATAAACGATGGTTGCACCGACGCCGATGGCTTGGATTTTAACTTGTTCCAAAGTGCTTTCTTTGCCCAAACCAGTTGAGAATGCGAATGCACCTGTCAAAATCGCGCCAACAATCCCCGCAACGCCGTGACATGCGAACACATCCAACACGTCATCCACTTTAAAGAAGCGTTTGCTTTGTACAGCCCAGAAACTGGCGGTTGCACCCAAAGCACCAATCACAATTGCATACGCTGGACTGACAATGCCTGCGGCTGGTGTAATCGCCACCAAACCAACCACTGCACCCGTTGCCGCACCGACCGCACTCATGGCGTGACCTGTGGCTTTTTCCCAAAAAATCCAAATCATCAACGCGACTGCTGTGGCAATTTGTGTGGTCAACATCGCCAAGCCCGCATTGCCATCAGCGCTTAATGCGCTGCCTGCGTTAAAGCCGAACCAGCCGAACCACAGCAGACCAGCACCCAAAATCACGAATGGAATATTGTGTGGAATCGCGCCGTTTTTAGTGGTTTGTAGGCGAGGGCCAAGCAATTTAGCAGCGACCAAAGCCGATACGCCTGCGTTGATGTGTACCACGGTGCCGCCTGCAAAGTCCAAAGCGCCCAATTCAAACAACCAACCCGATGCATCCCATACCCAGTGTGCCACAGGTGCGTAGACCAGTACGCTCCACAGAGCGATAAAGACGATGTACGCACCAAATTTCATACGATCAACCAAAGCACCGCTAATCAATGCGGCCGCGATGATGGCAAAGGTCGCTTGGAACATCACGAATACATATTTGGGAATCAAATGAGCCGCATTAAAGGTGGCTGCGGTTGAATCTTTGTCCATCCCTGCGAGCATGATGTTTTGAAAACTGCCGAAGTACGCGCCCATCGACTCATCACCAAAAGCAATGGAGTAACCTGCCACCACCCACACAATGGTCACCACACCAATGGCGGTGAAAGACATCATCATGGTGTTGAGCACGCTTTTGCTGCGCGACAAACCGCCGTAGAAAAAAGCCAGCGCGGGGGTCATCAATAACACCAAAGCCGAGCAGATTAAGACAAAAGCGGTGTCTGCAAAATCCACAGCAGCAACCACTTCGGGTGCTGCAGGAGCGGCTTCGGGCGCGGTTTGCGCCCAAGCAGCTCCTGTGGCAAGCATGAGTAGCAGGGGCAGTAAAGGCAGTAATTTACGTTTCATATCATTCTCCTGTGGAACTGTTTGTGAATGGGTGAGATTTCTACACAACTTTTATTGCTCAGATTTCGTCGCAAACCATGTTGAACAACGAACCATTTAGGTGGCGCAGAAGCCTCGGATTCATTAAAAATTGAGGACACTCAAAAAAATAATTTTCGAGCAGACTGGGTGCAGTTTGAGTGAAAAAAAAAGATTTGTAAAGCAAGAGGGCAGTCGAAAAACCGTTATAAGCACTTGATTTATTTGGAATTTGCAACCGAATGGTGCGATTCGTGTGGATAAGTCCAAGCATGTGCACTGCGATGGTGCGAGGGCAGTAATGGGAATTGCATTTCCCTCAGGCTGCGTTTTTTTGGTGCAAGGTTAAATTTTTTTTGTGGCGCGGATAAAATGTCTGATTTTTTGCATAAACCGTGCACATAGGTATTGCGGTATTTCTGTGTGCATCCCCCACTGCGGGGTTTGGTTAGATTGGTTGGGCAAATGGGTGGCGTAAACTTGCGGCAAGTACGATTTTTTGCTGGGTTGCGCAGAGGTTTTATTGATTCAATGTGCTTAATTCAAAACGCACGCCCCACAAATGTTCGCCACGTGTTTGATATTTTCGTTCAAACGGGGTGATGGCTTGAGTGTTTGTGAGTTCACCCAAAAATTCCGGGTTTTTTTGAGTCAGTTGTGTGGTCGCCACGGTGAATTCTTGTATGTAGATGTCCCAGTTGCTGCGCGCTTCAAGCATACCGCCTAAACTCAATAGCGCTGGAAACACCGCGTGCCCGTGCCAGCGTTTGTGCAATTGTCCGATTTTTGGATAAGGGTTGGGGTAGAGAATATAGTGCTTGTAAAGGGTTTGACCACGTTCGGTCAGACATGCCGCCAGCAGTCGCCAAACATCCACCACATCCGCGCGCAGCCACAATAGATTTTCAGGGGTGGGTTCGCGCCACCATGTTTTTTGGGTTTGAATGCGCACCTGCGATTGATCCACCCCAACCACAAAACACTCTGGATGCGCCTGTGCAATGTGCAGAGTGGATTCACCCACACCACAACCCGAATCGAGTATGAGTGGTGCAAATCCGCGTTGCGCCCATTGATCAATCAACTCATCAAAGGCAAGTTGGTTGTGTAAGGCAATCGGTTTTTGAAAGGGATGTTGGGCGTGGCGCGCAACGATTTTGCTCAAATCGGCATGGATACTGGATTGATCGGTGTGGATGCTGCTGGGCGCATCGGTGTGGTTTGTGGGGGTTGTGGCGTTCATGGCGTGATTATTTCACAAACAATCCGCTGTCGGTAGGTCATTTTCAGGATAAAATACGACGTTATCAAAACGCTTAGAGTTCATCATGGTTGGCATTTTACTTCTAACACACGCCCCGCTTGGCGAAGCCTTTTTGGCAACACTCACGCATGTGTATAAATCCAAGCCCATTGCCGTTGAGGTGATGGACGTGCTTGCAGATCAAGACACCGAGCAAGTGCAAGCATTGGCGCACGACACCATTCGTGCTCTCGATAGTGGCGCGGGCGTGTTGGTGTTCACCGATATTTGCGGCGCGACCCCTGCCAATTGCGCGGTGCGTTTAATTGAAGCGGGCGAACCTGTGTCTTTGGTATATGGTGTGAATTTACCCGCGCTGTTACGCGCAATGTGCTATCGCAATTTGTCTTTGTCTGAGTTGACCGCCAAAGTGGTGGAGGGCGGTCAGCGTGGCGTATTTACCTATCAAATCGAACAAGGCAATGTTTGCCCGACTTGTTAATTTTTTTGAATATTTAAGGAATTCCCATGGTTCAAAGCGACACCACCATTATCAATAAACTCGGATTGCATGCACGCGCATCGGGGGTATTGACCCAAACCGTCACCCCGTTTAAAAGTGAAGTATGGATTATCCGCAATGGTCGCCGTGTCAATGCCAAATCGATTATGGGTGTGATGATGCTCGCGGCAGGTATTGGCTCCAATATCACCATCGAAGCGGACGGCGAGGACGAGCAAGCCGCATTGGATGCGGTATTGGCGATCATCGCCGATAAGTTTGGTGAAGGTGAATAAGCATGACCTTTAGCATTCATGGCATCGGTGTGAGTGATAAGGTCGCGATTGGTCGCGCCCATTTGCTCTCGCACGTCAGCCTTGAAGCGCAGCACTATTTGGTCACAGGCGACCAAATTATCGATGAGTTGAGACGCTTTGCCGATGCTTTGCAGTCGGTGCAAGATGAATTCACTCATTTACAAGCCAATTTAGACGAGGACGCACCCGTTGAGATGAGCGCGATGCTGGCGGTGCACAGCATGATTGTGCGCGATGAATTGATTGCGCAGGCGACGCTGGATTTGATTACGGAAAAACGCTACAACGCCGAATGGGCGTTGTCTGAGCAAGTGAACCAACTCATCGCGCAGTTCGATGCGTTTGAGGACGAATACCTGCGCGAGCGCAAGCACGATGTGATGCAAGTCGGTACGCGCATCATGCGCGCTCTGCGCGAGAACAATCAATTGGTATGCGAATTGCCGCAAGCGTTTGACTCGGAGATGATTTTGGTCGCGCACGACATCGCGCCTGCGGATATGTTGCAGTTCAAAGGCCGCTCACTCGCAGGTTTCATCACCGACACGGGTGGGCCGAACAGCCACACCGCGATTGTCGCACGCGGTTTAGGCTTGCCCGCGGTGGTCTCGACGGGGCAAGCGCGCAGCATCATTCGTTCCAATGAATGGGTGATTGTCGATGGGGTGAACGGTGTGGTGTTGGTCAATCCTGACGAGCTCATTCTCTCGCATTACCGCCAAGTCCAACAAGCACAGATTGAAGCAGAGCAACGCTTGGCCGAGTTGATTGGGCGCGATGCCCGCACCCTTGATGGAACGCCCATCAAGCTTATGGCAAACATTGAATCGCCCAATGACATTGCGCGTTTGCACACCATTGGCGCGGACGGCGTGGGCTTATTTCGCTCTGAATATCTATTTATGAACCGCAAAGACTCACCTGATGAGTCTGAGCAATTTAATTTTTACAAAGCCGCCGTGGTGGCGATGAACGGCAAACCCGTGACCATTCGCACTTTGGACATTGGCGCGGACAAAGAACTCTCAACCGATGACTACGAAACCTCGGTCAATCCTGCTTTGGGCTTGCGCGCGGTGCGCTATTGTTTGGCCAATCCCAATATGTTCATCACGCAAATTCGGGCGATTTTGCGCGCGTCGCATTATGGTTCGGCAAAACTGCTCATCCCGATGGTCAGTGGATTGGAGCAGTTGCAACAGACCTTGCATTTAATCGAACAAGCACGGGTGCAGTTGCGCGAAGCGGGTATCCCATTTGATGCGCAGATGCCCATCGGGATTATGGTTGAGATTCCTTCAGCGGCATTGATACTCAATGCTTTGTTACCATTGATTGACTTTGTCTCGATTGGTACGAATGACTTGACCCAATACACCCTCGCAGTGGATCGCGGTGATTCGGATGTGGCGCATTTGTATGAAGAACTGCACCCTGCGGTGTTGCAACTCATCGTATTTACCATTCGCGCGACGCAATTGGCGCAGAAGTCGGTGTCGATTTGTGGCGAAATGGCGGGTAACGCCAAACTCACACGTCTGTTTCTCGCAATGGGATTGGATGAATTTTCAATGCAACAAACCCAGATTTTGCCCGTCAAAGCGCAGATTTTAGAGACCTCGATTGAGCAATCGCAAGAGGCGTTGAACCGCGTATTGCAGTCCTTTGATGTTGCCAGTATTAAAAAACACATTCGAGAACTCAATGCACAGGGGATGAATGAGCCAATCACAATCAGCGCGACAGTTCATTAAAATAAAACACGCAACACAACCAACCACATTTGAAAGACCTGCATGAGCACAGCAAGCCCCATTGATTACAATTCTGAACACACTGAAGCGTCCAACTTCATTCGCCAAAAAATGGATGCCGACATCGCCGCAGGCAAATACGCCCATCGCATGGATGCGCAGGGCAAGCCACTGCCGAACGTGGTCACGCGTTTCCCACCTGAGCCGAACGGCTACCTGCACATCGGTCACGCAAAAAGCATTTGTTTGAACTTTGGTACAGCACAAAGTTATGGCGGGCGTTGTCACCTGCGTTTTGACGACACCAATCCTGAGAAGGAATCGACTGAGTATGTCAATTCGATTAAAGACATGGTGCGCTGGCTTGGTTTTGACTGGGTCGATGCCGATGGCGCAGAGCATTTGTATTACGCGTCGGACTACTTTGAGCAGTTGTACCAATTCGCTGAAAAATTGATTGAAGCGGGTCACGCGTATATTGATTCACAAGATGCCGATACCATTCGCGCCCAGCGTGGGCAATTGCACGAAGCGGGTACTCACTCACCGTATCGCGAGCGCCCTGCGAGTGAGTCGTTGGATTTATTCCGCCGTATGCGTGCGGGAGAGTTCCCTGAAGGCGCGCATGTCTTGCGTGCAAAAATTGATATGGCATCGAGTTTTATCGTGATGCGCGATCCGGTGATTTATCGCATTCGTTATGCCCATCACCACCGCACGGGTGATGCGTGGTGTGTTTATCCACTGTATGACTTCACTCATTGTATTTCCGATGCGCTTGAGCGCGTGACCCATTCACTGTGTACACTGGAATTTGAGAACAACCGCCCGTTGTACAACTGGGTTTTAGAGCGATTGGTTGAAGTGGGTGTGTTTGAACAACCGTTACCCGAGCAAACCGAATTTGCGCGTCTGAACCTCACTTACGCGATTACCAGTAAACGTAAATTGCTGCAATTGGTTGAGCAAAAACACGTTGATGGTTGGGACGATCCGCGCATGATGACACTGGTGGGCATTCGCCGTCGTGGCTTTACGCCAGAGAGTTTGCGCCTGTTTGCCGAGCGCATTGGGGTGTCCAAAGCCGATTCATGGATAGACATGAGTGTGCTCGAGCAAGCGGTGCGCGATGATTTGGATGTCAAAGTCCCGCGTGCAGTCGGTGTGTTGCAACCGCTCAAACTTATTATCGACAACTATCCAGAGGGGCAAACCGAGCAATGCCACGCACCTGTGCATCCGCACCACCCAGAGATGGGGCAACGCGAATTTCAATTTTCGCGTGAGTTGTGGATAGAGCAAGATGACTTTATGGTAGAACCCGTTAAAGGCTTTTTCAGATTATTTGTCGGCAATAAAGTGCGCTTGCGTCATGGTTTTGTGATTGAATGTACAGGCTTTGACACCGATGCCAACGGAGTGGTGAGCGTAGTACATGCCAATTATTTCCCTGATTCGAAAAGCGGCACTGAAGGCTCAAACAACTACAAAGTCAAAGGCAATATCCACTGGCTCTCGAGCACGGATGCGGTATCGTGCGAAATTCGTGCTTATGACCGTCTATTCAATGATGCTCATCCCGACGCGGGCGGTAAAGACTTCTTGCTTGCGCTGAATCCGAACTCTAAACATATCTCACAAGGCTTTGTGGAAAGCGGTTTGGCGAGTGCTGCGCCTGAAACCCACTACCAGTTTGAAAGGCTCGGTTACTTCGTGACCGATCGCGTGGATTCGAAGGCAGGCGCATTGGTGTTTAATCGCATTGTTGGTTTAAAAGACAGTTGGGGCAAAAAATAAAAAGCCACGATTTTTTATTGAAATGCTCAGTCAAACAAAAACCCCTCGGTTGATGCCGAGGGGGTTTACATTGTTCAGATAAGGTAGTGCGGTCAACGTTTTTTCAAACGCACCGCCTCCATTGCCCATTGAACATAGCCCGACAGCGCATAGCCAAACGCCAAACCAAACAGCGTAAATGCTGGCCATGAAATGATGCACAGCATCACAGCAACGAAAATCAAAAGTTTAAAAAATGGTACCGAGTGCTGGATACCAATGGCTTTGCCACTCCAATAACGCACATTGGTAATCATCGACAAACCCGCGAACAAAGTCATGGCGATTGCAATATACGGCAGAGCCTGCTCGGAAATCGGTAAATCTTTTTCACTGACCAACCACACCATACCTGCCATCAGAGCGGCGGCAGATGGGCTCGGTAGTCCTTGGAAATAACGCTTGTCAATCACATCGGTGTTGATATTGAACCGCGCCAAGCGCAAGGCCGCGCAGGCGCAGTACACAAACGCCACAATCAATCCCAAACGCCCCGTGCCCAAGCCCTGCAACTGCCACATAAACACCACCAAAGCAGGCGCAACCCCGAATGACACCATGTCCGCCAAACTGTCGTATTGCTCGCCAAACGCACTTTGAGTGTTGGTCAAACGTGCCACGCGTCCATCCATGCCATCGAGCACCATCGCGCAAAAAATCGCCACTGCCGCAATATCGAACTCGCGGTTCATCGCTTTGACAATCGCGAAAAAACCAGCGAATAAAGCCGCCGTGGTGAATGCATTGGGCAGTAAATAAATCGCCCGATGCCGTGCGGGAATGTGCCCCGATTCCTGACCGTATTCGTCGATAATTTTAATATCTGTTTGGTGTTCGCCCATGATTGCCTCAGTTATCGCCGCATGGCTCAATTGCTCGCTGTTTGGTTGATTTCAGTTTCCACTTCAGGCAACGCCTGTGCATTTGTGCTCGCCAAAACAGCCAAAACCGTTGAGGATGCCGACACCTTATCACCAATTGCCACTTTGGGCATGGCATCCAAAGGCAAATACACATCCACGCGCGAACCGAAACGGATAAAGCCATAACGCTCGCCGCGTTTGCCCACGTGTCCCACACCAACATAGCATAAAATTCGACGGGCGATTAAACCTGCCACCTGAACCGAGGTGACCGTTTGGCCATCAGGCGTGGTCAATACCAAGGCATTGCGCTCGTTTTGCTCAGAGGCTTTGGCCAAATCGGCGTTGAAAAATTTACCAGGGAAATACTGGGCTTTGACCACTGTGCCATCCACAGGTAGGCGGTTTGAATGCACATTAAATACATTCATAAAGACACTGATTTTCAAAGCCTCGCGCTCGGCATAGTCGTCATACACCTTTGCCACCACAATCACGCGACCATCGGCAGGTGACAGCACGGCATTCGGTGCGCTCGGAATATCGCGTACAGGGTCGCGAAAAAATTGCACCACAAAAATCGCGATGATATAAAAAGGCAAAGCCCAGCCAAAACCACCCAAGAAATGGATGAATAACGCTAAAAAAACAGCGATGCCGATAAACGGCCAGCCCTCTTTGGCTAAAATGGGATGGGGGTAATTTGAAGAATTGGTTGGAGTAGACATGATATCTCACTAAAAAACAATGCTGACAGATGCCAGCATCCATTGAACAAGTCGTATTTTACTTGATTTTAGTGGGTTCTCCCAAGTTATTTGGTGAGCATAGGTTCCAACAAGGGATCAAGGGGTGGAGGTTTTATGTCCACTTCGGACAGCATGTTGGCGTGTTTTCTTGGTTTTTTTGGTTTTATTCTTTTTGTGTTGCTTTTGTGCTTTTTTGGGCATATCGCAACTGGGTTTGACCATATTGCAGCCTTGTTCCGCGTCCATTTTTTGGTTTGGGTGCATGGCTTGATTTTGCTGTGCCACAGCGGCTTTTTGAGGTAGGGTTGGAGGAGCAGGCTGCTCATTTTGCGCAAAAGCAGCAGCACTGAACCATAAGCCTGCGGACAAGGTGACGGCTGTGAATAAGGTTGATAATTTCATGTTAAAACTCCTGATGTGAATGAATGTACTGCCAATTTTCATCATGTACCCAAAATGGATCTCTGCATACAATGACGGGGCAGTCGGTATGGTTGACGAATTCTGCCATTCTTTGCCCGACTTTACAAACCTAATGTGTCGAAACCTTTTGGCGAATATACGCACGCACCGATATTCAGCCAAAAGTATGCTTAAAACCCTTATAATATCGCCACTTACCGATAACCCACCACGCACATGCGCGTGGTTTTTAATGCCAATATTATGAGCCAAACACCCTTACTCGACCAACTCGCCAAATCTTTTGAACCCGCACCGATTGAAGCCAAATACGGCGGTAGTCAAGGCATTTGGGAGCGCGAAAATTACAGCCATTCAGACGTACATACGGATAAACAAGCCTACAGTATTTTTCTACCACCGCCGAATGTCACAGGCACGCTGCACATGGGGCACGCATTCAATCAAACCGTGATGGATGCCTGTATGCGCCATGCGCGCATGAGTGGCAGGGATGCGGCATGGATTCCTGGCACCGACCATGCAGGCATTGCCACGCAAATTGTGGTCGAGCGCCAACTCGCCGCGCAAGGCGTGAACCGTACCGACTTGGGGCGCGAAGCCTTCACCGCCAAAGTTTGGGAGTGGAAAGAGCAGTCGGGAAATATCATCAGCGAGCAAATTCGCCGCATGGGCTCGTCGATTGACTGGTCGCGTGAGTACTTCACTATGGATGAGAAAATGTCCAAAGCCGTGATCGAAGCTTTTGTGCGTTTGTACGAAGATGGCTTGATTTACCGTGGCACACGCTTGGTCAACTGGGATCCTGTGCTCGGCACAGCGGTCTCTGACCTTGAGGTGGAAACCGTTGAGGTTGATGGCAGCATGTGGCACATCAACTATCCATTCGTCGATGGCGTGCAAACCATCACCGATAAAGACGGCAACAACGAACAATGGACGGGCATCACGATTGCCACCACGCGCCCTGAAACCTTGCTCGGCGATATGGCGATTTGCGTGCATCCTGATGATGTGCGCTATCAAAACCTCATCGGAAAAATGGTCGAATTGCCTTTGTGCAACCGAACTATTCCGATTATTGCCGACGAATACGCCGACCCTGAGTTCGGCACGGGCGCACTCAAAATCACCCCTGCGCATGACTTCAATGACTACGCGGTGGGTAAACGCCACGAACTCGAATTACTTTCGATTTTAAACCTCGATGCAACGGTCAACAGCAATGCACCCGCAGCGTATCAGGGCATGGATCGGTTCGTTGCGCGCAAGCAAATCGTTGCCGATTTGGATGCCGCAGGTTTGCTGGTGAAAACTGCGCCGCACAAACTCATGCAACCGAAATCCGAGCGCACAGGCACGGTGATTGAGCCCATGCTCACCAGTCAGTGGTTTATGGACTTGACCGAAAAAGGCAAAACTGCGATTGTCGAGCCGGCCCTGAACGCGGTCAACGGTGGCGCAATCCGCCTGATTCCCGACAACTGGAACAGCACCTACAACCATTGGTTAGAAAATATTCAAGACTGGTGCATCAGTCGCCAACTGTGGTGGGGACATCAAATTCCCGCGTGGTATGCGGACAATGGCGATGTGATTGTTGCATGTACTGAAGCGGATGCACAAGCCAAAGCGGTGGCACAGGGTTATACAGGCGCATTGCGTCGTGAAGAAGACGTGCTCGATACATGGTTCTCATCTGCGCTGGTGCCGTTTTCATCACTCGGTTGGCCAGAGAAAACTGCCGACCTTGAACACTTTTTACCTTCATCAGTTTTAGTGACTGGCTACGACATCATCTTTTTCTGGGTCGCGCGTATGGTCATGATGACCCAGTACTTCACTGGCAAAATCCCATTCAAAGACGTGTATGTGCATGGACTCATCCGCGATGCCGAGGGCAAAAAAATGTCCAAATCCGAGGGCAATGTGCTTGACCCCGTTGACTTGATTGACGGGATTGAACTTGCGCCGCTGCTCGACAAACGTACCACAGGATTGCGCCGTCCCGAGACCGCGCCGCAAGTGCGCAAAGCGACCGAAAAAGAATTTCCCAACGGTATCCCAGCCTACGGCACGGATGCATTGCGTTTTACATTTGCCTCGCTCGCCACACAAGGGCGCAGCATCAACTTTGACTCGAAACGCTGCGAAGGCTATCGCAATTTTTGCAACAAACTGTGGAACGCCACGCGCTTTGTGCTCATGAACTGCGAGGGGCAAGACTGCGGGATTGAGGATAATGCTGAACTCGAATACACGCCCGTTGACCATTGGGTGATTAACGAATTGCAACGCCTTGAAGAGCAAGTCAATAAAAACTTCCCCGAATACCGCCTTGATTTAATCGCGCAAAACCTCTACCAATTCGTGTGGAATGTGTATTGCGATTGGTATTTGGAAATGGCGAAAGTGACTTTGCAAAACGGTACGCCCGCCCAGCAACGCGCAACCCGCCGCACACTGTTGCGCGTATTAGAAGCCACACTGCGCCTGATGCACCCCATCATGCCGTTCATCACCGAGGAATTGTGGCAAACTGTTGCGCCGTTGGCGGGTATGAAGCACACTGAATCCATTATGCTTGCCGCATACCCAGTTGTAGATGCGAGCAAAATCAATGCGAATGCTGATGTTTGGATGAACGAATTACAGGGCTTGGTGGATGCAACACGTAACTTGCGTGGTGAAATGAACTTATCGCCTGCGCAAAAAGCCCCCTTGTTCATCAGTGCGTCCAGCGAACAGCACGATAAACTCAACGCTTTCGCGCCTTACCTCAAAGCCTTGGCAAAACTCTCAGAGGTCAGTGTGGATGCACAATTGCCCGAAAACCAAGGTGCGCCCGTGCAAGTAGTCGGCAGTGTTGAGATGATGCTCAAGGTGGAAATTGATGTTAAAGCCGAGCGTGAACGGTTGACCAAAGAAATCACACGTTTGCAAGGTGAAATTGCGAAAGCCAATGGCAAGCTGAACAATGCGGGCTTTGTGGCCAAAGCACCTCCAGCGGTGATTGAGCAAGAGAAAAAACGGGTGGTTGATTTTGGTGAGACACTGGCAAAATTAGAAGTTCAGTTAAGCGCTTTGCCTCAGGCTTGATGGTTCTGATTTTTGCGATGTTGACTTTGATGTGTCGTGCTTTTGTGAATATTTAGAGCCTATATTCCATAGGCTTTAACTATTGCTTTTATTGATATTTATCATTTTTAACTATGGTGGTTTTTCGATACACTACCACCATAGCAAAGTAAATCAATGGGGGTGTGCGATGAGTGCGATACAATTGTTCTATCAAAAAAATTCAGTGGTACTGTCTAAAACAGCGACTTATTACGTGATGCATATTTCTGTTGCGATGGGCGTGGCTTATGCCATCACGGGAAATTGGGGTACGGCGTTGGCTTTGAGTTTGATTGAGCCTTCTGTGCAAGCAGTTGCGTTCTTTACGCACGAAAAAGCTTGGCAAAAATTTCTACGTCGCCGTGCGGCCTGATACAAAGTCATTTAAACATGCAAATAACGCACCTATAAGGGTGCATTATTTTTTTGCTTGCCTTGAAAAACCGCAGACATCCTTATAATCAAAGCCTATAATCACGTTATCAAAATTAATTATTTTATTATTAGGTGTTGGTATGAAAGTGATGACGCGCTTTAACCCCAAAATTTACGAAATCATGCGCGGGTACAATTCCGAGCGATTCGTCAAGGATTTGGGAGCAGGTTTGACGGTGGCTGTGGTCGCGTTACCCTTGGCAATGGCTTTTGCGATTGCCTCTGGGTTAAAGCCCGAATCAGGTATTTTCACCGCGATTATCGCGGGGTTTTTAATTTCGCTGTTCAGCGGCTCGCGCGTGCAAATTGGCGGCCCAGCAGGCGCATTTATCGTGATTGTGTACGGTATTGTCGAGAAGTACGGCGTGTCGGGTTTGTTGTTGGCGACCTTGATGTCGGGCGGCATATTGTGGATGATGGGATTTTTTCGCATGGGGGTGTTGGTTAAGTTCATTCCTGTGGCGGTGATTATTGGTTTTACCAATGGGATTGCCGTGTTGATTGGGATTTCGCAAATCAAGGATTTTTTGGGTTTGGATATTGAGGGCAAAGTGCCTGCGGAGTTTTTTGGTTTGCTCGAAACCTTGTGGCGGGCTTTGCCTACATGGAGTCCTGCAGCGTTTTTTATTGCGCTGTTGTCTTTGGCAATTATCATCGGCTGGCAGTTACGTGTACCGCCAAAATTAGGACCCAATGGTGAGCGTGCGAGCGCACTCAACCGCATCCGTGCCTCAATCCCTGGTTCAATTATTGCTTTGGTAGTGGCGACGGTTTTGGTGCAGGTGTTGGGCTTGAATGTCGCAACCATCGGTTCACGTTTTGGCGGGATTCCGCAGGGTTTGCCGTCGTTTACTATTCCGTTGCCGATGCAGGCGGATGGCAGTTTTAGCATGGCTTTGTTGTGGAGTGCGATGAAAGGTTTGGCCGCGCCTGCGGTGACCTTGGCGGTTTTGGGTGCGATTGAGTCTTTGCTGTGCGCACGCGTAGCGGACAATATGATTCGTGACAAACACGACCCGAATCAAGAGTTGCTCTCGCAAGGTTTTGCCAATATGGTCGTGCCGTTTTTTGGCGGCATGCCTGCGACAGGTACAATTGCGCGCACGGTGACGAATATTAAAAACGGTTCAACCAGTCCAATTTCGGGCATGATTCACGCCGTGGTATTGTTGGTTGTGGTGTTGGTCGCCGCACCGTTGGCCCAGTATATTCCGTTGGCGGCTTTGTCGGCAATTTTGATGTTTGTCGCGTGGAATATGGGTGAATGGCGCGAATTTGCACGACTGAAAACGTATCGCATTCCGTATCGCATGACTTTGCTCGCGGTGTTTATTTTAACCGTGGTGGTGGATTTGACCGCGGCGGTTGAGGTCGGGATTTTGGCGGCGTGCTTTACCTTTATTTACCGCATTTCGAGTTTGTCGACCGAAGATAAGTTTGATTTGCCCGCTGATTGGCGCATCAATCCAGATGAGATTCATGCGTATCGTTTGTCGGGTGCTTTGTTTTTCGGGGCGGTGAAATTCATTGAACAGATGCAAGCAGACATACCCAAGCGCGCCTTGATTTTGGATTTTTCGGGGGTGATTTATATTGACTCATCGGGCGCGGAATCGCTACAGGAGCTATGGGAAACTTACCATGACAAACATGTGCCAATTTATGTTTATGGACTGCGTCAACAACCTGTGGAAATGCTCACGCGTGTGGGCTGGTTGAAAAAACTGGGCGAGGGAAATTTTTGCCAAAATTTGGACGATGTGCGGGCGAAGCTGCAATCATAATTGCAGTGCATTAAACAAAAATCCCCGAATGAGATTTGGGGATTTTTACGTTGAATCACTGGCTATTTAATTTCATTTAAAATCTGCTCAATGTCTTCTTTACTCGCAGCGCCAGGGATGCGTTTGCCATTTTCAAAAATAATCGTCGGCGTGCCTGTGATACCCAACTGCTCTGCCAATATGTTATTTTTGGCTAAATTCGATGTGTCACAATCGCCTTGATTTTTGGGCAAGGTTTTGTGTAGCATCCATTCATCCCATGCATGTGCTGGGTCTTTGGCGCAGAGTAATTGTTTGGCTTTAACCGTTGAATCCGCGCCCAGAATATCAATTGCAAACGTATGAATGGTGAGGTTGTCCATCTGCTCTAAGGTTTTTCGAAACAATTTACAGTAACCGCAGTTGGGATCTTCAAACACAATAATTTGGCGTTTGCCCGCGCCTTTGACCAAAGAAAAGCTTTGATTCAGAGGCAGTGTTTTAAAATCAACCACATTCAATTCATCCAATCGCGTTTGTGTCATGTCACTCATATCTTTGTTATTGATCATGTGACCGATGAGTGTAAAGTCAGTGTTGGCATTGGTGTAGATAATATCGTTGTTTGACAAAACCACTTCGTACAAATCACCATAGGTCATTTTTTTGACAGACTTAACTTCCAATTGTTTGACCTTGGATTCTAAATCGGTTTTGATTTTCTTCTCTTGCGCGGCGGTTTGTGTATTGTTCGCAGACACATTGCAGCCCATGAGCAAACCGACGCTGAACAGCATCGCAATGGTGAATTGTTTTTTATGAGTCCATAGGGTCATAGCAGATTCCAAAAATAAAGTTACAAGTGGCGCATTATAGATGACTACGCGGGGAAAGTTAGTAAAAACAAAGACAGTGTTATAGCGTTGAGAAAGCGCGACATCAGTCAACCAGTGTGACAATAGGACTGATGTCGTGCTGGCTTGACATAGACTTGCCCTCTAAAAACAAGTATGATGCACACCTTATAAAAATAAAAATCCGCAAACATTTGCGCCCGTAGCTCAGTGGATAGAGTATTGGCCTCCGAAGCCAAGGGTCGCGCGTTCGATTCGCGCCGGGCGCACCAATATTCCAAAACATATCATCTCCGATTTTGTCAACAAAAATCTGTGGTTTTTTTGATAAACCGTGCACAACAGAGTTAAAATATGATTAAAAATATACGCTTATCCGAATAAAGGCGTTATCATTGAAACTGAATTGAGAATACTATGTGATGTCAATTTTTCAGTTTGCGCATTTAGGTGGATGATTAAGAAATGCGCTGATAAAGAGATATTCGTATTGAATATTTTTGTTTGAAACAATTTATATAACTCAAGGAGTGGTCAATGGCCGAAGTAAAAAAACCCGCAACTAAAACTGCTGCTAAATCTGCCGCTAAGCCAGTAGCGAAACCTGTTGCTAAGAAACCTGTTGCTAAAGCTGCAGCCAAGCCTGTTGCAAAAAAACCTGTTGCTAAAGCAGCCGCTAAACCAGCAGCCAAAAAACCTGTTGCTAAAGCAGTCGCTAAACCAGCAGCCAAAAAACCTGTTGCTAAAGCAGCCGCTAAACCAGCAGCCAAAAAACCTGTTGCTAAAGCAGTCGCTAAACCAGCAGCCAAAAAACCCGTTGCTAAAGCGGTCGCTAAACCAGCAGCCAAAAAACCTGTTGCTAAAGCAGTCGCTAAACCAGCAGCCAAAAAACCTGTTGCTAAAGCGGTCGCTAAACCAGCAGCCAAAAAACCTGTTGCTAAAGCAGTCGCTAAACCAGCAGCCAAAAAACCTGTTGCTAAAGCGGTCGCTAAACCAACAGCCAAAAAACCTGTTGCTAAAGCCGCCGCTAAACCAGTAGCAAAACCTGCAACACCAAAAGCGGCTGATTCCGCAAAAAAGTAACCACTGCGTCAGGGGGCGTATCGTCTGAGCAGAAGGCATCAACGGCAAAGAAGGAAGTACAGCCTGAGGTGCAGCCGCCCGTGGCGAAGTCTGCGACGATTTGGCCGTTTCCCGTTTATCGGAGACCTTAGTTTCACCTGATGCGCGCTGTTGTTAAGATGTAAGAAAAGCCCTGTCGAGAGATGGGGCTTTTTGTTTGAGTCGCAATGGGCGGGCGGCGTACCATCGTCAAGCGAATAAATCATGGTGTTTGGTCAATACACACCTGTACCCAAAATCATGATTTGATAGAAGACCCCAATGGTGCGGGTGTGTCTATGACCTCAAAACTGTGCGTGATTTCAGCCACTTGAGCAAGCATGATACTCGCTGAACAATATTTTTCGTGAGAAAGCTTGACTGCGCGTTCAACAGCGGCATCGGACAAGCCGTGACCACTGACCACAAAATGAAAATGAATTTTGGTGAATACTTTGGGGTCGCTCTCGGCGCGCGTGGCATCCAAATACACTTGACAGTCAGACACGTTTTGTCGTGATTTTTGTAAAATTAATACCACATCAAATGCGCTACAGCCACCTGTTCCCATGAGTATCATCTCCATAGGGCGTGGGCCTAAATTGCGCCCCCCCGCCTCAGGTGCGCCATCCATGACCACGGCATGACCACTGCCCGACTCGCCGATAAACGACATTCCTGCATTTTTCCCTACCCAACGCACCGTACATTTCATTTTTTACTCCTAAAATTTGACCCTCATTATAACCGATGATGAAAATGAGGTGATTTTTGCAAATCGGCTTCAATTTCACTCTTAACAGAAATGAGTGTTGCAAATCAACAACGGAATTTTTTTGAAGTTGATGTTTATTGATTTCAGTAAAAACAAAAATAACTTATGCTGATTTAAATAATTCGATAAATAATATTAAAAATATCCAATAAACAAAACTATATTTTGTGTAATCGGCATCAACCCATATAATCAAGTGCTATTCCCTTGCAAAGCGCGCAAAAGTCCGTATAATGAGAACCGTTGACTGCAACGCAGTCTCAAATTGTCTCCTCCACCCTTCTTTGGTGGATTTATAACCCAAGCTTTTGGCTTGGGTTTTTTTTATGCCACAAAAACGTCCATTCCTTCATTAGAATCGGGCGTAAATCTTGACTTTTAACTTGATATAACTGATAATCCGAGGCTCAGTCCATTGATGGGCGCGCGGGAGAGGTTGCAAATATAAGCAATGTTGCGCAGAGAAATGGTTGTTTAACTTTATTTTATTGGAAAAAAGTAATGAAAACTTTTTCAGCAAAACAACACGAAGTCACACATGACTGGTATGTCATTGATGCGACGGATAAAGTGTTGGGTCGTGTAGCCAGTGAAGTTGCACGTCGTTTGCGTGGTAAGCATAAACCAGAGTTTACGCCGCACGTTGACACGGGTGATTTTATTGTAATCGTGAACGCAGACAAACTGCGCGTGACGGGTGCTAAATTCGAAGACAAAAAATACTATCGTCATTCTGGTTATCCAGGTGGTATCTATGAAACCAATTTCCGCAAAATGCAAGAGCGTTTTCCAGGCCGCGCATTGGAAAAAGCGGTTAAAGGCATGTTGCCTAAAGGTCCTTTGGGTTACGCAATGATTAAAAAAATGAAAGTGTATGCAGGTAGCGAGCATCCACATTCTGCTCAACAACCCCAAGTGTTGGACATTTAAATTTAAGGGATAGGACATAGATATGAATGGCAACTACAACTATGGCACAGGTCGTCGCAAAAGCGCGGTCGCACGTGTGTTCTTGAAAGCGGGCGTGGGCAATATCGTGGTCAACGGTAAACCTGCAAACGAATACTTTGGTCGTGAAACCGCGTTGATGATTATTCGTCAACCTTTGGTTTTGACTGAGTTCACTGAAAAATTTGACATCATGGTCAACGTGCATGGCGGTGGCGAGTCAGGTCAAGCGGGTGCAGTACGTCATGGCATCACCCGTGCATTGATTGACTACGATGCGGGTTTGAAACCCGTTCTGTCACACGCTGGTTTGGTGACTCGTGATGCGCGTGAAGTCGAACGTAAAAAAGTCGGTTTCCGCAAAGCGCGTCGTCGCAAACAGTTCTCAAAACGTTAATTCAATCTGTTTTTGGATTGTCAAAACGTTGGAACAACAGCAAAAAAGGCCGCTTTTCAGTGGTCTTTTTTGTTATTCTTACGCGATGATAGAGGTGAATTTATAGTGATTCCACTGAACGGGGACTGTCGTCATTGCGAGCAGACCTACCGCGAAGCAATTATCAATGTCAAGCAGATTGAGACCGTATGGATTGCTTCGTTGATAAAGCATCGTTTGCAATGACTGCGGATTTGTTAAGACACAAAAAAATCAAACGGATTTAATTTATCCAAATGGCTTGAAAGCGAAAAATGACACAAAAAATTAAAGTGGGTATTGTCGGCGGCACGGGTTATACGGGCGTGGAATTGCTGCGCATCCTCAGCCTGCATCCGAATGTAGAATTGATTGCGATTACCTCACGCACCGAGGCGGGTTTGCCTGTGGCACAGATGTTCCCGAACTTGCGTGGTATGGTCGATTTGTGTTTCTCTGACCCTAAGGATGGCGTGCTCAATACGTGTGATGCGGTGTTTTTTGCGACACCGCATGGTGTGGCGATGGCGCAAACACCAGAGTTGCTCAAGCACGATGTCAAAGTCATTGACTTGGCGGCAGATTTTCGGATTGCAGATGTAATAACGTTTGAACAGTGGTACAAAATCCCACACACTTGCCCAGAGATTTTGGCAGAGGCGGCGTATGGTTTGACTGAATTGAACCGTGACGTGGTGAAAAAAGCCCGCGTGGTGGCGAATCCAGGGTGCTATCCGACCACCATGCAGTTGGGTTTGTATCCACTGTTAAAAAATAAATTAATTCAATTGGACAGCATCATCGCTGATTGCAAATCAGGCGTGTCAGGCGCGGGGCGCAAAGCCGATGTCGGCAGTTTGTTCTCTGAGTCGGCTGACAGCATGAAAGCCTACGGTGTCGCGGGTCATCGTCATCACCCCGAAACCGTGGCGCAACTCAATCAATTTGCGGGTTTATCGGAACTGGCATCGGTCAATTTAATATTTACGCCGCACTTAGTGCCGATGATACGTGGGATGTTTTCGACCTTGTATGTGCGTTTGAATGAGGTGGGTGACGCCCTGAGTGATGAGCAGATTCAAGCATTGTTTGAAAAACAATACGCCGATGAGCCCTTTGTGGATGTCATGCCGTGGGGCGCGCAGCCTGAAACGCGCTCAGTGCGCGGCTCGAATATGTTGCGTATGGCATTGCAACGTCATGGCGATTTACTCATCGTGCTGGTTGTGCAGGACAACTTGGTCAAAGGTGCGGCAGGGCAAGCGGTACAAAATATGAACCTCATGTTTGATTTGCCTGAAACTACGGGTTTGAACATCGTGTCGCTGATGCCGTAATGGTGGATATTTTTGGGAATGATGCACCTGCTCAAGTTCAGGTATAATCAATTCCGGATCCATATGTTTTGAAAGGAATTATGATGAATGCCAACGTAGAAAATTTAGCACCCGCACCATTTGTGTTTTCGGACAGCGCGGTTGAAAAAGTCAAATCTTTAATTATTGAGGAAGGTAATCCCGACTTGAAATTGCGCGTGTTTGTGCAGGGTGGCGGTTGCTCGGGATTCCAATACGGCTTCACATTTGATGAAATGGTCAACGAGGATGATACGCAATTGGAAAAAGGTGGTGTGACCTTATTGGTTGACTCTATGAGTTATCAATACTTGGTCGGCGCGGAAATTGATTACAAAGAGGATTTGGATGGCGCGCAATTTGTGATTCGTAACCCAAATGCAACAACCACGTGTGGGTGTGGCTCATCTTTTTCAGTGTAATGTGAAATAACTAAAATTACGGGAAAAACCTCAAAACCCCTTATAAATTAAGGTTATTCTTAAAGCCACCTCTCTGCAGGTGGCTTTTTGTATGTTCTGTTGCATCATTTCTGCCACAAATGACTGAAAAAAACCATAGAAAAAGCCTGTGAATTTGGATGAATTAAGGTTACAATGTGGATACAAGGAATCTCAGGCACTCGTTAAATGTGTATTTTTCTTCAAAAAAGGCTGTCGTGAGGTGAATTTAAACGTGTTATTTTTTATTAATGGAGCATGCTATGTCATCAGCACAAGCCGCAACCTATAATTACCGCATCGTGCGTTGGTTCGCAGTGATGGCCGTAATTTATGGTATTGTTGGGATGTTGGTCGGGGTTATTGTTGCCGCGCAACTGGCTTTCCCTGAATTGAATTTTGGAGTACCTTGGTTGTCATTTGGTCGTTTACGTCCTTTGCATACCAATGCTGTGATTTTTGCATTTGGTGGTTCTGCACTGTTTGCAACGTCTTTTTATGTGGTGCAACGCACCAACCACGTCCGTTTGTTCGGGGGGCGCTTGGCGGATTTTGTGTTTTGGGGTTTTAATTTGGTGATTGTGGGTGCTGTGATTACTTATCCACTGGGCATCAATACTTCTAAAGAATACGCCGAATTGGAATGGCCTTTAGACATCTTGTTGACTTTGGTGTGGGTGGCGTATGCGGTGGTGTTCTTTGGTACACTCGCGGTTCGTAAAGTAAAACACATCTATGTCGCCAACTGGTTTTATGGCGCGTATATCATCGCAGTTGCGTTATTACACTTGGTTAACAGTGCTGAGATTCCAGTAGGTATGTGGAAATCGTACTCTGCTTATGCGGGTGCACAAGATGCGATGGTTCAATGGTGGTATGGTCACAATGCTGTGGGCTTCTTCTTGACCGCTGCGTTCTTGGGTATGATGTATTACTTCGTACCGAAACAAGCAGGTCGTCCTGTTTACTCATATCGTTTGTCAGTGGTTCACTTTTGGGCATTGATTTTCACGTATATGTGGGCAGGTCCTCACCATTTGCACTACACCGCATTGCCTGATTGGGCACAATCTTTGGGTATGGTGTTCTCTTTAATCTTATTGGCACCTTCTTGGGGCGGTATGATTAACGGTATTATGACCTTGTCTGGCGCATGGGAAAAACTGCGCGACGACCCAATTTTGAAATTCCTCATCGTGTCATTGTCTTTCTACGGTATGTCTACGTTTGAGGGTCCGATGATGGCGATTAAAGAAGTGAATGCACTGTCTCACTACACTGACTGGACAGTTGGTCACGTACACTCAGGTGCTTTGGGTTGGGTTGGTTTCGTGTCTATGGGTTCTTTGTATTACCTCATTCCACGCCTTTTCAATCGTGAAACGATGTACAGCGTGAAACTCATCAACACACACTTCTGGATTGCGACAATTGGTGTGGTTCTGTATATCGCTTCTATGTGGATTTCTGGTGTGATGCAGGGCATGATGTGGCGTGCGGTGAATCCTGATGGTACTTTGATGTACACGCACATTCAATCAATCGCTGCTTCTTGGCCTTTGTACGTGATTCGTTTGTTGGGCGGTGTTTTATACCTCACAGGTATGATTATCATGGCCTACAATATGTTCCGCACCATCGCTGTGGGTAAAGCAGTGAACAATCCTGCAATTCCTGCGGTTCATGCTCACTAAGAATCGGACTGGAGAATAAAATGAGTATCTTTTCACAAGAAAAAACCGAAAGTAATGTGACGCTATTAATCATATTCACCACTTTGGCATTGATATTTGGTGGTTTGGTAGAAATTTTGCCGCTGTTTTTCCAAAAATCGACCACACAGCCGACTGAGGGCGTAAAACCTTATACGGCATTGCAATTGGCGGGGCGTGATGTTTATCAGCGTGAAGGTTGTTATAACTGCCATTCACAAATGATTCGTCCATTCCGCGCAGAAACTTTGCGTTATGGTCACTACTCTGTGGCAGGCGAGTCGGTGTATGACCACCCATTCCAATGGGGCTCAAAACGTACAGGCCCAGACCTTGCACGTGAAGGTGGTCGTAACTCAGATGACTGGCATGTGAAACATTTGACCAATCCACGCTCAGTCGTGCCTCAGTCCAATATGCCTGCTTACCCATGGTTGGCGACTGACAAAGTCGATCACACCACGATTGCGGCGCACATGAAGGGTTTGCGTAAAGTAGGTGTTCCATACACTGATGAGCAAATCGCTGGTGCAGAGGCTGAAGTCAAGGGTAAAACCGAGATGGAAGCAGTCATTGCCTACTTGCAAGGTTTGGGTTTGGCGTTGGCCAATAAATAAGGTGTCATGATGTTAACGATTGCTCGTGTTGGTTTTACAATTTTCTGTATGGTGGCTTTTGCTTATGTGGTTTGGTTTGCGTTTAATCGACGCAGTCAGACAACACACGAAGCGGTCGGTCGCTCAATTATCGATGATGATGACAATCGGCTCATCGAAATGCCAACGGAGCAATCAAATCTTTAAACATTATTTGTACCCAAAAAACAAGGCAGTTTAGTTAAGTTGTGCGATTTTTGCACGCAATAGAAGTACCCGAAAAAGGAAACGATCATGAGTGATTTTGTCCACCCATTAATGTCCCACCTCTTGGTTGGGGCGAACGGGGCCGGTGATGTGGTTCTGAAAAATGTCGGTGAAGCCGACTTTGTCAGCCCATTTTGGTCTTGGTTTGTAATCGCCATTACGGTGATTGGATTTTTATTTTGTATTCTTTTGTTGATTACGCAGTTAAAAGCGCGTACCAATAAAGCAGGTGAAGCACACGTGCAACCGCATGAATGGGATGAAACTTTGCAAGAGTACAACAACCCATTACCCCGCTGGTGGGTATGGATGTTCGTCATCACCATTGTTTTTGGCGCGTTGTATCTGTGGATGTACCCAGGCTTGGGCGCGTATAAAGGCAATATGGGCTTGATTGACCCCGCCTATAAAGACGGTTGGACTGAGCAAAAGCAGTATGATGTCGAAAAGGCTAAATTGGATGCGACTTCTAAACCGTTGTATGACAAGTTTGCGGGTATGACGTTTGCGCAAATGGCGGAAGACAAAGCGGCCATGCAAGTGGGTAAACATTTGTTCTTGAACAACTGTGCGCAGTGTCACGGTGATGCGGGTACGGGTGGTAACGGCTTCCCGAATTTGACTGACGGTGACTGGTTGTATGGTGGTAGCCCTGATGTGATTAAGCAAACCATCACAGCGGGTCGTGCTGGTGTCATGCCTGCGCATGGCGATATATTGGGCGGTGCTGAAGGCGTGAATGATATGGCAAACTATGTATTGTCATTGTCGAACAGTGCGCATGATGCGGTTGCCGCTGCGCGTGGTAAAGACAAATTTGCGGTGTGTGCGGCGTGTCATACGGCGGCAGGTACGGGCTCTTTGTCTGACCCAACGGGCGCATTGGCGGCGATTGGCGCGCCGAACTTGACCGATAAAATTTGGTTGCACGGTGGCGACATGAAAACCTTGACTGAAACCATCAGCAAAGGTCGTAACAAGAGTGTGATGCCTGCATGGGACAAACTCTTGGGTGCGGAACGTGTTCATGTCGTGGCGGCTTATGTATGGCAGCTCAACCGTGGTGATGATGGCAAGGTTAAAAACCCTGAAAAATAATGAGAGTGGTTGTCGAAAGTGTTGCGGCGATACTTGTGCGATTGAAAATTTATCGTAGCGGTTCTGCAACAAATCCGATGGTTTAACTCGGAATTAAGATAGGAGAGCGTTCAGCCGAGAGACTGAACGCTTTTTTTCGTGTATCATTTCAGTATTAAATGAAATTATTGTAATTGTAATAAGTAAATTACATTATTGATAAATTCACCAACATAGATTTAATGTTTTAACAGAGGACGACATGAAATATCCCATTTATTTCGCACAAGTAGAAGAGGGTGACAGCACCGCTCAGCATGGTGCGGCAGGGCGCAAAGCGACTGCCAACCACTCTCCTACAGGCTCCAACAACCCAGAAGGGCAAGGCTTATTCGCTGCCCATAAAACCATCCACGTTCGTGAGGTGAAGGGCAAGTTTAATAACTTTCGTTGGTTGTTTGTTTGGTTGACACAATTGCTGTATTTTGTGACACCATGGTTGATGTGGAATGGTCGTCCAGCCGTGTGGTTGGATTTGCAAAAACGCTTTTTTTATATTTTTGGTTGGACTTTTTCACCGACTGATGTCATTTATATGACCTTGGTCTTGATTATTTGTGCGTTGGCGTTGTTTTTATTCACAACAGTGGCTGGACGGCTGTGGTGTGGTTACACCTGTCCGCAGACAGTTTACACCGAGATTTTCATGTGGATAGAACGCAAGGTTGAAGGCAACCGCGCAGCACGCATTCGTTTGGAAAAAGCGCCTATGGGTGTGTCCAAACTCGTCAAAAAAATCATTAAACACGCATTGTGGATTGCGGTCTCTTTAGCCGCCAGTTTCACTTTGGTTGCGTATTTCACGGGTGCTGAGGGCACGAGTAATGGCGTACAGTTGTTGCGTGAAATTGCGAACCACGAAACCAGTTTTGCACAGGTATTTTGGATTGGCTTATACGGCTTCATTATGTATTTGTTCGCAGGCTTTATGCGCGAGCAAGTGTGTTTGTATATGTGTCCCTATGCACGTTTCCAAAGTGTGATGTTTGACCCTGATACATTGATTGTGACTTACGATGAGGCGCGTGGCGAATCGCGCGGCCCACGCAAAAAAGGCGTTGACCCCAAAACCGTGGGCAAAGGCGACTGTATTGATTGCGGTGTGTGTGTGGATGTCTGCCCAACAGGAATTGATATTCGCAATGGTTTGCAATACGAGTGTATCGGTTGTGGCGCATGTATTGACGCGTGTAACGAAATCATGGACAAAATGGGCTATGAGCGTGGTTTGATCCGTTACGATACCGAAAATGGCGTGAAAAATAAGTACACCAAACAGCAATTGATTAAACGCACTTTGCGTCCGCGGGTGTTGGTTTACAGTTTGATTTTGCTCGCTTTGTTTGTTGCTCTGTTTGTGGGTATTGGTCAACGCACCAAAATTCGTATGGTGGTTGAGCGAGGCGACAAACGCACACTGGCAGTCCATACTGAGGATGGTCTGATTGACAATGTTTACAAATTGCAACTTTCTAACACCGACGAAAAACTCCATACCGTTATTTTAAGTGTAGATGGTATCGAAGGGATTAAAATTGTCGGTAAACCTGAGGTTGAATTAGATCCTGCGTCAACTGACACTAAAATTATTCGTGTTCGCGTTGATCCTGCTGTGGCTAAAGCAGCAGAGAAGAACGAGCATGATAATCATGATGCTCAGAAAAAGGATAAGGAACGAGAAAAAGATGGAGAGCAAGATGATTACAAGAGTTACCCAATTGTGATACATCTCAAGTCTCCCGAAACAAATGAAAACTTGGAGTACAAATCCATCTACTATTTACCGAAAGACTAAACCGCTGTCCCAATACAACCGCTATAATGGCGGTTGTATTCACTTGGAAACCTTGAGGATAAATCATGCAAGAAATTCAAACCATTAAACCTTGGTACAAACAATTTTGGCCTTGGATGATTATTGGCTTGCCCACATCGGTGGTCATTGCCTCTGTCGTCACTTATTTCATTGCGCTCAACGGGATTGACAGCGTGATTTCCAAGGACTATTACAAAGAAGGCTTGGCAATCAATACCGACTTGAGCTTGGATAAAAAAGCAGCGGCATTGGGTTTGGTGGCAGACGTGGAACTGGCAGGCTCAAATATCACTCTGAAACTGTCTGCGCAAGATGCCAACGCACTCAAAGACATGCAAGGGCGACCCATACAATTCGAGTTAGAGAACCTCAGTTTTCAAGCCAATAATATCAGCGCGGTGTTGATTCCCGCAGAGGCAGGTGTATGGCGTGGGAAGCTCAATGGTCAAGTGAGCAGAGCCACTTGGAATGCGCGGGTTTTAGGTGGAGAATGGCGTATCACCCAGCGTATAGAAAACACCATTCCAACGCATTTGATTTTAAAACCCTAAACGCATTGAATGTACCGAGATTAAAAACCCCGCGATGAGTCAGCGGGTTTTTTAATGTGCCAGTGGGGGTTTTGTACACCAAGGTATGGTGTTTGAATTACAAATACTCTTGTAACACCTGCCCCAAACGTTGCCCACAAGTCACCAAGTCACTCGCATCGACATAAGCGAATCCCACCACCAAGCCGCGCATATCGGTCGTGCCAATATAATAACGTGACAACGGTTTGACGGAAACCCCTTCGGAATGGCAGCGATTGGCGACTTCGACATCATCGATGTGAGCAGGTAATTTGACCACCAAATGCAGACCCGCATCATCAATCATTTGCTCGACTTTATGCGCGAGGGTTTTGTTGAGCACTGCCAACAGTATGGTGCGCCTTTGCGCATAGGCTTGGCGCAAACGGCGGATGTGGGTGGTGAAATGGCCTTGCTCAATAAACTCTGCCAAACTCGCTTGTAAATGCAACTGTCCTGGGCGGTACAAATCGTACAGAGCAGTTTTGAACGGTTCAATCAAGGCTTTGGGCAAGACCAAATACGACAATTTCACCCCTGGGAACATGACTTTGGAAAACGTGCCCATGTACAGGATGCGCCCAATGCCTGATTCATGCGCCAAACCTTGCAAAGAGGCAATCGGGCGACCCGAGTAACGAAATTCACTGTCGTAATCATCCTCCAACAACCACGCGCCTGACTGCTGGGCATAGTCAATGAGTTGACGGCGACGTGCGAGCGACATGATGGCACCCGTTGGGTATTGGTGCGACGGGGTGATGTAGACAAATTTGGGCGCGGGTGAAGCAAAGTCTTCAGCAGTTGGACTCATGCCTTCGTGATCGACATGAATTGGGCGTATCTCCAAGTCGTTGGCATAAAATGAACTCCACGCGCCCCAGTAGCAGGGATTTTCAACCCAAGCGATGTCGCCTTGGTCAGCCAACATGCGGCTGATTAGGTCAAGCGATTGCTGCGTGCCCGCAGTAATCAACACCTGCTCAGGGTCGAGCACCACGCCACGGCTGATGCGCAAATAATCTGCCACGGCTTTTTTCAAAGGTGCGTAGCCGCCATTGCTGTCATAGTCGTACAGCGCCACATCTTCGCGCCGCCAGATTTGATTTTGGACGCGTTGCCATGTTTTGACAGGGAAATTGAGCAAATCCATTTTGCCCGACAATGCCAAAGGCTGTACCTCGTAGGCGACATAACCCTGCTCGCGTGTGAGGCGCAGACCGCGTTGTGACAAAATAACCGAGTCATTGTGGGGGCATGTGTCGCTTGTTGCGCTCGGCGCGTTAAATACATAACTGTCCGACATGCCATCGGGCAAGACATCGGTGACATACGTGCCACTGCCTGTTTGGCTGCTGACATAACCCTCGGCTTGCAATTGGTCATACGCCGCAACAATCATATTGCGTGAGGCGGAAAGTTCGCGTGCCAAATCACGCGAGCTGGGCAGTTTAGAACCAGCAGGCAAGCGGCGATTGACAATCGCACTGCGGATGGCTTCATACACGCGCTTGTAACCGGGTAAGCGTGGGTGAAAGTCTTGTCGTTCGAGTTCGTTTTGCAGCAGTTCTGCTAAAGGTGTGCGTCGCATGATGTTCTCCTGTTGCAACCATTGAAAATGGTTTGCGTTGTATTTGTATTTTATAGGCAAATTCTAACCAAAATGGCTGCTCTTGTGTGCATCAATTCAATAATTTTGCACAAAAATGGACGCACACACGCAAGATAGATAAAACCATGTAGGTGTAAATGATGGATAATGCCAGCAATCACGGCAACACATTGGCTCGAATGAGATTGGCTAAGTGGTGCTACTGACTTGGTCTGCGCTACACTATACTGAATTATATGAGAAGGGATTGACATGAGCGGTGGGTCTGAACAAACGTTGACATTGCCACGTGAACATCGGCGTTCAGCCATTGTGCTGATTCCCGCTTGTAGCAACCAAGTGGGCGTACACGCGGCGCACACGGTGCAACGCAAATACGCCGACGCGGTGTTTTATGGGGCACAATGCACCACTTTGTTTATCCCTGCGATGGGTGCGGAGATGGACATTGAGGTCTTACTCGACATGGCGGACGGCATATTTTTATCGGGCTCGCCTTCGAATGTCAACGCTGAGTTATACGGCGAAACCATCAGCCAGCCGCATTTGCCGCAGGATGTGTTTCGCGATGAGGTGACGATTCCTTTGGTTAAACAAGCGGTGGCGCGTGGTATTCCTATTTTGGGTGTCTGTCGTGGATTTCAAGAAATCAATGTTGCCTTTGGTGGCACGTTGCATCAAGCGGTGCACGACGTGGTTGGATTGAACGACCACCGCGAGGATAAAAACGCGACCGTAGAATCGCAGTACAGCGTGGCGCATCCCGTGCATTTGGTTGAACATGGCGAGTTAGCGCAGTTATTGGGTAAATCAGAAATGATGGTCAACTCGATTCATGGGCAGGGCATCAAGCGTTTGGGTGATGGCTTGACCGCAGAAGCCTACGCGCCTGATGGTTTGGTTGAGGCATTTCGCATCAGTTCGCATCATAGTTTTGGCTGGGCGGTGCAGTGGCATCCCGAATGGCAAATGCTCAACAACCCTGATTCAGTGGCGATTTTTGCAGCGTTTGGCGATGCCTGCCGTGAGTATCGGGATTATCGACGGACGCGGCTGAGAAATGACGGCTCGTGCAACGATGAATGAATGGTGTTTCCAATTAGAATGATTACAAATGCAAAATAGATAAGAGGCTCAAAATGACTTTTCAAAAATTTACTACATTCAATGAAATGGAACGTTGGTTGGATGAAAACCGAGTGACTGAGATTGAATGCTTGGTTCCTGACCTGACGGGCGTGGCGCGCGGCAAAATTTTACCGCGTAATAAATTCTCCGAAGAAAAAGGCATGCGCTTACCCGAAGCGATTTTCGGCTCGACCGTGACGGGCGAATATCCGAGTTCGGAAATGTTCGACTCGATTATTGCGCCGACTGATAACGATATGGAACTGCGTCCCGATCCGACCACCGTGCGCCTCGTGCCTTGGGCGCAGGATGCCACCGCTCAGGTCTTGCACGACTGCTTTAAATCCGATGGTACGCTGGTGCAATTTGCGCCGCGTTCGGTGTTGCGCCGTGTGGAGGCTTTGTATGCCAAAGAAGGTTGGGAGCCGATTGTCGCACCTGAATTGGAATTTTATTTGGTGAGTAAAAACACCGATCCGAATCAATTGTTGATTCCACCGATTGGGCGTAATGGTCGTCGTGAAGCGGGTCGTCAAGCCTACAGCATTGATGCGGTCAATGAATTTGATCCTTTGTTTGAAGATATTTACGACTACACCGAAGCGATGGATTTGGACGTGGACACCTTGATTCACGAAGCGGGTGCGGGGCAGATGGAGATTAACTTCTTGCACGGTAAGCCTTTGGATTTAGCGGATAAAGTATTTTTCTTTAAGCGTACTTTGCGCGAAGCGGCAATTCGTCACGATGTCTTTGCTACATTTATGGCAAAACCGATGCAGGATGAACCTGGCTCAGCGATGCACATTCACCAATCGATTTTGGATTTGAGCACGGGTAAAAATATTTTCAGCAAAGACAATGGCGAGCAGTCGGAGATGTTCTTGCATTACATCGGCGGATTGCAAAAATACATGCCGATGGCAATGGCACTGGTTGCACCGTATGTGAATTCATACCGCCGAATTTCCAAACACACCGCCGCACCGATCAATGTCCAATGGGGGCGTGACAACCGCACTGTGGGACTGCGCGTGCCGAATGCCCCTGCGCAAGCACGCCGTGTCGAGAACCGCATTGTCGGTTCGGATGCCAATCCATATGTGGCTTTGGCGGTGACTTTGGCGTGTGGCTACTTGGGTATGAAAAATAAAATTGAGCCCTCCGCAGAAACCTTTGGCGCAATCAATGGCTTGGATTTTGAATTGCCACGCAGTTTGGGCGAAGCACTCAAAGCCTTGGACGAATGCCCAGAACTGCACGAAGTGCTCGGTGAGGAATTTGTCAATTTGTACATCCAAGTTAAAGATGCTGAGTTTGAAGAGTTTATGAAAGTGATTAGCCCGTGGGAGCGGGAGAATTTATTGTTGTCAGTATAAATTTTAAGTGCGTCTTGTTGCGAGCAGATAGATTAATGTAAAACCCCCAATATACGGGCGATAGGAGAAATAAATGACTCAAAAAAATTACAATACCCAAGAATTGCAAAAGCAAGATTCAGCGCATTTTATGCACCCATTCACCGACACCAAATCCTTGGCATCGCGCGGCGCACGCATCATCACGCATGGCGAAGGCATCTATGTGTATGACAGCAACGGCGCGAAAATCCTCGATGCGATGAGTGGCCTGTGGTGTGTGAACATGGGCTATGGTCAAAAATCCTTAATTGATGCTGCGACTGAGCAGATGACCACCTTGCCGTTTTATAATAGTTTTTTCAACACCACCACGCCACCATCGGTTGAATTGGCAAAATTGCTGTCGGAGGTTGCGCCAGCAGGATTCAGTCATGTGTTTTACAGCAGTTCAGGTTCAGAGTCCAATGACACCAATCTGCGCATGGTGCGTCGTTATTGGGATGTCAAAGGTCAGCCACAACGCAAAACCATCATCAGTCGCATCAATGGCTATCATGGCTCAACCGTTGCGGGCGCATCGTTGGGCGGTATGATTGGGATGCACGAGCAGGGCGATTTGCCGATTCCTGGGATTGTGCATATTGATCAACCCTATTACCGTGACAACGGTATGAAACTGGGCGTGTCCGAGGACGAATTTGGCATGATTGCCGCGGGTTGGTTAGAAGATAAAATACTTGAAATCGGCGCGGATAAAGTCGCAGCATTCATCGGCGAACCTGTGCAAGGGGCAGGCGGTGTGATTGTGCCGCCGAAAACCTATTGGCCAGAAATCCAACGGATTTGCGATAAATACGGCGTTTTGATTATTTCCGATGAGGTGATTTGCGGTTTTGGGCGTTTGGGCACGTGGTTCGGCTGCGAAACCATGGGCTTTAAACCTGATTTAATTACTTTTGCCAAAGGCGTGACTTCGGGTTACATTCCGTTGGGCGGTGTGCTCGTGGGTGAGCGTGTGGCAAAAGTACTGATTGAGGAAGGTGGTGAATTCAACCACGGTTACACCTACTCAGGTCATCCAGTGGCTTGTGCAGTGGCGATTGCAAACATCAAACTCATGCAAGAGTTGGACATTGTCAATAAAGTCAAAAATGACACTGCACCGTATTTGAAAGAAAAATTCGAGTCTTTGAACGACCATCCGTTGGTAGCAGATGCACGCGCATTTGGCTTGGTGGCGGGGTTGGAAATTTTGAAAAACAAAACCACAGGCGAGCGTTTCAATCCGAATGATGCGGTGGGGATGATTTGTCGCGGGCATTGTTTTGGCAATGGCTTAGTGATGCGTGCGGTCGGTGATCGCATGATTATTGCGCCACCGATGGTGATTACCCATGCAGAAATTGATGAGTTGGTGCGTTTGGCGCGTAAAGCTTTGGATGCCACCTTGATTGATTTGCAAGCCAAGGGTTTGGTGTAAATCATCGCTTGGGGACTGCACATAATGCTGTCCCTACCTTGTTTTAAATTAAATAACTAAAAAAGCGTACAAATGGTGAATTTTGTACAAAATTGGTGCAAAATACAGCACGCGCATTCGATAAAATAGTGACTTGAATTTTTGATGAATGCATTGTATTTCGCTTACTTTCACATTGGAGACTCCCATGAAATTGAAATCGTTACAACACTTTGGTTTAACCGTCTTTGCCGCCTTGGCATTGGCCGCTTGCGGTGGTTCAAAAGAAGCCGCCAAACCCGCAGAAGCCCCTGCCGCAGCGGGCGCAACTGCGCCAGTCAAACTCACAGGTGAAGTCAATGTATTTAACTGGGTGGAATACATTCCTGAAAAATACGTTGAGAACTTTACCAAAGAAGTGGGGGTGAAAGTTAACTACGACACCTTTGAAACCGATGAGGCTTTGAATGCCAAATTGATTGCAGGTAACTCAGGGTATGATGTGGTGGTACCGGGTGCCGCATTTGCTGAAATGCAAATCAAGCAAGGTAAGTTCCTGAAATTAGATAAATCCAAAATTCCTAACTATAAAAACCTTGATCCTGCATTGATGGCGCAAATCGCAAAAATGGACCCGAACAACGATTATTTGATTCCTTGGGCGTGGGGTTTCACGGGCGTGGGCATCAATGAAGCCAAAGTGAAAAAAGCTTTGGGCGATATGCCGATGCCTGAGAATCCATTTGATTTGGTGTTCAAACCTGAATACACCTCAAAACTCAAACAGTGTGGTATTTTCATGCTGGATTCACCCTCAGAAATCATGCCTGCGGCTTTGCAATACATCGGTAAAGATGCTTCGAGCAACAATGTTGCTGACTATACTGCTGCTTTGGATATGTTGAAAACCGTGCGCAAGGACGTGCGCAAATTTGGTGATTCATCTGTGGTGAACGAAATCGCCGATGGTAACTTGTGTGTGTTCTTGGCGTGGTCAGGTGACGTGAATATGGCGGCAGAGCGTGCAGGCACGAGCGACATCAAGGTGCTGTTGGGTCATGGTGGGATTGTGTTCTTTGACACCATGGCGGTTACCGCAGATGCGAAAAATATTGACCAAGCGTATGCGTGGTTGAACTTCACGCTGGATCCGAAAAACGCTGCCAGCATTACCAACGAGTTGGGCTATGCGGTGGCGAATAAAGCCGCACTGGATCAAGGATTGGTTGATAAAAAAATGGCTGACAATAAAACCATTTTCTTATCAGCAGAAAATTTAGCCACGATGGCTCCGCGTCGCTTACCTTCTGACCAAGCCGCAGTACGCGCAATGAATGATGCATTCCGCGTATTCAAAACTGGTAAATAATTAAAAACGTGTAGAAAAACCCTTGTCGAATGTCGTTGGCAAGGGTTTTTTTAATAAAAACCGTTCGATGCAATCGTTCCACTTATACAATGGATGTGTCATCGCGCGCTTTGCTTACAGAAAAAGCATGAGCGAAACTGGTTTATTTTAGAGTGGGCATTGTCCACACAACCACAAAGATGGGTAAACCCGTCACCCCAAAGGAGCACACAATGGCTGAACACATACCCTCCGCAGATAACGACGCACCGTATCTGAGCATACAAAATGTGGTCAAAAAATTTGGCGACCACGCCGCTGTGAACAACGTATCGATTGACATTGCCAAAGGTGAGATTTTTGCTTTGCTCGGCAGTTCAGGTTGTGGCAAATCGACTTTGCTCAGAATGTTGGCGGGCTTTGAGTTGCCCACTTCGGGGAAGATTTTGCTCAAGGGCGAGGATATTTCAAAAATCCCGCCGTATGAGCGACCCATCAACATGATGTTCCAATCCTATGCATTATTCCCGCATTTGAATGTTTGGGACAACATTGCTTTTGGCCTGCGCCGTGAAAAAATCGCCAAAGCCGAAATTGCCCAACGTGTCGATGATGTGCTCAAACTCACACAGTTGACCAAGTTTGCCAAACGCAAACCGCATCAACTCTCAGGGGGGCAACAGCAACGGGTGGCATTGGCGCGCAGTTTGGTCAAGCAACCGAATTTGCTTTTGCTAGATGAACCACTCGGTGCTTTGGATAAAAAATTGCGTGAGGAAACCCAAATTGAACTCGTGAATATTATCGAGAAAGTCGGTGTGACCTGTGTGATGGTGACGCACGATCAAGAAGAAGCCATGACCATGGCATCGCGTATTGCGGTGATGAGCAATGGGCAATTATTACAAGTCGGTTCGCCCTCAGAAGTGTATGAAACGCCGCGTACCGAATTTGTTGCGGACTTTATTGGCAATGTCAATTTGTTCAAAGGCGGTGAAATCGTGGTCGATGAGCCGACGCGCGCCGAGATTCAAACCGAAGACGCACTGCATATTTTGCCCCGCGGTATGGCAGGTGAAAAAGGTATGAAGTATTCGGTAGCGATTCGCCCTGAAAAGATGGAACTATCGAAAACCGCGCCCAATCAACGGGGCAATCAGTGTCAAGGTGAAGTGACCGAGGTGATTTATTTTGGTTCGGACACCATTTACCATGTGCGCTTGAACGGCACGGGGCGCGTGCTTAAAGTGCAGTACGAAAATTCTGAACGGTACGCAGGTGAGCGCTTCACTTGGGGTGATCAGGTTTATGTGTTTTGGCCACCGACTGCGATTGTACCTGTCGCACCTTCATACTGATTGGAGGACACCATGAAAAAAAATGTACTCAAAACCCGTTGGGGTAAATGGTGGGTGATTGGCGCACCGTACTTGTGGCTGATGCTGATGTTGATGATACCGTTTTTATATTTACTCAGTGTGAGTATCTCGGAGATGGTTCAGGGTGGTGGTTATTTGCCGATTTACCGTGATGGCGGTTGGTTTTTTAAAGACAATTACACACCGATTTTAGATGATGTCATTAAAGGTGGAACGTATCGCTCGGCATACCTCTCGTCAATTTACTATGCAGGTGTCACTGCGTTGTTGTGTTTGCTGATTGGTTATCCGTTCGCATACTTTATGGCGCGCGCGCCACAAGAGAAGCAACCGACCTTGTTGTTGTTTGTGATGCTGCCGTTTTGGGTGTCCATGTTGATTCGTGTATATGCGATTAAAGTGTTGTTCAATGACTCTGGAATCATTGCCACCACTTTGAGCGGCTCGCTCAAAGCGATGGGTTTAATCACCGAGGATTTGCATCTGATGAACAACTCGTTTTCACTGTTGTTTGGCATGGTATATGTGTACATTCCATTTATGATTTTGCCCTTGTATTCAACCTTGTCAAAAATCGATGTGCGTTATTGGGAAGCGGCAGCAGATTTGGGCTCTACCCCATTAAAAACCTTTTTTCTTGTGACTGTGCCTTTGTCCAAGGCTGGGATTATTGCAGGGATGTTGCTCGTGTTTATCCCATGTGTCGGTGAATACGTGATTCCGCAGTTGTTGGGTGGTGCAGATACCTTGATGATTGGGCGTGTACTGGCGGGCGAATATTTCCAAAACAACGATTGGCCGTTGGCATCGGCATTGGCAATTTCAATTATTGTACTGGTGGTTGTGCCGATGATGTTTCTCAATAAATACCAAGATGCGGCACAAGGAGAAATCAAATGAAAAACTTCAAATGGTTTTCTCGTTCGTGGATGACTTTGGTGTATCTGTTTTTATACTTGCCGATTATTGTCTTGGTGATTTTCTCGTTCAATGAAGGTCGTCCGACACGCTGGAATGGTTTTACCTTAGACAACTACGCGGACTTGTTCCAAAACCAACAAGTGATTGACGGACTGTTTGCTTCATTGCGTGTGGCGGCGATTACCGCGGTTTTATCGGTGGTGATTGGTACGTTGATTGCCTTTGTCTTGGTGCGTTACCGTGGCTTTGTCGGTAAAACTTTGTTTTCAGGTATGGCAAACACGCCGTTGGTGATGCCCGAAGTGGTGCTCGGTTTGTCCTTACTGATTGTGTTCAAGGACCTGTTTCATGTCGAAGGCGGGGCGTACTGGACCATCGTGCTTGGTCACACCTTGCTCGGTGCGGCGTATGCCTCGGTGGTGATTAAAGCGCGCTTATCCGAGTTGTCGCTCACGTATGAGGAAGCGGCCTTGGATTTGGGTGCGCGTCCGCTACAGGTGTTTTTCTTGGTCACTTTGCCGATGATTGCGCAATCCTTGATGTCGGCGGCTCTGCTGGTATTCACCATTTCATTTGATGATGTGGTGATTGCCGAGTTCCTGAAAGGTCCTGGCGTACAAACCTTGCCGAATGTGATTATGAACTACTCACGCCAAGGCACAAAACCTGTGGTTGTGGCATTGGGTGCGATGATTGTGTTTGTGGTGTCGTTTGTATTGATTTCAGGCAGTATTTGGATGCAAAAACGTGAAAAACGCCGTCAGGCGGAAATTGCCGCGGCATTTCGGGATGCGACTTAAAACCCAAGTTCTGAAAAAATTTGGAAAAGACAAACAGCGCAGAATTGGTTCTGCGCTGTTTTGCTATGTGGTATTCCTTGAGAACCATTTATATCTAAAACATTCGTCCACTTGCATAATGCGCTTAACGGGCGCATCCTCTCAATTTATAATCGAACCATGAATGACGACAGTCTGTCGCGAATATTAAGGAGATTGCCATGAGCCAAATCAATTGGAAAGAACGAGCAGAACACATGAATTTCAACGGACAAGCGTTTATCAATGGTCAGCGCGTGGATGCGCTGTCAGGCGCAACGTTTGAATGTATCAGTCCGTGCGATGGACGCAAATTGGCCGATGTGGCGCGCTGTGATAAGGCGGATGTGGACGTAGCGGTGAGCGTCGCACGCGCGGCGTTTGAGGATGGTCGTTGGGCGCATCTCTCACCGCGCAAGCGCAAAGAAATCTTGATTCGCTTTGCTGATTTGATTGTGCAAAGTAAAAGCGAATTGGCCTTGACCGAGACTTTGGATATGGGCAAGCCGATTAGCAATGCGCTGGCGGTCGATGTGATGGGTGCGCAAAATACCATTCGTTGGTTTGGCGAGGCGATTGATAAAATTTACGATGAAGTCGCGCCGACCCCGCGTGATTCTTTGGCATTGATCACGCGCGAGCCAGTGGGCGTGGTGGCGGCAGTGGTACCGTGGAATTATCCATTGCTGATGACCAGTTGGAAAATCGCACCTGCATTGGCGGCGGGTAACTCGGTGATTTTAAAACCTTCGGAAAAATCGCCTTTGACTGCGTTGCGTTTGGCCGAGTTGGCTTTAGAAGCGGGCATTCCCGCAGGTGTGTTTAATGTGGTGACGGGTTTCGGTCATGAAGCAGGCGCGGCATTGGCCGAGCACATGGATGTGGACTGCGTGGCGTTCACGGGCTCAACTGCGGTGGGCAAGCGCATCATGGCAGCCGCAGCGAACAGCAATCTCAAACGCGCATGGATGGAACTCGGCGGCAAGTCTCCCAATATTGTGTTCGCCGATTGTCCTGATATGGATGCGGCGGCAGCAGCGGCAGCGGGCAATGTGTTTTACAACCAAGGTGAGAGTTGCAATGCGCCGACGCGTTTGTATGTCGAGGCGAGCATCAAAGACGCATTTATGAAAAAAGTTGCCACGTATGTCGCGAGTTTTCAACCCGGTGACCCGCTTGATCCTGCGACCAGCATGGGGGCGATTGTCGATGATATTCAACTGAACAATGTGCTCAAATATATTGAATCGGGTAAAACCGAGGGCGCAGAATTGATTGCAGGGGGTCAACAGTGTCGCCAAGAATCGGGTGGTTATTTCATTGAGCCAACGATTTTTGTGACCAACAAAGACCACACGATTGCGCGTGAGGAAATTTTCGGTCCCGTGTTGTCCGCCATGACATTTGAGACCGAAGCCGAGGCGATTGCATTGGCGAATGACTCAATTTATGGTTTGCAAGCAGGGGTGTGGACGGCCGATATTTCGCGCGCACACCGCGTGGCGCGCGCGCTCAAAGCAGGTACGGTGCACATCAATCAATACAACGACGATGACATCACTGTGCCGTTCGGTGGCTATAAACAATCGGGCAATGGTCGCGATAAATCTTTGCACAGCATGGATAAATACTGCGAGTTGAAAACCACTTGGATCAAGATTGATTATTAAACTGTAATACACACAAACACTTCACACAAATCCCCTTGGCATTGCAAAGACCGTGGTTTTGACCACTGTTGGGGGGTGGTTTGTGAAAAATTGTATGAATGCAGCATATGAACAGAAAGGCAATACCATGACCCACACCGCATTGGAAAAAACTTATTACGCGGCGACTGCCAATCCATCGCCCAATCGTTCTGCACTGCAAGGCGATGTACACGCCGGAGTGTGCGTGATTGGCGCGGGTTATACGGGGCTATCGACCGCGTTGTTTCTCGCCGAAGCGGGTTTAAAGGTCGTTGTGCTCGAAGCAGTTAAGGTCGGCTTTGGCGCATCGGGACGCAATGGTGGGCAACTCGTGAACAGTTTTAGTCGTGACATTGATGTGGTGGAAAAACAAACCGACGCGCACGGCGCACGTTTGATTGGTGAAATGGCGTTTGAAGGCAACCGCATCATTCGCGAACGGATTGCGCGGTACGACATCCAGTGTGATTTAAAAAACGGCGGGGTGTTTGCCGCCTTCAATGCCAAGCAAATGCAGCACCTCGAATCGCAGCAAAAACTTTGGGCGCGGTATGGCTACGACAAAGTTGAAATGCTCGATCAAGCGCAATTGCGCAACATCGTGCGCACCGATGGTTATATCGGCGGCTCGATTGACCACGGTGGCGGACACATGCACTCGCTCAACCTTGCACTGGGCGAAGCGGCAGCGATTGAGCTCAACGGCGGCACGATTTACGAGCATTCAGCTGTGACGCGCATTGAGCGCGGTGCAAATCCCGTGGTGCACACCGCGCAGGGGCGCGTGTTGGCGAAAAGGGTTGTGGTTGCAGGCAACGCCTATTTGGGTAACTTGGTGCCAGAACTGGCCGCGAAAGCCATGCCGTGCGGCTCGCAAGTGGTGACCACTGAAGTCTTGTCAGACGAAATGGTGCAAGACTTGATACCGAATGGTGAATGCGTTGAAGACTGCAACTACCTGCTCGATTACTACCGCATCACGGGCGACAATCGTCTGCTGTATGGCGGTGGCGTGGTGTATGGTGCGCGTGACCCCGATAATGTTGAAGCCATGATACGTCCGAAAATGCTCAAAACATTCCCGCAACTGAAAAACGTTAAAATCGACTTTGCGTGGACAGGGAACTTTCTGTTGACCGTATCGCGTTTGCCGCAAGTCGGGATTTTAAACAACAACATCTACTACTCACAAGGTTGCTCGGGACATGGCATCACCTACACGCATCTCGCAGGTAAAGTGTTGTCTGAGGCGATATTGGGGCACGCCGAGCGCATGCAAGCCTTTGCGCAACTGCCGCATTATCCCTTCCCAGGTGGTCGCGTTTTGCGCGTGCCATTCACTGCGATGGGTGCGGCGTGGTACACCTTGCGCGACCGTTTGGGCATCTGACATGGGTCTGAACGTGATATAAAAAGTGTGACTTTAAGCGTGGCTTCATGCCGCGCTTTTTTCTGTGTTTGCATGAATGCCCAATCGTTGAGTTTGTCGCCATTGCGAGATGCGTAAAACTAATTGCAACGCGCCAAAATGCGTGGCATAGTGGGCGCAGTGCATAGACACACAATAATGATAAACAACACAAGGAGACCTCATGAAATACCAAGCCGTATTGAATAAAATCATTCTGAGTAGCCTGTGCGCGTGGGCGAGTGCGAATGTGAGCGCGTATGAACAAGTGGTGATTTTCGGTGACAGTTTGTCCGATGGTGGGACGTATGGTTCGCGTTTTACCACCAACCCAGGGCAAACCGCGCCTGAATACATCGCGACTGATTTGGGCTTGCCGACCACCACTTGGGTGGCGGGCGGCACCAACTTTGCCCAAGGGGGGTGCTAAGGTCAATAGCCCATCGCTGAGCACCCCAACAGGTGCGCCGCAACGCCCCGTTTCCACTCAAGTGGCGCAGTATCTTGGGATGACGGGCGGTGTGGCCAATCCCAACGCTTTGTATTTGATTCAAGGTGGCGCGAATGATATTTTTCAAAACTTGCAAATCTATGGTTCAGATCCTGCGACTTTGCAAGCACTCACATACCAGTCAGGCATTGATTTTGCAACCCAAGTGGCGACCTTGGCTCAATCTGGCGCGAAATACATTGTGGTGCAAAATGTGCCGAATATTGGGGTTGCGCCAGCATTTGTTAACACCCCCTACGCTGCTACCGCCACTGCTTTGAGTAGTGCGTACAACACGGTGGTTGCGGGTGCACTGACTCAGATGGGGGTATCTGTAGTGGCAATTGATGATTTTACTTTGATTAGCGAAATTGCTGCGAATCCATCGGCTTATGGTTTTAGCAATGCCACGGGCGTGGCATGTACCACGAGTTCATCCATTATGTGCTCACCCGCGACCTTAGCCACACCTGACGCGGCCAGCACCTATGTCTTTGCCGACAGTGTACATCCAACCACCTCTGGGCAAAAATTATTGGCGCAGTATATGTCCGCTACTCTAAATGCACCGACTCAAATCAGCCTGTTGTCCAGCGCGCCGCTTTCAGGTGGGCAACGGCGTGCAGACAGCGTTTGGACACACGCACTCAATGGTTTAAAAACAGGGCAGCAAACATGGCACACCTTTGCCGATGTGGGGCACAGCAAAACCGATTTTGACCGTGCCGATTACACCAGCAATTATTTACTGATGGGGGCAGACAGACGCATCGGCACGACGGGCAACAATCGCATCGGTGCGAGCATTGGTTACCAACAATACAAAGGCGATTTTGGCAGTAACGCAGGCTCCTTTAAAATGAATGAGCCGAGCATCGGTGTGCATTTTAGCCATGCAATCGGCGATGTGGGCGCGGCCTTGGTACAAGCCAGTTACGGACGTTTGCATGCCTCAGACATCAGCCGACAAATTGTACTGGGCGCAGCCACGCGCACCGAGTCGGGCGATGCCAACGGTTCGCACACCAGCATCAGCGCGCAAGGACACATCACTGCGGGCAGTTTTGCCAAAGGCAAGTTCACGCACGGTCCGATTGGACGCATTGCATATGAAAAAGTCTCGGTCAATGGCTTTTCTGAGGCAGGCACGCGCAGCACTGCCATGACTTTTGGCAAACAAACCCGTGAGGGTGTGTTGGCGAGCATTGGCTATCAATTGCAGGCCAATTACGGCAAGATACAGCCGTATGCGCAAGTGAGTTACGAGATAGACGATACCCGTGGCAGCGATGTCAGCGCGCATCTGAACACCGCGTACAGCAGTTTTAGCACACCCGCATTACAGGGTGAGAATGGCACACGGGTGCGGTTGGGCGCAAACATTGCCTTGTCAAAAAGTCTCAATATGCATGTGGGCGCGCAACGCACTTTCGGCAAAAATTCGGGTGAAGAAACGGCGTTTAACTTAGGCCTGGATGCCGAGTTTTAAGTCGTGACGATGCGACATAAAAAGGTAAAGTTCAATCAGAACTTTACCTTTTTTACATCAAAACCACTGACAAAACCCCCACTACCGATTACCACAGCGCACGGTGCTGCTCGACCACACCGATGCCCGTGAGGGTGTGCTCGTGCCCTTGCTCATCAACCCACACGCCAGAGAAAGTACCGAACGGTTGCGTAAAGTGACTGTACATCGCACCGATGTGGATGGACTCGCTGCGCTCACCCTCGGGCGTGAACTGCACACGCAACCGTTCATCGGCGGTGTGTATCGTCCATGGCTGTAGGGTGTCTGCGCGGTTGTAGTTGAACAGCGCTTGCGCCATGGGCAGCACCTGTGTATCACTATCGCTCAGACGCAACCACGCGGAGTTTTCCAGACCATTCATGGTTTGTGCGACCAAGTTACACGCAAATGCACGCCCATCGTCGAGCATCCCCACCCAGCATGCCCACTGCCACAGTGTGGTGCGCGGTGGATAGCCGAGGGTGAAATCGAAAACGCCTCGCGCATCGATGATTTCATGCACCTCTCCGTTTAAACTCAAATGCAGTCGCGTAGGTGCGCCCACCAATTTATGGGTGTAATGAAACGGACGGCTGTCGCCTTTGCTCGGTGCGTTGTTGAGCGCGCTGATGCTCTTGCCATCGTCCATGAGTTCAAAGGCGAGTTTTAAAGCGGTGTTTTGAAATGAGAACCGCCAACCTGCTTGATCATTCAGCGGCTCAATGCGCCATTCGTCACGTCCGTTTTTTAAAGACCAATTCGTTTGAGGCGAGGGCTGAAAATTTTTGCCAAATGCCAAAGGGCGTGTGGCTTTGTGCTCAATCAATGTTTTGTGAATGCGGTCATACACGTACACAAACGCTGTGCCGAGCAGTCCCGCATCGGCAATTGCAAAGCCAACGATAAAACGCGCATCCATCACGCCGCCGTATATCCAGCCTTTGCGTTGGGTGCGCCGTGGCGAGAGCAAACCGCACGAGCCATCCCACTGAGCGGTGGATACATCAGCAATCACGCCGTTGAAGCGACCTGCTGTGACCACGCCATTGGGTGCAAAAGAATGGGGCGCGGGTGAACACGTGTTTTTCATAAGATGTCTTTCAAATACCGTTACAATGGGCAAACTATAGTACACATCTTCAAATCATTCAATGAACGAATCGACCCACCCGCCGTTGCCCATGCGCAATGGCGTTAAAGCCAGTTATCTTTTTTTACCGCATGATGCGCGCTACAGCACACGCACGCTACTTGAATTTCTCTGTGCGCACTTTTCCTTCATCACTGAGCAAGCATGGCGCGCACGTCTGAACAGTGGCTTTGTCTTGGCGCAGGATGGAACGGTTTTGAACGAAGATGCACCGTACCGTGCGGGTGAGAAAATTTATTACTACCGCGAAATCAGCCGCGCAGATGAGCCGCGCATTCCATTTGATGAGCAAATCTTGCATGTTGATGAGCACTTGATTGTGGTCGATAAACCGCATTTTTTACCCGTGATACCGAGTGGACGGTTTTTGCAAGAGACCTTGCTCACGCGCTTGCGTTTGCGTCCTGAATTGCAGCACTTGAACCTTGCCGACATCACGCCCATCCACCGATTGGACAAAGACACCGCAGGCGTGATGTTGTTCTCACACAACCGCGCCACGCGCGGCGCGTATCAAAGTTTGTTTCAATTCAAACAAGTGAATAAAGTCTACGAAGCGATTGCGCCGACGCGCACGGATTTAATTTACCCATTGGAAATGGCTTCGCGCCTGCAACGCCATGCCGAACACTTTTACCTTACAGAGCAAGTCACGGGCGAGCCCAATGCCTTTACCACCATTGAGTTAATTGAGAACCGAGGTGCGCATTCACTGTATCGCCTGCGTCCTACCACAGGTAAAAAACACCAATTGCGTGTGCACATGATGGGGCTGGGCATGCCGTTGCTCAACGATGGTCTATACCCCGTGCCAACATCGATGGATGGGGTGGATTATGCTAAACCGCTGAAGTTGCTGGCGCGCTCAATTGCGTTTGCTGACCCAATGACGGGACAACTGCGGGAATTTTTCAGTGGATTCAATTTGTGAAGTGCTTGCGAAAGTAGAGCGCAATGCGCGAACCCCGTTTACTTTTCCCTATCAATTATGACTGGTGCGTTCGATGCGCGCAATTGCGCTTGAGTTGCTTTCGGTAGTGCGTTGTGAATCAAATCATATGAAGCCCGCACCCATTCCTTGATGTGTGTATTCGTTAAGCCGCTATCCATCAGGACGGTGTTCCAGTGTTTTTTATTCATGTGGTAGCCTGCCGTGACTTGCGGATAGGTGTCGCGCAATTGTAAGGCGAGGTTGGGCTCGCATTTGAGGTTGATGCTCATCGGCTCGTCTTGCCAACTGAGCAGCGCGAACATTTTACCCGCGACTTTGTACACCAGCACTTCGGGTCCGAAAGGCATGTCTTCAACGCTTGCGGGGAAACTCAGCAGGTATTCGCGCCATTGTTCGAGGTTCATGATTTTGTTTCGGTGTGCACGCTGTCGTCATCGTACAAAATTTCGTCGCCGTATTTTTCAACGTTTTCAAATTGACCTCTGTCCACCGCCCACCAAATCGCGTAGATGATGGCAAACACCAAAAGCAGGCTTAAAGGAATGAGTAAAAATAGGATGTCCATATTAGTTTTCAGTCGGGTTTAGATTGGGTTGATAACGTAAAATTCGCAAAGAATTGGTGACCACAATCATCGATGAAGCGAGCATACCGATGGTGGCGACAATCGGCGTGACCCACCCCATCGCCGCCAATGGAATGGCGATGACATTGTACAACACCGCCCAGACCAAATTCTCTTTTATGAGTACCTGCGTGCGCCGCGCAATCATATGTGCGGCGTAGATGTCGTTTAAGTCAGAGGACTGCACGACCAAATCCGCCTGCATTTGTGCGAGAGATGCGCCTTGCCCCATGGCAATCGCCACGTCGGCTTGTTGCAACACAGGTGCGTCGTTCAGCCCATCGCCTGTCATGGCGATGCGGTAGCCTTGCGCTTGGCGTGCGCGCACCCAGTCGAGTTTGTCTTGAGGGTGGGCGTTGGCAACGACGTTTTGCGCATCCAAGCCGATGCTGTGTGCGAAGCCCTGCACCACATCGGTTTTATCACCACTGATGAGGGCAATGCTGGCGGTTTTTTGTAGTTGCTTTATCAACGCCTGCGCGCCTGCGCGCGTGCGATCCGACAGCGCGAACCACGCGAGCGCGTCCCAAGTATCACCGTTTTGCACGCTCAATACCGCCACGCTATAACCTTGTTCGGTTGTGGGAATTTCATTGGCAAGCGGTTCGCGATTGAGCGCGAAGGGCGGTTTGCCGATGCGATAATTTTGATCCAACAAAGTCCCAGTGACCCCTTGCCCCACCACCAATTCCATCGCCATCACATCGTTCATGCGCTCAGGCGTGTTGTGCTCTTGCAGTGCTTTGCGCAATGCAAGGGCAATCGGGTGGCGGGAGGCGGCTTCGAGCGTTGCGGCAATTTGCAGTGCGTCCACTTCAGTCAGATTGATTGCCACGGCGTGTTCGCTCAAATGCACGGTGTGCAAGGTTTGCACATCTTCGGTCAGAGTTCCTGTTTTATCAAATACGTATTGATTGACCTTGGCGAGTTTCTCAATTGCTTCGGGCTGAATGACCAATACATGCCGCTCGGCGAGCGCACTCTGCGCTGCGGTCATCACGGTTGGCACTGCTAAAGCCAAAGCGCACGGGCAGGTGATCACCAAAACTGCCACCACAATTTCCACTACTCGCGAAGGGTCGTGTTGATACCAATACACCGCCGCAATCGCGCTGACAATTAATAAGCCCCACAGAAATACCCGCGCGGCTTTTTCGGCGAGTAGTGCCAAAGCAGGTTTGTGCAACGCCGCCTTGTGCGCCAATCGTTCAATCTCAGCCAGTTCAGAGTGGTCATTGGGCTGCGTAATGCGCGCGTAAACACCTTGCTCAATATTCATCGAACCCGCCAAAAGTGCATCACCGACACGTTTGGTAATCGGTACGCTCTCGCCTGTGAGCAGGGCTTGCGAGCAAGCGGTTTGCCCTTCGATGAGTTCGGCATCGTGCGGCACGATTTCACCTGAAGCAATGAAAATCACGTCGCCGATTTTGAGTTCTTCGGCTGGAACCAGTTGCGCGTTTTTTTGTGTCGGATAATCCTGCACGCGCTCGGCGAACAGACGCTGATGTTGCAACACATTGTTCAGGTACAAACCTGCTTTGCTCAAGGCGCGATTTTGGATGTAACGCACCACCAGCAACAGCGCGACAAACATCGTTACTGAATCGAAATACAAGTGTCCTTCGCCCGTAAACACCGCGACCGTGCTGGCGATGAACGCCACCCAAATCGCAATCGTCACAGGCGTATCCATACCGATTTGGCGCAGCCGCCATTCTGCCCATGCGCCTCGAAAAATCGGTAGCGCACAGTAAAACACCGCAGGTAAAGTGAGGAATAAATTTGACCAACGCATTAGCACATCGGTGCTCATGTCCATATCCGTGTGCTCGAAATAATACGGGTACATAAACATCATCGACTGCATCATCAACAGCACGGCGACCAACATGCGGAAAAACTCACGCCGTTGATTTTTCTTCTCGGCTTCGCCCATTTCGTTGGCAGATTCGCGATAGGCGTAATAACCGAGTTTTTCAATCCGCGCAATCACCGCATCCACACTGGTTTTGGAGGGGTCAATTTGTAGGAATGCACGACGTAAAGTGTAATTTGCGGTTGGATTGACCACGCCATCGGCAGTCTGTAAATCACGCTCGATTAAATCGGTACACGCCACGCAAGCAATGCCGCCCAAGCGCAGTTGCACATCGGTCAGGCGGTTCAAATTAGTAGGGGATGATTCGGTGGTGCTGGGCGAGTTCATAACGTCAGTTCAGTTGATGTACATGCAAACATTTTACGGCAAATCAGCATTTATGGGGTATGAAACCCATATGCACCATAAAATGAATGGTCACCACCGCTTACTCGTTTTAGAGTAAGCGGATGATGCAGTACCCTTGGTTGAATTACACCACCATCAATTGAGCCATCATTCCGACCGATTCATGCTCCAAAATATGACAGTGAAACATGCGCAGACCTTTGGAGTGTTGTACGGTTTTGATGCGTACTTGCTCGTTCGGACGAAGATTCACGGTGTCTTTGCGCGAACGATAAGCAGGCGGGGTTTTGATGCCGTTGTTGATGTGCTCGATAATTTCAAATTGCGTACCGTGTAGGTGAAATGGGTGATCCATGTGCGAGTTGTTGGACAACAGCCATTCCTCCACTTCACCGACTTTGCTGGTCATATCAATGCGGTTCATATCAAATGATTTTTCGTTGATGTAAAACATGCCAGTCATCATCATTTGTGGTTGACTCATGCCATTCATACTTTCCATGCCAGACATATTGTGATTCATGCCGCCACCTTGCATCTGCCCCATTATTTGGTTCATATTCATTTCACTAAATGTCACTTTTTTCTGCGCAGTGACCTCGCCCATATTGGCGATGGTGCGCAGTCGCGTAGGGAGATTCAGCTCAGTGGCTTGGATGGTCACGCTCGCCAAGGTCAGGGTTTCGGGTGTGAATGCCGTCATCATTTTTTGCCGATTGTAGGGCAGGGATTGTAGCGGGAATGTGCCCGATTGTTTGGCACGCACGATCACTTCAAAACGCTCGGCAGGAGCGATGAGTAATTCGGTAACTGGTTGAGCGGGGGCTTCCAATAAGCCGCCATCGGTACCCACCACGATGAATTCGCAGTTGGGTACACTTAAATTCAGATAACGCGCACTACACGCATTCCAAATGCGCAGACGTTGCGTGCCTGTGATGGTGATTTTGGGTTGGTGTTGGCCATTGCACAGCACGAATTGCCCCTCGCGCCCGTTCATCCAGTCCATCATATCATTGACGGGGATTTGTGCATCGGTATCCAAACGCAAATCAGAGAACAGCAAATGTTGCTCAGGTAAATGTGCCAATGGGTCATCTTTGGCTTTCACAATCAGTGAACCCGCCAGCCCGCGAAAGGCTTGTTCGGCAGCATATCCATGCGCGTGGGTGTGATACCAATACGTGCCCGCTGAACCGATGGGTAGCGTGAATGTGTACACGCGCTCTGCATTCGGCGCGACGGGATCGTGTGGATTGCCGTCTTGTTCGGGCGGTACGGGTAAGCCATGCCAATGAATGGTCGAGGGTTGGGACAAGGTGTTTCTGAAAGTGATTGCAACGGTGTCACCCTCGTTGACGACAATTTGCGGCCCTGGGACTTGGTCGTTGTATGTCCAAAACGCGGTCGGTTTGCCCTTGACCAATTCGACCGAGGTTTCTTTGGCAGTGAGGTTGGCTTTAAAGGTATTGGGCTCTGTGGATAGGTTTTTGAGCAGAGCCAATGTCGCCAAAGGCGCGCCTGTGGGTAGCGCATTCACAGGCAACAAGGCGGTTGAACCACCCATCATGCCGCCCGACATATCATGTCCCATTGAGTGCATATCGTGCCCTTGCATGGGGTCACTGGATTGGCCGAGTAGTTTATTGCATGCAGACAGGGTCAGTAGAGCCCCTGTGGTTAAACCCCAACGTAAAAATGTACGACGATTCATAATCAACTCCTAATGGTTTGTATGGTATTTCAACTTAATAAACCCGTGGCCTCGTGCGGGCGGTCGATTGCCAAGTTGCGCAAACAGAACGCACGACTGGGCGATGCGAGCCAAGCGCGATGAGGCGTGGGTGAAACAATTAGGTGGATTTCGGAGGTGGGGTATTGGGCTGGATTGCCGAGTATTTGGGTTTGAATGCAGGCATGGATTCAAACGGGTCGTGAACAACGGCTACGCTGATTTTGACAATAGCTGATGGCACAACGCTCATGCAGTGCGATGCGCAACTGACCACGCATGAGACATTGGTGCAGTGCTTGAGTGAGGCATTGTTTGCGTCATTGGGTGAGATGCAATGTGTCGTTGTGTGCATCTCATCGGCGTCGCTGGGTATCGTCATTGCGGCGTGTGTTGAGGTTGCGCGAGGCGCATTGAATGTGACAGGCAAGGCAAACTGCACCACCGAAAATAAGGTGATGAGCAACCAACACAGCGAAGCGATGTATCTGTTCATATCCCCAGTGTACCTCTTAATACTTAATAGCGCACAAATAAAGCGTCTCAGATATTTATTGTGCCAACAAATAATTCGACAACCGCACAAACTTCGCCACTGAGAGTTCTTCTGCACGCGCGGTTGGCGCGATGTCGCAGGCGATGAGTTGCTCTTGCGTGACCATGTCGGCGAGGGTGTTGCGCAGCATTTTGCGCCGTTGGCTAAATGCCATGGTCACGAGTTTGGATAGATGTGCTTCGTCTGTGGCTAAAAGTTTCGCGGGGTTTCGTGGCACCATGCGCACAATTGCCGAGGTGACTTTCGGTGCGGGCACAAATGCGTGCGGCGGCACGTCGAATAAATGCGTCATCTCGTAGCGGTATTGCAGCATGACCGACAAACGTCCATAGGCTTTGGTCGCAGGCGCGGCGACCATGCGTTCGATGACTTCTTTTTGCAGCATGAATACCTGCATGTCGATGTGCGGTGCAAATTCAACGAGGTGAAACAGCAGGGGGCTGGAAATATTGTAGGGCAAATTGCCCACGACTTTGCGCGTTTTGCCCTCGGCGGGAATCGAGAGAAAATCGAATTTGAGCGCGTCGATGCTGTGGATGGTCAATTGCTCGGGCGTAAAACGCTGCTGCAGGCGAGCCACCAAATCACGGTCGAGTTCAACCACGTGCATGTGCGAAATGTTTTTGAGTAAAGGTTCCGTCAATGCCGCCAAACCTGGACCAATTTCAATCAGACAATCGTCATCCGATGGGTTGATGGCGTGCACAATGCTGGCGATGATGTTGTCGTCTTGTAAAAAGTTTTGACCAAAACGTTTGCGGGCGATGTGCGCGGTGTGTTGACTCATAAAACATCCTTGGTAATTGATTTTGTCTGCACCATGCCCGCCGCTGTGCGGATGGCGGCCTGCATACTGCCCGCATCCACCGCGCCGCTGCTGGCTCGATCCAGTGCAGTGCCGTGATCGACCGAGGTGCGAATAAATGGCAGACCCAAGGTGACGTTGATGCCATGCCCAAAACTGGCGTATTTAAGCACAGGTAAACCTTGGTCGTGGTACATCGCCAGCACCGCATCGGCTTGGTTCAGATAGTGCGGTTGAAACAGTGTATCGGCTGGATACGCGCCGCGCACATCCAAACCGCGTGCTTGTGCGGCGGCGATTGTGGGGTTGATGATGTCGATTTCCTCGCGCCCCATGTGGCCGCCTTCGCCCGCGTGTGGGTTCAAACCCGTGACCAAGATGCGCGGTTGCGCAATGCCAAAATGGTGAATTAAATCGTGAGCGAGGATGTCGATGGTACGCGTCAAACCCGCAGGCGTAATGGCGGCTGACACTGCGGACAAAGGCAAATGCGTGGTCGCCAAAGCCACACGTAAAGGGTGCTCAAGTTCGCGCCCATCGGCGAGCATCATCACCACTTGATTCACGCCAGCAAATTCGGCGAGGTATTCAGTGTGCCCTGTGAAAGCGATGCTCGCATCGTTGATGATGCCTTTATGCACAGGGGCGGTGACCATTGCCGAGAACGTGCCATTTTTTAAACCCAATAAGGCAATGTCCAAAGTATTTAAAACGTACGGCGCATTGCCCACATCCAACTCACCCAATTGCACAGGTGCAAACAATGGGCAGTGCCAGACGACGAGTGTGGTGGATTTCTCGGCATCACTCATGTCACCCAAAGATGCCAACGCGGTCAAGGGGATTAACTCGGCGTGGATGTTAAAACGTTGCGCCACTTCACGCAGATGAAATAAATCACCAATGAGCACGAGGGGCGACTGCGGCTGCGTTGCCTGCCATGCCAAAGCGGCGAGCATACTGATTTGCGGACCAATGCCCGCAGGCTCGCCCGTGGTGATGGCGATGGGGGGTGTTTGTGAATTCATGGCGCATTTTAGCACGATTGCGGGCGAAAAATAATGCGCGATGGGGTCAGTGCTATGGGTGCGACAGGGCTGTTTAATGGGTGGCAAACTGAGAGTGTGCCGACATTTTTAAACTGTCTGCCACTTGTGTTGCCAAACCACGCTTGCCCCCTGCTTTTTGCATTTCGGTGATACACAATACCCCTTGCCCACAGGCGACATGCACGCCCGATTGATTAATCGCCAGTATCGTACCCACCGCAGATGCGTGGGGTGTCAGCAATGCTTGCGCTGCCCAAATTTTCAAAGGCTGCTGCTGCCACTCACTGACGCAGACAGGTGCAGGGTTTAATGCGCGAATTTTACGGGCAAGCACCTCGGCGGACTGATGCCAATCAATTTTTGATTCGGCTTTACTGATTTTCTCAGCGTATGTGATACCGTCTGTCGGTTGTGGCACGGGCTTGGGGGCTTGACCTGCTTGTAATTGTTGCAAATAGTTGACCACCATGCGCGCACCGATTTGCGCCAATTCATCGTGTAACAGTGCTGTGGTATGTGTCGGTAAAATAGGCATGGTTTCGACCGCCAGCATATCCCCCGTGTCCAAGCCCGCATCCATCTGCATCAGCGTGATGCCTGTTTGCGCATCGCCCGCTTCGATGGCGCGGTGAATCGGCGCCGCGCCGCGCCAACGCGGCAGCAATGACGCATGGATATTGATGCAACCGTGTTTGGGCAGATTCAATGCATCCTCTGGCAAAATCAAACCATAAGCGGCCACCACCATCACATCCGCTTGCGCAGCGACGAGGCGCGCGCGCGCCTCCTCGGCTTGGTCAGGGTATTTACCGTTTAACCTAAGTGAAATCGGCTGTGCGACGGGGATGCTGTGCTGCAAGGCAATTTGTTTGACAGCAGATGGAGTCAACTTCATCCCGCGTCCGCTGGGTCGGTCGGGTTGGGTCAATACCAAAGGCACGTTAAAACCCGCTGCAATGATGGCTGCCAATGCCTGCGCGGCAAACTCGGGCGTACCTGCGAACACCACCTTCATGATGTACTTTCTTCGCGTTGCTGTTTTTTGATTTTATTTTTAAGGCGGTTGAGTTTTAAGTTCGACAAATACTGTACAAACACCTTGCCATTGAGGTGGTCAATCTCGTGCTGCACACACACCGCAAGCAACTCGTCACAATCCATTTCAAAAAAAACTCCTGAGGCATCTTGCGCACGCACCCGAACGCGCTCAGGACGGGCAACCACTTCATACACTTCAGGGACAGACAAACAGCCTTCTTCCCAGTCTTTTTTCTCTGCACTTTGGGCAATGATTTCGGGATTGATTAAAACCATCGGTGCATCGCGCTCCTCTGAGGTATCAATCACCACAATGCGTTGATGAATATCCACTTGAGTGGCTGCCAAACCCACGCCGCGCGCAGAATACATCGTCTCCAACATATCTGCGACAATGCGCTGTAAAGCCACATCAAATTGCGTCACGGGTTGCGCGACGGTGTGCAAACGCACATCAGGGAATTTTAATATAGGCAATATCGCCATGCTTGTTGACCATTTCTTATAGATTTCGAACACACGCAAAATGCTACACATAAATCCCAACAAATACAAGCAGTTAAAACGGAAACTCGTTGTTCTAAATGAGATGTGGACACAAGGCGCATCAAAACATTTACAAAAACTCGCAACAAATGCTTGACAGCATTGCAATGAACCCTTATAATTTCAATCTCTTGTAGCGCGGGAGTAGCTCAGTTGGTAGAGCGCAACCTTGCCAAGGTTGAGGTCGCGAGTTCGAGCCTCGTCTCCCGCTCCAAGTTTTCTAAGGGAAGCAGTCGTTTACGTCATGCTTCCCTTTATTCATAGTAACAAGCATAACATCGGCGGAGTAGCAAAATGGTTATGCAGCGGCTTGCAAAGCCGTCTACGCCAGTTCGATTCTGGCCTCCGCCTCCAAGTCTCAAGATGTTGCCCAGGTGGTGAAATTGGTAGACACAGCGGACTTAAAATCCGCCGCTTACCTGAATAAGGGGCGTGCCGGTTCGATTCCGGCCCTGGGCACCAACAGATTTGACAAATAACACCTCGTAATACCAAGCAAACCCCGAAAACTTCAATGTTTACGGGGTTTTTTGTCGTCTGTGGGTAACTTATATAATAATCAAAAAAGTTACCCACAATTTATTTTGAGGTGTCAAAACGAAGCCCATAGGCACAAAAATCAAGGCCATTAACCCGCTCGTTGATAACCGACACCTATACACAACTCGGGAAGTTCGCAGGGTATTCAGTATTCGATTCTGGGCTTTTTAATTGAACTTTTCCTGCACAAAGCCCGCCACACTTGCCATGGCTTTTGACAAACCCGCCACATCCGTGCCACCTGCTTGTGCTAAATCGGGTCGGCCACCACCTTTGCCGCCGATTTGTTGGGCGACGTGGTTGACGACTTCACCCGCTTTGATTTTACTGGTCAAGTCTTTGGTCACACCCGCCAAAAGTGTGGCTTTATCGGTCGCGCTTGCCAATACGATGACCGCATTGCCAAGCTTGTCTTTCAATCCATCCATGGTGGTGCGCAGCATGTCGATGTCTGCGCCGTCGATGATGGCGGACAGAACTTTAACGCCATTGATTTCAACCGCTTGACTGGCCAAGTCGCCACCTTGTGATGCGGCGAGTTTGTTTTTTGCTTGCGCGAGTTCTTTTTCAAGTGATTTGATGCTCTCTTGTGTGCCGACGATGCGCTCGACCAATTCGCTTGGCGCGCTGCGCAACGCGGCGGCGGCGGCATTGACCTGATTGGCAAGGTGTTGTGTGTGTGCCAAGGCATTCAGGCCAGTCACCGCCTCGATGCGGCGCACCCCTGCGGCAACGCCACCTTCTGAAATGATTTTGAATTGACCAATATCGCCCGTGGCTTTGACGTGAATGCCGCCACACAACTCTTTACTCTCCCCAATCGAGAGTACACGCACTTCATCGCCATATTTTTCGCCAAACAACATCATCGCGCCTGAGTTTTTCGCACTTTCAATGTCCATCACTTGCGCGTCCACAGGTGTATTGGCAAGGATTTGCGCATTGACCCAATACTCAATTTGCGTGATTTCCTCAGCCGTCACAGGTGCGTTGTGGGTGAAGTCAAAACGGGTTTTGTCCGCATCGACCAATGAGCCTTTTTGCGCCACGTGCTCGCCCAGCATCAAACGCAAAGCCTTATGCATCAAGTGCGTCGCCGAGTGGTTGCGAATGGTCGCGGCGCGTTGCTCGGCGTATACGGTGGCGTTCAGCACATCGCCGACGTTCACTGTGCCGCTGTCCACGGTCACAAAGTGTCCGTGCACATCGGGCAAAACCTTGAGGGTGTCTTGTACCGAGAGTTGTGCGTTTGGATTTGAGAGCAAACCTTTGTCACCAACTTGTCCGCCTGATTCGGCGTAAAACGGTGTGACATCCAGTATCACAATGCCTTGTTCGCCTTGGTTCAGACTGGTTACAGGCTCGCTGTCTTTGTAGAGAGCCAATACTTTGAGTTGATTGCCATGCGTGCCTGTATAGCCCGTGAACTGGGTTTTTGCGCCATCGTAGACGATGGTTTTATCCATTTTGAATTTGCCTGCAGCGCGTGCGGTGTCTTTTTGCGCGTTCATTTCTATTTCGAAGCCCGCATTATCTACAGTAAATCCTCGTTCGCGGCACACATCGGCGGTCAAATCTAAAGGAAATCCAAATGTGTCGTGTAGTTGAAATGCAAATGTGCCAGAAAGTACTTTATATTTTGAATCTAACTCTATTTCTCTACTGTACTGGTTAAACGGATAACTTCCCTTTAAATGAAAAAAATAATCCGATTTTGTATAGTGCTCAGATTCTTCCAATACAGATTGCTCATCTTGCTTGCTAATGAAGTTTGTTACTGTCACGTATATTTTTTCCTGTTTGTTATCAACAAAATTAAAATTAACGTAATTTCCCGTTCCAAATGTTCTCTTGATTAGAGGGGCGTTCTTAATGTGCGCTGGTATATTGTTTAAATCTAAAGGAAATGGAAAACTTGCATCCGACCAAAAGTTTTCTACTCCTAGTTGCTTGCCAACATAACCTAATGGATTAAGTTCCTCATCGAGAATTTCCATACCTTTGGCGATGGTCTCAAAAAAACGTTCCTCTTCTTGCTTCAATGCCGCAGTGATGAGGGCTTGTTTTTCAGCAATAATTGGATACGCTGCGCCCATTTGATTGACCACTTCAGCCACGAGTTTATGGAAAAATGGCGTGCGCACGCCGAGTTTATAGCCATGACGAATAGCACGGCGGATGATGCGGCGCAGCACATAACCGCGCCCTTCATTGGATGGAATCACCCCATCGGCGACTAAGAACGTGCATGCACGAATGTGGTCGGCAATCACGCGTAAGGATGGATTCGTCACATCGGTGCAAGCCGTTGCTGTCATCGCCGCGCCAATCAAAGCGGCAAACAAGTCAATTTCGTAGTTGGAATGCACGCCTTGTAAAATCGCTGCCAGGCGCTCCAAACCCATGCCCGTATCCACGCACGGCGCGGGCAGTTTGCTCACGCTGCCATCGGCGTGCATTTCAAATTGCATAAAGACGTGGTTCCAAATTTCGATGAAACGATCGCCATCCTCTTCTGCCGAACCTGGAGGCCCGCCCCAAATGTGTTCGCCATGATCGTAAAAAATTTCCGAGCAAGGCCCGCAAGGCCCCGTATCCGCCATCATCCAGAAGTTGTCGGATTTGTATTTGCCACCTTTGTTGTCGCCAATGCGAATCACGCGCTCAGGCGGCAACCCGATTTCTTTTGTCCAAATATCGTAGGCTTCATCGTCTTCATGGTACACCGTTGCCAACAGTTTCTCAGCAGGCAAGCCATAGATTTGGGTCAATAATTCCCAACCCCATTTAATCGAGTCGCGTTTGAAATAGTCGCCAAAAGACCAGTTGCCCAACATTTCAAAAAATGTGTGGTGACGCGCAGTGTAACCGACGTTTTCTAAATCGTTGTGTTTGCCGCCTGCGCGCAAACACGCTTGTACGCTGGTGGCGCGCTTGTACGGACGTTTGTCCTGACCGAGAAACACGTCTTTGAATTGCACCATGCCCGAGTTGGTGAACATCAAAGTTGGGTCATTTTGCGGTACAAGGGGTGAACTCGCCACGATGGTGTGGCCTTTGTCGGCAAAAAACTGGAGAAATTTAGAACGTATGTCAGCGACTTGCATGGGTATCCTAATTGACGTAAATACGGGTTAATATTGATTCTGTGCATTATAAAGGATAGCCAGCCAAATGGATACTGGATCCCAAGGTGATAAAAATGAGAAATTATGCTCAAACTCATTTTTCACCACATTAAATTCTTACGTTCACACACAATCTCATTTTGATGGTATATGATGGAGCAAGCAGATAGCGTAGAGAGTTGATTTGCTTCTTGTTGTTTGGTATTTATTTTGTACTGTCGTTTGTTTTGTTTGGATGTTTTCATAACTTTAGGAGAGTCATATGCCAGCTGATAACGAAACTACAAATTTTAGTCAAGATTATGAATTGGATCGTCGCCTGCGTCACAACGGGTTCCGTGGAACTGTGGGTAATCGAGAAGCATTGCGTCAATTGAAAAAAGAGAAATATGGATCCACAGTACTGACACATGCACAAACCGACGCACTCATTAACGCGCACGCCAAAGAGTTCGAAAAAGAATCTTGAGTGTTTATATTTTTCACAAAAAATGCCACCATCTGTGGCATTTTTTATATGCGATGTGCAGATTGTTATTATTTAACCAATACAGCACAGTTTTTAAATAGCATCGTTGACATAAAACTCAAATAAACGCGCCTCAACACTCAATCCGATTGACCGCCAAGCCGCCTTTGGAGGTTTCTTTGTACTTGTTTTTCATGTCCGCGCCCGTTTCGCGCATGGTTTTAATCACCATGTCGAGCGACACGTGGTGCGTGCCATCACCGCGCAAGGCCATGCGCGCAGCGTTGACCGCTTTGACCGCACCCATCGCATTGCGTTCAATGCAGGGGATTTGCACCAATCCGCCAATCGGGTCGCAAGTCAAACCGAGGTTGTGCTCCATGCCGATTTCGGCGGCGTTTTCGATTTGCTCAACTGTTCCGCCCATCACTGCCGCGAGCCCGCCTGCTGCCATGGAGCACGCGACACCCACTTCACCTTGACAGCCCACCTCCGCGCCGCTGATGGAGGCATTGAGTTTATACAGGATGCCAATCGCGCCTGCGGTGAGCAGAAATTCATGTATGCCTTGAATATTGGCATTGGGCACGAATCGGTCGTAGTAGTGCAGCACAGCAGGTACGATGCCCGCCGCGCCATTGGTCGGTGCGGTGACCACACGTCCGCCTGCGGCGTTTTCTTCATTCACCGCCACGGCATAGAGATTCACCCAATCCATCACGGTGAGTGGGTCAGATAAACCGCGCTCAGCACTGCGCGTGAGTGCTCGATACAGCTCGCCTGCACGGCGTTTGACATTCAGACCACCTGCAAGCATACCAAACGCATCAGGGTTGCCGATGCCGCAACCGCGTGCCACACAGGTTTGCATCACCTGCCAAATGCGATTGAGTTGCGCAGTGATGTCCTGCTCGGTACGCCAAGTCAATTCATTGGCCAACATCAATTGCGCAATGCTGATGCGGTGGGTTTGACACAGTGCCAGCAATTCTTTCGCACTGCTAAATGGATAAGGCACTTCGGCAAACGCTTCCAATACAGGCGCGGTGTCCATGCCCACCGTGACCACAAAACCACCGCCGACCGAGAGGTATTTTTTCTCAACCAGCAAATGATTGTCTGCATCAAACGCCGCCAGTTTCATACCATTGGGGTGCTCGGCGAGGGCTTCGCGTTTGTGCATAATCAAGTCGCGTTTGAACATAAAAGCGACTTCGTGCTGCCCGAATAGTTTAATTTTTTGATCGAGTAAAACGAGGTCTAATTCAGATTGAATTTCATCAATGGGCACGTCCTCGGGATTGAACCCCATTAAACCGAGCAACACCCCTTTGTCCGTGCCGTGCCCCAAACCCGTCAAGCCGAGCGAGCCGTACAGTTGCACCGAGATGCGCGCGGTCTGCGCCAACAAGTCGTGTTTGTGCAGGTATTCGACAAACATCTTGGCTGCGCGCATGGGCCCAACGGTGTGCGAACTCGAGGGGCCGATGCCGATTTTAAATAGGTCAAATACGGATACCGCCATTTTGTCTCCTTGTGTGTGTTTTGTATGGTTGTTTTACAAAACCATGTCACCGATGTTTTTCTAAATAATCCCCCAACCACCGCATAAACTCAGGCGTGGTGCGCGTGACGTTAAAACGCATCATACTCGATGCGCCTTGTTTGGGTGAAAACAGCGAACCGGGGGCGACCAGCCAACCATCGTTTTTCGCTTCCAAAGCCAGCGCGTTGGTATCCACACCCGTATTGACCCACAGAAATACGCCTTCTTGCGCGTGTTCAGGATACTCTAAACCGATTTCAGGCAAGGCGGTTTTCATATACGCGTGCGCATCGGCAAGGCGTGTGCGCAGTTTGTCGAGGTGGCGGCGATGCTGACCATCGACCAATAAGCGGTGCACAATGCGTTCGTTCATTTCAGAGCAAACCATGGTCGAGAGCATTTTGCGCATCAGGATGCCTTGCACATGCTCGGTCGGACAGCAGAGCAAGCCCACGCGTAAATCCGCACCCAAGGATTTTGAAAAACTGGCGATGTAAAACACCCGTTTGAGTTGGTCAAGCGCGGCGTAACGCAAGGCAGGCGCGCCTTTGGACAAACCCGCGTGTAAATCGCCGTAAATATCGTCCTCCAAAACATACGCATCGTATTCCTCCATAATACGCAACACTTGGTACGCACGTGCAGGCGTGATGCCGTAAGAAGTCGGGTTGTGCAGTACGCTGTTGGTCACGTACAGCTTGGGTTTTTCGAGTTGCATGAGGCGCGTCAGGGCTTCGATGTTCGGCCCCTCCACATCGCGCGGCACAGAAACCACACGCAAGCCCTGCGCTTGCAAACAGCCGTAGAGCCAAAACCAGCACGGGTCATCGACCACCACCGCATCACCGGGGTTGAGAAAATAACGCGCCACCAAATCAATCGCCATTGACACGCCATTGGTCGTGACCACTTGGTCGGGCGCGGCGTGGATGCCGATGGGGTGCAGTTGCACCACGATTTGCTCGCGCAGTGGCGCGTAGCCCGCGACATTGCCATAGTCGTAAATATGCGCGTCCGAAACGCGCGTTGCAGCGCGCACGGCGACACCCATGCGCTCGTTTTCTAACCATGAGCGCGGCAAAATACCGCTGCCTGGGGTGCGATCGTCAGGCAAATCGGAGAATAAATGACGCAGCAACCATTTGGCATCGACCACCTGCGTTTCTTGAAATGCGAGCAAATTGCGCTGTGCGGTTTCGGGCTCGGATCGCGGCACGTGCAAGGGTTGCGCCACGTAAAACCCCGAACCTGCGCGCGAGTGCAGCACGCCCGAGGCGACCATTTTTTCATACGCATTGACCACGGTAAAACGCGAGACTTCGAGTTTATCGGCGAGTTGGCGCACCGAAGGCACACGTGCACTGGGTGCATAAAAACGCATCTCGATGCGCTCGGTGAGCCATGCGACCACGGCATCAACCTTGTTAAATCGGGGGTCTAAAGCCGATGGGCTCATTGCAAGGTTGGATAAACCTGCCGCAACTGACTCTGTGCTCTCAAGCGAAAGTGTATTGTGTTCCATATCGGTACAGTTTAAAAATTGTTTATGAAATTGTACCGTTACTGTACTGCATTTTTCGCGTATTGTGTCAACAAATCAAACTTTACATAAGGCAGGATGTATGCACACAATTGGCATTTTGGGTGGAATGAGTTGGGAATCAACTGCGATTTATTACCAGCATTTGAACCGTATGGTGCGACAAGCACATGGCGGATTGCACAGCGCACCCGTCATCATTGATAGTGTGAATTTTGCGCAAATGGCGGTGTGGCAACGCGCGGGGGATTGGCACAGTGCGGGCGAATTTTTGGCGCAAAAAGCCCAGTGTCTGCAAGCGGCGGGTTGCCAAGCCATCGGGATTGCGACCAACACCATGCACAAAGTCTATGACACCATTCAAAGCCAAATTGATATTCCCGTGATTCACATCGCCGATGCGGTGTGTGATGAGGCGAGCCAACGCGGGATTTCGCGGGTGTTGTTTCTTGGAACCCAGTTCTCGATGAGCGATGATTTTTTGCGTCAACGTTATGCACATCGGAATATTGATTGGCAAGTCCCAAATGCACAAGACCGCGAATTAGTACATCAAATGATTTTTGAGCGACTGTGTCAGGGCGAGGTGCGGGACGCAGACAGAGTGGCGTTGCTTGATATTATTGAGCGTTGCGTTGAAGGCTGTGTTGCGCGCGGTGCTCAAGCACCACAAGCGGTGGTTTTGGGTTGTACTGAGTTGGTCATGTTACTCGGTGAAGACACACCTTGTGTGTTACCGGTTTTGGACAGCACTCGCATTCATGCGCAGGCATTGGCTGCGTTTATTTTGATCGAACCCTAAAGCATTGGATTGGCTATGAATGTGTTTTCTGCCTACACCTTAACCAGTTTATTCGCCATGGCGACATTTGCCTTCGTAACCTCGGTCACGCCCGGTCCAAACAATCTGATGCTATTGCATTCGGGCGCGCGTTTTGGCTTTAAGCGCACCATCCCGCACATGGTGGGCATCGCTTCGGGATTTTGTGTGATGATATTGTTGTGCTGCATCGGCGTGGCGGCGGTGGTTTTAGGCTACCCTGCAACCAACTGGGTGCTCAAAATCATCGGCAGTTTGTATATGCTGTGGCTGGCTGTCAAGTTGTGGAAAAACGGTGCTGTGCCGAAAAACATCAACCCAGATGGCAATCTGCCCGATGCACAGAATAAAAACACAGCGCAACCGATGACCTTGATGCAAGCGGCATTGTTTCAATATGTTAATCCCAAGGCGTGGATGATGGCGCTGACCTTGCCTGCGGTGTATTTGCCTCAGACAGGTTTGCTGTGGGCGAATACCTTGATTGCCTGTGCGCTGTGCGCGGTGATTAATTTATTGAGCGTATCCGTGTGGGCGCGTGGCGGTGAAATGTTGCAAAGCGTGCTACACAAACCACACTATGCGCAGATTGCCAATGTGACGATAGTCCTGATGACCGTGTATTGCGCGCTGTCGGTGTGGTTATAATGGCGCAACGCTTCAACACTCATTTGAAAGATACCCATGAACTACAAACACCAATTTTTCAACGACTATGCTGAAACCGCCCACCCTGCGTGTATTCAAAAACTCTCCGAGCAGACTTTGCAACAAGAGGCTGGTTACGGCTTAGACAGCGTGAGCGTGCATGCCGCGACACTCATTCGCGCCAAACTGGGCGTGGTCAATGACACGCCCGTGCATTTTATCAGCGGCGGTACACAAGCGAATTTGACGGTCATCGGCGCATTGCTCCGCCCGCACGAGGCGGTGATTGCGGTGGAATCAGGGCATATTGCCACACACGAAACGGGTGCGATTGAAGCGACAGGGCATAAAGTCATTCAGATGCCCCATATCAATGGCAAACTCACACCCGCTGCGATTGAGCAGGTGATGCGCACACATCCGAATGAGCATTCGGTCAAACCACGCATGGTGTTTGTCTCGCAAGCGACTGAATTGGGTACAGTGTACAGCCGCACCGAACTGCTTGCTTTGCGTGCGGTGTGCGATACGCATGACTTGTGGCTCTACATTGACGGTGCGCGTCTGGGCAGTGCGTTGTGCAGCGAAAATGCCGCCTGCGATTGGCAGGATATCGCTCGTTTTGCGGATGTGTTCTATATCGGCGGCACGAAAAACGGGGCTTTGCTCGGTGAAGCGATTGTCTTTCCAAACACGATTTTAAACAACGATTTTCGCTACGCCCTCAAACAACGCGGTGCGCTGCTCGCCAAAGGGCGGGTGATTGCCAGTCAATTTGTCGCGTTGTTTGAACACGATTTGTATGGCGAATTGGCGCAACATGCCAATGATTGCGCCATGCGTTTGCGCACAGGTTTGTCTGAGTTGGGCGTGGTTTTTTACACCGATTCAGCCACCAACCAACAGTTCCCGATTTTGTCCAATGCGGTGGTTGAAGCCTTGCAAAAAGATTATGGCTTTTACACATGGGAGGAGCTCAATAAACGTGAGTCGGTGGTGCGCTTTGTGTTTTCGTGGGCCACGCCGATGGCGATGGTGGACGAATTGCTGACAGACACAAAACGCTTGCTCAATTCATAAAATACCCTATTGAGTGGAATATGCAGATGAAACTGCCTTTTTATATTTTCAACGTGTTTGCCGAATCCAATTGGGGCGGCAATCCTTTGGCAATCGTGCCGTTATTGGATGCGTCGCAATCCATCGATACACATACCATGCAGCGCATCGCGCGGCAATTCAATTTATCCGAAACGGTGTTCATCACGCCGCTCGCAAATGGGCAACACGCCGCGCATCTGTCGTGGTCATCATTCAAGCCCAAGCGATTGACCGCCTCAATCATTTGTATCTAAGCGTGAATGCCGATGGTCAAATTCAAGTCGGCGGGCGCGTGATGGCGTTTGCACAAGGGCAATTGAATGCTTTTTAATATTCTCAAAAAATCAAAAACCCCACCCAATCATGCTCAAAAATTACAATCCGCCCACAGTCGCTGACATTCGCACAGACAGCGCACTGTCCACTTTCATCGCGCCATTCATCGCCAACCTTGCGGGTTACGGCGGGCCACTGGCGATTGTCATCGGCGCGGCGCAGGCGGGGATGTTGACCACTGAGCAAACCACTTCAATGTTGTGCATTCTGAGCATCACCTTTGGTTTGGCGAGTTTGATTTTGACCTATCTGACCCGCGCACCCATCATCACTGCGTGGAGCACACCTGGTGCGGCGTTTTTAATTTCGGCATTGCCAACGGTGAGTTATCACGAAGCGATTGCAGGGTTTATCATTGCCAACGGCATTATTTTCGCCATCGCCGCGACGGGAATGTTTGACACAGTGATGAACAAGTTACCCAAAAGCATTGCCGCCGCACTGCTCGCGGGGATTTTGTTTCGCTTTGGCGTGAATACCTTTGCCAGTTTGGGCTCGGACACCGCTTTGATGTTGGTGATGCTGGCGGCGTATGTGTTGGGCAAACGATGGTTGCCACGCTATGCGACTTTGGCCGTGCTGATGGTCGGTTGCGCGTATGTGTTTGGCTGGCAAGGTGTGTCTGTGCCGCACGTGCCTTTGCATGTATCATCGGTAGTGTGGACTGCGCCTGAGTTTTCGTTCAATGCGCTCATCAATATCGGTTTGCCCCTCGCCCTGATTACCCTTACGGGGCAACAAATCACAGGCATCGCGGTATTGCGCACATCGGGCTATTCTGCGCGACAAGCACCCGCAAAGCCTTTGGTGGGATTGACGGCGTTGTTGTCGACATTGACCGCACCATTTGGTAACTTTGGCATCAATTTGGCGGCCATCACCGCCGCGATTTGCACCGAAAAATCTTGCCACCCTGACCCTGCCAAACGCTATGTCGCAGGCTTGTGGTATGGCGTGTTGAACCTCATCATTGGTATGCTGGCGGGGGTGTTGGTGGTGTTTTTCCTTGCCTTGCCCAAAGCCTTGATTACGATACTGGCGGGCTTGGCTTTGCTCGGTGCGATTTTGAGTAATATCAGTAATGCTTTTCATGCAGATTTCTCAGTCACTGACCGCGAGGCGGCCTTGGTGACGTTTATGACCTGTGCCTCTGGTGTGACGCTGTGGCAAATGGGCAGTGCTTTTTGGGGCATTGTTTTGGGTTGTCTTACGTATGCGGTGTTTCATTGGCGTGTTCAACATGCGCACAAATAAATCCGACATCCATCTTATTTCCACAGATGGATAGAATACTGTGCGCGTCAACCCAAGTCGCTTGGTGTTCATTATCAGGCGTGAATTGCTTTGACGCGATTTTTTTCCTTTATAATGGTCGCAGTGACAAGAAACATTTGACGATTATAAGAGCAGTATTACTTCCATTCATTTATTGAGGATGACACATGAATCAACGCATTAAATTTGCATTATTAGCCGCTTTATTGACGACCAACAGTTTACCTGCTGTATCTTTTGCACAAGTGGCGATTGATAAAGTCGTGGCTGTTGTGGCGGGCGAACCGATTGCACAAAGTGAATTGAACGAGCGCGTTAAAGTAAACCGCGAAGTGGCCAACCGCACCAAGCAAAAAGTCAGTGAGTCTGAGTTGGTTAATTACTCTCGTGATGAGTTGATTAACGAACATTTGTTATTGAATCGAGCGAAAAATGCGCGCATTACAGTGGGTGATGACAAAATCAATGCAGCTTTGCAAGACATGGCGCAAGGCAATAGCATGACGATGGAACAGTTCAAAGCACACGTCGGCAAAATTGGGGGTGTGAATGGTTGGAGCAATCTCAATAATGATTTGAAAAATCAAATGATGATTGAAGCCTTGATGCAGCAAGAAATTTCTAGCAAAGTTAAAGAGCCGACTGCCAAAGAAATCGATGCAGAAGTTGCACGCGTGAGCGCACTGCCAGATGGCCCGATGTCACCGCAAGAAGTCGCTGTGGCACAACATATTTTCATTAAAAATGCCAACAGTGCTTCTTTGAAAAAAATTCAAGCCATCAAAGCCCGTTTGGATAAAGGTGAAGATTTCGGCATGCTTGCCAAGCAAGTTTCCGAAAACCCAGAAACCGCAGCCAACAACGGTCAAATTCCGTACATTGGCTTGAATGACAAGCAAGCAGACCCCAGTGTGGTTCAGTTGGCGAAAACGGCACCACTGAACACGGTTTCCGAGCCCGTCAAAACTAAAAACGGCTATCACTTATTTAAAGTTTCTGAGCGCACGACACTTACTTTGAATGATGATGCGAAAAAAGCCATGGCGAAAGACGCGCTGATGTCTATGCGTCAAAAAGAGGCGACAGAACAATATTTTAAAGAGTTGGATGCCAGCAAAGCGTCGTTGGTAGAGATCAGAAATTGATTTTTCAAGTGACAAAAATAGCAAAAGCGGGTGATACCCGCTTTTGTACATTCAGACGTGGCTTCAAACTTGATGCGAGCGATGTGACTCACGAAAATCACGACACGCATCGCCAAACATTTCATAGATTTTAATCCACAGAGGATTTTCATGGGTCAACCATTCGGGATGCCACTGCATACCGAGTGTAAATTGTTTCACGTCCGTGCAATACATCGCCTCAACCAAACCATCGGGTGCGTGTGCCAAAGGTGCCAGACCCTTGCCCAAAGTTTTGATGCCTTGTCCGTGTAAAGAGTTGACCCAGAACTCAGATACGCCCAGGGATTTTTCAAACCATGTGTTAGGCACTAATTTGACGTCGTGGTGTGGACCATACTGGATTTCATTGGGCGCGGTGCTGTCTTTTTCACGATGATCCATCATATTGGGCACTTCGTGTACTTTTTGGTGTAGTGTGCCACCCCGTGAAATATTGAGTTCTTGGTGACCGCGGCAAATGCCTAAAAATGGCAAACCGCGTTCCAACGCAGCAGGAATCAGTTGTGCATCAAAATAATCGCGATCGGGGTCTTGCAGCACATTGGGTGTCTGGTTTTCTTCACCGTATAGCGAAGGCACGATATTGGTTGATGCGCCTGATAAATACACGCCATCCGCCAAATCTAAATATTGCTCCAACTGAGCGTAGCCATAACAAGTGGGTACCAATAAAGGGACACAATCCGAAAAGCGAACGATGGGGTCTGAATATTTTTTTGCCAACAATTGGTAATGAATGTCAGAAAGAACACGCGCACCTGTTGGTATGAGAATCAAAGGTTTTTTAATGGTTTTGCTATCGTTCGTCTTGGGTAAAATCATGTTGCACCTAAATAAAGTTGGATGGTCACACTGTATCTGGAAGTACCACATTACCAAAAGCACCACTTCCCGTGGCTCAGCGCAGACACTATTGCGCTAAAATTTAACCCATTATGCCAAAGTATAATCAAGTCTCGTTCAAATGAGCGGAATATTTGAGGCAAGTTTGTGCAATAAATGTGGTTAAATGCCAACCATAATATATGCCTTTGCGCAAAACATATTCTGAAATCACGCACAAACCATTTATTTTTTAAGGTTTTAGGCTTACAATGACCGCTGTTAAATAATTGGATTGCTGATTGGTGTTTGGCATTTTAAAGCGCAGGCAAGCAGTCAAGCAAACACAAACCGAATTTTAGTAATTGCAATAGGACTTTGATATGAACTTAAACGCAAAAGATACAACAACCTATGCCGAAAATTCAGGCGTAGAGCACCTTTCAGAAAAAGGTGCAAAGGGAATTATGTGGGTCGCGCTCGCGGCCGTATTGGCAATTGTGGCTTTGTTGTACATTTTGGCGCAGATTTTCAGCCCGAGTGTCACGGGCGATAACTCGCAAGCAGAGCAACAAATCGTAGAGCGTTTGCGCCCAGTGGCGGGTTTTTCTATGGGTGCGGCATCAACAGGGCCTAAAACAGGTGAAGAGGTTTACAACGGTTTGTGTACCGCTTGTCATGCAGCAGGTACTGCAGGCGCGCCAAAATTGGGCGATGCTGGCGCATGGGGGCCGCGTATTGGACAAGGTTTTCCATTGCTTTTAAAACACGCGATGGAGGGCTACACGGGTAAAACGGGTGTGATGCCTGCCAAAGGTGGCGGTACCAACAGCGATTTAGAAATCGCTCGCGCAGTGGTGTTTATGGCAAACAAAGGCGGTGCAAGTTTTCCTGAGCCAAAAGACCCAGCAGCCGATCCAGCCGCGGCAGCACCCGCAGCAGACGCGAAAAAACCATAACGCGTTGTCAATGCACACAATGTAAAACAGGGCTTTTTAGCCCTGTTTTACATTGCTGGATATCATGGTGAGATACTTGTCAATCAATTTGAAACCGCGTACACTGGCGGCGGGCGCGAGCCCCCTCGTTTTTTCCTCCCTAAACGGGGTCGTCAGCAATGACGATTTTCCCCCGAGTACGATGCTCGGGGTTTTTTATGTTACTTTGTAATAATTAGTTGGGTTATTTGCAGTTTAGTTGATAAAAGTACATTTGATGCATCTCTCATAAGGAGTTGAGTTATTCAAATTTATACTTGCGGCATTTTTTGACAAATCAAAGACCACATAAACATTGAGTTATCGAGGTGGATGCAACCGTTCATTATGAATGTTCTCTACAAAACTTTTCTTGAACTGGGCGTGAGTAGTCGGGTCGAAGCGCGGCATTTTTTACTGCGTGCTGGTGATGTGGCGCAGCGTCTGTATCTCATTGAGCAAGGATGCGTGCGACTTTATTTGATTGATGCTGATGGACGTGAGATAAGTACCCAGTTTTTCTTTGAGGGTGAAGTGGTCGGTTCATTAGAGAGTTTTTTGTCTGAATGCCCCAGTGTCTTACATTTAGTCACCATAGAGGCCTGTCAGTTGCGCGTATTGGAAAAGGTTGCTGTCATGGCTCGGGTTCAGAATGACCCAAGTCTTCGTGCCGATGTGCAGGCACTGACGCAACAGCGTCTCATTCACTATATTAATCTTTATACCAGTGCTATTGCCGACTCGCCCACTCATCGCTATGCCGCTTTGCTGGCGACGTACCAACAAAAATTAGAGCGTATTCCGTTACACATTTTGGCAACTTATCTGGGTGTGAGTGCTGTACACTTGAGTCGAATTCGACGCAAACTGAAAATGATTTCGTCCGTCTAAACATTTGTTAATGACGACATGGTTCGCTGGTCGTATCATCAATCCATCACAACATTTGATGGAGAATACACATGCATACCTTAGTCATTTTAGCGCATCCTTATTCCAAGAGTTATTGTCATGCTTTATACAATAAAGTAGTGCAGCAACTCGAACAAGCTGGTCACATCGTGGACTGTTTGCATCTGGATGAGGAAAATTTTGACCCGATTATGCGTAGCGCAGATTTAGCGGTGTATGCTCGTAGTCAAAGTGCCGACCCGGCCGTCCCACTCTACCAAGCACGAATTGATGCTGCACAACAATTGGTTTTTATTTTTCCTATTTGGTGGGAGATTATGCCAGCTCTGCTCAAAGGTTTTATCGACAAAGTATTTACCAATGGCTGGGCCTATGAGCCATCTAAGCATGGTGTTAAAGGGCTTTTAACCCACATTCAGCGAGCGGTTGTCGTGACTACCATGAATACACCTAAATGGGCTTATCGGTGGTTGTACGGAAATGCTGTGCAGCGTGCATTGGTGCGCGGTACGCTACGCAAATGTGGTGTGCGCAATGTCAAATGGGTGGCTCTGTCACCTATCAGTTACGTTAAGAATGCCCAGCGTCAAAAGTGGTTGAATCGTGTAGGTGCCATGTTTGACTCGTAATGCGATAAGTTGGGTCACGTATCCTGAATGTCACCCAAAAGACAGTTTGACAACTATCGAATTGTTCGATAAAATGCGCGCACTTCGCATGGGTCTCAAATGCGATACCAAGGAATTGATGGGTGCTTTTTAACAATCCATACTTTCCTCAACCCAAGCAGGTTACAACTATGGAACAAGACCTCAAATTACTGGTGCGTCAGTTTAAAGCGTTGTCGAACGAGCATCGATTAAAATTGCTGTTGCAGATTGTCGCGCATGAGCACGCGCATGGGCGAGAGCAGGGTTGTTTGATTAACGAGATGGTTGCTGATTGGCGTATCTGCGCAGCGACGATTTCGCACCACATTCGCATTATGGAATCGGCGCGTTTGATTGATGTTGAGAAAGTGGGCAAATTTATTGTTGCGCGTGTGAATTTGGATACGTATGAAATGCGTATGCGTATGTTTCACGTGCGTCCTGAGGCGGCACATATGCAAGCACTGTTGCGCAGTCGCCCCACTGATACTACTAAAACAAATTAAGGTGTTTATGACGTTTTATTCAAAAGCATTTCGCATCGGCGTATGGTCGTTGGCAGTGAGCACGCTGTGTGCCTGCGCGGTTGTGACGGGCAAGCATGAAACGCTCGCTCAAGTCGACAACGTTCGCTTGAATTTGCCTGAGGCATCGGGGAAAACTTTGGCGCAATGGCCACAGCAAGGCTGGTGGACACAGTACAACAGCCCCACTTTAAACACGCTCATTGAGCAAGCGATGCGCGACGGTCCGAGTTTAAAAGTTTTGGCGACACGGATTGATGCCTCGCAAAATGCTGCCGACGCGGTGCGCAAACTCTCATATCCAATGGGGCAAGTCAAAGTCGATTGGACGGGGCAGGAGTTTTTCAACACCCGCATCAATGGTGCGACACCACAAACTCAAGCGGCCTTGAGCAGTCGTGGCATTCCAACCAACCCAGCGGATCAATTGATCGCTTTGACCAACATCAGCGCGGGAATTTCGTGGGATTTGGATTTATGGGGGCACAACCGCGCATTGTATGGTGCGGCCTTGGGTCTGAGCCGAGCACAAACTTTGGAATACGAAGCGGCGCGTCAAGGGGTGATTGCCAACATTGTCGGTTTACACGCGCAAATCATGGCGTTTACCGAGCGCGCTAATATCGTTGACAAGCAAATCGCCACACAGACCACGCTGCGTCAACGTTGGTTAGAGCGTGAGCAGGCAGGTTTGCAACCCACGCAAAACAGCGTGCAAGTGGATATGACCTTGGCACAATTGGCGCAACTCAAGCAATCGCTGATGGCACAAAAAGCCGTGGCGCGGGCGCAACTGGCCGCATTGATTGGACAAACGCCTGAGCAGTTGGCAGAGTTTTTGCCAGAGTCGACTTGGCAAACCCTTAATCTTCCGCAGGAAATCCCTGCGCAAATTCTCGGTACGCGCCCCGATATCGCCGCCGCGCGTGAATACATCGTCGCATCGACCGAGCAGGTCAATGCGGTCAAAGCAGAGTTTTATCCGAACATCAATATTGGCTTGTCCACCGCTTTGCAATTGCTCAATCTGCAAGATATTTTGGATTTTCGTGGGCAAAACGCTGCCGTCAAACCCGCGATTAGTTTGCCGATTTTCAACACCATTCAGTTGAATGCCAAGTTGCGTCAACAACAGGCGCAATTGGACAACACCATTGCACAATACAATCAAACCGTGTTTCAAGCGGTATCGGATGCGCATCAGCAATTGGCACAATACCGCCAAGCGCAGGCTTATTTGACGGCGCAAGCGCGGATGGTCAAAGACAGCCAAACACTGACGGATTTATCCGCGCAACGTTATCGGGCGGGCATGAGTCCGCAAATGGAAAGTTTGATGTACCAAACCGCAACCTTGCGTGAGCAAGACGCACTGGTGATGGGTTACGCCATGCGTCGTGCACAAGAGGCGCGATTGGCGAGCAGTTTGGGAACTGAGTTCTCAGACTTAATCACGGATAAATTAACGGATAAATGATGAGCGTCGCTGATTGAACTTAGCACAGCATCAACGAATCAACGCAAAAAATCACAAGAACACAAGAATATAAGGAACAACATGAGCACAATTGAAGCCCCAAACATGACGCAAGAACAGGATATCATCGATGCGCAAAAATCAAGCCAGCGTAAAAAACGTATGAGCATTGCAATTGGCATCTTTTTACTGATTGGCTTGCTGTGGGCGTTGTACTGGTTTTTTATTGCGCGTTATCATGAGGAAACTGAAAATGCCTATGTTGCAGGCAGTATGGTGGTGGTTAATGCACAGACTGTTGGTACGGTTGAGGCGATTTTGGCAGAAGAAAACCAAGTGGTTAAAGCAGGCGATGTGTTGGTCAAACTCAACCCGACCGATGCGCAAGTGGCATTGGCGCAGGCGCAAGCACAATTGGCAAATGCCACACGCCAAATTCAAAATGTATTCAATACCGTTAGCGTGACCCGTGCGCAAATGGTGCAAGCGAATTCCGCGGTTAAAACGGCTCAAGACGCAGTCAATCGCCGCGCGGTCTTGGTCAAAACAGGTGCGGTCAGCCGCGAAGAATACGATCAAGCGGTGAATGCGCTGAATCAAGCCCTCGCCGCGCAAAAAACCACGATGGAGCAAAATAAATCCGCAGGTGCGCAAGTTGCAGGTACGACCACGCAAAATCACCCTGCGATTGAGGCCGCCAAAGCGGCTTTTCGCAGCGCGTACATCAACAGCAAACGGTTGGCCGTGCTCGCGCCAACCGATGGCGTGATTGCCAAACGCAATGTTCAAGTCGGTCAGCAAATTTCACAAGGTGTGCCACTGATGAGCATTGTGGCTGCCAATCAATTGTGGGTAGAAGCGAATTTCAAAGAAACCCAGTTGGCGAATTTACGTGTGGGGCAACCCGTTGAGCTGACATCGGATGTATTTGGCAGTGGGGTTAAATTCAAAGGTACGGTGCAAGGGATTGGCATCGGTACAGGCTCTGCTTTTTCTGTATTGCCCGCGCAAAACGCGACGGGCAACTGGATTAAAATCGTTCAGCGCATTCCTGTGCGCATTCAACTGAATGCCGAAGAACTCAAAGCGCATCCTTTACGCGTCGGGATGTCGATGATTGCCAATGTCAACACCCACCAACGCAATGGCGCGGTATTGGGTACGGTGGCTGGCAGTGATGGCCTGTCCAATCTCACCACCAACGTTTATGCGCAGGATGAAGAAGAAGCCAACCGCGAAGCAGACAAAATTATCAACGCCAATTTGCATTGATTCACCACTTAAAACCATTTTGCCGTCATCGCGTAGCCATTCGCTGGATGTTAATTTGATGAATGTCAATTGAATCGATGCGGTATGGATTGCGTTACTCATCAAATATCGCGCGCAATCGCCACTGATTTCACACAGGATACACCATGGGGCAAACCCACGACACACGAAACACCACAACCGCGCCTGAGGTGGTTGAGGACGAACATTCGCTCAAACCGCTTGCGGGCGCGGCTTTGGTCATGCTCACCCTCGCAACCTCGTTGTCGACGTTTATGGAGGTTTTAGACACCACGATTGCGAATGTTGCCGTGCCGACAATTGCGGGCTCGATGGGCGTGTCGGCGCGTGAAGGCACTTCGATTATCAGCTCGTACTCATTGGCCGCCGCGATTGCCGTGCCGTTGACGGGTTGGCTGTCGCGTCAAATAGGCGAAGTGCGCTTGATCATCCTATCGGTGTTGCTGTTCACAGTGTTTTCGGTGCTGTGCGCGCTTGCGCCCAATTACAACACACTGGTGTTTTTTCGTTTGATGCAAGGTTTCGTTTCAGGGCCGATGGTGCCGCTCGGTCAATCGATTATGATGAACAGTTATCCTGCGCACAAACGCGGCATGGCGATGGCGTTTTTTGCGATGGCGGTGGTGATTGCGCCCGTGATGGGGCCCGTTTTGGGCGGCTACCTGACCGAAAATTACTCTTGGCCGTGGATTTTTTATATCAATGTACCGATTGGATTGTTTTGCGCGTTCTCGATTTACACCTTGCTCAAAGGGCGTGAGACCCCGATTACACGTCAGCCGATTGATTATGTCGGTTTGTCGTTGTTGGTCTTGGGCGTGGGCTCGTTGCAATATATGTTGGAGCATGCCAATGATTTGGGCTGGTATGAATCTACCGAAGTGGTGGTTTTGACCGTGATGGCAGTGATTGGCTTGGTCTTGATGGTGATTTGGGAATGGTTTGAAAAGCACCCCGTGGTGGATTTGCATTTGTTGCGCAGTCGCAATTTCACATTGGGCACATCGATGCAAACCATCGGTTTTACCATGTTTTTTGGCAATATGGTGGTCATACCTCTGTGGCTGCAAACAGTGATGGGCTATGACGCGTTTCACTCGGGGATTGCGGTCGCGCCTGTGGCCATGTTTGCTTTGTTTTTCTCGCCTGTGATTGGTATGAATATGCACAAGGTCGATTTGCGCTATTTGATTGCCACGGGGTTTGCCTTGTTTGCATTTGGCGCATGGTATTCGAGTTTGCTCACACCTGATTCAACCATCACGCACATCATGCTGACGCGGTTTTTATTTGGCATGGGCATACCGTTTTTCTTTATTCCATTGGGCTCGTTAATTATGGACGGCTTGGAAGGTGAAGAAATCACCAGTGCGGCGGGCTTGTCGAATTTTTTGCGCACCTTGGGTGGCGCGATTGGTACGGCAGTGTTTGTCACCATTTGGTCACGACGCACGAGTTTTCACCATGCGCGCTTGACCGAGGTGGCGATTCCCGGTAATCCGATGTACGAGCAGTTTATGGTAAAACTCGGCAGTGCCGGTATGAGTGCGCCTCAACGATTGACACTATTGGATGGATTGATTTCACAACAAGCGGCGACACAGGCGACCCTCGATGTCTTGTATTTGACGGCAGTTTTGTTTGTGGGTATGATTGCTTTGACTTTTTTTGCCAAACCTGTCAAAGGTGCGGCGGCTACTGGAGGGCATTGATGAAACCTGCGCACATCGCTCGGTTTGAAAAACTCAAAGCGCGTGGACGTTTTTTGTATTTATTGTCCACCGCATTGTCGGTTGCTGGGGTGATTGCCGCCATCCAAATTTTTAGTGACGGTCAGTTATCGTACAAAAGCATTGCCTTGTATGCCCTGATCGGCGCGGTGGTGGCGCAGGTGGACTGGTTGATTTTGGCCAAGCGTTACCACGCGCACAATAACCCGACGCTTTAAAAATCGTAAAACACAGCCAAAGCCGTTATAATGACGGCTTTGTTGCATTCACCGCTTAACTTTTCGGAATATCTACCATGACACTACGCTGCGGCATCGTCGGTTTACCCAACGTCGGCAAATCCACCCTTTTTAACGCATTGACCAAGGCAGGCATTGCAGCCGAAAACTACCCGTTTTGCACCATTGAGCCAAATGTCGGCATGGTCGAAGTGCCCGATGCGCGCATGGACGCGCTCGCTGAAATTGTCAAACCGCAACGCATGCAGTTTGCCACGGTTGAGTTTGTCGACATCGCGGGTCTGGTCGCAGGTGCATCCAAAGGCGAAGGTTTGGGCAATCAATTCCTCGCCAATATTCGTGAGACCGATGCGATTGCGCATGTGGTGCGCTGTTTTGATGATGACAACGTGATTCACGTCGCGGGTAAAATTGACCCGATTTCCGACATTGAAGTCATCAATACTGAATTGGCCTTGGCAGATTTGGGGACAGCTGAAAAAGCCTTGTTGCGTCAACAAAAAATCGCCCGCGCAGGCGACAAAGACGCGATAAAGTTGGTGGCGATTTTAGAAAAAATCTTGCCTGTGCTCAACGAAGCCAAAGCCATTCGCAATGCGAATTTAGACGCGGATGAATTGGCGATGATTAAGCCGTATTGCTTCATCACTGCCAAACCGACCATGTATGTGGCGAATATTTTAGAGCATGGTTTGGAACATAACCCACATTTGCAAGCGGTACAAGAATACGCTGCCAAAGAAAACTCTCCCGTGGTTGCGGTGTGTGCGGCGATTGAAGCCGAAATTGCAGGTTTGGATGACGATGAAAAAGAAATGTTCTTGACCGATATGGGCATGGACGAACCGGGGTTGAACCGCGTGATTCGTGCTGGCTATAAATTGCTCGGGTTGCAAACCTACTTCACCGCAGGTGTGAAAGAAGTGCGTGCGTGGACCATCCACATTGGCGACACCGCGCCGCAAGCGGCGGGCGTGATTCACACCGATTTTGAACGCGGCTTTATTCGCGCACAAACCATTGCGTATGAGGACTTCATCCAATTCAAAGGCGAGGCGGGCGCGAAAGAGGCGGGCAAAATGCGCGCCGAGGGCAAAGAATATGTGGTTAAAGATGGCGATGTTTTGAATTTCTTGTTTAACGTATAAATGATGATGGTTTTTAAAAAGCCTGAAGTCTGTTGAAGTTGGGCGCAGTTCAGTGACGTTGAGCACAGATAGAAACAAACCCCAAGCGAAGCCCATCGTTTGGGGTTTTTTATTTGCCGACGCTTGCTTTTTTCGGTAGGATGCGCCGATGAGTTTATCAGTGAAATTTCAGTGCAATTTTTGTGGGGACAGGCCACCCACGGAAGACTAAAAACTCACCTAAGCAGTTAACGAAACAATAGGATAAATAATGACGTATTTAATTTTTGCGGTGTTGTGCAGTGTCGCGGTGTCGGTTTTTTTAAAAATCTCGCGCAAAAATCAGATTCAAATTGCGCAGGCAATTGCAGTTAATTACATCGTTGCGACTTTGATGACGTGGTTTGTGCTCCAGCCCAACATAAAAAGTGTGAGCGAGTACGCCGCCTCCGCACCGATATTCATGGCATTGGGGATTTTATTGCCCGTGGTGTTTATCATGATGGCGCGCGCGGTGGAGCGTGCAGGCATTGTCAAATCAGATGCGGCGCAGCGACTGTCGCTGTTTATCCCGATTGTGTGGGCGTTGGTGTTCTTTGGTGAGATGCTCACGCCTGCGCGCGGTTTGGGCGTGGTGTTGGCGTTTGTGGCTTTATTGTGCTTGCTTTATAAACCCGCAAGCAAAACATTTTCGTCAAACGGTAAAGGGGTCGTCACTGCGTTGCTCGGTGTTTGGTTGGGCTATGGCGTGATTGATATTTTATTCAAGCAGTTGGCAAAGTTGGATAAAACCGCATTTGCGGGCAATTTATTCGTGGTTTTTGTACTGGCAGGTTTGTTGATGTTCGCGTATTTGTTGTTTAAACGCACGAAGTGGCAACTCAAAAACCTGCTTGCAGGCATCGTGCTTGGGGTTTTGAACTTTGGCAATATTTTGTTTTATGTGCGTGCGCATCAAGTGTTCAAGGACAATCCGACCTTGGTGTTTGCGGGCATGAATATGGGCGTGATTGCTTTGGGCACGCTGGTCGGCGCGTGGGCTTTTCGTGAAAAAATCTCACGCGTGAATGTCGTGGGTATCGGATTGGCGATGGCATCGATTTTTTGTTTGTTTTATTTGACCAAATTCTTACCGCAATGGGCGTAAAATAGCGGTTTTCCGTTACTCATCATGCCATGAAAAATTCAGAAATCGAACAATGGTTGGCACACGTCAGCCAACAAAATCAAGGTCAAATCACCGTGGTGCAAACCATCCGCAATGCGATTATGTCAGCGAGCATATTGGCTTCGGTGGCATTGATTGCATTGATGGGGGCGTTGGCAACGGCGCATTCTCAGAACAGCCGCTGGATTCTCGTATCAATTGCGGCGTTGGTTTTAAGCGCAACCTGTTCCGCGATTTCGATTAGTTTTTTGGCACGTTTGAGTTTTCAGACTCAGTTCAAGCATGTGCATTTTAAAATCTCTGCCAATCGCCTGCGCCACGCGTTGAATTTAATTCGCGGTTCTGCGGGCTTGTTTATCTTGGCTTTGGCGGTGGCGGCTATTGACTTGTGGTGGTGACCTTGATTTTATGGCTCAAATCGCGTGGGCGCATCGCCAAAGTGAGTGCCAACTGTCGCGCAATGCTACGATAATGCTGTGCGTGCGTGCTGTTTGGAGTGTCCGCCACGGTCGGTTTGCCCGCATCGGCTTGCACGCGAATGTCCATCGCCAAAGGCAGTTGTCCCAATAACGGCACATTAAAATCCGCGCTCATTTTGTGCGCGCCGCCGAGTTTGCCTCCACCGAAAATTTCTTCTTCGTGCCCACAGTTCGAGCATGTGTGCAATGCCATATTCTCGACAATGCCGAGCACGGGTATGTGGGTTTTTTCAAACATTGCCAAACCTTTGCGTGCATCCATCAGTGCCAAGTCCTGTGGCGTGGTCACAATCACTGCGCCTGTGACAGGGATTTTTTGGCTCAAGGTCAGTTGAATATCGCCCGTACCTGGTGGCATATCGACGATGAGGTAATCCAAATCCGTCCATGCGGTTTGGTAAAACAATTGCTGCAACGCTTGCGAGACCATCGCGCCGCGCCACGCGACTGGGTTGTCGTTGTCAATCAGAAAGCCAATCGAATTGACTTGCACACCGTGTTGCGTGTGCGGCACCATCAATTCCTGTGCATTGAGTTCGGGTTTGCCTGATAGATTCAACAAGGTTGGCATCGAAGGCCCATAAATATCCGCATCCAATATCCCCACGCGCGCACCTTCGTGTGCCAGTGCCAACGCGATGTTGACTGCCGTGGTGCTTTTGCCCACGCCACCTTTGCCCGAAGCAATCGCAATCACATTTTTGACATTGGGCGCAACAGTCACGCCTGCCTGTGCGATGTGCGCATGGATTTGGGTTTGAATATCGATGTGCAAGGGCACATCCGCCACCGCCTGCATCCGCACACGCAAATCATTGTGTGTACTGGCACACGCCAAAGGCAAAATGACGTTGACGATGTTGTCCTTGACGCTTTTAATCGCCCGCAGTTGCCCCAAAGTGGTTGTTGAACCGCTCAATACGGGGATGGTGTTCAATTGCGCGAGTAAATCTGCATCATTCATGGTCTTGCCCTATGGTAAAATTCGCCTCTGTTTTGATATTAAAACCAGCAACCGTGGCGGTAAAACGTCAAGAGCGCATTTTACCCCGTTCAACGGTTTCATGCACTGAACACAATTTGAGCCCATATGAATTCTCCACGTAAAATTTTAGTCACCTCTGCCCTGCCTTATGCCAATGGACAAATCCACATCGGGCATTTGGTCGAATACATTCAAACCGATATTTGGGTGCGCTTCATGCGCGCGCAAGGGCACGAGGTGTATTACGTCGGTGCGGACGACACGCATGGCACGCCCGTGATGTTGCGCGCGGAAAAAGAAGGTTTAACGCCGAAACAATTGATTGACCGCGTGTGGGCCGAGCATAAACGAGATTTCGATGCCTTTCATATTTCGTTTGATAATTATTATTCGACGGATTCGGATGAAAACCGCGAGTTGTGTGAGACCATGTATTTGAATTTGTACAAAAATGGTTTGATTGCCGAGCGTGAGATTGAACAGTATTACGACCCCGTCAAAGAAATGTTTCTCTCGGATCGATTCATTAAAGGCGAATGTCCCAAATGCCATGCGCAAGACCAATATGGTGACAACTGTGAAGTCTGTGGTGCGACCTATTCGGCGACTGAACTGATTAAACCGTACTCCACCATCTCAGGCGCAACGCCTGAAATTCGCACCTCGATGCATTATTTCCTTGCGATGTCGGATGCGCGTTGCGAAGCGTTTTTGCGCGACTGGGTCAAAGGCTTGGCACAATCCGAAGCGACCAATAAAATGCGCGAATGGCTCGGTGAGGGTGATGAGCACAAACTCGCAGACAAAGACATCTCTCGTGACGCACCGTATTTTGGCTTTGAGATTCCCAACGCGCCGAACAAATATTTTTATGTATGGTTGGATGCGCCGATTGGCTACTATGCAAGTTTTAAAAATTTGGTGGAAGTTAAGAAAACGACGTTTGATGGCAAAGCCATTCAAACGAATTTCAACGATTGGGTCAAACCCGACACCACGACCGAACAATACCATTTCATCGGTAAAGACATTCTTGCATTTCACACCCTTACTTGGCCTGCGACGCTGAAGTTTTCAGGTTATCGCACGCCCACCAATGTGTTTGCGCATGGCTTTCTCACGGTCGATGGTGCGAAAATGAGCAAGTCGCGCGGCACATTTATCACTGCGGAATCCTATATTCAAACCAAAATGAATCCTGAATGGCTGCGTTATTATTTTGCTGCCAAACTCAATGCGAGCATGGAAGACTTGGATTTGAACTTGGACGATTTTGTCGCGCGGGTAAACTCGGATTTGGTGGGTAAATACGTGAATATTGCCAGCCGCGCTTCGGGCTTTTTGTCTAAACGCTTTGTGGGCAAAATCAACGATGCGGCGATGAACGACTCATTGCTGGTGCAATTGCGTTCAGCTCAAAAAACCATCGCCGAATTTTATGAGGCGCGTGAATACGGTAAAGCCATGCGCGAAATCATGGCGCAAACCGATGCGGTCAATGTGTTCATTGACGAAAACAAACCATGGGAACTGGCTCGATTAGAAGGTAAAGATGAAGAGTTGCATCGTGTGTGTAGCATGTGTTTGGAAGCCTTTCGCATCCTCACCATTTACCTCTCGCCCGTGTTGCCCGTGGTGGCGGCGCAGGCTTACGCTTTTCTCAACATTCCCGCGCAAACATGGGCGGATCTTGATGTGCCATTGAGCAGTGTCAACACCATCAATGCGTACAAGCACATGCTCACCCGTGTTGAGCCGACGCATGTGTCCGCATTGTTGGATGCGAATAAACAGTCCTTGCAAGCCACCGAGAATACCGTGCAGGTAGTGCCACGCGATATTGAACCGATTGCACCGAGCATTGGCATTGAAGACTTTGTTAAAGTCGATTTGCGCATCGCAAAAATTCTGGATTGTACGGCTGTGGAAGGCTCGACCAAACTTTTGCAACTGATCCTCGATGCGGGCGAAGGCAAGACGCGCAACGTCTTTTCGGGCATTGCCAGCATGTATCAGCCAGAAGACTTGGTGGGTAAATTGACCGTGTTGGTCGCCAACCTCGCACCGCGCAAAATGAAATTCGGCATTTCCGAAGGCATGGTGTTGGCGGCTTCAGACAAGGATGGCTCGGGCAATAAAGGTATTTACATACTCGAACCAATAGCGGGGGCAGAAGTGGGTATGCGCATCAGTTAAATACCGTCCTTGAGCCAAGCCCCAAAACGCATTTTGTGAAATGATAAAAAAATTGAGTGTCAGGCTTGCCAAAGCGAAATGAAGTGGCTATAATTTCACCTCTTAGCCGGTTTAGCTCATCTGGTAGAGCACCTGACTTGTAATCAGGGGGTGGTGGGTTCAAGTCCTGCAACCGGCACCAAGTGTGCAAAATCCCAGTCCTCGGACTGGGATTTTTTTGTGCCATATCGTTGCGCGGCAGCGGAACAATAGGCTCATGATCTTTTGCCGCTCGAACGATGGGCGCGTGTTTTGCTGGGTATGACCACAATCGACGAGTCAAACTTTCAAATATCATCAATATCATCAGACATGCCGAGTGATTGAGTTTTGCTTTCAGACCTGTGCCATAAAATCATGTAAGGTTACCAATGCCGCAAGTACTTTAGCAGGTTGTAAATCCCGTTTGCTCGTCATCGCATAGACTTTAATCGCTGGCAAACTGTATTGCGGCAGAACCTGTACCAATTGACCACGAGCCAGTTCTTGTTCGACCATTTTTTGCGGCAAACGCGCAATACCCAAGCCCATCACCGCCAGTTGGCGCACCATCTCGACGCTGTCGGTTTGCGCACCCATAGACAGTTGAGCGGTTTGCGGCACCCCATTGGCATCAATCAATTTAATATGCTGTGGATGTTCAAATGGCGTAAACGCAATGATGCGGTGTTGATTCAAGTCATGGATGTTTTGTGGTGTCCTATTTTGCGCCAAATAGCGCGGTGCGGCGACCACCCACTCAGGTAAATTGGCGAGTGGGCGTGCAATCAAACTGGAGTCTGCCAAAACGCCACTGCGAATGGCAATGTCGATATTGTTCTCCACCAAATCAAGACGGCGGTCATTGACCAATAGATGTAGACGCAGATTTGGATTGGCTTGCAGCAACGGCGTGAGCGCGGGCAAAAGCCAAACATCCGCCTGCCATTGCGAGGCGGTTATCGTCAACGTGCCGACCAGTTGATCCACCATTTGCGCGAGTTCTTCGTGCGCCGTATTCGCTTCAAACAGCATGGCTTGGCACCGAATCAAAAACACCGCGCCCGCATCGGTGAGGCTGATTTTGCGCGTGGTGCGATGCAATAAGCGCGTACCGATTTCGCTTTCTAATTGGCTGATGGCAGCACTGATGGCCGATGTGGCGATGTTTTGCTGCTGCGAGACCGCGGTAAATGAGCCTTGCTGCGCCACCATCGCAAATAAAGCCATGCGTCTGAGTTGATCCAGTTTCATTTTATTATTCTATTTTAGATAACAATGTTTTAATTTTAATCGTATTTATCTATTAAATGCAAGTGGGTATGATTCGTTTATCAACAGATGCTGTTGAATTCATTCAACTTAATTTTTTAGGAGTACATCATGAAACAATCCATCACCCTCGCTGCCATTGCTGCGACCACTGCTTTTGCCGCCCCCGTATTTGCCGAAACCCCACTGACCATCCAAGTTTATAACGCACCTGCCAGCAGTTTCAATGTCAATTCAACTTTGGTTATGGGTGAAAAAGAAGCGGTTTTGCTTGACACAGGCTTCACCCGCAGTGATGCGTATCGAATTGCTGCGAATGTTTTGGACAGTGGTAAAGAACTCAAAACGATTGTCATCAGCCAAGCCGACCCTGATTATTATTTTGGTGCTGAAGTGTTGCACGAGGTTTTCCCCAACGCCAAGATTGTGAGTTCACAAGCTGTTCTGAATGAAATCCAACACAAAGTCGCGGGCAAAGTGGCATTTTGGTCACCTAAAATGGGTCACAATGCACCACGCACGCCATTCATGCCTTCTCTCATGAGTGGCAATACCTTGACCATTGAAGGTAAAACCATTGAGATACGCGGCACCACAGGCACATTGGCCAATCGACCTTATGTTTGGATTCCATCGATTAAGACCATTGCGGGCGATGTCAACACCTATGCGGGCATGCATGTATGGACAGCAGACTCGGCCACACCCGCTTTGCGCAACGCATGGATCAAACGTTTGGATGAAATGAAAGCTTTGCAACCGAGTACATTGGTACCTGGACACATGGTTGCCAACACCGCATTGAGCCCGAATGCAATTGACGATACGCGCGACTATTTAGTGGCATTTGAAAAAGCCATGAGCGCGTCCAAAGACAGCACGCAAGTGATTCAAGCCATGAAACAGGCTTATCCAAACGCGGCGGGAGTCGATAGTTTGGAGTTGGGTGCTAAAGTGGCTAAAGGCGAGATGAAGTGGTAATTCAATCGATACCAATACATATGGGCGGGCATGTCCCGCCTGTTTTAAATCTGAAGGAATATGATGAATACACTGCATTATATTTTTGATCCATTGTGTGGCTGGTGTTACGGTGCTGCGCCCTTGATGGGGGCAGCGCGGCAAGTGGTTGAACACAACGATGAATTTGAAATCAAGCTACACGCGGGGGGGTTATGGACGGGCGCAAACATCAAATACGTCACGCCACAGTTGCGTCAATTCGTTTTGAGCAATGATCAGCGCATTGCGCAGATGACGGGTCAGACGTTTGGCACGGCTTATTTTGATGGTTTGCTCAATGATTCTAACGCGGTGCTCGATTCTGAACCGCCAATCCGCGCGATTATGGCGGCGCAGACTTTAGACGCGCGAGGCTTGGATATGTTGCATCGGATTCAGCAAGCACATTTTATGCAGGGTTTACACGTCAGTCGTTTTGAAACATTGAGCCACATTGCACGCGATTTGGGTTTGGACAGGTCTGCATTTCGCACCGTTTATGATTCAATGGATGTTCACGCGATGACTCAGGCAACCCACACGCTCATGGCGATGCACGGTGTACAGGGCTATCCCACGTTTTTGCTGGAGCGAGACGGAGACATACAGCGCATAGCGCACAGTCCGTTTTATGGACGCGCTCAAGCATTTGCTCAAATGTTAAAGGCGGATGGCGCATCCAATCAAGGCAATTAAGGAAATACAAACGGTGATTTAGATTGTATGTTTACTCGGTTTTGATACGAAGAGATTGGCGTTGGTTATAGTCGTGTCAAACGGTCACCGCGATAGAAGCCTTGTATGGTTTCATCTTCAGCAAAATCCAGTCCTTTGCTCCACGCCATCACTTTGAATAATTCGCCCATTTCTGCCTCGGACAACAGGCGTTGCACTCGGTTGGCGTGGATGCGTTGTTGTTCTGGCTCAATGCGTGCCAGTTGATTCAGAATGCCGTTGTTGATGAGAAAGTTGGCTTGAGAAGTGTAGCCAATCACTTGCAAACTGGATGTCGGTGTGGGCAGCAGTGCCGAGAAATTCACATGCGCGGTGATGTCTTGTGTGCCCACATAATACAGCGCATCGTCGTGCGCCACATGCTGGATGTGGCACATCAGCGTGCCTGTGTTGCGCTCGGGATGGTAGTATTCGTGCGCAGGAAAGCCGTAATCAATCATCAGAATCACGCCTGATTTGAGTGCGTGCGATAGGCTGTCAATGAACGCGATTTGTTGGTCGTGGGTTTCTGAAAGGTAACGCGATTGGCTGCGTTTGAGCGCATCCAACCATTCGCTCGGCATGGGCAAGGTTTGGTGTGTGGGGCGGTCTTGCCACACGAGTGTCTCTTCCTCAACTGCCACGCCGCGCTCGAACCATGTGCCTTTGTCCATGCCAATCAGTTTAACGGGCATCGCATCCAAGACTTCATTGCCCAACATCAAGCCCACAAAGTCGGTGGGCAATGCGTCCAACCATGTGAGGGTGTGCTGATGCGCCACACCTTGCAACACAGTCTCGATTTCCGCGCGTTGTTGAGCGCGCAGGGTGGCGGACAATTCCAAAATTTGGTAATTGACAGCGATGTTTTGCGCTGCCAAATGACGCAAAATGTCCGCCGCCAATCGCCCCGTGCCCGCACCGAATTCCAAGATATTGGCTTGACCCGTGAGTTCAAACACTTCAATGGCTTGTTCTGCCAAACACGCGCCAAACAGCGGCGTGAGCAAAGGCGCTGTGATGAAGTCACCGTCCTGCGCCCACATTGAGAAGGGCGATAGGGTGTTGGTGTAGTAACCCAGTTCGGGGGTATACAGTGCAGCATTCATATATGCGTCAAAGGGCAACCAGCCGCCATTGTGCGCGATGCGTTCGCGAATGTGTGCGGACAGTTGCGCTGAGCGCGCGATTTGCTCAGCAGAGGGCGTGGGTAGTTTGTTTGGCATAAAATCAGGTTCATCAAGTACAATGTCGCTATTGTAAATGATGTCGAACGTGTACTTCCTCATGAATATGACAAATACTGACCACAGTGCCAATGATGTTTGGCATTTTGATGACCATCTCCCCAAAGTTGCGCTCGTTACGGGCGGCGCGAAACGCATCGGGCGTGAGTTGTGTTTGGCATTGGCGCGTGCGGGTTTTGATGTCGCGGTGCATTATGGACGCTCAGGTGATGAGGCGGTGCAGTTGGTGCAGGAATTGCTAAAATGCAAGGTGCGTGCGTGCGCAGTGCAGGCCGATTTATCGGATGCAAACGCTGTGGCAGGCTTGATGTCGCAAGTCACGCAACAACTCGGTGCTGTGGGGGTATTGATTAACAATGCTTCGGTCTTTGAATACGACGTACTCACGCAGCCAGCACCTTTGGATTTAGCATTGTTTGAGCAGCATTGGCGCACCAATACGTTTGCGCCGATGGTTTTGTCACAGCAGTTGTGCCAACAATTACCGAGTGATGCGCAGGGTGTGATTATCAACCTACTGGATCAAAAACTCTACAACCCCAACCCAGATTTTCTCTCTTATACGTTATCTAAATCAGCATTGAAGGAAGCAACCATATTATCTGCGCAAGCATTCGCGCCACGTGTGCGCGTGGTCGGCATTGCCTTGGGTTTGAGTTTGCCATCGGGTACGCAAAGCATCGAGACGTTTAACCAAGTGCATCAGCAAACCATTTTGCAGCGGGGTTCAACGCCGCGCGATGTTGCGCAGGCGATGTTGTTTGCGATGGCCGCGCGCAGCATGACGGGTACGGTGTTGCAAGTCGATGGCGGGCAGCACCTCACGCCTTCTGCACGCGATGTGATGTTCAAACATTAAATTTATCGAATACAATCTTATGCTCATTACCCACCCCATCAGTCAAGCACGCACCGAAACCATCGAACACTGTCGCAGTATTTATGTGCGCAATCTGCGTTTGAATGTCAAAATCGGTGTGTACGACCACGAAAAATACGGTGCGCAACCCATGGTGTTCAACGTGGTGGCGTATGTCAAACGCGAAAACGCCAGCCCAAGCCACGATGGTTTGGACGAAGTGGTTGATTATGATTTCATTCGCAATTCAGTGGTTGATTTGGTGCATGGCGAGCATGTGCAATTGCAAGAAACCCTGTGCGACAAGATTGCTCAGCAATTATTGACCAAACCCGCCATTGTCGCCGTGTACATCGCCAGCGCGAAAACCAATATCTATCGTGATTGCGATGCGATTGGTGTCGGTGCGTGGTATTTTGCTTAAAAATATTGCTCGTTAATTTCAAAAAAACAACCGATTAAAAATGATGTCCACCGAACAAAAACAAAACTACGAAAACAATAAACTCGACAAACGCCTGACGCGGCAGGTTGGGCAAGCCATTGGCGACTACAACATGATAGAAGACGGTGACAAAGTCATGGTCTGTCTCTCTGGTGGTAAGGACAGTTATGGTTTGTTGGATATTTTACTCAAACTGCGCGAGCGTGCGCCGATACACTTTGATGTGGTCGCGGTCAACTTGGATCAAAAGCAGCCGAATTTCCCCGCAGAAATTTTGCCCAATTATTTGACAGAAATCGGCGTGCCGTTTCACATCGAAAATCAAGACACCTACAGCATTGTCAAACGGGTGATAGAGGAAGGCAAAACCACCTGCGGGCTGTGTTCGCGTCTGCGCCGTGGTATATTGTATCGAGTGGCCGATGAACTGGGTGCAACCAAAATTGCGCTTGGACATCACCGCGACGACATCCTTGAAACTTTTTTGCTCAATCTGTTTTACGGTGCGAAAATCAAAGCCATGCCACCCAAACTGGTGTCTGACGATGGTAAGCATGTGGTGATTCGTCCACTGGCGTATTGCGAAGAAGCCGACTTGGCACGCTATGCAGAGGTCAAGCAGTTTCCCATCATTCCTTGCAATTTGTGTGGTTCACAAGAAAATCTACAACGTCAAGTGATGAAAGGTCTGATTCAAGAGTGGTCGCGCAAAAAAGGTTGGGTGGAAAATATGTTTCGCGCCATGAGCACGATTGTACCCTCGCATTTGATGGACACGAATTTATTTGACTTTAAAAATTTGACGGTCAACACGGTGGTCGCTGAGGGTGATATTGCGTTTGATGAGTCGGCGTGCGAAGTGCCTCGGCAATCAGAAGAAAAGGTCGAGGGGTTTGCGGAACAAAAAATTCAGTTCGTGTGATATCAAATGTATAAAAAGCACGGGTAGTTATTTGGGTTTGCGCTAGGGCGCAACCCTTTCATGGGGATGAAACCACCCCACTTCTCTGGGGCTTTTGCTGGGCTGAAAAAAATAATCTCAAGTTGTACGATTCGGGTATAATTTTCGCACGACCGTTCTAAAAATAGAGCGGCACGACATCATCAGACATAACCACAAAGGAGATTCCATGAGTATTCCCACCGTATTGTCGCAACTGCGACTGCCCATCATCGGCTCGCCGATGTTTATCGTGTCCAATCCTGAGTTGGTCAAAGCCCAGTGCAAGGCGGGGATTGTTGGCTCATTTCCTGCCCTGAATGCGCGCGGTGAGGGTGCATTGGACGCTTGGCTGACGGATTTACAAGCCGATTTGGCAGCAGACAAAGCCGCGGGTGGCAATCCCGCACCATTTGCCGTCAACCAAATCGTTCACCCATCGAATGCACGTTTGGCAGAAGACATCACCGTGTGCCTCAAACACCAAGTGCCGATTTTCATTACCAGTTTACAAGCCCCTCCCAAAGAATTGGTCGATGGTGCACACGCTTATGGTGGCATCGTACTGCATGATGTCATCAATGCGCGTCATGCGAAAAAAGCCCTTGAAGCAGGCGTGGATGGCTTGATTTTGGTTGCAGCAGGTGCGGGCGGACACGCGGGTACCTTGAGTCCTTTTGCCTTGGTCGGTGAGATTCGCGAATTTTATGATGGTTTGATTGTGCTTTCTGGCAGTATTGCCAATGGCAGTGCGGTGCTCGCGGCACAAGCCATGGGTGCAGACTTGGCGTATATGGGCACACGGTTTATCGCCACCACTGAGGCGAATGCTTCGGATGCGTACAAACAAGGTATCACTGAAGCGAGCGCGTCGGATGTGATTTACACCAACCTATTCACAGGTGTGCATGGTAATTACTTGCGTCAATCCATCGTCAATGCAGGTTTAGATCCCGATCACTTGCCCGAAGCAGATAAATCAAAAATGAACTTTGGCAGCGGTGGCAATACGGCAGCGAAGGCATGGAAAGACATTTGGGGGGTGGGTCAAGGCGTGGCGGTGATTGATGAGGTCTTGCCAACCGCCGAATTGGTCAATCAATTGGAAGCAGAGTACCGAGCCGCGCGTGCGCGTTTGGCACTTTGAACGACTGAGTGTGAAAAAACAGACTGACAACACGTTGGTCTGTTTTTTTATACGCGTGCATAGTGTGATTTGCGTCGATAAATTCAGAACCCTGTTTATATGTGGCTTCGCTATCGGCTACAATACACCTTTATTGTCTCATCAGTGAATCGTCATGCAAAAACACATTCATATTCTCGGCATCTGCGGTACCTTTATGGGCGGGATTGCTGCCATTGCCAAACAAGCGGGCTATCGTGTCACGGGCTGTGATGCGAATGTCTATCCGCCGATGAGCACGCAGTTGGAAGCGCAAGGAATTGAGCTCATCAGTGGTTTTGATGCGGGTCAATTGGATTTGAAGCCCGATGTGTTTGTGATTGGCAATGTGGTCTCGCGTGGCAATCCCTTGATGGAAGCGATTTTGGATGCGGGTGCTTCATACATTTCAGGGCCGCAGTGGTTGGCGGAAAATGTTTTGCACGGCAAATGGGTACTCGCGGTGGCAGGCACGCACGGCAAAACCACTACCAGCTCAATGCTCGCGTGGTTGCTCGAAGATGCGGGTTTAAATCCAAGTTTTTTAATTGGCGGTGTGCCGAATAATTTTGGCATTTCGGCGCGTTTGACCGGTGATCCATTTTTTGTGATTGAGGCAGATGAGTACGACACGGCGTTTTTTGACAAGCGCAGTAAGTTTGTACACTACCGTCCACGCACGGTGATTTTAAATAATCTGGAATTTGACCATGCGGATATTTTCGCCGATCTTGCCGCCATTCAAACCCAATTTCACCATCTTGTGCGCACCGTGCCACACAATGGTTTGATTGTATCCAATGCCCATGAAGCATCACTTGATGAAACCTTGAGTAAAGGCGCGTGGACACCGATTGCGCGCTTTGGCTCCAATAACGATACAGCCGATTGGCAAATCGCCAGTGTGGGCGATGATGACAGTTTTGATGTCTTGTTTGAGGGCAAACTGCAAGGACGTGTGCACTGGGATGTGACAGGCGAGCACAATCGCTTGAATGCGCTGGCGGCGATTGCTGCTGCGCGTCATGTGGGTGTGGAGCCGAAAACCTCGGTTGATGCGCTTTCGCGCTACCTCATGCCCAAACGCCGCATGGAAATCAAAGGCGTGGTCAATGGCATCACGGTGTACGATGATTTTGCCCACCACCCCACTGCCATCACCACGACGCTCGCAGGTTTGCGTAAAAGACTCGATGCGCAGGTTGGCGCAGGGCGAATTTTAGCGGTGCTTGAGCCGCGCTCGAACACCATGAAACTGGGGGTGATGAAGGCGGCTTTACCTGACTCATTGCAAGCGGCTGATTTTGTGTTTGGCTATGGTGCAACCGAAGGCTCAAGCGCGCTCGGCTGGGATTTGGCTGAGGCTTTGTCGCCGCTGGGTGACAAAGCACAGGCGTTTAGCAATTTGGATGAATTGGTGCAAGCGGTCAAAGTTCAAGCCCAAGCGGGCGATCATATCCTCGTGATGAGCAACGGTGGTTTTGGTGGAGTGCATCAAAAACTGTTGGATGCACTCCAGTAAGACCGAGACATGACTTTACTGTACCTTCACGGCTTTCGCTCCTCGCCCAATTCAGACAAAGCGGTTGCGGTGGTTGACTACTGCGCGGCACATCAATTGCCCGCGCCCATCGTGCCGCAATTACCACTTTCGCCGCTTGAAGCGATTACGCTGTGTGAGCAACTCATTGCGGAGCACGCGATTACAGCCGTTTGTGGTTCATCACTTGGCGGATTTTACGCTCTGTATTTGGCAGAAAAATTCGGCTTGCGCTGCGCGCTCATCAACCCTGCCATCACGCCGTGGGTGGATTTGGAGCGTGATGACAATCATGCGCGCTACAATATTGATGAATTGGATACAGACCACAGTCACTATGTCGATGAACTCAAGCCCTATTACACGGCGCAGTTCACCCAATTGGACCAGTATTTGCTGTTGGTCGGAACGGCCGATGAGGTACTGGATGCGCAACAGTCCATCCGCCACCTTGCGGGTGCGCGTCAAATAGTTGTTAAAGGTGCAGACCACAACATCACTGATTTCGGTGGGCATTTGGATGCGGTGATGTGCTTTGTTAGTGGGATGGATTGAGATTGGGATGGGTCAAATGAATCGTTTGCAATTGTATTGGCGTTTGGCGCGCTTGGATAAACCGATTGGCATTTTATTGTTGCTGTGGCCAACTTTATGGGGCTTGGTTTGGGCGAGTTCGGGAGTGCCTCCAGTAAGCATGGTGCTGGTGTTTGTTTTGGGTACGGTATTGATGCGCTCGGCGGGTTGCGTAGTGAACGATTATGCCGACCGAGATTTTGATTTGCACGTTGAGCGCACAGCCAACCGTCCTTTGACCAGCGGTCAAGTGAGTGGTAAAGAAGCGTTGTTGTTGGCATTGGTGTTGACCTTGTGTGCCGCGTTGTTGCTATTGTTTCTCAATCCTTTGGCGCGTCAGTTGTCTTTGATTGCCTTGGTGCTTGCAGGCTCCTACCCATTTTTCAAACGATTTTTTGCGATTCCGCAGGCGTATTTGGGCATCGCGTTTGGCTTTGGCATTCCCATGGCGTTCGCCGCCGTGCAAAACCAAGTGCCTGCGGTGGCATGGTGGTTGTTAATCGCCAATGTGTTTTGGACCATTGCTTATGACACCGAGTATGCGATGGTAGATAAAAACGATGATTTAAAAATTGGCATCAAAACTTCGGCAATCACCTTTGGGCGTTTTGATGTGGTGGCGGTGATGCTGTGCTACGCGGTGTTTATCATAATGATGGCGGTTTTGGGTGTGCAGGCGGGTTGGCGTGCTGGGTATTTCGTGGGTTTGGCTGTTGCGGCATTGATTGCGGTTTATCACTACACACTGATTCGCGGGCGCGAACGTGTGGCGTGCTTTAAAGCGTTTTTACACAATCATTGGTTGGGTTTCGCGGTGTGTGTGGGGACGATTTTGGGCGCGCTGTAAACTGAAAAACCCATCGCTAAAATTATAAAGGCGACCTGAATCATCAGGTCGCCTTTTGTTTTTTTATAATCGACGAGCACGCTCGTCGTGTTGTTGTCTCCTACCAAACTTCTTTATCAATTCAGTTGTATTCGCCAAGTCGATTAGCGCGAAGTGAGCACCCATTGAGTGCGAAAAAACCGACTTGTGAAATCCTCAGTACATCAAAGAAACTTGAGAGTTTGCAGACTATATCAAGGCTTGCTGTTCTTGACAAGGTGTATTTCATGTTTCGTTGTTGCGTTGCAATGCCTTATTGTGGTGCGTCTATAAAGACATGAGGTTTTTATGAGGCGTATGGCTGTAAAGTGGCGCAATTTGGGGTAAAAATAGTAAATTTGCTGCTATAAGTAATGATTGTGTGTTGGATTTGCTGTATTGCAATGCAACATTAAAAATCAATTATGGGTATAAATCTTGCTCAAATATGTAAGTTTGCACATTTTTGGTGAGGCATTTGTCCAAATCAGGTGAGCAAGGATGCTGTTGTAGTTGCTTGCGAATTTGGGTCGATGAGACATCCATCAGTGGGGCTACAAATTCGATGAATAGTCCGTGTGTTTGGCTTCGCCATTGCTCAGACGATGCGGCACAATGGTGGTCTTGATAGTAGGCGCGCAGGGTGGTATCGCTCAATTGCTCAGAGGATGTCTCGTGTCCAGCCCGTTGTGCTACGGCGATGTGCGCGCGCTTTAAAATACCTTGCCAATCGCGCCAAGTGTGGAAATTGACCAATTGATCTGAGCCAATCAGCCAAATAAACGTGGCATGGGGGTTGAGTGAACGCAGTTGGTTCAAAGTGTCTATGGTGTAGGACGCTTGATGGGTCAGGGTTTCAATTGGATTGATGTCAATCGGATAGGGTCGTTTGGGATGAAGGTCTTGCCAACGTTGGGTATCGTCTTGTACCGCCAATTTTAGCATTGCCAAACGATGCGCTACTGGAATGATGTGCGGTTTTTGCCATGGATTGCCGCTGGGAATGATTTCGCAATGCTTGAGTTTTAAAGCGAATAACGCGGCGTGCACCAATTCAAAATGCGCCAAATGCGGTGGGTTAAAACTACCGCCGAATAGCAAAATAGTGCGTGCGCTGTCCATGAGTTTAAATCAAATCCACAGCGCGATAGCCAATGTCGCTACGGTATTGCATGCCATCAAATTGGATGTTTTTAATGTGGGCATACACGGCGTTTTGGGCTTCACGTAGGGTGGGCGCAGTGGCGGTGACGCACAACACCCGTCCACCCGCGGTGACAGTGTTGCCCTGTGCATCCAAAGCCGTCCCTGCGTGGAAAGTCACGCAGTCGTCCGTGTCTGGGGCAATCGTCATCACATCGCCCGTGCGCGGGGTTTCGGGGTATTTGGCCGCTGCGAGCACCACGCCGAGTGCAACGTCTTTGGACCAATGCAATTGTACTTGGTCGAGTTGACCCAAAGCACCCGCGAGCAATACATCATATAAATCAGACTCCAAGCGACGCATAATCGGTTGGGTTTCGGGGTCGCCCATACGACAGTTGAACTCCAAAACTTTAATCGCGCCATCGGGCGAGATCATCAAGCCCGCGTATAAAAAGCCCGTGAATACGATGCCATCTGCTTTCATGCCGTCCAATGTGGGATGAATCACTTCACGCATGGCACGATCGTATACTGCATCGGTGACCACGGGTGCGGGCGAATACGCGCCCATGCCGCCCGTGTTCGGTCCCGCATCGCCGTCGAGTAAACGTTTGTGGTCTTGTGAAGTCGCCAAAGGCAGTGCGTGTTCACCATCGCACAGCACAATGAAACTGGCTTCTTCGCCCGTGAGGAACTCTTCGATGACCACGCGCGCACCCGCATCGCCCAAGCGGTTGCCTTCCAGCATATCGTCAATCGCTTGATGTGCTTCGTCCTCGCTCATGGCCACGACCACGCCTTTGCCTGCTGCCAAGCCATCGGCTTTGATGACAATAGGTGCGCCGTGTTGTGTGACGTAATCATGGGCTGCCTTGGCATCAGTGAATGTGCCATAAAATGCCGTCGGTATGTCGTGACGCGCCATGAAGTCTTTGGCAAATGCTTTAGAGCTTTCCAATTGTGCTGCGGCTTGGGTGGGGCCGAAAATGGCTAAACCTTCTGCACGAAACGCATCCACCACACCTTTTGACAAAGGCGCTTCAGGTCCGACCACGGTTAAGTGGATGTGGTTGTTTTTGGCAAATTGCACCAAAGCGGCATTGTCCACCTGTGTAACGTTGGTGGTTTTGGGCAGATGCGCTGTGCCTGCATTGCCTGGTGCGACAAACACCGCACTGACTTTGGATGACTGTGATAGTTTCCACGCCAAAGCGTGCTCGCGTCCACCACCACCGATGACCAATACATTCATAAAAATCCTCTAATTAAAATGATTGCCGTTATTTTACTGGTTTTTTGTGGCGTTCACTGCGAATATCTTGTACAGTAACAAGTGAAATTCAATTTAATTAATCTACGATATGAAACAAAAACGAATGTTTGTCACAAAACCTGCACGCTATCGCGGTATGTATGCGTTGTTATTGGTCTTGTCTGCGTTGCCTTTGGTGGTGGCGCATTATTTACAGTCCGTTTTGGATTTGGCTCCCTGCCCATTGTGCGTGGCTCAGCGTTATGGATTTTGGTTGCTGGGCTTGTTTGCATTGTGGGGCTTGCTTAAAGGGCGGTTGCCCCGTTGGGCAGATGGTTTGGCGGTGTTGGCGGGCTTGTTGGGTGCGGCTGTCGCGGTTTATCACCTGTGGATTATCGCCCACCCTGCATCTGAATGCGTTAAAGATGAAGTCGAACAATGGATGAATGCCTTGCCCACTGCACGTTGGTTCCCCGAATGGTTCTCTGCCAGTGGCAGTTGTACTGCGCAGTTGCCTCTGATATTCGGTTTGCAAATTCCCATGTGGTCGCTGATTGGTTTGGCGGGTGTGGCGTTACTGTGGCTGATTTTTGTGCTAAAGCGTCGTTAAGGTAGATTGCGTACCCTTTCAATTGTCAAAGGCAAATCTGCGTGCTATAATGCGCGTCCTGTTTATTTGTACACACAGGCGGATAGCTCAGTTGGTTAGAGCGCCACGTTGACATCGTGGAGGTCGTTGGTTCGAATCCAATTTCGCCTACCAAATTTTATATCACCATGACATTGTTCACAGACACCCGCACAACAACCACGACGGTTACCGTCGCGTGGTGAGCAGTCATGGTGTTTTTTAGACAACACAAACGACAAAAGGCTCACATTGGTGGGTCTTTTTTTATGTCTAAATAATTTAGCAATACATTTTTAACACATACAATCATCGAGGTAATTATGATCACAATCACGCTTCCAGACGGCTCGCAACGCGCATTTGACAGTGCGGTCACGGTCGCACAAGTCGCGAGCAGCATTGGCGCGGGTTTGGCAAAAGCCGCGTTGGCGGGCAAGGTCAATGGCGAGTTGGTCGATACCTCGTATTTAATTTCTGCCGATGCACATTTGGCCATCATTACTGACAAAGATGCGGAAGGCGTGGATATCATTCGCCACTCAACCGCGCATTTGCTCGCTTATGCGGTCAAGTCGCTCTATCCCGATGCGCAAGTGACGATTGGTCCTGTGATTGAAAATGGTTTTTACTATGACTTCGCCTACAAACGTCCGTTTACACCCGATGATTTAATCGCCATCGAAAACAAAATGAGCGAGTTGGCGAAAAAAGATGAAGTGGTAACACGTGAAGAATGGTCGCGTGACGATGCGGTGAAGTTTTTCACGGAGCAAGGTGAAGCCTATAAAGCCGAACTCATCGCCGCGATTCCTGCCGATCAAAAAATCAGTTTGTACCGCGAAGGTGAATTTATTGATTTGTGTCGTGGACCACACGTGCCTTCGACAGGCAAGCTCAAGGTTTTTAAACTAATGAAAGTGGCGGGCGCGTACTGGCGCGGCGATTCAAACAACGAAATGCTGCAACGCATTTACGGCACAGCATGGGCGAAAAAAGAGGACCAAGCGGCGTATTTGCACATGCTCGAGGAAGCCGAAAAACGCGACCACCGTAAACTCGGCAAAAGCATGGATTTATTTCACATGCAGGATGAAGCCCCCGGTCTGGTGTTTTGGCACCCCAAAGGTTGGACGATTTGGCAAGAGGTCGAACAATATATGCGGCGCGTATACCGTAACAATGGTTATCAAGAAGTTAAAGCGCCGCAAATTTTGGACAGCACATTGTGGGAAAAAACAGGTCATTGGGGCAACTACAAAGACAATATGTTTACCACCGAGTCTGAGAATCGCAACTACGCGCTCAAACCGATGAATTGCCCAGGACACATTCAAATTTACAACCACGGATTGCATAGTTACCGTGATTTGCCCTTGCGCTATGGCGAGTTTGGTCAATGTCACCGCAATGAAACCTCGGGCTCATTGCACGGCATCATGCGTGTGCGTGGGTTTACACAGGATGACGGACATATTTTCTGTACCGAAGACCAAATTCAATCCGAGGTCGCGGCGTTCAATGCGCTGACACGTAAAGTCTATGATGATTTTGGTTTTACCGATGTGTCGCTCAAATTGGCCTTGCGCCCCGAAAACCGCATTGGTTCGGACGAAACTTGGGATAAAGCCGAAAACGCCATGCGCGAAGCGATTCGCTCGTCAGGCGCAACTTGGGAAGAGCTCCCTGGCGAAGGTGCTTTTTATGGTCCGAAAATTGAGTACCACCTCAAAGACTCGATTGGTCGTTCGTGGCAGTGTGGCACGATGCAAGTCGATTACTTCATGCCGCAACGCTTGGGCGCGACCTATATTGATGAGAATGACGCACGACAAACCCCCGTGATGTTGCATCGAGCGATTGTGGGTTCTTTGGAGCGGTTTATCGGAATTTTGATTGAAAACCACGCGGGTGCATTGCCGACTTGGCTCGCTCCAGTTCAGGTGGTGATTGCCAACATCTCACAAGCGCAGGCCGAATATGTCGCGCAAGTGGCACAAGAATTGGAAAAACAAGGACTTAGGGTGCAATTAGATTTGCGTAATGAGAAGATTACGTATAAAATCCGCGAGCACAGTTTACAAAAAGTTCCCTACATCTTGGTTGTGGGCGACAAAGAACGCGATGCCCACTCAGTCGCCGTGCGTGCGCGCGGCAATCAAGACTTAGGCGTGATGAGCGTTGCGGCGTTTATCGAGCATATTTTGGTCGACGTAAACTGTAAAAAATAAGCGAAGCAAAAACTCCAAACGCGCTTTATATAGCGTGCTTGGGGGTTTTTTGCTTGATGAGTAACACAAATGATTGGAGTAAACTATCGCTACGCAAGCTAAGATGCAGCATCGCATCAACGGTGAAATAAACGCGCGTGAGGTGCGTTTGATTGGTACGGACGGTGAAATTATTGGCGTGATGTCTGGACGTGAAGCCATGAAATTGGCTGAGGAAGCCGATACAGACTTAGTGGAAATATCGCCAAATGCCACACCGCCCGTGTGCCGCTTGATGGATTACGGTAAATTCAAGTTCCAAGAGCAGAAAAAAGCCGCCGAAGCCCGCGCGAAACAAAAAGTCATTCAGGTCAAGGAAATTAAATTCCGCCCAGGTACCGATGAAAATGACTACCAAGTCAAAATGCGCAACATCAAACGTTTCATCGAAGACGGCGACAAGGTCAAAATCACCTTGCGTTTTCGTGGTCGCGAAATGGCGCACCAAGAAATCGGTATGCGTCAATTAGAAAGGGTGCGCGATGAGATGGGCGAATTGATTCAAGTGGAATCCATGCCCAAACTCGAAGGTCGCCAAATGGTCATGATGATTGCGCCCGCACGTAAGAAGTAAAGTTGTATCGTCATACCGCGCTTGACGCGGTATCGACTAGTTAGGAAGATTGCGGATAAGTCCGCAATGACACAAAAGAATTTGAGGGGCACCTCAAATCATCTGCTCGGCAGGCATGTTGAACAGATGCACAAGTGGATTGGGTCAAAAAGTGTTTCGCTAAGTGAGCAAAACCACCTAAATTCATCCAATAAAACGGAGTTGTTATGCCTAAAATGAAGACCAAAAGCAGCGCGAAAAAGCGCTTCGTGGTTCGTCCGGGTGGAACTGTTAAACGCGGCTCAGCGTTTAAACGTCACATCTTGACCAAAAAAACCACTAAAAACAAACGCCAATTGCGTGGAATTGCTGCTGTCGCGAAATCCGACATCAAAGCAGTTCGTGCAATGATGCCTTACGCTTAACCCAACAATTTCAAGGAGTAAACTATGCCTAGAGTAAAACGTGGGGTCACAGCACGGGCCCGTCATAAAAAAGTACTGAAACTGTCAAAAGGTTTCCGTGGTCGTCGCAATAATGTCTATCGCGTTGCCAAACAAGCGGTGATGAAGGCAGGTCAATACGCCTACCGCGATCGCCGCACCAAAAAACGTGTATTCCGCGCTTTGTGGATTGCCCGTATCAATGCGGCAGCACGCAACAACGACATGACTTACAGCCAATTCATTCACGGCTTGAAAAAAGCTTCGATTGAAATGGATCGTAAAGTCTTGGCGGATTTGGCGGTGTTTGACAAAGCGGCATTTACCGCAATCGTAGAAAAAGCAAAAGCCGCATTGGCATAAACCTTTTTCAAAGCGGCATTGCCGCTTTGCGGTGTAGGCTCACTTTGTGCCATGATTTTTATGGCACAAATGTTAAGCGAAGCGCGCCGAAACCACAAGCCAGCATTTGCCGCCATCGTGGCGCAAGCAAAAGCCGCGTTGGCTTAATTTGTCATCAAGCCACAGGTCATCCGTTCGGTTGCACATTCAGTGTGACCATGAGAAAAGCAAGTCTTCGGACTTGCTTTTTTTGCGCATAAAAATACCGAACGTGGAAAACACAGGTACACACATCCATTACAATGGCAGTTAAGCCGTCATTGATGGTACAAAAAGGATGATCGTTCCATTGAGCAGCATGGTCATGCCGTGGCGGGCAACGCATCTTCTTGCAAGGAGATTGCGGGGCAAGCCCGCAATGACGCATGCGATTGTTTAACCACTATAAAAAAAGGGCAGTATGAAAAATGCATTTCAATTTCACGGGCGTGGTGGCGAATATTTTGGCATTTGGATCGTCAATATATTGTTGACCATCGTGACTTTGGGCTTGTACAACCCGTGGGCACATGTGCGCAACAAGCAATATTTTTATGGCAACACCGAGTTGGCGGGCGAGCGATTTGAGTATTTGGCAACAGGCAAACAAATATTTTTGGGGCGACTGATTGCGGGGATATTGTTTGTCGCGTATATCTCATTATCGAACTCGATGCCGATAGTGTCGGGGGCTATCTTTCTTTTTGTGATGGTAGCGTTTCCGTGGGTGGTGCAACGCAGTTTACGTTTTAACGCTGTGATGACACGCTACCGTGGTGTGCGTTTTGGGTTTGTGGGCACAATCAAAGACGCATATGTAAACTTCTTGGGTAAACCGATTTTGGCATACGTGATCGCTGCGTTGTGGGTGAGTGGAGTCGTGTTTGTTTTGGGCATTATGGGCGTTGCAATATCCCAGCCCAAAGACTTATTAAGTGGCATTTCGCTGATTGTTTTGGTGGTGTTGATTTTGACCCTATTCGCCTTTGTACAGATGTTTGCATGGGTTAATCAAGGTATTGCATCCTATATTCATAATGGTTATCTGTATGGGGAACATGTTTTTTCAGCGCAATTAGAAACGAAACAATTTGATAAAATTTACTGGTCTGGGGCGAAGGTTGCCGTCGTTTTTGTATTGATTGCGGCGGCGATTATGGGTGGCTTGATATATGCCTTTAAGTCTGGTACACAAATGTTTGCTCTTGTGCCCTTGGCGGGTTTGGGCTTGTATATTGGCATGTTTGCGGTTATGTTGTATGTGCGTGCTTTGGTTTATGCAAAAATCCGCAATTACACCTATGGGCAGACCCTTATTGGCGCAGAACGTGCGTATGCGTTTGAATCAAACATTATGCCGAGTGACTATGCTGTGTTGCTGTTCACAAATACGCTGATGGTTATTTTTAGTTTGGGTCTTCTCACGCCATTTGTTCGGGTGCGTATTGCTGAGTTTTTGGCCAAACACACCGCGATACAAGGCGACTTAGATGCATTGGTGACGCAAGAACAAGCCGGTGTTCAGACAGGGGCAACTGCCGATGCTTTGAGTGATGTGTTCAATTTAGACATTCAATTTTAAATCATGATAGACGGCTATTGCTACCGATTGGGTAACAGCGAACGTATCCCTGCCCAAGTTGAACTCACAGACGATGGGCGAGTGGTTTTGTGGATGGCGCAAACCCACACAAATTTCAGCCTGCAGGATGTGCGCTTGTCCGATGCAATTGGCAGCGTGCCGCGAGCCTTGCACTTGCCCGATGATTGGGTGTTTCACGCGTACGCGCCCGAACAACTGTCCGCTGTGTTTGCACTCGCGCCTGTGCCCACATGGGTCAAATGGGTCGATGGTTTTGAACGACACCGCCTGTGGATTGTCGGGGCAATTGCGGTCACGCTGCTTTCAGTCGTGGCGTTTTATCAATTCGTCATACCGCCTTTGGTGGTCGGGGTGAGCAATGCCTTACCGAGTTCTGTCTATCAAGCGATGGGGCAGCAAACTTTACGCACCCTTGAGCAATTGGATGTACAGGCAAGCACAGTGCCTGCTGAGCGACAAGCTGCATTGATGCAAAGATTTAATGCCTATGTTCAGGCGCATGAAACATGGTTTAGCAAGTCGCAGCCCAAATTGCTGTTTCGTGATTGGAAAGGCGTGCCCAATGCCGTCACTTTGGCCGATGGACACATACTCATCACCGATGACTTACTCAAATTATTGGATCATGACGATGAGGTGTATGCCGTGCTACTGCATGAATTGGGGCATGTGCATGGCAACCACGTGATGCACTCAGTGGTGCGCGCTTCGTTGTTGTCGATTGGTGTGGCGGTGGTGGTTGGCGATGCCAGCACCCTTGCCAATACGGTCGTCTCGGCAGGGACATTGGTGGCCAATATGAGTTATTCACGCGAAATGGAAATTGAGGCGGATGCCTTTGCAGCGCGACAGCTCAATGCTGAACGCATCGGCGTTGCCCCCTTTATCCGCTCGTTTGAAAAATTAGAAAGCACGCACGAGCGCAAACAACCCAGCGCAGAAGAAAACCAACCATCCTCAATCTCTGACTGGTTTGCCAGTCACCCAAACACCGAGGAGCGCATTCGGCGACTGCGTCAATTTGAGCCAATCATGCCTTAATCAAGGCGTGCGGATTGATGTATAAACCCCTCTAAACCAATGATTTTCAAGATAAAAATGGATAAATCATAGACGTTTGTTGCGCCATCGGTTAAAATCACGCTCTTTGAATTTTACAACGAATGCGCCCATCATGTCCGTTACGCCTGACCTCGAACACATCATAGACCAAGCCCGCACGGCATTCGCCAGTGCCACCCGTCCCGCTGATTTAGAGAACGAAAAAGCCAAATTTTTGGGTAAAGACGGTGTGCTCACCGCTGAACTCAAAGCCCTTGGCAAACTGCCGATTGAAGAGAAAAAAACGCGTGGTGCGCAAGTCAATGCGGTGCGTGTTCAAGTCGAACAGTTGCTCAATGAAGCGCGCCAAGCCCTCGCAGATGCCGAACTCAATGCGCGTTTATCAACCGAAAAACTCGATGTGACCTTGCCTGGGCGTGGTTTAAATCGTGGTGGCGTGCATCCCGTGACGCGTGTGACGCGCCGCGTAGAAGCGATTTTCCGCTCTATGGGCTTTGATGTGGCCGATGGCCCTGAGATTGAAAACGACTGGTACAACTTCACCTCGCTCAACTCGCCGATGAACCACCCTGCGCGCTCGATGCAAGACACATTCTATGTTGCCGATAAAGACGAGCGCGGCAATCCATTGGTTTTGCGCACCCACACCTCGCCGATGCAGGTGCGCTATGCACGCACGCAGGTGGCAAAAATGAATGCGGGTACATTGAAAAAAGGCAGTCCAATCAAAGTCATCGCCCCTGGTCGCACCTATCGCGTGGACTCGGACGCGACCCACTCGCCGATGTTCCATCAGGTCGAAGGATTGTGGATCGCCGAGGCGGTAAGCTTTGCGGATTTGAAAGCGGTCTATACCGCATTTCTACAAAAATTCTTTGAAACCACCGATTTACAAACGCGCTTTCGCCCGTCCTACTTTCCTTTCACTGAACCCTCGGTGGAAATCGACATGGCGTTTGGTAGTGGTCCAAATGCAGGCAAATGGCTTGAAATTTCAGGTGCGGGGCAAGTGCATCCGACCGTGATACGCAACTTTGGGCTTGATCCAGAAGAATACATGGGTTTCGCTTTTGGCTCAGGATTGGAGCGCTTGGCGATGTTGCGCTATGGCGTGAATGATTTACGCTTATTTTTTGAAAATGATTTACGGTTTTTGGGGCAGTTTAAATAAATTCTTTTTATAAAAGAGGAGGCTCAATAATGGAAAAGATAACGTGTGCAAAGTGTGGTTCAGTATATGAACTTTCTTATACCCGAACGATAATGAGAGACAAAGATGTTATCAATTGTGAAATTTGCCATAACCAAATATACAGTTGGAGTGAAGCAAAAATTTGGAGCGCAAGGCTTGTTGTGAAATGTGAAAATCATTTGAAATAATTTTTGGAGTAGAGAATGAATATGCAAAGAAAAGAAGGTGTAGTGATTGTCGCAATTACAATTTTTGCCTTCATGATTTTGACCTTGTTGACTGACAGTGGATTTATTGAAGGTCGGTATAACCCTGATGTTCCATTTTGGGTGTATTTGGGTGACTACTTTTCAAGGGCTACAATTGGATACAAGTACCCTGAGGATTGTGATTTGTCTGTTTTTGGCTGCGATATAGATGTCACTGTCAAAATTTTAACAATTATCATGTGTTTGCTACCCGTGTTGATTTATGGGCTATTAAGGGCTTTTGGTATTGTTAAACGCATCTTTGATTTTGAGGAAAAATTATCGGACTGGGTATCTGACCGTAACTCGTAACCCGCTATTCGCTTCGCTCATGGCGGGCTAAGCGCGTAGGTTGGGGTGAGCGTTTTTGTGAACCCCAACATCCTTGGTATGCTGGCATTGTTGGGGTTTACTCGGAGCTGTGCTCCTCTCTCACCGCCAACCTACGGATTAGGCGAACGTTGAAAAATATCTCCGTCATTGCGAGCGGTTTTATCGCGAAGCAATCCAGTGGGTCATTTCGAGGGACGTGGTATGGATTGCTTCGCTGATGAAGCCTCGCTCGCAATGACGGTGGAGCGTGTCATTAAGTCATACCGTGGCGGGCAACGCACGGCGAATTTTAAAAATCAGCCCGCAATGACTTTATGCGTATGGTGTGTATAGGTAATGAATTAAGTTAATGTGGCAAAAGCCAAAGGTAAAAAATGCAATTTTCAGAAAAATGGTTACGTGAATGGATTAACCCGAATATTTCCGCCGAGCAGCTCGCGGATGTATTGACGATGGGCGGTTTGGAAGTCGAGGAGATGGAGAAAGCCGCGCCTGACTTTACAGGCGTGGTGGTTGGTGAAATCATTGAGTGCGAGCGTCATCCCGATGCGGATAAACTCAATGTCTGCAAGGTGAATATCAACACAGGCGAGCCCTTGCAAATCGTGTGCGGTGCGCCCAATGCGCGTGTGGGCATTCGTGTGCCGTGTGCGGTGGTGGGGGCTGAATTGCCGAATGATTTTAAAATCAAGGACGCGAAATTGCGCGGGGTGGCTTCATCAGGCATGTTGTGTTCGGCGAAAGAGTTGGGTATCAATCCCGATGCTTCGGGTTTGTACGAACTTCCAACGGATGCACCTGTCGGTCAAAACATCCGCGAGTATCTGAGTTTGGACGACACGGTGTACACGATTAAACTCACGCCGAACCGTGCGGACTGTTTGTCGGTGCGCGGTGTCGCGCGTGATGTCTGTGCCTTGGTCGGTGGCGCGAATGCTGTGCCTTTGACACCCTTGGTGGTCAATGCGGTTGCGCCGAATGCAGATATCACTTTGCCAATTAAAATTGATGCCCCTGTGGCGTGTGCTCGTTTGACAGGGCGTGTGATTAAGAATCTCAACGCGAATGCGCCAACGCCGCTGTGGATGGTGCAACGCTTGGAGCGCGCTGGACATCGCTCCATCAGTGCGCTAGTGGATATCACCAATTATGCGATGTTGACCTTGGGGCAACCGATGCATGTGTATGATTTGGATGCGATTAAAGGCACACTCACCGCGCGTATGGCAAAAAGTGGCGAATCGGTGAAACTGCTCAACGAGCAAACCCACGAGTTACAAGACGATGTATTGGTCATTGCCGACGATGAAAAAATCCTCGGCATGGCGGGCGTGATGGGCAGTTTTGATTCAAAAGCCGAGTTGCACACGAAAAATATTTTCCTCGAAGCGGCGTTTTTCGCGCCTGAATTTATCCAAGGGAAAACCCGTCGTTATAAATTGACCTCGGATGCGGCGCATCGCTTTGAGCGTGGCGTGGATTTTATGGGGCAAATCGAAGCCCTTGAATACGCTACGCAGTTGGTGCAAGAGATTTGCGGTGGCGAGGGTGACGAAAACGCGCTACAAATCGGTTCAGTGTCTGAGTTGGTCGGTGAGCTGCCGCAACGCGAACACATCACCATGCGTGTGGCGCGTGCGTGCAAGGTGATTGGTGTGGATATTCCCGTTGAGCAAATGGTGGCGGATTTGTCGCGTTTGCAATTGGACGTGAAACAAGTGGGCGCGGGACAGGACAGTGTGTTACAAGTGCAAGCCCCTTCATATCGCTTTGACATGGCGATTGAAGAGGATTTGATTGAAGAAGTGGTGCGCCTGTTTGGTTACAACAACATCCCGACCCACGCGCCTGTGGCGCAAATATCCATCCTTGATGTGCCCGAGCAAACCCGCGCGGCGGATGCGGTGCGCGATGCGTTGGTGGCGATGGATTATCAAGAGGTCATCAATTACAGTTTCGTCGATGGTGCATTGGAAAAAGATTTTGGTGTGAGCGGTGCAGATGCGATTGAGTTGTTGAACCCCATCGCCAGCAGTCTTGCGGTGATGCGCACGCAGTTAATCGGCTCCTTGGTACACAATTTGAAAACCAATCTGGCGCGCTCACAAACCCGCGTGCGGGTGTTTGAAATCGCCAAGGTGTTTCACCGTGACGCAACTATTCGAGCGTCCGAAACCACCGTGCCGAATATTGCTCAGCCCTTGAAACTTGCGGGTTTGGCGTATGGTTCTGCCTTGCCTGAGCAGTGGGCGAGCAAAACCAGCGATGTGGATTTTTACGATGTCAAAGGCGATTTGGAGCGTTTGTTCGCACCTGCGGTCTTGGCTTTTGAGGCTTTTGCCCATCCTTCTGCTCATCCAGGGCGTTGCGCTTCGGTGTCATTGCACGGCAAAGTCATCGGTTGGGTTGGACAGATGCACCCGCGTTTGCAACACAGTTATGATTTGCCGCGCGCACCGATGTTGTTTGAGTTGGATGCGCAAGCAGTTTTACAACGCGATTTGCCTGTGGCGAGCATGGTGTCCAAACAGCCTATGGTGACGCGCGATTTGGCAATTATTGTCAAACGTGATGTATTAGCGCAACAAATTCAACAACTTATGACGGATTTGCCAAGTACCCACCCAGACTGCGCTATCATTCAATCGGTGCAATTGTTTGATGTGTATCAGGGAGAACGTGTGGCGGATGATGAGAAAAGTTTGGCGTACCGCGTGCAAATGCAAGACGCGGACAATACCCTGCAAGACGCACAAATTGAGCAGGTGATGGCACAAATTTTGGATGCGTTGCAATCGAAAGTCGGGGCGCGTCTGAGATAAGCCCGTGTAGGACAAGAGTCAAATAAAAAACAACAGCAGAAGATGCAAGGAATACTCGTATGAACCAAGACGAAAAACTCATTTTAGACACCCTCGATGAATTAATCGAGGAGGGCAAAGCGGATGATGGTACATTTACCTTGACCAAAGCAGAACTGGCGGAGTTGTTATTTGCGCAAGTGGGTTTGAATAAGCGCGAAGCCAAAGAAATGGTCGAGGCATTTTTTGAAGAAATTCGTACAGGTTTAGAAATGGGCGATACGGTGAAACTGTCGGGTTTCGGTAATTTTTCAGTGCGCGATAAAGCTTCACGCCCTGGGCGCAATCCAAAAACGGGTGAAATGGTGTCCATCAGCGCGCGTCGCGTGGTGAGTTTTCACGCCAGTCAAAAACTCAAAGAACAAGTGGAACAAGCCCGTCCATTGAATGCCTAACGAATGTCGAACCGAATGTTTAACACGCATAGGACAACAGCATGACGACGCCCCAAGGCTATATACTCACACGCGATTTGCCCGCAATTCCTGCCAAACGTTACTTCACCATTGGTGAGGTCAGTCAGTTGTGCGATGTGCGCTCGTATGTGTTGCGCTATTGGGAGCAAGAGTTTGCGCAACTGCGTCCAATGAAGCGTCGAGGCAACCGCCGCTATTATCAGTTGCATGAGGTTGAATTGGTGCGACAAATTCGTGCGTTGTTGTACGAACAAGGGTTTACGATTGCAGGGGCGCGTTTGCAATTGGAACAAAAAATGGCAGAGGACATTTCGGTGTTTGAGTTGTCACCACCCGAAGTGCCTCATATTAAAACCTTAGAGGTTGCTGAAACGTTTGAAAAAAATATTTCTACAAGTCCTATAGAGCAGGACGGTGAATTTCCAGAACCTGTCTCGTCAATACATATCAAAAACATGGGTATTCAAGTGGTTCTGGATGAACTGCGTGCAATCAGTGCGTTGCTTAAGGTGTGATTTTAGCCGATAGTACGATTGCATATACCTTTATTTTGCACAAATGATACAATGAGCCCAATACAATAAAAATGGCTCATCATGTCAAATACATCTCATTCCACAAAAAGATTTAGTGAGGCTCAATTGATTGTTTTCGATTGGGACGGAACATTGTTTGACTCAACTGCTGCCATTGCCCACAGTTTATCTCGTGCTGCACGCGAATTGGGGTTGGGTGAGGTCAGTATTCAGCAAGCGCATCAGGTGATTGGCTTGGGCTTTGCTGAAGCAACGCGCATATTGGTGGGCGAAGTGTCTGAAAAAACCTTAAACGCTTTTGTTGCAAAATACCGACAATACTATTTCGCTGATGAAAACGCTCTGACATTGTTTGCAGGAATTTTGCCTTTGTTGCAACAATTAAAAAATCAGCATAAATACCTTGCGGTAGCGACGGGCAAATCACGCATGGGTTTAAATCGACTGTTTCGAGCACATCCAGCCATGTCACAATTGTTTGACAGCACACGCACTGCCGATGAAACTGCTTCTAAACCACATCCGCTGATGTTGCAGGAGTTACTGGATGAGCACAATATGGCAGCAGGCCAAGCGATTATGGTTGGAGATACTCAATTCGACATAGAGATGGCGCATGCGGCTCAGATGCGAAGTATTGCAGTGACCTATGGCGCGCACTCTGCCCATGATTTAAAGTGTGCTGAACCTGATGTGATGGTGCATGATGTAGCGCAGTTGGCCGAGTGTTTGCTATCCGCCTCAGTGGACAATCCATATGTTTGATAGAAAATCACCCAAAAGATATCAAATAGACTATTGGCATATTGTGCCCATAGCGTTGTTGATTGTACTGGCGTTGGCGATTGCATATGCTTTCTCACGCTACAGTCAAGCAGAAGAAATGATTTATCGCAAAGCATTTGAATCCCAAGTCTTTTGGGCGCAAGAAAATGTGGAAAATCGCGTGGCACACTTGCGCAAAGAAGCCTTTGCCAAGGGCGATGTGATTGTTAAAAGCAAAGTGGATGCCAAAATTTTTCAAGCATCTGCGGGGGATTTGCTGTCGCAATATCCAGAATTAAATCAAGTCAGTTGGTTTGATGCGCGTGGGCAATGGATGTACGGCATGAGTTCAAACGAAGAGCGCAATGAATCCATGATGAGTAGTCACCCTTCGCTTCACAAAGTCACACGGGATAAACTCCTTAATTTTGTTGACGACGATGTTCAACATCAAACCATCGTTGAGTGTCTAATGCCGATTCCCACGACACGACCGAATGGTCAAATGATACTCGCTGGATTTTTACAGACACGGGCAAAAATAAACGATTTACTCGAGTTGCTGCTTCCAAATGAGTTCACCCAAGGGCATTTAATCAAACTGTATTCTGATGGTCAATTGGTCTACAGCAATCTAAGCACCTTTTCAGACCGTGCGGTGTTTAATCAGAGGATTAAGTCACAACAACGTGTGCAGATGTGCGATTCAAATATTTTGGTGGTGGTCGTTCCGCTCGCGTATCAACAGCCGAAGGTTTTATACTGGGGTTTATTGATGATATTGGGACTCATTGGTTTGTCGATGGTGGCATTGGTTGTGGGTATGTTGGAAAAGTATCAACGTCATCAAACGATGCGTGAAATCAAACAACAGTTCCAGATTCGTCAAGCATTTGAGAACTCACTGAATGTTGGTGTTCGTATTCACGCGCCGAATGGGTATTTGACCTATGTGAATGAAGTATTTACCAAGATGGTCGGTTATGATGCTGAGGAAATATTGCATCGCCCCGTTCATTTGCTACCCTATGTTCCACCTGAAGAAGTGGACAATATCAATGCTTTTCGTGCGCAAACCCTACCAATTGCCGAGCAAATAGCGCAAGGTTCCACACAGAATTATCATCGCCTCACAAAGTTTAAACGTAAAGATGGTCAGTATATTACTACGCTGATGCGAGGTGCATCACTGTTCGATGTGCAAGGCAATCTGACAGGTTGGGTGACATCTGTTGAAGACGTGACCGAGAAAATCCGAACCGAGAGTGAGTTAAAACAAGAATTCAGTATGCGACGAGCGATTGAAGATGCCTTACACGTTGGTGTACGCGTGCATGAAATCAATGGGCGCGTGATTTATGCCAATCCCGCTTTTTATGAGATGGTGGGTTATGGGGCTGACGAGGTCATTGGTACTGAGTTTCATGACGCGCCTTATTATTTGGCTGAGGAACAGGGAAAATTAAAAGATTTAATTGCCTTTTGTATTGAACATGCGCAGGACATTATTGTCATGCAATCATCGCGTGGTTATTTTATGCCATTGAAGTTCAGGTGCAAGGACGGTTCCATCAAAGACATGATGATGCGCGGTGGTGTGATGGTTGATGAGAATGGTAAAATCAGCGGCTGGGTGACCTCAGTAGAAGACGTGACCGAACGAAAACGTTTAGAAGATTTTAAAATTAACGAGACCAAGCGTTTGGAAACACTACAATATTTAATCAATTTAGGCGAGATGGCATCGGCAATCGCGCATGAGTTAAATCAGCCCTTATCCGCGATTTCTGGTTATGCGGCAGGATTACATAACTACCTTTTGAATCGCTCAAAAAATATTGATGTTGTCAAGGTTTCCGAAATAGCCGAAAAATTGAAAAACCAAGCAGAGCGAGCCTCAAAAGTCACGCATCGGGTGCAACGCTTTGTTAAGAGTAAAGACTTAAATTTGGCTTGTATGCCTGTTCAGCCTTTGTTGGAACAAACAGCAGATTTGATGGAATTGGAACTCAGGCAAAAAAAATGTCAACTAACCATACACGGTTTAGAGAACTCGTGGCCAGAGGTGTATGTTGATATCTCCATGGTACAGCATGCCATTATCAATATTGTGCGCAATTCTATGGATGCATTGATAGATTCGGGTGCGCCATGTAGGAAAATAGATATTGAAATCACCCAATATTCTGAATATTTCATATGTTTAATTATCAACGACACGGGACCTGGTGTGCCCAAGGAGATTATTGACAGTATTTTTGAGCCGTTTTTTACCACCAAACAGCAAGGGGTAGGTATTGGTCTAAATATTTGTCGCACGGCGATAGAGTCTATGAGTGGGCATATTTGGGCTAAATCGAGAGAAGAAGGTGGTGGGTTCTATATTACCTTGCCAATATTGACATAAAGTGGTATGGTACTAATGATTTAAATATGTGTTTAGGTGCAGATATAAAGGCGTGTTTAAGGTGATTATTCGACCCAAAAATATTGACGATTTTGTAAAGTGAGAAAAATATGCAGGTTTATGTGATAGACGATGAAGAGGTTTTGCGTGATTCTTTAAGTTTCTTGTTTGAATCAAGGGATTTGGCTTGCCAAACATTCGATTCTGGTGAGGCTTTCTTGGCGGCATTGCCCAAACTGGATCAAAACAGAGCCAGTTGCATCGTGCTGGATATTCGAATGGAGCCCAAGATGTCAGGGATGGAATTGTTCTACAGTTTGGTTGATATTCGAGAACGTTGGCCGATTATCTTTCTCACGGCACATGGTGAGGTGTCTCTGGCGGTTAATGCGGTCAAACAAGGTGCTTTTGATTTTCTTGAGAAACCTTTTGCAGACAATCAACTGGTTGATCGGGTTTTAGAAGGCTTGCACCACAGCGGGCGGCGTTTGAATGTGGTTGCGCAGTCTGAGGTCATCAAACAAAAGTTGGACTCACTCAGTACGCGAGAGTTGTCTGTTATGGAGGCTGTATTAGATGGTTATACCAATCGCGAAGCAGCGGATAAATTGGAAATGGCTGTGCGTACGGTTGAAATTCATCGAGCCAATTTATTTAAAAAAATGGGTGTCAAAGGCGCTGTCGAATTGATTAATTTGTTACAAACTTTGGATGTGTAATAGAAATAGATGGACAGATAGATAGCGTCTGATTTTGGCGACAGTTTGATTATTCCTTGGATGGTCAAATAAGTCGCCAAATTTATTTGCTGCGATGCTATCACCAATTTTATTGCACATCGATTTCTTTTTTTTCAAAAAATAAAAAAAGCATTTGTAAAAATCGAACGAGTGTGCTATTTTGTCGTATGAGCGGTATTTATCAAGCCGAATGCGCGGGGTTATATAAAAACTCGTATAATTCGCAAAACTGTTGTAGTAATAAGTTGTTTGGGTCTGCTTGATTATTCAAAGTGGTTTTTCACCGTAGTGCTGATGGTGTTTGACATCATCAAATTTATTCTTAACCCCAAAACAATAGGGACAATAAACATGAAAATATTGGTAGCTGTTAAACGTGCGGTGGACTACAACGTATCCGTGCGCGTCAAAGCCGATGGCACGGATGTGGACATCGCGAACGTCAAAATGTCGATGAACCCATTTGATGAAATTGCGATGGAAGAAGCGGTTCGCCTGAAAGAAGCAGGTATTGCGACCGAAATCGTTGCGGTTTCAGCGGGTGTGGCACAGTGTCAAGAGACCTTGCGCTCTGCCCTCGCATTGGGCGCGGATCGTGCGATTTTGATTGAAACCACTGCCGAGTTACAACCTTTGGCAGTGGCGAAATTGCTCGCAGCAGTGGTCAAACAAGAATCACCTTCGTTGGTGATTTTGGGTAAGCAAGCGATTGACGATGATGCCAATCAAACGGGCCAAATGCTCGCAGGCTTGTTGGATTTACCCCAAGCACCGTTTGCGTCCAAATTGGTGGTCGAAGGGGATAAAGCAACGGTCACGCGCGAAGTTGATGGTGGTTTAGAAACCATCAGTATGACTTTACCAGCCGTGGTGACTGCTGATTTGCGTTTGAACGAGCCGCGTTATGCGACTTTGCCGAACATCATGAAAGCCAAGAAAAAACCGTTGGATACCACTACGCCAGAGGCTTTGGGTGTGGATGTTGCGCCGCGTTTGAAAACGCTTAAAGTGGCAGAGCCACCTGTGCGTAAGGCGGGCATCATTGTGCCTGATGTAGCGACTTTGGTTGAAAAATTACGCAACGAAGCCAAAGTGCTGGGTTGATTGAGGAGAATAAAACATGAGTATTTTAGTTATTGCAGAACACGATAATCAATCCCTCAAAGGTGCGACGCTCAATGCAGTCACTGCCGCGAGCAAAATCGGTGGCGACATCCACATTGCAGTCATTGGCGCAAACGTTGGCGCGGTCACGCAAGCCGCCAGTGCGATCGCGGGTGTGAGCAAAATTTTGAGTTTTGATGACGCCTCGTTGGCAGAGCAAACTTCCGAAGCCGTTGCGGCACAAATTTTAAGTGTTGCAGGTCAATACAGCCACATCGTTGCGGCAGCCAGTTCAATGGCGAAATCCGTATTGCCGCGCGTTGCCGCGAAACTCGATGTGGCGCAAGTCTCCGAAATCGTCGAAGTGGTCAGTGCGGACACCTTTGTTCGTCCGATTTATGCGGGCAATGTGATGGCAACCGTGCAATCGAGCGATTCAATTAAAGTGATCACGGTGCGTACGACAGGTTTTGATGCAGCCGCTGCCGCAGGCGGTTCAGCCGCGGTTGAAGCACAGACCGTGCAATCTGTGAGCAACGGTACGAGTTTCATCTCTCGCGAAGTGGCTAAATCCGATCGTCCAGAGTTGGCGACTGCGAAAATTGTGATCTCGGGGGGGCGTGGTTTGGGCAGCGCTGAGAACTTCAAAATCATCGAAGCACTCGCGGACAAACTCGGTGCAGGTTTGGGTGCATCGCGTGCTGCCGTGGATGCGGGTTACGTCAACAACGATTTGCAAGTGGGACAAACGGGTAAAATTGTCGCACCGCAATTGTACGTTGCTGTTGGTATCTCAGGTGCGATTCAGCATTTGGCGGGGATGAAAGATTCCAAAGTCATCGTGGCTATCAACAAAGACGCAGATGCCCCGATTTTCCAAGTGGCTGATTATGGCATCGTGGGCGATTTGTTTGAAATCGTACCGCAGTTAACCGCAGCGATTTAATTTTATCGGGCGCAGGTTGATGACTTGCGCCCTTTTTTTACATCTAAAAATAGAACGGTTGTTCGGTTTAGGAATCAACCATTGAATGAGGAGCCCACCATGAGTTACACCGCCCCCCAAAAGGACATGTTGTTCGCCTTGGAGCACATCGCGAATATGCCCGCCATCATCCAAGATTTGAAATTGGATTTAGACATGGACACCGTCGCTGGGATTTTGGACGAGGCGGCCAAACTCAATCAGGACATCATTGCCCCGACCAATAAAATTGGCGACGAGCAACCGTCTTTCCTCAAAGATGGCAAAGTGACGACCACACCGGGTTTTAAAGCAGCATTCAAACAATACGTTGAAGCAGGTTGGCAAGGTTTGTCCCACCCAGAAGAAGTCGGTGGGCAAGATTTACCCAAGTTGATTGCGGCTGTGTGCAATGAAATGATTAACGGTGCCAACACCTCGTTTGGCTTGTGCCCGTTGCTGACCGATGGTGCGATTGAAGCAGTTTTGACCGCAGGTTCAGACGCACAAAAACAAACCTATATTCCCAAACTCATCAGTGGCGAATGGACAGGCTCTATGAATTTGACCGAGTCGCAGTCGGGCTCTGATTTGGCACTGGTGCGCACCCGTGCTGAGCCCCAAGCCGATGGCACGTATAAGATATTCGGCACAAAAATTTTTATCACCTATGGTGACCATGATTACACCGACAACATCATGCACTTGGTGCTCGCACGCACACCGAACGCACCCGAAGGCATCAAAGGGATTTCGTTGTTCATCGTGCCTAAAAATCTGATTAACCCCGATGGCAGCGTGGGTGCAAGCAACGATGTGCAAACGCTGTCGCTTGAGCACAAACTTGGCATCAAAGCCAGCCCAACCGCGGTGTTGCAATTTGGCGATCACGGCGGCGCGGTCGGTGAGTTGGTTGGTGAAGAAAACCGTGGTTTGGAATACATGTTCATCATGATGAATGCGGCGCGCTTTGGTGTGGGTATACAAGGCATTGGCATTATGGAGCGCGCGTATCAAAAAGCCGTGGCGTATGCCAAAGAGCGCGTACAAAGTCGCCCAGTCGATGGTTCGGCGCGCGAGGCAGTAGCGATTATTCATCACCCCGATGTCAAACGCATGTTGCTCACCATGAAGTCCACGACCGAGGCCTGTCGCGCGATGGCGTTGCACACTGCGGGCTTGCTCGATGTGGCGCATCGCCATCCCGATGAGAACGCTCGCAAGCAAGCGCAAGCGCGATTTGAATTCATGGTGCCACTGGTCAAAGGCTATTCAACTGAAATGTCGGTGGAGATGGCAAGCCTTGGGGTGCAAGTGCATGGCGGCATGGGTTTTATCGAAGAAACGGGTGCGGCGCAATACTACCGCGATGCGCGAATTTTGCCGATTTACGAGGGCACGACGGCGATTCAAGCGAATGATTTGATTGGGCGTAAAACGGTACGTGATGGCGGCGCGGTGGCTGTGTATTTTGCCGATGAAATTGATGCCACAGTGGCGCAATTGCAAGCAAAAAGCGCACTGGCGCATTTGGCGCAACCTTTGGCGCAGGCGAACGCCGCTTATCGTGAAGTGGTCGCTTTTGTCTTGGCAAACACCAAAGCCCAACCGAATGTGGTGTTTGCGGGTTCGGTGCTGTACTTGAAACTCGCGGGCTTGTTGATTTCTGCGTGGCACAGCGCACGTGGCGCGCTCGCGGCGCAAGCGCAGTTGGACGCGGGGCATGCGGATACTGTGTTTATGCAGGGTAAAATCGCGACGGGTGCGTTTTACATACAATCAATCTTGCCGCAAGCGCACGCATGGGCGCAAGCGATTTTAAATGCGGGTGAGGTCACTGGGGATTTTGCGGTTGAGCAATTTTAAGCACGATGTGGTTGCAAATAAAAAAGTGGGTGCGCGAGCATCCACTTTTTAGTTTGGAAGCGAGCAAAAAGCCTCATTGACTACGCCACTTGGCAATTTCCGCACGCACCTGCTCGGGTGCCGTGCCGCCGACATGGTTGCGTGCCGCCACGCTGCCTTCTAAGGTTAGACAATGCGAGACATCGGCTTCTATCAAGGTTTGTTGCTCAGCGGATAAATCGGTCGCCGCACGCAGCTCGGCTAAATTCAAATCCGCCAAGTCGCATTTTTTGTGCGTGCAGATTTTGACCGCATGCGCCACCGCCTCGTGCGCGTCGCGGAACGGCAAACCTTTTTTCACTAAGTAGTCAGCCAAATCAGTGGCTGTGGCAAAGCCTTGTAGGGCTGCTGCGCGCATGTTTTCGGGCTTAACCGTAATGCCTTGCACCATCTCGGTAAAAATCAATAAAGTTTCTAAAACTGTATCGACCGCATCAAACAAAGGTTCTTTGTCCTCTTGGTTGTCTTTGTTGTATGCCAGTGGCTGACCTTTCATTAAAGTTAATAAACTCATCAAGTCACCGTACACACGTCCCGTTTTACCACGTGCCAGTTCAGGTACGTCTGGGTTTTTTTTCTGTGGCATGATGGATGAGCCCGTGCAGAAACGGTCTGCCAAATCAATAAAGCCGACACGCGGACTCATCCAGTTGACTAATTCTTCGGACAAACGCGAAATGTGCATCATGATGAGCGATGCGGCAGCGCAAAATTCAATCGCAAAATCACGGTCAGACACCGCATCCAAAGAATTGGTGCAGACTTCATCAAAACCCAAGAGTTCTGCCACACGTTCGCGTTTGATTGGATAAGTCGTGCCTGCTAATGCCGCCGCGCCGAGCGGTAAACGGTTGACGCGTTTGCGGGTGTCCACCATGCGCTCAGCATCGCGCGCAAACATATTCACATACGCGAGCAAATGGTGACCAAAAGTGATGGGTTGCGCCACTTGTAGATGGGTGAAACCCGGCAAAATCGTCGCGGCTTCACGTTCAGCGACATCGAGCAAACCGGTGCGCAAATTCGATAACGCCACAATGATGTCATCAATCTGGGCTCGTAGCCACAAGCGAATGTCGGTGGCGACTTGGTCATTGCGTGAGCGGCCTGTGTGCAGGCGTTTGCCTGCCATACCCACCAGTGAAGTGAGGCGCGCTTCAATGTTTAAGTGAACATCTTCTAAATCCAACTGCCATTCAAATGTACCCGCTTGAATTTCACTTTTAATTTGTTCTAATCCGCGCTGGATGTCGGAAAAATCTTGGTTTGAAACAATCCCTTGTTCAGAGAGCATTTGTGCGTGCGCCAGCGAACCCGCAATGTCGAACAATGCCAAGCGTTTGTCAAAAAACACCGAGGCGGTGTAGCGTTTGACCAGTTCGCTCATGGGTTCTGAAAACAGTGCAGACCAGCCTGCGGATTTATTGTGAAGTTGGGAATTGGAAGTTTGATGGCTCATGGTTGACCTTTGTTAAAACAAGCCTGCATTTTAAAGCAAATAAAGCGCGCATGCCTTTAAAATTGCGCGTGTGACGCATTCAATGCAAATACAACGGACATCAATAATATCGCTGAAAAAAAGTTTAAAAATAAAATAATCAACAATGCCAACTAAGTCACTGATTTTACGTGGGTTTGCGCCGTAAAATGCGCGCAATGCCCCATCAATCTTGAATTTGAGAAAAACAAAAATCAGCAAATTGCTTGACGTGGTTATTCAAAGTGTGATTTAATTCGCCCTGTTGTGAATGACCTCGGAGCCTTGATTGGTGCGGACTGCGCGAAATGCAGAACGATTATCTGATGAAGGATAGCAAAAACTTAGCAGTTGGAGATTAATACATGAATAAGTCAGAATTGGTAGATTTCATTGCGGGTGAAGCAGAAATTTCAAAAGCAGCAGCAGGTCGTGCATTGGATGCGGTAACGACAGCGGTTAAGAAAACATTGAAAAAAGGTGGCACTGTCACTTTGGTTGGTTTTGGTACGTTCTCTGTGGGCAAACGTGCGGCACGCGTTGGTCGTAACCCACAAACTGGCGCGGAAATCAAAATTAAGGCAGCTAAAGTGCCTAAGTTCCGTCCAGGTAAAGCATTGAAAGAAGCAGTAAACTAATTGATTGTAAGATTGGGTGTTTAGCTCAGTTGGTAGAGCGGCGCCCTTACAAGGCGTAGGTCGGGAGTTCGAGCCTCTCAACACCCACCAGTCTTAGAGTTGTTTTAGTTTTAGATTCAGTTGTAGATTTTTGTAGTGATGGTTTTGGAGTGGTAGCTCAGTTGGTTAGAGTATCGGCCTGTCACGCCGAGGGTCGCGGGTTCGAGCCCCGTCCGCTCCGCCAAGTTGTCAGGCAAAAAAACGAGCCACGCTCGTTTTTTTGTTCCCTCAAAAAGGGATTCGTTGTTTTGTAGTAGCCGTTAAGTTGTATGCGGGTGTTTAGCTCAGTTGGTAGAGCGGCGCCCTTACAAGGCGTAGGTCGGGAGTTCGAGCCTCTCAACACCCACCACGCATATAATTCGAACGTGTTTTGGAGTGGTAGCTCAGTTGGTTAGAGTATCGGCCTGTCACGCCGAGGGTCGCGGGTTCGAGCCCCGTCCGCTCCGCCAGTATTGACATGAAAGGTGAACTTCGGTTCGCCTTTTTTGTTGCGCTCCGATATAATAGCGCTTCTTTCATCGGCAAATAACGCTGCCATACATTCAATGACAAAAAAGGTTCAATATGTTCGATTTCGTGCGCACGCACCAACGTTGGTTGCAAGTGGTTTTACTGCTTTTGATATTGCCCGCTTTTGTGTTGACGGGCGTGGCGACATTTAACAGTGGCTCGGGCAGTGCCGATACCGTGGCGCAAGTGGGTACGCGTCAAATCACGCAGCGCGAATTTGCTGCGCGTTATCAAAAAATGGTCGAAGCGGCACGTGCGCAAGCAGGTGAAAATTTTGATGCGTCGATGTTTCAAAAACCAGAAACCCAAGCCGCCTTTCTCACGCAATTGGTCAATGAAGCACTCATCGAGGACATGATGGCGACGGGTAAAATGACCGCAACAGATAATGAAGTGGCCCAAGCCTTGGCCAAAATGCAGGGCATGCCCAAAAATGCGCAGGGCGAGATTGATGTGCCTGCATATCAAGCGATATTGGCGCAGCAAGGTTTGACCCAAGCCCAACATCAGCAGGGTGTGCGCGCGGACTTGGTCAAAGGGCAATTGGCTCCCGCATACTCTGCGCTGAGTTTACCCGTGAGTACTGAATTCATGAAGCGGTTTTTCGCGAATGCGCGCACCGTGGAAATTAAACCTGTCGATTTAACGCCGTATATGGCAAAAGCAGATGTGAATGCAACGCAAGTTCAAGCCTACTATGAGCAAAACAAAACCCAGTTTGCCACGCCCGATTTATTTGATGTTGAGTACACTCTGGTGCCGATGACAGGTGCGGGTGCAGTGAGTGTCACGGACGACGACATTAAATCGGTGTTTGGCAAAGACGCAACCGCCGCGCAGTTGGATAAAGTGCGCAAAGACCCGACGCAAATGAAAGTGGTCATCGAAAAAGTGGTGATGAAAAAACGTGCGGCAGAGATTGATGCTCAAGTGAATAAATCACCGCAAGACCTCGCCGCAGTTGCCAAAGCATTCAATACCAGCGTGCAAAAGGTCGCACGCCTCACGCGCAACGTCGAGGCAAACACGCCAACGTTGTTTAAAGACACCAAGGTGCGCGAAGCGATCTTGAATGGCACGCAAGCCGAATCCAAAGCAATTGCGCCTGTGATGGCATTGGATTCGGGTGAGTTATTGGTGGCGCGAGTGAGTGCATACCAAGCGGCGGGAACGCGTTCATTTGATGAGGTCAAAGCCGAGATTGAGCAGCAACTGCGCCGTGAAGCTGCCGTTAAACTGGCAAGTGATGAAGCCCAAAAAGCATTGGGCGGTTTGTCTGCGAGCGCATCCATTGGTGCGGCACAGTCTGTTTCGTGGTTGGTGAATGACAAGGTATCGCAAGCGGTTGCCCTCAAAGCCATGAGTCTGCCTGCTAAAAACTTCCCCGCCTTGGCGGTGGTCTCGGATAAAGACAGCGTCTCGCTGATTCGTGTGCTCAATGAGCAACCCTTACCAGCCGCCCAGATGGATTTGGTCAGCCAATGGGCGCAAAGCAATTGGGTTGGAGCTGCGGATAACTTGGCATTCAACGCTTATATGAGTGCCCTGCGCGAGCGCATGGGTGCGAAGATGTATCCTGAGCGGATTAAACTGACCGCACAATAATTCAACCCTCTTGAACACGCTCATTACGGATGAGCGTGTTTGCATTTTTAAAGTATTTTTTAGTTCATCAAATTGGAGTCGCAGTGTTATCAGCAGTCAATATTACCCAGCAGTTTGGCGCAAAGCCATTGTTTGAAAACATCAATGTCAAATTCGGTGAAGGCAACCGTTACGGTTTGATTGGCGCGAATGGGTGCGGCAAATCAACCTTGATGAAAATCCTCGGTGGCGACTTAGAGCCTTCGGCAGGTCAGGTGGTGATTGAGCCCAATGTGCGTTTGGGTAAATTGCGCCAAGACCAATTCGCCTTTGAGGACGTGCGCGTTTTAGATGTGGTGTTGATGGGGCACACTGATATGTGGGCAGCGATGACTGAGCGCGATGCGATTTATGCCAATCTGGAAGCGACTGAGGATGATTATATGCACGCCGCCGAACTCGAGGGCGTGTTTGCGCAGTACGATGGCTACACCGCCGAAGCGCGCGCAGGTGAATTGCTCTTGGGTGTGGGCTTGCCGATTGAATTGCATCAAGGTTTGATGAGTGCGGTGGCACCAGGTTTGAAAGTACGGGTGTTGTTGGCTCAGGCTTTGTTCTCGAATCCTGATGTGCTGCTACTGGATGAGCCGACCAATAACTTGGACATCGACACGATTCGTTGGTTAGAAGGTGTGATTAACGAGCGCGATTCGACCATGATTATTATTTCGCATGACCGACATTTTCTCAATGCGGTCTGCACGCACATGGCGGATATGGACTATGGCACACTGACGGTGTACGCGGGTAATTATGATGATTACAGCCTCGCATCGGCCGAGGCGCGTGCGCGTCAGATGTCTGCCAATGCCAAATCCAAAGAGCGCATTGCTGAGTTGCAAGAATTCGTTGCACGCTTCTCGGCGAATAAATCCAAAGCATCACAGGCGACTTCACGCTTGAAAATGATTAAGAAAATCAAAGACGAAACAGTAGAGGTCAAGCCGTCGTCGCGCCAAAATCCTTATATTGTGTTTGAGCAAACCAAGCCTTTGCACCGTTTGGCATTGGAGGTCGAGCACATTAGCAAAGCTTTTGATCGTCCGATTATCAGCAAATTTTCAACCATGGTTGATGCGGGCGATAAAATCGCGATTATCGGCGGTAATGGTGTGGGTAAAACCACTTTGTTGCGCATTTTGCAAGGTGAACTTGCACCCGACAGCGGTACCGTCAAATGGTCAGAAAATGCCGATGTGGGTTACATGGCGCAGGATGTTGCCGAGCATTTTGACTCAGACGAATTGGTGATGGAATGGATGGGCAATTATCGTCAAGCAGGCGATGATGACCAAGCGATTCGAGGTGTGCTTGGAAAACTTTTGTTTTCCGGTGAGGACGTGGGCAAAAAGGTTAAAGTTTTGTCAGGTGGTGAGAAACACCGCATGAGTTTTGGACGCTTGATGCTGGGTCGTCACAATGTATTGATGCTGGATGAACCCACCAACCATTTGGATATGGAATCCATTGAGTCGTTACAACTGGCGTTAGAAAAATACAAGGGTACAGTGTTCATCGTGTCACATGACCGCCAGTTTATTGACAATGTGGCCACCCGTGTGATTGAAGTCAAAGGTGATGGTACGATTATTGACTTCCGAGGTGATTATGAAGAATATTTAGATAGCCAAGGGATTGAAGGGTAAAATAAGCCAATCATAGACAGCAGGAGACATCATGCCCGTTCTTCAACTCATCGCCCCATCGGGCAATCCGCACGACCGCAACGCAGTAGCGCGTGGCGTGGACTACTTCACGCGCCAAGGTTGGCGCGTCACGGGGCAAGCCTGCGCACTGCGCCAAATGCAACGCTTCGCGGGCACAGACGAGGAGCGTTTGCAAGAAATCAACAGCCTCACGCGTTTTATCAATCCAACTGAAGAACTCAAATCCAAACGCCCTGACTTGGTGATGGCATTGCGCGGTGGCTATGGTTTGTCGCGTTTGCTCGATCGCATTGATTATCAAGAAATTGCCAAGGCGAAATTATGCTTTATGGGGCACAGTGACTTTACGGCATTTAATTTGGCTTATCTGGCGCAGGCGGGCATGCCTTCTTACAACGGTCCAATGATGAGTTACGATTTTGGCGCGGATGCACCCTCAAAATTCATGCTGTCGCATTTTTGGAATTTACTCAACCAAGGTGAAGACACCATATCCGTTAAAATTGCGCAGCCATACACCTTCAATGTCAATCAAACTTTGTGGGGTGGCAACTTGACGATGGTCAATCAATTGATTGGTACGCCGTATTTGCCAAAGATTGAAGGCGGTATATTATTCTTAGAAGACATCAACGAGCATCCGTACCGCATTGAGCGCAACCTATATCAATTGCGCGATGCGGGTATATTGGAACAACAATCTGCGATACTGCTGGGACAGTTCAACGGTTTCCAGTTGTATGATTCAGACGCGGGCTATGATTTCGGTGCGATGGTTGAGCACTTCCGCTCGCGTTGTGATGTGCCGATTTTAACGGGTTTGCCCTATGGTCACGTGCGCGAAAAAGCCACCTTACCTGTTGGACACAAAGCACAATTGCGTGTGCAGGGCGAGGCGGGATTTGAGTTGGTGGTGCGCGCGATTGGTTGTGTTTAAAATCGGTGTCACTTAACGGAACTCGGAGCGGGACTCAGAGTGAACTCAGCGCAAATAATAGGTGGTGCGCAACATCTTAATTCGCGCAATATAGCCCTGCGTTTCATTGGGCATTTTACTCAAACGAAATTTTGAGTAATTGCTGTCAGTGTCGTCGTTCTTGGGTTTGACATATTGATCAACATTACCCAAACCCCAGTTATAGGCCGCCAAGGTCAACTCTAAATTTTTATCATAACGAAGGTATAGCTGACTCAGATACTTTGCGGCGGCGACTGCAGAGTCCTGTGGGTGACTGCGATCGTTCAAACCCATATCTTTAGCCGTGGGTCGCATGAACTGAAACAAACCTTTTGCACCTGCGTGGCTTTGCGCCTGTGGGTCGCCCGCTGATTCTTGGTGCATCACTGCCGAGAGCAGACCTTTGGGTAATTTGTATTCTTGCTCCAAGGATTCTAATTTCAATTCATCGCGCCAATCATACACGCGCAATGCCACTGCATCATCGCCCGAGCGATAGCCCAATTCGCGCAAAATCGGCCAAAGGATAAACATACTGACCACAACCAGTGTGGCCATCAGCAACCACTGGGTGCGTTTTTTCGGGGTGTTGGTATGGATTTGAGTCATGTATGCAAGATGGAGGGGCAATAGAGAAAATTTAATCGGGCGTATTTTACCCAAAAAACCCATGGCACATGGCACTGAAAAATAAAAATGGTATCAGTTGCGATTATTGGGTGAACTCTTCGGCAAGTTTGGTGGTGTCCAAACGTCCCTCGCACAGCACGCTGTGTGCTGAGTTGGTCAATACGGGGATGCGTGTGTGGTATAAACTCTGCCACTCAGACGCATCGTCAATATCCACCCAAATCAGTTCAAAATCCAATTGATTTTGGGCGCAATACACGCGCACATCAGCCCACATATCGTGGCACAGATGGCAGGTTTCGCGCCCGTATAAATATAAAACAGGTTTATTCATGTGCAATGAGACTGACGAATTGGCGCGCGTTGTCACGGATGATGTAGAGCACCACTGAGTCGCCATCGTTCAAATTTTGTGCGATTTGATTGAGTTGAGCGACGCTGGTCAATGGAACTTGATTGATGCTGATAATCCAATCGCCTGCTTGAACTTCGTTGTTCAAGCCATCGTCTTTGACTTCAGTGATAAGCACACCGCTGTTGATGTCTGTGGCATTTTTCTGGGCAATCGATAACGGGCGGGCACGTAAACCCAGCTTGCGCCACGACCATGATGCAATTGCTGATTTGGGTTTGGGGTTGATCAACTGCAATTCGATTTTCTCGCCATCCCGAAAAACGGTTAGCCGTGCCTGATAATCTTGGCGTAAAAAATCAGGTAAAGCACTCAAATCAGTGGCACCGACCACGCTTTGTGACTCAAGCGAGATGATGACATCGTTTTTGAGTAACCCCGCTTTTGCTGCCATACTGCCCGATCGCACTTGTAGCACAATCGCACCCGAAGCATTGGGCAACCCAAGCGCCACATCTTGGGCATTATTCATATCTGCGGCCGAAAATCCAATGTAGGACATGGAGTTGAACGTTGCTGAGTGTGTGTCAAAACCATCGGATGCGAGTTTGCCAAGCATGGGGTGGCGAAATAAATTCAAAGCGGTTTTCATGCGGGTGGAGTTAATCCCCAATACCTGACCATACACATTGAGTAAGGGGCCGCCGCTGTTTTCGGGTGAGACATTCACGTCGCTGACCAAGCCGACTCCAGGTGTTTGCGCGGGTGTACTGACAATCACCCCAACCGATGTGCCGTGTTTTTTAGCACCGATGGCAATCACCCCTTCGCCCTCTTCGACTTGTTGCGCCAAACTGAGCGCGGCTAAGTTGCTCGCGCGGATGCGCAACAATGCCACATCATTTTTCGGATCGCTACGTGTGATGCTCGCTTTGAATTGGCGCGCATCCCATAAGGTCACAATCACTTCGTGTGTGTCTTTGACCCACTGGTAGTTGGTGGCTATTTGTCCGTTGTTACTGATAATAAAACCGCTGCCGTTGATGCGTTTTTTGATAACGGGTGCTGCTTGCGTGTTGTTGGGGGTTTGGTTGTCCAATAAAATAGACGACAATGAACGGTATACAGGGTCATCGGTAATGTTTTTATACTGTTCAGGGATTTTAATTTTGACCCATTGTATGCCTTGCACTTGAACGATGGATGCGGCACTGTCATTGACCAATTGGTTGACATTCACGGTCGCATAAGCAATATTACATGCAGTCGCAATCAACCAAGCACTCAGTATAGAGATGAGGGCAAAGCAAAATTCAATGGCGCGAATTGATTTGAGCAGCATGGCGATGATAATGTCTATGGTTGATTGTTGTAAGGGCGATGTTCAATGGCTGTGTCAGTGTTGATTTTGCATTATAGCAAGAATTAGTCATACGCCTTTACATAGAATAATCAATTGTTGCATAGAAATGGTGCATGAAAAAGCCACGCAGTTGCATGGCTTTTCAAGCGACACTATCGATTGATAGCGAAAAATTCATCTTTATGCAGAGAAATTGTTCGCCACAAATTCCCAGTTGACCAAATTCCAAAAACTCTCAACGTATTTAGGGCGTGCATTGCGGTAGTCCACGTAGTACGCGTGTTCCCACACATCACAGGTCAACAACGCTTTGTTGTCAGTGGTCAGCGGTGTGGCTGCATTTGAGGTCGACACCAAATCCAACTCACCCGCAGGGGTTTTCACCAACCAAGCCCAACCTGAGCCAAAGGTTGTGACCGCGCATTTGGTGAAGGCCTCTTTGAAGGCTTCAAACGAGCCCCATTTGGCGTTGATGGCGTCAGCCAAAGCACCTGTGGGTGCGCCACCAGCGTTTGGTGCCAAGCCATTCCAGTAGAATGTGTGGTTCCAAACTTGCGCCGCGTTGTTGAAAATACCGCCTGAAGATTTTTTAACGATTTCTTCGAGCGTTGCGTTTTCAAACTCAGTGCCTTTAATCAAACCATTGAGGTTGGTCGCATAAGCTTGGTGGTGTTTTCCATAATGAAACTCTAAAGTTTCAGCCGAAATGTGCGGCGCGAGCGCGTCCATTGCATAGGGTAAAGCGGGTAAAGTATGTTCCATTTTTTGTCCTCTCGGTTTTATTCTGTCTCGGTATGATTGACCGTGCCAATCACGCGTCCACGTGCCAGTTGAATGCGAATGCCATCGCCTGCGTGCAGTGTACTGGCATTATAAACGATGTCCCCGTTTTGTGTTTGCACGTAGGCAAAGCCCCTGTTTAAGACGTTTTCTGGATTGAGTTGGTTTAAGTGCTGCGCCATGTTCTCAACGGATTGCGTGTGTGTGTTGAACAAGCGGGCATGGGCTTGATGCAGTTGAACCTGTTTGTGCGACAAGGTTTGTTCGTGTATGCTCAACGCAGGACGTAGGCGCTGAACGGTTTGAGCAGCGTATTCATGGCGACGTTCGAGGTTTTGAAATTGTGTGGACATGCTGTTTTGTAAACGCAGTGTTAAGTGTTGCAAGTGTGTGGATTGTTGATAAAGTCGTTGCGCAGGGGTGAGCAATTGTGCGATCACGCGGTCTAAACCTTGCTCGGCCTGCGTGATTTTGTGCGTCATGTTGCGTTGCAAGGTGCGTGCTTGATTGGACAAAGTTTCATGCCAATCGGCGTGCGTGGGCGAACTGATGAGTTCGGCTGCCGCAGTCGGCGTGGCGGCGCGCACATCGGCGACAAAATCCGCAATCGTGGTGTCGGTTTCGTGCCCCACACCGCTGATGATTGGCAAATGGCTGTTGAACATCGCGTGTGCCACTTCAGGCTCATTAAACGCCCACAGATCCTCCAAACTGCCGCCGCCACGAATGATGAGCAGGGCATCTAATTTCGGGTTCTGATTTGCCAGTGCAATCGCACGGGCAATTTGCCCTGCTGCTTGCTCGCCTTGTACCAAGGTTGGGTATACCAACAGTTCAATGTGTGGCGCGCGGCGCGCCAAAGTGTGCGCCACATCACGCAGTGCCGCCGCTTGCGGGGAGGTGACGATGCCGATTTTACGGGCAAAAGTGGGCAATGGTTTTTTGTGTGCTGCATCAAATAAACCCTGCTGCGCCAAATCCTCTTTGAGTTTCACAAAGCGTTCGTACAAAGTTCCCAAACCCGCGGGGCGCATGGACTCAACCGTGAGTTGAAACTCACCGCGCGCAGGGTACAAACTCGCGCTGACGTAAGCTTGCACCGCATCGCCCTCGCGCGGTTGCCATTTGAGCAAAGCGGCTTTTTGGCGAAACATCACTGCGCGCACTTGGGCGTTTTCGTCTTTGAGCGAAAAGTACCAATGCCCGCTGGGGTATTGCTTGAGATTGGAAATCTCGCCTTGCACCCACAGCAACGGCACACTGCGCTCCAAGAGCGTGGCAATGCGTTGGTTGAGTTCAGAAATACTGATGGTGTTGGGTGACATGGTGGTGGCTGGAGGTCGCTGTCAGATGCGCTCATTGTACCAGTTTGCGTGCTGGGGCAAGATGTATTCAAATCACATCAATAAAGTCGGCACTTTTTACTGAAACTATGGATAAATCGCGTATAATTGTCCGTGATTTATTTACTTTTTTGCGGAGCAGACATGAGTTACGAAGATAAAGACGAAGACCAAGGTCTATTGTTGGGTATTTTGGCAGGGATTGTGGCATTGGTGATTGGTGGTGTTTTGGCTTTGTGCACTTGGGTAAGTGGCGATAGTTCCATGGGCGCGAAAAAAGCCGATGTGCCCGCGATTGCAGCACCAGCAACGGTGGCGGCAGCGACAACTGCGGCCGTCGGCGCGGTAACCATCGCAGCCGATGAAGCCAAAGTGGTGGTTGAAAATGGTGTGGTGAAATTCTACTTTGCGACGGGTAAATCCGATTTGGCAAAAGGTGCGAATGAGGCTTTGGCTGAAGTGGTTAAAGGTGTTAAAGCGGGTCAAAAAGCGGTGATATCAGGCTTTCACGACAGCACAGGCAATTTGGCTACCAATCAAGAGTTGGCCAAAAAACGTGCCATCTCAGTGCGCGATACTTTGATTGCCTTAGGTGTACCCACTGACAGCATTGAGTTGAAAAAGCCAGAAGACGCAAAAGGTACGGGTGATAATGCAGAAGCGCGTCGTGTGGAAGTTGTTTTGGAAAAATAAATCGGTTTTAGGTTTTTATTGAACCTGTTTTAAAAAATCCCTCGGCATTTGGTCGAGGGATTTTTTTTGCGTTCAAGCCTTTTTCACAAATTGCGACTTCAAGCCCATTTGTCCGATGCCATCGATTTTGCAATCAATGTCATGGTCGCCATCGACCAAACGGATGTTTTTGACTTTGGTGCCGACCTTCACCACAGAGGATGAGCCTTTGACTTTTAGATCTTTGATGACTGTGACGGTGTCGCCGTCTTGTAAAACCTGTCCGTTGGCATCTTTGATCACGCGTTCTGATTCGGTTGATTCTGTGTCGTCAGTGAGCGACCACTCATGTGTGCAATCAGGGCACACGTATTGTTCGCCATCAAAATAGGTGTTTTCCATACCGCAGACGGGGCATGCTGGAGGTGTTGACATGGTATTCCTTTGGAAGTTTAAAAAAATTTAGATGGATTGCGCCAGTGGGTTGGGGGTGGGCTCGGCAATTTTGTGCAAGATGTTGCGGTCAGTGTGGTGAAATGGCTCGTCCATTCCAGCAATCAACATCACCGTGTCTTCGTCATAACCCCACGTACCATCGGCGTTGATGGTCACTTTGATGCGAAACTCCACGGTTTTAAACGCGTGTTCCAAAAATGGCGCAGAGCGAATACCGAAGCTCACATCGGTATTGGTCGCCACCAATTCAAATTCAGCGGCATCGGGGGTGGCGTGTCCCACAGCCATCACAATTTGTCCGCGTGGAATCGCAATGGTGTGCATAATCGTGCCTGTTGCAGGCTCCCACAGCCAGTAACCCACTTGATCGTGATAGGTTTTGACTTGATCGGGTTTGGTCACATGTGTGTGGTAACGCAAACCATACAACAATTGCGGCCCATTGGTTTGTGGGTCGATGGGTTGTAACTCAATGCGTTCAACATAAACTTGTTTTTTTGCGCCTTCGGCTTTGGGCTTGACATCCAAGCCACGCGTGCCTTGCCAAATGCCCGCCATGGGGGTCAGCGGTCCTAAATTATTTAACGTGTGGACATCAATGTTTTGAGGTTCGGTATAGATATCTTTGGGAAAATCGCTCATGTTTTGCTCCATGTGATTGAATGGCGCATATTTTCTCATAAAAGCAGGGTATTTGTCGCAAAATCTCATTCAGAATTCAACAATCACCCTTGTAATGTGCTGCTTTGCCCCCATCATTAGGCTATCATGCTGTCTGCAAAAAATTGTGGACCAAAATCAACCAACAACGAGTTAACCAACAGCAAGAGTTATTAAAAAATGGCAAAACGAGATTTTTATGAAATATTGGACGTGGCGCGCAATGCGTCGGATGATGAGATTAAAAAAGCGTATCGCAAATTGGCGATGAAATACCATCCCGATCGCAACCAGGACAACCCAAGTGCCGAAGAGAAGTTTAAAGAGGTCAAAGAAGCCTATGAAATGCTTTCTGACCCGCAAAAACGCGCCGCCTATGACCAATATGGCCACGCAGGTGTTGACCCGAATATGGGTGGCGGTGGTTTTGGTGGTGGTCAGCCGTTCGGCGATGCCTTTGGCGACATATTTGGCGATATATTTGGCAATATGGGTGGGCGTCAGCAGCGTGGTGGACCACAGGTCTATCGCGGCTCGGATTTACGCTACACCATGGAAATCGATTTGGAAGATGCAGCCAAGGGTAAGGTCACGCAAATACGTGTGCCCAATTGGGATGAGTGTGACGCGTGCCACGGTTCGGGCGCAGAAGCGGGGACGAAAGCCGAAACCTGCCCAACCTGTCAGGGTCAAGGTCAGGTGCGCATGTCGCAAGGCTTTTTCTCAGTCCAACAAACCTGTCCGAAATGTCATGGTACTGGCAAGCACATCCCCAATCCATGTAAAAAATGCCATGGGCAAGGTAAAGTCAAAACGCAAAAAACCCTTGAGGTCACTATACCTGCGGGGATAGAAGACGGTATGCGCATTCGCAACTCGGGTAAGGGTGAACCGGGTATTAATGGCGGACCTGCGGGTGATTTGTATGTGGAGATTCACATCAAACGCCACAATGTGTTTGAGCGTGAAGGTACAGATTTACATTGTACGATACCACTGGCATTTACCAGAGCTGCATTGGGTGGTGAAATTGAAGTGCCAACTTTGCACGGCAAAGCGAGTATGAATATTCCCGAAGGAACACAAACGGGACAACGCTTCCGTTTGCGCGGTAAAGGCATGCCGCATGTGCGCTCTGCTTCAACGGTGGGGGATTTATATGTACACGTTGAAATCGAAGTGCCTGTTAAATTAAACGCCGAGCAAAAACAATTGATTGAGCAATTAGAGACCAGCCTAAACAGCAATCGAGACAAACATAATCCCAAAGCGCAAGGCTGGTTTAATAAAGTAAAAGGATTTTTTAACTAAAAATAACCTTGCGTTGGTCAATAAGCCCATCAGTGGTTTACGCCATTGGATGGGCTTTTGTTTTCTCGTCCCAACTAAATGGAAGTACTGAGTAGGTTGTATGATGCTGTTCTGATAAAAAACAAATACCCTATTTGACTTGTGTTTCTTAATGGTGATGCGTGCTTTAATTTGCGCCGTGTAATACAATCTATTGTGTATCCAACACGGTGGCTTGTAATTGCCCCCTTAATTTATCCGACCGATTTTTTATTTTGAAATACAAAAAAATGACAAATTTAGCAAATAATCAAATTCGAATTATTGCACCATCCATTTTAGCGGATACCCCATGGAATGAAGCAGAGGTTTTGGGCGGTTTTGTGTGGTTGTGGCAGTATCACGATTATTATCGCAAGGCATCCATTGAATCGGCTATGTCGATTATCTTGCCAATTATTCAATCAAAAAACTTTGCTTTTTTGGTTTATAAAAATCAGCCTTTAGGTTATATTAATTGGGCTTATTTATCGCCAGAGCAGGAATTGGCGTATCTCAATCGAACTCAGCCATATGAGTTTTTTACACAATTCAATCAACCTGGACCAGATAAAAAAGTATGGATTCTGTCTTGGTTTTGTGTTCCCCAAATGAAACATCAACTCGTTATGCGCACAGCCGTTAAAAAGTATGTTTTTCCAAGGCAAACTGTGTATTTTGCGTATCATAAAACGCCTGACGACCAAAAAACCATGGTGAAATCGCTCAGGGGATATAAATTTACGGGGTGATTTTTTATACAGTTTATTTGTAAATCAATTTATAAAATAAAGCACATTTTAACAAAAATTAATATTAAAAGGATAATTAATAGAGTTTATGACGTGGTAGCATGTTCACGTTGACGTATTGTCTTTTGAGTATGAAGGGTAAATTGTGAATAAAATCTATAAGTCTAAGTGGAGTCGTGTGACGCAAACTTGGGTGGCCACGTCAGAACTGACCAAAGGAATGGGAAAAGCGGCCGCAGTTGTTTCGTTGATGGTGTTGTCCAATAATGCTTTTGCTGCCGATTGTGTGGCCGCTGCGGATGGCTCGTATTTGCCAGGCAATACAATTCCCTCTTGTAACAATGTGGTGGCTGCAACGACCACGCAGTCAGGTGGGGCGGGCTATTACATTTTAACCCGTTCTCGTCTGCACGAAACCTTGACTGTAGGGGATACTGTCGTTACTGCGAATGTGACAGGTGGATATGGTGGTATTGGTAATCAGTACGCCACGGGTGCTTCTGGTGCCGCAATTAACACGGGTAACTTGACCTTTAATGTCAAGGCAAATGGTGGTGTTGGTGGTTTAGGCACGCATTCAAATGTGAATATGACCACAAAAAATGTGACTTTAAACTTAACGGATAACTACTCAGGTGGTAACAGTAGTGGTGGAGTTGCCCAATACGGTGTTTTGACTGGTTCTACAGTGGATTCTGGTGAAGGTGCTACCTACAATGGTCAGTATTCAACGATTACCACTGAGAATTTAACCATTAATCAAACGGCAACGGGTGGTAAGGTCAATCCGATTTTGAATAATGGCATACGCGCCATTCAGGGTGCCTATCAAAATTTGGGTAATGGTTCTGCTGGGCAAGTGATTGTCAACGGTGATTTAGATATGACGCTGACAGGCAATCGCTCGATTGGTATTTATGTGTCGGGTAATCAAAGCAATCATGGTGATGCAACCGCCACTGGAACCAATGGTTCTCTCACTCCCAAGGTGGTACTCAATGGTGATGCAAATATCACCATCAATAAGGGCACGGATACTTCCTCTATCGTTTGGGACAGTCATGGCGTTAAATTGGGTAAAATTCGCTATGCGGGTGAGGGCGCAGGAATTTTAGAATCGCATGGTAATTTGACCATTGACACCACGAATGCATTGCAAGGTGGTGGAATTAAGATGATGCGCAATTCAATTTTTGACGCATCTGATGCAAACGCCAGCACTCAAATCAAAACAAATGGTTATGCATTGGAAATCGGTGGGCATGATGATGGTTCAAGAAGCACAATGACATTTGAACAAGCCGCATCAAATGGTGTGACGGCGAGTTTTAATAACGCGGTGTTTACGACCAATGGCACCAGTATTGACCCATTGATTACAGCAACTGGTACGCGTCGCGACTTGATTTTTGTGGATCAAGGACAGGTGGACACCAAACTTAATTTTACGGGTGCGAATACCAATCTAACCGCCAATCCCAACGGTTATATTCTCAATGTCAGTGGGAACTATACAGCACCTAACTATTCATATTATTCAAACACATACGATGCTTCTGGGGTGGAGTTGCAGGGGCAAAATCTGTTTCAAGGCTCATCCGTTACTTTCAATGCGAGTGATGCAGGAAGCATGACGGGTTTGGTTTATAAAGGGTTGGTTAAAAATACTCAAACATTGGATTCAAGTAAAACACCAACGCTTAATTTAAATCTAAGCAATGGCTTTACGTGGAATTTGAATGCGAATGCGTCAGCACCGAATGGCGATAAAACCACTGCGTTTTTTGATACTACCAATATTTCAAACGGCGCTGTTATCAATGGTGCATTTGACGACGCTGGTAATAATAATTACATCCTGTCTGGTAATGTCGTGAGCAATGGTGGTGTGATTAACTTGGACAATGCAACCCATGCAAAATACAACGATGTTTTAACAATCAATGGCAATTACAGTGGTTCAAATGGCGCATCTGTTCGCATGAATACCTTGTGGAATGCGCCTGGAGATTCGGCCATCACTGTCGCCGAAGGTGGTGTTGATTCGGAATCCGATGTGTTGCATATTATTGGAACTGCAGATGGTCAAACCTCTGTTAATCCGATTGCTGCGGATGGAACGGCAAACATCATAGACGGCAGTGTTCAACAAATCGCCTCAATAATCAATACGGTGCCTGTGGTGGTGGTTGATGGTGCTAACGCAGCAGGAACTTTTGTCGGGACTGCACAAACGACGGGTGCAACTGAAGTTCAATTGACCAGCCGAGAAGTTGCAAATGGTGGTCGGGAATATTATTGGACGATGTCAGCTAAAGTAGATCCAGTTGATCCCGTAGATCCTGTAAAACCCCAACCACCTGAGATTCCAATTTATACGCCAACAGTGCCAGCGTATGTGCAAATGCCCGTGGTTGACATGGAGCTTGGTTATGCGACCTTGGGTACTTTGCATGAGCGTCGTGGTGAAAATCAAACCTTGGCTTGGGACGAGTGTGGTACTTGTGGTTCCGATGCAAAAGGTCAGACATGGGGACGGATATTCGGTAAGCATCTTGAACAAAACGGTAAAACCCGTTTGAATATGGATACGGATATGTATGGTTTCCAGTTTGGGCATGACTTTAAAATCAAGCGCACAGACGAGGGTGGTCATCGCTTAACGGGTGTTTATCTTGCGTATGGTCATGCTGACACGGATTTTTCTGATCGCTATCGCGCGGAAAACGGCATCGTCAGTGCCGACAAATACACAGGCAATGGTAAAACCAATGCTGTGAGTTTGGGCGTGACCCATACGCGTTATGCGCCCAATGGCAGTTATTTGGACTTGGTGGGACAACTGTCTTATCTGCGTAACAAATACAACTCGCGCGATGGCTATAAAGCCAATCAAAATGGTTGGGGTGCTGCATTGTCTGCTGAAGTGGGTCGTCCATATGCCATCAGTAAACATACGTCAGGTGAAGCGGGTTGGTTATTGGAACCACAAGCACAATTGATTTATCAATATGTGGGTTTAAATGACTTTAATGATGGTGTTCGTCAAGTGAATGAACAGGGACAGCATGGTTTGCGCGGTCGAGTGGGGGTGCGTTTGGCGCACAATGCCCAAACTTCTGAAAAAAATTACCAGACGAAAACCTTCTATGCGGTCGCCAATGTATGGCATGACTTCATTAATCCCAAATCAATAGGGATTGGTCGAGATAATCTGAGTGAAAAGTACGCGTCCACTTGGGGTGAGGTTGGTGTGGGTGTGCAGTTCCCAGTGGGTAAGCACAGTTATCTTTATGCGGACGCACGCTATGAGCGTGATTTGGGTAGCAGTAAGCGTGAAGGTTATCGTGGCACGATTGGTTTTAAACACACTTGGAAATAACCATATCTGAATAACAAATGAGCACTTCATCAATCCATGAAGTGCTTTGATGGGGTAAAAATGAATATGCAAAATAAATTAATTATGGCAGGTTTGGTATTGTCGCTCAGTGCTTGCGCTGGCGTGCGTGATGTTGATCATAAATGGTGCCCTCCCGAGGTCACTGCCCCAACTGTTGTAACAGAGCGGGTGAATTTAGCGGCTGATGCGTTGTTTAATTTTGACAAGGCGTCATCAACTGACTTATTACCAGCAGGAAAAACGACTTTAGAAAAGTTGGCAGCAACGCTGAAAGATGGTTATGTACAGGTCGATAAAATTGCCTTGGTAGGTCATACGGATCGTTTGGGTAATGACAAATACAATTATCAGTTGGGCTTGCGTCGTTCAGAAACGGTTAAAGCCTACTTACAAAGTCTGGGTGTGACTGCGCCGATAACCACAGCAAGTGCGGGTGAGACTCAACCAATTACCAATTGTGTAGGAGTCAAACCAACACCCGCACTTAAAGCCTGTTTGCAACCTGATCGTCGCGTTGCGGTTGAGATTACGGGGGTACGTAAAAAATAATTCGACACATGGCGTGTCCAAGCCAGAGATAAATACTAAAATACGATTGATAAGCCTAATGCACGCATTGGGCTTTTTTTCGGAATAAATAGCGCGTACCATGACAAAACACACATACGAAAAGCCATTTGATTGTCAATATACTGTAGAGTTAAAGTCATCAATCAGACGACAACCAATTGATATTGTGTCAAAAACTGCGCAGATACTGTACGTTTATTTGATAAAATGCGGGTTAACAATGAACAACACCAGCGGGTGATTGATATATAGTGGTCATAACAATTTTTAGAGGTTTAAATGATACTGGTTACAGGTGGAGCAGGCTTTATCGGTGGGAATTTTGTGTTGGATTGGTTGGCGGGTTCAGACGAGCCTGTTATCAATTTAGATGCGCTCACGTATGCGGGCAATTTGCATACCTTGGACGCGTTGAAAAATGACGCTCGGCATGTGTTTGTGCATGGCGATATTGGCGATACTCAGTTGGTGTCCCAATTGCTCAAGCAGTATCAACCACGCGCGGTGGTGAATTTTGCCGCAGAGTCACATGTGGATCGCTCGATTCATGGCCCTGCGGATTTTATTCAGACCAATATACTGGGGACGTTCAATTTACTGGAGTCGGTTCGGGCGTATTGGAATGACTTGCCTGAACCTGAAAAATCTGATTTTCGCTTTTTACACGTCTCGACCGATGAGGTGTATGGTTCGTTAGAAAAAGATGATCCGCCGTTCGCGGAAACCCATCGTTACGAGCCGAACAGTCCATACTCTGCGAGTAAGGCGGCCTCTGATCACCTTGTGCGGGCGTGGCATCATACTTACGGTTTACCTGTGCTGACCACCAATTGCAGTAACAATTATGGCCCTTATCATTTCCCCGAGAAGCTGATTCCTTTGGTGATTCTCAATGCGCTCGCGGGCAAACCTTTGCCGATTTATGGCGATGGTCAGCAAATTCGCGATTGGCTGTATGTGCGTGATCATTGCAGCGCGATTCGTCGGGTGCTTGAAGCAGGGCGTTTGGGCGAAACCTACAATGTCGGTGGTTGGAACGAGAAGGCGAATTTGGATGTGGTCAAAACCATTTGCACCTTGCTCGATGAAATGCAACCGCGTGCAGATGGTCAATCGTATGCAGAGCAAATCACCTTTGTGACCGACCGCGCGGGGCATGATCGTCGCTATGCGATTGACGCGCGTAAATTAGAGCGTGAGTTGGGCTGGAAACCCGCTGAGACGTTTGAATCGGGTATTCGTAAAACTGTGCAATGGTATTTGGACAACACCGAATGGACGCGCAATGTGACCACGGGTGCGTATCGTGAGTGGACTACGAGGCAATATGGTGCGTGATTTGAAATTACCGAGAATCTTAATCACCGGCACAGACGGGCAAGTTGGCTTTGAGCTAAAGCGCACGCTTGCGCCTTTGGGTGAAATCATTGCCTTGGTGCGCGCGGATTTGGATTTATCCGACGCGGCTGCAACATTGATCGTATTAGATAAACATCAGCCTAACATCATCGTTAACCCTGCGGCTTATACCGCGGTCGATAAAGCTGAGTCGGATGTTGATTTGGCATATGCTGTGAATGCCCAAGCCGCAGGCGTGATGGCGCGTTGGGCTCAAAAGCATAGCGCGATATTAATTCATTATTCGACCGATTACGTGTTTGATGGTACGAAGTCGGGCGCATACGTTGAGAGTGACCCGATTGCACCACAGTCGGTGTATGGTGCGAGTAAAGCGCAGGGCGAGCAACTCGTGCGCGAGTCGTGCGAGGCGCATTTTATTTTCCGCACCAGTTGGGTGTTTGGAGCCTATGGTGCGAATTTTCTCAAAACCATGCTTAATCTAATGAAAACCCGCGACGCGCTCAACGTGGTCAACGACCAGTTTGGTGCGCCCACCAGCGCGTTTTTACTCGCAGATGTGACCGCGCACGTACTGCGTGATGCTTGGCTAAAGCGTCAAAATGGTGAGTTGCCCGATTATGGCACATATCATTTAACTGCAAATGGTGCGACTTCGTGGCATGGCTATGCGCAATATATTGCAACTTTGGCAGAGCAGGCAGGTGTTGCGTTAAAAATGACCAGTTCTCAGATTAAAGGCATTCCCAGTTCAGAATACCCAACCCCAGCCAAACGCCCTGCGAATTCATGTTTGGATACCCATTTGTTACAAACAACCTTTGGTCTGCGCTTGCCTGATTGGCAGGATGCTGTGCGCCACGCGTTCACTTTGATTCGATAACAGGTGCTTAAAATGATAAATAAACCCCTCAATCCCCATCAGCGCAAAGGCATCGTCCTCGCAGGCGGTTCGGGGACGCGCTTATACCCGATTACCCAAGCGGTCAGCAAACAATTGTTGCCAGTGTATGACAAGCCGATGATTTATTACCCTTTGGCGGTACTCATGCTCGCGGGCATACAAGAAATCTTGATTATCAGTACGCCACAGGACATTGGTCGATTTGAAGAGTTGCTCGGTGATGGCGCACGCTGGGGCTTGAAATTAAGTTATCAAGTGCAACCTTCGCCCGATGGTTTGGCGCAGGCTTTTTTGCTGGGCGAGGCGTTTTTAGACGGGCATCCAGCCGCTCTGGTTTTGGGTGACAATATTTTCTTTGGCCATGATTTACAGGTTTTGTTACAGGACGCAAACACTCAAGAGCACGGTGCGACGGTGTTTTCCTATCATGTGCATGATCCCGAGCGTTATGGTGTGGTTGAATTTGATGAGAACAAAAAAGCCATCAGTATTGAAGAAAAACCCGTCCAACCGAAATCGAATTTTGCGGTCACAGGACTGTATTTTTATGATGCCGATGTCGTCAAACACGCGAAAACTATTGTGCCTTCGCCACGTGGTGAACTCGAAATCACCGATTTGAATAAAATTTATTTAGCGAATGACACCTTGCACGTGCAAACCATGGACAGGGGCTTTGCATGGTTGGATACAGGCACGCACGATTCATTGCGCGATGCGTCCACCTTTGTGGCGATGATACAAAAACGTCAAGGTCAGCAGGTCGCCTGTGTCGAAGAAATTGCGTACCGTATGGGTTATATCAATCAAGACGCATTGGTGGCATTGGCGCAGCCGTACCTGAAAAGTGACTACGGGCAGTATTTATTGAAAGTATCTAAAGAATAAATAATATGAAGATTATCGACACCAAAATTCCAGAATTGAAAATCATTGAGCCCGCAGTGTTTGGCGATGCGCGTGGGTTTTTCTTTGAAAGTTTCAATCAAACCAAATTCGAATCAGCCGTGGGCTACGCGGTTAATTTCGTGCAGGACAATCACTCGCGCTCCGCGCGCGGCGTGTTGCGTGGCTTGCATTACCAATTACCGCCGCATCCACAGGGCAAACTCGTGCGCTGTGTGGTCGGAGAAGTGTTTGATGTGGCGGTGGATATTCGTAAATTCTCGCCGACCTTTGGTCAGTGGGTCGGCGTGCATTTGTCTGCGGAGAATAAACGTCAATTTTGGATACCCGCTGGTTTTGCGCATGGCTTTTTGACCCTGTCTGAGCACGCGGAATTTTTGTACAAAACCACGGACTATTGGTTTAAGGAATGCGAGCAAGCGATTGTTTGGAATGACCCTGAGATTGGGGTTGAGTGGCCAGCGTTTGATGGGCAACCACTGTTGTCGGATAAAGACCAACAAGCGCCAAAGTTGTCAGAGCAAGTTCATCTATTTGAGTAATGCCGTGTTGATTTAAATTGTTATCCGCCGTGCGCGACAAATTTGTTCGCGCACTTTTTCACTCCACTCGCGCTCCAAAATCAATTGTTCTAAGCCCATCGACATTCGGTAGTTCCAACGGTGGTGGGGGTTTGCAGGGTTGTTGATGCGCTCAACATTTGGGTCGGTGGGTACGAGGTGCGCAGATGTGGCGAGTATGTCTTGTAATGGGAAAATCGCCAGCATCGCAGGCGAGTTCAAATGCTGTTCAATGATGAGACTGGCCAATTCTGGGGTCAGTTGCGTGGGCGCATCGCCGACCTGACCCAATTGCTGTTCATAATAACGCTGCGTGAGTTCTGGGTTTTCACACCACCACTGGCGCAAGGTGCTGCTGTCGTGACTGGACGTGGTCACAACGTTCAAATAACCTGCACGCAGCGGGTCAGAGAACTCGGTGTCATCCGAAGGTGCGCGTTGAATTTTCAGCGCAGTCATGCCCAGCTCATTGAGGACTTCTGGCACACACGCAGGCACAAGCCCCAAATCTTCGGCACAAATCAACATATCGCTGGCATTTTTGAGTGCGGGCAATTTTTCCAAGCCATTTTGTCGCCATAAAGCCTCTTGGCGCACAAAAAAATAATCTACGTATAAGTCATGCAATTTTTCTTGTGTTCGGGTGTCTAAAGCCCGATAAGATTGGGTCTTGTGTTGATTAAAGCGTGGGTGATACACCACTTGATTCGCGCCTTGTTCCAAACGCTCTGCAATGAATAATACCTCTGCATGCAGTGCCAATAATTTTTGTTCTAAATCGGTATTGGGCGCATCGCGAAAACAATCGGCGATTTTGCGTTGTGTATCGAAAGCTTGTTTGAACTGATAGCGTGATGCATCGGTGTCGTGTGGTTGTAAATACGTGGCGATAATGTCTTTGGCTTGATTACCCAATAAACTTTCTAAAACCTCGGTGGTGATGAAGGGTTCGCAAAAGCGTTGTGCATCAAATTCAATTTCTCGCTCGGCAAACTCAGTAGTCGTGATGCCCAAAGCAGGCGAAAAATAACCGAGCAATCCTTGAATGGCGTGTATCGGGACGCACCAAATGCGAAAAAACCCCAACACATGATCAATGCGCATCGCATCGAAATACTGCGCCAACGTGGACATGCGCTGACCCCACCATTGATAACCATCGGTGCGCATGCGTGACCAATTATATAAAGGGAATTCCCAGTTTTGCCCCAGTTCGGTGAACATATCGGGTGGTGCACCCGCTTGAAAATCCATCGCGAATAAATCAGGATTGCCCCATGTATCGACGCTGTAGCGGCGAATGCCGATGGGCAAATCCCCCTTGAGTGCGATGCCCAAACCGTGCACATAGTCAACCGCTTCGCTCAACTGCACATGCAAATGGTATTGCACAAAACAGTGCAATACCACTTCCAAATACTGCGGATGTGTGTCGATAAAAAATGTTTGAATGGCAGCCGCATCATACCGAGCGAATGCTTGCCATTGCGAAAAATCCAGAGTGTTAAATTCATCACGCAACACGCAAAAAACCGCGTAGGGCTTGAGCCAGTCGTTGTTTGCAATGAAACGATGTAAGTTCTCATCCGCCAATATCTCATCCCGATGCGTGTTGAAAATAGAACGAATCAAACGCCACTTAAGCGTAATCATGGATTCAAAATCAATGGCTTCCAAAGCGTTTAATCGGGCGCGTGCCGCTTCAAATACTTCGGTATCCGTCTGAGGTAAGGCATACGGTAGGTTATGAATAGACAAATACTGTGGGTGCAAGGCATACGCCGAGATGGCGGAATAAGGGTATTGGTCATCCCAAGAATAATTCACGGTCGAATCATTGATGGGCAATAATTGCAACAGCGAAATGCCCGCCTGCCGCGCCCAGTCGCCCAATAACTTCAAATCCGCAAACTCACCACTGCCGAGCGCGTGCTCACTGCGCAACGAAAACACAGGAATTGCCACCCCCGCAGAGCGCCACAGCCAATCGGGCGAAGCTTCATAACCCAAATCATGGACAATCGTCAGAAAGCCATTTAATTTTTTGGGTGCATCATCATCCAGTTGTATGTGCCGTAAATGTGTCTCCGTGTGGATGCGCTGACGGGTCACCGTGTCAAAAATACAATACTGGTATTCAAAACAATGGGTTGTATCATCGATAGAGTCGAATACGGATAAATCCAAATTAATTTGCCATAAACCTTCTGGAGCCCGATGCATGGGTATCCAATTGTTACTGCCTGAGCGTATCAGACCGACTGCCCAATGTGGCGAATACAAGGGCACACGAATTTCAAACAAATGGCTTGCAGTTGGGTTTAACGACGGTGAGAGCTCATCTGCAAAGGATGGTTGATGAATGTTCCAAATTTTGTTGAACAAAAAATGCTCAGGAAAACTCGCCAAATCCCAGCGGTCAACCAAATGCACCACAGGCTTGTTGGCGTACTCTACCAACGAGCAAGTGCGCACGGGCAACTCCTCGCGCAGAATTTGCCCAGATGAATTTTGAATGCTGTAATGATAAGTGAATGCAGGGTGTGCGCAGTCAATAGAAACCGACCAAGTGTGCGCATCAACGAAGCCCAAAGGGATTTCACGCGCGATGCCATCGACACCATCCTGTGATAGATGGAGAAAAATATTTTCTCCAAATTGGGTTGCATAATGCAGCGTGAAAACAATATTCATCACAAATCCGATGGCTGGATAAGATTCAAATAAAAAAGCCACAGAAAACTCTGTGGCTTTTAAATTCGTGGCCCGACCTCGCTACACAGTAAAGCCGTAACCAATTGATAAATAACAACATTGAAAACATGAACCTTGCTTGATGCCCCGATTTATGCCCCGTGTTGCTTTTTCAACCCCCTTTATACTTCATATAAAACCACTATGGATTTTATCGGACTTGTATAAGGAGGCAGTATGCAGCAAAGGCTCATTATAGCAAATTTATTTTTGATAAGTACGCTTGTTTTATCAGGTTGTGCGACACGATTCGGGGCTAATTTAGCATGTGACAATCGCGCATGGTCAGGGGAAGTTAAAAAAGTCAGAGTGAAAACAGAAAAAGTAGTTTGTACCACTACTAAAGATACAATATACGGCTTGAACACCCAAACTGTTTGCGAACCCGAATATAAAGTAGTGCTGGATAGCAACCAATACAATAGGTTTATGAAAGCATGTATTGCTTCCATGACTAAAAACAATTGAGGTAACGCATGACTATGGTTAGTATGCCCGTTGATAGTTCAACATTAGCGATAACTTCTATTATTTGTTCAGGCTTATTATTTGTCTTTTTATTGGTTGCGGCGGATGATGAATTTCGTAAGCCCCCTATTGCTGCAACTATTGCTATCGTTGCAGGCGGCTTGCTTTATTGGTTAGGTTTTATTCCAATTGGAATAATGATAACCGCTGCATTTGCGTTAGTTGTTGGTATTATTAGGGCATTGAAAGAAAACGCCAATCAGTCAAACCCACCCAATAAGCCAGCCAAACAATCAACCACACAAAACAGTGAGCAGAATATTAGCCCCACAAATTACAGCGAAAAAGTTGAACGTTTTAACCAAGAAACAAACAGTTGGGAAAAGTTAGAAACTAATTTAGATAATCAAGACACGCAACTATCGAAAAATTACGACCCTATTTTGCATAAAAAGGATAAGCCAAAACTTAATGTTGCGGATGCCGTGGATGAAGAGGTGGACTTGCTTCTTGAGGCTATTTTAACGAATAAATCCGTGCGTGCTATAGGCATATTTATTGGTGTAATGGTTGTTGTTGGGATAGTCGGGCTTGTTGTTAGTATGCAGGATAACAAAGATAAATCTCAATCAACTTACATCCCATCAGCCACTACATCAAGCACAACTACTACAGCAGCAACTAATAATAATCAACCATTAGTTACACCCCTCACAGAAGCCCCTGTTAATCCTGTTCTAATGCAGCAATGTGATAGTTACGCCACGGCACACAAAAGGAAAGAATACACTTTAACTTATCAAGAGCAGCGTGAGGACTACAATAAACTCTATGAATTTTGTTTAGATGAAGCAAAAAAACTTACTCAAACAACAAGCACAAATACTGCTAACAACTCCAACATAGGAACGGCAAATAACGAGTTATTGCAAGCCTACCAAACGGCAAGAATTGACAATGAAACCTCACGGCAGTATATCAATAAGACGTGGGAGGACTTAATCCAAACCTTGCCCGATAATCAAAAAAGTGGTGTACTAAAATTGCAACGCGCATGGATTAAATCAAAGCGAAATGTTTTCGGAAAGATTGAAAGTATCGCAAAAAGTAATGCCAACAATTTAACACCCGATGAGTTGGCGGCGGAAACTAAACTTTTGGAGTGTGATAGTCAAGCCAATTCAGAGCGGGCGGCGGTGCTGTCCAAAACAATGCAAGTACAAGACGAAATTGCAAAAATAATCAAAGAGGGCAGCAAGTAAAAATTTTGCAAGTTGTCAATATTTTTTTAGTAAAAAGAAAGAAATAATTTTTAACTGCCACGCAAGCGGCAAATCATTCCGTAATAAATCATAAATAATAAGTGACCTACCCCATGCCCACACCCCCCCTGTCTGTGTTTGAAAAAAGTATAGTAGTTATAGGGTGTCTATTGTCTCTCTGTTAGTAAGTTATTCAGTGTCTATGGTAGTTCTTTCTTTTTTGACTCTAATCAAAATTTTAAAAAAAATAAATACCCCCACTACTAATAGGGGGATGAATAGGTAACTACTACTAATATACCCCTACTACTAACCCCACAATATCCACCTACCCAGTAGTAACTACTTGAAATAATGCCCAAGAGGGGGGGGTAACGGGTAGCAGGGGGGTGTCTTATTATTTATTATTTATTATCAAATGATTTATCCCCAATAAATTACTATAATCCCCCCATGCCTAATTACAAATAGCCGTCGCCGCATTATAAAACATCAGTAACTATCTATTATAATACTTACTAAACTACCCACCCATATTATCCTATACCTACTACCTGTGGGGGTAAGACTTTTTTAGTTTGTGGAGTGGGCTATGGGCTATATAGCAGAAGAAAAAATTTTCTAAAGTTTTTTATTGATTTTTTGCTGCACTGCTGTTACTCATTTCAGTTTGATATTGCATACTAAAAAACTCCTCTTGTGAAGGAGTTTCTTCTATCCAAAAATGCCAGCCTGCAACATTTGGAAAGTAACTTAGCTCAGGGCATTCTAACTGCTCAGGATTTTCTTTAAGTCTTTTATTTACTTCTTCTGCTGTTAGATACTCTTTTCTAACTGTATATCTTCTTTTTTGATTAGGAGGTAGATGACTCCATTGAAATTTGTTAAAAGGTTTTAAGTCTCTTATCATTTTATTTTGCTGTGCTATTGCACTATTCTTACTCGCCTCTTTATCAGGAGAGTCAAAGCCCAGTATCTTTTTACTACGGGGGATAGTTTCATTGGGGTATACTTTGAAAAGGGCAGCTTTAAATAAAGTATCTACTAACTCTAAATGTTTTTTAGCTGTTGAATGATACATTTTAGTTTCTCCTCTTGTTGATTTTAGTAACGTGCATTGATTCGTTCAGATAACCAACTATCAATTTCATGCGCTACCCAAGCAACGCGGCGAGTGGTGATATTGATTGATTTTGGAAACGCATTATCTTTAATCAACTGATAAATTGTTGACTTGCTTAATGCGGTACGTGCCACAACATCCTTTAGGCTGATTAAGCGTAATTCTTGGTTTTGCTTTGTTGTTTGTTCGTTGATTGTGTTATTGCTTGTATTCTCGGTAAACATGATTTGTCCTTTTGTTTGAGTAAGTAACTCGTTTTGGTTAGTGTATACAGCGTTTCAAAATAAGAAAACCGCCTATTTAAGCGGTTTTCAATTCGGGGTTAGTAACTGGAAGTTGTGCAACTCTGATTTTAGTAAATCGACATCGCGCACCCATAAAATAATCTGCCCAGTCTTGCATCATCTTTCGCCGTTCGGGTAAGTATTGAGCATGATTGTAAGCGGCTCTAACTGCATCACCCTCACCATGTGCTAACTGGCGTTCGATGTGGTCACGGTTATAACCTTGCTCGTTTAAGATGGTGCTTGCAGTTGCACGGAAGCCGTGCCCTGTAGCTCTACCATGATAACCCATGCGATACAGCGCATATAAAATAGTGTTTTCACTCATTGTCTTGCGTGGGCTTTTGACGTTCGGAAATAGGTGCTCACGATGACCATTGATTACTTTAAGTTTTGCTATTACTTCTAATGCTTGAGTAGATAGCGGCACAATGTGCTCAACTTTCATTTTCATGCGCTCGGCAGGTATGCGCCACTCGTTTTTATCGAAGTTAAATTCACTCCACTTTGCACCGCGTAACTCTATAGTGCGTACAAAAGTCAAAGCGAGTAACTTCATGGCAAGTAGTGTAGTGGGCTCAAGGTCTGCGCTATTGGTTTCTAACTTCTCGACAAATTCGGGTAAGTCCTCATCACGTAGATACTTGTAGTGCTGCACCTTTCTTGTTTTTAGCACACCCTTTAAGTTGGCTGCTGGGTTTGTTTCGCATCGACTGGTTTGTGCTGCGTATAAAAATACTTGGTTGCACGTTTGCAAACTGCGCTTTGCAACTTCTAACGCATCACGCGCCTCAATTTTGCGGATAACTTCTAATAATTCAGCCGTAGTAATTGAAGTAACAGGGCGATTGGCTAAACTCGGAAACAACTCATCATCAAGCATTTTCTTTTGTCGTTTGGCTGTTTTGGTTGCCCATCCTGTTAGTTTATTGCCGTACCACTCAAGGGCTAACGCTTTGAACGTATTAGAAGCATTCAATGTTGCAAGTCGTTTACTTTCTTGTTTAACTACACTTGGGTCTTTACCCTCTTTAACTTGTAAACGAGCAGCATCACGTAACTCTCTTGCTTTGGCTAACGATACTTCAGGGTAAACACCAAATGAGATGCGTTTTTCAGTTTTGAGATATGAGTATTTGAAACGCCAGTATTTCGCACCGCTGGACATAACTTCTAAATAAAGCCCGCCACCATCAAACTTTCGGTAAGACTTATCAGGTAGTGGCTTGAAATTATCACAGGCGCGAACGTTGAGCATGTTTGTTTTAGACATGAGGAAACCTCCATTATTGGTAAGGATGTAAAGTAAACAAAGGGGAATTAAGAGTAGAAATTGATAATGAACTGCGTTTCGGAATTGCTCCAAAACTCGTTATCAATTGACGGCATTATACGCTCAAAACCATTAAAAGTCAATGTGTATAATTTTTAGTATCTATACACTTGCTTCCTTTTTGTTACTTTATAAACTTACTCTTACAAGACTTATTCGGAACTTATAAGATGCTATTAGTCGGCTACTATCTTTGAGATAGTAAGGTTTTTATTTTGCCGCTACTAAAAAACAACATTATCGTGAATCAACCCACGAATGTCTTTATTTGCACCTCATTAAACAGTAAAGGCTAACGGGCTGCAAAGATAAAACCAAAGCACTAAAACGGGAAATTATAGAGTTGCCCCGAAAACTTGAATCTAACACCCGAATTGTGCCCCGTTGTTTGCTGGAGGTCAATGGACGTTATTTTAAGTTGCTGGACTTCAAAAGAGGGTATTGCTAAGATTAACCTATTGTTATTATTATAAATTTAGGTCTTTAATGGACTATGCTGGACTTACCAGCACAGTCATTAAAGTATAAAACTGGCTCCCCGACCTGGACTCGAACCAGGGACCTGCGGATTAACAGTCCGTCGCTCTACCAACTGAGCTATCAGGGAATTGAGTTTGAAATTATAGCGGCAGTTACGAACCTTGTCAATTTCATTTTAAGGTTTTTCATTAAATTGTGTTGCGCAGTGGACAGCGCGGCAACACGGTAAAGGTGTCGTGCTGTTGCAAAAGTTCAGGATTTTGTTGAATCGCCAAACTGCCCGCAAAGGCAATCATCGCGCCATTGTCAGTACATAGGTGCAGTTCAGGATAGTGCACTGAAAAGCCATGTTGCGCAGCGAGTGTATCAAGGCGGCTGCGCAATTGCACATTTGCTCCAACACCGCCCGCAACGACGATGCTCATCAATCCTGTTTGTTTGAGTGCCTGTAAGGCTTTTTTACTGAGCACATCGACCGTGGCATCAACGAATGCAAGCGCGATGTCAGCCTTGTCTTGCTCGCTCAGTACACCGTCCGCATTGGTGTGCTGCGTGCGCTTTGCTTGGGTGAGTACGGCGGTTTTGAGCCCCGCAAAACTAAAATCCAAATTGCCCGAATGCAACATCGGGCGACCAAAAGTGTATTTTTTCGGTGTGCCCAGTTCGGCAAGTTTGGAGACGGCTGGGCCTCCAGGGTAGTTTAAACCCAGCACTTTTGCGGTTTTATCAAAGGCTTCACCTGCGGCATCATCGAGTGTCTCACCGAGCAATTGATATTGTCCCACCCCATCCACGCGCATGAGTTGTGTGTGTCCACCCGAAACCAGTAGCGCGATGAAGGGGAACTGAGGTGGATTGTTCGACAACATTGGCGAGAGCAAATGACCTTCAAGGTGGTGCACGCCGATAATGGGTTTGTTGAGTGCGAACGCGAGCGCGTGCGCATATGCCGTGCCGACCAACAATGCACCCGCCAAACCTGGCCCCGTGGTGACTGCGAGCGCGTCCACATCCTCCAATGTACATTGCGCATCCGCAAGGACTTTTTGCGTCAGTGGAATGACGCGCTGGATGTGGTCGCGCGAGGCGAGTTCGGGCACAACGCCGCCATAGGCGATGTGCATGTCGATTTGTGAGTGCAGGGCGTGGGCGAGCAGACCGCGCGTGTCGTCATAGAGGGCAACGCCTGTTTCGTCGCAAGAGGATTCGATACCTAAAATCAGCATGGTGTTTTTTTCTGTAAAATCACATTTTAGCGCATTCACGGGTCTGAATTTTAATTGCTTGCGTTAAACGCTTGGTGCGGCAATCAATAACATGGATGGATGACACAACTGTACTGGTGAAATAGTGCGCGTGTGTCTCTATGCAAAAGGGCTGGGCTTGGTTATAGTGCGCTTATCAAAAAAACATCATCGGAGGTGGTGCAATGGGTGGCGAAACAGTGAAAACCTTGGGTTTTGTCGGTTTGGGCGTGATGGGTGCGCCGATGGCGGGACATTTGCTCAAATCGGGCTTGCGCGTTTTGGCGTATAACCGCAGCCCCGAAAAGGCGCAAGCATGGCAAGTACGCTTTCCACAGGGCGAAGTCTGCACATCATTGGAACAATTGGCGAGGGCAGTTGATGTGGTCAGTTTGTGCGTGGGCAATGACAACGATGTGCGCGAAACGGTGAACGCCATGTTGCCACACCTCAAAGCAGGCGCGGTCATCCTCGACCACACCACCACCTCATCGGCACTGGCACAAGAAATGCACGCGCTGTGTGCCAAGCACGCTGTACAGTTTCTCGACTGCCCCGTGTCGGGTGGTCAAGCGGGCGCAGAAAACGGCCTGCTCACCATCATGTGTGGCGGTGACGAGGCAACCTTTGAGCGCGTGTGCCCGATTCTGGCGTTGTATTCGCAGTACCAACGCCACTTCGGCACATCAGGCGCGGGTCAGGGCGCGAAAATGGTCAATCAAATTTTGGTCGTGAATGTGGTGCAAGGTTTGGCTGAGGGCATCACCTTGGGCAAGGCTCTGGGCTTGGATATTGAAGCCTTGGTGGACACGCTCAAACGCGGCGCAGCCAATTCGTGGCAACTCGAAAACCGTGGTCTGACCATGAGCGAGGGCAAATTTAACTTTGGCTTTGCGATTGATTGGGCGATTAAAGATTTAGGCATTGTGCAAGATTGCGCGCAATCGCTGGGCTTGAACTTGGCTGCAACGCAAGAAATACTGGCGCGTTACCAAAGCATTTCAGCCAAAGGTCATGGGCGCGAGGACACGTCCGCGCTGATACGGCAGTTTGAATGAACACATCGTGCAAATAATTGGCGTGTTTTTCGACTAAGGTTTGATAAATACCCCCATAGCCTATAAAATACGCCTTTTACTTTTCCCTTTCGATAAAGGATTTCCCCATGTTTAACCGCGCCACCCACACCATCAGTAACATCGACCCCGAAATCGCGGCGGTGATTGCTCAAGAGAACCAACGTCAACAAGACCACATCGAACTCATCGCTTCGGAAAACTACACCAGCCCAGCGGTGATGGAAGCGCAAGGCTCACAATTGACCAATAAATACGCCGAAGGCTATCCAGGCAAACGCTACTACGGCGGTTGTGAGTATGTGGACGTGGTCGAGCAATTGGCGATTGACCGTGTGAAACAACTCTTCGGTGCAGAAGCGGCAAATGTGCAGCCGAACTCAGGCTCGCAAGCCAACCAAGGTGTATTTTTTGCGGTATTGCAACCGGGTGACACCATCATGGGCATGAGTTTGGCTGAAGGTGGTCACTTGACCCACGGCATGAAACTCAACCAATCGGGCAAATGGTTCAATGTGGTCTCGTATGGTTTGGATGCGAACGAGGACATCGATTATGAAGCGATGGAGCAACTCGCACACGAAGCCAAACCCAAACTCATCATCGCAGGCGCATCGGCGTTTGCATTGCGCATTAATTTTGAACGTTTTGCAAAAATCGCTAAAGAAGTGGGTGCTTACTTTATGGTGGACATGGCGCACTACGCAGGTTTGATTGCTGCGGGTGTGTATCCGAACCCCGTGCCGCACGCGGACTTCGTGACCACGACCACGCACAAATCATTGCGTGGCCCACGCGGTGGCGTGATTTTGATGAAAGCCGAGTTTGAAAAACAAATCAACTCAGCGATTTTCCCTGGGATTCAAGGCGGTCCACTGATGCACGTGATTGCGGGTAAAGCCGTGGCATTCAAGGAAGCCCTGTCGCCAGAATTCAAAGCCTATCAAGAACAAGTGGTGAAAAACGCCAAAGTGTTGGCAGATACATTGATCAAACGTGGTTTGCGCATCGTATCGGGGCGCACCGAGTCGCATGTGATGTTGGTGGATTTGCGCAGCAAAAACCTCACTGGTAAAGAAGCTGAGCGCATTTTGGGCGAAGCACACATGACGTGCAATAAAAATGCGATTCCAAACGATCCACAAACTCCATTTGTCACCAGTGGTATCCGTGTCGGTACGCCAGCCTTGACCACGCGTGGGTTTAAAGAAAAAGAAACCGAGCGCATTGCCAATCTAATTGCTGATGTGTTGGACAATCCGACTGATGCCACAGTGATTGAGCGCGTGAAAGCGGATGTGAAAACATTGACGGATGCGTTTCCTGTGTATCAATAAACAAAAGCGGGCAATGCCCGCTTTTGTTTTACATAAGGGTGACATATGAATGAAATGCAAAGAAGCGAATCGGAAGTACTTCAAGACTTAAGAATGTTAGCTCAAGCAGATGGTTTTTTGCATGTAATTGCCTATTTTTGTTTTCGAGATAACATCACGATAGTATCTGAAGGAAACCCTATCCCCAACCCTATACAAAAATCTAGTAGTAACATACTAATTAGAGAGGAGATATCTTTACTAATTCAGTTAGTTTGTGCTGTAACGTTGTCGATTGCTCCTCCTAGCCATGATAAGTTTTATTCTTTAATTGAACAGTCTGAACGCCTTCTGCGCGAATTGCATAATTCGTTTTATTTCAATATTAATAACGTTGATTTACTATCGAAAGCATCTGATCCATTATTCAATTTATTTCAAATCCCAGAAATTGCTAGAGAGGCTATTTTTTATGATGGAGAATCAGCATACGATTTCCAGTATCTTTCTTTTAGTCAGTTAAAATACAGCAATGATGGTGATTGGCTATTCTCGAACAAAGGATTCACAATGCTGGATGCAGTTCGTATCGCTGCTACGGTCAAGGAAATTCAACTCGACAAACTAAATAATATCTTTGATGCTGTACAGAAAAGTAATCAAAATATTCCTTTGTTAGAAGCCTTTGTAATAACAGTAGACGAAATTGTTGAGGGAAGTCACATTGATAAAAACATTGTTTCACGATTCCTAGAGGCTTTTACAATAGGTATTCATACCTATGACATAGACACAGCCACAGATTTCAAGCCTATATCTGCTAGACCGTTCTTAAAAATAAACGATGATACATATGTGCTGTTCCAAAATTATTCATTAGCACAAGCAATATATGAGTCTCCATTTTATTGGTTCATAGAAGAATCAAGTTATAAAAGTATAGCGCTTACTCATAGGGGTGAATTCGTAGAAAATTTTTGCAACGAAAAACTAATCAAAGTCTTTGGAGATAAAAGTGTTTTTAAAAATGTGCAAGTTAGGAAAGGTAAGACAATAGTTGGTGAGATTGATGTGCTTGTTGTTTTTGCCGATAGAGTTGTTGTTTTACAAGCAAAGTCAAAAAGACTAACAATAGAGGCAAGACAAGGGAAATATGACAAACTACTTTCTGATTTTAATAGTGCAATTCAAGATTCATATAACCAAGCTTTAGAGTGTGCACAGTTCTTATGCAACTCAGAATGTGAGCTTTTTGATTCTTCTAATCGTAAGCTTAACTTTGAAGAGTCATTTAAAGAGATTTATCCCATTTGTGTCGTCTCAGACCATTATCCATCCCTAACAACTCAATCACACTCATTTCTAAAGTATGAATGCACTAAGACTATACAAAATCCATTTGTTATAGATGTTTTTTTTCTCGAGGTGATGGCAGAGTTTTTGAGTTCACCCTTAAGATTTCTAAGTTATATTAACCGGCGAGTGTCTTATCATAACTTTTTACGTGCGACTAAAGAGTTGACGTTTCTGGCCTTTCATTTAAAAAACAACCTTTGGTTTGAAGGAGATAAAAAACTTTTCAAAGTAATGTTAGATGAAGGATTCACTATAGATTTAGACACCGCTTTTGTTAAGCGTAATATTGAGAAAAATAACACTGCAACTCCACAAGGTCTATTAACTAAATTTACCAATACACCATACGAAAATTTAATCACCCAAATAGAGCATTTAAAACTTGCAGGAATGGTTAATTTGGGTTTTTTGTTGTTGACTCTTAGTGAAGATGCGATTAATCAATTAAATAAGGGCTTATTACACATCAGTGAAAAAGCAAAACAAGATGGTAAATTGCATGATTTGACGCTTGAGTTTCAACAAGGGGAAACAGGTATAACAATTCACGTTATTAGTGATTCAACATTTACATCTATGAATAGGTTAATAGTTCATGCCGAAAGTGCTAAATACCGAGCAAAAGCTAATCATTGGTTTGGCATGGAAATATCTCCATCGCTGAAGTTATTAAATGTTATTGAATCTCAAGCCAAATGGAAATTTGACCCAAATTTTGAAGATTTCACAAGTTATTTTCCTAAGTTTCAACAACGAATAAACACGAAGACAATTGTGAAAAGAGCAAAAGTGGGGAGGAATGAACAGTGTCCTTGTGGAAGCGGGAGGAAATTTAAAAAATGTTGTCTCAATTAACAAAGCCCGAAATCAATAATGTATGAGCAGGTTTCATGACGAATCATCGCCCAATTATTTATACTAACAGTCGTTCCACAATATTTTGAAAAACCACTATGCTTGCCCACTAAAAAAATTCCTATCGCCACTGAATTGCTACTGCATACTTCTACCACCGATGCGGATTTTTGGATGTGCATGTAATTGAGTTAGCGGCTACGCAAGCCAAAATGCGAGCGCATTGTTGCGTGGTTGTGGTAATTTCAAACAGTACACATTCAGGGCAAATGACAACTATGTTTGACTTCCATTAGGTATTTATTTTATTGAATGCAGACCAAACATATTGCCTTCGGTATCTATGGCCAGTCCAATGACTACGTTGAGTATTTGACCCGCAACAGCATCAAATCATCACGGTGTGCTCGGGCGTGTTTTTACTCGGTGAAGCGGGCTTACTCACAGGCGTTAAATGCACCACGCATCATAACTTGCTCGATGATTTGCGTGACCAGCATCCGAGCGCACAGGTTGAGGCGAATCGTGTGTTTGTCGATGATGGCGCGATTTTAACCAGCGCGGGTGTGACGGCGGGCTTTGATGTGATTTTGTATTGGCTGGCGCAGCGTTTTGGCACGGAGGTGTCTTTGCAAGTGGCGCGCCACATGAATGTGTACTTTCGTCGAACCAGCCACGATGCCGCACTCTCGCCGTGGTTGATTGCGCGCAGTCACATGCACCCAGCGGTGCATCGGGTACAAGACGCGATTGCTGCCGCGCCTGATGCGGCGCACGATTTAATGACTTTGGCAAAAATAGCCTGTGTCAGTTCGCGCCACCTCACACGGGTTTTTAAGCAACATACAGGGATGACCGTGCACGACTATCAAATTGCCTTGCGCCATGCGCTGTTTGAGCAGTGGCGTGCGCAGGGTTTGAGCCAAGAAAAAGCCGCCATTGCGGCGGGCTTTTCGAGTGCGAATGCGTGGCGACGTTCAAAAAACAATGAATCGCTGGGCGTTTAACTTGTTTGAAAATTAAGCCTGAATCAAACGCGCGATGTCTTGATAGACCTGTGCGCGGTTGTCTTCATTGAGAATTTCATGGCGCATATTTGGATACTCAATTTGCGCAGTTGCCAAGCCCGCTCGTTGCAGTCGTTGGATGAAGGCGCGTGTGCCTTTACCAAATTGTGTGCACGGATCAGACGCGCCCCATGCCACCAGTATGCTGGTGGCTTTTTCAATTTTTGCAATCTCATCGTGGCGAAAACACAGGCGCATGAATTCAAACATATCCCGATAGTAGCGCGTGGATATGGGGTAGCCGCACAATGGGTCGTTGATGTAGTTGCGAACGTTGGTGGCATTGATGCTCAACCAATCAAATTCAGTTTGGGTGGGTTTGAACGCTCGGTTGTATTGCTTGAAAATTCGGTCAAAAATGGAAAGTTTATCGCCTTTGATGTGATGTTCTAAACGAGCAATTTGATAGGCGATGGATAGTTGTGTAGGTGATTGAAACGGCACACCTGTCAATATCAATTGGCGCAAACCTGTGTGGGTTTGCGCGTAACGCAGGGCGATGGTTGAGCCCATGCTGTGACCGAATAAAATATTCGGTAGGTTGTTTTTGAATGAGGCAAATAATTGCTCAATATCCGTGAGGATTTGTTGCGCGGTGTTGGGATTTAAATTGCCAAAACTGCCCAAGACATTTAGGTCGGCGGATTTGTAATGACCGTGACCGCGCAGATCAAAGGTGATGACGTTGCCGCCCTGATGGGCTAAAAATTGTGCAAATTCATCATACCGCCCTGAGTGCTCCACCATCCCGTGTACCAGCACGATATTAAATCGCGCTGGCGTCGTGGCGGCAGGGAATAAGCGGTGCTGAACCATGAGCGCTATTGAGGTTTGGGGGCATCCACTTTTTCTTGGGTTTTCGCCAATTGTTTACTGGTGGCGCGCACGTCCAAAATACCCTTGCTGTTCGGGAAGTTGGTTTGCAGTACTTTGCGAGTATCGTCGCGCAAGTCGTTCATGCCCAGTTTATCGTAGGATTGCATCATGATAATCAGCGCATTTTCAACGGAAAGGGTGCCGTCAAAATTTTTCAGAATGCCTTGTGAACGATTGATGGCGGCAAGATATGCGCCACGGTCGTAGTAGTATTCAGCGATTTTCAGCTGTTGTTGAGACAAGGTGTTCACCAATTGAACCATGCGTTTGCGGGCATCGGGCGCGTAACGACTGTTTGGAAACTTGGTGACCAAGGTTTTAAACGCATTAAATGCCTCTGTCGCTGCTCTCGGATCGCTGGCATTGCTGCCCGCATCGCGTGTGATTAAGGCTTTAATATAACTTGTGTTGTTGTTATAGTTGATGATGCCTTTGAGGTAATACATGTAGTCAAGTTGCGGGTGCGAGCCATTCAGCGTGATGAAGCGGTCTGCGGCGGCGAGTGCTTTGAGGCGGGATTCGTCTTTCCAATACACATACGGCAATTCCAATTGTGCCTGTGTTGCTTGCGCGGAGAATGGATATTGTGCAATCGTGGCTTCTAAGAGCAGTGCCGAACGGGTATAATCACCCGCATTCATTTGATCGCGTCCCTCGGTGTAGAGTTTATCCACACTCCAGCCAGCGAATTCATTTTTGTCTTTAGTGGCACAGCCTGTTAATAAGCTAAAGCCAACAGCCATCAGCATCACCGAGCGCACAGTTTTGTGCGTGATATTTTTTAGGATAGATAAAGCCATGTCAGTACCTTCTGTAAATGAATTGGACAACGATTTGAGCAACGATTATAGCGCATGGGATGATGATTTGGCACTAAATACGATTAATTTAGAGCCCATTGAACTGACCGTGGACGAAACCGCCAGCGGCAAGCGTTTGGATGCCGCATTGGGTTTGCTTTTACCCGATTTTTCACGCTCACGCATGCAAAAATGGCTCAAAGAGGGCGCGGTTATGTACAACGGCGTGGTGGAGACCTCACCTCGGCGGATTGTATATGTGCATGATGTACTCAATGTGCAGCCGCAAGCCTCGGATGAGATGAAGGCTTACACTGCGCAGGAAGTGCCGTTGAACATTGTGTATGAGGACGATGATATTTTGGTGCTCAACAAACCTGCGGGTCTGGTGGTGCACCCAGGCAGTGGCAATTGGGAAGGCACTTTGCTCAACGGGCTGTTGTTCGCCTATCCCGACATTTCGCAAGTACCACGCGCGGGCATTGTCCATCGACTGGACAAAGACACTTCTGGACTGATGGTGGTGGCAAAAACCGTGATGGCGCAAATCGACCTCGTACGTCAGTTGCAAGCGCGTACCGTCAAACGCCGCTATATTGCCATCGTGCAAGGTGAACTCGATGCCTTTGGCACGATAGACGCGGGCATTGGCCGCAGTCCACAAGACCGACTAAAAATGGCGGTGCTGATCGGGCAAAGTGGCAAACCTGCGCGCACGCATTATCAAAGCATGGGCTATTGGAAATTTCAGCAAAAACCCTACTCTATTGCGGTCTGCCAACTCGAATCAGGACGCACGCATCAAATTCGCGTGCACATGCAACACAAAGGTTTTCCATTGGTTGGCGACCCTGTGTATGGCGAAAAGCGTGGTGCCCGTCGTAGCATCGGCAGCATTGCCAAAGACGTAGTCGGTGAGCAGGGATTCAACCGCCAAGCCTTACATGCGTATCAACTGGGCTTAATCCATCCACGTACGGGTGAATATATGAGTTGGCAGTGCGAATTGCCAGAGGACATGGTGGCGTTATTGGCACATATGGGCGTGGATGACTTGCCACTGCCCGATGCGGATATGGAAATGGAAGCCTTATTGGCGGAGTGATGAGTATGCTTTTAGCGTTATCCAATCACGTCATTGCGAGCGGTTTTACCGCGAAGCAATCCAGCGATAACAAGAAGACGATTAAGGTGTGGATTGCTGTACGGATGAACCATCATTCGCAATGACCAAGGTTTTTTGAAAGGCATCTATGTTGAAAAACATCATCACCCTCGACTGGACAAGCCCGCCCAACGTTCACGCTTTTACAACCACGCGCACGACACAGATTAAGGGTCAAAAAGGCGTGAGCCTTGCGCCATTTGATGATTTTAACCTCGCCACCCACGTGGGTGATGATGCGTCAGCAGTGATGCACAACCGCGCCTTGTTGCGCGAAATTTTGCCGGCCGAACCGCTGTGGCTCAATCAAACGCATGGTGTGGCGGTGTATCAATCAAGCACACAAACCCATTGCAATGGCGTTCCTGAAGCCGATGCGGTGCTCGTCATGGAACCGAATCGAGTCGCAGTAATTATGACTGCCGACTGCTTGCCTGTTTTATTCACCACGCGACAGGGCAATATGGTGGCGGGCGCGCACGCAGGTTGGCGCAGTTTGATCAATGGGGTTTTAGAAAACACCGTGCACGCAATGTGTGAGGCAGGCGCACAGCGCGCCGACATGCTTGCATGGATGGGGCCAGCGATTGGCGCGGCGCAGTTTGAAGTGGGGGCTGAGGTGCGCGCAGAATTTATTCAAAAAGGCTTGGCTTTGGGTATTTCAGAGGATTTAACCCGTGCGTGCTTTAAGAAAAAGTTTAAGCAAAACCTTGAGCAAAACACGGCACAAAACCCCGATCAAAAATACACAGCCGATATTTATGCGCTGGCGCGTCAGCGGTTACAATGGGCAGGCTTATTGGGCAGTCATATCCACGGTGGCGGCTTGTGTACGGTGTCGGACGCGCAACAGTTTTACTCCTATCGGCGTGATGGTGTGACAGGGCGCATGGCGAGTTTGATTTGGTTTGAGTGAATTTTAATAGGTGTTTATGAAACAACGTTGGCTACTCTACGGTTTGATGATGGCTCTCGGCGTGGCGCACGCCCAGACCTTTGCCGCATGGGCATCGGGTGGCTTGCAAATTTTAATCCTTAGTTTGGCGTGGGCACTGATGGCGGTGGCGCGTCTCGAGGATAAACCTGTGCGTCAGATGTTTGTATTCGCGCTGGCGTGGTTTTGTGCGGGTTTATATTGGTTGCATTTTTCTATGCACGACATCGGTGGTTTGCCGACGGTGGTCTCGGTGCTGGCGATAGTGGCGTTGTGCACGTATTTGGCTGGATTTTATGTACTGGCGGCGTGGCTGTGGCGGCGGTTTTTCACGGGGCAAAAATTATCGGATTATTTGATTGCGATGCCTGCCTTGTGGTTGGGTGCAGAGTTGGCGCGTGGCTATGTGTTTGGCGGCTTTCCATGGTTGGTGACGGGGTACGCGCAGGTGGACAATTTCTTGCTCAAAGGTTGGTTCGCGGTGTTGGGCGTGTATGGTGTCGGCGCGTTGGCGGCGATGGTCAGTGGTGTGTTGGCGTGGTTTTGGGTGGGTTTGCGTCAGCGAACTTTGGCGTATCAAACACGCCAAGCAGTGGTCTCCATCATGGTGCTGCTGACGCTCGGCGTGTCGGGTTGGGTGTTGCAGGCGGTGAATTGGGGACAAGCCGTGGGCGCGCCGATTGCTGTGCGCGTGGTGCAGCCGAATATTGAGCAAACGATTAAGTTTGACCGCGATGAGATTTTGCGCGCGACGGATTTTGCCCTCAACAGCGCGATTCAAAGCCCTGCGCAGTTGACGATTTTCCCTGAAACCATGATGCCGTATCCGTGGAATCAAGCGCCTGAAGAGCGTTTAAATGCGGTGCAAAATACCTTAAAGGCGCAAAATAACCGCGCGCTGCTCATCGGCAGTGTTGGTGTGGATGACCGTCATTTCTATAACAGCGGCATCTGGTTGGATGGCTCGGGTGATGTATTGAATCCTGCGCGGTATGACAAAATTCATTTATTGCCCTTTGGTGAAATGGTGCCTTGGGGGTTTCAGTGGTTCGTCGATGCCATGAATATTCCGCTCGGCGGTTATGGTTATGGTCAGTCGCGCACACCGTTTGAGTTAAAAACCCCGTCGGGTGCTGTGCGTATTGGCGCAAATATTTGCTACGAAAATGTCTTTGGTGAGGAAATGGCGGCGTGGCATACCGAGGATGCGCACGCGCCCAATGTCTGGGTGAATTTGACCAATTTGGGCTGGTTCGGTGATGCGCGCACCTCAGCTGCGCACGAGCAATTTTTAGCCATGTCACGCGTGCGGGCGATGGAATTGGCGCGCCCCATGCTCACCGCCACCAACACAGGGGTGAGTGCCCACGTCGCGCCCGATGGCGCAGTGGTGCAGCGTTTGCCTGCGCAGGTGCAAAGCATAGGCGATTGGCAGGTGCAACCCTATCAGGGTTTGAGTCTGTATGCCGCTTGGGGCAATGTGCCGGTGTTTGTTTTGTTGGGATTGTTTGTTTTTTGGCTGTTTTGGATAAAGGTGAAACGTGTGCGATAAAATCGAGAACACCCCTCATAAGAAACCACCCGTGCGTCACTGGGCTTTGGGGTTATTGTTGCTCAGTGTGGCGACTTGGGGTGTGACGCTGTGGTTGCAAAAGGTGCATCCCGATTGGTCGTGGGTCAGTTATCTCAAAGCCTTTGCCGAAGCGGCGTGTATTGGTGGACTGGCGGATTGGTTTGCGATTACCGCCTTGTTTCGTCATCCTTTGGGCGTGCCTTTACCACACACAGCGATTTTACCAAGCAAGCAGGCACAGTTGGCGCGCGGCGTGGCGAACTTCATTGGCACGAATTTTCTCGATGCGCAGATGGTTGGTGAGCAGGTGCGCAAATACCAAGTCGGTGAGCGTGTCGCCGACTACGCACAAACACACATCACCGTGGCAATGATACAAGAGCGCGTGCCTGCGGTGTTACAAGCCGTCATCGAAAAAATCCCGCAAACCGCTCCAGAGGCGTGGTTGCAAGCAGGGCAAAAATCCCTCATGGATTACGCGACAGGTGAGCGACTGGGCAGTGGCGCGGGCAAATTGATTCAGTGGGCGCAAAATGAGCATACAGATCGCTGGCTGATTAACCGCTTGGCACAAGCCTTGTATGATTTTTGCAGTGGGCAGGATGCGGCGGAGCGTGTGCGCCCTTGGCTGTCTGAACTCATTCGCAAAGCCAATGATGAAAACGCCACGTGGTGGGACAAAATCAAAACCTCGATGACAGGGCAAGCGGTCGATTGGCTGGATGACTGGCTGATTGAAAAAGCTTTGGCGGGCGGGAAAAGTTTGGCCGAGCGCGTGCTGGCTGATGAGGCACATCCAATTCATCTGTGGTTCTCAGCACAGTGCATTGACTGGCAACGGCAGTTAAATGACCGTGCTGAGGTGCATGATTGGTTGTACAAAAACGCCCAAGCAGGATTGAGCCACCCGATGTTCGCTGAATGGTTGGGCAAAATGTGGCAACGCATCCATGCGTGGTTGGGCGAGATGAGTGTGGGCAACACGCCACAAGTACAATTCATCGCGCAAACCTTGCACGATGCGCTCAGCCATCAACTCGCACAACCGCTGCGCCGAGCGCAACTGACCGATGCCGCTGCCCACATTAGCGCGCGTGTGTTGGATACGCAACAGGAAACCGTTCGTGCTTGGATGACGACGCAACTGAACGCGTGGAGTAAAGAGCGTTTGAACGACGCGCTCGAAGAAGGCATCGGCAATGATTTACAATACATCCGCATCAATGGCACATTGATTGGTGGATTGATTGGTTTGGGCTTGTACACCCTCAGTGTGTGGCTGATGTAAATTCGTGGTCAAAACGAGGCTCAAAAAAGCACGCCGAACGCGTGCTTTTTGTGATTTACTTTCCGGTATTTATTTTTGCGCCAAAGCATCTGCCATCAATTGCGCTTGGGTTCGCGCCACTGCTGCGTCTTGCGCCTCCACCATCACCCGAATTAAAGGCTCTGTACCCGAAGCGCGAATCAAAATACGCCCCGTGTCACCCAGCACCTCTTCGGCCTGAGCACGCGCTGTGTTGAGTGGTGCGTGGTTTTTCCAGTCGAAACCTTTGGTGACGCGCACATTGATCATGGTTTGCGGGTACATCTGTACAGGCGCGACCAGTTCTGATAAGGTTTTATTGGAGCGACGAATCGCAGACAATACTTGCAATGCGCTGACCATACCGTCACCTGTGGTGTGCTTGTCCAAACACAATATATGCCCTGAACTCTCGCCACCATAAATCCAGCCGTGTTCTTTGAGTTGTTCCAATACATAACGGTCGCCTACATTGGCGCGGGCAAACGCAATGCCGAGTTTTTTAAAGGCTTTTTCTAAACCAAGATTGCTCATCAAGGTACCGACCACGCCTGTGACGGGCTGGGTTGTGTGTGCGGTTGCGGCAATCGCGTACAGCAATTGGTCGCCATCGTACTCAATGCCACGCGCATCGACCATCACCAAACGGTCGGCATCGCCGTCAAGCGCAATGCCCAAATCCGCATGGTGCTCAATCACCGCCGCGCGCAGCGCGCGCGGTGCGGTTGCGCCGACTTCTTTATTGATGTTGTAGCCGTTGGGTGTATTGCCCATGGTGATGACATCTGCGCCGAGTTCGTGCAACACATGTTCGGCAATGTGGTAAGCCGCGCCGTTGGCGGTATCGACCACAATTTTTAAACCGCGTAAATCCAAATCGGATGGAAAAGTGGATTTACAGAACTCAATGTAGCGACCTGCGGCATCGTCCAGACGTTTGGCGCGACCGAGTTTGTCGGACTCCACGCAGCCCATCGGTTCATCCAACAACGCCTCAATTTCGCGCTCTTTGTCATCGGGCAATTTATCGCCCGATGCGGAGAAAAACTTAATGCCGTTGTCATGGTAGGGGTTGTGCGAGGCGGAGATGACTACGCCTGCTTGCAGTCGCCATGCGCGGGTCAGGTAGGCAATTGCGGGTGTGGGCATCGGACCTGTGAGCAGCACATCGACACCCGCCGCAGTAAAGCCCGCCTCGAGGGCGGCTTCGAGCATATAACCAGAGATGCGTGTGTCTTTGCCGATGAGTACGCGCGGGCGTGCGCCCTTGGTCGGTTTGACCTCTTCGTCGTGCGCCAATACCAAGCCAGCGGCGTACGCCAAATGCATGACAAAATCAGGGGTAATCGGTGCTGTGCCAACTTTGCCACGCACACCATCGGTACCAAAATATTTACGGGGCATAATATTCTCTATGTGGATGAGTGGGGGTGAAACTAAATCTTAGAGCCAACCCTTTTTCTTAAAATACCAATACGGTGCAAAGCCCGATAATAACATCAAGCCCAATGCCCACGGATAACCGAGTGCCATTTTTAGTTCAGGCATGGACTCGAAGTTCATCCCATAAATGCTGGCGACCAAAGTCGGTGGTAGAAAAACCACCGATGCAATCGTAAAGATTTTCACGATTTTGTTTTGCTCGATATTGATATAGCCTTGCAGGAACGACATCAAGAAGTTAATCTTATCGAATAAAAACGTGGTGTGCGAGAGCAGGGTGTCAATATCGCGCACGATTTCACGGTAGGTGTCGTGGTATTCGTGCATCTGTTTGGAATGGCGTTGCAAAAATGAGATGTCGCGCTGGGTGTCCATCAAACACAAACGAATTTTCCCCGTCAAATCTTCAGATTCAGCGAGTGAGTAGATCACCTCTTCGGGGTTGTCGATTTCCTCGGACAGCACCAAAGTGCTCACCTCTTCGAGTTGACGGTGTTGGTCTTCAAGATAATCTGCCAAGTTCTCAACTTTTTGCTCCATCAAGTTGAGTAAAATTTCTGCGGGCGAATTACACGAGATTTGTCCGCGTTTCGCACGCAGGCGAAACAAGCGAAAATCGGCAATTTTATCGTCACGAATCGTGACCAATTTATCGTTTTGTAAAATACAAGCCACCGAAACGGTTTCGGTTTTATCCGCGACATTGGATAAAAACAACGAGTGGACGTGAATGCCTGTCTGATCCACAAATCGGCGAGCAGAATCCTCAATGTCATCGACATCATCCGCATCGGGGATGAGGTCTTTGAGCATGTTTTGCAGGAGGTTTTTTTCGTCTTGCGACGGGGTCAGCGAATCTATCCAAACGGCTTTGCCAATATTGTTTTTATAGTCGGCATCGTCCTGTTCGATTTCAGAGAGTAATGTGCCTTTGAGGGTGAAGAAATCTAACATAGGCGCTCCTCGTGTGAAATGAAAGGGTTATGGTTTTCTGAGATTTACATATTGTCGCATTATAGATGAATGGGATAATAAAAGGTAGTCTTGCGTGATAAATCCATGCTACGGCGTATTCAAAAAACGCCAAGTGCGAATTGCGTCCACGGTCTCACGTACATCGTGTACGCGCACGATGTGTGCGCCGTTGTTCAGTGCCCACAGTGCAGCGGCAACACTGCCTGAAATGCGCTCGGCAGGCGCATCGTGTCCAGTGATTGCGCCGATCATGCGTTTGCGCGACACACCCACCAACATGGGCAAAGTATATTCGCCTTGGAGTTCATGCAGTCCGCGCATCAGTGCGTGGTTGTGCGCCAAATTTTTACCAAAGCCAAACCCCGCGTCCAAGCAAATGCGGTTGTGCGCCACGCCCGCGAGGGACAAGCGTTGTACCTGTTGGGCTAAAAATTTTGCCACTTCTGCCACCACATCGTCATAGTGCGGCTCGTCTTGCATGGTTTGTGGCGTGCCCTGCATGTGCATGACGCACAGTCCGCAGTTGCTATCTGCCACTGTGTCAATTGATACGGGGTTATTGAACCCGCCAATGTCATTGATGATGTCCACCCCAAGTTGCAGTGTTTCGCGCATCACATAGGGCTTGCAAGTATCCACCGAAATTGGCACGCCACAATCCATCAGCGCGTCAATGACAGGTAGGATGCGGCACAACTCCTCACAGCAAGATACTTTCGGCGCGTTGGGGCGTGTGGACTCACCGCCGATATCAATGATGTCCGCGCCATCGGCTATCATTTGCAGAGCGCGCTGTACCGCCAACTCAGGCTCAATGAATTGCCCGCCGTCTGAAAACGAATCGGGTGTGAGGTTGAGTATGCCCATGACCAATGGACGCGATGTGTCTAAAACATAACGACCGCATTGCCAAGTAGATGCTGCATTTGCTGTGAGTGAGGTGTCTCGCATTAATCGTACCAACAGAATTTTATTGGGGCAAATTATAACGTGGTTTTGAGCAAGGGGTTTGGTGCGTATTTTTTCCGCAAAAAGTGAGGTAGATGGGCAATTTTGAGTTTCGTTTTTATCGGGTGGTATGTACCGTCAACTTTTGCTACAATGCCCCATCATCACCCATCACAGGAGAACCCTATGAGCCGTCACGTTATCAATACAGCCAACGCACCTGCCGCCATTGGTCCTTATTCACAAGCGATTAAACTTGGTGGCTTGGTGTTCACCTCTGGGCAAATTGGTTTGACCCCTGCGGGTGAATTGGTCGAGGGTTTGGAAGCGCAAGCCAATCAAGCATTCACCAACTTGGGTGAAATTCTCAAACAAGCGGGCGGCTCGTTCGCCAGCGTGGTTAAATTCACCTTGTTCCTCACCGATTTGAATGACTTTGCCAAGGTCAATGAAATCATGCAAAAATACGTGTCAGAGCCATTTCCAGCGCGCTCGACGGTTGGCGTCGCGAGTTTGCCCAAGGGCGCGTTGTTTGAGGTTGAAGCCATCGCCCAAGTCGCCAATCATGTTTAAATCCATCGATTTTTTTGCGAGCATGGAGGGTTATTGCGAGCAAATTGATCGTCAGTCAATTCATAGAAATTAAGTGGTTTGATACAGTATGGATTGCTTCGCTAATAAAACCTTGCTTGCAATGACTCGATGCGGATTAACATCCTAAAAATTTGTGTATCGTCATTGCGAGCGTAGCGCGGCAATCCATCGGTGTCTGATTGAGTGTTGTCGTGCGGGTTGCTTCGCTGAAAACAGATCTCATGTGTGTATAAAACTCGCTCGCAACGGCTGTGAATGTATCAATAGAGCCGCTACAAAAATGGACGCGGCGTGGGTTTTACTTTTCTTTATTCCAAACATGCCTACAATTAATCAAACGATGCTCAACCCTTGCTGTTACGTCATAAATAAACAGTTGAACATTTGTTCACATGTTAATATAATGGCGCAACATATGGATATGGAGTACATGATGAAGCACGATGAATCTGTTGCGCAATTGAGCGATATTTTTAGTTTACTTGGCGAGCCGACGCGCTTACGTATCGTGTTGGCGTGTTTTGATGCGCCAAAAACGGTCGGCGATATTGCGATGGACATGAATGTATCGGCTTCGCTGATTAGCCATCATTTGCGCTTGCTTCGCGCCACGCGGATTATTCACGCCGAGCGCGTGGGCAAAAACGTATTTTGCAGTTTAACGGATGAGCACATCCGTACTATTTTAGGTAATATGCTCGAACATATTGACGAATCAGAAGAGCATTAGTCACCTGCGGAATCGGTCAAATTAAACGGTAAATTTATTCCGCACTTTCTTCAACCCATAGGATTTTTATGAGCCAATACCACCAACACGACGCGGGCGACGCACACCATCAACACCAAACGCATTACACCGCTGCGCGCTATATCGGCATTGCGCTGCTACTCACGGGTAGTTATGCCGTGATTGAAACCTTGGCAAGTTTTGCTTCAGGTTCGCTTGCCTTACTTTCGGACGCTGGGCATATGATGACTGACACAGCCTCACTGGCATTGGCGTTTATTGCACAGCGTTTCGCCGCACGACCCGCATCGAACAAACTCTCTTTCGGTTATACCCGCGTGGAAATCATCGCGGCATTTATCAATGCGTTGGTCATGTTGGGGATTATCGTATGGATTGTGTGGCAAGCGGTCGCGCGACTTTTGCACCCCACGCCCGTTCAGGGCGAAACGGTGACGTGGGTTGCAACCATCGGGTTGTGTGTGAATTTATTGGTGGCGTGGTTGTTACTTCGTGACCAGACTTCGATGAATGCGCGTGCAGCGTTTATCCACGTATTGGGCGATTTACTCGGCTCGGTGGCAGCCATTGCGGCGGGTTTGATTATCTGGTACACAGGCTGGTTACCGATTGACCCAATATTATCGATGATTGTTGCGATGTTGTTGCTCAATTCTACGTGGGGGCTACTTAAAGAATCGGGTTGGCATTTGATGGATGGCGTGCCACACGAAATCGAATACGAGCATGTGGGCGAAGATTTGCAGAGTATCGAGGGCATCACTTCGGTGCATGATTTGCATATCTGGAATATGTCGCCCAATCAACCTGTGTTGATTGCGCACGTCACTTTAGAGTCCGATGTGCGTTGGCCAATTTTGCTTGAATCTGCACGCTTGATGTTGCGTGATAAACATAAAATCGAGCACATCACATTGCAACCCGAGTGGCAAGATGAGGCGATTGCGTATAAGCCGCTTCATACATATTAAAAATTAAACCAAAGAAATATCTCCGTCTGTTCTGTAGGTAAAAATATTGTTTGATGTCATCAAAGTTTTATAATAGAAGTTGGCATATTATTTTAAATAATATTACTTGATTCTCATCGATTATTGCTTGTGGATAATACTTTTGCGCACTTACGCCATGTGTTGTATAAATATTTTAAAGTAAATTAACATTAGTTAAAGAAAATTGAATACAACTTATATCGTAAAACATTAAAAATCGTAAAAAATATTTTTTTGAGTTATTTTCTTTATGGTATGCTGAAAGAGATTGGAGGATTTTCATAGATATGACGAGAATTAAAATAGCCGCATTGGATGACAATCCCACTCATTTGCAAATGGTGGAGCAAGCTTTGGTTGGCGATGCAATTAATTGGTCTGTGCCAGTTGAATTCAAAGGATTCTCCAGTGGTGAGGCACTGCTTCGTGAGTTGAAAGAGATGGACTATGATTGCGTGGTTTTAGATCGTGCAGTCCCTGATATGAGTGGTGATGTGATTTTGAATTGGCTACGCCAGTACCGTCCGAATCGAACGGGTGTTGTGATGTTGACCAGCAGCGATGCGCAGCGGGATGTGGTGGAATCACTGAAAGCAGGTGCCGATGAGTATTTAACCAAGCCATTTTTTCCTGCCGAGTTGTTGGTGCGCGTTAAAAAATTGGTTGAACGCATCAAAGTGCAGCAAGAAATTCAGAAAAATATACTGCACGACATTGCATCGGATGCTGTGGATAGCACTCACCATCTACACGATGCGATTTTCAATGATTTTGATTTAACGGTGAATCACTGTGAGCAATTGGTAAAATTGACAGAACGTGAATATCAACTGGCAAAGTTTTTTTTCAATAATGTGGGTTTGAATGTGTCGCGAAAAGCGATTTTGGATGCCATTTGGTTTCAAGATAATCTCGAGAGCACTCGATCTTTGACCACGCACATTCACAATATCCGAATTAAATTGGACTTAACCATAGAAAATGGTTGGATATTGCGCCCAGTGTATGGTTTTGGTTATCGTTTAGATAGACTATCTGGCGAATAATGAAGAGGTGGGGTTATGAATATCCATATACTTAAAAAATACATTTTGGTGTGTGGTTTTGGGTTGATTTTATGTGGCTCATCAATTGGGTGGGCACAGGAAAACACTGCTTGCACTGTGGATTCTTTTGCGACGGTTGAGCAAAATCAATCGATAGTAAAAAAGAAAATTCGTACTGCTTCTCAAAAGCGGTTCATCCGACGCAAACCATCTGCGTACGTAGTCCAAATGCCACGACCTGCATTAGAAACTCGTTTGATTATGAGCGAAGGTGATGTAACGTTCATAAACCAATTTGGGCAAAACAAATTACCGACGAAAAGCGATGGCAGTTCTAATTTGATGGATGGTGATCGGATTCGCACAGGTGCTCAAAGCTTCGCCACTTTACAAACCAAAAACGATACTTTTTTAACCATTGCCAGTAATACTGATTTAGTGTTGAGCAACATCAAACAATCACCCATACAACTCGAATTGTCACAGGGAAATGTCGAGAGTTTGGTCACCAAACAAAAAGCAACTGAGCGCAAGAGCAATTATCAAATCAAAACGCCTGCCGTGACCTTGAGTGTGCGCGGTACTCGTTTCAAGGTGATGCACTCGCAAAACAGTGGCAACACCAATGTGTCCGTCGAAGATGGCTTGGTTGCAGTCCAACTCAGACAAGCATGTGGTCAACCTGTTTTATTGGGTGAAGGTAAGGGCGCGGTTGCGAGCCCGACCTACATTCACGTCAAAGACATGTTGTCGGAACCTGTCGATATTGCTTTATCCCCAGTGGAAAAAAGTAAAACCTTGGAGGTTTCTGCAAAGCCTGTCTTAAATGCAGTCTTATATCGTGTGCAAGCGAGCCTTGATGAATCGGCATTGTTGGTGGTTAAAGAAGCCCATGGCACAACGCCAAAATTAGTTTTAGAAGGTTTGGACAATGGCTATTACTTTGTGCGCTTGAGTGCGATTGATGCCAATGGTGTGGAGGGCTTTTCAGACTTGCGTACCGTTTTATACCAACCACCGCCTAATTCCGACCTTTGGCTTGAAGATTTCCTCAAGCCATGAAATCGCTTTTTCGCGTTGGTAAGTTACCACTCAGAGTAGAGTGGTTGCTTATTATTCTCAGTTTGTGCGTCTGGACTTACTTTATTCAGTGGTTGCATATTTCTGAGGTTTTTGACCGCATTGCTTACGATACAGTGGTTCGTTTCAGCCCTCAACCTGCCGATGAACGCATCGTTATTATTAAAATAGATAATCAAAGTCTCAATCAATACGGTCAGTGGCCATGGGTCAGGGCACAGCATGCTCGTTTAATTGAGCGGATTAATCAGCAGCATCCCGCGGGTGTATTGTTGGATGTTTTGTTTGTTGAGCCTTCTGTGGATTCGGAAAATGATAAGGCATTGAGCCAATCACTTCGTGCAACGAAAAATGTCGTACTCCCAGCATTGTTAACGACCAAACAAAACATGTTGGATCTCGACGATGCAAAAAATATTGAGGTGTATGAGCCGATTCCCATCCTGCAGTCATCCGCGAAAGTCGGCTATTCCGCCACTCAGCCCGACTCGGACAATACCATTCGCTCTGCGCGATTGAGCGTACATCTGCCCACGCAAAGTTTTGATCTCATCAGTGCGAAATTACTGGAGACAGATATTTCAGCGGGGGATACGCGCAATCTACTCATTCCTTATACGGGGGCGATGGGGCATTATGCCAATTACAGTTATGCCCAAGTGCTCAGTGGCAGCATCCCCAAAGATTTATTTAAAGGCAAGTATGTCCTCATCGGTGCAACCGCCACAGGGATGAATGATTTGCATAAGACCCCTTACGGGCTTATGTCTGGTGTAGAGATTCACGCCAATCTATTGGATGGTTTTTTAAATCATCGCCAATGGGTCAAAGCATCACCCATAGCGCAGTATCTTGGCAGTATCGTACCCATGTGTTTGCTTATGCTGGTTTTTTTGCTCAGCAATGAGCGATTTCATTTGATGCTTCTGGTGCTGAGTATTGCTTTTTTCAACGCAGGCATTCTACTCGGCTTTCGCAGTATGCACGTATGGTTTGCGCCGACAGTGGGTGTGCTTAATTTGCTGATCGCTTACCTATTCTGGGATTGGCGTCGTCTATCTACCATTGTCAGCCACCTTCAGCAACAGCTTGCCAATATGCAAGATAAACTCCCTTCTGATGAGCCTAAATCATCGGTGTGTCGCGTACAAGATTACACCGTTGAACGCACCATACGCGAAATAGACCGTTTACAAACTCGGCTCAATGTACTGGATCAAAGCAATCGCGAGATGATTGCATTTCTCTCACACGATTTGCGCACGCCACAAGTCAGTATCCTGTCGGCCGTACATTTATTTGAACAAAAAAACACATCGTGGCAAACAGATACTGAGCGCCAAAAATTATTGGTTCAAATTAAAAGCAATGCCCAGCAGACCATCAATTTCGCACGTGACATCGTTGAACTCAGTCAAATTCGTGATAACCGAATGCAGTGTGAAGAGCACAACCTCGGTCACCTCATTTACTTTGCTTTTGAAAAAACCTACATCCAAGCACAAAGTAAACACATACAACTGACCCGTCAATTTGATGACCACTACGAAGAGTGGGCGTGGGTCTATGTCGATGGTGCATTGATTGAGCGCGCCCTCATCAACTTAATCACCAATGCCATACGTTATAGCCCTGAGCACAGTGAGATTACCATCGGGTTGACACAAAAAGATCATCGCATTTTTGTGTCGGTGACAGATCAAGGTGTGGGTATGGATGCCGCTGTTAGCGCGCAACTTTTAGCCCCATCCAACACTGACCATGCAAACAGCATCGATACAAAACCCAAGCACCATTCAACAAAACGAACGCAACCTGATGCAGCAGGAAGCATGGGTATAGGCTGGCGCATGATTCGCGCCATTATCGATAAACACAATGGTTCAATCGACATCAAAACCCAAGCGCAAATGGGTACAACCGTAATATTTGGTTTGCAAAAAATTAAGGAAACACGGAGCAACCCAATCCAATCTGCGTTCGAGATAAAAACAGTTCTGAACGCGAAGAAATGAGTGGGTCGTAGTCATTCTACGACAGCCCACTTATTTCGACAAAGTGCAGGGCTGTTTTTATCCGAACCCTATGGGCTGGGCGTTTGCGACACGATGCGCTTCGTTACAAGGTTTGCGAAGGGAATAACCATTCGCTGCACCTTGCGCCTCGCGTCTCATGCCACAAACACCCAGCGCAATTGGCATGGGTTATTCCGTGTTTCCTTAATAATAAAGCAGTTCATTTGCCACATAAATAAATCAAACTGTTGCATTAAAGCGTCGAAATCTTAACGGATTTAAGATAAATCCAATAAAAAAACATGCGTGTTTTCAATGGATATATGTTTTAATTTTGCTTCAAACTCGCTGTAACTATTTGTTTCTTTAGAAAAATAATAAACCCCTTTGTTTTTTGTTAATGAGGCACCATCAAAAAATTAATAAATATTAATTATTGTCAAATTGAGTTTAACGAGACAAATTTACCAAGGTAGAATGAAATCTCAACAGTTTGTTTTGATGATCAGAAGTAATGTTTATTTAAGGATAGATGATGAACAAAATTTACCATACAGTATGGAATGAGGTTGCGGGCACATGGGTGGCTGTATCTGAAAATGTTGCAGCACGAGGTAAAGAGGGCTCCTCTAAAAATGCAAGTGGGTTAAACTTCAGTCATTCCAGCCGCGCACAGCAATTTCAATTATCAAAAATAGTTTGGGCGATTTTAGCCAGTGTTTCAGCGATGGTTATTCCAAGCGTGGGTTTCGCTCAAGTGATTACCAACGACGGTTCAGTACCTGTGGGTTATTCAGCCACCAATAGCGGCGGATCAATCATTAGTCAATCGGGTTCTGCGGGTTATGGTTATAACGCAATATTAGGGCAAACAATCATCAACCCCAGTGACGCTGCTGCGGTAGGTTGTACGGGTTCGGTTGCTGCCTGTACCTATTCCTATGGTACGCAAGGAACGGGTGTGACCAGTACGGGTGCGCCAGTCATTAACTTGGGCACCCGCATATACAATCCATTAACATTGACAACATCAGTTGCAGATACTATTGTTGCAGGGATTGCCGCTGGGCAAATCAGTGCTACCTCAAATGATGCCATAAACGGCAGTCAATTATATGTAGTCCAACAACAGGTTTTGGCAGCGACAACCGAAGTGGTGGCAGGTACCAATGTGGCGAGTGTGGGTGTCACAACGGACGCAATCGATGGGCACACTGTCTATACTGTGAATGCGGATGGTGCAAAGGTCAGCGCGGGTTCGACAGCCGTGACGGTCACAGCAGGAACCAAAGATGCCAACAATGTGACAGATTACGCAGTGGATTTAAGTGCCGCAACTAAAGCCAGTTTGGCAAATGCGGATAAAGGTTGGAACACCACCACAGCAGCAACTGGCACAGGTACTGTCAGCGGCACGAGTGTGACCAATGTTGCGCCAGGTGCCACCGTTACAACGACGGCAGGCGACAACATCAGCATCACCCAGTCTGGCGCCGATTTGACCATTGCCACCAATCCCAATGTGACTTTCACCAACTTGACCGTCTCAGGTACCACCAATTTGCAAGGTCCTACCAATATTGCAGGTACTACCACCATCACAGGCGATACCACCTACACAGGTCCAATCACCAATGTCAACAACATTGTCAATAAATCTTATGTGGACAGTGTAGCCGCTGCAGCGACAACCGAAGTTGCGGCAGGTACCAATGTGGCGAGTGTAGGTGTCACAACGGATGCAATCGATGGGCACACTATCTATACTGTGAATGCGGATGGTGCAACCGTCTCGGCGGCGGCTTCAGGTGCGCTCACTGTCGTTAAAAGTGTTCCTGATGCAAACAACGTGACCGATTACTCAGTGGATTTGAGCCAAACGACCAAAGACAGTTTGGCAAATGCGGATAAAGGTTGGAACACCACCACAGCAGCAACTGGCACAGGTACTGTCAGTGGCACGAGTGTGACCAATGTTGCGCCAGGTGCCACCGTTACAACGACGGCAGGCGACAACATCAGCATCACCCAGTCGGGCACCGATTTGACCATTGCCACCAATCCCAATGTGACTTTCACCAACTTGACCGTCTCAGGTACCACCAATTTGCAAGGTCCTACCAATATTGCAGGTACTACCACCATCACAGGCGATACCACCTACACAGGTCCAATCACCAATGTCAACAACATTGTCAATAAATCTTATGTGGACAGTGTAGCCGCTGCAGCGACAACCGAAGTTGCGGCAGGTACCAATGTGGCGAGTGTAGGTGTCACAACGGATGCAATCGATGGGCACACTATCTATACTGTGAATGCGGATGGTGCAACCGTCTCGGCGGCGGCTTCAGGTGCGCTCACTGTCGTTAAAAGCGTTCCTGATGCAAACAACGTGACCGATTACTCAGTGGATTTGAGCCAAACGACCAAAGACAGTTTGGCAAATGCGGATAAAGGTTGGAACACCACCACAGCAGCAGCGGGCACAGGTACTGTCAGCGGCACGAGCGTGACCAATGTTGCGCCAGGTGCCACCGTTACAACGACGGCAGGCGACAACATCAGCATCACCCAGTCGGGCACCGATTTGACCATTGCCACCAATCCCAATGTGACTTTCAATAGTGTCACTACTACCAACCTGACTGCAACAGGTGACACCAATTTGAACAACCTGGATGTTACGGGGATTACCAACTTACAAGGCAACACCACCATCACAGGCAACACCACCTACACAGGTCCGATGACCAGTGGTGACAACATTGTCAATAAAACCTATGTGGACACCAGCATTACCAACACTGTGACAGGCAATCCATTGACTTTCACAGGTGATACGGGCACCAATGTTGTTAAATTGGGTGAAACGTTGAATGTGGTGGGCGGTAGTACTGGCACGTTAACGGATGGCAACATCGGCGTGGTAGCGAACGGTACAGATACATTAACGGTTAAATTGAACAAAGACCTCAATTTGGGCACAGATGGTAGTGTGACCATTGGCGGTACGGTTATCAATGGCACCAGTGTGACCACTACCAACCTAACTGCGACAGGCGACACCAATTTGAACAATTTGAATGTTACGGGTGTTACCAACTTACAAGGCGATACCACCATCACAGGCAATACCACCTACACAGGACCAATGACCAATGTCAATAACATTGTCAATAAATCCTATGTGGACAATGTGGCTGCTGCTGCGACAACGCATTACTACAGTGTCAATTCAACCAATACTGCCGCTGGTAGCAACTACAACAACGACGGAGCAACGGGTGTGGATGCTTTGGCAGCTGGTGTGGCTGCATCAGCTACTGCGAGTGGAGGTGTCGCTATTGGATCGAATACAATCGTTGCTGGCGGGAATGGTGTAGCGATTGGATCTGGTGCCTCGGCGGGGCAAAGTGTAAACGGTGCTAAAGGGAATGCAGTGGCGATTGGCAATAACGCCCAAGCGAGAAAAGTAGGGAGTGTCGCGATTGGCGAGAGTTCGGGTTTAACTGCGCAAGCCAACTTAACAGCAGCTGAAGTGCTCAATCCCAGTGCTGGGGTTATGAATGTGGCAATTGGTTCAAGAGCGGGTCGGGAAGTGTTGTCGAATGCCAACGTTGCAATTGGTCAAGAGGCTGGACAGAATATTGCGGCACTCAGTACGGGTAATGTGGCGATTGGTTTATACACGGGTCAAAATATTACCACTGGCAACGGTTTCGTGCATGGCGGAAACACCGCTCTCGGGACTGGCTCTGGGTGGAGTGTGGCGGGTGATTTGAACGTCGGTACAGGTTGGCAAGCGGGTAGGTTTGTTACCGGTGATCAAAACGTTGGCGTTGGTGCTCTCGCGGGTAAAACGGTCAAAGGAAACAATAATATTGGTATGGGTACGTTTGCTGGCTACAACGTCGAGGGCAACCGAAATGTAGCTATTGGTAATTCTGCAGGCAGTACAGCCGGAGCAACAGCAGTGATTGCAGATGATACGGTGAGCATTGGTAGTTCGGCTTTGGCTAATGCCAATAGTGCTATTGCAATTGGTACGGGTGCTGTTGCAAGTGGCTTAAACGCTATTAGCATTGGTACAGGAAACATTGTGAGTGGTGAGGGTTCTGGTGCAATCGGTGATCCGACCACAATCACAGGTGCTGGTACATACACTCTGGGTAACGACAATGGCACAATTGCTGCGAACAACAGCGGCGTGTTTGGCAATGATAATACGATCACAGGTGCATTGGAAGCCGTGCGGGTAATTGGCAATGCAAATACAGTCAGTGCCAATGGCGCGATGGTTATGGGTAACAGTGCGACGGTTAGTGCAGTGGATGGTGTGGCATTGGGCAGCAACACCAGTGTGACCCAAGTTGGTGGCGTGGCATTGGGTCAAGGCTCAACGGCAGATACTGCATCAGGTATTTTGGGTTATGTACCCACAGGAGCCGATGCAACAGCGATTTATGCTACGGTTGCAACTCGTTCTGCGGTGGATGTAGGCAGTCGTCAAATCACCAGCGTTGCCGCAGGTACAGCAGATGATGATGCGGTCAATGTGAGTCAGTTGAAGGCAGTGGCGAACATGGCAGTCAATCCCTTGACTTTCGCGGGTGATACAGGCACCAATGTTGCTCGTAAATTGGGTGAAACGTTGAATGTGGTGGGCGGTAGTACTGGCACGTTAACGGATGGCAACATCGGTGTGGTCGCGGATGGTACAGATACATTAACGGTTAAATTGAACAAAGACCTCAATTTGGGCACAGATGGTAGTGTGACCATTGGCGATACGGTTATCAATGGTACCAGCGTGACCACTACGGATGTGTTTGCCACCAATCTGACGGCGACAGGCGACACCAATTTAAACAACTTGACTGCAACAGGTGACACCAATTTGAACAACCTGACTGTTACGGGGATTACCAATTTACAAGGCGATACCACCATCACAGGCAACACCACCTACACAGGTCCGATGACAGGTGATACCAACATTGTCAACAAAACTTATGTGGACACCAGTATCGTCAATGCTATAGCAAGCAGCCCATTAACTTTCGGTGGTGACTCGGGCACTGATGTTGTGCGTCAACTGGGTGAAACGTTGAATGTGATTGGTGGTGTGATTGATCCAGCACAGTTGGTTGATGGCAATATTGGTGTGGTAGCGGACGGTACAGATACATTAACGGTTAAATTGAACAAAGACCTCAATTTGGGCACAGATGGTAGTGTGACCATTGGCGGTACGGTTATCAATGGCACCAGTGTGACCACTACCGATGTGTTTACCACCAACCTGACTGCGACAGGTAACACCAATTTGAACAACCTGAATGTTACGGGGATTACCAATTTACAGGGTGACACCACCATAGCGGGCAACACCACCATCACAGGCAATACCACCTACACAGGTCCGATGACAGGTGATACCAATATTGTCAATAAATCTTATGTGGACACCAGCATCACCAACACTGTGACAGGCAATCCATTGACTTTCACAGGTGATACAGGCACCAATGTTGTTCGTAAATTGGGTGAAACGTTGAATGTGGTGGGCGGTAGTACCGGCACGTTAACGGATGGCAACATCGGTGTGGTAGCAAATGGCACGGATACGTTGACTGTAAAATTGTCTGCAGATTTAACGGGGTTGAACAGCGTATCTATCGTAGGTGGTCCAACCATCAACGCCAGTGGTATTGATATGGCGGGCAAAACAATCACCAACTTGGCGGCAGGTTCCGTGAGTGCGACCAGTACAGACGCAATCAATGGTAATCAGTTATATGCCTTGGGTTCAGGTGTGCAAAACATCATTGGTGGTACGACCACTTATGACCCAACCACTGGAACCTACACGAATACCAATATTGGTGGTACAGGACAGAGCACGATTGATGCAGCCATCGCTTCTGTAAGTACGGCGGCAACACAAGCAAAAAGCACCGTATCGGCAGGTAATAACATTGTTGTGAACTCATCTCTTAACTCAGATGGCAGTACCAATTATACGGTGGCAACATCGGACAATGTGAATTTTACCAATGTGAACACCACCAACTTAACCGTCACAGGCGAAACCAAACTGGGTGACAATTTCACAGTCAATAATGATGGCTCTGTAATCTACACGGGTCCAGTCACCAATGACAACAGTATTGTCAACAAAACTTATGTGGACAATAGTATCAGCACCATAACTGGAACAGTAAATAGCGGTCTAAATTTCAGTGCCGACAGTGGTGCTGTGGTGAATCGTAAGTTGGGTGATACTGTGGCAATCACGGGTGATGGCAATATCACTACTACGACTACAGAAAATGGTGTTCAAATTGGGCTTTCTAATAACCTCGATTTCAATAATGTGACTGTGAACCAAAACCTCTCAGTGGCTGAAGGCGCAACTGTGAATATGGGTGGTAATGTCATCCAGAATGTGGGTGCAGGTGTGGCGGACACCGATGCGGTGAATGTGGGTCAACTCAAAAACATTGCCAATCATGTTGGTAAGATTGAGGACAAACTCTCAGGCGGTATTGCTGCCTCTGCCGCATTGGCGGTGGTGACCCCAGTTGAACCAGGCACTTATCACTTGAGTGGTGGTGCGGCTTACTACAACGGTGGTTACGGGGTTGGCTTTAACTTGTTGAAACGTTCAGACAGTGGTCGTACCACCATGCATGCGGGTGTGGGTTGGGGCTCTGGCGGCGGTGGCGCATTGGTGCGCGTCGGTGCAGGCTTCTCGTTTGGCGGTAATTGATACAACCAATGCAATGGATGCACACGACCTGTGTTCACGGGTCGTGTGCGACACATGAACGTATTTTGAATTAAAGGATTAATGATGAATGTATACTCAAAGTGGGGTATGGTACTTGCATTGGTGGGGGTAACTTGCTCGATGCAGGTCTCGGCGCAGGCGATTTCGTTTGACAGTTCGGATACCCAAGATGTGGTGTTTCCAGATATGGATCGTGCGTGGTTAAAATCGGGTGCAATTATGGATCCGATGCATGTGCGCAGCATGGGTTTGGGCTTGACCAAAAATCAAGTGCGCTCAATTATCCAATACCCGCACTTCTCTGAAGGCTTGTTTGGTCCGAAACAATGGGACTATATTTTTAACTTTAAAAAGCCTGATGGCACGTATTTGACCTGCCAATATCAAGTGCATTTTGATGAGCACAATAAAACCAAAGGTACTTATTGGAATAGCAATGAGTGCGCTCAATTTGTGAACCCTGCACAAAAACAGCCAATGCATACGATTTCGTTGGGTGCGGATGGTTTGTTTACTTTTGGTAAATCATCCTTAAATAATTTGCTACCAGAGGGGCGCATGAAGTTGGAACGTTTGAGCCAACAAATTCGTGAAGGTTATAATTTGGAATCAATTACCGTGACGGGTCATACTGACCGCATCGGCTCTGCTGCTTCAAACTTGATGTTGTCTCAAGCGCGTGCCAATACAGTCAAAGCCTACTTAGTTTCCCAAGGTGTGCCTGCCCGATTGATTACAGCAACAGGTGTCGGCTCTACACATCCATTGGTTACTTGTAGTGGACCTAAATCTGTCTCGGTGATTGCTTGTTTGCAACAAAATCGTCGTGTCGAGATTTCGATCAATGGTTCGGTGAAACAGTAAGTGTTTTGCTCAAACGCATGGCTTTTGTGGTGTGTGTTTGAGCAATCAAACCTCTTTAAAAATCCAACCAACGCATAAATCCATGCGTTGGTTTTTTTTATTCTTCGCCTAAAAACCCACCACTTTGATGCGCCCACAGTCGCGCGTACAAACCGTTTTTATCCAATAACTCGGCATGTGTGCCTTGCTCAATGATGTGTCCCTCATCCAATACAATCAGTCTATCCATTGCAGCAATGGTTGATAAGCGGTGGGCGATGGCAATCACGGTTTTACCTTGCATCAATTCGTACAGGCTCTCTTGAATCACGCTTTCTACTTCCGAATCCAACGCGCTGGTCGCTTCATCTAATAGCAAAATCGGCGCGTCTTTAAGCATCACGCGGGCAATCGCGATGCGCTGGCGTTGTCCACCTGAGAGTTTGACCCCGCGCTCGCCGACATGTGCATTGTAGCCCGTGCGCCCTTTCGCATCCGAGAGCGTGCTGATGAACTCATGCGCTTGGGCGCGTTGTGCGGCTTGTATCATTTGCGCTTCATCGGCATCGGGTTTACCGTAGGTGATGTTCTCACGCACCGAGCGGTGCAGTAGCGAAGTGTCTTGCGTCACCATGCCGATTTTTGCGCGCAGGGAGTTTTGTGTCACCGCGCGGATGTCTTGCCCATCAATCAAAATTTGCCCACTGTTTAAATCATAAAAACGCAACAGCAGATTAACGATGGTGGATTTGCCCGCACCTGAGCGACCGACCAAGCCGATTTTTTCGCCTGCGTGAATGGTCAGATTGAGGTGTTCGAGCAAAGGTTTCTCAGGTGTATAATGAAACACCACATCGTTAAATGTGATTTCGCCTTGAGTGATGTTTAAATCAGGCGCATTGGGCACATCCAATACCGTGTGGGGCTTGGATAAAGTGTTCATACCATCTTGTACCGTGCCGATATTTTCAAACAATTGCGCGGTTTCCCACATAATCCAGTGCGATAAACCATTTAAACGCAAAGTCATCGCCGTCGCTGCCGCAAGCGCGCCCACGCCAATTTCACCTTGTTGCCACAGCCACAGCCCCAATGCTGCTGTACTACCAATTAACAGCATATTGATGGCATGATTGGTGGTTTCTAACTGTGTGACCAAACGCATCTGCGCGTGTACCGTACCCATGAATTCACGCATAGCAGAGCGTGCGTAGTCCGACTCACGCCGCCCGTGCGAGAATAATTTCACCGTGGCAATATTGCTGTACGCATCGGTGACGCGCCCCGACATCAGCGAGCGTGCATCGGCTTGACGTTCGGCAGTGGTGCGCAGGCGCGGGACAAAAAATTTCATTGCACCGATGAATAGAGCCATCCAAGCAATAAATGGCAACACCAGCCAGCCATCAAAGCCGATTAGAATTGCCCCCATGGTGAGGAAATACACCAACACATACACCAACATATCGGCGAAGATGTGTACCGTATCGCGTACTGCCAGCGCGGTTTGCATGACTTTTGCAGAGACGCGTCCCGCGAATTCATCCTGATAAAAGCCCAAACTTTGATTGAGCATCAAACGGTGAAAATTCCAACGCAGACGCATGGGAAAATTCCCCTGCAAAGTTTGAAACTTCACTGCCGAAGAAAAAAACACCCACAGCGGACTGATGGCAACCGCCGCGAGCATCAGCACAATTGCGCTGCGTTTCTCCGCCCACAATTGCGCAGGGGATAAATGCGTCAGCCAATCAACCAGTTGTCCCATCATTTGGAATAAATAGGCTTCAAACGCGCCGATGCCTGCGGTTAAAAACATCAATAAAAAAATCCATCCGCGCAAACCTTGTGTGCAGGATAGGATAAATGGCAACAGCCCCGCCTGTGGTGGTGTGGGGTCGGTGTCGGGATAGGGATTGATACGGGATTCGAACCAGTGAAACAGTGCGTTCATGTGCTTTAATATTATTGTTTATTTGGTAGGATGCGATTTTACCCTGAATTGAGGTGGTGTGTTTGAATGGTCATTGCGAGCGCAGCGCGGCAATCCACAATACGCCAAATCAATACAACGTTAGCCGATGGATTGCTACGCGCGCTCGCAATGACGAACCAATGGTGGGCAAAATATTCTATTTTATTCTTTTGTCTTGCCCGTGCCACGGGTTCAAACTCAAACCTTCAACTGCGCAAAAGCCCTTTCCGCCGCTACCACGGTTTTCATCATGTCTTCTTCGGTGTGTGCCGCCGACACAAACCCTGCTTCAAACGCTGAGGGCGCGAGGTACACGCCTTCATCGAGCATGGCGTGGAAAAAGGTTGGGAATAAATCTGTGCGCGATGCCATCATGTCGGCAAACGATTTCGGTGGGATTTCGGCAAAAAACAAGCCAAACATCCCGCCTTCGCAGTCGGTGGAGAAGGGTACGCCTGCGACTTTGGCGGCGTATTCCAATCCGTTCATCAGTTGGCGCGTGCGCTCATACAATTTTTCATAAAACAATGGTTCAGAAATGATTTCCAACGTGGTCATGCCTGCGGCGACCGCGACGGGATTGCCCGACAGCGTACCTGCCTGATACACACCACCGAGTGGAGCCATGTGCGCCATGATGTCGCGTCGTCCGCCAAACGCCGCCACAGGCATCCCACCGCCGATGACCTTGCCCAGCGTGGTGATGTCGGCTTGAACGCCATACACGCCTTGTGCGCAGTGCAGTCCCACACGAAAGCCCGTCATCACCTCATCAATGATTAATACAGTACCGTGCTTTGTGCAGAGTTCGCGTAGGGTGTGCATGAATTCTTGCGATGCGCGCACGAAGTTCATATTGCCCGCAATCGGCTCCAGAATCACGCAGGCGAGTTGGTCGCCTTTTTCTTTGAACAGGGTTTGCAGTGCATCCACATCGTTGTACGGCAAAACCAAAGTATCTTTAGACACCGCTTGCGGCACGCCTGCCGATGAGGGGTTGCCAAAGGTGAGCAAGCCCGAACCTGCTTTAACCAACAAACTGTCAGAGTGCCCGTGGTAACAACCTTCAAATTTGACGAGCAAATCTCGCCCCGTAAAACCACGGGCAAGGCGAATCGCGCTCATGGTGGCTTCAGTGCCTGATGAGACGAGACGCACCTGTTCGAGTTGGGGCAACATGGCACAGAGTTTTTCGGCGATTTCAACTTCAGCACGGGTCGGTGCACCGTAACCCAAGCCTTTGGTCGCGGCTTCTTGTACGGATTTGACCACGCGTGGATGTGCGTGACCGACAATAATCGGTCCCCACGAACCGATGTAGTCGATGTATTTTGTGTCGTTTTCATCCCAGAAATACGCGCCTTTGGCGTGTTTGATAAAGCGCGGTGTGCCGCCAACGGAGCGGAATGCGCGCACAGGTGAATTCACACCGCCTGGGGTGGTGATTTGGGCGCGGTCAAATAGGGATTGATTTTGGTCGGTCATAATGATGTGTTATCGAAATGTGGTTGAAAATTATTGTAAGGTATTGGATGAAGGCGCAGGGCGTTTGTTCGGTGTTTGCTCGGCTTCTTCGGATTCGTTTTCGGTTTGGCGCGTCCAGTAAAAACGGTCAGGAATTTTTTTGCCCATGCCCATGCTGATGCCAAAGCGCAGGGTTTGCCACGTGTATTCAAGTGCTTCACCGATGGCTTGCGGCGTGGGTTGCCCGTGGGCAATCAGTGCGCTAATCGCCGCCGAGAGTGTGCTGTTCGCACCCAAAAATGCGTCTTTCAGGCGTGGTGTGGTGTCGGTGCGCAGCAATCCATCGGATGAAAACAGTTGGTGTACGACTTGGCTGTCGGGCGATCGGGCATCGGTGGCGAAAATGTATTCGCAACCCGTTGAGAGCAGGGCTTGTGCGTGCGCATTGGCGAGTAATTGTGGGTGCTCTTGTTCAATCGATGAAAAATCGTGTTTGACCTCAGCGAGTTGGCGCAATAAATGCCGTTGTGCAATCAATAAATTGGCATTGGGCAATAATAAATCATGCGTCGCAGCGATGATGTCCTCTGAACTATTGGATTCATCATCATCCGCAACCAAAATCGACGGCGCGAGTATCACGGGTACATCGGGGTAATCTGCCATGATTTCGGCAATCACGCGCACAATTTGAATATCGGGCAGGACACCAATTTTAATCGAGTTGACCACCGAATCCTCAAGCAAGGTGCGCGCTTGATCGTCAATCCAATCTGCGTCTAAAGGTACGACCGATTCCAAGCGCGAAAAATCCCCCGCCAGTAGCGCGGTGGCAACCGTAAACGCACAGGTTTCTAAACTCGCACAAGTCAGAGCGTCAGCGGCGATGCCTGCGCCACCTGTCGGGTCGTGTGCATTAAAACTCAAAACGATGGGGTATGTCATGGCAAACCTTGCTAAAATAGAGTGGCGTAGAGGTATTTCCTACAGTGTCCATATTGTACCGCGCTACTCGGGCATATGGTATCCGTCAATAGATTATTTTGAGGACGAAAATGAAAACTTGGATGTGTGTGGTGTGTGGTTTGATTTACGATGAAGAACAAGGTTGGCCCGAAGAAGGCATTGCCCCAGGAACCCGTTGGGAAGACGTGCCGTCGGACTGGGCTTGCCCTGAATGCGGTGCGAGCAAAGGCGATTTTGAAATGGTGGTGTTTTAATCTCCACCATGAATGAATATCGTGCGCCAGTGATTGAAGACTTGAGCCTGTTGTGTCCGAAATGCGGGCAGGGTAACCGTTGCGTGGTTGCTCAAGGTGGACGCATAGACGATTGTTGGTGCACGCAGGTGACGATGGATGCGCAAGTATTGCATGGTATCGAGGATGACCAATGGTGCCTGTGTGCGGCATGTGCGTCGTGCGCAACATCATCTGAATCAAATTCTGCCGATTCAGAGCGCTGACCCTATATTTTTGCAGGGGTTTGCTTTTACAAGTTTATAGCAGAGCGCGCGTTTTTATGCGCTCTATACATACAGAGCGATGGGGCAGTGAGGCTTTAATGAGCCATACCCATGTAATCTCAGAAGTTTTTTCCGATAGCCAACCTCAATCGTCTGTGACCTAATTTCTATCTAACCTTCTGAAAATACTAAACCCCCGCAAAATGCAGGGGTTTATCAGTGATTCAACACCGCAAAAGATGCGGTGTTTTTCAGTACATCAGCGTCGTAATGATTAAGAAACGATGCTCACAGTACGACGTTTTTGCGCGCCTTTGACTGCAAATTGTACTTTACCTTCGACTTTAGCAAACAAAGTGTGGTCCTTACCCATGCCCACGCCTTCGCCTGGGTGGAATTCAGTACCGCGTTGGCGAATGATGATGTTGCCTGGGACGATGTGTTCGCCACCGTAGATTTTCACGCCCAATCGTTTCGATTCTGATTCGCGACCATTTCGCGTAGAGCCGCCGCCTTTTTTATGTGCCATGATGTCACCTTTCGAAATTCAATCAATTTTACTTGGCTATGATTACTCAGCCTTACCCGCGTTCAACTCGTCTTGCAACGCTTTGAGTTCGTCCATTTTGCCATCACGTGCCAAAGCAGATTGTTGCGCCCAAGTATCTGGCTTGTGCATTGCAAAGCGTGAACCTGCTGCGTGCAAAATTTCAGTCATGCGTTCAACTGAAGTGTCTGCCAATTGCGCAAATGTCGTGATGCCTTCTGCGATAAATAATTCAGCAATCTTAGGACCAATGCCTTCGATAATCGTCAAATCGTCACCCGTTTTTTTGGTTTTGGCTGCTTTTTTCGCTGGCGCGGCAACGGCTGCGCTGGCTTTGGCAGATTGAGTGCCGTGAGCGATATCAGAAATCAAGATTTCTGTGTAATTTTGGCGGTGACCTTGGCGTTTTTGGTAGTGTTTACGACGGCGCATTTTGAAAATGCGAACTTTGTCGTGACGACCTTGTGATAACACTTCAGCGATAACAGACGCACCAGACACCAACGGTGTACCCACAACCAAGCCTTCGCCAGAACCCACAGCCAAAACTTCATCCAAGGTAATTTGTTGTCCAATGTCAGCAGCGATCTGTTCTATTTTCAATTTTTGACCAGCGACAACACGGTACTGTTTGCCACCAGTTTTTATGACTGCGTACATTTTAAATCCTTAAAAAATTCATTTCCTTTGCGCACCATTACGCAAAGAAGCGAAATTATACTCAAGTTTTTAAACAAAAGCAATCAAAATCAATGCCTTGCATGAATCTGTGGTTTTATATCAACCCAACATCTCCTGCGCATGCTCACGCGTGGCCTCGGTAATCGTCACTCCACCGAGCATGCGCGCGATTTCATCGACGCGCTCAGGCTTATCCAATACTTCAATGGTCGAATAGGTCGCACCATCGACGGTGGCTTTGCTCACACGCCAATGATGGATGCCCTGCGCCGCAACCTGCGCCAAATGGGTGACGCACAGCACTTGGCGGTTTTGACCGATTGTTGCCAATAATTTACCGACCACTTCAGCCACCGCGCCACCGATACCCGAATCCACTTCATCAAATATCAATGTTGGCACGGGATTGGCGGCACTGGTAATGACCGACAACGCAAGGCTGATGCGCGCCAACTCGCCACCCGAAGCGACTTTGTGCAAGGCTTGTGGCGGTACGCCCGCATGTCCTGCCACTTTGAACTCAAGCGCATCCACACCGTTTTGCGACGGCGCGCTCTCGGTAATCGCAATCTCGAATTGCCCACCCGTCATGTTGAGGGTTTGCATACTGGCAGTGACTTGGCTCGCCAATTTTTTCGCGGCGGCTTTACGGGCTTTGCTCAATGCTTGCGCAGATTGGGTAAACGCGCTCAATGCCTGCGCTTCTTGAGCCTTCAAGGCATCTATGTCCATGCCGTGTTGCAATTGTTCCCATTCGTTTTGCAAACTGACCCAATGTGCGTGCAGTTCTTCGGGTTCCACGCGCAATTTACGCGCCTGCTCGTGCCACAGGCTGACGCGCGAGTCGATTTCCGCCCAACGCCCTTCGTCCAAATCGGCGCGTGAGGCGTAGCCATTCAGAGTATGCCCTGCTTCTTGGATATTAATCAGCGCGGAGTCGAGCAGTTCAACCGCCTCATTCAAACGTTCGTCAAAACGTGCCAAGTTCGATAGATTGGAAATCTTTGCGCGCAGACCATCGGCGAGCGATTCGTCACCCTGCGTGAGTGCTTCTGCCGCTTGCGCTGTGCCTTGCAGCAAGGTCGTGGCGTGTGACAATCGATTGTGTTCATGCGATAAATTTGTCCACTCACTGGGCTGCGGCGCAAGTTCGTTCAACCCAGCCAACTGCCACTGCACAGCATCCATGCGCTCGCCAATTTGTGCCATATCAGTTTCGGCTTTGACGCGCGCCGCCTGCACGCGTTGCCACGCAGCAAATGCCACACGGGTTGTTTCGCGCAATTCGTGCAACTGCGCATGGTGGTCCAAAAGGTCTCGTTGCGCAGCAGGCTTGAGCAACAATTGATGCGCGTGCTGTCCGTGAATGTGGACGAGTTGTTCTGCCAATTCGCGCAACTGCGCGAGTGTCACCGTGATGCCGTTGATAAACGCGCGGCTTTTGCCTTGCTTGTCAATCGTGCGACGAATGAGCAAGGTCTCATCTTCACCGACCAGATCCTGCGCCAACAGCCACGATTGCACTTCATCGGACAGCGAAAACTCACCTGAAATATCGGCTTTATCACCGTTTTGCCCCACCAATAAGGCATCCGAACGTTCACCGAGTAGCAAGCCAATCGCATCCAACAATATCGATTTGCCCGCACCCGTTTCCCCTGTGAGCACGGTGAAGCCTGCCTCAATGTCCAAATCAAGGGCTTTGACAATCACAAAATTTCTAAGAGACAGGCGTTGGAGCATGGTGGCGTTTTAAGTAATGCAGAAGTGATTCGAAATTGATTCAGGTTAAAGGGGACGAGATGGATTGAGTTGCCAATTGAGTTTTTGGCGCAGCGTGGCGAAATAGTTGTACGACAAAGGATGCCAAAAAATCGAAGAAAACGGTGCCAATGCGATGCGTAATTGGTCGCCTTGGCGCGCGTACGAAAACACTTGTGAATCACAGTGCACCGCGGCTTCGCGCTTACCCGCAATACCAATCTCAATCGTGCAGGTGTTCGGCAAAACAATCGGGCGATTGGACAAAGACTGCGGCGCAACAGGCACGAGGGTAATCCCTGCCAACTGCGGATGTAAAATCGGCCCACCCGCCGCCAGCGAGTACGCAGTGGAACCCGTGGTCGTGGCAATAATCAAGGAGTCGGCACGCTGGCGGTACATAAATTGCTCGTTCACGCGTACATTCAAATCCAACATCCCCTCAACACTGCGGCGTGCAACCACCACATCGTTGAGTGCCAAACCTTCAAACACCACTTCGCCCTCGCGCACCACCTGCGCGATAAACAAATCTCGTGTTTCAACCGCATAGTGTTTATCCACCAAGATTTCTCGCAAAGCACTCTCTACATCCGCCAATGCGATGTCGGTGATAAACCCCAAGTGTCCCTGATTCACCCCAATAATCGGCAAACCATAGGGCGCAACCTGACGCGCATTGCCGAGCATCGTGCCGTCACCACCGACCGAAATCATCACATCGGCCGCTTGACCGATGTCCTTGATGCTGGCGCGGGGATAATTTGACAGTTGAAAATGCGTGTGGGTTTCTTCCTCAATGATGACCGCCTTGCCCAAATCCACCACCGCATGGATGACGCGTTTAAGCGCATCCAGCGAACTATCGGATTGTGTGCGCCCAACAATGGCGACCGTGCGCACATCGGTGGGATTTTGCTTAGTGAGTGGGGTGGGCTTATTCATGCCCGCATTGTAAATGAATGTGTGCGCGGATGCCAGTTGTACCACAAGTCTTTTCCACTCACCTGTGCGAACCACCCAAAGCCCGTGCTGTGGGTTACAATACAACATATTCAATCAAACCATATCACCACACTGCACCACCATGAATTTAGACGAACGCGCCAGTATTCTGTTGACCACGTTGGTTCACCAATACATCGCCCAAGGCACGCCCGTGGGCTCGCAAGCGTTGATGGCGAATTCAGGGCTGTCGATTTCATCAGCGACTGTGCGCAACGTGATGGCAGAATTGGAACAATTGGGCTTGATAGCCAGTCCGCATACTTCAGCAGGGCGTATTCCCACGCCTGCGGGTTATCGTTTTTTTGTCGATGCGATGATGACCGCAAACGCCTTTACAACCAACGATGAGGCGGATTTGTCGGCACATGATTTGTCGGGGTTCTCTGCCGATACACCAACGCGTATGGCGAATCAAGCCGCACACACTTTATCTCAACTGTCTCATTTTGCAGGCATTATCGCCACACCGAAACGCTCGCAAGTCTTTGGACAGATTGATTTTCTGCAACTCTCACCGATGCGTGTGTTGGTGGTGATGGTCACGCCCGAGGGCGATGTGCAAAATCGTTTGTTGCAATTGGAACAAGCCTACACTCCGAGCCAACTCACGCAAGCAGCCAATTACCTCAACAGTCATTTTGCGGGTAAAACCTTTGAGCACATCCGTGCGCAGTTGGCAAACGAATTGGCGCATTTACAAAACGATGTCAATGTCTTGATGCAACACGCCGTGGCGCGCACATCCGAATCAAGCATGGATGAGGACGCGCTGATTGTCAAAGGTGAGCGGCATTTGCTCAATGTCTCTGAATTTGCCAACAACATGCAACGCCTGCGTCAAACCTTTGATTTATTTGACGAAAAAACACGCTTGCTCCAACTGTTGGAACACACCCGCACTGCGGGCGGCATCCAAGTATTTATCGGTGGCGAATCGGAGGTATTGCCGTATGATGGCGTATCGCTGATTTGCGCCCCCTACACAGTGAACAATGAAATTATCGGCACACTCGGGGTGATTGGTCCTTCGCGCATGGCGTATGAAAAAGTCATTCCGATGGTCGATGTCACCGCCAAACTCCTCTCACGCGCCATGCAGAATTTTTCTTAAATGAACCCTCAAAAAAACGCTGTCCTCCTCATCAACCTTGGCTCGCCCGATGCGCCAACTGCGTCCGCGATTGCGCGTTATCTCGGCGAATTTCTCAGTGACCGCCACGTGGTGGATATTCCCAAGCTGCTCTGGCAGCCGATTTTACGTGGCATCATTTTGCGCGTCCGCCCTGCAAAACTCGTGCCTTTGTATGAGATGATTTGGGACAAGACCGCCGCGCCCGAAAACGGCGCACCGCTCAAAGCCATCACCTGTGCGCAAGCTCAAGCATTGAGCGCGCGCTTGGCTGAATCGAATATTTCCGTTTATTGGGCGATGCGTTACCAAAACCCATCCATCGCCTCAGTGCTCAAACGCATGGCGAATGACGGCGTGACCGACATCACGGTTTTGCCCTTGTATCCGCAATACTCGCTCACCACCACCGAAACCGCGCTGGACGCGATTGCCAACGCGCTGTACGACATGCACAAAGCACGCAAACTGCGCAATAATCAATCGCTGTTCAATATCAGCACCATCCACGACTACCACGTTCACCCTGCGTATATTGCGGCACTCGCGCAATCCATACAAACGCATTGGCAGGCACACGGTCGCCCCGATTTTGCGGTGGGGGATAAATTGTTGCTGAGTTTTCATGGCTTGCCTGAACGCAATATCAAAAGAGGCGATCCGTATCAAAGCCAATGCGAAACCACCCATCGTTTGCTCGCGCAAGCCTTGGGACTGAACACCGAGCAAGTGCTCATCGGCTACCAATCGCGCTTTGGCAAACAGAAGTGGATAGAGCCTTACACCCAAGCGACATTGGAGCAACTGGCGAAAGCAGGCACGAAACGCGTGGATGTGATGTGCCCTGGTTTTGCAGCAGATTGTTTGGAAACACTGGAAGAAATTGCCCATCAACTCAAAGCCGTGTTCCTTGAATCAGGTGGAAAAGATTACCACTACATTGCGTGTTTGAATACCCAACCCGCGCACATTGAGATGATGGCGCAGTTGGTGGCCGAGCCACGTAACCATGCTTGATTGGGTCAATCATGTTCCCCACCACTGTCATCAAACTCATCCCATTCATCGAAGCCATCGGCATCATTGCCTTTTGCGTGTCTGGATTCATTCGCGCGCAGCAACACAAATTTGACCCGATTGGTGTGTTCATCATTGGTTTTGTCACCGCATTTGGCGGCGGGACTTTGCGCGACATCATGCTTGATCGCCGCCCATTTTTTTGGGTTGAGCATGAGGCATACATCATCGCACTGTTTGTATTTTCATTGATTGCAGGCAAAACCTTGCACTTTATGCGCCGCGTATTTTCACTCAAATCGATGTTGGTGGCGGACGCGCTCGGTTTGAGTTTATTCACCATCACCAGCACTGCAGTCGCACTGGACGCGGGGATGCCGTATTTTGTCGCCTCGATGTATGGTGTGATGGGTGCAACCTTCGGTGGTGTCATCCGCGATGTGCTGTGTAATGAAAAGCCGTTGTTGTTGATTGATTCAGAGCCGTACGCCACCTGCGCATTTGCAGGGGCTTGGCTGTATTTGATATTGATGTACTTGAACGTGCAAGCGATTTTGAGCTTGGCCTTGGGTAGCGCTTTGGTGTTTGTGCTGCGCATGGCGAGCATCAAACTCAAATGGCGCGTGCCCAGTGGGTTTTAAAAAAGCATGGATTGACGTTCCATGCTTTTTTACATATAAATTATTGAATCACGCACTCGTCCAGCATAGGCGTTCCAGCAACTTCGCTATTTCCCTTACACAGCAATTTTATTTGCTGTCCCTTTTTCAAATCTTTGGCTTTTGCTTGATCCGATTCAGCCAAATCAGCCTGTGGGTTACTCATCCCAAAGTCAAGACCCGATGCCAAAATCAATACGGGCTTATCACCCAAACTGGCATCAATGCTATCAATTTTCGCGCTCACCAAGAGGTCTTTTCCCTTGAATTTGTCGTTTGCTGCGATTTCGTTATCCTTGTAAGCCTTTACCAATTCATTTGCTGTTACAGCTATTGGGTTGGCTTTTGGAGCAGATTGTTGTGAAATAGATGATGCGGTTTGAGCATTTGTAACTGACTTATTATTGTCCCCTCCAAAAATAGCACCTAAAATGATCAAACCAAAAAATACACCTACCATCCAAAATAATACCTTTTTCATAAACACTCCTTTAATATAAAATTTTAAACCTTGTTACTGTAATAATTATACTATTTATTTTAATAATAAATATACATTTAATATTCCAAAACAATCCATTATTTGATGATGGATACATTGAGTCAGCGTTTGGGATATAGGATAAAAAAATTGCGACAAATCAATACTGATTTGTCGCAATATGCTTTTGCAGAAGCGTGTGGCTTTACTCGTCCCTATATGAATCGAATAGAGAAAGGTTTAGCAAATCCTTCTCTGCACGTATTGGGAACAATCGCTACTGCACTAAATGTCAAAATAGAAGATTTATTCAAAGACTTATAGTCATTTCTGCACCTCACTCGCATGATTGCGCGTGTATTTGGGCAATTCAATCACGAGGTCTTTTTCAGCGACAATCGCTTGACACGACAGGCGCGACTGCGAAGTCAAACCCCAAGCCATGTCCAATAAATCTTCTTCTTGGTCGCCAATCTCATTGAGCGAATTCAGGCCCTGCCGCACAATCACGTGGCAGGTGGTGCATGCGCACACTTTCTCGCAAGCGTGTTCAATCTCCACACCGTTTTGCAACAGATTATCGCAAATCGACATGCCTGTTTGCGCGGTGAACTCCTTGCCTGCGGGGCAAATATCGTCATGGGGTAATACGGTGATTTTGGTCATTTTGTTTTCAACCTTTGGTTTATTGCGTATTACGAAACTATCGTAAAAAATGATGGTCATTGCGGGGCAGAACCGATGGGTTCGAATAACCCACAATCTCCTACAAGCAGATGCCGTGTCAAGCACGGCATGACACCTTGAGCTTCATCACAACGAATCAATCGACTGTCCAGCCAAAGCCTTGCCGATTGCTTTATTCATACGGCGTGCCGCAAAGTCTTCGGAAGCATTCGCCAATGCGTCAAACTCGGTGCGTAAATCAGCGATGGGCATGTCCTCATCCTGTGCCACCAGCGCAAGCACTGTGTCCATGCGCTGCTGTAAAGCCACGCGCTCGCCCTCATCAAGCAATTCGCCGTCCTCAAAAAACGCAGAGTTTAAAGCCTCAACCATACGTTGCGCCTCAACCACGACCTCACGCCACGCGCGCGCGCGCATATCCGCGCCCGCATGGGCATTGCCCTCAACTAGCATCTGCGCAATTTGCTCATCGGTCAAGCCATACGAAGGTTTGACCGTGATTTCCGCCATCACACCGCTCATCATTTCACGCGCCGATACGGTGAGCAAACCATCGGCATCGACCTGATAGGTCACGCGCACCCGCGCCGCACCTGCGACCATCGGCGGGATGCCGCGCAATTCAAACTTCGCCAATGAGCGACATTCGCTGACCAATTCGCGCTCGCCTTGCACCACGTGAATCGCCATCGCGGTTTGCCCGTCTTTGAAGGTTGTGAATTCTTGCGCACGCGCCACGGGCAGCGTGCTGTTGCGTGGAATCAGTTTTTCGGTCAAACCGCCCATGGTTTCCACGCCCAACGAGAGCGGAATCACATCCAGCAGCAGCCAGTCATCGTCCGCTGTGCGATTGCCTGCCAACAAATTCGCCTGCATCGCCGCGCCGAGCGCGACCACTTGATCGGGGTCTAAGTCGTTGAGCACAGGGCAAGACACATGCGCTGCGACCGCACGCTGTACATTCAACATCCGCGTTGCACCACCGACCATCACCACGCCCTGTAAATCACTACTCGCTAATTTCGCCTGCGCCAATGCGTCATCCAAAACCCGCAAGGTTTTGTCCACCAAGTGTTTGCTCATCTCGAAAAATTGTGCTTGGCTGAGCATCAAATTCACCATGTGCCCATCGGACAAACTCGCGCGAATTGAGGTCACGCCCTTGGTGGTCAATGCTTCTTTCGCACTGCGCGCTTTGGATTGCAGTAACTTCACATCCTGCGCCGATAAATCCGCAGTGAGCGCGGTCAAATGCGCTTGCTCCAAAATCCAACAATACACCCGATGGTCAAAATCATCGCCACCCAAGGCGGTGTCGCCGTGGGTTGCCAACACTTCAAACACGCCCTTGGTGAGTTTCAAAATTGATACATCAAACGTACCACCCCCCAAATCATAGACTGCGAAAATACCCTCTTTATTTTTGCTCGGGTCGTCCAAACCATAGGCAATCGCGGCGGCAGTTGGCTCATTGAGTAGGCGCAACACATTCAATCCCGCGATGTGCGCCGCGTCCTTGGTCGCTTGGCGTTGCGCGTCGTCAAAATACGCAGGAACGGTAATCACCGCACCTGTAATTTCATCACCGAGTGCTGCTTTGGCGCGTTCGTGCAAAGCCGACAAAATATCTGCCGACACTTGCACGGGTGACTTCACGCCCTGCGCGGTTTGCACACTCACCATCCCTGTGGTGTCCACCAATGCGTAACCAATATCAGGCAATTGACGCGCATCCGCATAACCCCGTCCCATCAGGCGTTTTACCGATGCGATGGTGTTGCGCGGGTCATTGGTTTGTTGGGCTTTCGCGTCGTCACCCACCGCCGTCGTGGTCGCGCTGTAATGCACCACCGACGGGAGCAAAGCACGATTTTGTTCGTCGCGCAGAACCTCGGGAAAGCCATGACGTACGGTGGCAACAAGGGAATTGGTCGTGCCCAAATCGATTCCCACCGCATGGCGATGCTGATGCGGGGCGGTGGATTCGTTGGGTTCGGAGATTTGTAGGAGTGCCATTAATTTATTCGTTTCTCTTTACTCTTTTCATGATTTTGCAATACTTCATGAAAAGCAATTATTTCTTCACCTGAACAAGGTGAACTCAAATATATCCAATTTGTGACATCACTTGTCAATTGACTTGTCCAAGGTGTACATAAAAAATTATTCGGTTGTAATAATTCACTTTTAACATCTCCCCCACCCAATTTAATGATGAGCCTACCATAAGGAAAACCAAACAGATGTGCATGAAAATCACCAAAAACCCGTTTAAACTCACCGCTTTTACCAATTTCTCTATACGGCTCGAATACTGAATCTATACCCCGAGAATCTTTTATTTTTCTAAAAAGTAATCCCGTCTTACAAAGTAAATCATTACTAAATTGACCATCTAAAATTGCTTGTCTAATAATATTTTGATAGCAACCCAATTTAACATTTTTGTAAGCAGGCAATCCAGAAACAGATGCTCTCCACAAAATAGATAAGGCAAACTTGTGTAAGTTATCTTTTTCTTGATTTGCATTTTCTACTAAATACACTTTTGAATATTCATCTCTTGAGTCCAATATTTTATGTTCTGTTTGCAAAATCATCCTAATAGCATTCTCATCAATAGTTTGAAATTTTATTTCACAACTGTTACATAAAAATTGACCATACACTCCCACTCTAAACCCACCAGTTAGTCTGATATCAGATTCATGCATCTGTTCCAAACACTTACCTTTTCCAAATTCTTGAAAAAACGCTCTTGGAATAATATGTGACCTTACAAACTTATTCACACTCTGCAAACACAGTTCACAAACTCCTGCCATTATTTCCTCAATCGTCCGCACCGTCATTCCCGCGTACGCGGGAATCCAGTTTGTTATCTAACTTTTTAAACCTTAAACCCGTTAAAACTCTTGATTAGAATGACGAACTGGATACCCGCTTTCGCGGGTATGACGGTAAACGGGGGAAGTAGTTGTTCGCTTGACACACACTTCATGATTCGCGAATACCATCCATAATACCCAACTGAATGACAGCCACTGAACCGCCCATTACCCCATTTTCACCTCATCCCACAAATCTCGCCACTGGGCATTGTTTTGCTCTATTAATTCCAACTTCCACTCGCGTCGCCATTTTTTCAGTGCTTTTTCACGCATAATTGCGGACTCCATGCTTTCGTGCATTTCATACCAAACCAACATTTTAACACTGTATCGATTTGTGAATCCTTCAACCAATCCTTCACGATGTTGCCAAATACGTTGTGGTAAATTGGAAGTCACTCCAATATACAGCGTGCCGTTACGTTCGCTGGCGAGGATATACACTGCGGGTTGCTTCATGATGGGTGCTTTTCGCATTGTGATGTTGTCCGTTTTACATCCTACCTATAAAAAACAACCGTTTATCTCACAATTGCCCTATAAAGTTCTCAATAAATTGAGATTTCGCTAAAGTTTCAGCCACCGCATCCCAATTTTGCCCAGCACATTCATTCGCCAACTGCACCATGGTTTCAGCACGCAATTGCTCAACCTCCTCGCGTACCGATTCCCCAGCACCTTCTTCCATTGCTTCACGCCACACCATTTGTTGCATCAAAAACTCATGCGGTAAATTCACACGCGTACCTTCAACCGCCAATTCAGGCGCGTTGAGTTTGAGCAGATACTGAGCCCGTGCAATCGGCGATTTGAGTGTATCAAATGCCTCATTGGCAAAAGTCGCCCATTGCAGGGCAACGCGTTGTTCCATAGCACTTTTATGGGCAAATTGGTCAGGATGCACACGCGCAATAATAGCGCGGTGGCGGCTTGCCAAGTCATCGGTATCCACATCAAACGATACGGGCAATTGGAACAGTTCAAAGTAGTTTTGTTGCATAGGATTTAAAATTAACAACAGGTCACGTCACTGCGCGTACCCAACCATCTGCGCGTGCGTTGACAATAATCATCAAACTCCGCGCCAAAGGCAGCGCGGATGATGCGCTCCTCACGTGGTATGACATAAAAATTCATGATGAGGAAAAACGCAAGGGTGAATATCAGCAAGCGCGGCTGTGTTGCCATCAGCGGAATGGTGGTGAGTATCACCAGCATACCAAGGTAGATTGGGTTGCGCGTGAGCGCGAATAAACCACGGGTCACGAGTTTTTGCGGTGTACGTCCTGGATGAATGGTGGTGCGTTTCCGGATTAAAGTCACCGCGCCAAACGCCATGAGTAAAAATCCGATTAAAAATGTCGCCACCGCCACCATGCCAATCGGACGCGCCAGTATCAACGCGAACGAAGGGTAGCGTCCAAAGACATACTGCCCTGCAAGCAGAGCGAGCATGAGGAGGAAGGGTTGGATGTTCATTTTTTAGAAATTTAGATTATTTGAAAAATCGTCATTGCGAGCGTTTTTTGCGAAGCAATCCATATGGCTTCAATTATTTGAACATCGCTGGATTGCTTCCCCTCGATAAAACCATTCGAGGGTCGCAATGACGGCTTTACACCGTAAACGACTCACCACAACCGCATTCATCTTTGACATTTGGGTTGTTGAATTTAAATCCTTCGTTCAAACCTTCGCGCGTGAAATCCAGTTCTGTGCCATCGATATACGGCAGGCTTTTGGGGTCAACAATGAGTTTCACACCAAAGGTTTCAAACACCTGATCATCCGCCTCAATCACATCGGCGTATTCAAGTTTGTATGCCATCCCTGAACATCCCGTGGTTTTCACGCCCAAGCGCAAGCCCACGCCTTTGCCACGTTTGGTCAAAAAGTTTTGTACATGCGTTGCCGCTGATTGTGTCATGGTGACTGACATATACTTCTCCAACTAATTAATCTTAGGATAAACTTTGATACGGCAAGGTCCATCATTACCATCGTGCTTGCAATAGCCATCTAAGTACTGATAGCGCACTGCCCACTTTTGACCCACACGAGGCCATCGCTTGCGCGGCAGTTCTGACTGCCAATCTTTGCTGTTGGGAGTGAACGCAATGTCATCACCCACAGCAGGGCATTCTACATCTTTTTGGGCTTTGACCGCCAACACCTTTGCGTGAAGCTGGTTTTGCTTTTTGTCCAACACCCGAAGGCTCAAATCACATTTTTGCCACACGCCTGCATGCGCCCAAGTAGGTGCGCTCGCAACTACCAGTAGAACAAAAATTCGCACCATTTTACGCTGAATGCTTGGCTTTATAATCCGCCACCGCCGCTTTAATCGCATCCTCCGCCAAAATCGAGCAGTGGATTTTTACAGGCGGCAAAGCCAATTCTTCGGCAATGTGCGAGTTTTTAATCTCCAAAGCCTGATCCACGGTTTTGCCTTTGACCCACTCGGTTACGAGTGAAGATGAGGCAATTGCCGAACCGCAACCATAGGTTTTAAATTTTGCATCTTCGATGATGCCTTGCTCGTTGACCTTGATTTGCAATTTCATCACGTCACCACACGCGGGCGCACCGACCATGCCTGTACCAACGGAATCATCGGCTTTATCCAACGCGCCAACATTGCGTGGATTTTCATAGTGATCCATGAGTTTATCTGAGTATGCCATTTTGACGCTCCTTAAAAGTGTGTTTATCAATGACCGTGTAATGCTCCCAACGAGCACCTCCGCGATCATCACCATAAACATAATTCAACCAAATCTTCGTACCACGGCGTTGGTTCAGAACGGCATCGCTACCAAATTGAACCTGAACACCTTTCTTAAATCGCGTGGCACAATCATTAAAATCATTGCGCGCTTGTGTGTCGTTGTGTGCTGCCAATACCTTAGCAATATTAACAAGTTGCTTTCCCTTTGATGCGGCGGCGATATTCACTCTGTTTTCAAACCGCGCCTCAATCAAACAACTCACGCCCGTGGATGCTGATGCAAGTGGCGCGGTCAGTATTAACCACAGCGTCATACCCAACAACACTTTGTTACGCATAAATTGCTCCTTATTGCGCGCTTATCAATGTGCCGCCCACTGCACGGTGTTTAAATCCACACCATCTTGATACATTTCCCACAATGGTGAGAGTTCACGCAACTTACCAATTTTTTCGTGCATCAAGCCAATCACGGTATCCACTTCGGCTTCGGTGGTAAATCGCCCAACCGTAAAGCGAATCGACGAATGCGCCAATTCATCCGAACGACCCAAAGCGCGCAACACATACGATGGCTCAAGCGACGCAGAAGTACACGCCGAACCTGACGATACCGCAACGTCTTTAATCGCCATCATCAAGGATTCACCCTCAACGAAGTTAAAACTGACATTTAAATTGTGCGGTACGCGCTGCACCATATCGCCATTTAAATGCACTTCTTCCATGTCCGACAAGCCTGCCCACAGGCGATCACGCAAGGCTTTGATGCGCGCGTTTTCTTCTATCATTTCAAGTTTCGCCAAGCGAAAGGCTTCGCCCATGCCGACGATTTGATGCGTTGCCAATGTGCCCGAACGCATCCCGCGCTCGTGCCCGCCACCGTGCATTTGCGCCTCTAATCGCACACGCGGTTTACGTCGCACGTACAACGCCCCGATACCTTTAGGCCCATAGGTTTTGTGCGCGGAAAAACTCATCAAATCGACTTTGAGTTTATCCAAATCAATTTCCACTTTACCCGTTGCTTGCGCGGCATCCACATGGAAAAACGCACCATGCTCGCGACAGATTTCACCGATTTGCGCGATGTCTTGAATCACGCCGATTTCGTTGTTCACCATCATAACAGAGACCAAAATTGTGTCGGGACGCAAGGCGGCTTTCAATACATTTAAATCCAACAAACCGTTTTCCATTACATCCAAATAGGTCACTTCAAAGCCAATCCGCTCCAATTCACGCGCCGTATCGAGAATGGCTTTGTGCTCGGTTTTCACGGTGATGATGTGCTTGCCACGCTCGGCATAAAATTGCGCAATGCCTTTGAGTGCCAAATTATTCGACTCAGTCGCCCCCGAGGTGAACACAATTTCACGCGGGTCAGCATTGACCAAATTCGCAATATGACCGCGCGCTTCTTCAACCGCATCCTCAGCCTCCCAACCGTAGGGGTGGGAGCGCGAAGCAGGATTACCGAAGTGCTCGGTGATGTAGGGGATCATTTTTTCTGCCACACGTGGATCAACGGGCGTGGTTGCCGAATAATCCATATAGATGGGCATTTTAGTCGTGGTATTCATGGTTTTTTCCTTAAAGCGTTTATCTCACTCATGCGGGCAATGTTTGTAGCATGAGTTTTTTCTTGGTGACTTTTTTCGCGCCCTCGCGCAATTCCATACGCTGATTTTGTTCTTTGACCAAATCCGCGAGCGAGACCGACGAGAGGTAGTGAAACATTTTTCGATTCAAATCCATCCACAGATGATGGGTCATGCATTTCTGACCGCCTTTGCAGTCCTCTTTACCTTCGCACTGACGCGCATCAATCGGCTCATCCACAGCAACAATAATGTCCGCCACCGAAATTTCCGACATCGGACGCGAAAGTTTATAGCCACCGCCTGGTCCGCGCACGCTGGTCACCAGACCAAATCGACGCAATTTGCCAAACAACTGTTCCAAATACGACAAAGAAATGTCTTGACGCTCAGACACCGCCGATAAACTCACAGGCGAAGTACCCTCGCTCAATGCCACGTCCAATAACGCGGTGACGGCAAAACGTCCTTTGGTGGTTAATCTCATTTCATCTCTCCTGTGTCTGTAGTCCTTCTGTCACTCATCGTTGGATTGCTTCGCGATAAAACCGCTCGCAATGACGACATCGTTTATTTAACAGAAAGGGCACTCATCACAACCTTGTTAAACGTTAAACTTTGGTACAGCGGGTAGAACCGTTTTTCGTTACAATGCAAAAGACTTTGCAAATAATCTGGTCATTCATAATACCACCTTGCTAAGATGGTTATTGAACTAATCAAATTCTAACACAATTCCGACAAATTCACTCGGGTATAAAATTTTATTTCCTATTTCACATTTCGTCGATATAAGTTCTTGTTTTTATGAAAAAAAATACCAACACCCTGTGTGCGACCACAGCACGCCACAGCGATGCCATCCAGATGGCGAACCCACCGATGTACCAAGGCTCAACAATTATTTATGAGCGCATGGCGGATTTGGCTGCGGCGCACCATGCCTACGAAAATGGTCAAGAGTCCTACACCTACGGGCGAAAAGGCACGCCGACCTCGCGCATGTTGTGCGAGGCATTAACCGAACTCGAAGGCGGGCACCGTGCATATTTGTGTCCATCGGGATTGGCAGCTTTGTCCACCGCGCTGTTGTCGCAGTTATCCTCAGGCGACCACGTGCTGATGGTGGACACGGTGTACAGCCCCACGCGTGATTTGTGTGAACACGTACTCAAACGTTTGGGTGTAAGCACCACTTACTATAACCCTTTTTTGGGCAAGGACATTGCCGATTTGATTCAGCCCAATACTCGGGTGATTTTCCTTGAGTCGCCAGGGTCTTTGACCTTGGAAATTCAAGATGTGCCTGCCATCACCGCAGTTGCCAAAGCGCACAATATCGTGACCATTTTGGACAACACTTGGGCCACGCCGTTGTATTTCAAAGCCTTTGAACACGGCGTGGACATTGTGGTGCAAGCCGTGACCAAATACCTCGGCGGTCACTCGGATGTGCTCATGGGTGCAGTGATTGCCAATCAAGCCGCCTACAAGTCCGTGCGTAATACCGCCCATCAAACGGGGCAGTTTGCAGGTGGCATGGATATTTCCTTGGTCTTGCGCGGGTTGCGCACACTGCCCACCCGCCTGCGCGAGCACGAGCGCAACGCGCTACAAATTGCCCAATGGTTTGAAACACAAGACGCGGTGGATTACGTGCGCCACCCCGCCTTGCCGTCGCACCCACAACACGCATTGTGGCAACGCGACTTTCTCGGTTCAACAGGTTTATTCACTGTCGCATTTAAACCCGAATACAGCGCGGCGCAAATCAACGCGATGGTTGAGTCGTATGATTTATTTGGGATTGGCTACAGTTGGGGTGGGTTTGAATCTCTGGCTCTGCCTGTGCATCCAAGTCACTTGGCGCATGTGCGCTCGGTCACCCCTGTGACACAGCAGTCCATGGTGCGCTATCAGATTGGTTTAGAGGGTGTGGACGATTTAATCGCGGATTTGCAAGCAGGGTTGAGCATCCTTGGCTAAAGCCACCAAAACCGTTGTTTCAAGGTAAAAACGGGCAGAATTTGTCAGCAGTCTAAACGTCGCAAATTTTTGCGGTGTTTAGTTGGTGTTTAGTTTTGGGTGTGTTGTGTTTGGATTATTTTGTTGATCAATCTGACGGATTGGAATGTGACGGATGGCGCTTGTGCACCGCAAACAGTTTCAAAGTGGCGAAGGTAAAGCCAAACATCGCCAAAGCAATGGTCGCATAACCCCAGTTGATGTTCAAATGTTCGGTGATGTAGCCAATGATGAGACCTGCCAATTGCGCACCGATTAAAATACCCAACATCAACAAAGCAGAGAATTTCGCGGTATCGTGTGGGGCAAAATCGATGAGGTGGTTGAGCAAAATTGGAAACACGATGCCGATGCCAACCCCCGCCAAAAAATTGGTTCCGAGCACATACGGCATCAAGGTTGGGTTGGGAAACCACGCGATTAAAGCGAACATCACACAACCGACCAGCCCCAAGCGTATCAAGCGTTGTTCGGTACTTAAATTACTGTGGATAAAGGTCTGCCATGCGCGTGCGAGCACCATGCCTGCGGTAAACGCGAGCAAGCCCCAGCGTGCGTTGTCCAGAGAAATCGCCCGACCTTGATGGGCGTAATTGACGAACCAATACGTGTGTCCCCACTCGACATAGCCAATCAAAATGGCCGCGACCCAAGCCCAAATCGTCCAACGTGAGGTGATAAGTTGCCAGTAAGTGTGTGATGCTTGTGTGGGATGTGCATCTGCACTGGACTGGCGGTGCAAGTGAATCGCATTGATGCTGCTGCGGATGATGGTGTGCGAGTACGCCACGATGAGCGCGACGACGAGCAGAATGAATAAGGCGTATGGAAAACGCCAACTCGGATAACCGCGTAGCAAAAATACCACCCAAATCGGTGCGATGCTTGCACCCACACTCCAACCGACATCGAGCAGGGCAAGCATACGTGCACGAATCGCACTGGTTAAATCCATTTGCCCGATCATCGTGTGAGACAGCATCAATAAGGCAGTCAACATGATTTCATAGCATAAAAAACCGATGGCCAATGTGGTGAATTGGGTGCTGCTCACGAGCAGCACGATGGATGCCAACATGCCTGCCAAATACGCATAGACCAAAATCAACGGGCGCACACGATAGGCAATGTCACCGCCCAAAAATGCGCCAATGGCACTGCCTGAACTGCCGATGAACACCAACCAGCCGATGTGCTTGGCACTTAAATGCAAATCATCGGACAGTTCGGTGGTCAGATTGCCCAATAAATTGCCGAAAACGCCCGCACACAGCACGGTAAGCATAATCACCCAAGCCAATGGCGGAATTTGTTTGATAAAAGCGCGCGTGTTCATTATTTGAATTTTTATGAAAGGTCGTATTCTACGCCGATGTGTGATTTTGTGCCCAAGCGTGGTGATAATGGTATCGATAATCTGGGGATATTGGCAGGTATCGCTTATAATACCCACCTTAGACAGCAGACCGCGCCATGAGGCGCAATTGGATGAAAAATGAAGTTTATAGACGAAGCAAAAATTGAAGTCATTGCAGGCAATGGTGGCAATGGTGTGGCGAGTTTGCGCCGCGAAAAACACAAGCCCAATGGCGGTCCCGACGGGGGTGACGGCGGGCGCGGTGGCAGTGTTTATGCAGTGGCAGATGAAAACCTCAACACACTGATTGACTACCGTTTTACCAAAAAACATTTGGCACAAAACGGCGAACGTGGTGGCAGTTCGGATTGCTACGGCGCGGGTGGCGATGACATCACGCTCAAAATGCCTGTCGGCACAATGATTTTTGATGCCGAGTCGGGCGAATTGCTGCACGATTTGGCGCAGGTGGGGCAAACCGTATTGCTGGCAAAAGGCGGTCAAGGCGGATTGGGTAATATTCATTTCAAATCCTCGGTCAACCGCACGCCACGTCAATGCACCCCCGGTACCGAGGGTGAGCGTTTTGCCTTGCGTTTGGAACTCAAAGTGCTCGCCGATGTCGGTTTGCTCGGTATGCCCAATGCGGGTAAATCAACCTTGATTAGCGCGGTGTCCAATGCCCGTCCAAAGATTGCCGATTACCCGTTTACCACCTTGCATCCGAACCTCGGTGTGGTGCGCACGGGACCTGAGCGTAGTTTTGTGATTGCCGATATCCCAGGATTGATTGAAGGTGCGGCCGATGGCGTGGGCTTGGGCGTGCGTTTTCTCAAGCATTTGGCACGCACGCGGATTTTACTGCACTTGGTGGATTTGGCACCGTTTGATGAAAGCGTGGATACGGTGCACGAAGCACGCGCGATTGTTGAAGAACTGCGCAAATATGATGAAGCCTTGGCGGATAAACCGCGCTGGTTGGTGCTCAATAAACTCGATATGATTGCTGAGGATGAGCGTGCCGACAAGGTCGCGCAATTTGTGCGCGATTATGGCTGGACGGGTAAGGTGTATCAAATTTCAGCGGCAACGCGTGAGGGTACCGAGGCCTTGATGTTGGACATTCAAAATTACATTGACCAAGTCAAATTGGCTGAACAACGTGAACGCGAAGAAGCCGAGCAAGCAGCGAAATTAGCGGCAACTTTGGCGCAAACGCAGTTACGCGCGCCTGAATTGAAAACCCAAACCAACACAGATACCAGCGCGGAGGGCGATGATGTCTGACGAAGTCATCCATCAAGTGATAAATCGCGCCGAGGATTTAAATAAAATCGGTGGACTGCACGGTGCCCATCGTGTGGTCATCAAAGTCGGCTCGTCACTCGTGACCAACGAAGGGCGCGGCTTGGACGAAGCAGCGATTGCCAGTTGGGCGGCGCAAATTGCCGCCTTGCGCGCTTTGGGTAAAGAAGTGATTTTGGTTTCCAGTGGCGCGATTGCCGAGGGCATGAAACGCCTGAATTGGCAAACTCGTCCGTCGAATATTGACGAGTTGCAGGCGGCGGCTGCGGTTGGACAAATGGGCTTGGCGCAGGTGTATGAAACCCAATTTGCAAAACACCACATCGTCACCGCACAAATTCTTCTCACCCACGCGGATTTAGCGGACAGAGCGCGTTATCTGAATGCGCGCTCAGCGATGTTCACATTATTGCAACTCGGTGTCGTGCCGATTATCAACGAGAATGACACCGTGGTGACCGATGAAATCAAGGTCGGTGACAACGACACCCTTGGCGCGTTGGTGGCAAACTTGATTGAGGCGGATGTGTTGGTGATACTCACTGACCAAGACGGCTTATTCACCGCCGACCCGCGTAAAAATCCAGAGGCACAACTGATTCAAACCGCACCTGCGGGATTGGAACTTTTAGAAAGCATGGCAGGTGGCGCAGGCAGCAGCATTGGTAAAGGCGGCATGCTGACCAAAGTCCTCGCGGCCAAACGCGCGATGAAAAGTGGCGCGAGCACCATCATCGCCAGCGGACGCGAAGCACAAGTATTACCACGATTGGCAAAAGGCGAGCGCATCGGTACCGAACTGATTGCCGACACGCCACTGCTCACTGCCCGCCAGCAATGGCTCGCAGACCACCTACAAATGCGCGGCAGCGTGACCCTCGATGCAGGTGCAGTCAAAGCCGTGCGCACGGGTGGTAAAAGCGTCTTGCCGATTGGCGTGATTGCGGTGGAAGGCAATTTCGAGCGTGGCGAAGTGATTGCTTGTCTGGACGAGCAGGGCGTGGAAGTCGCACGCGGATTGAGCAACTACAGCAGCTCGGATACCCAACGCATCGCACGTCATGCGAGCAGTGAGTTTGCAGAATTATTGGGGCGTGATGCGGATGAGGCGGAGTTGGTGCATCGTAATAATTTAATTGTAGTTTGATTATTTTGTGCATTACAAAACACAAATAGGCACATAAATTTCTAAATAAAGTCTAATTCTAATTGCTTGATTTTAAATGAAATATTGTTTATCTTTTATAACGTTAATATAGATGGATTTTCAATATGAGTATCCTCCCAATAATCCGAGATTCTGCTTGGCAGTTCGTTGGTATATTATTAACTGTTGTAGGCATTGGCGTAACTTTCATTGTCTACCAGTGGCAAAAACAGCGAAGAGAGTTGGCATTTGGTGTGTATTACGAATCAAGTTTGTTAGAAATTACACAAGATATTGCTGATAGGGTTCAAGTTTCATTCGATGGTAAACCTGTGCCAAATATTAGATTAGTAGTTCTAGCAATGAAGAACTCTGGAAATCAACCTTTCCTTCCTATAGATTTTTTGACCCCATTGAAAATTGTATTTCCAAAAGAGACTATTCCGTTATCTTTGGATGTATCGCACAAAGTGCCACCTAACTTGGATATTCAAGCAAATCTTGTAAGTGGTACTGCGATAGAGGTGGTGCCAACTTTACTCAACCCTGGAGACCAATTTATACTCAAAATACTCACAATGGGTAAGCCGTGTGATCCCGATATTGATGTGCGAGTTGTTGGTATATCTAAACTGGTTCCAATTAACCGACTTAGTGCTCGTGTGGGAAGAGACAAGATTCGCCAAAGTCCGATTAGAATATTGTTACTTGCATGTTTACTTGTAGTATTTAATTTTTTTATTCCTGAATTTCCACCTACAAGCTACTTGGTGCTTATCTTATTTATTGTAATTTTCCTTGTGCAATGGTTTTATGAGTATTTTACAAACACTTCTAATCGGTATATTGATGAATAACTCGCAAGCCACATTAATCAGCACGGTAGGAGTGATTAATATATTTCGCGTAATCACCTTCGTCACTTTAATATTGTTCACATGCGTACGATTACGCAAATATCGCTAATCGTACCTACGGATTAAACATACGAGATATTCATGATTTCAGACGTCATCACTTGGCAAGGTGAACCCAATAGCACCGAACGTGACGCTTTTTTCATGCGTCACGCTTTGGCTTGCGCTCAGCAAGCCTATGACGCAGGCGAAGTGCCTGTGGGCGCGGTGGTGGTGCACGACAACCAAATTATTGCCACGGGGTTTAATCAGCCGATTTCTTTAAATGACCCCTCAGCCCATGCCGAGATGCAAGCCCTGCGCGCGGCGGGTGTGGCATTACACAATTATCGTTTGCCTGAGTGTGAATTGTATGTGACTTTGGAGCCGTGTTTGATGTGTACGGGCGCGATGTTTCATGCGCGGCTCACGCGCGTGGTGTATGGCGCGGCGGATTACAAAACGGGCGTGGCAGAATCGGTGATGGATGTGTATGGCAACGCGCAGTTAAACCACCACACCACCGTGGTCGGCGGGGTTTTGGCAGATGAGGCGCGGGCATTGCTACAACAGTTTTTTCAAGAACGCCGAGCGTTGAACAAGTCCTTGAATAAAATCGATTGAACGTCATATTAACATCATAGTGGTGGTTTTATAATAGTCCATTAAATCATGGGTCATGCCGCGCTTGACGCGGTATCTACTTGCAAGAAGATTGTGGGTCAAGCCCACAATGACGCATCAGACTATTTAATGAAACGCCTATATTGACACCGCTGGATTGCTTCGCAGTCAACTGCTCGCAATGACGGCATCGGTTTTATTGAACACGATGGTTGTAATGAACCAATGAACGAACGTTTAGGAGTACTCTATGGAAAACCCACAAATCCCCGATTATTCGGATTCAAACTTTTGGGACAAGGTTAAAAACTTCGCACTCAAAGCAGGCGGCGAGGTGATTGAAAAAGCCTTGCAACTGTACTATGCAGCGCAAAGACCCGAAACACCAAAGTGGGCAAAAACCGTGATTTTCGGCGCGTTGGCATATTTCATTTCACCTGTGGATGCGATTCCTGATGTGATTCCTGTGGCAGGCTTTAGCGATGACTTGGGCGCGCTGGCGGCGGCGATTGCTTTGGTGGCGATGTACATCACCGATGATGTGAAGGTGCAGGCACGCGAAAAATGGCTGACGTGGTTTGGTAAAAAAGATTAAAAATTCAAACCACACCTTGGGCTTGTAATTGAGCCCATTCTTCATCTGTAAACAGCCGCGAGCGGGTGAGAAATGCTTTGCCCGTTGCGCCTTCCAACGAAAATGTGCCACCGTGTCCATCGGTCACATCTATGATGAGTTGGGTGTGTTTCCAGTATTCATACTGCGACGCGCTGATGTAAAACGGCACACCACCAATATCCCCCAAATGCACGTCATACGCACCGATGGTTAAATCGGTTGGCAGATAGCAGTTGGCGGCACTGTTGTCGCAACAGCCGCCTGATTGGTGAAACATGATTTCGCCGTGCTCGGCTTTGAGTTGAGCAATGAGTGCCAAGGCGGCTTCGGTGGCAATGACGCGTTCGACCATGATGTGCTCCTGTGAACGACCGATGTGGGATGCGTCTGCATCCCACATGGTTGAATCGACTTTGATTTAAAAATCAGAAAAAGCCCAGTTTTTCCTCAGTGTAACTCACCAATAGGTTTTTGGTTTGTTGGTAGTGGTCGAGCATGATTTTGTGGGTTTCGCGTCCAATGCCAGATTCTTTGTAACCGCCGAATGCCGAGTGCGCTGGGTAAGCGTGGTAGCAGTTGGTCCACACACGACCTGCTTTGATGGCGCGTCCCATGCGGTACGCCACGTTGCCGTTGCGACTCCACACGCCTGCGCCCAAGCCGTACAAAGTATCATTGGCGATGGCGAGGGCTTCGGCTTCGTCTTTGAATGTGGTCACGGCCAAAACAGGTCCAAAAATTTCTTCTTGGAAAATACGCATTTTGTTGTGCCCCTTAAATACGGTGGGTTGGATGTAGTAGCCATCCGCCAATTCGCCCGCCATCTGCGCGGGCGCACCACCTGACAATACCGTTGCGCCTTCTTGTTTGCCCAAATCTAAGTACGATTTGATTTTGGTCATTTGTTCATTGGAAGCCTGCGCACCAATCATGGTGTCGGTATCCAGTGGATTGCCTTGTTTGATTGTCGCGATGCGTGCTAAACATTTTTCCATGAATTGCTCGTAAATGGACTCTTGAATCAACGCACGTGATGGGCAGGTACAAACTTCGCCTTGGTTAAAAGCAAACAACACCAAGCCCTCAATCGCTTTATCCAAATAACCATCGTCGGCCACCATCACATCTCCAAAAAATATATTGGGTGATTTACCGCCGAGTTCCAATGTTGCGGGGATGAGGTTGTTCGCCGCGGCTTGCGCGATGACGCGCCCAGTCGAGGTTGAGCCTGTGAAAGCGATTTTTGCAATGCGTTTGGATGTGGCCAAAGGCATGCCTGCTTCACGTCCGTAGCCATTGACGATGTTTAGCACACCTGCGGGGAGCAAGTCGGCGATGAGTTCGGCAAGCACCAAAATGCTCACGGGTGTGGATTCGGCGGGTTTGAGTACCACACAGTTACCTGCTGCGAGCGCGGGCGCGAGTTTCCATGCGGCCATTAAAATCGGGAAGTTCCACGGGATGATTTGCCCGACCACACCGAGTGGCTCGTGGATGTGGTATGCCATGGTGTTGGCATCGATTTCCGAGGCAGTGCCTTCCTGTGAGCGGATGCAGCCCGCGAAGTAGCGAAAATGATCGACCGCCAGCGGGATGTCGGCGTTGAGCGTTTCACGTATGGGCTTGCCGTTGTCCACTGTTTCCACGTAGGCGAGCAATTCCAAGTTAGCTTCGAGGCGGTTAGCAATTTTGAGCAAAATATTTGAGCGTTCGGTCGCTGAAGTTTTGCCCCACGCATCCGCGGCAGCGTGTGCGGCATCGAGTGCCAGTTCAATGTCTTCCGCGGTTGAGCGTGCTGCTTGGGTGAAACCTTTGCCTGTGATGGGGGTCACCACATCAAAATACGCGCCTTTGACAGGGGCGACAAATTTGCCGCCGATGAAGTTGTCGTATTGGGTTTTGAATTGAATCGGTGCGCCAGCGGCGTTGGGTTGAGCGTAAATCATCATGGTCTCCTATTGAATTGATAAGTGCGCTATGTTGCACACTGGGACGCATGATGGCACAAACAAGGTTGAAAAAAGGTTGAAGGATTTGTGTAGGCAAATGTATTATTCAAATTGCGTTAATTTAGCCAATACCGCAGCGCGCCGACCATCGGATGGTGGCAATAGTTGCTGCAACTGAGCCAATACCTCGTATTCCGCTTCGTGCTGGATCGAAAATTGCCACAAAGCGGCTACATCGGTGCTCATTACAAGGGTGCGCACCACCAATTGATGTAAATATTCGCGAAACTCAACCACAGCGGGGGCTTGTGATTGTGGTAGCAACGGGTGTTGGTACAAGGCCATCATGGCTTGAACATTGCCTTGGAGCGCGTATTGTTCGATTAAATGGGCATCGGTTGGCACGATTTGTGCGGTCATCGACAATCGATATGGGCGTGCTTGTAAGCGTTCGCCAATGTGCGCACGCAGATGGCTCATCTCAGATTTGAGGGTGGACATCGACACTTCCGCGTCACCATACACATGGGCATGGAGCGATTCCAAACTCAAACCTTCAGGATGCACGGACAAGGTCAAGAAAATTTCTTGCAAGCGACGCGACAACAGTGTGTGTCCCAAGCAGACGCCTGTTTTGTGTCCGCATAAATTGAGGTAAAAACAGGGCTCGATTTCAACTGCTGACCACAGTTGTGAAATTTGCTGTGCGTAGTGGCTCACGGTGGCCAAAGCCAGTGGCGTGGCGTTTTGCCACGGTGCGCTGATGTCGAGCACAGCGGCGAGTTGTCCCGTGGGTTTGTGGACGATGGGCGCGGCGTAGCATACCCATTCGTGCAAACTGGGCACGTAATGTTGCGCCGAGAAGACCGCGGCAGGCTTGACCAAGCGCGCCGCTAAGCCAACGGCATTTGTGCCAATACTTTGTTCATCCCAGTGTGCGGATGGAATGAAATGGGCTTTTTCCAAGCGTTTTTCCATCACCCGACTGGACGCCGTCCATTGCAACGTGGCATTCGGATCGGACAAACCAATCGCAAAACCCGTGTCTTGTATCGAGTTTAAAAGATCATCCAACAGCGGTTTAGCGACTTGGTACAACTGCGAGGAGATGAATTGCTGGCGCACGGCTTCGGGGTCGTCAATGGGCGCGCAGGTTTTCTCAACGTCAATACTGCGGGCCGACACCTGCCAAGAATGCTCCAACCACGCGTTTTGCGGGTTGAGGTATTGCGATTCACGCTTGAGGGTGAATGCCTTCCATTGATGCTCGGTTTCGATGCGCGCATGGCGCAAGCGGTCACTGATGCGCATGGTTGTCTCCTAATGCGAATGAAAGATGCCATTTATAGTGTGTGCAACTTATTTTTTTGGCTATTTCAGACGCATCATACAACAAAAATCAATGGTGTGCGAAAGGGGCAATGCCGCCCAAATTTTTTAACGATAACTTCGCTCTTTGACACCATCTGCTGTGGCAATCAATGCCACGTGCGCGGGTTGGAGGGCAAAAATTCCCACCGTCAAAACGCCGGGAATCAAAGTCAACTCTTGCTCCATCGCCAGTGGATCGGTGATGCGCAAATCGTGTACATCAAGGATGTGACAGCCGTTGTCGGTGACCACGGGTTGATCGTCCTTCACACGCCAAATCGGCAAGCCACCAATAGCGGTCAAACGGCGCGCCACCGCTTCGCGCGCCAGAGGCACGACTTCAATGGGTAATGGAAATTTGCCCAAAACGTCCACTTCTTTGCTCGCATCGGCGATGCAGATGAATCGCTCAGCGATGGACGCGCAGATTTTTTCGCGGGTGTGCGCCGCGCCGCCGCCTTTAATCATAAAGCCTTGTGGGTCAATTTCGTCCGCGCCGTCAATGTACACGGGCACTGAGCGCACTTCGTTGACATCAAACACACGAATGCCATAGCCTGCCAAACGCTCAGCGGTGCGGTTGGAACTGGCAATCGCGCCGACAATGCGGTCTTTGATTTTAGCCAATTCGTCAATGAATAAATCCGCGGTTGAGCCTGTGCCAACCCCAATGATGGCGTTGGCTGGGACATATTCAATCGCTTTTTTGGCAACAAGGATTTTGAGTTCGTTTTGGGTGAGTGCGGTCATGGTTGGGAATTGAGTTAATTAAGGAAACACATTTTAGCATGTCTGAAATACGTGATAAATCAGTTTATCCCGTGTTTTCTTAAATAGGTTTGCTACGCACATTGTGGCAAGAGCATGGCACAAATTGGTACAATAGCGTGTTTGTTAGCATGAGGCTAAATTTTCTAACCCATACATTGAGTGTTCACCATGACCGAGCAGGTAAAATCCAACCCCGTACAATATCCCATCACCGACGCCGTCAAACACGCCCTTGCCGTGAGCAAACGTGGTTGCGATGAATTGTTGGTTGAAAGCGAATGGGTGCAAAAACTCGCCCGCAGTGCGGCAACGGGCGTGCCCTTGCGCATTAAATTGGGCTTAGATCCGACCGCGCCCGACATCCATTTGGGACACACCGTGGTACTCAACAAATTGCGTCAATTGCAAGACTTGGGACATACGGTGATTTTCTTGATTGGTGATTTTACTTCCATGATTGGCGATCCATCGGGGCGCAACGCCACGCGCCCACCGCTCACGCGCGAGCAAATCGAAGCCAATGCAAAAACCTACTACGAGCAAGCCAGTTTGATTTTGGACAAAGAAAAAACCGAAATTCGCTACAACTCAGAGTGGTGCGATTCGCCTGAGTTTGGCGGCGCACGCGGCATGATTCAACTGGCCAGTCGTTACACCGTGGCGCGTATGCTCGAACGTGAGGACTTTACCAAACGTTATAAAAGTGGCGTGGCGATTTCCATCCATGAGTTTTTATACCCACTGATGCAAGGCTACGACTCAGTCGCGCTCAAATCCGACATCGAACTCGGTGGCACTGACCAAAAATTCAATCTATTGGTCGGACGTGAATTGCAAAAAGAATACGGTCAAGAACCGCAGTGCATTTTAACCATGCCTTTGTTGGTAGGGTTGGATGGCGTGGACAAAATGTCCAAATCGAAAAACAACTACGTCGGTATCACCGAGCCTGCCAATGAAATGTTTGGCAAAATCATGAGTATCTCAGATGACATGATGTGGGACTGGTACGAATTGCTTTCGTTTGTGTCGCTCGAGCAAATTGCACAATTTAAAGAAGAAGTGAGCCACGGCCGCAATCCGCGTGAAATTAAAGTATTGCTCGCGCAAGAAATCGTGGCGCGCTTTCATAATCAACAAGCCGCCGAAGAAGCACTGCAAGCGTTCAACCACCGTGCGCACGGTGGCATTCCCGATGACATTGAGTCGGTCACGGTTAGCGTACCCGAAGGCGGTTTGCCACTCGGTGCCTTGCTCAAGGCGGCGGGCATGGTTAATACTTCATCGGACGGCGTGCGCTCGATTGAGCAGGGCGGTTGTAAAATCGACGGTGAAGTGGTCAAGGATAAAAACACCCGTTTGGCGGTGGGCGAGTATGTGATACAGGTGGGTAAACGCAGGTTTGCGAAAGTCAGTGTGGTTGTGTCTTAATCGTCTGATTTCATCCGCTCTAAGTGGGAATCTATAAGGGTGTGCCATAAAATTGCCGCTGCGCGCGGCGGGCGATTACTTTTTGCCTTGATGCAAAAAGTAATCAAAAAAATCAATTCGTGGTCACGCAACCCAGATGAATATTTAAGTTAGGTCGGTTTGCAACTCGCGTTTGCCATGCAAACGCTCAAACAGCAAACCTCTATGAATAATGATCAAAATGTTCATCAGCGTTACAGCGACGTTTATCCGACTTCGTGGATAATTCTTAGTAAAAAGCGTAGGGGCGTGAGTATTTAAGCATCACTGCCCACGCATAAACAAACCATCCAATTGTTTCATCGACAACTGTATCCAAGTCGGGCGGCCGTGGTTGCATTGATTGGCGCGCTCGGTGGCTTCCATGTCGCGCAGCAGTTGGTTCATTTCAGGTAAGGTCAGTTGGCGATTGGCGCGCACCGCGCCGTGGCAAGCGAGCGTACCGAGCAATTCGTTGCGCTTCTCGGTCAATACGTGTGATGCGCCGAGTTGCGCAATGTCCGCTAAAACCGCCCGTGCCAGTGTAATTGCATCGGCTTGTTTGATGAGTGCGGGCACGCTGCGAATCGCGATTTCGTGGATGCCAAGAGTGGAGAGATTCAAACCAATTTGACTCAACACTTCGGGCACTTCAGGCTCAGACAAAGTCGCCAACTCCAAAGTGCTCGCCGAAAACGCCAGCGGAATCAATAAATCCTGCTTGGCCAAAGACTGCGTATCTAATGCAACTTTCAAACGTTCATACACAATCCGCTCGTGTGCCGCGTGCATATCGACCAGTACCGCACCTTGCGCGTTTTGCGCCAGTATATAAACCCCGTGAATTTGCGCAAGTGCAAAGCCGAGTGGGTGCTCACTGCTGTCATGGTTTGTGACAGATTCGGCAGGTGGCGCGAATCGCTCGGGCTGTGGCTCGGCACGCAATAAATCCAAATAACTGCGCACATTTTGCGCCAATGGTAAGGTGTGTTGTTTTTGGCTCGGAAACGCTACAGGCGCAGTATGTGCAGATTGTGGGATGTGTGGCTGTGGCACATCCAAAACCTTGTCCGCCGTTAAATCTATGCGTGCAGACACACTCGATGCAGTGGGTGGGTTTTGCTCAGAATTTTGCGAAACAACGCGCCCACTCGCGGTTTGCGCCAAGGCTTTTTTAAGGCTGTGGCTGATGAGTTGATGCACTGCGCTGCTGTCGCGAAAACGCACTTCGGTTTTCGCAGGATGCACATTGACATCGACACTGCTGGCAGGCACATCGAGGAACAACACATAAGCAGGATGACGCTGATGGTGCAGCACATCGGCGTAGGAAGCGCGAATTGCATGGCTGACCACTTTGTCGCGCACATAACGTTGGTTCACATACGCATATTGCGTGTCGGCCCGCGCCCGCGCTGCATCGGCGGGGAAAATCATGCCTGTGAGGTTGAACTCGCCCGAAGTCTCGTTCACCCAAATACAATGCTCAGGCAAACTATTTGCCAATACATCCGAAATGCGGTTTTTCCAGTCGGTTGCTGGATAGTGCGCGCTCACTTTGTTTTGGTGAAACAGTTTAAATGTGCAGTGTGGGTTCGCCAAGGCAATTCGGGTGAACACCTCCGAGCAGTGTGCAAACTCAGTGCCATCGGTTTTGAGAAACTTGCGCCGCGCGGGCGTGTTGAAATACACATCCGCGACTTCAATCCGCGTACCGACCGCGCCTGCGGTGGCGGTGGTTTGCCATGCGCCTGCGCGGTTATCAATACTTGAAGCGTGCGCATCAGCATCGGTTTTACTGGTCAAGCGCATTTGCGAGACCGAGGCAATCGATGCCAGTGCCTCACCGCGAAACCCCATGGATTCAACGTGTTCGAGTTCGTCCAATGAGCGAATTTTACTGGTGGCGTGGCGCGTGACCGCCAAGGGCAATTGCGCCGCGTGGATGCCACAGCCGTTGTCGGCAATTTCAATTAGGGTTTTACCGCCATCCAATAAGCGCAAAGTAATTTCGGTCGCACCCGCATCCAAAGCGTTTTCCAATAATTCTTTAACCACCGACGCAGGACGCTCAACCACCTCGCCTGCGGCAATTTGGCTGATGAGTGGGTCAGGTAACAGGAGGATGTCGCGCTGAGGCGCAAGGCGGATTTTCATAAAGTGCTTGTGTGCGTTGTAATTGGGAATGATTTTAACGCAAAATCACGCACCTTACCGATGCACCTGCGCCAACATCGTCGTGGTTTTGGCGAGCATGTCGTGCGCCACCGCGTTGTAGGCGCGTTGTAGGGCAAAGCCAAACGCGTAGCTGTCCGCGCCGCCGTGGCTTTTAATCACCACGCCACGCAAACCCAGCAATGCCGCGCCATTGAATGGGCGGTTGTCCACACGGTGTTTGAAGCCATTGATTGCGGGTAGGGCAAATACAGCGGTGAGTTTGCGCCAGATGGATTTTTTGAACTCATGGGTGAGGCGTTGGCGCACCATTTGGCTCAAGCCTTCCGAGGTTTTGAGCAACACATTACCGACAAAGCCATCACACACGATGACATCCGCGCCGCCTGTGAATATTTGATTGCCTTCGACATTGCCAATGAAGTTAATCGGGGTTTGTTTGAGCAATTCGCCTGCGGCTTTGACGACTTCATTGCCTTTGATGTCTTCGTGTCCGATATTGAGCAAGCCGACGCGCGGATTGCTGGCAGTGGCGTGCTCCATGGTCGCGGCGACCAAGGATGAACCCATCAAAGCGAACTGTTGTAAATGCTCGGCGGTGCAGTCCACGTTTGCACCCAAGTCCAAAACCACCGTGCCCGTTTCGTCCATGTTCGGCATGATGGAGGCAATCGCAGGGCGATCAATGCCATCCAAGGTTTTGAGCACAAAGCGGGCAATCGCCATAAGCGCGCCTGTATTGCCTGCGGAGACAACCGCGTGTGCGTGACCGTCTTTGACTTGGTTAATCGCCACGCGCATGGAGGAGTCTTTTTTACGACGCAATGCGGTCTCGACGGCTTCGTGCATTTCGACGATTTCCGAGGCGTGGATGATTTGGCAACGCTCAGATAATTCTAATTTATAATGGTGCAATTCGTTTTGAATCAGAGTTTGCTCGCCGACCAGTAGCAATCGTGCGTCAGAATGCGTGCGTAAAAACTCGGCACAGGCGGGCAAGGTCACAGACAAGCCGTGGTCGCCGCCCATCACATCGACTGCTATGGTGGTTTGATTTTCGCTCATACTCATTCAGTAAAATGATTCATTTAAAAACGACAAAAAGCTGGGATTAACCAGCTTTATTATGTCGTTATCTATTGCAAAAAACAACGAATGCCATCGAAAAAATGTGGCAGATTATTCGTCGTTTTTGGTTTTAATCACTTTTTTACCACGGTAAAAGCCGTTGGGGCTGATGTGGTGACGCAAGTGAACTTCACCCGTTACAGGTTCAACCGCAGTTGCAGGACCTGTGATGAAGTCGTGCGAACGGTGCATACCGCGTTTTGAAGGTGATTTTTTGTTTTGTTGAACAGCCATGATTATTGCTCCTGAAGCCCTAAGTACATAAAATACAGAATGGATAATTATAGATGAGTTTCGTGGTTTTGCCAAGTGCTTGGTCAAAAAACATCTGGATTTCAAAGATTTATTGGCTTTTGAGTGCCATGAGTGCATCAAAAGGCGACACTTTTTCGCCGACGGCGGTGGGGAGGGTTTCGGTGCATACCTCGTGCGCGACCACAATCGGTAAGGATAAAAGAATTTCTTCTTCCAACAATGCCATGAGGTCAAAATTTTGACTGCCGACGATTTTTTCAACACCCGCATTGCCCGACATGATGGCGTTTAGTTCTTCTTCCTCATCATCCAACTCGGCTTCTGTGTGCACCAATTCCAAAGTATTGTCGACAGAAAGTTCATGCGCTAAATCCTCGGCGCAGCGTTGGCAATTCATGGGCAATGTGCCCGTGATGATAAGGTGTAGAAATAAGCGTTTTTCGGCGTCTTGCGCGCCAGTCACAGTGTAAGACAAAGTGCCATCGGTTTGGGTCAAATCGTCTTTTAGACGTGGCAGCTGTGCCAAAGGCAAACTGCCCTGTATGTGCGCGTGCTCTTTACACAGCGTAAAGATGTCAATGTCTTTTATAGAAGTGGTCATAATCTGAGATAATGTCGGTCATTAGAATTGGACGAATTATAACAGAGGTTCAGATTGAACAATCCCCCCACTTTACAACTCATACTGGGTTCATCCTCACCGTACCGACGCGAATTATTGCAACGCCTGCGTTTGCCGTTTACCGTGGTCAGCCCGCAGATTGATGAAACGCCTTTAGCAGGCGAAACCCCACCTGAAACTGCGCTGCGCTTGGCAGTGGCCAAAGCCCGCCACATCGCGCAAACCCATCCTGACGCGCTCATCATTGGCGCAGATCAGGTGGCAACAGTCAATGGTGAGCAAATCGGTAAAGCAGGCGGCTTTGACAAAGCACTCGCGCAACTGCAAGCCATGCGTGGGCAAACCGTGCTGTTTCACAGTGCGTTGTGTCTGTATGACGCACGCAATGACAGCGTTGATGCACGCGACATCATCACACGCGCGACGTTTCGTGATTTGCCTGATGACGAATTGAGTGCCTACCTGCGCATCGAGCAGCCCTACGATTGCGCGGGCAGTGCCAAGGTTGAGGCTTTGGGGATTACGATTTTAGAAAAAGTCGAATCGGACGACCCGACAGCTTTGATTGGTCTGCCACTGATTGCGCTCACGGATATGTTGCGCAAGGCGGGTGTGAGTTTATATGGTAGCGCGTCATGAGTCCATTCGGCACACTTTACCTCATTCCCAATACCCTGAGTTCGCCCACCGACATTAACCACGATACGCTCAATGCGGTACTGCCCACGCAGGTGCAAGCCATCGTTCATGAGTGCAATTATTTTGTGGTTGAGACCGCGAAAGTCGCGCGCCAGTTTCTCAAAGCAGTGGGTACACAAACGCCATTGCAGGAATTGCACATCAGTGAATTGAATGTCAAAACCGCCGATGATGCGGTCAAGCAACTGCTCGCGTCTGTGTTGGCAGGGCACAATTTGGGTTTACTCAGTGATGCGGGCTGTCCCGCCGTGGCTGACCCTGGCGCGCGCTTGGTCGAGATGGCGCATCGGGCGGGCGTGCGCGTGGTGCCGTTGGTCGGGCCGTCGTCCATATTGCTGGCGTTGATGGGCAGTGGTTTGAATGGGCAAAAATTTGCCTTTCACGGTTATTTACCCATCGATGCGGCGCAAAAAACCAAAGAAATCAAACGCTTGGAGCAAGAGTCGAAAACCCACGCGCAAACGCAAATGTTCATCGAAACGCCATATCGCAACATGCAGTTATTTGAAACCTTGCTTAAAACCTTGCAGCCAAACACACGCCTGTGCGTCGGCGCGGATTTGACCTTGCCGACAGAATGGCTGCGCACCAAAACTGTAGGCGAATGGCAAAAACTGTTCAAAAACAAAGGTTCGGAAATGACGGATTTAAACAAACGCCCGACGATGTTTTTGTTTTTGGCGTGATAAAACTACATACCAAAATCAGATTTTAAATCACCGATGCAATCTACCATGCTGTCCGACGCGTTCGCAGGGATTTGACATAATCTTATAGGGTTGATATTTTTAAGTCGCTTGAGCCATAGGGACTTGTCTATTGATAAGGGTGTTTTAGACGCTTTCGTGTGCTCCGCCCACTGCAACGTGTAATAGTCTTGCTTGCCCTTGACTATAACAATTAAAGCTGTTTCACTGGTGTTGCCAAGCGTGCCACAGCCAATAACGGCACTGGCTGTTTCAATACCTGCAACTTTTTCTTCATTGAGTGCTAAGGCAGAAAAAGAAGTAGGACAAGAGTCATGAAACTTCTGAGCAAAAAAATTCAAGAAATCGACAGGACTTAATTGAGGATTATTTGCTAAATTTTGGTGTCCTGTTAAGGTAATCATTTGAGTCCAAGTATTCACATTTTCGCCATTCAATACACGCTCTTGTATGTATTGTCCACTTGCCGTTTGCTCCCAGTCTGGTGCTAGATTAAAACCTTTCGGAACTTGAAAAAATACCATTTGGTTGAACACAGGTTGAAACGAAGCGTTTTTTTCAACGCTGGGTTTTGCATGTACTAACATGGGAATAAGAAGTGTTAGTAGTATGAGTTTTTTCATGTGTAATCCTTCAGGTTTATGAAATCAAAAAACAGTGCTTTGATTGAGAACCGCCGAGCCTATTACTAGACTTGATGGTGGATTATGTCAGAATTCCACGAACTTGTTGATCGTTTTGGGCGATTTCTAAAGACTGACTTACGGTACAATACGTATATGAAAAATATTGTGATTTTAATTTCAGGCGGCGGTAGCAATATGAAAGCCATCGTCGAGTTCGCACGGAAAAACGCGTGGCAGGCGCAGGGCGTGGCACGCATTGCTGCTGTGGTGAGCAATCGTGCCGATGCAGGCGGTTTGGCGTATGCCACTGAGCAAGGCATCCCGACTGTGGTTTTGAGCCACAAAGAGTTTGCTAATCGCGAGGTGTATGATGCCGAATTGATGAAGCAAATTGACGCGTTTGCGCCTGATTTGGTGGTGTTGGCGGGTTTTATGCGCATTCTAACCCCCGCATTCACACATCATTATGCGCGACGCATGTTGAATATTCACCCATCGATTTTGCCGAGTTTCAAAGGTTTGCACACGCATGAGCAAGCGTTAAAAGCGGGTGTGAAAGTCCACGGTGCGACCGTGCATGGCGTGACCGCGGAACTTGACCACGGACCGATTGTGATGCAGTCGTGCGTCCCTGTGTTGGCGGATGACGATGCAGATACACTGGCAGCACGGGTTTTAAAAACCGAGCACATCATTTACCCGCAGGTGGTGGAATGGTTTGTGTGCGGAAGTTTGATTTGGGATGAGGCGGGCATACGTCTGCATCCGAGTGTGGGCGCGGCGGCACAGGTGGTGTGTGCCAACGACGCCCAATGATGGGCAATTGAAAGACAAAATGACTGAATTAAAGAAAAAATCCTACAGCAAAAAACCAAGTAAAAAAGAACGTTTGGCGGCTGAGTTGGCACAAAAAGAACAAAAAGCACGGGCGCAATCAATTGTAACGGCAGGCGGCGTGGTGATACGCGCGGATGGCGTGGCGATGAGTGCGGTGGCTTTGGCTGCGCGCCAAAAAGCCTTGCAAATGGCGCAGGCGCAAGACACACAGAATGCGCAGGGTGCGCACAATGTGCATGATTTTGGCGCGCCGCAAAACCCACGTGCACGCGGCAAAGCGAAAACCGATGCCAGCGCAAGCATTCCAAAAATCGAAGCGGCGCAGGCCTCAGGCAAACGTTTGGCGCAATGCCTGTGGTGCGCACAGATTTTACTCGTGGATGTGCTCAAGTTTGAAGCCGCCGCCGACAAGCAGGTATCGCAATTTTTGCGCGGACACAAAGAATTGGGTGCGCGTGACCGCCACATTGTCGCCGAAACGGTGTATGCGGTGCTGCGCCATCGCCGTGTCTTGGCGCATCTGGCGCAGACGGGCGCGGGGGCGTTGGAGCGACGCTTGGTGTTGCTCGCGGCGCAAAAAGTGGTCGATATGGACAGTTTGCAAGCGGCGATTGCCGAAGAGGAATTCGCATGGGTGAGCGAAACTTTAAAAGCACCTGTGGATGGCTTACCCGCGGCTGTGCGCAGCAATTTGCCCGATGAGTGGTTCAATGCTTTGGTTGGTGCGTATGGTGAGGATGAGGCGTTGAAATTAACGGGCGCGTTGAACCAATCCGCACCTTTGGATGTTCGGGTCAATACGATTAAATCGTCGCGCGAAGCGGTACAAATTGCCTTTGAACATGCGGGGATTGAGTCTGCGGTTTGCGAGTACGCACCGCTGGGGCTGCGTTTGCTGAAAAAACCTGCCCTGCAAAAATTAGATGTCTTCATCACGGGTGCGATTGAAGTGCAGGATGAGGGTAGCCAATTGCTCACACATTTGCTCGGCGCGAAACGTGGCGAAATGGTGGCGGATTTTTGCGCGGGCGCGGGCGGCAAAACCTTGGCGATTGGCGCGATGATGCGCAACACAGGTCGATTGTACGCGTTTGATATTGCGGCGCATCGTTTGGCAAAACTTAAGCCACGCTTGGCACGCAGCGGATTGTCGAATGTACAGACAATTGCGATTGACAGTGAAAAAGACATTCGCGTCAAACGCCTCGCGGGTAAGTTTGACCGCGTGCTGGTTGATGCGCCGTGCAGTGGTTTGGGCACTTTGCGCCGCAACCCTGATTTGAAATGGCGACATGGTTTGGACAGCGTGGCGCGTTTGGTTCAAGTGCAGGCGAGCATTTTGGAGAGCGCGGCAAAACTGGTCAAAGCAGGCGGTACGTTGGTGTATGCCACGTGCAGCGTGTTGCCCGATGAAAATCAAAACATCGTACAGGCGTTTTTGAGCGCGCACCCTGAGTTTGAATTGGTCGCAGCGCGTGAGGTTTTGGCAACACAAAAAATCGACATTCCAGAGTCGGCCGAGCGCGAGGGTTGTTTGCAGTTATTGCCGCATGTGCATCAAACCGATGGTTTTTTCGCGGCGTATCTGCGCAAGGGCAAACCCAGCAAACTCGGCAAACCCGCTGCTGAATTTGTTGTTCAAGACAAGAAGGAAAGCTGATGCATCGTTTGGCATCTTTGAAATACGTGGTGATGGGTTTGCTGCTGTTGGCTTTTGGCTTCGTGGCGGGCGCATCCCTGCGCAATTGGGCGCAGGCAAAAAATGTGCCGATGACAAAACCCGAAATCACGCAAGCCACAGATCCAAAGTCCAGTTCAGCGACGATTACGGCATTGTTTAGCCCCGAAGACAATATTCAAAAGACTTTGGTCAATACCATCAACAACGCGCAACGCAACATCCTTGTGCAAGCTTATTTGTTTACCGATGAACGCATTGGCGATGCGCTGATTGCCGCACACAAACGCGGTGTGAATGTGGAAATTTTGCTGGACAGCGAAACGGCGTTGGCTGGAAAAAATGTTTTAACCATGCGATTTTTTGAGGCGGGCATTCCTGTGCGCTTAGAAACTCAGTATGAAAACGCGCACAATAAAATCATGATTTTTGACCACGACATCGCCAAAGCGGTGGTGGTGACAGGCTCGTATAATTTCACCTACAGCGCGCAAAAGCGCAATGCGGAAAACGTGGTGATGATTCGCAATGCCCCCGCGATTGTCGCCCGTTATGTTAATAATTGGCGCAAACACGCCGAGCAAGCCATACCGTATGCCGGCAATCCGATTTCATAAATCATGACGACATTAGAACACACCTTGACCTCAAAAAACGCACCTGTACAGGGTGTACACGCGCTCATCGCCGAAATTTCGCCGACTTCGATGGCGATTACCTTACTCATCATTGCTTTGGGATTTTTCGTGACGTGGGTGGTTCGACGGGTGTACCAACAGCGCGACTTACAGCACAAAGTGCCCAATTGGATGAATGTGTTGATGCGCATGACCTTGCCGTTTTTGCTGTGGCTATTTGCGCACATGACGATGGTGATTTATGCGCACAAAGGCTTGACCATCATCTGGTTTGAGTTTGTGGCGCGTTTGTTTGCTGCTTGGTTCTTTGTGCGTTTGTTCCTCTATGTGGTGCGTCGTGCTTTGCCTGAAGGTGCGCGCCGCGCAACCTTAGAACGCCTATCCATCGTGGTGATTTGGGCGTTGATGTTGCTCGATTATGTCGGCAAACTCGATGGTATTTTTGCGCGTTTGGATGGTTTTAAAATCAAATTGGGCAATGCGCAGTTGTCGGTGCTGGATGGTTTGACCTTGGTTGCAGTCGTCTTGGTGTTGTGGTTGGTGGTGCAGTGGCTGACGCATGAACTTGAGGAGTTGTTGCTCAAAAAACCCAACGAAAAATTCGCCAGTTTTGACTTGTCCACGCGCATGGTGTTGGTGCGGTTTCTCAAAGGTTTATTGATACTGGTTGCAATTTTGTTGAGTTTATCCGCCTCTGGGATTGATTTGACCGTGCTCTCGGTGTTTGGTGGCGCGCTCGGCGTGGGAATCGGCTTAGGGTTGCAAAAAATTGCCAGCAATTACGTTTCGGGCTTTGTGATGTTGTTCGAGCGCAGTGTGCGCATTGGTGACTTAATCAGCACCTCAGATGGTACGCGTGGGTTTGTGCGCACGATTAATGCACGTTATACCTTGATTGAAGGCGCCAGTGGCGATGAGGTACTGGTTCCCAACGAGAATTTAATCGTCAACCCCGTGGTCAATTGGTCCTTGCATGATAAAAAGAACTGGCTGTCCACGCAACTGCCAGTCAATTACGATATTGATTTGGACTTTATCATGCCCAAAATCGTACAGGCAGTGCAAGCATTGCCGCGCGTGGCGCAGTCGCCGACACCGAGTGTGTTGCTCTCATCGATTAGCGACAAGGGTTATATTTTAGAGGTGACGTGGTGGGTGCTCGATCCTGAAAACGGTCGATTGAATATTATCTCTGAGGTGAATTTGGCTGCATGGCGCGTGTTGCGTGAGCACAATGTGGATGTATTTACACTCAAAGCAGCCCCCGTGGTGCGGGTTGAACGCAGTGATGACGGGGATATGGTGGGTGTGCTTTGAGATTCAGTTGGCATTTTGCCCCGATATGGACAGGGGTATTTTTGTCGTCAAGGGGCTGAAATACGCTACAATGCCAACCTATCATTGAAAGAGTTTATGGCACAAAAACTATTGTTTGGATTTCATGCAGTGCAGGCACGCTTGCGCGTTGCACCACGCAGCGTGCAAGAGGTCTATGTTGAGAACGAGCGCGCCGACAAGCGGATGCAAAACTTCATCGGTCTGCTGGCGCAATCGCGCATTGAGCCGCGCTTGGTAGCGCGCACGCGTTTGGACGGATTGGTCGGACACACGCGTCATCAGGGCATCGCCGCACTGGTTGATGATTTGCCTTTGGCGCACAGCTTGGATGATGTATTGGAAAATCTGTCCGAGCCAGCATTTTTATTGGTGCTCGATGGCGTGACCGACCCGCACAACTTGGGTGCGTGTTTGCGCGTCGCCGATGCGGCGGGCGTACATGCGGTGATTGCGCCCAAAGACAAAGCGGTCGGTATCAACGCCACCGTGGCAAAAGTCGCATCAGGTGCAGCGGAGCATGTGCCTTATATTATGGTGACCAATTTGGCGCGCACTTTGCGCGAAATTAAGGAATACGATATTTGGGTGGTCGGTACCGATGATCAAGCACCGAAAAGCCTGTATCAATCGCAAGTTGCAGGCCCCATCGCATGGGTGATGGGCGCGGAAGGTGAAGGGATGCGTCGATTGACACGTGAGCATTGTGATGAATTGGTTAATATTCCAATGGCAGGCTCGGTCAGCAGTTTGAATGTATCGGTGGCTTCGGGCGTGTGTTTATTTGAAACCGTCCGTCAGCGCACATCGGTAGAGTGAATTTGAAATCATTTTTGGGGGCAATATGCGTTTAGATCCTTTAGAACAAAGCAGTGATATCGAAGACCGTCGCGGTTCATCGGGTGGCATCATGAGTGGCGGCGCGGGGCGAATCGGTATCGGCGGTATGATACTGGCTGCGGTGGCGTATTTTGTTTTTGGCATCAACCCATCGACTACGCTCTCAACCGTGAGCGCGGTCAATAGCATGACGCAAGGGGCATCGGCTTCTAACACAGGAACCAAAGGCTTGCGCACAGAGGACGAACAGGGTGTGTTTGTGTCCAAGGTTTTTCAAAGCACCAAAGATGTTTGGACACAGGCATTTGGCGGCAAATACCGCGCACCGATGATGGTGTTGTATAGCGACCGCACCCAAACTGCTTGTGGTGTAGGGCAGGCGGCGGCGGGGCCGTTTTATTGCCCTGGTGACCAAAAAGTGTATTTGGACTTGGCATTTTTTAATGAATTACAGCAAATGGGCGCGGGTGGTGACTTTGCACAGGCGTATGTGATTGCGCATGAAGTGGGGCATCACGTCCAGTATTTAACGGGCGTGGAGCAAAAAGTCAGTAGTATGCGCGCGCGTTCATCAGAAGCACAAAACAATGCTTTATCGGTGCGCATGGAATTGCAAGCGGATTGCTATGCGGGAGTTTGGGCGGCGCAAGCGAATGCAAAAACCCAAATTTTGGAGCAAGGCGATATTGAAGAAGGTTTGAATGCCGCGCATAAAATCGGTGACGATTACTTGCAAAAACAAGCGCAAGGTTATGTCGTGCCCGATAGTTTCACCCATGGCTCATCGGCGCAACGCATGCAATGGTTCAAACAAGGCTTACAGTCAGGCGACCCGAATACCTGTAACACCTTTGCGCAGAATTAAACTCGCGCACACCTTGAATTTTTGCCCTTTGTCCTCATGTCAAACAAACCCATGAGTACAAGGGGCAAATTGTTTGTCATGAGCATTCAAGGTCAGCGTGGGGCGAAAAAAGCATAATCGTTGTATCATGCTTGAACAAATTTTAAAGAATGGCGCAACCGAAACGCGCAATTCGCACATTGGATAGGAATCAATATGACCGAAGAGAAAAAAACCAGCGCACATGAGTCGCCAATGATTCAAAGCGATGAAGGCCATGCGACTGCTGTGAACGCTTTACCGCTCCTTCCTCTGCGCGATGTGGTTGTTTTGCCGCACATGGTTGTGCCTTTATTCGTGGGGCGTGAAAAATCCATACGCGCCTTAGAAGTAGCGATGGAGCGTGACCAGATGGTGGTCTTGGTCGCGCAAAAATTCCCTGAGAACGACAATCCAAACGTCAATGATGTGTACCGCATCGGTTGCGTGTCGCGCATCGTGCAATTGCTCAAACTGCCCGATGGCACGGTTAAAGTGTTGGTCGAGGGCAAATCGCGTGCCTTGCTCTCTGAAATTGTCGATAAAGACAATTTCTTGCAAGCGCAAGCAGAAATCATCAGCGACATTGATGGCGGCAGTGCCGAGGTCGAGGCCCTGCGCCGCACAGTGTTGCAAAAGTTTGAGCAATACATCAAGTTGAACAAAAAAATCCCGATGGAGATTTTGAACTCCTTGGCGACCATCGACGATGGTTCGCACTTGGCGGACACCATCATCGCGCATTTGCCGATTAAACTGGAAATCAAGCAAGAAATGCTTGAATTGCGCAGTGTCAAAACCCGTCTTGAAAACGTCATGCGTCAAATGGAAGTCGAAATCGACATCCTCGAGGTTGAAAAACGCATCCGTGGGCGTGTCAAACGCCAAATGGACAAGAGCCAGCGCGAGTATTATTTGAACGAACAGGTCAAAGCCATTCAAAAAGAACTCGGCGAGGGCGAAGACGGCGCGGACATGGAGGAGTTGGAGAAAAAAATCCTCACTGCGAAAATGCCTGCTGAAGCGCAAGCCAAAGCCGACAGCGAGTTGAAAAAACTCAAACTCATGTCACCGATGTCCGCCGAAGCGGGCGTGACGCGCAACTACCTTGAAACGCTGGCATCGATTCCGTGGAAAAAAGCCACCAAGGTCAATAAAGATTTGGCAAAAGCCCAAAAAATCTTGGACGAAGACCACTATGGATTAGAGAAAGTCAAAGAGCGCGTGATTGAATACCTCGCGGTGCAGCAGCGCGTGGCGAAAAACAAATCCCCAATCCTGTGTTTGGTTGGGCCACCGGGTGTGGGCAAAACCTCATTGGGGCAATCCATCGCGCGCGCAACCAATCGCAAATACGTGCGCATGGCACTGGGCGGCGTGCGCGATGAGGCGGAAATTCGTGGTCATCGTCGTACATACATCGGCGCGTTGCCAGGGCGCATCATCCAAAGTTTGATTAAAGTCGGCGTGCGCAACCCATTGTTTTTACTGGATGAAATTGACAAAATGGGCATGGACATGCGCGGCGATCCTGCCTCGGCGATGCTCGAGGTGCTGGATCCTGAGCAAAACCACACCTTTGGTGACCACTACGTTGAGGTGGATTACGACTTGTCGGACGTGATGTTCTTGGCGACTTCCAACTCATTCAACATCCCTGGGCCGCTGCTCGATCGCATGGAAACCATCCGTTTGTCGGGTTATACCGAGGACGAAAAACTCTCGATTGCGATTAAATACCTGTTGCCCAAGCAAATCAAAAACAATGGTTTGCGCACAGGTGAAATTGCCGTGACCGAAGAAGCCCTGCGCGACATTATTCGCTACTACACGCGTGAGGCGGGTGTGCGCTCGCTCGAGCGCGATATTTCAAAAATTTGCCGTAAAGCGGTGAAAATGATTTTGGTCAACCCAAAAGTCAAAAAAATCAAGGTGGATAGTAGCAATCTGGACAGTTACTTGGGCGTGCGCCGTTTTGATTTTGGCAAAGCCGAACTTGAAAACAAAATCGGGCAAGTCACAGGTTTGGCGTGGACAGAGGTTGGCGGTGAATTGCTCACCATCGAAGCACAGGTGATGCCCGGTAAAGGCATGATGACGCGCACAGGCTCGCTCGGCGATGTGATGAAAGAATCCATGGAAGCCGCGCGAACAGTGGTGCGCGCACGGGCGAATGCGTGGGGCATACTCAATTCAGCGTTTGAGAAAAAAGACATTCACATCCACGTTCCTGAAGGCGCAACCCCCAAAGACGGGCCATCGGCGGGTATCGCCATGACCACCGCTTTGGTCTCGGCATTGACGGGCAATCCTGTCAAGTCGAATGTTGCCATGACGGGTGAAATCACTTTGCGCGGTGAAGTCTTGGCGATTGGTGGCTTGAAAGAAAAACTATTGGCGGCATTGCGTGGCGGCATTACGGTGGCACTGATTCCACACGAAAATGTCAAAGATTTGGCGGAGATTCCCGACAACGTCAAAAATGGCATTGAAATCATCCCTGTGAAATGGATAGATGAAGTGCTCAGTCATGCGTTGCAAAATCCATTGGTTGCGGTGACCGAGCCTGAGGTGCTTGTGCCAGAGGCGGCGAAAACGGTTGCCGATATTCAGCCAGAGGGTTTGGCGCATTGATGTGAATGTGATTTGATGATATCTACGTGGCTTGAAGAGGTTAATCAATGCGGAAAATTTTGATATTAATTTTACTACTGTTACATCTATGCTCTGTGGCACGCGCTGGAAGTTTGGAACAATTGGATGGTGTTAAACTCGGAGATAGTTATCAGCAAGTTTTAGATAAGTTGAAAACAGGACATCGAGTTACTATGTCAGAAACTTTGGGGGTGAACTCAGAAGGTTTTTTTATCTTGGCACAAGGGTACTCAAAAGATGCTCATAGTTGTTTAAGAAAAATATTTTTTTCAGATAGTCGGAATGAGTTGCAATTGATTGGTGGGTTTCGTGCTCCAGGTCTCAATATTAAGGAACAATGTTTTGGCTATGATTATTTAGCTGAGTATTTAAATGATGCAAAATCAATTAAAATATCCATAGGTTTGAATATCATGCACCCGTGGTTGGCGGAGTATCAAAGAGATCTTATCATTACAAGCAAAGATAACAAAGTGCTCCGCTTTAAACTAAGCGATGATACAGGCGGTTATTCTGATGAGGCTTTGTATCAATGCGGGGATAGTCAATTTGTTTTAAAAAATGATGTTGATTCGTACATCATTGACGTTAATCAGTTCAAGATTAGCGTGGGATTATGCGCTGCGAATGAAATACATATTGGCGGATTTAAAAAAACACACAAAGGATGGGCGTTCTATCCTGTAACTAATTCGTAACCCGTATCAATTTCGTACCGCGCATGGCGGGCTGCGTATTCACACGATTTAAAGATTGATGTGCGTCAATTCCAGTTTCGTAGCGTGGGCTGTGCCCTCGTTTTTGAGTCCATCATGCCAATCATCGGGGCGTAGCCCACGGACATCGTTGATGTGCACCCAAACCAAGCAAAACCTCAAAATTTCCTCTATGTCTTGTATAATGCGCCATAGGCTAAACATACGCACTTAGCAATCGTTAAAAGACATTGGACACACAAATGGTTGTACAAACTCAAGCAATCACTCAAACAAAAAAAGATATTCTTGCGCTGATTCGCCCTGATATGGAACGGTTGAACGAAGTGGTGCGCACGACACTGCATTCGGAAGTGCCCTTGGTCAATCAAGTGGCTGAGTACCTCATCAATGCGGGTGGCAAGCGTTTGCGTCCCGCGATTCATTTATTGCTCACCCGTGCTTTACAGAAAGAATGCCCTGATACTGCGTACACATTGGCGGCGGTGGTGGAGTTTATTCACACCTCGACTTTGCTGCACGACGATGTGGTCGATGAGTCGGATTTGCGCCGTGGACGACAAACGGCAAATGCTTTGTTTGGCAATGCTGCCAGTGTCTTGGTCGGTGACTTTTTGTATTCGCGCTCGTTTCAGATGATGGTCAGCGTGCAGAGTATGCGGGTGATGGATATTTTGGCGGATGCAACCAATGTGATTGCTGAGGGTGAAGTTTTGCAATTGCTCAATGTCCACGATCCCGATGTGACCGAGGCGCGCTATATGCAGGTGATTCATTATAAAACCGCGCGTTTGTTTGAAGCCTCGGCGCAGCTGTCGGCGGTGATGAGTGCTTGTACGCCTGAGCAAGAAAATGCTTGCGCGGCGTATGGACGACACCTCGGCGCGGCGTTTCAGTTGGCGGATGATATTCTCGATTACGCGGGCGATACAGCGGTTTTGGGCAAAAATGTCGGCGATGATTTGCGTGAGGGCAAGCCAACTTTACCACTGATTTATGTGTTGGAGCATGGCTCGGATACTGAGAAAGTCATGGTCAGAGCGGCGATTGAAAACGGTGGCATTGACCAAGCCCATTCAGATTTCAGCACGGTTTTGACCGCGATTACTTCGGGCGGTGCGCTTGAATACACGCGTCAGTTGGCGCAGCGCGAGGTGTCGGCGGCCAAAGCCGCTTTGGCATTTTTGCCTGAGTCGGCGTACAAGCAAGTGCTGTTGGATTTGGCGGATTACGCGTTGGCGCGAGAAGTTTGACGACATTGAATTTTGCATTGATGAAACAACCATAAAGGTAATCACGTGGACAATCTTCCCCTTTGGGCGCAGATTTTAATTTTGGTGGCGTTGCTGGCCGTTGCGGGATTTTTTTCGATTGCTGAAACCTCGATGATGGCCATCAATCGGTTTCGTTTGCGTCACCTTGCCAAGCAGGGCAATCGCGCCGCGAAGCGCACGCAAGCATTGTTGAATCAAACCGAGCGTCTGCTCGGTGTGATTTTAATTGGCAATAATGTGGTGAATACCATCTCTGCGATGTTCTCAGGGGCGATTGCGGCGCACTATTGGGGTGAAAATCAATATGCTTTGTCGATTGCCGCCGCATTGATTTCGTTTGCGATTATTGTGTTTTCTGAACTCACGCCCAAGGTCATTGGCGCGGCCTACCCCGAAAAAATTGCCTTACCCGCGAGTTTTATCCTCAAGCCTTTACTGACCCTGATTTACCCTGCGGTGTGGTTCACCAATATGTTCACCAATGGTTTGCTCAGGTTGATGCGCATCAATCCCAATCCAGATGAAGAGCATTTGAGCAATGAGGAAGTGCGTGCCTTGGTCTTGGAGCAAACCCCCTTGATGCCAAAAAAGCACAAGAGCATTTTGGTCAACTTGTTCGATTTAGAAGAAGTTGAGGTCAATGATTTGATGACCCCGCGCTCGAAAATCGAGGCCTTAGACATCAACGACGATATTGATACGATTCGCCATCAATTGGTGACGTGTTACCACAATAAATTGCCGGTCTATGATGGCGAGTTGAATAATATCTTGGGTATATTCCACATTCGAAAAGCCTTGCATCATTTAGAAGATGGCAGTTTGACCATCGATGAAATTAAAAACAGTTTGACCAAACCGTATTTCATTCCTTCTGAGACGGGGATTTTTGAGCAATTGCAGAATTTTCAAGAAGACCAACAACGCTTGGGCGTGGTGGTCGATGAGTACAGCGAGGTCTTGGGGATTTTGACCATGGAGGATGTGGTCGAGGAAATGGTGGGTGAGTTTACTTCGGCAGCACCGAGTAGCAATGCCCGTACCGCGTGGGGAAAAGATGGCTCGGTCGTGGTTGATGCGAGTACGCCATTGCGTCAACTCAATCGTCGTTTGAAACTCAAATTGCCTTTGGATGGCCCCAAAACTTTGAATGGCTTAATTTTAGAGGAATTGCAAGATATTCCTGATGCACAGGTGAGTTTGCGGTTTGAGGATTGTATTATAGAAGTGGTGCATGTGGATGAGCAGGGTGTGCGCTCGGCACGATTGATACGGTTAAAAAAAACTGAGGGTGAAAAGACGGTATACACAAAAGCGTAAGGAAGAGCTTATTAACAGATGGGTTTATTTTAGAGATGACCACGGCAACCACCAGTATATTCAAAGACACACCAGCCTATGCACAAGGTGTTGCAAGCACGCTGTTGCGATGCAAATGTGTGGGTTTGGATGATATTGCTCGAGCCAATGCGGGTGTGCCGCTGGCACACAACCCCGCAGAGTCGAGCTTGGCGAACTGGTTGGGTGTTTTATTGAACGGTTTATCCAAGGATGAAGCGTCTGTTACTAAATATCTGAGTCAAGCATGGCAAATACAGTGTGTCCAAGCAGATGAGTGGCAGGTGTATGAAACCATGTTGCTACAAGAACCTGCAAAACCACTGCCCAAAGCATTGTGCGAAGCATCTCAGGGGGTGGTGTTGCTTGGCAATTTGGGGGCAGGTGTGCTCAAATTGGGCGTGCTCGATGCTTCGGATGCGCAGGCTTTGCAACGTTTGGCATTTATTTTTCATGAGCCATTTGAGTGGCGCTTGTTGTCGTTGTCTGAGTATGTGCGTGTACAATCAATCAGACACAAAAAATCTGATTTTAGCCATTTGATGGTTGAACATACGCAGGTTGAATCGAAATTATCCACTGAACGTCGTGCCTTGAGTGCCGTACCCCGCAATGAACGCTCGGTTCAAACCTTTGATGTCAAACATGCACCTGTCGTGCAATATATTCAGGATTTATTGGTGCGCATGGTCAATGAACATGCCTCAGATGTGCATTTTGAACCATTTGCCAACGAGTACCGCATTCGTGCGCGCATCGATGGGGTATTACACGAAGTGGCACGTCCTGAAGTGTCCATGAAAGAGCAATTGATGGTGCGTTTGAAAATCATGGCGCAGATGGATATTGCCGAGAAACGCGTGCCTCAAGATGGTCGGATTAAATTAAATATAGACGCGACGCGAACGGTCGATTGTCGTGTCAGCACCTTGCCCACGGTGTTTGGTGAAAAAATTGTCGTGCGGTTTTTAAATGCACAAAATACGGATTTGAATTTGGAAGGTTTGGGCTACGAGCCTGAGCAGTTGTGCATCATACAAAATGCACTGAAAAATCCGCACGGTATGATACTGATGACGGGGCCGACAGGCAGTGGTAAAACCGTGTCTTTATACGCTTGCTTGAATGTACTCAATCAAGAAGGTGTGAATATTTCAACGGTTGAAGACCCCGTCGAAATTTTTATGCACGGTGTCAATCAAGTCAACATCAACGAAAAAGCGGGCATCCATTTTGCGACTGCCTTGCGTGCGTTTTTACGTCAAGACCCCGATATTCTCATGGTGGGCGAGATTCGAGATTTGGAAACCGCAGACATTGCGGTGAAAGCCGCGCAAACAGGGCATTTGGTATTTTCAACCTTGCACACCAACGATGCCACAATGGCTTTGACCCGTTTATCACAAATGGGCGTGAGCGCGTACAATGTGGCGGCCTCTGTGAATTTAATCATCGCGCAACGCTTGGTGCGCAAATTATGCTCGTGCAAACAGCCGATTCGATTGGACGAGGCATTGCTACAAAGCGCGGGTATGAGTGCTGCGCAAGCCGCACAAACCGACTGGCAAGCGTACACGCCAGTCGGTTGTCCGCATTGCCACAGAACAGGGTACACAGGGCGCACAGGGGTATTTCAAGTGGTCCCCGTCTCAAGTGCCATGCAGTCGCTCATCGCCAAAAATGTCTCGGCGCAAGCATTAAGCGAACAGGCGGAACAAGAGGGGTATTTGACGCTGCGTCAAGCAGGTCTGTTAAAAATGATGGCGGGGGTTAGTTCTTTAGAAGAAGTCATGTCTGTGACTTTATAGACTGAAATTGAATTTAAAACATGAATGAGACGTTAGAGCCATCGGCATCGTCATCTGTGCTGAAACGCTATACTTGGCAAGGTCAAAACCGTGCTGGACAGTTGATGACTGGCGTTTTGTATGGTGCCAATAAAATGGTGGTGCGTGAGCAACTCTCACAGCGTGGGATTATTGCCCTACAGATTCGTGTGCGTCGAGAACCGATCATACGTGCTATCTCAGGCCCACAAGTCACGCAATTTTTACAGGAGTTGTCGGCATTGTACGACTCGGGCGTGCCTTTGTTGCGTATTTTAGATGTTCAGTTACACAGTCAGACCAAGCCTTATTTTCGCAACGTGATACAAACCATACGCTTGGACATTGAACGGGGTGAAAATTTACACACCGCTTTGCGTCACCATCCCAAAGTGTTTGATACGCTCACTTGTAACCTAATCGCCAGCGGCGAGGAGTCGGGTAGACTCTCCGAGGTGCTCAATAATATTGTTTACTCGCAGGAACAACGTCAAAAAATTCATTCACAAATTAAAACCGCGCTGTGGTATCCCGCATTTGTATTGGCGGTTGCCGCTTTGGTGTGGTTGGGGGTATTGGCTTTTGTGGTTCCTGTGTTTGAGGACATTTATCGCAGCAACGGCAAACCTTTGCCGTGGTTGACTCAGGTTTTGCTCAGTGGCTCAAAAACTGTTCGTGAATATTGGTTGATTATCGTGGTGGCTTTGTTGTTGGCATACACATTGGTTCGGCGATGGGGTGCTGATTTACTTTACAATCAATTGGATACATGGCGTATGAAAGCCCCGATTATGGGTCGTTTATTGGTTTTGGGCTGGCACGCACAGTTCGCGCGTACCTTGGGTTTGCTGTATCAAGCAGGGATTCCATTGCATCGCGCTTTGGATATTGCGGCGCAAACCGTATCCAGTCCGACCATGCGCCGTGCCATTGTTTCTGTGACGCAGGATGTGCTTAATGGACACAGCCTGTCTTTGGCAATGATGCAATATCCTGTTTTTGAGCCGAGTTTGATTCAACGGGTGCAAATTGGCGAAGAATCGGGTACTTTGTCCGCCATGTTGACACAAGATGCGCTGCACAATGAGTTTATGTTGGAGCAAGGTGTCAAGCGATTGTCCTCGCTCATCGAACCTTTGTTGGTCGTTATTATTGGGATTATCATTGCGACGATGGTGATTGCTTTGTATCTACCGATACTTAATTTAGGTGGTGCGGTCTGATATGAACCATGATGTCTTGTTTTGGATGAATATGTTCTGGGTAGTGCTCTGTGCGGCAGCGTTCGGTAGTTTCGCCAATGTGTTGATTTACCGCTTGCCGAGAATGCTTTTGGGTGAGGAAAATTCATCACGCGATAAAAATACCTTCAATATCGCCGTTCCCGCGTCGTTTTGTCCGCAGTGTCAACACGCTATCCAATGGTGGCTCAATATTCCTTTACTCAGTTTCATATACTTGCGTGGTCAATGTGCCTATTGTCATCAGCCGATTCCTATGCGTTATTTTTTGGTCGAATTGGGTACGGTGTTGTGGGCATTGTTGAGTGTTTTTTGGTTTGGTTTGACTTGGCAGGCTTTGAGCAGTTTTGTATTTTTTTATGTGTTATGGGTCGCCAGTTGGATTGATGCCTTGTATTTTTTGCTACCCGATGTGTTAAATTATGTTTTATTGGGCATCGGATTGGTGGTGGCGATGGCGTTTGCGCACAACGGCGTGGGTGCTGCGTTGGTGGATGCTTTATCGGGTGCGGCGTTGGGGTATGTGATTTTATGGATTCCCTATTTTGCCTATCTGAAATGGCGCGGTCTTGAAGGTTTGGGTTTGGGTGACTGTAAATTGTTGGCCTCCATTGGGTGTTGGCAAGGCATGGTTGCAGTGCCCAATGTCTTGCTGTTTGCGTGTGTTTTGGCTTTGATTTTTGGGGTGCTCGTGGCGTTTCTACGACATCATTCTGTGCGAACATTAAAAATTCCTTTTGGTCCGTTTATCAGTGCTGGTGCCGTGATTCAAATGGTTTTGATGCACAGTCATTTTAAATTGTTTGTTTAATATTGTTGAAAGTTATTGTGTCCACTACCCTCCTAAATATACCGCATCCCGAACTTCGGCATCCTAAATGGGGGACGCAGTTGCCACGCAATGTTGTGAATATCGGATTGACGGGGGGTATTGGTTCAGGTAAATCAACAGTCGCCAAATTGTTGCGCGAGCGCGGTGCTGGGCTGATTGATTTGGATGAGATTTCGCACGCACTCACACGAGCGGATGGACGTGCGATGCCACAAATTATCGCATCTTTCGGGGCATTGGCGGCGATGCCCACAGGTGAATTGAACCGTGCTCAGATGCGAGAGTGGGTGTTTCAGAACACCCAAGCAAAAAAAACGCTTGAGGACATCATGCATCCGATGATTGCGCAAGATGCGATTGAATTGGCACATCAGTACTCAAAATCGGGTTCGCATCGTTATTTGATTTATGACATTCCCTTGCTGGCTGAAAGTGAATTTTGGACAGACCGACTGGATTGGATTGTGGTGGTCGATTGCTCACGCCAGACCCAAGTTGAACGGGTGAAAACACGTAGTCCGCATTTGAGTATCGTCACTATCGAGTCTATTATTGATGCGCAAGCGCAACCTGAAGCGCGCAGAAATATCGCTAACGTTTTGATAAATAATAATAAAAACGAAACAAACCACTTGAATCTGATTGTTCAAGTGGATATACTGACCCACCATGTGGGTTTGTTAAAAAAATAAAGAACTTACGGAAAGTAAACTATGGCGTGTTCTGCGCAAAGTGTTGAATCGAAAATTGTTTTTGAATTTCCACTTAATGAGCGGTTTCGGACTTTTCTGCGGATTGAAAACCTGTACCATCGCTGGCGGCATTATGTGGCCTGTGTACATAAGGAAGATCACCACACTGCGTTACTAACTCTTTTGGATTTATACGATTTCACGTTTCGCAATGACATCAAAGGTGATTTATTGTCGGAACTCGGCCGCTACAAACAATCATTGAGTCAATACTACAGTTCCCCCGAAATCTCTGAAGAAAAACTCACGCAAACCATACTCAGAATGGTAGATGCGCAAAAACAAATTGAACAATCCCCTAAGTTTGGTAGCAATTTGGTTGAAAATGAATGGTTGCTCAACGTTAAAAGTCGTTTGGTGGTGCCGTCTGGTGTGTGTTCATTTGATATGGGGTTTTACCATCAATGGTTACAAGATGAACCTGCCCAACGTCGCTCGGATATGGAGCGTTGGGCAATGCCGTTTGCGCCCTTATTTGATGCGGTGGTGTTTTTATTGTCAATTGCGCGCAATATAGCACTCAATAAAGAGTGTGTGACGCTCAATAAGGTTTTTCAGCAACCCCTGTTGGGTCGGAAATTTGATATTTTGCAAATTGAAATTGAGAACGCCACAAATTGTTTGCCTGACATTAGCGCAAATAAGCATGTGATTTGGTTGCGTTTTGCACCGCCTGCTTTGCAGGCGCGTCCTGCAGCGGCGATTCGTGAATTGACTTCCAATGAAATCAATTTCCACTTGGGGTTGTGCGGTGCGCCGAACCCAGCCTTAGAAAGTCAACAACCCCGTCAGTCTTTTGGTTTGGTGTAATCATGCAGGTACGTTGTCCAACTTGTCGCATCAAGCATGAATACCGTGTGGAGTCTGCATTTCGTCCTTTTTGTTCAGAACGCTGTCGCTTAATCGATTTGGGTGCTTGGTCACAAGAATCTTATAAAATCCCTGTCGAAAATGATGTGCAAGAGGATGATTCAAATTTGCCGACTTTTGATGGTGCAGAATAAAAAGCACCCCATCTAAATCATAGCCCTAAAAATTCAACCATAAAAACAGCCACCTCGGTGTTGCTCATTCGCCAGTTTTTTGAGGTGTAAAAAACATATTGGATGGATCGTCACTGAACTCGCCCCATAGCCAATTTGATTGGGTGGTGCGAGCGCACCGATTTTTTTCAATGTGTTTATTGTTGCTGCTGCTGTTTTAAAAACTGCTCATACACATTCACATCGCCCTGCGCGGATACATACACATGTGCCGCCATAGACTCAGTGCCGCCGCCCATCCGTGTACCACGCACGGGGCAGGCACTGTCGTAATCGCGCCCAATCGCCAAACGACAATGTCGCCCATCGGTGATACAGGTATTGGTGATGTCGATACTGAGCCATTCGTGCGCATCGGTGTACACGTCCACCCATGCGTGGCTGGCGACATGCCCGACATCACCCGTATTCAAATAACCACTGATGTAGCGCGCAGGAATGCCGAGCGCGCGGGCGCACGCGAGGAACACATGGGCTTGGTCTTGGCACACGCCTTGACCTTGCGCGAAGGCTTGTGCTGCGGTGGTGGTCACTTGGGTTGAGCCTGTGGTGTAAGCGATTTTTTCATGCACGGCCTGCATCAGACGCAGGGCTTGGGCTTCAGAAATTTGCGTGCCACTGATGTATTGTGTGGCAAAATCAGTGAGTTCTTCGTTGGTCTCGGTAAAGTGTGTGGCTTGGGTGAATATATATGGTGAGATGCCATCCATCCCACTGAATCGATGTCCAGAGTCATCTTCATTGACTTCAACCACGCCACGCACATTGACATCCAATGCGGTGATTGGCTGAGTGATGGTCATGATATGGGTATGGTTGCCAAACATGTCAATTTGCGGTTGTAAGCGCGTGGGCGCACCGATGCTCCAATTGATGACGTTTTGTCCCGCACCGCTGCGAGGCGTGAGGCGCAGGAGTTGAATGAGGTACGAAACGGGTGTTTCGTATTCATAGTGCGTGTTGTGGAGAATTTCGTAACGCATAACTGCCTTTGGGTTTTGTCGGGTGAACAGCGGTGGCCTGCTACTGCATCACCCAACGAATTCAAACTGGGTCTTAATCCATGATTCCATTCGCGGCATCATGACATTGATGAAACGGATGAAACATTCAATGGTTGTGTCGGGTTGTAATCAATCAGGGCGCAATTATGCCACTTTAGCGTGTGCAGGGTTGAGCGGAACCAAAAAGTCTTGGCTAATCTGTTGCCCCAATTCAAAGGTTTTTTCTAAAAACTCAGTCAAATAAGCGTGGATGCCATTTTGCAGAACCTCTTGAATTTGTCCATACTGCAAATCTGCGTGCATGCGCCCAACCAAACGTTCGGTTTTGGCTGAGTAATCATTGCGTACGTATTGAATGTTTTTGCGCAAATCGTTCATACAAGCAGCGAGTGAACGGGGCATCTCTTTGCGAAAAATCAAAAGCTCTGCCACACGTTCGGGCGTGATGACGTCGTGGTAGGTTTGGCGATAGACCTCAAAACCAGACACCGAGCGCAACAAGGCCGCCCAGTGGTAGAAGTCTTTGGAGTCGTTTTCGCCTTGGGTTTGCTCGGTGTCTTTTTCTTTGGCGTGGGATATTTCGGAATGCTCAAAAAACTTAAGGTCAAGCAAGCGTGCCGTGTTGTCAGCGCGTTCGATGAATGTACCCATGCGCAAAAAGTTAAAGGTTTCATCTTTGAGCATCGTACCCAAAGCCACGCCGAGAATCAGATGTGAGCGCATTTTGACCCACTCAAGGTATTCTGGTGCACGGTTAATTGCGCGTTGGGTGGTTACCCACTCGCGTGACTCAATCCAAACACTGTTGATGGTTTCGTACAACTCTGACGTTAAACTGCCGCGCACCGCGCGTGCGTTTTCCCGCGCCGCCCACAAACAAGATTGAATCGACGAGAGGTTACGCATATCGGTAATCATAAATTGCAGGACGTTGGCGGTATTGATTTCGCCGTATAACTCGATAAATTGCGGCTCCAACTCAGATAAACCCAAGGTGGCACGCCATAAATTATGCTCTTTATGCGCTTTGTGTGGCATGAGTAAGGTTTCGTAATTCACGCCGAGCATACGCGCGGTGTTTTCTGCGCGTTCGATGTAACGGGCGTGCCAGTAGAGGTGGTCTGCGGTGCGGGACAGTAACATAATAATATTCCAATGCTTTTGTTCTAATGTTTATGTGCGGAGTTTCCGCGCATCAATTTTAAACTTGTAAAAAAGTTGGTTTTTACTTTTTGAATTATTCCAATACCCAAGTGTCTTTCGTGCCACCGCCTTGCGATGAGTTGACCACCAACGAGCCTTCTTTCAAAGCCACGCGGGTCAAGCCACCTGGGGCGAGTTGTACTTCTTTGCCCGACAACACAAACGGACGCAGGTCAATGTGGCGCGGTGCGATGCCACTATCGACATAGGTTGGGCAAGTGGACAATGCCAATGTCGGTTGCGAAATATACTGCTCAGGTTTGTCAATCAACACTCGGCGGAATTCTTCAATTTCTGCCTTGCTCGCCGCAGGACCGACCAACATCCCATAGCCACCCGCGCCGTGGGTTTCTTTGACCACGAGTTTGTCCAAATTCGCCAGTGTGTATTCGAGCTCGTCTGGCTTGCGGCACTGGAAGGTCGGCACATTGTGCAAAATGGGTTCTTCCGACAGATAAAAGCGAATCATATCAGGCACGAATGGGTAAATTGATTTGTCATCGGCCACGCCTGTGCCTATCGCATTGGTCAAGGTCACATGACCTGCTCGGTAGCAATTGAGCAATCCCGGTACACCCAAACTCGAATCGGCACGAAACGCCAATGGATCAAGGTAGTCGTCATCAATACGACGGTAAATCACATCAACACGCTTGGGTCCGCGTGTGGTGCGCATATAGACGTGTAAATCATCGACGAATAGGTCTTGTCCCTCGACCAATTCCACCCCCATTTGCTGCGCAAGGAAGGCGTGCTCAAAATACGCGCTGTTGTACGCACCTGGGGTCATCACCACCACAGTTGGGTTGTCAATCCCACTTGGCGCAACACTGCGCAGGGTATCGAGCAACATATCGGGGTAGTGCGCCACGGGAGCGACTTTGTATTGCGAGAACAATTCTGGGAACAGGCGCATCATCATTTTGCGGTCTTCGAGCATGTAGGACACGCCCGATGGCACGCGCAGATTGTCCTCCAACACATAAAACTCGCCTTCGCCTGCGCGCACGATGTCAATCCCGCTGATGTGCGAGTAGATTTGTCGTGCAACATTGACCCCTTGCATTTCGGGGCGGTATTGGGCATTGTTAAAAATACGGTCGGGCGGAATGATGCCCGCTTTGAGAATGTTTTGCTCGTGATACACATCGTGCAAAAACATATTGAGGGTTTGCACGCGTTGGCGCAAACCGCGCTCTAAAGCCGACCATTCGGATTTTGGAAACACGCGCGGAATGATGTCGAACGGAATCAAACGCTCCGCACCATCCTCCTCGCCATACACCGCAAAGGTGATGCCCACTTTGTGAAACATTAAGTCGGCTTGGCGACGCTTTTCAGCGATGATTTCAGAGGTTTGTTGTTTGAGCCAGTCATTCATCGGACCATAATGAGGACGAACAGCACCATCATCGGCAAACATTTCATTGTAAAAACGAGTGGGCATATTCATAAGCGTTGACCTCGGCAGTGAGATGAAGATGAACAGATTATGCACGAGAGAACTGTTCAAAGTAAAGGCATCTGCGCACAATAGATGTACAAGTTGCCTAAAGTTAGTGCGTGAGCATTTCCAAATGCACCAAATGATTGCAATTGCGCGATGATGTGTCACAACTTTGGTTCAGAGCAAACCACTTGAATTTCGCTGGGTCATCCATATTTTATCCAAACCCGTTGAGCATAATCCATCGTGACTGTTTTTAACCAAGGAGTCCCCATGCAAAAAACCACATGGTCTGTTTTGTTGGCTGCGCTTTTTGCACTCAGTGGCGCATTGAGCGGCTGTCACGCGCAGGAATCCAAGCCAACCACTGTGACGAGTGCGCCAACCTCAAGCATCGCCACACCTGCCGAAGGACAAACAGGTGCGCCTTTGGTCACAGGATTGCCTGACTTCACGCGTTTGGTGGATTTTGTCGCGCCCGCGGTAGTGAATATTCGTGTGAGTGAAACGGTTCAAACGCAATCCATCCCCGATATGCGCAACCATCCGATTTGCCAAATTTGGCCTGATGTGCCGATTTGCAATGTCAAACCCTCTGCGCCCAATGCCAACGCGCCGACTGAGCGTCTGTCTGGGGAAGGTTCGGGTTTCATTACTTCAAGTGATGGTTATATACTAACCAATTACCACGTGGTCAATGGTGCGAGTACGCTCACCGTCATCCTGCCCGATAAACGCGAGTTCAAAGCCAAAGTCATCGGCTCGGATGAGCGCAGCGATGTGGCGGTGATTAAAATCGACGCGACGGGCTTGCCGTTTTTAAAAATGGCCAATTCCGATAAACTGCGTGTGGGCGAATGGGTGATGGCGGTGGGCTCGCCATTTGGGCTGAAAAACACCATCACCGCTGGCGTGGTCAGTGCCATCAACCGTGATACGGGCGATTATATGTCGTTCATTCAAACCGATGCGGCGGTCAATCCCGGTAACTCAGGCGGTCCCTTGGTCAATGTGTATGGCGAGGTGATTGGCATCAACTCACAAATTCTCTCACCGAGCGGCGCGTTTTCAGGCGTGGCACTGGCGATACCGATTAACGATGTACTCAAAGTGGCCGAGCAACTGCGAACCAATGGCAAGGTTGAGCATGGGCGCATCGGTGTCGGGATTGCACCTGTGACCGAAGAAAATATGTCGTCATTGGGTTTGACCAAAGCGCAAGGCGTGGTGATTACGCAAGTCGAATCCAACTCACCTGCGGCGCAGGCTGGCATACAAACGGGCGACGTGGTGACCCGAGTCAATAATGTCGCGATTGAATCAGTCAGTGATTTCGCACGCAGCGTGGGTCAGGCAAAGCCGAGCACACAGTTGCAGTTGGAAGTATGGCGTGACAAACGCAGTTTGAATTTAGATGTCACTGTGGGACAAGCCAAATAACCATCAGTTTGATGTGTGGGTAACCAAGGTGCGAACGTTGCACCTTGGTTGATTTAAGTTTAAGTATTGATTTGCGCCACAGCCACATTTAAAAATCCCCAAAAATCCGCACCATCGCGGGTATTGACCCAATTAGCGCCGTTCCATTTAAAATGATAGCCACCTGAGCGCGCGGCGAGCCAAACCTCTTGCATCGGGGTTTGTTGGTTGATGATGATTTTTTGACCCTCATCGTTTTCGATTTCCACAATCGCGCCTTGGCTTTGTGCGTCCAAGTCGGGGTAATTGTCTTCGATGTGTGTCATGACCGCATTAAATAGGATTTGGGTCTGTTGTAAATACTCGGTTTCCGTCATAATGTCGCCTTTGATGTTTACTTTATGTGATGGATTATATATGAATACGCGCACATCATCCTGCCGACCCCTGTGTGTGCCGCTGATGGTTTCAGTGGTTTTGTCTGCCTGTGGTTACAAAGGCCCTTTGTATCTGCCACCGAGTGTTGTTGAACCGACACGCGCAGCCCCAGCCACAGAAAATTCAAATGATTCTACAGCCACACCTGGCGTGCCCAATGCCACGAGCACCCCAATACCCATGAACAAGAAAGTCGTGAATCCATGAGTGATTTATACCCAGTAACCCATTTAACCCAGCGCGGTGATGCACTGTATTTAGAAGAGGCGGCTCTTAATGATGTCGCGCGTGCATTCGGCACGCCTGTGTATGTGTATTCAAAAGCCGCGTTACAAGACGCTTGGTCGGCGTGGGAATACCCTGAGAATGAGCGTCAAATACATGTGTGCTACGCAGTGAAAGCCTGCTCGAATTTATCGATTTTGCGCTTGTTTGCCGAGCGTGGCGCGTTTTTTGATACGGTTTCCGAGGGCGAAATTGCCCGTGTTTTGGCGGTTGGTGTGCCCGCCAATCGCATTGTTTTTTCGGGTGTGGCCAAGTCGGAACGCGAAATCGAATTCGCACTCACGCAAGGGATTTTTTGCTTTAACGTTGAATCCGTGCCTGAGTTGCAGCGCATTCATGCCATCGCCAGTCGCTTGGACAAACGCGCGCCGATTTCATTGCGCGTCAACCCTGATGTCGATGCCAAAACCCATCCGTATATTTCCACAGGTTTGAAAGCCAATAAATTTGGCATTTCGCACACCGATGCGTTGGCGGTGTATCAGCAGGCCGCACAGTTATCGGGCTTGGAGATTATTGGGATTGATTACCACATTGGCTCGCAAATCACCGAACTCTCACCATTTCTTGATGCACAAAACCGTTTATTCGATTTGGTCAAACAATTGGCTGATGTGGGTATCGTACTCAAACACATTGATTTGGGCGGTGGTTTGGGCGTGCGTTATCAGGACGAAACCCCACCGTTGCCGAGTGCTTTGATTGAGCAGTCTTTGCAAGGCTTGCGTGAAGCAGGGTTGACGCAGGATTTGATGTTTGAACCTGGGCGTTCACTGGTGGCGAATGCCTGTGTGCTGTTGACCAAGGTCGAATACCTCAAACCCACTGAGGAAAAAAACTTCTGCATTGTCGATGCGGGGATGAATGATTTACTGCGTCCATCGCTGTATGAGGCGTGGATGGGCGTGGAAAATTGTACGGTACGTGACGCAAATGCAGCGCAAACCTACGATGTGGTGGGCCCTGTGTGCGAAACAAGCGATTGGTTGGCGCGCGAGCGCACACTGGCAGTGGCGCAGGGCGATGTGCTCGCAGTGCTCTCGGCGGGTGCGTATGGCTTTAGCATGGCATCGAACTACAACACGCGTGCACGTGCGGCGGAGGTCTTGGTCGATGGTTCTGAAGTGTGTGTGATTCGTCGGCGAGAAGTTTTGTCGGATTTGTGGGCTTTGGAATTGTAAAAACAGAATGACAAGCCAACCCAAGCCGCTCGGTTTGGGTTTTTTTATGCGTGATTAAAATTGAATAAAATCATCAATTTCCCTGCGGTTTTTATCGTATCACGTTAGAATATAAGCCATTTCACCGCGTACAGGTATTTCCCATGAGCAGCAAACCCGAAATTTTTAAAGCACCCACCTTGTCTGATCGCGCCAATCAACTGTTGCGAGAGGTCAAATGGATGGTGTTGGCCTTGCTCGGCGTGACTTTGCTGGCAATGTTGGTGAGTTTTGATGTGCATGACCCCTCGTTTTTTCAAGCCAGTTCTGGGCAGGTAGGGATTCAAAACTGGGTCGGCAGTCTCGGTGCATGGGTTTCTGCAGCCTTGTTGTATGTGTTTGGTTTGTCGGCGTATTGGTGGGTGCTGCTGTGTGCGTGGGCGATTTATCGCGGGATGCGCCGTACCTCACAGATGAGTTTGTTGACTGCGCAGGAGCGCGCTGCGTTCAAACAACAAAACGAGTCGAGAGACACGCTGTTGTTTCGCTTGGGCTTTGTTGTGGTGCTGCTCACCAGCGTGGGCTTGGAGTATATGCACACGGTTGGTTGGAATGTCGCGTTGCCGTATGAGCATGGGGGCGTGTTGGGTGAAGCGATTGCCAAGGGTTTGACACTGGTGATTGGACACATCTTCACGACGCTGTTTCTCGCAGTGCTGTTTGCGGCGGGTTTGAGTTGGCTGTTTAATTTTTCGTGGTTGAGCGTGAGCGAAGGCATTGGCGAGGCGATTGAACAATTCGTGCTCGGTGCATGGTCGTACTTTGACAAGAAACAAGATGAAAAAGTCGGCGTGGCGCAAGTCGCTGTGCGCGAGCGCGAGTTGGTGCAAGAGAAAATCCGCGCTGAAAAAACCTTCCCCGTCCACATCGAGCCACCTGCGCCACCCGTCGCTCAATCCACGCGCAGTCAGAAAGAAAAGCAAACGCCTTTGTTCTCTGAGTTGAGCAATTCCTCTTTACCCGAATTGGCGTTGTTGGATGTGGCGGAGCGCAATCAAGAAAGCGTGGCGCACGAGACACTCGAATTTAATTCGCGCCTGATTGAGAAAAAACTCCGTGATTTTGGGGTTGAAGTTCAAGTGGTTGCCGCCTACCCAGGTCCTGTGGTGACGCGCTATGAAATTGAGCCTGCGACAGGGGTTAAGGGCAGTCAAATCGTCAATCTGTCTAAGGATTTGGCGCGCTCACTGGCTTTGGTGTCGATTCGTGTGGTCGAAACCATCCCTGGCAAAAATTACATGGCTTTGGAATTGCCCAATCCAAAACGCCAAATTGTGCGCCTGTCTGAAATCATAGGCTCGCAAGTGTACCACGATGCGAGTTCTTTGCTCACAGTTGCGCTTGGGAAAGACATTGGGGGCAATCCTGTGGTCGCGGATTTGGCGAAAATGCCGCATTTATTGGTCGCAGGCACGACGGGTTCGGGTAAATCGGTCGGCATCAACACCATGATTTTGTCGCTGTTGTATCGTGCCACACCCGAGCAAGTGCGCTTGATTTTGATTGATCCGAAAATGTTGGAAATGAGTGTGTATGCGGATATTGCTCATTTGCTTTGCCCTGTGGTCACCGATATGCGCCAAGCGGGGCACGCGCTCAATTGGGTGGTTGGCGAAATGGAGCGACGCTATAAATTGATGAGCGTGCTCGGCGCGCGGGGTGTGGCTGGGTTCAATAAAAAAATTGACGAGGCTCATGCCAAAGGTGAGCATATTCCCAATCCGTTTAGCCTGACACCCGATGCACCTGAGCCGCTCGAAAAAATGCCACTGATTGTCGTGGTGATTGATGAGTTGGCTGACCTTATGATGGTGGTTGGTAAGAAAATTGAAGAGTTGATTGCGCGGATTGCGCAAAAAGCCCGCGCCGCAGGCATTCACCTCATCCTCGCCACCCAACGTCCGAGTGTGGATGTGATTACGGGCTTGATTAAAGCCAATGTGCCGACACGCATTGCTTTCCAAGTCTCGAGCAAAATTGATTCGCGCACGATTTTAGACCAACAGGGTGCAGAAGCCTTGTTGGGGCAGGGCGACATGTTGTATTTGCCACCAGGTTCGGGCTTGCCTGTGCGCGTGCACGGCGCATTTGCGTCGGACGAAGAAGTCATTCGCGTGGCGGAATTCTTAAAAGCGCACAGTCAACCAAATTACATTGAGGACGTTCTAACAGGTGGAGCGGGCGAAAATGGTGAGGGCGGTGAAGATGCCGATGGCGAAGCCGATCCGTTGTATGACCAAGCGGTGGCGTTTATCGTGCGTACTCAGAAGGCATCGATTTCTTCGGTGCAACGCGAATTTCGCATTGGTTATAACCGTTCGGCGCGACTGCTGGAACAGATGGAACGCTCGGGCGTGGTATCACCCATGCAGAGCAATGGCTCTCGCGAAATCCTCGCGCCCAAGCATTCAGAATAATCCGTTGGAGGTTGGGATGAACACTATGAAAAAATTATTGGGGCTGGCATTGGGTGGGGCATTGCTATTGTTGGTCACTGGGTGTGCGACGCTCACACCTGAACAGTGTAAAACTGTCAATCCGCAAAGCCAAGGTTTGTTGGACGGGCGTTCGGGGCGCACCACGGAGAATGCCAATAACATCATCACGACCTGTCAATCCAATGGCAGTTTGAGCGATGTGGGAGCGTTTAAAAACGCTTACCTTAAAGCCTACCAAGAAGGTTTGGCTGAGTACTGTACGCCAGCCAATGGTGAGCGTGTGGGCTTGCTGGGTGAAACGTATTTGGGCGTTTGTCCAAAAGAAAATGAAGCGCCTTTCCTCAAAGAGTACCTCTACGCGCTCAAGCAATACAACGACGCACACCCACGACCTGACCCATATTATTACGATTATCCGCGTTATCGTTTCTTTTATGATCCATTTTTTGACCCATTCTGGGGTGGGCGTTACTACAATCGCCACTCACATTTTCGTGGGTTTGTGCGCGGCGGTTGGTGATGGCTGTTGTGGCTGTTGCAACGGTTGTGCGCAGATGTTGGGTTGCGGGTGTCATGTTGTGCGTTTTTACGATGGCACAAGCGGATGAAGCTGCTGTGCGCACATCTGTGAATCATGCGCGCACATGGCAAAACCTCGCTGCACAAACCTGTGTGGCGCAAGCACCGAGTAATCCGTATATATCTAAATTGAATATGCCCGCTGCGCAATTGCAATACACCTGTCAATGTGTGATGCACGATGTGTATCAAAGTCTTTCACCAGCTGAGCGTGACAACTTTTGGCAGCAAATGCGCCAACGACAAAACATGCGGACGGTGGGCGAAAAAATGTTTGCGCGCCCCGAGGTGAAGCAGACCGCTTTAAGTTGTAGTGCCAAATATTACTGGCAATAAAAGTTAAGTTGCAGGAAAAATGAGTGTAAACAAAAGGGGCAGAATCAATCTGCCCTTTTCGCATACCGCGCATACTGCAGGGCTGAGCACGGCGCGTGGGTTATTTTCGACGCGCTTTCTTGTGCACAGGTTTGCTCACTGCTTTGGTAGCGTCTTCTGCGGCCGCACTGACTGCGGTGGCGGCATCTACTTCGGTGGCATCTGCTGTGACTTCATTCGAGGCTAACCCCTCATCGCCCTCATCGTTTTTCTCTCCCAATAGACTACCGAACAGTCCACCTTTAAAATTTTCTTTGCCATCCACCGTGTTCTCAGTTGTGGGCGGGTCAATCAGTTTGGCCTTACCGATGTCTGAGACGGTCATATTCACGTTAAAACGCATGTTCATCATAGGGGCAGGCGCATCGGTTTCCTCTATGGAAGCGTCATTTTTGCCTATTTTTGACAAATCCATTTCATACGTTGAGTTGGCGTTCATTGACACGATTTGCCCCGCGCGGTTAAAGGCGATTGAGTAGATATCTTTGGAGTTCTCGCCGAGCATTTTGCTCAATTCGCTTTTCATTTCAGCAATGGCTGTGTCGGGCAATGGTGTGAGGGGTTTTTGACCCTCTTGGGTAAATACCCCTGCAATGTCTTGCAACATCATGGGGAATTTCTCCAAGGCTTCCTGTGGTTTGAGGGTCACTTGAATTTTGCGCACGGCTTTTTGTGCACGGTCTGCATCGGTGAGCGGCAGGTCAATAAAGGCTTCTGGTTTTAAATCATCATAAAACACCGTGGCGTATTTGCGCATCAGTTGAACCAATTTGACATCGGCATCTGCGGGAATAGGTAGGTTTGCGGTGCTGAATTTCGAATATTTTCCTTCATTCTCTACGTCAGTGAGTAAACCTGACAAAGCCGATAAATCAGCAAACAATAATTTTTGCTTGTGATCGTATACGATTGGAAAGCGAATGCTGACATTGGCATTTTTTGATTGAAATCCATAACTGGGAATCATCTGGAACTGCTGATTTTCAGTATCAATTACCCCCGAACTGCCAAACGTCAAATGTTTGCCAAAATAATTCATGTATTTATTAAAACTGGCGGTTTTTGGGTTATTGCCTTTATCGGTCACGCGCAAATCGAGCAATTTAGCATTCATGTCAAAACGGTAATTGGGCATTTCAAAAAACTGGGTGTTGCCAAATTTGACCGCGTCCATAGCAGACATTTTTTGAATTTCAGGGGTGGAACACGCCAACAAACTGGCGCAAACACCGAACAGCAATGTGGCTTTAAAACTGGCTTGGGCGGACTTCATTTAGACCTCATGGTTAGATAGTGGGTAGAGATTGTAAACAACATGCGTGATTATCATATAATTTGCGAAAGTTTAGTTTTTTTAAAGCCCAAAAAAGAAGTAAAATGGCAAAGTTCGTCCACACCGAGCGCGGTATGGGATGGGTTGATAAAAAAATAAGTAAGGAGTGAATATGTCTGTATCCGAAGTCAAGCAAAACGCTGACCAAAAAATGAAAAAGTCGATTGAGTCGTTGCAACACGATTTGGCAAAAGTGCGCACAGGGCGTGCGCATCCGAGTTTACTCGACCAAATCCATGTGGATTACTATGGTTCGCCCACGCCTTTGTCGCAAGTGGCAAACTTGACCCTGATTGATGCGCGCACCATTGGCGTGCAACCGTGGGAAAAAAACATGCTTAACCCTGTTGAGAAAGCGATTCGTGAGTCGGATTTGGGTTTGAACCCTGCATCTATGGGGGACATCATTCGTGTACCGATGCCTGCGCTGACCGAAGAGCGCCGTAAAGAATTGGTTAAAGTGGTCAAACAAGAAGCCGAAGGTGCAAAAATCGCAGTGCGCAATATTCGCCGCGATGCCAATGAGCATCTCAAAAAATTATTGAAAGACAAAGCAGTGACCGAGGATGACGAACGTCGTGCGCAGGACGATGTGCAAAAAATGACCGATAAATTTGTTGCGGAAATCGATAAAATGATTACCGAAAAAGAAGCGGAAATTTTGAAGGTTTAAAATTTTAAAGGGTATTGTCGTGCGGGTAAACGTACTGAATGTTTGCCGCAGACGTGGCTTCCACTAATATTGATTGATAATGAATACTACCACCATCAGCAGTACCCAAGCCGTCCCCGAGGTCGGTGAAATTCCGCAGCATGTTGCCATCATCATGGACGGCAACGGTCGTTGGGCGCAAGCACGCGGCTATCCGCGCGTGTGGGGACACAAACGCGGGGTGCAAATGGTGCGCGAAGTGGTGCGCGCCTGTGTGGATTTAAAGGTGCGTCATTTGACCTTATTTGCGTTCAGTTCAGAAAACTGGCGTCGTCCACCGACTGAAGTTTCATTTTTGATGAAGTTGTTCATGCGCAGTTTGCGCCGTGAAATCAAAGCCTTGGCGGACAATGGCATTCGTTTGCAGGTGATTGGCGCATTGGAAGCCTTCGATAAAACCATTCAAGATTTAATCGCGCAGGCGCACAACACCACAATTGATGGCGAAGTGATGACGCTGACGATTTGTGCGAATTATGGGGGTCGCTGGGATATTTTGAATGCGATGAATCAAATGCTCGCGGCACGTGCGCGCAACGGCGTTGCGGTGGATGCTTATGTGGAGGAGGACGAGTTGCGTCCGTATCTGCAACTGGCGGATTTACCCGAACCCGATTTATTCATCCGCACGGGTGGCGAAGCGCGGATTTCGAATTTTTTGCTGTGGCAATTGGCCTATACCGAGTTGTATTTCACCCCCGTGTATTGGCCTGAATTTGACCGCGCAGCGTTTTTTGAGGCGGTCCATTCGTATCAAACACGCGAACGACGCTTTGGTCGCACCAGTGCGCAATTGCAACCTACCAAATAATAAAATCATTCGGGGACAAGATGTTAAAAGAGCGCGTCATAACAGCCTTAATCATGTTTTTTGTGTTTGTCGGCATGGTGTTTTTTGCGCCTGAACGCGTTTGGTTCGCGGGCATTGGTTTGCTGATGGCTTGGGCGGCCGCAGAGTGGGCGGATTTGGCGAAGTTCAGCCAATGGAGCAAGGTGCTGTACGTGATGGTTATGCCGATATTGCTGGCACTGCTGTGGATTGCCTTTGCTCGCCAAAACAACCCGTGGGTATTTTCAGTCGTCATGTTGATGTCGTTGGCGTTTTGGTTGCTGGTCGTGCCTGCATGGTTGTTTATGAATGGGCACGTGTCCAATCGTTGGGTTTTGGGGCTGTGTGGTCTTTTGGTGTTGCTGCCTGCTGGGGTGTGTTTCTTGTACATACGGCAATCGCCTGCCGAGGGCTGGTTTTTGTTGGGCTTATTATTTGTGGTGTGGATTGCCGATACGGCTGCTTATTTTACAGGGCGCGCGTTTGGTAAACATAAATTGGCACCATCGATTAGCCCTGGTAAAACCCGCGAAGGCGCGCTTGGTGCATGGCTTGCGGTGACGATGTATGTGGCGGTGTTTGTACTTTGGCTCAAGCCCGATGGCTTTGCAAATTTAAATGTATCGGTTTGGCAGGTGTTGTTTGTTGCGTTTTTCCTCACGTATCAAAGCATTATGGGCGACCTGTACGAGTCGTGGCTCAAGCGTTGCGCGGGCGTGAAAGACAGTGGCAGTAGTTTGCCTGGGCACGGCGGCATTTTAGACCGCATTGATGCGATTTTGCCAGTGCTGCCGCTACAAATCATTTTGCTCAGTTGGTTATCGCACGGATAAGCACGGACAAGGATAAGCACGGATAATTTATGACCCAACACATTTTAACGGTACTCGGCGCGACGGGTTCGATTGGCTGCTCGACCTTGGACGTGGTGGCGCGACACCCCGAGAAATTCTCAGTATTTGCACTCACAGGACACTCTCAAGTCGATGTGTTGGCAGCGCAATGCGTACAGTTTCAGCCCAAATTTGCAGTGGTATTAGACGAGGATGTGGCACAAACCTTGCGTGTGCGCCTACGTGAACATGCGTGCGCGACCGAGGTTTTGGCGGGTGTGGCGGCTTTGTGCGAGGTGTCGCGCGCACCCGAAGTCACCACAGTGATGGCGGCGATTGTTGGCGCGGCGGGTTTATTGCCCACCATGGCGGCGGCGCGCGCGGGCAAAAAAATATTGCTTGCCAATAAAGAATCATTGGTGATGGCAGGTGCGTTGATGACGAGCACCATTGCAAAGAATGGCGCAACGCTATTGCCCATCGACAGCGAGCACAATGCCTTGTACCAATGTTTGCCAACCAGTACAGACACAGTGACAGGTGTGAACACACGGGGTGTGGCGAGTTTGACCTTGACTGCTTCGGGCGGGCCTTTTTTACACACGCCAATCGAGCAATTACAAAACATCACGCCTGATGAGGCCTGCGCGCATCCACGTTGGAGTATGGGGCGCAAGATTTCGGTCGATTCGGCGACGATGATGAACAAGGGTTTGGAGGTCATCGAGGCGCATTGGTTGTTCAATGTCGCGCCCGAACACATCAATGTCGTGATTCATCCGCAAAGTGTGATCCACTCGGTGGTCAATTATGTCGATGGTTCGAGTTTGGCGCAGTTGGGTCATGCCGATATGCGCATACCGATTGCCCACGCGCTGGCACATTGTTTCACACCCGCTGAGCGGTTTGCCTCTGGGGTGGATGTGATGGGTTTGGCACAAACGGGTTCGTTGACGTTTTTTGAACCTGATTTGAGCAAGTTTGTGAATTTGCGTTTGGCGTTTGATGCCCTGTGTGCAGACGCTGGCGGTGGTTCGGCTTCGATTGTGTTGAATGCCTCCAATGAAATCGCCGTGGATGCGTTTTTAAATCAGCGGATACAGTTTCTGGACATAGCCCGTGTCAACGAGCAGGCGCTCAATACCTTGATTTTGGGCACGCCGAATAGTTTGGACGATATTTGCGCGGTCGATGCGCAAGCCCGTGCTTGGGCAACAGAATACATACAGAAGGTTTAATTTTGGTCTATTTTTTCTCGTTTTTAGTCGCCATCTTGGTGTTGGTCACCATCCATGAGTGGGGACACTATTGGGTCGCCAAGCGTTGCGGTGTGGCGATTGAAAAATTTTCCATCGGTTTTGGCAAACCCCTGTTCACATGGAAAAACCGCGAGGGCACTGAGTTTTGCTTGGCGATGATTCCTCTGGGCGGCTATGTCAAAATGCGCGGTGAATACACAATAGCCACCTCAGAAGCGCAAACCGAAGCCGAAAAAGGCAGTTTTGCGGCTTGCTCGGTGTGGCAACGCATGGCGATTGTCGTGGCGGGGCCTGTGGTGAATTTATTATTTGCCGCCATTGTGTTCGCAGGTTTGCAATACGGCACGGCACAAATGCCCGCCGCGGTTCTGGCCGCACCGCCAGCGAATTCCGCATTGGCAAGTGTGGGTATCAAAGATGGCGACACCTTGCTTGCCATCAATCGAACGCCGATTGAAAACTACTCGCAAGCACAGCGCGTGGTGATTAAAGCCTTGTTGGGACAAGAGTCCATGCAGTTGCAATGGCGCGATACACAGGGAAACACCCACACAAGCGACGCTTTGAATTTGGACAGCATCAGTTTGGATCAAGTGGATTGGCAAGAGCGTTTGGGCATGGCGTTGTATCAAAAAACCGCTCGCATTGCGCAAGTGGTTCCTAATTCAGTGGCAGAAAAAGCAGGCATCAAGGCCAATGATGAGTTCATCGGTATCAACGGCGTGCCCGCATCGGGCAATCAAATTTTAGATACCATACACGCCAGTCCTAATAAACCTGTGCGCCTGATGGTGCGTCGTGATAACCAAGTTTCTACCTTAGAACTTGTGCCGCAGGCAGAGACTTTACCAATGGTGCAAGCAGGACAAGAGCCGATGGTGATTGGTCGGATTGGTGTGCAAGTGGCGGCAAACTTCCAAATGGTCAGTGAGCAGCGCGGGATTTTACGGGCGGCGTATTTGGGGGTGGACACCACGATTGAACAAATGGGCTTGAATTTAAAAGGATTGTATAAGGTGCTTACGGGTCATTTGAGTGTTAAAAACATCGGCGGCCCTGTGACCATCGCCAAGCAAGCAGGCAACAGTGCGCAGAATGGATTCACACAATTTCTCGGGTTTTTGGCGATATTATCCGTCAGTTTGGGCACATTAAATTTATTGCCAATACCTGTATTAGATGGTGGTCATTTGGTATACTACGCTGCAGAAGTGGTGCGAGGTCGGCCGTTGCCCGAAAAGATGCTGATTATCGGACAAAAAGTAGGACTTATCTTGCTGTTGATGTTGATGGGAATTGCATTGTTGAACGATATGCGCTGGTTTACTTAAGTTTGTGTTGTGATAATCCACACACATAATTGAAAACACAAAACGAAATAGGATGAATATGTCTGACAAACCGATTTTTTTACGCTTTGCGCCAGGCTACTTGGCTGTGCTGATGGTAGGTGCTGTGATGGCAAATCCAGCGTTTGCACAAACGAGTACACAAACAACGGTACAAAATGCCGCGCAACCGACCCCAGTTAAAAAGTCTTCTGCCGCCCAAACTGCTGCAAAAAGCAGTGCAACGTCCTTCGTGATTTTGTCTGATGTTGTGGTTGACGGTGTGCAAAGAAGTGACCCTGCGGCCGTATTTAATTTTTTACCTGTCAAAATTGGTGATCGTTTTTTTGCAGATTCGGCACAACAGGTTAGCAAAGCCTTGTATGCCTCTGGTTTGTACGAAAATGTTGATGTGGCGTTGGATGGTACAGTACTGAAAATCAAATTGAGTGAGCGTCCCGTTATCTCAGAGTTGAGTATCCAAGGTATGAAGCAGTTTGATAAAAAAGCGATATTAGCTGGATTGAAATCCAATGGTATGGCTCAAGGTTTGCCTTTTGACGCGGCGAAAATCGAGCAAGTAAAAAGTGAATTTACCCGCATGTACCAAGAGGCTGGTTTGTTGTCAGCGAAAATTACTTCCGAAGTGACCAAGCAAGATCGCAATCAAGTGGGCGTGGTTATTAAGATTGATGAAGGCAAAAAGGTTAAAGTTCGTAAAATTTCCATTGATGGCAATACGCATGTGTCGGATTATACCTTGCGAACAGTAATGGATTTAGATACCAACGGTATTCTCTCGTGGTACACCAAAGACAGTTTGTATTCTGAAGAACGATTAAAAGCGGATATTGAAAACATTCGCGCTTACTACTATGACCGTGGTTATCTAGAGTTTGATGTGACCGATGTTAAGGTGACCCCCTCAGAAGGTAAAAACCCGGGTGTGGATATTGCTCTGAAAGTGAAAGAGGGCGAACAATATCGTGTCAGCAGCATTGCTTTGATTGGTGATACCAAAGGCACACCGAAAGCTGAATTGGATAAATTGGTTAAATACCGTTTAGGCAGTGTGTATTCACGTGATAAAGTTAGTAAAATCGTAGGCAAAGTACAATCACGTTTAGGCGAAGATGGTTATGCACTGGGTCAAGTTGAAGTTCAGCCCAAACTTAATACAGCTGATCACACTGTTGATGTCCAAATTGTTGTTAATCCAGGAGAACGTGTATACGTACGCAACGTCAATATTAGTGGGAATGGACGTACGAGGGATGAAGTCATCCGCCGCGAGGTTAGGCAAATGGAAAGTGCTTTATTCAATGCACAAAAAGTTCAACTTTCGCGCGACCGCATTGATCGACTTGGATTCTTTGATAATGTGGCGGCTGAGGTTGTACCTGTTGAAGGCACCAACAATCAAGTGGATGTCAACTACGTTGTGAACGAAATACCAACAGGAGATTTAAAACTCTCTTTGGGTTACAACACCAGTAATAACGTCACACTTGCGGGTTCGATTACCGAAAACAACTTTTTGGGATCTGGTAGCTCCTTATCCGCTGCGGTTGACACCAGCAAGGCCACCCAGAATTTGAGCATTTCTACGGGTAATCCCTATTTTACTAAAAGTGGTGTGAGCCAAGACGTATCTGCATATTATCGTAAAACCGATTATTCAGAACTGGAATTATCGAACACAATCTATAAAACCTTGGGTTTTAAATTAATGTATGGTATTCCAGTATCAGAACAGCATCGCGTATATTTCGGTATCAACCCTGAGTACAACAAAATTACTCTGGACAAAAACGCCAGCCCAATGAGTTTCTTGAAGTTTATGGACACCTACGGAAAAGGTAAAAACAGTTTCATGACCTATGGTCTGAATTTGGGTTGGAGTTACGATACCCGTGATTCACGGTTGATGCCCAATCGTGGTCAATTTCATCGCATATTGGGTGAAGTGGTTCCCTTTGGTGATTTAAAATACTACCAGTTGTCGTATCAATATCAGCAGTATATCCCTTTGGGTAAACGATTTACTCTGGCTTTGAATACGGAGTTGGATTATGGCAAGGGATATTCTGGTTCTGCGTACCCGTTTTATAAGAACCTCTATGCGGGTGGCTTGGGTTCAGTGCGTGGTTATGAGAGTGGTAAGGTTGGACCTCGTGAAGCAGCCAATCCATCGAACACATCGAATAGCAATGACGTATACACTGGTGGTAACAAACGTGTGATTGCCAATTTAGAATTCCAGTTTCCAATTCCGGGGATGACCAAAAGTAAGCAAGCGCGGTTGTTCCTCTTTGCAGATGCGGCAGGCTTATGGGGTGAGAAAAATTCGTACACCATTCCTGACAGTGAAGGCATGCGCTATTCTTATGGTATGGGCTTGGTTTGGAACTCGCCGATTGGACCGCTTAAATTCAGTTATGGTTTACCGATTAAGAAAAAACCGAACGATGTTTTACAAAAATTCCAATTCCAAATGGGCACTTCATTCTGATGCGCCAATAACAGCACAAATTTGAAAGGTACTGAATCAATGCAAATGATAAAAATATTAAACAAGAGTGCGATGGTCTGTGTGACAATCATTGGTGCTTTGACCTTAAACGTGGCGTATGCTGAGGGCGGATTTAAGGTTGGGTACGTGAGTTTGGATCGTTTGATTGCGGAATCGGCTCCTGCCAAAAAAGCACGTGCGACTTTGGATAAAGAGTTCAAATCGCGCGAAAAATCTTTGGAACAAAATGCGACCAATTTACGAGATGCGCAGCAGAAATACGAAAAAGACTTTCCAAACTTGACGGATGAACAACGCGCCGCACGGGAGTCGGAAATTGGCAAGAATATTGAACTCTTTGAGACCGAGCGCGCTTCGTTTGAAACGGATTTATCCAATGCGCAAAATAAATTGCTACAAGATTTATTGAGGAATGCCAACAACGTGATTCGACAAATTGCCGAGAAAGATGGTTATGACTTGGTGGTGCAAGAAGCGGTTTATATCAAGCCTGAATACGATATGACGCAACGGGTCATAGAGCAATTGAAGTAATCATGTGCGGGATTTTTAAATCAATGTGGTTGGAATAAAAATGCGCACACGTCGCTGTATCTCAATGTTTGGCATGCCGAAGAATTTTAGAGGAAAGCATGAGTGAAGTGTCTTACAAGCCAGTGTTGGTTGAACCACGAGCACTGGCTGATTTGTTTCTGATGGTGCAGGCAGACGTGCGCTGGGCTGCCACTGAAGACGCTCAAGACGTATCCGTGACCCACATTGCGCCGCTCGACTTGGCGTGTGAGAACGCATTCGCCTTTTTGAGTAATCCAAAATTTCGCGAGCAGTTGTTGCGGTGTCGAGCGAGAGTGATTGCTTTAACGGCAACCGATTTTGAGTGGCTCCAGTCACAAAACATCGACGCCACGCGGAGTACGTTTGCCATTTGTGCTCAGCCGTATGCATTGTTTGCGATGGTCGCGCAGCGTTTGTATTCGCCCGCAGCCCCTGAGGAAACCAGCATTCATGCCAGTGCCGTGATTGCACCAACGGCACAAATTGGCCAAAATGTTAGTATTGGCGCGCAGGTAACGGTGGACGAATACGCGCAGATTGGAGATAATGTGACTTTGGCTGCGGGCGTGGTGGTCGGTCGGCACGTGAAAATTGGCGCGAATTCACACATTTATCCAAATGTTACGCTGTACCATGATTGTGAAATTGGTGCGCGTTGCATTATTCACGCAGGTGCGGTTATCGGCTCGGATGGTTTTGGCTTTGCGCCCACACCGCAAGGTTGGTACAAAATTCCACAAGTTGGGCGGGTATTAATAGGAAATCATGTCGAAATCGGTTCAAACAGTACGATTGACCGAGGTGCTTTGACCGATACCGTGATTTACGATGGCGTGAAAATTGATAATTTGGTTCACATTGCGCACAATTGTGTGGTGGGTCGCCATACAGCGATTGCGGGTTGTGCGGGTGTGGCAGGGAGTACCGAAATTGGTGAGTCGTGCATGATAGGCGGCGGTGCCATGTTGGGTGGGCATTTAAAAATTGCCGATAAAACCATCGTATCAGGTGGCACAGCAATTATTTCAGACATAAAAATAGCAGGTCAATATACGGGTATTTACCCAGCAAGCACACATCGCGAATGGGAACGAAACGCACCGCTGATGCGGCATTTGGCGGATTTACGCAAGCGGATTCGGAGTTTACAAAAAAATGCTGATGATTCATCAGCAACGCAGTGATTGAGATTAGAGGGCGAAATGGCGTTAACGATAACAGATACGGGTTACGATATTAATGAGGTAATGAAGCGTTTACCACATCGTTATCCTTTTTTACTGATTGATCGCGTGATTGAAGTAGAACCGCAAACCAAATTGATTGCGATTAAAAATGTCACGATGAATGAGCAGTTTTTTACGGGGCATTTCCCCAAGCGTCCTGTGATGCCAGGTGTGTTGATTATGGAAGCACTGGCACAGGCCTCGGCTCTGTTGTGGGTGACAGATATGCATCCTGATGCGATGTATTTTTTTGTGGGTATGGAGAAAGTGCGTTTCAAACGCCAAGTCGAACCGGGTGATCAATTGGTTTTAGAGGCGGTACTCACCAAAGTGCATCGAGGTTTTGCATACTTTTCTACCGTTGCCAAAGTGGATGGTCAAGTGGCGGCGCAAGCTGAGTTGATTTGTACCTATCGCATAGAAACAGGCGATGAAATTATCAAACCGATGTAAAAACCATTTAAATTCTAAAGTGAGCTCCATGACTGTACGTATTCATCCCACAGCAATTATTGACCCGCAAGCGCAATTGGCGGACGATGTAAAAGTCGGCGCGTATAGTGTGATTGGCGCGAATGTGGTGATTGGCGCACGCACTGAAATTGGTTCACACAGTGTGATTGAAGGACACACGCGCATTGGGATCGAAAACAATATCGGACACCACGTGCTTTTGGGTGGTGTACCTCAGGACAAAAAGTACGCGGGCGAACCGACCCAGTTGCTGATTGGGGATAGGAATACGATTCGCGAATTCACCAGTGTACATACAGGCACGGCTCAGGATGAAGGCATCACGCGGATTGGCGACGACAATTGGATTATGGGTTATGTGCACATTGCGCATGACTGTCGCATTGGTAACAAGACGATTTTAGCGAGCAATGCGCAACTGGCAGGTCATGTGCACGTACAGGACTGGGCGATTGTCGGTGGCATGACGGGTGTGCATCAGTTTGTTAAGATTGGCGCGCATGCGATGATCGGTGGTGGTAGTGCTTTGCTCAAAGATGTTGTGCCCTACGTGATGATTTCGGGCAATCCGAGCGCGGCGTATGGCATCAACTCTGAGGGACTCAAGCGTCGCGGTTTTACCCCTGAGCAAATCATGTCCATTAAACGAGCCTATAAAATGGTGTTTCGTCAGGATTTAACCATTGAGCAGGCGATAGAAGCGATTGAAGCGGCGATGCAAAGCGATGCGCCGAATGCTTCGGCGATGCGTTTGATGTCGGATTTTTTACGCACAGCCGAGCGTGGCATTGTTCGATGAGCGCGACTGCAATCCTACAATCGTATGATGAATGCCTGTGACCACAGGCATTTTTTACAATAAATAACATCTATGGCACCTATAACACATATGACAAATACTGAATCCGTGCGCTTGGTGATGGTGGCGGGTGAGTCCTCGGGCGACCAATTGGCAGCGGTGCTATTAAAAGGCGCACGCGCACGTTATGCCCAAGTCTCCAGCGCAGGCATTGTCGGTGAGGCGATGGTGGCGCAAGGCGCGCAGGCATGGTGGTCGTCGCAGTCTTTGGCGGTGCGTGGTTATTTTGAACCCATCAAACATTTGCCGCGTATTTTAAAAATGCGCAGCGAATTGATACAGCGCACGATAGCCATGCGTCCAGACGTGTTTATTGGCATTGATGCGCCAGACTTTAATTTGGGGGTTGAAGCCCAACTGCGTGCGCAAGGCGTGCCGACCATGCATTATGTCAGCCCGTCGATTTGGGCATGGCGTGCGGGACGGATTGAAAAAATTCGCCGCGCCGTTGACCACATGTTGTTGATTTTTCCGTTCGAGCAAAAAATTTATGATGATGCGGGCATTCCTGCGACCTATGTGGGGCATCCGTTTGCGCAGCAAATTCCCTTGATTGCCCAACCAGAACAGGCAAAACAGATATTGGGGATTGATAAAGATGCGTTTGCTTTGGCACTTTTACCCGGTTCGCGCGCTTCAGAAATCCAGTACAACGCGCCGAATTTTTTTAAAGCCGCACAATTGATGGCGCAGTGCATCGGCGCATTAAAACCTGTAAAGTGCTTGGTTCCGATTGCCCATGCGAATTTGCGTGCGCAATTGCTCAACATCCAACAACAGCACGCGCCCAATTTGTCCATTCATTGGTTGGATGGGCAAGCGCGCACAGTGATGGAGGCAGCGGATGCGACCATCGTTGCCAGTGGTACGGCGAGTTTGGAAGTGGCGTTGTACAAAAAACCAAGCATCATCTCATATCAGACCTCGTGGTTGTCTGCCAAAATTTATCCCCACGTGGCATTGCAACCGTGGATAGGTTTGCCGAACATTCTCATGCGCCAGCATTTTATCCCCGAAATTTTACAAAATGAGGCGACAGCGCACGGTTTGGCAGATGCTTTGATGGGTGAAATCGAGCGTTATGCCAAGGATGCAACGGTGTATGAGCAACTCATGCAGATGCACCATAGTTTAATCGCCGACACGCCGAATTTATGTGCCCAAGCGATTGAACAAGTTCGAACTCGGGTGAAATAAATGCGCGCAGTTAAGTTCGATTTATTCAACGATGGCATCACCTCGCCCGAGCAAGCCCAACACCTGTGCGGTGCGGATGAAGCGGGGCGTGGACCACTGGCGGGTGCGGTGTTTGCCGCAGCGGTGATATTGGATGTGCCGATTGTGGGATTGGCTGACTCGAAAAAATTGTCTGCAAAAACCCGCGAGCGATTGTCTGAACAAATCAAAAACGAAGCGCGCGCATGGTGTATTGCCAGTGCGAGCGTGGCGGAAATAGACGCACTCAATATCTTGCAAGCGAGTATGCTGGCGATGACGCGCGCAGTGCAGGGCTTGAACATTCGCCCTGATTGGGTGTGGGTTGATGGCAATCATTTCCCCAAAGGTTTACTGGTGGCGCAGTATGCGGGCGGCGCGATGATTCAAGGCGATACCAAAGAGCCTGCGATTTCTGCGGCTTCGATATTGGCCAAAGTCGCGCGCGATGCCGATTGCCTGCGTTTACATGATTTGTATCCAGAATACGGCTTTGCCCAGCATAAAGGCTACCCGACCGCGGCACACCTCAAAGCTTTGCAACAACACGGCGCAACGCCCGAGCATCGCATGAGTTTCGCGCCTGTGAAAACCCTGCGGTTCAAAACCCAGAAAGCATGAACAGACCCATGATTACCTCGAAAGACAACCCGCAATTCAAAGCACTGAAAAAACTCATTCATCAACCCAAACGCAGCGACACGATGATGGCGGTCGAGGGCGTGCATGCCTGTCAATTGCTGCTCAAACATCAAACCGTTCACCAACTGCGTATCGAGAAGGTTTGGGTCGGTGCATCGGCATTGAATGACCGAGAGATACAGTCGTTGTTACTCAATGCACAAAGTCAAAACATTCCAGTGATGGAGTTGGATGGTGGCTTGTTTCGTGAACTGTCCATTTTAGAGCAGGGCATTTCAGTGGTGTTTGAAGTGCAAAGACCTGCGATTGAACCCGTGGATGTGGCAAAAATTACGGGCAATATGGTGCTTTTGGACGGTATTCAAGACCCAGGCAATATGGGCTCGATTTTGCGCACTTGTGCTGCGGCGGGTGTGCGCGAGGTTTGGCTCAATGCGCAATGCGTCAACCCCTACAGCGCGAAAGTCATCCGTGCGGGTGTGGGCGCTCATTTTGGGATTCGCATCCGCGAGAATGTTGATTTAACCGCAGCGGTACAAGCACTCAAACACAATCAAATCACCGTCTGTGCCACCACCTCACACGGCACACACAATATTTATCAACAGAATTTGAGTCGCCCAACCGCATGGCTGATGGGCAATGAAGGCGCGGGTTTGAGTGCCGAATTGCTCGCGCAAGCCGATGCCGCGCTAACCATTCCCATGCACGTGGGTGAATCGCTGAATGTCGCTTCGGCAACGGCGGTGTGCTTGTTTGAAATGCTGCGTCAGCAACAGCAATAATGGCAACAACGATAAAAAAATCCCGAAAACTAATTTTCGGGATTTCTGACCGTCGCATTGTGGGTGTTTAAAACAATTTCGAAACTACCCACCATGACACAGCGGCAATCAACGCCGATGCGGGGATGGTGAATATCCATGCCCAAACAATATTGCCCGCTAAACCCCAGCGCACTGAGGATGCCTTCATGGTCGAGCCTGCACCCATGATGGCACCCGTGATGGTGTGTGTGGTTGATACAGGGATACCCATAGCGGTTGCGGTGAATAGGGTGATTGCACCACCCGTTTCAGCGGCGAAGCCACTGACAGGTTTGAGTTTGCAGAGTTTTTGCCCCATGGTTTTGACAATGCGCCAACCACCGAATAAAGTGCCCATAGCAATCGCGCTAAAACATGCGTACCCAACCCAAAGGGGTAGTTCTTCATTCGCGCCAACCACACCACCTGCGAGCAAAATCAACCAAATAATCCCCATGGTTTTTTGTGCGTCGTTACCGCCGTGTCCCAAGCTGTACATGGCAGCAGAAATCAATTGCAATCGGCGGAACCAGCGGTCAACCCTCGCGGGGGCCGTTCGGTAAAATAGCCAGCCGACAATCAGCATGATGGTTGAACCCAACAAAAAGCCCAAAGCAGGTGAGATAAAAATAAACATGATGGTTTGTAAAATCTTGTCGGCGATGAGCACAGCAAAACCACTTTTAGCCACCGCAGCACCGATGAGCCCGCCCATCAATGCGTGTGACGAAGACGATGGAATGCCGTAGTACCACGTAATCACATTCCAAATAATCGCCCCCATCAAGGCTCCAAAAATCACGTATTGATCGACCACCGAGCCTTGAATAATGCCTTTACCGATGGTGGCGGCGACTTTGTGCGGCAAAACATAAAATGCAATGAAGTTAAATACCGCCGCCATCAGGACGGCGTGGTGGGGTTTGAGCACCCCTGTGGAGACCACAGTGGCAATGGAGTTCGCTGAATCATGAAATCCATTCATAAAATCGAATATCAGAGCCAGTGCTACGAGAAATAGCATCATACCCATTCCGATGTGTATAGAGTTTGACATGGTGTGCCTTTAATTCAAATGCTATGGTTAAAATGTATGACGTTGAAGTTCAAACAAATTAAGCGTTTTCAACCATGATGCCTTGAATGATGTTGCCCACGTCTTCGCATTTGTCGGTCACCGATTCGAGTAACTCGTACAAGGCTTTGTATTTGATGAGGTCTTTGACGTTCTCCTCTTCGCGGAATAATCGCGACATGGCATCGCGCAGAACGCGGTCCGCGTCGGATTCCAAACGTTCGATTTCGGAAGCCAAACGCAAGACTTCGGCGGTGTTTTTCATGTTTTCTAAATAATTCACCGCTTTTTCTAAACGCTCACAGCACGCCAAAATAATCGTACAGAGTTTTTGGGCACTTTCAGACGATTTGCGCACGTCGTACAGTGAAATGGTTTCTGCCACGTCTTCCATCATGTCGATGATGTCGTCTAAATTGGTCACCAATTTTAAAATCACATCGCGATCCAGCGGTGTGATAAAGGTTTTATGCAATAAATCAACGGTTTCATAAGTGAGGCGATCGGCTTTTTTCTCGTTGTCGCGAATCACTTGTATGTACTTGTCCGCGTTGTCAATGTCGTTGAACAAAGCCACCATTTCTTGGGCAGAGACAGTGAGCAATGCTGCGTGTTGGTTGAATAAAGTGAAAAACTTGCCTTCTTTGGGCATAAAACGATTAAACATAATGAACCTTTTTCGTTGGATAAACGTGTAGGGGACGTTGATTGTGTCAGTGCACTCAATGTTTTATGACAGCGTCATAAAACGGTCACATTTTACCCGATGAGCCACCTAAGGGGGTGGGGAAATTGCAGAATATATTGGGTATTTTTTGCCAACCACAGCAATGTTTGCTTTGCAGCGTGTTTGCTAATTTGAAGCCTATATTTTCAGTTACAATTCAAACATGACCGATACAAATACCCCGCCCACTGCTTTTGACCCCAGCGAATTGCTCGCATCTTTGCAGCATTTACCGGGGGTGTATCGCCATATCGGTGCCAATGACGAAGTTTTGTACGTTGGTAAAGCCAAAGATTTAAAAAAGCGGGTGACGAGTTATTTTCAAAAAAACCTCAGCCATTCGCCGCGCATTGCCTTGATGGTGCAGAAAATTGTGCGGGTGGACGTGACTGTGACGCGCACCGAAACCGAGGCATTGTTGTTAGAAAACAATTTAATCAAGCAACTTGCGCCGCGTTATAACATCCTGTTTCGCGATGACAAATCCTATCCATTTCTGAAAATGACGCGCCATGATTTTCCACGCATGGTGTATTACCGTGGGGCGGTGGACAAGGTGCATCAATATTTTGGACCGTTTCCAAACGGTTATGCGGTCAAAGAATCGATTAAATTATTACAAAAAGTCTTTATGCTGCGCACCTGCGATGAAACGGTGTTTAAGAATCGCTCGCGCCCGTGCATGCTCCATCAAATTGAGCGTTGCTCCGCACCTTGTGTGGGCTTGATTTCTAAGCCAGACTATGCGGCAGATGTGGCCGCGAGTGTGAAGTTTTTACGTGGCGAGTCGGACGCGGTGTTGCACGACTTGCAAAACAAAATGCAAACCGCTGCCGAGCAATTGCAGTTTGAACAAGCCGCGTTGTACCGTGACAAAATTGCCGCGCTCTCGAACATGATGAGTCAACAAGCGGTTGAATCCACGGGCGACGATACCGATGCAGACATCATTGCGGTGGCGCATTCAGATGCGCGCTACTGTGTGAATTTGGCGATGGTGCGCGGTGGGCGGCATTTGGGCGACAAGGCGTTTTTCCCGCAGCACACGCAGGACTGCAGTGCGCAGGATGTATTCGAGGCATTTATCATTCAGCACTATTTGGACAGCGAGCCGCCACGCGTGATGATTAGCGCGCTCACGCCATCCCAAGCGGTTGCAGAATTGCTCGACGATGCCGTGGGACGATCATTGCAATGGGTCAAACAACCGCGCGGTCAGCGCAAAATTTGGTTAGAAATGGCGTTGAACAACGCAGAACTCGCACTGTCTCGTCGGATGCAGGAGTCTGCCAGCGCGAAATTGCGCACCGAGGATTTGCTCAAGGTGCTGCACCATGAGTTGGATACGGATGAGGAAAAATCAAACTTTCGTGTGGAGTGTTTTGATATTAGCCACACTGCAGGCGAGGCGGCGCAAGCATCCTGCGTGGTGTATCAACACCACACGATGCAAAATAACGAATACCGTCGCTACAACATCAAAGACATCACCGCGGGTGATGACTACGCGGCGATGCGCCAAGTGTTGCAACGCCGTTATGAAAAAATTGCTGAGTTGTTATCAAGCGTGCAAAACGAGCAACACGAGGACTTTGCCAAACACATGCCCGATGTGGTGTTGGTCGATGGTGGCAAAGGGCAATTGTCGATTGCGCGTGAGGTGTTTGAAGGTTTGGGTTTGGACATTTCGGTGCTGGTCGGCGTGTCCAAAGGCGAGGGGCGGCGCGTGGGTTTGGAAACCTTGGTGTTTGCCGATGGGCGCGTTGCGGTGAAACTCGGCAAACTCTCGCCTGCATTGATGCTGATTGCGCAGATACGCGATGAGGCACATCGTTTCGCGATTACAGGGATGCGCGCGGCACGGGCGAAAACCCGCAATGTCTCGCGACTCGAAGAAATCGAAGGTGTGGGTGCCAAACGTCGCACGGCATTGCTCAAACGCTTTGGTGGCGTGGCAGGTGTGAAAAACGCCAGTGTGCAGGATTTGGCGCAGGTGGAAGGTATTTCTGAAAAAATCGCGCAGGAAATTTACAAACAATTGCACGATGATGGGCGAGTCGAATAAATGTTGGGTTAGAATACCGCTGATGAAGCGCACAGCATTTTTCATAGAAAGTTCAGTATGCCATTTAACATCCCCATCCTCCTGACTTGGGGCAGGGTCATCGCCATTCCCCTGCTGGTTGCGATTTACTACGCCCCATTTGACAACTACGCCATGGTGCGTGATGTTTTGGCGACTGTATTGTTTGTCGGCGCGGCAGTGACCGATTGGCTCGATGGTTATTTGGCGCGCAAATGGAATCAAACTAGCAAGTTTGGCGCATTCCTCGATCCCGTTGCCGACAAACTCCTCGTGGCGGCGTGCCTCATTGTGTTGGTACACGACCAACGCGTACATGGGCTGATTGCGCTGATTATCATCGGGCGCGAAATCACCATCTCGGCTCTGCGCGAATGGATGGCGAGCATCGGTGCGCGTGCGGCGGTGGCGGTCAACGCGTTGGGCAAATGGAAAACTGCGGTGCAGATGGTGGCCTTGCCGATGCTGTTGTTCAACGGTGTGGTAATCGGCATCAATACCCGCTTGGTGGGCACATGGTTGATTTACATCGCCGCCGCGCTCACTGTGATTTCGATGGGGGTGTATCTCAAAGGCGCGTATCCGACTTTGCGCGAGCACTCGTAAAGTTATATTTGACGATTTTATTCTTTTCGGTTATAGTTCAACGCATGACTACCCGATTTTTTAAACCTCTTGCTTCGTTGCGATTGCTGGCTTCTTTACTAAGATGCCAGCCGTTGTTTGCGTACGCGAATCGAGGATGCTAAAAAAGTTAAACCGTTTAGTCAGTATCCAAGAATTTTCAAACCTCGGCATAATTTCAGCAAACGCTGTGCCGAGGTTTTTTCTTATGGTGTTTGCAAACCCAAGTTTTAATCTAACCCACATAGGTGCACAATGAACGACACATTTCGAACTTTAGACCCTGCGAAAAAATACACCGCATATCCGCAAATCAAATTGGAAAACCGTCAATGGCCTGATAAAACCTTGACCCAACCACCGATTTGGTTGTCAACTGATTTGCGCGACGGCAATCAGGCGTTGATTGACCCGATGGACATTGATAAAAAGTTGAAGTTGTGGGATTTGTTGGTCAGCTTGGGTTATAAAGAAATCGAAATCGGTTTTCCTTCGGCCTCGCAAATTGAGTTTGATTTTGTGCGCAAACTGATTGATGGTGGACGTATTCCCAAAGGCGTGGCGATTCAGGCATTGATGCAAGGGCGCACGGATTTAATCAACCGCACCGCTGAGGCGATGGCGGGTGCTGAGATTGCGATTATGCACGTGTACAACGCGACCAGCCCGTTGTTCCGCGAAGTGGTGTTTCAAAAAAACCGCCAGCAAACCATCGATTTGGCTTTGAAAGCGATTGACGACATCAAAGCGGCGATTGCGCAATACCCGCAAACCAAATGGGTGTTGGAGTACTCGCCTGAAACCTTCAGCATGACGGAGGCAGATTTTGCGGTGGAAATTTGTACCGCGGTGATGGAGCGTTGGGGCGCAAGCCCGAGCAACAAATTAATTTTCAATTTGCCTGCAACCATTGAGGTATCCACGCCGAATGTGTACGCCGACCAAGTCGAATACTTCCACAAAAACATTCCAAACCGCGATAGTGTGATTATCAGTTTGCACCCGCACAATGACCGCGGTACGGGTACGGCGTGTGCCGAACTCGGTATGCTCGCAGGTGCGGATCGTGTCGAAGGCTGCTTGTTTGGTAATGGTGAACGCACGGGCAATGTGTGTTTGGCGAACCTTGCGGTGAATATGTGGTCACAGGGCATTCATCCTGGGATTGATTTTTCAAACATCATGGAAGTGGTGCAAATTGTTGAAGAATGCACGCAGTTGCCCGTCAGTCCACGTCATCCTTGGGCGGGTGAATTGGTATTCACGGCGTTTTCTGGTTCACACCAAGACGCGATTAAAAAAGGTTTGACCCGTCAAAAAGAGCGACAAATGGCGGCGAGTGGTGAGACTGTGAAGTGGGAAGTGCCGTATTTACCGATAGATCCAGCGGATTTGGGGCGTGGTTATGATGCGGTGATTCGCGTGAACGCGCAGTCGGGCAAGGGCGGCATGGCGTATTTGCTCGAACGCGATTATGGTTTGGAATTGCCACGTCTGTTGCAAGTTGAAGTCGCGCGTGCGGTGCAAGTGCTCGCTGATGAAACGGGTAAAGAGCTGACCAGCGAACAAATTTATGACGTGTTTAACCAAACGTTTGTCATACCTGAAGGTAAAGTGCGTTATGTGAAACACAAAATTGAGCACGAAGATGGTGTGGAAACCGTCACAGCAACGATACAAGTCAACGGCGAAGAAAAAACCATTACGGGTACAGGCAATGGACCGTTGTCGGCATTCGCTTCAGCTTTGAATCAAGCGGTTGGCACGAAGTTCTCGGTGACGCAGTACTCGCAACACGACATCCATCCTGAAGTAGGCGATACTGCACAAGAAGCTGTGTGTTATGTACAGGTGGCGCATGCCGACCAAGCACCGACGTATGGTGTGGGTTTGCATTCGAATATTGTGACCGCTTCATTCTTGGCATTCGTCGCTGCGATGAATCGCAATGGGGCTTTGAAAAGCTAAATGAAAGGAGTCATGTGCTGTCACACCTCGGCACTTTGAGGTTGTCATTCGAAATGCTCGCGTATTTTTATGCGGGCATTTTTTATGGCGGACATGCTTTGTGTGGGCTGATTAAAGTTGATTGAGTATTTTCCAATTCTTGTTAAGTATATTTTAATTCAGATTGAACATAAATTAATGGAAAAATGATAAAACCTATTTTGTATGATGGTATAGTTCAGTCACTTAGAGAGCGGCGTTGCCAAAGTTATTTTGGTATTTTTTATATTTAGAGTCACATCATAGTCAGTTATAGCGGCTTCTAAGCAATTTGATGAATTTGTTTTTTATGGGTTTTCGCGGTTTTGATAAAGTGTTTTTGGTCAGAAATGGTCAAGCCAATTGCCTTAAATCCTTATGATTGATAAGGAATAGTCGCGAAAAATAATACTAACCATTTTAATAATGGATACAAAATGTCAGTACCCAGTCAAACTATTGGTGAAATTATTGCGCGATATGATTCCAAGCGCGATCGCCTCTTGGATATGCTGCATGAGGTGCGCGAGCAGCACGGATATATCTCGGATACGGCGATTTCCGAATTGGCCAACGGTCTCTCAACTACGTTTAACGACGTGTTAGAGACCGTTTCTTTTTATCATTTCTTTCACCGCACACCAGTGGGCAAGCATCAAATTTATTTGAGCGACACGGTGATTGCGCGTCAAAGTGGCTATGACGCGGTCAAGCAAGCTTTAAACGATGCGGTGGGTGCTGATGCAGATATTCATGTGCTGAGTACCGCGTGTGTTGGTCTGTCGGATCAGGAGCCCGCGATGTTGGTCGATGACGTGGCATTTACCCAACTCACACCTGAAAAAGCGCGCGACATTGTGGCGCAACTACAAGCAGGTCAAACTGCTGAGCAAATCGCCAATCCAAAGCGCATTCCCCGCAGTTCTGAGCAATACGCCGATGCTTTGGTGTCAGCGCAAGTGCAAAACTTAGGCGCGGTGTATTTCGCACCTTCGGCACGTCCGATTGATGTTTTGAAAAAAATACTACAAAGCACACCGCAAGCCGTGCTGGACGAAATCAAGGAAGCGGGCGTTTTGGGACGTGGTGGCGCAGGCTTTCCATCGTGGCGCAAATGGCAGACCGTGCGCGACACACCTGCGCCCATCAAATACATTGTGTGTAATGCCGATGAGGGCGAACCAGGAACATTCAAAGACCGCGTGTTGATGACGCGCCGTGCGGAACTGGTTTTTTTGGGTATGGTGTGCGCTGCTTGGGCGGTTGGTTCTGCGCAGGGGGTGTTTTATTTGCGTTTTGAATACCGTTATCTCAAAGATTATTTAGAAGCCGTATTGGTAAAAATGCGCGCCGATGGCGTGTTGGGCGAGAATATTGCTGGGCAGGTTGGGTTTAATTTTGACATTCGAATTCAACTTGGTGCAGGTGCATACGTGGTTGGCGAAGACTCGGCCATGATTGAATCGATGGAAGGCAAGCGCGGCACACCGCGCGTGAAGCCACCATTTCCTGCGGTGCATGGCTATTTGGGTCAACCAACTGTGGTGAATAATGTCGAAACCTTCGCCGCCGCCGCCCGTGCCGTAGAAATGGGTGGGCAATGGTATAAAGCCATGGGTACAGAGCGTTCAACGGGTACACGTTTAATCAGTGCATCGGGCGACTGCGCTCGCCCCGGGGTGTATGAAGTCGAGTGGGGCATGAGCCTGCAAGAATTGCTCAAACTGATTGGCGCAGAAAATGCCTATGCTGTGCAAATCGGTGGCGCATCGGGTGAATGCCTGAATGTCGCCAAAAATCTGACGCGCAAAATCGCGATGGAAGATTTGGCAGGCGGTGCATTGATGGTGTGGAATAAGGACAGAGATTTGTTAGAAATTGCTCATCAATTTCAAAAATTCTTTGTCGAAGAATCCTGCGGTATTTGCACACCGTGTCGTGCGGGCGGCATAGCGATGTTGGATAAAGCCGAGCGTTTGCTTGCAGGGCGTGCTTGCCAAAAAGATTTGGACGATGTGGCGCAGTGGGAAAAAGTCTTACGTGCGAACAGCCGCTGTGGCTTGGGTGGATTGCTGTCGCGCCCACTTTTGAGTTTGATACAACAATTTCCAGAACTGGTGCAAAGCAAATTAGCTACAGTTGAAGGTCCATTATTGCCTGCATTTGATATGCATAAAGCCTTGGGCGAGTACGAGCGCGTCGCGCGTGAATTGATGAAGGAGGGCGCATAATGAGCACTGTTAAAACAGTAAAGTTCACCTTGAATGGTCAAACGGTGAGTGCGCCCGAAGGGCAAATACTGGTCGATGCCGTGGCGGACAATGGCGTGTATATTCCAACGCTGTGCCATACGCGCGGACAGCACTGTTTGGGTACGTGTCGTGTGTGCTCAACACAGGTTAATGGTAAAGTCAGCGCGAGTTGCACTTTGCCTGTTGCCGAGGGTATGGCGGTTGAGACCGAAACAGCGGATGTAAAAAACATGCAAAAAACCGTGGTTGAACTGCTGTTCGCTGAGGGCAACCACAATTGCCCCAGTTGCGAGAAAAGCGGTCGTTGCGATTTACAAGCGGTTGGCTACGAAGTTGGTATGTTCGTCTCGCGCTTTAATTATTGCTACACCCCACATGAGAATGAAACGAGCGCGAAACAACTGTGGTTAGAGCGTGACCGTTGTATCTTTTGTCAACGTTGCGTGCAATTTGTCCACTCGGCGAATGGCAAAAAAATCTTTTCCATCAATGGGCGTGGACACAATGCGAGGATTGAAATGGACATCGCTTTGGCAGACACACTGACCGATGCACAAGCCAAAGAAGTCGCGGATTTGTGTCCAGTTGGTGCGATTTTGCAGAAAAATCAGGCCTATCGCCAACCCATTGGCGAGCGTAAATTCGATGTCGCCAGTGTGCGCGAACGGGTATTGAAAGGGGAAACGGTATGAGTCATCACGACACTGAGCGCGACTTTGTATTTGCGCACGAATTGCCTGCAACGCCGTTGCAGGAGGGCATGATTCCAAGCACTGAGGGCAAAATCAAAGTCTCTTTGATTGGGCTGTGTGGTTGCTGGGGATGCACTTTATCCTTGCTCGATTTGGACGAACGCCTATTTCCCTTATTGGACAAAATCACGATTTTGCGCTCATCAATTACCGACATCAAACGCATTCCTGAGCGTTGCACCGTTGGCTTTATCGAAGGGGGCGTTGCCAATGCAGAAAACATCGAAACGCTTGAACATTTTCGCGAGAACTGCGATATTTTAATTTCAGTGGGTGCGTGTGCGTGCTGGGGCGGTGTGCCAGCGATGCGCAATATGTTGCCGCTCAAAGAGTGTTTGGCAGAAGCGTATATCAATGCACCCTCAAATACCAAATTGGCGCAAGGCGCGCACCCTGTGATTCCTTTGCATCCTGAGATTCCGTTGTTGACGGATAAAGTCTATCCTTGCCACGAAGTGGTGAAAATGGATTACTTCATTCCGGGTTGTCCGCCCGATGGTGACGCGGTGTTTCAAGTATTGGACGACTTAATCAATGGGCGCACCATTGATTTGCCGACTTCGATACACCCATTGCATCGCTACGATTAAACCACACTGAATAGGTAAAAGGATAACAGCATGAGAAAAATAGTCGTTGATCCCGTCACTCGCATTGAAGGGCACGGAAAAATCACCGTCACATTGGATGACGACAACCGCGTGGTGGACGCGCATTTGAGCGTGGTCGAGTTTCGCGGTTTTGAGCGCATGATACAGGGACATCCGTTTTGGGAAGCACCGATGCTGATGCAACGCGTTTGCGGGATTTGCTTTGTCAGTCACCACATGTGTGGCGCAAAAACACTGGACGATATGGTTGGTGTGGGTTATGCGCAAGGCATTCATCCAACCCCTGTGGCGGAGAAAATGCGCCGTTTGGGGCACTATGCGCAGCAATTGCAGTCGCACGTGACGGCGTATTTTTATCTGCTTGCGCCTGAAATGCTGTTTGGCATGGATGCGCCCCCTGCGCAACGCAATATTTTGGGATTGGTCGCTGCCAATCCTGAGTTGGTTAAACGCGTGATCGAAATTCGCAAATGGGGACAAGAGTTGCTCGTGGCGATTTTTGGTAAACGCATGCACGGGATTCAATCCATCCCGGGGGGCGTGAACAACAACCTGAGTATTGCACAACGCGATCGCTTCATCAACGGTGACGCAGGCATTATTTCGTTGGCAAAGGTAATGGAATACGCTTGGGACTCGCTCAATGTATTTAAAAGCTACCATCAAGCGCACCGTGACCAAGTTGATCGATTTGCCGTTGTGCCTGCGCTCAATATGTGCTTGGTTGATGACAATGGCAATGCGGACTACTACCACGGTCGTTTGCGCATCACCGATGCGAACAAAAATATCGTGGACGAGTTCGACTACCATGATTATTTGAGTAAAATATCCGAGGACACTGAGCCTTGGAGTTATATGAAATTCCCATACCTCACCGCTTTAGGACGCGAGGCGGGCAGTGTACGTGTCGGACCTTTGGCACGGATGAATATCACAAAAACCCTAAACACGCCATTGGCAGCGGCAGAATTGGCGCAGTTCCACGACTACACCCACGGCAAAGCCAACGAGATGACCTTGCACACCAACTGGGCGCGAGCGATTGAAATCATCAACACCGCCGAGTTGATACAAGAACTTTTGCATGATCCTGATCTGCAAAGTGAGCAATTGGTACTGAACTACACCCCAGCACAGTGGACAGGTGAGGGTGTGGGCGTGGTGGAAGCCCCGCGTGGTGTATTGCTACACCACTACAAAGCGAACGAGCAAGGCGCGATAACCAACGCCAATCTCATCGTTGCCACCACGCAAAACAACCAAGTGATGAATCGCACGCTCAAAGCCGTTGCTGATGAATACCTCAATGGGCAAGCGAACATCACCGAAGGCATGATGAATGCACTTGAAGTCGGTTTACGTGCGTATGACCCATGTCTGTCGTGCGCGACACATGCGGCAGGGCAAATGCCTTTGCAGGTGACACTGGTCAATGAGTCAGGTCAGGTGATTGATGAACGCATGCGTTGATGGGGTAAACACGCCCAGTTTGTATGAGTTTGATGCCCAAGAGTGTTTAATCTTGGGCATCGGCAATGAATCGCGCCAAGACGACGGTATCGGTTGGGCATTTATCGATTATTTAGAAAAAAATCAATTGTGCGCACATGCAGTGCTGGATAGACGCTATCAGCTACTGGTTGAAGATGCCGAAGTGGTGAGTCGTTTTCAACGCGTGCTATTGGTCGATGCCAGTCAAGAAGCCCATGTGGACAAGGTTTCGCTAGTGCGCATTGTGCCGAAATTGGACACCAGTTTCACCTCACACGCGATTTCACCCGCGAGTATTTTAGCGACCTGTGTGCAGTGTTTTGGAGTGCAGCCCGAAGTGTGGTTTTTGACCATCAAAGGCTATGAATGGCAGTTTGGGCACGGGTTGACCATGCAGGCGCAGGCGAATTTTCAAGAGGCCTTACGCATGATGAGGGCTCAAAAATAAAACCTATTTGAATATTTGCCAAATTATGTGGGTTGAATCTTGACCCAAACTGAAAAACCTTGTATAGTTTCAATTCTTCGCTTCACGCGATTTTAAAGTGCATAGCGAGATGGCCAGGTAGCTCAGTCGGTAGAGCAGAGGATTGAAAATCCTTGTGTCGGCGGTTCGATTCCGCCCCAGGCCACCAAAATTCAAAACCCGCAGTGTTCGCATTGCGGGTTTTTTTGTATATGAATTTTAGGCTTTGCGTATGCCCATATTGAATTTCATACGTTAATCCCCACATGCTCTGCAAAGGTAAGTAATTTATTGCATAATGGGGTTGCAAAAGCAGAGGACGGTGCTTTATCCGTTGGTGTTAATTCACTTTTTGGAGATGACAGTGAAACGAATTTTTTTATTTTTGTTGACCAATATTGCCGTCATGGTGATGATTAGTGTGGTCTTGCGTGTGACGGGTTTGGATCGCGCCTTGGGTGGTCAAGGGGGTATGGGTGCGCTACTGGCTGCATCTGCTGTGGTGGGTTTCGCAGGCTCGATTATTTCATTGCTCATGTCTAAAAAAATGGCAGCGATGTCGGTGGGTGCGCAAGTGATCGATCAGCCAAGCAATGACACCGAAATGTGGTTGGTCGAAACCGTCCGTCGTCAAGCCACTCAAGCCAACATCGGTATGCCTGAAGTTGCGATTTATGAGTCACCTGATGTGAATGCGTTTGCCACAGGTGCCAATAAAAACAATGCCTTGGTAGCGGTCTCAACGGGTTTGTTGCGCAGTATGAGCAAAACCGAGGCCGAAGCCGTACTCGCGCATGAGGTGTCACACGTTGCCAATGGGGATATGGTGACTTTGACCTTGATTCAAGGCGTGGTGAATACCTTCGTGTTTTTCCTCTCACGGGTCATCGGTACTTTAGTGGATGGCGATCGCGAAGACGGCAGCACGGGCATGGGGTATTTTGCCACAGTGATGATTTCGCAAATTTTCTTGGGCTTTTTGGCAACGATGATTGTGATGTGGTTCTCGCGTCATCGTGAGTTTCGCGCGGATGCGGGTGGCGCGAATTTGTCAGGTCGCCAAAATATGATTAACGCGCTGAAACGTTTGCAATCGGCACATGAGCCTGAACACATGCCAGAGAAAGTCGCGGCTTTGGGAATTTCGGGCAAACGTGGTGGCGTGATGCGTTTGTTTATGACGCATCCACCTTTAGAAGAGCGCATTGCGCGTTTGGAAGCATCATTATAACAATCTGAGTTTTCTATTTGTCCCGGCTTAAAATAGGTTGATAGTTTAGGGCTCAAACTGTTGTAATTTTTTCGAGCGTTGTTCACACTTTTGGATTTTTTGCTTACAGACCAAAACGTCGATTTTTCGTGTTGTCAAGGATGAGAAACTCACGGCAAAGCCGCATAGTACAACATGAAAAATCGATGGAAAATTCGTTAAGCAAAAAATTCAAGCGATTTTAATGAAAAAAGTGTAGACAACGCGTCGATTTCCTACAGTTAAAACAATCTACGAAGGCTCACACCAACGCCTTGGTTTAAGTATTTTGAACTCTTTTCAAGGTTATAAGACAGTGATAAGTTGGTTTGATCGTTTGGTTGATAAGACAGACCCAAACCTGTTGAAATGGATGCGCGAGCACGCGGCATACCATTCGTAACAAAATTAGAATCAGGCGTACTCGCAAATGAGCTGTCAATTTTATTTCGTTTGCGTGCAAGTGCATCGTATCCAAGCATAAACTGTAGATATAGTTTCGCTGATGGCGTGGATTGATACTCAATTTTACTGCCAGCCCCGATAAGCAATGATTGAGCAGTTTGCCCTTGCACCTTTAAGTTAAGCGCATCGGCTCCCGACTCTGTATAGCCTTGTTCATGCTGTCTTGAATAATCCACCCTGACTTGTGGTGTGATGGTGAGGTTGTTTGTGGGCCTCCAATAGTAACTGTATCCGATACCACTCATAACAGGTATGCCACCGTAGGATGAGTGCGCACTCAGTCCAGCGAAAGGAATCGGTCTTGTGCCATCCACGTGGTGATAACCAGAGCCAATATAACCACCCAATGCAGAAGAATCATTTAAACCATACTTTCCATAAGCAAACAGTTGATACATATTGACTGTTGCGGTATGGCGGGTATTTGATTGCTCATTGCCCGTTAGATTATTTCGGGCATAGGATGCAGAAAAACCAACGCGCGTAGCAGCGTCTATTTGCTTATCCACCCCACCGATGACACCCAAAGTGGTGCCATCATAACCCGCAATCCCTCCTTTATTTTGCTGGTTTGACCAAGTGCCTAACGGTTGTATCCATGAACAATCGGCGTTGGAATTAGAGTTAAATACATTGCTTGCAGAGCCATTGCAGTGGTGTGCGGCAGGACTGGCAGTCAGATGGTTTTGGATTGCTCCTTGGAATAATTGGGTGGTATTGAGCATGACCTCGCTGGTTTGTCTTGTTAATAATGGGGTGGTTTGCACCGCTGCATTTGCCGCTTGCTCACTATTGGTGATAGACCAGAAGTATGAGGCCAATGGTGTCTTGGCATTGTTTTTAAAGGTTTTATCCAAAGCTTCGGCCGCGCCGTAGGCAAGGGTTTTACCGTATAAAATGCTGCTGCCTAAAAGTGTGCTTGGGTCAGGCTTATTGGTTATTGGCGGCACTGGATTGGGTTGATTGGGTGTTGGCGACGGGGTGCTTGGGGAACTTGGTTGATTTGTGGCTGCTTTTACATCCAAATCAACCTGATTGTTATTGATATGGGGAGAGAACTTAAACAGCAAACTATTCGTAAGGCTGGATTTGAATGCGCCCACAATCGAATTCCCTTTTAAAACTGATTCAAGGCTGCCATTGGTCAGTTGAGCGCCTTGGCTGACGTCAACATACAAATCCCCGCCTAAGTTCAATTGCCCAGTGGCATTGATTTTGCCATAGTCGCTCATCCCATTGACCGCTATTTCTGTCACACCTGAACTAGTGTAGTCACCGTTGATGGAGAGTGTTTTGCCCGCACTGACGACGACCTTCCCTGCGTTCGTGACGGAGCCTGTACGGGTGTTGTCAACGGCTTTTAGTGTCCCAAAAGTCGCAGCACCTGTGCGGGATTTGGCCGAAGTACCGACTGTACTGGTAGATTGGGTCGATATTGTGCTGTTATCAAGCGAGGCGCCTTTGGACAATTCTAATACGCCATTATCGATAGTGGTTTGACCAGAGTAAGCATTTTTACCCATCAAGGACATCGTGCCTGCACCCGTTTTGATTAAGCCGCCAGAGCCTGAAATCTCACCTGCAAATGTCGTATTGGTGTCATTGCTGCCAGCATCAAGTGAGCCAGATCCAAGCAACACCTTGCCTTCTCCTGCCAATGAGGCAATTTTTTGATGATAACCGTTTAGATCCAATGTCCCGTCCTTATCAATGCGGACGCCGCTTTTTTCTGAGAACGCATTGATAAGCCCTGCTTTGAGCACCCCTTGATTAACGGTGGTATCGCCAGTATAGGTGTTATTTCCTGCCAAAGTAAGTTCTCCAGAACCTTTCTTGAATATCCCACCCACACCAGAAATACTGTTTTTCCAAATATCTTTTGTCCCGAAATCGGCTAAATCATTGGGTAATCCAGGTGTTTGATCAACCACGAGGATATCATCCAGTTGAGTCGGCCCATTGTATGCTTTGGGTAGGTCTATTAAACCCCAGTATTTATCTGCTAAGCCACTGTCTTGTAAAGTTGGGCTAAGTCCCATATTGGCCAAACTGTTTTTTGGATAACTGGTTGTTGCTAAAATAGTCCGTCTCGCGTCCGCAGACAGGTATGGAAAACGCAACAGTAATAAATTCTCCGACTTGCTGGGTAGTTGGCTGGCGGTAATGTATGAAGGTGGGGTTTTATCTGTGAATATCCCATAGTAGCCAATGGCATTATTCTGTTTTGCATATCCATCGGTAATGGGGGTCTCTTGCTGTAATAAGCAAGCTTTTAAATCTGGGCAATCCACCATATTGGCGGCAGCAAGCCGAACTTGTTTGGCATGGTCTATGGTTGATTGCAACACCACAGGATTATTCAAATATTGAGACATGTAATAATAGTTTAACACTCGGGATAAGATGGTATCTGTAGGGAAGTGCGCGCCCAAAATGACTCGACTTTCCCCATTTTCGAGTGCTCGTGAAAATATTTCATCCCCCCGCTCTGGGAAAATCATTGCGTAAACAACAGCCTGTTTGAATCCATTCATGGTGTGGCCGCTTGGATACGACGAACCAGAGATCGTTTCATAATCAGGTATGTAGTTATAATTATCGTCTAATACCTGATAAGGGCGACCTCGATGGTAATAATCTTTCAAAATAAAATCGCTCGCTCGTGTTGAACCTTTTTTATCTGGATTAAGCGAATCTTGTGCATAAGGGGTATTTTTATAATACATCGCAAATAATGACTTGTAGTCGCTGTTGTCATATATAGATGATTCAGTGTTTGAGTACAGTTTTCCAAAAACAGAGGTATTAAATAAGCTAAAAACGTACCTTTCCTTTTGATTTGCTTCATCATTGGCCAATTCAAGACGAGTCGCGTTGTTTAGACCGAGTATCTGATATGCCGCACTGCCTTGCCGATCAAGTTCTTCTAATGCCGAACCTGGTTTTGGGTGAGAACCCACGATATTGTTTTTTAAGTACAAAAACCATGCATCTCTTTGCTTTGTTATTTCATCAATAGAGTCGGTGGTTTGTGCTTGCGCAGAGGCATAAAAACATATATTGGACAGCACGGTGACCAATATGAACTTCTTTAACGTGTTATACGCAATCTTTTTGTGTGAGAGCTGCGTTGTTTGACAATTATTTTTTTGGGTTTTCACGATTACTATCCTTGTGGTTAACATTGACATCAGCATGTTAATTTACTCATGTGACAAGGTTATTTAATCGTGTGGTTTGGAAGCGTAAAAAGAGTTGAATGGCAGTGTTTTTAACTGCATTTAAACTGGTTGTTGTAACTGTAATCTGAGGTGATGTGGATTGATGACATTCCATCCAGACAATAGAAGCGGGTGTCAATCAACAGTGGCTTCAAACAATCAAGCCTTTTGCTGCGCTGACTTTAAGTGCAATTTTAAGGCTTTGATGTGTTGCTCTGGGGTTGGGGGTCTTGGTTCATGGCGTCACCTCCTCGATTGTTCGTGCTCAGAATACGCCAATCTATTTCGCTACGCTTGTGTAACCAGTTCTTGACCGTGGAATTTGTCAATCAATCTGCACAGGTGCATAAATCCATGCGTGTCCACCTGAACGCAGTTGCGCCAGTTTACGCGCATAGAGTGACACCTCGTATACATCGGCTTGAGCAAGCTCTTGTGCTGTGATTTGAAATACCATACCCTCAACCGTGTCGTCTGAATGACGGGTGTATTTAAGCATGGGGTGAAAGCGTTTGCCTGATAAACGGACGACTTGCTCATCGGTGATTTCAACTTCGGTCAACACATAACCGACCAAGGCATCTGCTGTGCCCTCCAATACGCGCCCAAAAGTCGCCATTTGAACGTCAGGTTGTTGCAATGTGCCGTAAGAAAATAATTTTTCCATGGCTTGTTTCTTAACGAACCAAGGGTTTGTGGGTTGTTTGCGCGGCTTCGTAGGGCGTGCCCGCATTGATGACGTTGGTATAACCCATTTGCATGAGCATTGTGCGTGCGTAGCCTGAGCGCATACCTGAGGCACAATACAGCACAAGGGTTTGTGTTTTGTCTTGCAGGGATGCGAGGTTGTGTGGGGAAATGGCCTCCACAGGGATATTCAGCGCGCCTTCGACATGCCCCATGGCAAATTCGCCCGCAGAGCGCACGTCAATGATGAGGGCGTTTTCGGGTAGGGGTTCGGTGGGTGTGCCGCGCATTTGTGCTTTGAGTTGATCAAATACGTTCATGAGGGTTCTCCAAATACAAAACGGCACACAGCATCATGATGGATTCTGTGCGCCGCAGTTGTGTACATCATCAGTCTTTTTTCACTTCGATGTTCGCTTGGGTGTTGCGCAGGCGAATGTGCAGTTCGCGCAGCTGTTTCTCGTCCACGGGTGAGGGTGCTTGCGTGAGCAAACACTGTGCGCGCTGGGTTTTCGGGAAGGCAATCACATCGCGAATGGATTCCGCGCCCGTCATCATGGTGACGATGCGGTCTAATCCAAATGCAATCCCACCATGCGGCGGCGCACCGTATTGCAATGCGTCAAGTAGGAAACCGAATTTTTCTTGCGCTTCCTCTGCACCAATATTCAGAGCGCGGAATACTTTGGATTGCACTTCTTCACGGTGAATCCGCACTGAGCCGCCACCGATTTCCCAGCCGTTGAGCACCATGTCGTAGGCTTTGGCAATACATTTGCCTGGGTCAGAGCTGAGGAAGTCTTCGTGACCGTCTTTGGGCGCGGTAAACGGATGGTGACAGGCGACGTAGCGTTTGGCTTCATCGTCGTACTCGAACATCGGGAAGTCCACCACCCACAACGGTCGCCAGTCTTTAGAGGCGTGCCCTTTTTCGTGACCGATTTTAATGCGCAACGCGCCAATGGCATCGTTCACGACTTTGGCGCGGTCTGCGCCGAAAAATATAATGTCGCCTGTTTGCGCACCCGTGCGCTTCAAAATTTCAGTCAATGCGGCATCGTCAATGTTTTTGACAATCGGCGATTGCAAACCATCGCGCCCCGCAGTGATGTCGTTGACCTTGATGTATGCCAGACCACGTGCACCGTAGATGCCGACAAATTGCGTGTACGCATCAATTTCTGAGCGTGAGATGTCTGCGCCATTGGGCACGCGCAATGCCACCACACGTCCATCAGGTAAATTCGCTGCTGAGTTGAATACTTTGAACTCGACGTTTTTCATCACTTCGGTGAGTTCGGTGAATTGCAGGGGAATGCGCATGTCGGGTTTGTCCGAGCCGTACAAATGCATCGCCTCGGCATAACTCATCACAGGGAATGGATTGGCGAGTTCCACATTCAAAACTTCCTTGAACACGCCACGTATCATGCCCTCGAATGTTTCGCGGATGTCCTCTTCAGTCATAAAAGAGGTTTCAATATCCACTTGGGTAAATTCAGGTTGGCGGTCAGCACGTAGATCCTCGTCACGAAAACATTTGACGATTTGATAATATCGGTCAAAGCCAGCAACCATCAGCATTTGTTTGAATAACTGCGGCGATTGCGGCAATGCAAAAAAATGACCATCGTGCACGCGTGAGGGCACAAGGTAGTCGCGTGCGCCTTCGGGTGTGGATTTGGTCAGCATCGGGGTTTCGATGTCGATAAAGTCGTTCGCGTCCAAAAATTTTCGCATCGCCATCGCCGCACGGTAGCGCAGTTTCATATTGTATTGCATTTGCGGGCGGCGCAAATCGAGCACACGATGGGTCAGGCGAATGGTTTCAGAAAGGTTGTCTTCATCCAATTGGAACGGCGGCGTGACCGATGGGTTGAGAATTTCCAACTCTTTACACACTACTTCGATTTCGCCTGTCGGTAATTTGGGATTGATCAAAGCCGTATCGCGCAGAACCACGCGCCCTGAGATTTTTACACAAAACTCGTTGCGCAATGAAGATGCGAGTTCAAACATCGCCGCATCGTCGGGATTGCAGACCACTTGTACCAAGCCTTCTTTGTCGCGCACATCCAAAAAAATCACACCGCCGTGGTCGCGGCGACGATTGACCCAGCCACACAACGTGACGGTTTGTTCAACGGACTCTTTGGTCACAAGACCACAAAAATGACTGCGCATACTCATGTGTTTACTTTCGCTGTTAAATGTAAAAGTGCAAATATTAAATATTAAAGTTTAGGTTTCGACTGTTCTAAGGGCTTTTTTTCAAGCGTTTCAAGGTCAACCACACCCATAGAAATAATGTATTTGAGTGCTTCATCCACGCTCATATTCAGTTCAACCACATCGGTTTTTGCCATAATTAGGAAAAAACCAGAGGTCGGATTAGGGGTTGTGGGTACGTAGACACTGATGCAATTATCTGGAATATTTTTTGCAATTTGCCCAGAGGGTGTGCCTGTCTGAAATGCCACCGTCCATACGCCCGTGCGCGGGTATTGTACCAAAAGTGTCTTGCGAAAGGCTTGCCCGCTGCTGGAAAACAGCGTGTCGGAGACTTGTTTAACGCTGCCATATACGGTTTTAATGATGGGTATGTTGGAGAGCAAGGTATCCATGACGCGCAAAAACCATTGTCCCAAAAAATTAGCTGCCATCATGCCTGTGCTGAATAAGACCAATACCACCAAAATCACCCCCAGGCCGGGAATGTCTTTAACCTTCGCCACATCGTTGGCCAAAGGTGCAGGTAAAAACGTGACCACGGCATCCACGACGCTGGTAAAAATCCCCTGCAAAATGCCCATGCCCCAAGCAATGACCGAAATGGTAATGATGACAGGCACCCACACCAATACTCCTGTGACCAAGTATTTGCGGATTTTCGCGCTGGTTAAATGATTGAGCATACGTATGTCAGTTCTAAAATTATTGAGCGGTGCAAGTGCCCGCACACGGTGGCGGGAGTGTGTCATTGGCTGCCGCTTCTTGCACGGCAGGACATGAGGATGCGCCGCCTTTGAAATCGGTGGTATACCAACCCGTGCCTTTGAGGGCAAAACCAGCGGCGGTCACTTGTTTGCTCAATGATTCCTGCGCGCACGCAGGGCAAGTCGTGAGCGGCGCATCATTGATTTTTTGCAATACATCTTGGCTGTGACCGCATTCACCACAACGGTAGGCGTAAATTGGCATTTTTTCTAAACTCCATAAAGCAAACACCACATCGTTCAATACAAATCGATGTGGCAAAACAGGGCGTATTATACGTGAAAAAACAAAGACTTGACAATGAATGTCAAGCCTACTTGGTGCGCCTATAGACCTTATGCTTGCTCTGGAGGGCTTTTGAGGGTTGGGTTTGCACCTGTTTTCATGGTCACGCTGCCTTGATAAATGGCACCAGGGTCTATTTGTAGCGTTTGCGCTTCAATATTGCCCTGAATGTGTGCGGTCTGTTTGAGTTGCAGTTGGCGTGCATTGATATTCCCCTCTAAACGACCAAATATGACCAAATCTGCGCAACGCACATCCCCTTGCACGACGCCTTTTTCGCCAATGATGACGCTGCCATCAATGGCGAGGTTGCCTTGAATATGACCTTCGATTTTAATTGAATTTTTAGCGGATACATCGCCCTTAATTTGACAGCCTTCGCCGACGAGAGTGCTGATATTGGCGGTATTGATACTCACTGTAACATCGTTGGTTTTTTTATTGTTAAACATAGTCGGTACTAATTTTCAAAAATTATCGAGACGATAGGGTCAAAAATGGTTCGGGATCAATCGGTGTACCATCTTTGCGAATTTCATAGTGTATGTGTGGCCCTGTTGAGCGTCCTGTTGAACCCACTTTACCCACCATGTCGCCAGCGTGGACGGTTTGACCTTGTCGCACATCTATTTCAGACATGTGCCCAAATAAAATTTCATAACCGTTGTCTAAACTGATGCGTACCACATTGCCATAGCCATTTTGATAGCCAGCAAAATTGACCATGCCCGAAGCGGTTGATTTAATCGGGTCTCCGATTTCACCTCGAAAATCCAAACCAGGGTGAAATTCGCCACCCCCACCCGTAAATGGGTTGAATCGATTGCCAAAGCGAGAACTTATTTCAGTTGGAGCGGGCAAGCCTAAAGGCATTTTCTTGACTGCTTCTAATAGATTTTGAGTGTTCTGTGCAAATGAACCCATGAATGGCATAGGCGCAGAGATTTTTAGAGCAGGACCACCTGCTGCACTGTTGGGCTTGCCATCATCAATGGGTTTTTGTGGTGGCGGAGTGAACGCGCCGCGCTCTTGTAGATAATTTTGCAGTTCTAAGACAGCTTTTTCAGATTTACGCAACTCGTTAATTTTTGCGTTGACCTCAGCGGAGGTGTAGCCTTCTAAATCACCGACTTTTTGGCGCAAGGCTTGGTTGTCTTTTGTGGTTGTATAATTACGAATCACCAAAGATACAACGCCAATGCTCAATACAACAGTTGCAATGCCCAAACCCATTAAAATGGGTTTTAGATGGCGTAGCAATTGCGTGTTGACCTCAATCGATTGGGTCTGATTTGGATCAACAATCAGCACCGTTGAACGCTTGGATTTGCTCATAAGTTTCCTGTTAAGCACAAAAAAATGCAAGCAAACGCAGACATGCGGTTGCTGCATTCAATAACCGTTTAGTAAAACTACCTAAATAGTAAAACTTTGGGGGTGTTGATTATAAACAATAATTGCTCAATCTCGAAATTTTTTTGTATCGGCTCAAAATGAGGGCAGTTCAATCAATTCAAAAAATACGGTTAAATATTGGCACATCTCAAGTATTGGCGAGTCTTTGAAGCTTATTTACCGCCACGCAACATCATGTCAAAAAATTCCGCATTGTTTTTGGTTTGTTTCATTTTGTCTAAAATGAATTCCATAGCCGCAATATCGTCCATATCGTAGAGGAATTTGCGCAAAATCCAGATTTTTTGCAACACATCGGGTTTGAGGAGCAATTCCTCACGGCGTGTACCTGATTTATTCAATGAAATACTTGGATAAACGCGTTTTTCAGACATTTTGCGGTCAAGTGAGAGTTCCATATTGCCCGTGCCTTTGAATTCTTCAAAAATCACATCGTCCATGCGTGATCCCGTATCAATTAAGGCGGTGGCAATGATGGTCAGTGAGCCGCCCTCTTCGATATTGCGTGCCGCGCCGAAAAATCGTTTGGGGCGTTGTAGGGCGTTGGCATCGACACCGCCCGTTAAAACTTTGCCCGATGAGGGAATCACGTTGTTGTACGCACGCGCCAGACGCGTGATGGAGTCGAGCAAAATTACCACGTCTTTGCCTGTTTCGGTCAAACGTTTGGCTTTCTCAATCACCATTTCTGCTGCTTGTACGTGGCGCGTGGCAGGTTCATCAAAGGTCGAGGCGATGACTTCACCGCGCACCGAGCGTTGCATTTCAGTCACTTCCTCAGGGCGCTCGTCAATCAGCAATACGAAAAGTTCGACATCAGGGCGGTTCGCCGAAATCGCATGGGCGATGTTTTGCAGCATCACGGTTTTGCCCGATTTGGGTTGCGCCACAATCAAGCCGCGCTGTCCCAAACCGATTGGCGCAATCAGGTCAATGATGCGCCCTGTGATGTTTTCTTCCGCGCGAATGTCGCGCTCTAATGGCAGCAATGTATTCGGATGAATTGCCGTCAAGTTTTCAAACATGATGCGGTGCTTGGTGTGCTCAGGCGGCAAGCCATTGACTTTCTCGACTTTGACCAAAGCGAAATAACGCTCATTGTCCTTGGGTGTGCGCACCTCGCCCTCAATGGTGTCGCCCGTGTGCAAGTTAAAACGGCGGATTTGCGCAGGCGAAATATAAATATCGTCGGTGCTGGCAAGGTAGGACGTATCGGGCGAGCGCAAAAAGCCAAAGCCATCGGGGAGCACTTCGAGCGTGCCATCGCCAAATACCGACTCGCCTGCTTTGGCATGGCGTTTGAGGATGGCGAACATCAATTCTTGTTTGCGCAGACGGCTGGCATTTTCGATGCCCATTTCGAGTGCGTTGTCGACAAGGGCTTTGATGGGGAGGGATTTGAGTTCGTTTAGATGCATGGTGTTTTAATTGATAAAGTGTGGGCGTGGGTGAAATGCCACGAATGAGCGATTGGAGTCAATCAGGATTTTTTGAGTTTGGGTGGGGTTTGAATAGATAACGCGATGGGTGTGGTAGAACCAATGCGTCAGTAGAATCTGGCGCATTATGCCGATTTAACAGATGCTTGTCAAATCGGCATGTGACATGCAAATACTTAAATGTGGCTGTCGATAAACGCAGCCAATTGTGATTTACTGGCCGCGCCGACTTTGGTACCCATCAATGTGCCGTTTTTGAACAGCAGCAAAGTAGGGATGCCACGGATACCAAACTTAGCAGGGGAGTCTTGGTTTTCATCCACATTGACTTTAACAATCGAAACTTTACCTGCGTAATCGGCAGATAACTCGTCTAAGATTGGGGCAATCATTTTGCAAGGCCCGCACCATGCCGCCCAAAAATCGACCAATACAGGTACAGAAGAGTTTAAAACGTCGGCTTCAAAAGTGGCGTCGGTGACGTGTTTGAGTGAGCTCATGGGGTTATCCTTTAAAGTTAATCGAATAGTTTAATCTTAATATTAAATATTAAGAACGACGACTTGAATATGGGGAACTTGTCACTCATTTCAAGTCTTGAAAAAAATTTGGTTTATACAGGGTTGTCATTCTAACCTTTTTTTTAAGGCGTTGCCTAAATGAGGTCAAAAGCTTATTTATTTAGTTTGTATTCGATGCGGCGGTTTTTTAATCGACCTGTTTCGGTGTCATTGCTGGCGACGGGAACCGTTGAACCGTAACCCTTGGCAGTCATGTTGTTTGCGGGCACTTGTTGTTTGATTAAAAAACCACGCACGGCTTTGGCACGTGCTTCGGAGAGTTTGGCATTGTTGGCTTCGTTGCCCACATTGTCCGCGTGCCCTGCAATTTCAAACACATCGGTTTTGCCTTTGAGCAGAACCGCGGCTTTTTTCAATACGGTTTGATTGACGGCAGGGATTTGCGTTGAGCCACTGGCGAAGTTGATGATTTGCATATTCATCGCGTCCAATATGGATTGGGTGTCGGAATTGACAGACAAACTGTCTAAAGCCGACAGCGCATTGGTATTGGCGGTGTTGATGTTGCTATTGATGTCGAGTGCTTTGACGGTGGTGCCTTCGCCGACCAGTGCGGTCAAAGGGTCTTTGAATGAAATTGCTGTGCCTGATAAAGTCAAGACATCGCCATTGGCCGTCAGTTCTGCACCAGGTAATTTAAAGAAGTCAAAAAATCCTTTGAGGTGATCCAACCATTTGGCGGGTTTGATTTGCTCATTGACCGTCAAATTATTGGTGAAATGACCTTCGCCGAATGCGGCGCGCAATTCATTGTCAATCGACAATTTGATGGCTTCCGAAGGCACGCTGCCATTCAATGTGAAATGATTTTGAGCATTGACTGCGGTCAACATCAATGGCGACAGTGCCATTTTGGTGTTGGTTTGTACCTTAACCACAGGTTTGGGTACGGGGATGGTGTGGTTGAGGGATGTGCCACCTTGCAGCAATAAATACACCAAAAACGCAGTCACTGCCGCGCCGACGATTTGGGCAATTTTCGGAACATCTGATAAGAATTTTTTGTTTTTTGGGTTCATAATTCACTCGGTTAAGATACACAGCACATGCTAAATAAACAACGCAACAGGCGACAGTTTACCTTACTTGGGGCGTACCCGACAATGTTCTACTTTGTACTGAAACAAAATATCCTACTCTCATGTCATATATAAGACACAAGAATTTAAAATTCAGATAAACTATCGGTCACTATAGATTTGAAGTTTTCGTTTTTTGTTTTTGATACTAACCCTTTTGTAAAAGGACACCACCATGTTACAAGCATATCGTGAACACGTTGCCGAACGCGCTGCGTTGGGTATTCCCGCTCTTCCTTTATCAGCCGTACAAACGGCTGAACTCATTGAATTACTGAAAAATCCGCCAGTAGGCGAGGAAACCTTCTTGGTGGATTTGTTGACCCACCGCGTTCCCGCGGGTGTGGACGATGCGGCGCGCGTGAAAGCGAGCTACTTGTCTGCTGTGGCGCATGGCGATGAAAAATGCGCATTGATTACCGCAGAGCGTGCGACTGAATTGCTCGGTACGATGCTTGGCGGTTATAACGTTGCCCCATTGGTTGATTTGTTAGACAACGCGTCTGTCGGTGCGATTGCGGCTGAAGGTTTGAAAAAAACCTTGCTCGTGTTTGATCAATTCCACGACGTGAAAGAAAAAGCCGATAAAGGCAATGCCAACGCAAAAGCGGTTTTGCAAAGTTGGGCGGATGCCGAGTGGTTCACGTCACGCCCTGAAGTGCCTGAGTCGATTACTGTGAGTATTTTCAAAGTCACGGGCGAAACCAATACCGATGATTTATCCCCTGCGCCAGACGCTTGGAGTCGTCCTGACATTCCATTGCACGCATTGGCGATGTTGAAAAACAAACGCGATGGCATCGAACCTGAAGAAGACGGCAAACGTGGTCCAGTGAAATTCCTTGAGGATTTGCGTGCCAAAGGCAACTTGGTGGCCTACGTAGGTGACGTGGTCGGTACGGGCTCATCACGTAAATCGGCAACCAACTCGGTGTTGTGGTTCACTGGCGAAGACGTGCCATTCGTGCCCAACAAACGCTTTGGTGGTGTGTGCTTGGGCTCAAAAATTGCACCGATTTTCTACAACACGATGGAAGACGCAGGCGCGTTGCCAATTGAGTTGGATGTATCGCAAATGAATATGGGCGACGTGGTTGAATTGCGTCCATACGATGGTAAAGCATTCAAAAACGGAGCAGAAATCGCTTCATTCAAAGTTAAATCAGATGTGTTGTTTGACGAAGTGCGCGCGGGTGGTCGTATTCCTTTGATTATCGGTCGTGGTTTGACGGCTAAGGCTCGCGAAGCATTGGGCTTGCCAGTGTCAACATTATTCCGTTTGCCCACCAACCCAGCCGACAGTGGCACAGGTTTTTCATTGGCACAAAAAATGGTCGGTCGCGCGTGTGGTTTGCCCGAAGGTCAAGGTGTACGCCCTGGAACTTATTGCGAACCCAAAATGACCACGGTCGGCTCGCAAGACACCACAGGTCCTATGACCCGTGATGAGCTCAAAGACTTGGCGTGCTTGGGCTTCTCCGCCGATATGGTGATGCAATCATTCTGCCACACCGCAGCGTATCCAAAACCAGTGGACGTAAAAATGCACCACGAATTGCCAGACTTTATCAGCACCCGTGGCGGCGTGGCTTTGCGTCCCGGTGATGGTGTGATTCACTCATGGTTGAATCGTTTGTTATTGCCCGATACTGTCGGTACGGGCGGCGACTCGCACACGCGTTTCCCAATCGGTATCTCATTCCCAGCGGGTTCTGGCTTGGTGGCGTTTGCGGCAGCAACTGGCGTGATGCCGCTTGATATGCCTGAGTCTGTACTCGTGCGCTTCAAGGGCGAAAAAATGAACCCTGGTGTGACCTTGCGTGATTTGGTCAATGCCATTCCTTTGTACGCGATTAAAGCGGGCTTGTTGACCGTTGAAAAACAAGGCAAGAAAAACATCTTCTCAGGTCGTATTCTCGAAATCGAAGGCTTGCCAAACCTCAAAGTTGAGCAAGCGTTTGAGTTGTCAGACTCAGCGGCAGAACGCTCTGCGGCAGCGTGCTCGGTGCATTTGAACAAAGAACCGATTATCGAATACATGACCTCAAACATCACCATGATGAAATGGATGATAGCCGAGGGCTACGCCGATGCGCGTACATTGGCGCGTCGCATTGCCAGCATGGAAGCATGGTTGAAAGACCCACAATTGCTCAAAGGCGATGCAGATGCAGAATACGCAGCGGTCATCGAAATCGACTTGGCAGACATCCACGAGCCAATCGTTGCTTGCCCGAATGACCCTGATGATGTGAAAACATTGGCAGACGTGGCAGGTGCGAAAATTGATGAAGTGTTTGTTGGTTCTTGCATGACCAATATCGGTCACTTCCGTGCGGCATCGAAAATTTTAGAAGGCAATCGTGACATCCCTGTGAAACTGTGGATGGCACCGCCGACCAAAATGGATGCCAAACAACTGAACGAAGAAGGTCACTACGGCGTGCTCGGCTCAGCAGGCGCACGTATGGAAATGCCAGGGTGTTCACTGTGTATGGGTAACCAAGCGCAAGTGCGCGAAGGCGCGACAGTGATGTCCACTTCTACACGCAACTTCCCGAACCGTTTGGGCAAAAACACCTTCGTCTATCTCGGCTCAGCAGAGTTGGCAGCGGTGTGCGCGAAACTCGGTAAAATCCCGACTAAGGAAGAATACTTGGCACAAACCCAAGTGCTCGCACCTTCGTCAGCCGATATTTACAAGTATCTGAATTTCGATAAAATCACCGATTACACCCAGATTGCGGATGACGTGAAAGCGTAATTTTGTTGATGTTTTAAGTGTAGAATGAATGGCGAACCCGATGATGGGTTCGCCGTTTTTTTATTCGCAGACATCAATTGGGCATTTCTCAAACATGTTGCGACGACGGCAGTTGTCGTTATTTCGCTGATGTGGCCGCTGTGCCGAATACATTCAAACGCCTTTGTGAGCAGCGTTATCATCAACCTTGGCTTTAGCGAGGGGTGCCAAATCCAACCGCATGGTAACCATCGACTTGAGAACCCAATTGTTGATCGGCGCGGTTGCCGATATTGCCCAAACCTTTTAATTCTAACTGTAGATAAACCGCGTTATCCACTCGATTGTCGCTGGTTACAGTGCGCTGCCCAACCACGCGGAATATCCAACAGTCTTTGACATACTCAACCCCGACCCATGCATCGGTGAGGCGTTTGTTGTTCAAATCGTAATTTAACCTTGAGACCGCATACAAGTTATTTGACATAAAGGGTACGGGCCACTGCGCAGAAGCATATGCAGTCTTAGACGGTTCGCTGAGGATTTTATTTTGATGGTAGCCAAGGTTGAACACTTTGCGATAAGCGGGTTGCCAACGAATTGCGGCATCCGAGCGCAATAGTTTTCCAGAGTCTGTGTTGTATTGGACGAAACCCTGAGCCCATAGTTTGTTGAACAGTTTTCCCGACATCGCCGCCAATACGTCTGATTTTCGATTGGCGTTGTTGTTTTCAAGTGTGCCGGAGAGATTTACGGTTTGCTTGGAAAAATAATAACGTTGTGCCAATGAGGCTTGGAATAACTCTTCCCCAGTATCTCGCCCTAAAATACGCGAAGTCACACCAGCGGTCACTTGATTGGCTTGGGCAATGCGGTCATTGCCTGTGAATAGGTTTTCAGAATAAATACGTGAGAAATCCAAATCTGCCAAAGCACTGTCAAAGTTCCAAATATTGGCTTGATTTTTATACGGAATATGAGCGTAGTAGATGCGCGGCTCTAATGTCTGAGTGATGTTTTGTTTGAGCCACTTGCCTTGACGCTCTAAGATCACACCACTATCAAGACTAAAAATCGGTAGGGCGCGTGAAGCGGATTTGTCGTAGGTAATGCCATTTGCATTGGCTGGCAGAGGTACACGGTTCAAAGCGTATTTGGTAAAGTGTACCCCGAATTTAGGCACGATGAACATCCCAGGTTTGCGCCATTCATAAGCAATGCTTGGATACACCAAATGCCGCCAACCTTGGGCTTTGTATTGCACGTCATCGTGTGCAAAACGGGTCGACTCCAACTGAGTGTTGAACAACCAGTTGCCCCAACGTTTGTGATAACGCGCTTCAAACTGTGGTTTAAAGTCATAAGGCGCATCCACTTGATTGTTGGTGGTTTGCAAGGTTTGATAGGTTTTTTGGCGCAAGCGTAGGCTTAAACCATCTTGTTTGTAACGTAGGCTGTACTCAGAAGGCATGGTTCGAGTGCCGCCGTCCCAGTCTTGTATGCTAAAGTCATCGATAAAACTATTGTCTGACATCTTGCGCGCATTAATATTGGCTTGCCAAACACCTTTGCCCAAGGTACCTTGAGTCAAATGCTGAACATGCCAATAGTAGCGTCGTGTCTGAGTTTGCTTATCATTGGGTAAAATATCGCCATAGAAATTGCCCTGTCCCCAACGCGTGAGATAACGGTACTCGCCGCCAAACCGTGCGCCGCGCTCGGTCAACACTTGAGGGGTTAAAGTGAAGTCATAGTTTGGCGCGATGTTGAAATAATACGGTGCGGTGATGGACGTGCCATTGAGTGACGAAAAACCGAGGGTCGGGGTTAGGAAACCTGATTGACGGCGATTGCCCAAGGGCATTTTGAAGTAGGTCGTGGCAAATACAGGGACATTTTTAAACACCAGCATTGCATTTCGCCCCGTACCGACATCATTGTCTTGATCGAGTATGAGGCTATCGGTTTTGATATACCAATCGGGATCATCGGCTTGGCAGGTAGTGTAACGGGCCTGCGAGAGCAATGCACGTCGACCCGATAAAATAGTCAAAGACTCGGCGGTGCCGTGACCTTCAGAAACTTTGACAGTGAAGTTTGCGGGGCTAACTTGCCCTGTTTCACTGGATAAATTGTACTGAATGCGCTCGCCCGATAATGTATCTCCGTCTGGATTATTGACCCGCGCATTGCCTTTAACCGACACCTGCTCACTGGCATAGTCGTATTGGATGCTGTCGCCTTGTAGTTGTTTGGCATCGCGAGCAATGCAAGCGCGCCCTTTTAAAATCAAATCTTGATCCACAACTGCGGTCAGTGTGTTACCCACGCCGATGGTGCTGCCGTTTGAAATATTCGGTGATTGTTGCAAATCTTCGCAATAAGGCAGTGTGTCAGAGAGGGTTTTGCTGCTCTGAGTATTGGCGGGTGGCACGACCCATAACTCTTCTGAAGTGGTTTGCGCCTGCGCGTTATTGAATATGCTGTTGCCAAACATTAAAAAAACCAAAGTACTCAGAACGTGAGCGGTCATTGGTTTGAGGCTAAAGGAATGTTTGGGAACGGCAAATTTCATTGAATATTGAGTCAGTTTAAGGGTTTGTTGCAACGCGCTGTTGATTTATGGGGTGCTTTTTTTGAGTTTTTGGATTTATCTTGTAAAATGCGCATATTCCTTGCAAGGTTTATAGCGAACTTTACACAACTCGGAAATTGTACCTGATAATTCAATTTCTTTTCATCTTTTGGAACAATCTCAATGCCCCCTTTGCCCTTTGATGAGCGTGTCACTTTACTCACCTCGTGGTTAAAATCCTTGCCCAATGAGTGGGCGATTCAACCCGAAACTTTATCAATTGCCTCTGCTGACGCGAGTTTTCGTCGGTATTTTAGAGTTAAATCCACGCATCCTCAGTATCCGACGATGATTGTGATGGATGCGCCACCTGCGCACGAAGACTGCCAACCGTTTATTCATGTCGCGCAGTTGTTCGCTCAAAGTGGGGTGAATGTACCGAAAATTCTGGCACAGGATTTAATCCAAGGATTTTTATTGCTCAGCGATTTGGGCAACACCACGTATTTATCGGCTTTAAATGCCAATATGTCGCAAGCTGACGCGCTTTACCGACAAGCGTTCGCAGCCTTGGTGCAACTGCAAAAAGCCAGCACGCCCGATGATTTACCGCCGTATGACCGCGAACGTTTGCTCAATGAAATGATGCTCTTTCCGCAGTGGTATCTCGGTGTGCATCACCAATACAGCATGACAGATGCGCAAACAGCAGAACTGACCAAAGTATTTAATATTTTACTGGACAACAATACCACACAGTCCCAAGTGTGGGTACACCGCGATTTTCACAGCCGCAATTTGATGGTTCAAAATAACGTGGCTCAGAACCCCGGGATTTTGGATTTCCAAGACGCGGTGTATGGTCCGATAACTTATGATGCGGTATCGCTGTTGCGCGATGCGTATATTGAGTGGGATGAGCAACAGCAGATTGATTGGTTGGTGCGTTATTGGGAAATGGCGCGGGCGGCGGGTTTGGCTGTGCCCACGCAGTTTGATGTGTTTTACCGTGACTTTGAATACATGGGTTTGCAACGTCATTTGAAAATCTTGGGTATTTTTGCGCGTCTGTATCATCGCGATGGTAAATCCGCATATCTCAATGACTTGCCGCTGGTGCTCAAATACACCCGCCAAGTCGCGGCGCGTTATCGCGAATTTGGGCATTTATTGTTGTTGCTCGATCAAGTCGCCCAACATTCGGGCGAGACCGACGCCAGTTCAACCACACAAGTTGGCTATACGTTTTAAGGACGCAAAGATGATACAAGTTGCCATGATTTTTGCGGCGGGGCGGGGCGAGCGGATGCGACCATTGACCGACACGACCCCCAAGCCCCTGCTCCAAGTGGCAGGTAAACCACTGATCGTCTGGCAAATCGAAGCGCTCGCACGTGCGGGCATTCGCCAAATAGTCATCAATCATGCGTGGTTGGGTGCGCAAATTTCTGATTATCTCGGTGATGGCGATGATTATGGCGTACAGTTGTACTACTCGGCGGAAGCGTCGGCCTTAGAAACTGCAGGCGGCATTGCCAAAGCGTTGAAAACATTGCAATCGCTTAGCGACACACCGATATTTTTAGCAGTCAGTGGTGATGTGTACACCGATTATGATTATGAGCAATTGCACGCTGTTGCCGAGGATTTGGCGCAAGAGCCCGAACCCCACATGCACTTGATTATGGTTGACAATCCTGAGTTTCACGCCCAAGGTGATTTTGTTTTGCATGAGGATGGCGTCCTTTATCCGCGAGATGATGCACATGGACGTGCTTTGACTTTTGGCAATATTGGTTTGTACGATATGCGCCAGTTTGAGGACATTGTGGTTGGTGAAAAAGTGGCGATGAGCCCATACTACCGCGCGGCGATTGAGCGCGGTCACGCCACGGGGGCTTATTTTGATGGGGTTTGGGAAAATGTTGGCACGCCGTTACAATTGGCACAATTAAATGAACAATTAAGTTAAGATGTTTCAAGGGTGGGATCTGTGCTTCACACACATCCGACCCACACAGCACACAAACGGAGAAAAACCATGCGCATATTATTGGCAGAGGATGACGAAGTATTGGCCGATGGGTTATCGCGCGCTTTGCGTGAAACGGGTTATGCGGTGGATGTGGTCAACGACGGTCAACAAGCGGATGCCGCGCTGTCCACACAAGAATGCGATTTACTCATACTGGATTTGGGGTTGCCGAAAATGTCGGGGCTTGAAGTTCTGCGCCGTGCGCGTGCGCGCCACATGTACACGCCTGTGTTGATTCTCACCGCCGCCGATTCGGTTGAGCAACGCGTGCAGGGTTTGGATTTGGGCGCGGATGATTATATGGCCAAACCTTTTTCGCTCAATGAGTTGCTCGCCCGCGTGCGCGCACTCACGCGCCGTCAAGCGGGTTTTGGACAAAGTCGCATTCAGTTGGGCAATTTGAGTTTTGACTTGGTCTCACGCAGTGCGCAGGTCAATGAGCAGTTGATTGATTTATCTGCGCGTGAGTTGGGTGTGCTAGAAATTTTGCTCAACCGCACGGGGCGTTTGGTGTCCAAGGAACAAATCCTCGACCATCTGTGTGAGTGGGGCGAGGAAGTCAGCCACAATGCGATTGAGGTGTACGTGCATCGTCTGCGCAAAAAATTAGAGCCGTCAGGTTTGAGCATTACCACTATTCGTGGTTTGGGTTACTGTTTGGAAAAGCCCAAGGATGGCGCGGTAGACCACACTGACGCGTCGGACGAATAATCGAGCGACAAGTTTATGTGGCGCGCGCTTAAATCCTCCCGCCCCAAATCACTGTTTGGGCAAATCATGTTGTGGATGTTATTCCCATTGATTGTGCTATGGCCGTTGTCTATGCTGATTTCCTACCCGATTGGGCGCAGCATTGCCGATTCGCCGTTCGACCAAAGTTTGGTCAATCAAGTGCAACTATTGCAACAACGCTTGAACACCGAGCCCCATCATCAACCGTGGCAAATCAAGGAAAACGACGGGCGCGACAAACAGGTGTTTCAACTCATCACTGCGGACGGCATGATGATCGATGGTCACGCCAAATTGCCACAGCCGCCGATGCTCGAATCCATCGAATTGAACCGCATCCAGTTTTACAACACCAAAATTAATGGTGAAGCCTACCGCATGGCGTATGTGTGGTTGCAGTTGGATGAGAAAACTGCTGTAGCCGACAAACTCATGCCCGAAACCATTTTGCTGTTGCAAGTGGGTGAAACTTTGAACAAGCGCCGCGCGCTGGCGCGTGAAATTTTACAAGGGGTCACTTTGCCGCAATTGATGTTTTTACCAATTGCGGTGATGCTGATTTGGTTCGGTTTGACGCGCGGGATTATGTCGCTCAATCGTTTGCAAATGAGTGTGTTGCAACGCAACGAACAGGATTTGAGTAATTTATCCTTGGACGAAGCCCCTGAAGAAGTGCGACCCTTGGTGCGCAGTTTCAACAACATTCTCAGTCGCTTGCGGCGCAATGTGAACTTACAAAAGCGTTTCCTTGCAGACACCGCGCATCAGATTAAAACTCCTTTAGCAGGGCTAAAAGCGCAGGCAGAACTGGCATTGCATACCAAAGACGCACTGCAACGGCGTGAGAGTTTGGAACACATCAGCAGTTCAGCTGACCGCGCGGCGCGTTTGGTCTCGCAACTAATCGCATTGGCGCGCACCGAGCACATCAGCGCGCAAGGCACCGATTGGAAACACATTGATTTGGTGCAAGCGGCACGCAATCAACTGGTCAACGCGGCGGATCACGCGATGCAAGCGGGTTTACTGATTGCCTTTGAAGCCCCTGAATGTGAAGTGCCCATCCATGCGCAACCCGTGATGCTCGGTGAGTTGATTAAAAACCTCATCGACAATGCCTGTCATTACACCTCCTCAGATGTCACCGTGCGCGTGACGCAGGATCATTTGGCGGCACATTTATATGTGCTTGACAATGGCCCCGGGATTCCGATGCACGAGCGCGAGCAAGTGTTCGAACCGTTTTACAGCGTATTGGGCGAACACAAAGGTGGCAGCGGTTTGGGGTTGGCGATTGTCAAGGAAATTGCGCGCCTGCACGATGCAGAATTGAAAATCACTGAGAATGTCGAGTTGACCAACTCATACCTAAAGCCTGGACTCATTGTGCATGTGGTGTTTAAACGCGCTGAAATAGTCAACCCGAATACCGCTGAATTGGGAACGTAGATGCTTTAACTGTTTGTGCATTGTGGGAACGAGGTGCATTCCAACGCCCATAAAAACTATAAAATCATTACCGTGTCGGGTTGATGGCCTCACGCACCGTGGTTTCATTCAACTGTTGATTACATAACTCGATAAAGCGATAAGCAAATCCACGTAAAAAATGCCCTTGGCGCAACGCAATCACGGTGGTGTTGGCATCGAATAGATGTTCGGATTGTAACAATTTTAAGCCCGTATCCTTGGTTGAGTTGAATGCCATCGAAGCGATAATCCCCACACCCAATCCCAATTCGGTATAGGTTTTGATCACATCCGAGTCCATTGCCGACATGATGATGTCGGGTTCAAGTCCCGCTTTGGTAAAGGTTTTATCGATGGAGTGTCGTCCCGTGTAGCCATCGTGGTAGGTGATGATGGGGTATTTGGCGATTTCCTCCAAGGTCAGATTTTTCACTTGAGTCAATGGATGGTCGGGCGTGACCACCACCGTGTGGTGCCATGAGTAGTAGGGAAAGGAAATTAAATCCTGCACATTCGGCAAGGCCTCAGTCGCAATGCCTAAATCTGCTCGTCCATCCAACAACATGGTGACAATTTCCTCAGGGCTGCCTTGATGTAAGCGCAAATGCACTTTTGGAAAAGCCTCTTTAAATGCACCAACCACGGGTGGTAGGGCGTAGCGCGACTGCGTGTGCGTGGTCGCGACGGTGAGTTGCCCCTCATCTCGGCTGGTGTATTGGTCGGCAAGGCTTTTGATGTTTTTGGCATCAAGCAACATGCGCTCAACAATCACTACCAAGTCGCTGCCTGGAGCCGTCAAACCGAGCAGACGTTTGCCCTTGCGCACGAATAGTTCCACTCCGAGTTCGTCCTCTAAATCCTTGATATGTTTGGACACACCCGACTGCGAGGTGAACAGCGCGTTGCCGACTTCGGTCAGATTAAAATTGCAACGCACGGTTTCGCGGATGATGCGCAGTTGTTGAAAATTCATGGGGATTCTCCTAAATGCTTAAATATCTATATGCCCTATATACCACTGCCCGCTTGTTCAAACACGCTCAGGCGTGAGGGCACTAAGACCACATCTTGTCCCTCAGTCAATTGCAGTGTTTGTACGCGTTCGCGGGCAAGTTCTACCTCGAAATTCTGCCCAGTCGCACCGTTCGTGCCGTCCAACTCAATTTTTGAGTTGGCAGAAAAGGACAGTATGCGCGCGATTTTTGCATGGATGCCATCAACCTTGCCATCGGGCAGCACAATATCCAACTCGTGCGGACGGGCAAACGCGACGACTTCGGCTCCTTGAGCAAAATCACTGGTTTGATTCGGAATCACATCCTCACCGACGCGCACGTTCTCGCCATCAACGCGTCCGTGAAACAGATTGACCGAACCCAAAAAACCATACACAAACGGCGTGGCAGGATTGCGATAGACTTCCTCGGAGGTGCCGATTTGCTCCACTTTACCTTGGTTCATCAAAACAATGCGGTCGGCAACTTCGAGGGCTTCCTCTTGATCATGAGTGACGAAAATCGAGGTGATGTGCAATTCGTCGTGTAAACGGCGCAACCAACGGCGTAACTCTTTGCGAACTTTCGCATCCAGCGCACCAAATGGTTCATCCAAAAGCAACACACGCGGTTCGACCGCCAAAGCGCGTGCCAAAGCAATGCGCTGACGTTGACCACCAGACAGTTGCGTGGGCAAACGATCTGCCAACCAATCGAGTTGAACCAAATTGAGCAACTCGTGGACTTTTTGCTTGATTTGCACTTCGGATGGGCGCACCGATTTGTGCTTCATACGCATCCCAAAAGCGATGTTATCAAACACGCTCATGTGGCGAAACAAGGCGTAGTGCTGAAACACAAAGCCGACTTGACGCTCACGCACATGGGTATTGGATGCGTCTTCACCCTCTAAAATTACTTGTCCCGAATCGGGTGTGTCCAAACCTGCGATGATGCGCAGCAGAGAGGTTTTGCCACAACCTGAAGGACCGAGCAGGGCGACCAATTCGCCTGTGGGGAAGTCCAAAGAAATATTGTCCAAGGCGACAAAATTGCCGAATTGTTTGTGTATGTTTTTAACTTGAATGCTCATGGTTATTTATCCTAATCATCTTAAACTGTGTCGGACTGAATGATTGTACGCGGCGCTTCCATCGGCAACTCATCGGAAGTCTGATGTACGCGTGACTCCACCCATGTTTTAATCACCAAAGTCACCAAAGCCAACAGTGCCAACAATGATGCCACCGCAAACGCCGCTGAAAATTGATACTCGTTGTACAAAATTTCTACGTGCAGTGGCAAGGTATTGGTCTGCCCACGAATATGCCCAGAGACCACGGATACCGCACCAAACTCCCCCATCGCGCGCGCGTTACACAGAATCACGCCGTAGAGCAAACCCCATTTCACATTTGGCAAGGTCACATGCCAAAAGGTCTGCCAACCATTTGCGCCGAGCACAATCGCTGCTTCTTCTTCCTCTTTGCCTTGCGCTTCCATCAGCGGAATCAATTCGCGCGCGACAAATGGAAAGGTCACAAACACGGTTGCCAATACAATCCCAGGTACGGCAAAAATAATTTTCACATCATGCGCTTGCAACCACGGACCAAACCAGCCTTGCGCGCCAAACAGCAACACATAAATCAAACCCGCCACCACAGGTGAGACAGAGAACGGCAGGTCAATCAAGGTTGTGAGCAATTGTTTGCCACGAAATTGAAACTTGGCAATCGTCCATGCCGCCGCCACGCCAAACACCAAATTCAAAGGCACAGCAATCGCGGCTGCGAGTAAAGTTAAATTCAAAGCCGAGAGTGTGTTGTTATCAATCAATGCCTCAAAATAGGTTTGCAGACCTTTGCGTAAACCCTCAGCAAACACTGCAAACAAAGGTAAAAGTAGAAAAAACGCAAAAAATCCCAGTGCCAGTGCTAATAGAAAATACCGCACCCACGGCTTTTCTTGGGTTGCCGAGCGTTGTTCGAATTTGGTTAAGTTTTTTTTCTGAATAGCCATTACGAAGTCCTCCCAATCCGTTTGGCTGACCACGCTTGCAACACATTAATCAACAGCAGCAATGCGAACGACAGCAGCAGCATTACCAAGGCAATCGCCGTTGCGCCCTCGTAATCGTATTGTTCCAATTTGGTAATAATCATCAATGGCGTGATTTCTGAGACCATCGGAATATTGCCCGCGATGAAAATCACTGAACCATATTCGCCCACTGCGCGCGCGAACGCCAATGCAAATCCCGTCAATAATGCAGGCCAAAGCACAGGCAAAAGTACATAGCGAAACGTCTGCCAACGCTGTGCGCCGAGGCTGGCTGCGGCTTCCTCGAGTTCGGTTTCGATATCCTCTAAAATTGGTTGCACCGTGCGCACCACAAATGGTACACCAATGAAAATCAACGCCACCAAAATGCCCAACGGCGTATAAGCGACCTTAATCCCCAAAGGTTCTAAAAATTGTCCAATCCAGCCATCTTTGGCATAAATCGTCGCTAAGGTGATGCCCGTCACCGCCGTCGGCAGGGCAAAAGGCAAATCCACCAGTGCATCCACAATCCGTTTGCCCACGAACGAGTAGCGCACCAAAGCCCATGCCAGTAGCAAGCCAAACACCGCATTGATAGCCGCCGCGAGCAGTGATAAACCAAATGAAATTTTATAGGTCGCAATGACCCGCGAATCGGCAACCGTATGCCAAAAGGCTTCCCAACCCATGGTAGAAGTTTTGAAAAACACTGCCGACAAAGGAATCAGCACAATCAGCGACAGATAAAAAATCGTATAACCCAAAGTTAAACGAAACCCTGGTAAAACATTGCGAGCGCGTGCTTTGGTGGGTGGGATAGTCAATGGTGGCACAGTACTCAAAACAAACTCCTTACATGATATGGTGTATGATTACTCCATACTTTATTCTAAAAACGTATTTTAATAATCAATTTTTATAATTACAAATAATAATAAATTGAGTTTATATGAAAAATTGTGCTATGGATTGATGGTGGTTTTTGGATGTCGCCAATTTGAATTTCTCCGTGTTTCCTTTATTTATTCGGAGCAGTCGTTTCTCTGTTGTACACCGAGTGTTGCGTAATGTTTTCGCCCGCTGGCACATCATGCGTCCACCACACATTACCGCCAATACTTGCGCCTTTGCCGATGGTGATGCGTCCTAAAATCGTCGCACCAGCGTAGATGGTCACATCATCCTCGACAATCGGGTGACGCGGTTGACCTTTGATGATGTTGCCATGCTCGTCCCTTGGAAACGCTTTTGCACCCAATGTGACCGCTTGATAAATACTGACGTTTTGTCCGATGATGCAAGTCTCACCAATCACCACGCCTGTGCCGTGGTCAATGAAACAGCCTTTGCCGATTTGCGCCCCTGGATGGATGTCGATGCCTGTTTCGCTGTGTGCCAATTCTGAAATCATACGTGCGAGCATGGGCACGCCCAACGCATACAAGGGATGCGCGATGCGGTAATGAATCATGGCTTGAATCCCAGGGTAGCACAGTAAAATCTCATCAACGCTTTGGGTCGCAGGATCGCCTGCTAGCGCGGCCAAAACATCTGAGTCCAATAAACGACGTATATTCGGTAAACTTTGGGCAAATTGCTGAGTAAGGTGATGGGTTTTGTCTTCAATCGCCGCTTCATCAATAGTGTGGTGCTCAAGGTAGCGTTCTTGGTAGCGCAACTCAAGGCGAATTTGTGCGAATAGGGTGTGCAACACACTGCCCAAGGTGTGGCCAACATAGAAGTCCTCGTTCTCTTGGCGCAACTCGGCTGGTCCCAAACGCATGGGAAACAATGCGCCGCGCAAGCCATGAATAATGGTACGCAATGCTTCAATTGAGGGTAACTCGCGCCCACCCAATTCGTCGGTACGCTGTTGCAAAGTGCGCCAGTCGCGACGCGCGTCATGCAAGGCATGAACGATTTGATCCAAATCAAACCCTGTGGTGGTACTCATATTGACTCCTATGGTTTATGTCTACTGTGGGAAGTTGCGTTGTACGCTATTGTTTAAATGGGTCGCATAAGCGATAACTGCTATGGTGCTGAAAATATTGGGAAAAAATAAAAAGCCCCAGCACGTGTGCTGGCGAATGACTGCTTGTATGGGGTGTGTATCACTTGAAATGCGGTAGGCATTAAACACGGCGGCACATGAAAGCACTGTGCCAAGCAATATCATCGGCGCAGACCAATATGCGCCGAAATGATGTATAAACAACCATCCCAAGACCGTGCTAAAGAGTTGTCCCATCATGACTGAAGAATTCGAATATGGTGCGTCTGGGTAAACCAGCACCAAGGCACAGGTTCCGCCCATCGCACCGATGATGAGGGTAATGAGTACCGATTGAGTGAACAATAGACTGAATATGCCCATGCCCACAAAACCACTCAGCCACGCCATCATTACCATGCGTGCGCTTGGGTTTTTTACTGAGCGTGGGGGTGTGGTTGGGATGTTCATGGGGTGTCCTTTCAGTTGTTTCTCATGGGTCAATCCTGTTCCCAAGGCAGTTGATGAAATTGCCAACCGCCTGTAAAACCGCGTTGTTTGTGTTCGTTGATTTCGCCTTCAAAACCTTCTAACACATTAAATACACTGGTAAATCCTGCATGGGTCAGTGCTTCGGCGGCGAGTGCCGAACGTTTGCCACTGCGGCACAGTAATAGTAGGTTGTCTGATTTATCAAACTTATTGGCGACTTCGCGTGCGAAACGTGGATTGCGCGTGAGTGATGTACCTGTTGCCCATGCGATGTGTGGGCTGCCAGGTACGCGCCCGACGAAATGCAGTTCTTCGTTCGAGCGAATATCGACCAAGGTCGCTTCGCCTGAGTTGAATAATTGCCATGCCTGCGCGGGTGTGACACTGCCTGCATAGGGAAGGTCTTGTTCCTTTGCCTGTGCGCGGGCATTGTTTAAAATTTCAAGTGCGTTTTTTTGTGGTGCGCTCATTTTGATGTTCCTGTTTTATATGAATGTGTAGTGTGGGTGGGTAGTGTTTCGCCCCACCAATGACTGATATTGTGGTCATGATGGGTCAAAAAAAGCGTTTGACCCACCCTACATTACAACTACAACTTAAGGAAACACGGAATAACCTCTTCCGTCTGCGTTGGTTGTTTGCGGCATGAAGCGCGAGGCATCAGGTGCGGTGAGTGGTCATTTCCTGTGCAACCTTGCAACAAAGTACATCGTGCCGCAAACGACCAACCCACAGGGTTCGGGTAAAAACAGCCCTGCACTTTGTCAGAATAAGTGGGCTGTCGTAGAATGACTACGACCCACTTATTCTTTCGCGTTCAGTGCCGTTTTTACCTCGAACGCAGACTGGATTGAGTTGTTCCGTGCTTCCTTAACTTCTTTGTGCCGACAATCGATGAATCACGGCGATAAAGCGATCGACTTCCTCACAAGTGTTGTAAAACGCCAGCGAAGGACGCACGGTGGCTTCCACGCCAAATCGGCGCAAAATCGGCTGTGCGCAGTGATGCCCTGAGCGCACAGCAATGCCTTCTTCGTTCAGTGCCTTGCCGACTTCCTCGGTGGAGTAGCCCGCCAGTACAAACGAGAGCACGCTGGCTTTGTGCGCCGCTGTACCAATCAGGCGCACGCCTTTAATCGGTTTGAGGTAATACGTCGCATACTCGAGCAAATCATGCTCGTACTGTGCGATGTTCTCAATGCCAACATGCTCAACGTAGTCAATTGCCGCGCCCAAACCAACCGCATCGGCGATATTGCCAGTGCCTGCTTCAAAGCGATTCGGTGGCGGTTGAAAAATGGTTTTTTCAAACGTCACATCGGCAATCATATTGCCACCACCTTGCCACGGATTCATATTCTCTAAAATCGTGCGTTTGCCATACACCACGCCAATCCCCGTGGGTGCAAAGACCTTATGTCCAGAGAACACAAAGAAATCCGCATCGATCGCCTGAACATTGACGCGCATGTGCGAGACCGACTGCGCACCATCGACCAAAGCCTTCGCACCCGCCGCATGGGCGAGGGCAACGATTTCTTGAATCGGCGTGACCGTGCCCAAAGCGTTGGACACTTGCGTGACCGCAACAATCTTGGTACGTGGATTGAGCAATTTAGCGTATTCGGACAAAATCACTTGACCCGTGTCATCGACTGGAATCACGCGAATTTTCGCACCGACCTGTTGCGCCAATTGTTGCCACGGCACGATATTGGCATGGTGCTCCAAATTTGAGACGATGATTTCATCGTCCTTGCCCACGTTTTGTACGCCCCAAGTTTTCGCCACGAGGTTAATCGCTTCAGTTGCACCACGCACAAAGATGACTTCATCGGGCGAAGATGCACCGATGAATTTCGCTACTTTATTGCGTGCCGATTCATACGCATCGGTTGCGCGAGCGGCGAGTTCGTGCGCGGCGCGGTGGATGTTTGAATTCTCATGCGCATAAAAATACGCGATGCGATCAATCACCGACTGCGGTTTGTGCGTGGTCGCAGCGTTGTCAAACCAGACCAATTGCTTACCATTGACACGCTCTTGCAAAATCGGAAAGTCACGCCGAATCGCATTGATATCAAATGGGATGCCACGGTTTTGGTACTTTTCTTTTTGCGCCGATTGAGCATGGACATCACCATCAATGCCATTGCCCAAATTCGCAGATTCAAGGAAATAATAGCCTGCGCTGGGCACTGCCACATTGTCTTTTTTCGCCGATTGTGCGGACACACCGTCGCTCGGATTGCGCGAAGGCTGCGCGAGCAAACTGCGCAAATCATCGTCCGATGGCAAGCCAAAGGACTGCGCATTGAACTCATCTTGCACGGGAGCCGCTTGCGTGTTCACAGGCGCACCGCTGGCTTCACCCAAAAAGTAATAAGGCGTACTTGGTGCACCCGATGTTTCCGTAAGTGAACTTACCTCCAAACCCTGCGCCTCTGGCACGCCCAAAAGCACATTACTGAATTTGGGCTCAAATCCAGTTGCACTTTGCAAAACAGTGTCAGGCACGCCATTCGGCGCGACCGCGTTCGGAATCAACGAGGGCAAAGAACCCCCTGCTAAAATCAAGTTTTGCGGTGAACCTGAAGACTCCACAGTGTTAAACCCCGAATTGGCGGTTTTTTCCGAGGGTTCAAATCCACCTGCTGTTTTGCCATTGGGCAGGGTTGCGAAAAACTGACTTGCCAAGCGCGAGAGTTCACCAACGTCTGGAAAGCCTGCAGGATTATTCGCAGTATTATTTATAGGTGTTTGGATAGTCATGGTATTTACCGATTTCAACGTCTTCTAATACAGCCAACGCGTCGGGCGTGTTGACCACCAACGAGCAGTACAATGAAATCAAATACGAGGCGATTGCATTGCGGTTGATGCCCATGAAACGCACCGATAATCCAGGGCTTTGCTCGCCCGCCAAACCTGGTTGGAATAGACCGACCACACCTTGACGTTTTTCACCGACGCGCAAAAGTAAAATTTTGGTTTTGCCATCGGTTACAGGTACTTTATTCGACGGGACGAGTGGAATCCCGCGCCAAGTGATGAACTGCGAGCCAAACAAACTCACAGTGGGCGGTGGTACACCACGGCGCGTGCATTCACGTCCAAACGCGGCAATTGCAGATGGGTGGGTGAGGAAAAAGGCGGGTTCTTTCCATACCTTGAGCAACAATTCATCTAAATCATCGGGGGTGGGTGCGCCCGTCAAGGGATAAATGATTTGATCGTCATGCACATTGGCAAGCAGACCGTAATCAGGGTTGTTAATCAATTCAGATTCTTGACGTTCTTTGATGATTTCGATGGTCAAACGCAATTGTTCTTTGATTTGGTCGTGTGGGCTGCTGTACAAATCGGATACGCGCGTGTGCACGTCCAAAACCGTGGTCACGGCATTGAGGAAATACTCGCGTGGTTGCGTTTCGTAATCCACAAAAGTCTGTGGCAAATCCGACTCGTCACGCGCAGAGCAGGCGACGCGGATGTTTTCGGGGTCTTTCACTTGATTCAAACGGTAAATACCCGCTTCTACAGGAATCCATTGCAGGAAATGGGTCAACCACCGTGGCGTGATAATCGGTAACTGTGGGGTGGTTTTGGTCGCATTGGCGAGCTGACGCGCGGCGGTATCGTGCAATGCCAGTTGTTCATGCTGTTGTTTGCTCATTAAAGTGCTCCTTTATGGTTAAAAATGATTTTAAAAATTGACGCAGTTATGCACTGCGCACCAAGGGTTGAAAAGATTGAATATCTGAATACGCATCCACAGCATCGACATTTCCTCGTGGCAATTCGCCATGTATGCTTTGTAACTCTTGCAACAGTGCCAAACCTTCAGGCCACAGACCGAAGCCCGAATCTGTATTGATATGTCCTGCATTACCAATATTGATGAAGTAACTGCCCCAATGTTGTGCCCAGAATCCAGCAGTGGTTAATTTCACCCACGGGTCATTGGTACTGGCAATCACCACCGATGGAAAGGGCAATGGCGATTTGGGTAAATCCTCGGCAATGCTACGCATAGGCGTGATGCTTTTGACCTGCTCGTACAAACCCTCGTGCGCAAAACGCCAAGGATCTGCAGGTGCAACCAAAAATACACCCGCGATTTTGTCCGCAATTTGTTGGCTTGCCCAAATGGTCGCCAAACAACCAAAACTGTGTGCGACAATCCAAACGGGTTGTGTTGCCATCTCGAGCACACGCACGATTTGTGCACTCCACACCTTGACCTGTGGAGATTCCCAGTCAATACCATCGACGCGACGTGCGTGAGGCAGGTGTTGCTCAAACCACGTTTGCCAGTGCGCATCGCCACTGCCGTGGTAACCTGGCACAATCAGGGTGTCAAAGTAATCAGGTGCGAGTGTGTTTTTCATGGCAATACTCTTTTGAAATCAGCTTGTTTTTATTTCTTAGGTGCTTCTGCGATTTTGCTTGGCACGTAGATTTGGTCAAAAATACCGCCATCGGCAAAATGCGTTGCCTGTGCTTTCGCCCAGCCGCCGAAGCGTTCATCCACCGTGAACAACTTCAGTTTTGGCAAGCGCGCCACGTCTGTTGGGTCTGCCAACTCTGGTTTAAGCGGGCGGTAGAAGTTTTTCGCAATGATTTTTTGACCGACAGGTGAATACAGATACTCCAAATACGCTTTGGCCAAATCTTCAGTACCGTGCTTTTTTGCATAAGCATCGACCACGGTCACGGGCGGTTCGGTCAAAATGGATACAGGCGGCGTGACGACTTCAAACTTGTCTGCACCGAATTCTTTGAGTGTCAAATACGCTTCGTTTTCCCAAGTGATGAGCACATCGCCAATGTTGTTTTTGGCGAAAGTGGTGGTCGAACCACGTGCACCTGAGTCAAGTACTGGGGCGTTTTTGTACAATGCGCTTACAAAGTTTTTTGCTTGTTCTTGGTCTTTGTTGAATTTGTCTTCAGCAAAGCCCCACGCAGCGAGGTAGTTCCAACGCGCACCACCGCTGGTTTTTGGATTGGGGGTGACCACTTGAACATCTGGCTTGACCAAATCATCCCAGTTTTTAATGCCTTTGGGATTGCCCTTACGCACCACAAACACGATGGTCGAGGTGTAGGGCGAACTGTTGCCCTCCAAGCGTTTTTGCCAATCAGGCGCGGTCAAGCCTTTTTTCGCGATGCTGTCCACGTCATAACCCAAAGACTGTGTGGCAACGTCGGCTTCCAAGCCGTCGATGATGGCGCGGGTTTGTTTACCGCCACCGCCGTGCGATTGCTCGATTGTGACTTTTTCACCTGTTTTTTCTTGCCAATGTTTGATGAACTCAGCGTTGAATTCTTGGTACAGTTCACGGGTTGGGTCGTAGGACACGTTGAGCAATTTGCGCTCGGCTTTGCCCTTGCCGCCGCAAGCAACCAGTGCTGTACCAATCAATCCAATAATCAATGCCGAAGCGATTCGGCGCGAGGTTTTTTTATTTAAATTCATTTGAAGACTCCTTAATATCAATAATCATATCGCTGAAAAATGCGAACGATGAGATATTAAAGTGTCTGCTATATATTTAAAACCAATTAAAAACGCTTAGTTTATCGCAAATTGTGGAATATAAAAATGGAGTGGTCTGCGCTGAGGATGGGGCGGATAAAGTGTGTGAGAGGGTTTAAATCTTAACCGCCAACTCGGTAATAGACGTGCCACCACCAAACACCTCAATCACCATCAATGCGTCCGCCGCCGTCATCACCCGCGTGTTGCGCGTGGTGGGTTCGATGCAGGTACTCATCAAAATTTCACGATCAATGCCCGCCAAACCGCGATAGCGCACAGTGATGGGGTCATGCCCCTGTGTGCGCAGCTGGCTGATGAGCGAGGTGCTTTGGGGTTCTGAGAATGCATACATCGGCGACTCACCTTTGACGGACACCTGCATCCACGGCGCATGCACCATTTCAATTTTTCCTGCTTCGAGCAGCGGGCGCATGAATTGATAAAAAAACAGCAACATCAACGCGCCACTGTGGATGCCATCGGCATCGGGGTCAAAGAGTAAAACCACTCGCTCAAATTGCAGTTTCTGCACATCAAAATGCTCACCCAAACCTATGCCCAAACTCTCGCTCAGTGCTTTAAATAATGGATAACGCATCACTTTTTCGCGCGTGGCTTTGATGGCGTTTAAAGGTTTACCTTGCATGGGTAATACCGCTTGAAATCGACCATCTCGCAGACTAACGACCATACTGGCGGCAGAATCGCCCTCGACGATGAACAGTTCCGTACCTGCGCCATGCGTGCGTGAATCGACCAATTTAATAGGGGTGTTTTTGAAATACATCGTAGGGGATTTTTATTCAGGGGTTGCAATGTAGCACAGAACATATTTTCAAGGTTTAATCTCGTGTGATTTTATTGAGCGTGCTATAATTCACATCGGCGGGTCCCTTCGCATTGAGGGATGGTGAATCGGGTCAGGTGCGGAAGCAAGCAGCCACAGCTATTTTACTCAAGTGCCGAAGTCAGGCTCGCCACTCAATTCCCAAATGGGCGATGGATGATGTCCATCGCCCATTTTCTATAGTCTGTTTGTTTGAAAGCACACCATGAGTTCACAAGTACTGGCGCGTAAATGGCGACCCAAAAACTTCACCGAACTGGTCGGTCAAGACCACGTGGTCAAGGCTCTGAGCCACGCGCTGACTGAGCAACGTTTGCATCATGCGTATCTATTCACGGGGACGCGTGGCGTGGGCAAAACCACGATTGCGCGGATTTTGGCCAAGTCTTTAAATTGTGAACAGGGCATTTCGGCAACGCCTTGTGGCGTGTGCGCGACCTGTCAAGAAATCGACGCGGGGCGGTTCGTGGACTTGCTCGAAATTGATGCGGCAAGCAATACGGGCGTGGACGATATGCGCCAACTCATTGAGAATGCCGAATACATGCCGACCGCGGGGCGTTATAAAGTGTATCTGATTGACGAGGTACACATGCTCTCGAAAAATGCGTTTAACGCCTTGCTCAAAACGCTTGAAGAGCCGCCCGCGCATGTGTTATTTATTCTCGCAACGACCGATCCGCAAAAAGTCCTGCCCACGGTGCTTTCGCGCTGTTTGCAATTTAATTTAAAGCAAATGCCGCCTGCGGACATCGTCACCCATTTGTCAAAAATCCTCACGGCAGAGCAGGTTGGTTTTGAAGAAGAAGCCCTGCATTTAATTGCTAAAGGTGCGCGTGGCAGTATGCGCGACGCGCTCTCATTGACCGATCAGGCGATTGCCTTTTCTGCATCCAATGTCAGCACAGCAGCGGTTAAAGACATGCTCGGCGCGACCGACAGTGCGCAGATTGAGGCGATACTGCGCGCTTTGATTGCACGCGATGGTAAAACTTTGGTGGATATTGCCGAGCAAATGGCGAGCCAATCGACCTCATTTTTGGACGCGACGATTGAACTGGCGCAGGTGCTGTACCGCATCAGTTTGGCGCAAATCGTGCCCGATGCCGTACCCGATGACTTTACCTTGGCAAAAATTGTGCGCGAACTTGCGCCTGAGATGGGCGCGGATGAGGTGCAGTTGTACTACAGCATCGTCACCCAAGCGCGTGAGCAACTGCATTTAGCACCCGATGCGCAGGCGGGTTTTACCATGATGCTGTTGCGGCTGTTGGCTTTTGCGCCCGAGCATTTTAAGGCAGACAGCGTAAAAAAGTAATCAGCGCAACTTCCAAGCCTGCCGCCACACAGCACACATCTGCTTCACCGATGATGCCTGTGTCGATAAAGCCCGTAGAAGTTGCGCTCGAAACCGAATCATTGGTCGCCCCATCAACACCACCACTGGTGGCATCCGCATCGCCAACACCTGAGTTTGTAGGTGATGCCTCCGCACTTGCGCAGATGTGGGTCGATATGGTCGCACACATGGGTTTGAAAGCCTTTGCGGGGCAATTGGCACGTCAAAGTGAATTGGTATCATTGAGCGAGGCGATGATGACTTTGCGCTGTGAGAAACTCAGTTTGGCAACCGATGACAACGCCTTAAATACCTTGCGTTCGGCACTCAAAAACTATTTTACGCAGCTGGGGCAAGTTGTTCCTGCCCTAAAAGTTGAAGTGGCTGAAATCGGTCAAGTGCGTTATAGCCCGCAAAAAATCAGTGCCAAACAACGCGATGATTCACTGGCAAGTGCCAAGCAGGCTGTGCAACAACACCCCACCATCGCCGCCATCGTGCGTGAGTTTGATGGTATGATTTTGCCGAACTCCATTAAGCCTGACTAAGACAGCATGAATGTTAAACGGTACCAACAGTCAAACACCTTCTTCTACCGCATGGTGTTTTCTATCTTGTGCGTCGGGATTGCCTTGACTTGGTGGAATCCGCCCGCGCCGTACGAGCAGGCACTGCATCATTCGTTAACGGTTTTGGGATTCGGGTTGTGGTATGTTTACATGCGGCATTATCGCATGAGCCGATGGGCATTCATATTGGTTACGATACTTGTGGCATTGCATTCAATCGGTGCACGCTGGATGTACTCGTTTGTGCCGTATGATGACTGGTTTCAAACTTTGTTTGGTAATAAACTCAGCCCTTTGATGGGATGGCAACGCAATCATTACGACCGTTTGGTTCACTTGGCGTACGGTTTTTGTTTTGTTCCTGCAATTACAGAATGGCTACAACAACGGTATCGATTGAAATTGCGTATGGCATCATGGATTGCGCTTGCGTTCATTATGTTGACGGGTTTATGGTATGAATGGTTTGAGTGGGGTGCTGCCATGGTGCTTTCACCCGAAGATACCGAGGCTTATAATGGGCAACAAGGTGATATGTGGGACTCGCACAAAGATACACTCATTGCAAGTTTTGGAGGGTTCATAGGCGTATTGTCTCGGCGCTTGTGGGGTAACCGTTATTAATTGATATAGGAAATAAAATATGATGAAAAATCAATTGGCTGGCTTAATGAAGCAAGCGCAAAAAATGCAAGACGACATGAAAAAAGCCCAAGACGAACTGGTTAACATTGAGGTCGAAGGGCAGTCGGGCGCGGGTTTGGTTAAAGTGACCATGAACTGCAAATTTGGCGTGAAACGCGTACAAATTGATCCATCATTGATGGAAGACGACAAAGACATGATAGAGGATTTGGTTGCGGCTGCAGTTAATGATGCGGTGCGCCGTGCCGAAGAAGCTAGTGCGGCACACATGGGCAAACTCACATCAGGCATGAATTTACCTGCGGGCATGAAGTTGCCGTTTTAAGCGCGTTCACTATCCATGCGCGTGGATGCTTTGATAAATGTGTGTGGATTGCTTCGCGAGTAAAACCTCGCTCGCACATGCCCGTGGATTTTTGGTCGGGTGTTGTCAGCGCGCACCATTGAGTATGACGCCATCAAGCGTCCTACATCGCTACACGCTGCGCACACAATATAAAAAGCCCCTGATGCAAGGGGCTTTTGTTCGTGATGCGTGTGTTTATAATCAAGAGGCAGGCTGACCCACAAACACCTCAACACGGCGATTTTCAGCGCGACCTGCCACCGTAGCGTTGGTGGCAATCGGTTGAGTTGAACCTTTGCCTTCGGTGGTAAAGCGACTGCTGGCAACGCCTCTATTGACCAAGTAGTTGCGCGTTGATTCGGCGCGACGTTGTGACAGTGGATAGTTGATGGCATCAGAGCCTGTATTGTCGGTGTGACCGACCACATACACCACAGTGGTGTTATTGGCGTTCAATGTACTGGCAACGGTGTTCAACACCGATTGCAAACGAGGTTGAATCACAGCTTGATTGGTGGCAAAACCTGCATCTGCTGGGATGTCCATCTTGATGCGGTTGTCCGCTGTGCGTTCCACATCGATACCCGTGCCTGCTGTGGCTTTTTCTAAAGCGGCCTGTTGTTTTTCCATTTGGTTGTTCCATACATAGCCACCGAGTCCACCGACTGCGGCACCAATGACTGCGTCACGACCAACATGGTTACTGCCTGTGGTGCTACCGATAATCGCGCCAGCCGCCGCGCCAATCACTGCGCCAATGGCGGTTGATTTACCTGCGCCTTGGGGTTGCGTCATTGTGCCGGTCGCACAACCTTGCAGTGCCAATGCACCAACGAGTGTTGAAACTAAGAGGATTTTTTTCATGATAGATTCCTTTTTTAGAAATGGCACATTGAATTGAATACAATGTGTACGAGACATCAAGTCCTTATTCCGATGTTTGGTTGACATTGTAGGCTGATTGGAGAAGGATGGTTGTAAATCAATTAAAAAAGTTCTGTCGTGTATACAAAAATCCTCTCCCGTCATACGGAAGAGGTCAGTTTCTGAGGTTTCTAGCAATCTTAAAGGGTGTCATCGCATCCTGTATGTTTTTTATCCCAACAATAAGGCATTCACCCGTTTGAGATACCCAGCAGGATCCGCTGGAATTTGACCATCGGCGATTTTGGCTTGGTCAAAAATGACGTGCGCCAAGTCGGCAAACTCAGACTCATTTTTCTCCAAGCGTTTGACCAAAGCGTGCTCAGGGTTGATTTCGAGTATCGGCTTTGGTTCTGGAACGTCTTGCCCCATTTGTTTGAACATTTTAATCATTTGTGGTGATAATTCGTTTTCGTCTATTACCAAACACGCGGGACTGTCTACTAATCGTGTGGTGATGCGCACTGATTTTGCACTGTCTTTCAGAACTTCTTGCAGTTTTTCAACCAATGGTTTGAGCTGCTCATTGGCTTCGTCCAATGCTTTTTTCTCTTCTTCATCTTGCAGTTTGCCCAAATCGACCGCGCCTTTGGTCACACTGCGCAATGGTGTACCATCAAATTCGGTCAAATAGTTCAACGCCCACTCATCAATACGGTCGGTCATGAGCAATACTTCAATGCCTTTTTTGTGGAACACTTCCAGCTGCGGGCTGTTTTTTGCAGTGGCGAGGTTCTCGGCAGTGAGGTAGTAAATCGCCTCTTGCCCATCTTTCATATCGGCTTTGTATTGCGCGAATGAGCGGGTTTGCGTATCTGTTGAGTTTGCTGAGTTTGCGCCCCCCGTTGACGCATAGCGCAGTAATTTCGCAATTTTCTCGGCATTGCCCGCATCCTCCGCCAGACCTTCTTTGAGCACCGCGCCGAACTCGGCGTAGAATTTGGCGTATTTGTCTTGCTCCGCAGCATCGTCCGAGTTCGCCAATGATTCCAATGTGCTCAAAATACGGCGCGTATTGCCCTCGCGGATGGCTTTGACATCACGCGATTCTTGCAGCAATTCACGGCTGACGTTCAAAGGCAAGTCCGAGCTGTCAATCACGCCTTTGATAAAGCGCAAATATTGCGGCAACAATTGCTCGGCATCGTCCATGATGAACACGCGTTTGACGTAGAGTTTCAAGCCCGATTTGTGCTCGCGGTAGTACAAATCATGCGGTGCTTGCGTAGGGATGAACAACAATTGTGTGTATTCGGTCGCGCCTTCCACACGGTTGTGCGCCCATGCGAGGGGTTCTTTGAAATCGTGGCTGATGTGTTTGTAAAACTCTTGGTATTGTTCGTCGGTAATATCTTTTTTCGGACGTGTCCACAACGCACTGGCGGAGTTGACGGTTTCCCATTCGTCGGTGGTGACCATTTCACCGGGTTGATTTTCTTCTTTCGCGTCTTGCCAAACTTCTTTTTTCATCTCAATCGGCAGGCTGATGTGGTCGGAATATTTGCGAATCAATTGCTTGATGTCCCACGCGTTCAGGTATTGTTCAAACTCATTACGCAGATGCAAAATTACGCTCGTGCCACGGGCTTCACGGGTGATGGTTTCAGTGGTAAATGCGCCCGTGCCATCGCTCACCCAACGCACCGCTTCAGTGGTCGGCGTACCTGCGCGGCGTGATTCGACCGTGATTTTGTCGGCAACAATAAAGCCTGAGTAAAAACCCACACCAAATTGACCGATGAGTTGTGCGTCGGTTTTTTGCTCGCCCGTGAGTTTGGACATGAATTCTTTGGTACCGCTTTTGGCAATCGTGCCCAAGTGTTCAATCGCATCGGCTTCGGTCAAACCAATGCCGTTGTCGGTAATCGTGAGGGTTTTAGCGGCTTTATCAAAGGTGATTTGAATGCGCAAATCTGGGTCAGATTCGTACAATTCTGGTTGATTCAAACCCTCGAAGCGCAATTTATCGCAAGCATCAGAGGCGTTTGAGACCAATTCACGCAGGAAAATTTCAGGATTGGAGTACAGTGAATGCGTGACCAAATGCAACAATTGCGCCACTTCGGCTTGAAAACTATGGGTGTGATTTTTAGATTTTTTGCTCATAAAAACTCCTTAACTTGTGAATGTTCGATAAAGCACATGCACGGCGGATGCGTGCAGGATTTGGATGTGGTTATGGTGGGGGTGAAAAATGCGTTTTCAAGGGGCAAAAAAAACGGACTGCATCGAGCAGCCCGTATTCGGTTTACCGAATAATTTACTTTCAGTAAATCTCTTCATTCAACTTCATCGTGCCGTGGTCACGCAAATTCACATGCCATGCAAATGCTTTTTCCATGATGTGTGGGGTTTGACCGCCGTGTTTGCACGCCGCATCAAAGTACGCTTGCAACTGCGGACGATAATCAGGGTGACAGCAGTTATCAATGATTTTCTGTGCGCGTTCGCGTGGAGCCAGTCCGCGCAAATCTGCCAAGCCTTGCTCAGTCACCACCACATCCACATCGTGCTCGGTGTGGTCATGGTGTGGCACCATCGGTACGACTTGCGAAATCGAGCCGCCTTTGCCCACCGATGGGCAGACGAAAATAGAGATAAACGCATTGCGCGCAAAGTCACCCGAGCCGCCAATCCCGTTCATCATGCGCGTGCCGCCGATGTGGGTGGAGTTGACGTTGCCGTAGATGTCAAATTCAATCGCGGTGTTGATGCCGATGATGCCGAGGCGACGGATGACTTCAGGCAAGTTACTGACGTTTTGCGGGCGCAGAACAATTTTGTCCTTGTATTGGTCAAAATTGTTGATGAAGTTATCGTAGCACTCTTGCGAAATCGTGATGGATGTGGTCGATGCAAAGGTCATTTTGCCTGAATCAAATAATTCAAACGTTGAGTCTTGCAACACTTCCGAGTACATGACTAAGTTTTCAAAATCGCTGTGTACCAAGCCTGACAGCACCGCATTGGCGATTTTACCAATACCCGCTTGCAAAGGCATGAGGGACTTGGTCAAACGACCTTCGGCAACTTCTTTATTGAAAAATTCAGTGATGTGGCGCGAAATGCCCGAGGTGACTTCATCGGGTGCAGAAATCACCGCAGGTGCATCGGGCTTGTTGGTCAAAACCACGGCAACCACTTTAGATGGGTCAACTTTGATGTAGTTCGTGCCAATGCGTGTGTCCACGTGGGTGACGTTGACTGCCTCGCGATTTGGATAAGCAGTTGGCAAATAAATGTCGTGCATACCGTTAAATGCCAGCGGGAATGCAGAGTTCACCTCGATGATGATTTCATCGGCCAATGCCGCGAAGGTCGCAGAGTTGCCCACCGAAGTGGTTGGGATGATGTTGCCATTCGCGTCAATGCTCGATGCTTCGATTAAAGCGGTGTTCACTTTTGGGAAATGTTTGTTGTTCAACATTTCGTGGGTTTCAGACAAATGCTGATCCATGTACAAGGCTTTGTGCGTGTTGATGGATTTGCGCAATTCAGCGTCCGCCATGAATGGAATGCGCTTGGCAATCACGTCTGACAATGCCAATTGGGTTTCGGTGTCATAACCCAAAGACGCGCCTGAGAGCAAAGACACGCGCACAGGGTGGGTTTTTGCCAATTGAGCCAAAGCGGGTAAAACCGCTTTGGAGTCGCCCGCTTTGGTAAAGCCGCTTACGCCCAAAACCGAGCCGTCTTTGATTAACTTCGCCGCTTCTTCGGCAGTGGTGATTTTGCTTTTGTATCCTTCAAACAGGATGCGTTCTGTACTCATAAGGTCTCCTATTGCATGAATAGAGGTTTAAAAATAAGGCTCTCGTTGTGAGCAATGACATCTGCTCGAAATACCAATCAAAGATTGTTAACGCGCGATTGTAATCTATAAGCCTGACACGTGGCTGAAAAAATCAACTTTACGCTTTTCTTTTAAGTGTGGGCAAGCCTCATCATCCACAAAACTCCCGATCCTCTGAACGTGTTCGATAATATAAAAATAATTTTCATCTGTTTTGGTGGCTTTTATGAAATAAAAAACCATCAAACAGTCAATAAACGCTTATTGTTTCCTGTGTTTGTTGGCCTATGGGGCGTACAATTTCTACTGATGAAAAGATTTTTAACCAGCAGGAGTTAATCGTGAATTTTTTAACCAGTATGGGCGAGGGAACGCAATTTGTCATACAGTTGATTTTGGTGGTCGCGTGTTTGTTTTACGGTGCACGCAAAGGTGGGATTGCGCTTGGGTTGTTGGGTGGCGTCGGCTTATTGGTTTTGGCGTTCATCTTTCATGTGCAACCTGGGAAACCTTCGATTGATGTCATGATGACGATTTTGGCGGTGGTGGTGGCCAGTGCGACGCTGCAAGCGAGCGGCGGATTGGATGTGATGTTGCAGATTGCTGAAAAAGCCTTGCGCAAAAATCCAAAATACATCAGCATCTTGGCACCCTTTTCAACATATTTTTTGACAATTTTATGCGGCACAGGACACGTGGTGTACACCATGCTGCCGATTATTTACGATATTTCGATTAAAAATAATATTCGCCCAGAACGCCCGATGGCGGCCTCGTCAATTGCCTCTCAAATCGGGATTATTGCCAGCCCTGTTTCAGTGGCGGTGGTGTCGTTGACCACGTATTTATTGGCGGCCAAAACCAAGTTGGCGGGTTTTGATGGTTATTTGGATTTATTGGCGATTACCGTGCCATCGTCGATGATTGGTATTTTGGCGATTGGGATTTTTAGTTGGTTTCGTGGTAAGGATTTAGACAAAGACCCAGAGTTTCAAAAGTTTATTTCTATCCCCGAAAATAAAAAATACGTTTATGGCGACAGCACCACCTTGATCGGCAAACACTTTCCGCGTGACAACTGGATTGCCATGTGGATTTTTCTGGGCGCGATTGCGATGGTGGCTTTTTTGGGTGCGTTTGAAGGACTGCGCCCCAGTTGGGTTGAGAAGGACAAACTGGTTGCTCTGGGCATGGTGCCAACGATTCAAATGTTCATGCTGTGCGCGGGCGCATTGATTGTTATTTTTACCAAGACCGATGCGACTCTAATCAGTAAAAATGAAATTTTTAGAAGCGGGATGATTGCGCTGGTGGCTGTGTTTGGGATTTCGTGGATGGCTGATTCGATGTTTGCTGTGCACACGCCGATGATTAAAAATTTGCTCGGCGGCGTGGTGCAACAACATCCTTGGACGTATGCGCTGATGCTATTGATTGTCTCAAAATTTGTCAATTCGCAAGCCGCCGCGATTGCTGCGTTTGTGCCGCTGGCTTTGGGGATTGATGTCAATCCTGGTGTGATTGTCGCGTTTGCCTCAGCTTCCTACGGCTACTACATACTGCCGACCTACCCGAGCGACTTGGCTGCCATACAGTTTGATCGCAGTGGCACAACACGCATCGGTAAATACGTGATTAACCACAGTTTTATTTTGCCAGGGTTAATTGGCGTGTTTGTATCGTGTGTATTTGGCTACCTGTTTGCGCAAATGCACGGCTATGTGTAAGTAAATCGCTTGTGTGCTGATGGATGCAAACGGACTGCTGTGGCAGTCCGTTTTTTATTTGATTGACAGCATACAAATGGTGATAAGGTCAACAGCGTGGATACACAGCCCACGCTACTGTTTACCTTAAACCGTTCCTGCCAAAAAGTCCTGTGCAAATCGTCCCGATCCCGAGCACGAGTCCGGCCAATGCAAGGATGAAATTTGAAGAGAAATTAGAGAAGTGGGTCGTGGTTAAGGGCAATGAATAGACGCAATACGTGAAAAATACTGATTGCGCCATACGGGTTTGGTGATGAAACAGGAGCCTGTCATTTTTCAGAATAAGTTTGTGGCGCGACATAATTTGCACGTGCTTGACGAATGGCATCGTGATGGGTGCTTGCCCATTCAATCATGCCTTGGACGTGTTCAAAAAAACTCACACCCAACGCAGTCATGCTGTATTCTACTCGTGGCGGAATACTGGGAAAAACGGTACGCGAGACCAAACCATCTTGCTCTAAATGGCGTAAAGTCTGCGCCAACATGCGTGGTGAAATGTCAGGAATAGATTTTTTCAATTCGCCAAAGCGCAGCGTTGCGGGTGCTAATGTGCCTAAGACCAAGACGCTCCAACGGTCACCTAAGCGGTCGAGTACATCACGGATGGGGCAGAGTTCAGAGAGTCGTGAAGTTTGTTTGTGTAAAGTCATGAGTTTATTTTTTTAGTAAGTTGGTTACTTTAGAGTAAGTAGGTAATTATAAAATCCCTGCTTGTGTGTTGATTTTTATAATAGTACTATATCATAACTATTTATCAAATAGTAATTTGATTGATTATCAATACTTAACTCTAAAGGAAATAGCATGGCAACTTCAGATAAAATTTTAGTCACAGGAGCATCAGGTCACCTTGGTCGCTTGGTGGTACAGCACTTATTAGACACAGAAAAAGTCCCGGCACAGCAAATCATCGCCACCTCGCGCAAGGTTGAAGCACTCGCTGATTTAAAAGCACGCGGTGTTGATGTACGCATGGCCGATTTTGCTCAGCCAGACTCTTTGGTAGCCGCTTTTACAGGTGCCCAGCGTGCTTTACTTATCAGTACAGACGAAATTGGTAAGCGTCTTGAGAGCCATAAACGCGCGATTGATGCGGCACAGGCTGCGGGCGTGGCGTATATGGTTTACACCTCAATGCCCAAACCCCAAGACAGTTTGGTTAGTTTTGCTCCTGAACATTTGGGCACAGAACAATTATTACAAACCAGTCCAATGCAGGTGACCATTTTGCGTAACTCTTGGTATTTTGAAAATGTCTTGCTCAGTGCAGGTCAGTGGCTGGCAACGGGTCAAGCCCACTCCGCAGCAGGTGACGGAAAATTATCACACATTGCCCGTGAAGACTTGGCGCGTGCGGCTGCAGCGGCTCTGGTCGCTGAGCCTGCTGGTAAAAAGATTTTAACTCTGACAGGTTCAGAGGCTTTCACCATTGCAGAAATTACCAACTTGGTTGGGGCTGCAGCAGGCAAGGCAATTGAAGTTATCCCTGTCAGTACCGCAGATGTTGTTGCGGGTGTGGTGCAAGCGGGTATGCCAGAGCCAGTTGGGGAAATGTTTGCGTCATTTGATGCGAACATCCAAGCAGGTCTTTTTGCAGAAATCACCGATGACTTTGTCGAACTGACAGGGCGCGAACCGATGCGCTTTGCTGATTGGTTAGTGGTAAATAAAGCAGCATTTGCGGGTTAATTGGCGTGAATTGTGGCTTGGCTTTAGAAATGGAAAGTCAAGCCAGTCATTAACGAACATTGACCAAAAGGATAATTTCATATGACAGAAAAAACTAAATCTTGGGTACTCGTAACGGGAGCCTCAAGTGGCTTTGGCGTGGAGTTTGCCAAACAATATGCCGCCCAAGGTCGATCCCTCATTCTGGTGGCTCGGACTTTAAGCAAACTTGAATCCCTTGCTGTGAAATTGCGTGAAAATTTTAATGTCGATGTGATGGTTGAGCAAACGGATTTATCATCAATCATTGAGGTGAACAACCTATATCAGCGTCTGCGAGAGCGCAATATTGTGGTTGATGTATTGATCAACAATGCAGGCCATGGGTTACAAGGATCTTTCATGGATGAGTCTTTAGATCATTTGTTGGCAATGATTGATCTTGACATCTCCAGCCTCACTGCTATGACGCGTCTATTTGGGAATGACATGAGAGCCAGAAAAAAAGGAAGCATTCTCATGGTTGCCAGTTTACTTTCCTATCAAGGTGTGAAGAACTTCGCTGTTTATTCTGCTGCCAAAGCCTATGTGTTGAAATTCTCGGATGCGCTTCATCGTGAACTAAAGGCGGATGGCGTCGTTGTTACTGCACTGTGTCCAGGCTTGTCGGACACGGGATTTGTGGCGGGAGCCAAGCAAAAGTTGACTCCCGCGCTCAAGATGGTGATGATGCAACCTCAACCCGTTGTTCGTGCAGGGATTCGAGCACTACAGGCAGGTCGAATGAGCGTTGTACCAGGTGCTGGAAACAAGGCAATTGCTATTTTGACTTGGGCTACGCCACGCTGGCTACACCAGTCGATTATGGCAGTGGTGATGGGGGTCTAAGTTAAACATACAGTAAAAACCTACTTTGCGTTTGCTTGAATAGAATACATCCACCTTGCTCAAATTTACGCGTTGCCCGCCAAAAAGTCTTGGGCAAAACGTTGCAACACGCCACCTGCTTGATACACCAATACTTCTTCGGCGGTGTCCAAACGGCACAGCACAGGCACTTGTACGGTTTCGCCGTTTTTGCGATGAATCACGAGGATCAATTCGCAACGCGGTGTGCGCTCGCCCACCACATCATAGGTTTCTGTGCCGTCCAAACCGAGCGTCAAACGATTCACGCCGTCCTTGAACTGCAAAGGCAATACGCCCATGCCAATCAAATTGGTGCGGTGGATGCGCTCAAAGCCTTCGGCAACGATGGCTTCAACCCCAGCCAAACGCACGCCTTTGGCCGCCCAATCGCGTGAAGAACCTTGACCATAATCCGCGCCCGCGACGATGATGAGCGGTTGTTTGCGTTCCATATAGGTTTCAATCGCTTCCCACATGCGTTTGACTTCGCCTTCGGGCTCGACTCGAGCGAGCGAGCCTTGTTTGACCGTGCCGTCTTGGTTGCGCACCATTTCATTAAAAAGTTTGGGGTTGGCAAAAGTCGCGCGTTGCGCGGTCAAATGGTCACCACGGTGGGTGGCGTAGCTGTTGAAATCTTCTTCAGGTACGCCCATTTTCGCCAAATACTCGCCTGCGGCGGATTTTTTGGTAATCGCGTTGGATGGCGACAAGTGATCCGTCGTGATGTTGTCGGGCAAAATCGCCAATGGACGCATACCTTTGAGCGCGCGCTCACCCGCCAACGCGCCTTCCCAATACGGTGGGCGGCGGATGTAGGTGCTCATCTCACGCCAGTCGTACAACGGACTGCTGGCACGTGCTGCATCTTTTTGCTCAAACATCGGGATATAGACTTTGCGGAATTGCTCAGGTTTGACCGATTGCGCCACCAGTGCGTCGATTTCCTCATCCGATGGCCAAATGTCTTTGAGGGTAATCGGATTGCCGTTTTTGTCGTGGCCCAAGGCGTCTTTTTCAATGTCAAAACGAATTGTGCCCGCAATCGCATACGCGACCACCAAGGGCGGCGAGGCGAGAAACGCCTGTTTGGCTTGCGGATGAATGCGCCCGTCGAAGTTGCGGTTGCCAGACAACACCGCCGTGGCGTACAAATCGCGCTCAACGATTTCTTGCTCAATCGCTGGGTCGAGTGCGCCACTCATGCCATTACACGTGGTGCAGGCATACGCCACGATGCCGAAGCCGAGTTTTTCTAAATCATGCAATACGCCTGCTTCTTCGAGGTAGAGCGCGGCTGCTTTAGAACCGGGGGCGAATGAAGATTTCACCCACGGTTTGCGTGTCAAGCCCAGTTCATTGGCTTTGCGTGCGAGCAAACCCGCAGCAATGGTGTTGCGCGGGTTGGAGGTGTTGGTGCATGAAGTAATCGCTGCGATAATCACCGCGCCATCGGGCATGCTGCCATCGGTTGGCATGTCGTACGGTGCGGCGATGCCTTTGGCTGCCAATTCACTGGTTGGCAAACGTGCATGTGGATTGGATGGACCCGCCATATTGCGCACGACAGTGGATAAATCAAATTTCAATACGCGTGGATAGACTGCAGTTTTCAACTCGCTTGACCACAAGCCCGTGGTTTTTGCATAGTCCTCTACCAATTTCACCTGCGCGTCATCACGACCCGTGAGTTTGAGGTAGTCAATGGTTTGTTGGTCAATGTAGAACATCGCCGCAGTCGCGCCGTATTCTGGGGTCATATTGCTGATGGTGGCGCGGTCGCCAATACTCATGGAGTTCGCTCCTTCACCAAAAAATTCCACATACGCGCCGACCACGCGCTCTTTGCGCAGGTATTCGGTGAGCGCAAGCACGATGTCGGTCGCGGTGATGCCCGCTTGACGTTTGCCCACCAATTCAACACCGACGATGTCGGGCAAACGCATCATGGATGCGCGACCAAGCATCACGGTTTCGGCTTCCAAACCACCGACACCAATTGCAATCACGCCGAGCGCATCCACGTGTGGTGTGTGGCTGTCGGTACCGACACATGTGTCAGGAAAGGCAATACCATCGCGGTTTTGGATGACAGGTGACATTTTTTCGAGATTGATTTGGTGCATGATGCCGTTGCCCGCTGGAATTACGTTGACATTCTCAAACGCGGTCGCACACCAGTCGATGAAGTGGAAACGGTCTTCGTTGCGACGGTCTTCAATCGCGCGGTTTTTCGCAAACGCATCGGGGTCATAGCCACCGCATTCCACCGCCAAAGAGTGATCCACGATGAGTTGCGTGGGCACGACGGGATTGACTTTGGCAGGATCGCCCCCTTGCTCGGCAATCGCATCGCGTAAACCCGCAAGATCAACCAATGCGGTTTGCCCAAGGATGTCGTGACAGACCACACGCGCAGGAAACCACGGAAAGTCCATGGTTTGCTTGCGCTCGATGATTTGGGTCAAGCATTCGGTCAGATAATTGGGGTTTTCGGCGGGGCTAATGTAATCGCACGATTTGCGCACCAATTGCTCAGCCAAAACGCGTGAAGTGTAGGGCAGGGTTTCATACGCGCCTGCGGAAATGGCATTCACGGCAGCGCGGGTGTCGTAAAAATCAACGTTGTGGTTGGGAAGGGGTTTTCGGTAGGTGGTCATATCTTTTGTGATTGAAGTTAAAAATAAATTGCTAAAGTGCGAGGCTACCTATGTCAACAACACTCATTTTCAAAACGGTCTCATCATTACACTTTGAAATCGTTTTGAAAATACGCCACGTAAATGTCTCGTGGTGTGACATGATTGATGCAGGGGCTATTGCCCCCGCATGCGTGGTGTGTGTACAGTGATTATTTGCGTTTACTCAACGGCACAAATTTTACGTCTTCAGGCCCAGTGTATTCTGCGCTTGGACGAATGATTTTGTTGTCAATCCGTTGTTCGATGACGTGTGCGCTCCAGCCTGATGTGCGCGCCACGACGAACAGGGGTGTGAACATCGCGGTCGGCACACCCATTAAGTTATAAGACACCGCGCTGAACCAATCCAAATTCGGGAACATTTTTTTCACTTCCCACATCACGGACTCCAAACGCTCGGCGACTTCGTACATGCGCATGTCGCCCATTTCTTTGCCCAAGTCGTGTGCGACTTTTTTGATGACGACGTTGCGCGGGTCAGAGATGGTGTAGACGGGGTGGCCAAAGCCAATCACGACTTCTTTGCGCTCGACGCGGTCGCGGATATCAGCTTCAGCGTCGTCGGGTGATGCGTAGCGTTGTTGGATTTCAAACGCGACTTCGTTCGCGCCACCGTGTTTGGGGCCGCGCAATGCGCCGATACCGCCGCAAATCGCTGAGTACATGTCCGAGCCTGTGCCCGCAATCACGCGGCTGGTGAAGGTTGAGGCGTTGAATTCGTGCTCTGCGTATAAAATTAAAGAAATATGCATGGCTTTAACCCACGAGTCGGGGCATTTTTTACCGTGCAGCAATGTCAGGAAGTGCCCGCCAATGGAGTCGTCGTCGGTTTGCACGTCAATGCGTTTGCCGTTGTGCGCAAAATGGTACCAGTAGAGCATGATGGAGCTCAAACAGGCCATGAGTTTGTCGGCGATTTCGCGTGCGCCTGCGAGGTTGTGATCGTCTTTTTCGGGGGTTAGGCAGCCCAAAACTGAGACGCCGGTGCGCATCACGTCCATCGGGTGCGCCGAGGGTGGCAGTTGCTCAAGTGCTTTTAATACGGCACTGGGTAAATCGCGCATGCTTTGTAATTTGGTTTTGTAGTTTTTTAGCTGGGTTTTGGTCGGCAATGTCCCGTGTACCAGTAAATGCGCGACTTCCTCGAATTCGCATTTGAGTGCCAAGTCCATGATGTCGTAGCCACGGTAGTGCAAGTCATTGCCCGAGCGACCCACGGTACACAGCGCGGTCGAGCCTGCGACCACGCCTGAGAGGGCAACGGATTTTTTAGGTTTGAAGGGTGTTGCAGGTGCGACTTCTTTTTTGCTCATGGTTTATCTCCTTGATTTTTGTGGGTTTATTTGTTTAAAAACATATCGAGTTTGTCTTCATACGCTTGATAGCCAATGCTCGCGTACAACTCCATGCGCGTTTGCATGGTGTCCACCACGCCTGCTTGTGTGCCGTTTTGGCGCAATTGTGTGTAAACGTTCAAAGCGGCTTTGTTGGCGGCGCGAAATGCTGAGAGCGGATACAGTGCCATTGCCACACCGACGGATTTGAGTTCATCTGTGGTGAATAAAGGCGTTTGGCCAAACTCGGTCAAGTTCGCCAACACGGGCGTATTGGGCAAGGCTTTGACAAAAGCGGTGTACATTTCCAAAGTAATTGCTGCTTCGGGGAAAATCGCATCCGCGCCAGCCTCGACGTATTTCACTGCGCGCTCAATCGCTGCATCCAAACCTTCAGAGGCAATTGCATCGGTGCGCGCCATGATGACGAAAGTCTCATCGGTGCGCGCATCCACGGCGGCTTTGATGCGATCGACCATTTCATCGGTGGGGACGATGGATTTGTTCGGACGGTGTCCGCAACGTTTTGCGCCCACTTGATCCTCGATGTGCATCGCGGCCACGCCTGCTTTAATCATGGCCTTGGTGGTGCGCGCGACGTTAAACGCCGATGCGCCAAAACCTGTGTCCACGTCCACCAATAAAGGCAAATCGCACACGTCGGTGATGCGCCGCGCGTCAATGAGTACGTCTTCTAAACCTGTGATGCCCAAGTCAGGTACGCCGAGCGAGCCTGCCGCGACACCACCACCTGAGAGGTAAACGGCTTTATAGCCTGCTTGCTGTGCGAGCAGGGCGTGGTTTGCATTGATGGCGCCAACAATTTGCAAGGGTGATTCGGCAGCGAGTGCGGCGCGAAATCGTGCGCCAGCTGAGTTTGAACTCATTGTTTCTCCAGTACAAGTGGGTGAATATGAACACGAATGGTTGGCGTGCAACCAACCGCTTAAGCGAGGTTCTTAGTGTACGCCACTGTAGTACAGATTGCTTACTTCGAGATTACATCAATTGACGGGGAAATGTTTTTTGTTCTCAGGTAGAAGTCTGCTAGAATGGGCCCGTTTGAAGGTTTAAAGATTTAAAAATTAAGAGGTTTAAGGGAAAGGAGCAACTGATGCAATTACATAGCGATAGTTTTCCGAACAACGGTTTGATTCCCGTAGAATGCGCCTTTGCGCAAATCGATGAGAAAACGCGGGTGCGCCTGTCCAATAATAAAAATCCACACCTTGCGTGGACGGATGTCCCTACAGGGACGCAATCGTTTGTGGTGACCTGTGTGGATGCACACGCGCCCACTGATTCGACTGATGTCAATCAAATTGACCGAGAAGTGCCCGCCGATTTGCCGCGTGCGGATTTTGTGCATTGGGTGCTGATTAATATTCCCGCAGACGTGCGTGTGATTGCGCAGGGGCTGTTTTCACACGAAGTGACCCCGCGCGGCAAATCAGGTCCGATGATTGCGGGCAAAGAGTTCAAAGATTCACCGATGCGTCAAGGCATCAACGATTACACCCATTGGTTTGCCAATGACCATGATATGGAAGGCGACTACTATGGCTATGATGGTCCGTGTCCGCCGTGGAATGATTCGATTGTGCATCAATACACATTCACCGTGTATGCTTTGGATGTCGCGGAAATTGAATTGCCAACCGATGGTAAATTGAAAATCAGTTCGGTGCAACGCCGCATAGAGGGACATGTGCTTGCCCAAGCCAGTTGGGTCGGGCAATACACCCTCACGCCACGTTTGGCGGCGGCATTTGAAGTGTGATTTTCTTCGGAGCGAATGAATGTCGGTCAAAAGTTTAAAGTTGATTATTGTGTTGTTGGCATTGGCACTGTTGGCGGCATGTTTTAAGATTTATTCGCTCAATCAAGCGCAAAACGCGCAGCCCCCATCGAACGCACCGTACACAAATAGCCATGCGCAGGTCAATGGCGATACGGTATCAGCTACCGATGCAAGTAAAGAGGCACGAGATTCTGCGAGCATTGCCGTTGACAGTTTGCCGCTTGAGGCGCAGCAGGTTTTGAAAAAAATTCAAAATCGCGAGTCTTTTCCCTATCGCCAAGATGGACAAGTGTTTGGCAATCGAGAACGTTTGTTGCCCAATCAGCCGCGCGGTTATTATCAAGAATACACAGTGCCCACGCTAGGTGCGGACAACCGTGGGGCGCGCAGAATTGTCGCAGGACAAGGCAAAACGGGAGATGTGGCAAGCAGTGGCGAGTATTATTACACCGCAGATCATTACCGCAGTTTTTCACGCATACGCATGGAGTGATGGATGAATCAAGTCAGCAATACCTCGGAAAATACCTCAGAACCTTGGCGCGCAGCCATCGGTGGATTCACCGTGTGCAATGCGTCCGAATTGGCGCGCATTTTACCCATGTGCGCGCTGGAATTGAATGCGGATGTGCACACTGTGGATGTGCGTGCAACCACCGATGTTGAACAAGCCATGACGATTTTGAGCCAACGTTTGCGGTTTCCCGAATATTTTGGTCACAATTTAGATGCGTTGTATGACATGACAGGCGAATGCGCGGATATTGCGCAAGGTCGTTTGGATATACAAATTAATGCCGTACCGCATATTTGGCTGATTTGCAGTACAACCGAGCAAACCGATATGTTGTCCCCTGTGTTGGATGCAATGCGCGACGCGATGGATGGTTTCAAAGGCACGGCTTTGAGCATTTTGTGGGCGGTGGTTTAAACGGGGGGTGTTGACACATGCATCCAGTAATGTTGATAATGATTGAGCAAAATTAATGAAGAGTATTGATATGAAAAATATTTTGGTGATTCATGGTCCTAATTTAAATTTATTGGGTACGCGCGAACCTGAAGTGTATGGCGCGCAAACTTTGTCGGACATCAACGCGCATTTACAAGCAATGGCCAATGAAATGGGCATCCAGTTGACTGCGTTTCAAAGCAATCATGAAGGCGAAATTGTCGAAACCATCCATCAAGCACGCCATCAACACGATGCCTTGATTATCAATCCCGCGGCATTTACCCACACCAGTGTGGCGATTCGTGATGCAATTGCGGGTGTGAACCTGCCTTTTGTTGAGGTGCATTTGTCGAATGTACACAAACGCGAAGCGTTCCGTCACCACTCTTATTTTTCTGATTTGGCGGTTGGGGTGGTGTGTGGCTTGGGGGCTTATGGTTATGAGGTCGCTTTGCGTTTTTTGGTGCAAAAATCAGTCAAATAAGCCTAAAATACGCCATTAAGTGGTGAAAATAAAAATCTAAGTCACCGCGCTAAAAACCCGAACGCTCGTTCTTTTAAATCGCTTTTATCATCAATTAGGTAAAAATAAGCGAAAATAACCAACTTTTGCTAGTTTTAAATGCGTATAATATGATTCATTGCCTCGCAAGGGGTGTTGTGTGTTTCTATATTGGTATAAACAGAAAAAGTCTAAATTAGACCTAAAAAGGAGCGAGTAACATGGATTTACGTAAACTGAAAACACTCATCGATTTGGTTTCTGAGTCGGAAGTTTCGGAATTGGAAATTACTGAAGCAGAAGGCAAAGTACGCATTGTAAAAGGTGGCGGTACGGTGATGATGCAACATGCCCCCCAACAAATGATGGCGGCACCCGCGATGAATGCGCCTGCTGCACCTGCACCTGCGGTTGCACCCGCTGCGCCAGCAGTACCTGCGCAAGAAGCAGGCACACCCGTTAAATCACCCATGGTTGGAACCTTTTATGCCGCTTCTGCACCGGGTGCTGCGCCTTATGTAACGGTCGGCGCGAGTGTGAAAAAAGGTCAAACTCTGTGCATTATTGAAGCGATGAAACTGCTCAACGAAATCGAAGCGGAGTGCGATGGGGTGGTCAAACAAATTTTGGTGGACAACGCAGAACCCGTTGAATACGGTCAAGTGTTGTTTGTTATTGGCTAAATCACAGGCAATGAAGGCAATTGTCTTTCATTGAATGATTTCCTAATTGATACGCTGATATTGTGAGGCTCATTGCCCGAATATTTGCACCAAACTATATGTGAGAGCACCATGTTTAAAAAAATTCTCATCGCCAATCGAGGTGAAATTGCCCTGCGTATTCAACGCGCCTGTCGCGAAATGGGTATCAAGACAGTGGTGGTGTATTCCGAAGCCGACCGCGAAGCCAAGTATGTGAAACTTGCCGATGAAGCGGTGTGTATTGGTCCTGCACCTTCTACGCAAAGTTATCTAAATATGACCGCGCTGATTGCGACCGCCGAAGTTACCCACGCCGAAGCGATTCACCCTGGTTATGGCTTTTTGTCTGAAAACGCTGATTTTTCCCAACGTGTTGAGGAATCTGGCTTTGTGTTTATCGGACCGACTGCAGAATCCATCCGTATCATGGGCGATAAAGTAGCCGCCAAGCAAGCCATGATTAAAGCAGGCGTACCGACCGTCCCTGGCTCGCCCGATGCGTTGGGCGACGATCCGCAAGAAATCCTGCGTATGGCACGCACGGTCAAATACCCTGTGATTATCAAAGCCGCGGGCGGTGGTGGCGGACGTGGGATGCGTGTGGTGCACTCTGAGGCGGCATTGCTCAACGCCGTTGCCATGACTAAAGCCGAAGCGGGCGCGGCGTTTGGCAATCCAAACGTGTACATGGAGAAATTCCTGCAAAACCCACGCCACATCGAGATTCAAATTTTAGCGGATCAGCACAAAAACGCGATTTATTTGGGCGAGCGCGATTGTTCGCTTCAACGTCGTCATCAAAAAGTCATCGAGGAAGCCCCTGCACCGGGGATCCCACGCAAATTGATTGACAAAATTGGTGCGCGTTGTGTCGATGCGTGTAAACGCATTGGGTATCGTGGTGCAGGCACGTTTGAATTTTTGTATGAAAACGGCGAATTTTTCTTTATTGAAATGAATACGCGTGTGCAGGTGGAGCATCCTGTGACCGAAATGGTGACGGGCGTGGATATTGTGCAAGAGCAAATTCGTGTAGCGTTTGGTGAAAAACTGCGTTATCGCCAAAAAGACATCGAAATTAAAGGTCATTCGATTGAGTGTCGTATCAATGCCGAAGACCCGTTCAAATTCATCCCAAGTCCAGGGCGCATCACCATGTGGCACACACCGGGTGGTCCTGGCGTGCGTGTGGATTCGCACGTGTACAACAACTATTTCGTACCGCCGAATTATGATTCAATGATTGGTAAATTGATTACTTACGGCGATACGCGTGAACAAGCCGTGGCGCGTATGCGCACAGCGTTGTCGGAAATGGTGGTTGAAGGTATCTCGACCAATATTCCTTTGCATCGTGTGATGATGGAAGACCCGATTTTTATCGCGGGTGGTTTTAGCATTCACTATTTAGAACAAAAATTGGAAGCCGAAAAAGACATCGTGCGTTAAATGATCTTTGGTGATTTATTGGTTCATTGATTTTTTGGTTTAGCAAAACATCCAATCACCCGTGTCGAGCGGGGTTGGGTGTTTTGTTTTTATGTGCGAAATCATGGATAATGTGCCATTAAAATTAAAGGAAAACCCCATGTGGAAAGAAATCATCATCAGCGTCAATGAACAACACGCCGAGGAAGTCTCCGACGCGCTGATGGACGCGGGCGCGTTGTCCGTGTCGGTTGAGGACGAGTGGGCGGATACTGAAGCAGAAAAGCCCTTATACGGCGAACCGGGATTGGAGCCAACCACCAATGCGTGGGAGCAATCGCGTTTGGTGGTGTTGGTTGATGCGGATGTGGCGATAGAGGAATTGCTCAATGAAGCCTATGGGCAATTGAACCAAGCAGTGCCGGCATACGAGCAACGCGATGTGCCCGCGCAAGACTGGGTGCGTTTGACCCAAAGTCAATTTGAGCCGATTGAAATCACGCCCAATTTATGGATTGTGCCGACTTGGCACGAGGCGGATGAGTCCGATGCGCAACGCATCAATTTGCGTTTAGACCCCGGTTTGGCGTTTGGCACAGGCAGTCATCCGACCACGCGCTTGTGCCTGCAATGGCTAGCGCAGCATGTCCCCAATGCGCAAGGCGCAAGCGTTTTGGACTATGGTTGTGGCAGTGGGATTTTAGCGATTACCGCCAAAAAACTCGGCGCAGGTGTGGTGCTTGGCACGGACATTGATGCGCAGGCGGTGCAAAGCTCGATGGACAATGCGTTGATGAACCAAACCGATGTGCAATTTGTATTGCCCGACGAAATGTCCAAAGCCGTGCCGCATGATGCGAAATACCGAATCGTGGTGGCGAATATTTTATCCAATCCACTCAAACTGCTCGCGCCTGCATTGGTCAACTATGTTGCGCAAGGTGGATTTTTGGTGCTCTCGGGGATTTTGGAGCGGCAAACGGGTGAACTCATTCAAGCATACGCGCCGTATATGAAGATGGCTTTGTGGCGCGCCGAGGATGGCTGGATTTGCTTGGTGGGACAAGCCGATTAAACCTGAACACTGCGCGTCAAAAAGCCCATCTTTTCAGGTGGGCTTTTGCTTGTCAAACATCGCTGATTATTTATCACGCAATTCGCGACGTAAAATTTTACCCACATTCGATTTGGGCAGTTCAGCGCGAAACTCAATGTATTTAGGACGTTTGTAGCCTGTGAGGTGCTCCTTGAGGAAGTTTTGCAGTTCATCAGCAGTTAAACTCTCGTCTTTTTTCACCACAAACAATTTCACCGCTTCACCTGCGTAATCATCGGGTACGCCGATGACCGCACATTCAAGCACTTTCGGATACATGACGGCAACATCCTCGACCTCGTTTGGATAAACGTTAAAGCCCGATACCAAAACCATGTCTTTTTTGCGGTCGATGATTTTAACGTAACCTTGTTCATTCATCACGCCAATATCACCTGAGCGGAAAAAACCATCGGCGGTCATGACTTTGGCGGTTTCGTCTGGACGCTGCCAGTACCCAGGCATGACCTGCGGACCACGGATACAGACTTCTCCAGCTTCGCCATAAGGGACTTCTTCACCTGCATCATTGAGAATCGCAATTTCTGTTGAAGGAATTGGCAAGCCCGTATAGCCCGTGAATGAGGTGAGTTTGACGGGATTGATGAGCGCAGCTGGGCTGGTTTCGGATAAACCATACGCTTCGCAAATCGGTACGCCTGTGATTTCTTGGAACTGATCGGCGACGGCTTTTTGCACCGCCATACCACCACCGAGTGCTACGCGCAGATTGGAGAAATCGAGTTGTTTGAATTCAGGATTGTTGAGCAATGCGACAAATAGCGTATTGACTGCTGGGAATACCCCAAATGGATATTTTTTCAAATCTTTGATAAAGGCGGGAATGTCGCGCGGGTTGGAGATGAGTAAAACATGCCCGCCAATATGCGCCGCAAACAATGCGTTCACCGTTAAGCCAAAGATGTGATACAAGGGCAAAGCGGCGACAAACACAATGCCTTGCACATCGCCAATCGCAGGCTGACACCACAGTTCTGCTTGCAACACATTGGCAATGATGTTGCCATGCGTGAGGGTTGCGCCCTTAGACACGCCTGTCGTACCGCCCGTGTATTGTAAAAAAGCCAAATCATCGCGGTTCAGTGGTACGGATTTAAGTGGCAATTGAGCCCCCGCACTCATCACTTGATCAAATCCAATGGCTGAACCAATCTGCCATGCGGGCACCATTTTTTTGACATGGCGCAACACAAAGTTGACGATTTTGCCCTTGAATCCAAGCATCTCACCCAAAGAAGTGACCACCACATGCTTTAAGTCAGGCAATTTTGGCAATGAGACCTCTAAATTATGAGCAAAATTTTCTAAGATAAAAATCGCTTTGGAGCCTGAATCTTTGAGTTGATGGGTCAATTCATCGGGCGTATACAGAGGATTGATGTTGGTGACGCTAAAACCCGCGCGTAAAATCCCTGCGACCAAAATCATGTATTGCAAGCAATTGGGCATCATCACCGCAACGCGATCGCCTTTTTGCAAGTCCAAACTTTGCAGCCAAGCCGCCACGTGTTTTGAATAGCCGTCCACCTCTGCGTAGGTCAAAGACTTGCCCATATTCGATGCCATGACTCGATTGGGGTAGCGTGCAAAAGCGGAGTCAAACATCTCAGGGATGGAGTTGAATCGAGTTAAATCGATGTGTTCGGGTATGCCCGCGTACTGACTAAGCCAAGGCTTGTGCATGATGAGTCTCCTATAAGTGTTATTTATTCAAATCAAATGACATTCTTTTCGTATCATCTGCGTTTATTTTACACAAAAGTTCAGAGATTGTTGGGTAAATTTAATAACTAACCAGCAATGACTCTAAAAGTAACGGGGCTTGCATTTGATACGTGTGAGACGCTTGAATTTAGAGGCAGAACACGCAGGTGAATGGATGGCTTTTTCCTGTTGTTTCGTGTTTCCTTAATTCAGGATTGTTTTCATATGGCTACAAATCGCCCATATCAGAGGCGCATATCGAAATTTTTTAATCATCAGTTCAAATGCTTAGCACATAATCGGTACAATATCGGTTGTAATTAATTTTCACCAAGGATGACCATGACGCAAGCGGTACAAACATTTCAAGAAACCATTTTGACTTTGCAAAATTATTGGAATGCGCAAGGGTGCGCGCTGTTGCAACCCTATGATTTAGAAGTCGGTGCGGGCACGAGCCACACGGCGACTTTTTTACGTGCGATTGGCCCTGAACATTGGCGTGCCGCCTATGTACAGCCCTCACGCCGTCCCAAAGATGGTCGCTATGGCGAGAACCCCAACCGTTTGCAACACTATTACCAATACCAAGTGGTGCTCAAACCCGCGCCTGAAAATATTTTGGATTTGTATTTGGACTCGCTGCGCGCGCTGGGTTTGGATTTGAATGAAAATGATGTGCGTTTTGTCGAGGACGATTGGGAAAACCCAACGCTGGGCGCGTGGGGTTTGGGTTGGGAGGTTTGGCTCAACGGCATGGAAGTCACGCAGTTCACGTATTTTCAGCAAGTCGGCGGGATTGATTGCAAACCCGTTTTGGGCGAAATTACCTATGGGATTGAACGCTTGGCGATGTATTTGCAAAAAGTTGAAAATGTGTATGACTTGGTCTGGACGCGCTGGGAAGAAAATGGCGTGACCCGCGAGTTGACCTATGGTGACGTGTTCCACCAAAATGAGGTCGAGCAATCCACCTATAACTTTGAGTATTCCAATGCCGAGGTGTTGTTCCAACACTTTGCCGACTACGAACGCGAAGCGAAAGTCCTGATGGGCGAGAACCCCGATACGGGCGAGCCGATTGAGGGTGTGCGCAAATTGCCTTTACCCGCGTATGAGCAGGTGCTCAAAGCAGGACATACCTTTAATTTATTGGATGCGCGTGGTGCGATTTCAGTGACTGAACGTGCGGCGTATATCGGTCGCATTCGCAATTTGTCGCGTAAAGTGGCGCAGGCGTATTATGAATCGCGTGAGGTGCTGGGTTTCCCGATGCGTCCAGAACCGATTGAATTTGTGGCGTGATATGACTGAAACTCAAACAGCACAATGGGATGCACAAGTGGCGCGCACGGAGGATTTGTCGGGTTTGCGTTGCCCGATGCCAATTTTACGCACCAAAAAAGCACTGGCGCAGATGCAAGCGCGAGAAATTTTAAAAGTCACCACCACCGATCCTGCGGCGGTGGATGATTTGGTGGTGTTTTGTAAACAAACAGGGCATGTATTGTTGGCGCAATTGCCATCAGATGATGGAATGTCTGTGCGCCATTGGATTGCACGCAAACAATGACCACTTTGAAATCAGCAGCAGATGAGGGATGTATGAATACTAAAAAATGGACAGTTTGGGGTAAACGAGTGGCGTTGTTGAGCGCGGCATTTGCGTTGTTTGGCTGTGTGGAAATTAAGGGGCAGGCCGATGTGGACGCCAAAGGACATGTCAAAGTCGTAACCACCTATGATTTTTCCAAGGTGTTCAATAACATCAAAAATCAAAATCCAGCTTTGTCTGATCGCATGGAAGGTTTTGATTGCAAAATCTTTGTGAGCAATAGCCCGAACTTTAAATGTGAAGACGAAGGTTTACTCAAATATAAGATGAGTGACGAACTTGATAAACCGATTGGTGTGAGTGTCAATGAGGCGACGCAAGAATTGAGTTTTGATGCGGTTAAATTTTTTGCCGAAGTGACTGATTTAAAGAGTATGGTTCAGCGCAATGCGGAACAAAGTTCTTTAATTGCCGCGGGTGTGCCGACCTTGTTGCCGCTACAAAGTGCGCGTCGTGAAATGTATGCCAAAGAAGGTTTGAGCATTGTTTTGAAAGTGAATTTTGCCAACGAAGTTGTCAGTGTCGATGGGCAGCCTGTCAAAAATATGGGCAAAGAAATGACCATTAATTTTATGGACATTGCGGACAAGCCCTCGTATGTGATTGTGACCAAAAAAACGGCTACCAGCGGCGGTACTTGGTTGTTTGTCATTTTGGTGTTGGCTCTGTTGGCATTGGCCGTGTGGTTTTTGTGGCGTAAGAAAAATGGCGGGACAACGCCACCGAGCGCGTCGGTGCCTCCTGTTGCGCCTACTTCACCGACTGTGACGAATGAGCAAGGCGAACACGAAATGAATGCCAGCGCAACTGCTGTGCCTGATGAGATGGTACCAACACATAAACCCTCACGCGGCGAGCGTTTTGCGCAAGCCATTTCTGCTGCGGCAGTCGGCGTGGGCAGTTCAGCCGTTGGCGGCGGTGCCAATCATACGGTGGAGGAAGTGTTGGCACATGAGGAGGCCATCATGGACGAGCCCCATCATCAGCCGTCTAAAGATGAGGGTGAGGAAGACAAACGGGGCATGTGATTGGATTTTTTTCGGAGTGGTTGATGGATTCGATTTTGAATCAAGAAGTGTTGTACCGCGCCAGCGTACCTTTTTTTGTGGTATTGATTTTGGCGGAGTTGTTGTACTCAAATTTAAAAGGCATGCGCCTATATACTTTACGTGATAGCCTGACCAGCGCGTTTTTTGCTTTGTGTAATATTTCGTTGGACATGCTGATGAAGGTGTTTTCATTTGCGGTTTTGACGGGGTGTTATCGGTATAAAATCATCAGCATCACGCCCGCGTGGTTGTATTGGTTGGCGTTATTGCTGCTACAGGATTTGGCGTATTGGACGCAACACACAGTCGATCATCGGGTGCGCTTGGGCTGGGCGGTGCACATCACCCACCACAATTCTGAGCACTATAATTTGACCACGGGTTTTCGCTCATCGGTATTCCAGCCTTTGTATCGCTATGTCTATTTCATGCCCTTGGCTTTTTTGGGTTTTCAGCCGCTGCACATCATGTTTATGTATGCAGCCACGCAAATTTACGGCAATTTGGTGCACACACAAACCATTGATAGATTGGGTTTGTTAGAAACATTCATGGTGACCCCATCGCATCATCGGGTACACCATGCGAGCAACACACCGTACTTGGATAAAAACATGGGTATGTTGTTTATTTGGTGGGATAAAATGTTCGGCACGTTTGAACGCGAAGGACGAGACCCAGAACCCATTCGTTTTGGGTTGGTCTCACCGATTGAGTCGCACAATCCTGTGCGCATGATGCTCAGTGAATTTGCCGCTATTTGGCGCGATGTGACGCAGCCAAACCTGACCATCGGGCAACGCTGGATGTATGTGTTTGGCCCGCCAGGTTGGAGCCATGATGGCAGCAAACAAACCAGTGCGCAAATGCAAGTGGTTTGGAACATACAGCATCCGCTGTAAACAAAAATATTAACCATCAAAAGGGCGCGCCACGCGCCTTTTTTGTGGCTTGGTGTAAGCAATTTGGGTTATAGTGCACACCTTAAATTTAGAGAAATTAACATGAATGTGTTGCTGACCTATGCCATCGAGGCAGAAAAAATTGAGGTGCATTTGCCCAACTGCACCGTGCGCTATTGCCCGACTGGGATAGGCAAAGTGAATGCGGTTTTGGCGGTGGCTGATGCAATGATGCACGAGATGCCCAATGTGGTGCTCAATGTTGGCACGGCAGGCTCAACCCACTATGCGGTGGACAGCATTTTGATGTGCTCGCGTTTTTATGACCGCGATATGGCGCGTGTCAAGGAATTCGGCGTGGATTATCAGCATGATTTTTTTGACCAAATACGTCAACTCCCCATCTGTGCGCATTTTGCAGACCCTGCGATTGCGCACACTTGCAACACGGGCGACTCGTTCGTGACCGAATGGATTGAACATGCCGATGTGGTGGATATGGAAAACTTTGCCGTGGCGGCTTTGTGCCAGCGCAAGGGGATTCCACTGTTTTCAGTCAAATACATTACGGATACCATCGGTGAGAATTCAGTCAAACACTGGGAAGATAAGTTGCGCGATGCAAATCTTGGTTTGCAGCATTTTTTTAAGCAATGGGCGATGGACATCGAATGAATTTTCAACTCACAGACGAACAAAAAAAACACCGTTGGTTTGCTTTGGCGGTGGTCACGGTCAGTTATATTTTGTCCTTTTTCCAACGCTTCGCACCCGCGGGCATTGCGCAGGATTTGGCGAGTACTTTTCATACTTCTGCGGCTTCGTTGGGCGCGTTGGCTTCAACCTATTTTTACGTCTATACCTTGACGCAAATCCCCACGGGGGTGCTGGTGGATACGCTCGGCCCGCGGCGCATACTGGCGATGGGCGGCTTGATTGGCGGTGTGGGCAGTTTGCTGTTTGGCTTCGCGCCGACATTTGCTTGGGCACTGGTCGGGCGCACGTTGATAGGTTTGGGCGTGTCGGTGACCTTTGTGGCAATGCTCAAATTGATTGCCGTGTGGTTTGAGGAAAATCGTTTTGCGACCATGGTCGGAGTGTGCCTGTTGATTGGCAATTTGGGCTCGGTACTGGCGGGCTCGCCATTGTCGGCAACCGCGCAAATGGTCGGTTGGCGTTCGGTGTTTATCGCTGTGGGCGCGATTTCGGTGGTGCTCGGTGGCTTGTGTTGGTGGGTGGTGCGCGACTCGCCTCAGTCTTCTGCCGCATCGGGCGAAAAACCATCCGCCATGAATTTCACGCAGGCTTGGCAGGGTTTAAAGTCGGTGGTGCGCAATCGAGATACCTTGCCCGCACTGCTCATTAATGCGGGTATGTCGGGCTCGTTTTTTACTTTTGTCGGGCTGTGGGGCGCGCCGTATTTGATGCAGGTGCACAGCATGAGCAAAGCGTCCGCCTCATTTCATTTGTCCTTGTGGGCTTTGGGCTTTGCGGTCGGTTGCCTCTTTATCGGTTCATTGTCCGACCGTTTGGGACGGCGTAAGCCTGTGATGATAACTGTGTCTCACTTGTATGCGACCATGTGGTTGGTACTGCTCTCGTGCGTGGCTTTGCCCGTTGCGCTCTCGTATGTTTTGTTTGTCGGGTTGGGTGTGTTGACTTCGGGCTTTAGTTTGACTTGGGCGTGCGCCAAAGAGGTCAATGCACCGAAGTTGTCGGGTATGTCCACCAGTGTCGCCAATATGGGTGGGTTTCTTGCCACCGCACTGATGCAACCTTTTGTCGGTTGGGTGATGGACTTGGGTTGGACAGGTCAAATGCTCGGCGGCGCGCGTGTTTATGATGTGCGCACTTGGCAATACGGTATGGCGGTGATGACCCTGATGGCGGTCTTGGGTGCGATGTCGACGTGGTGGTTGCGTGAGACGCGCTGTCGCAATATTTGGCAGGAAAAATAAAGCAAAGGCGAACATGGTGTTCGCCTTTTTTAATGGATGGATTGCGACGGCTTACGAAAAATCCATACCGCCAACCACTTGGCTAAAGCCGCCATCGACATAAGTGATTTCGCCTGTGATGCCCGATGCCAAATCCGAGAGCAAGAACGCAGCCGCATTGCCCACATCTTCAATCGTCACATTGCGGCGAATCGGCGCAGAGGCTTCGACCTCGGACAAAATTTTGTCAAAGCCTTTGATGCCTTTGGCTGCGAGGGTGCGAATTGGACCAGCCGAAATGCCATTGACGCGCGTGCCTTTGGGTCCCATACTGTTGGCCAAATAGCGCACCGAGGCTTCGAGCGAAGCTTTTGCCAAACCCATGGTGTTGTAGTTGGGCACGACTTTCATTGCGCCCAAATAAGTCAGGGTCAACAGCGCAGAGTGCTCAGAGAGCATCGGTTGCGCGGCTTTTGCCAATGCAGGAAAACTGTAGGCAGAAATGTCATGTGCGATTTTAAAACCTTCACGGCTCAAACCTTCTAAAAAGTCGCCTGCAATCGCTTCTTTCGGTGCAAAGCCAATCGCGTGTACCAAACCGTCCAATTGTGGCCAAGTTTTGCGCAGTTCAGCAAACACCGCATCGATTTGCGCATCGTCACCCACATCACACTCGAACACCAAGTTGGAACCAAATTCCTGAGCAAACTCAGTGATGCGGTCTTTGAAACGCTCGCCAACGTAAGTGAATGCCAACTCGGCACCTTCGCGGTGGCAGGCTTGTGCAATGCCGTAGGCAATCGAGCGGTTGGACAATACGCCTGTGATTAAAATGCGTTTACCTTGTAAAAATGCCATGGGGTTTCTCCTATAGTGGACAAATATTAAATTACTTTTTCTTTGCTTTTGGGCTGGTTTCTTGGGTCTTGGTGCTTTTTTGAGTGCTCTGAGTCAGTGTCTTTTTTGTGGGTTGGGTGCTTGGTTTTTCTGATGTTTTGGTTTTGCTGTTTTTGCTTGCGGGCTGAGGGGGTTTTACAACGGTTTTTGCCGTTGGTTTTTCGGTGGTTTTTGCTTTTTTGAGCGAGGGTGTGGGTTCTTTGGTTTTTGAGTTTTTACTTGCTACTGTGCTCACTGGAGGCACTGCTTTGTCGGTTTTTGCCTTCAACGGGGTTTTGGCAACGGCTTTGCGCTCCTCTTTTTTGTTGGCGGATTTGTTGACCGATTGCACAATCATTTTGTCTTTGTTTTTTTCTATTTTGAGTGATTTAGCAGCGGATTTTGCAGTGGTTGTGGGTTTGGCCACCACGGTTTTTTTCACAGGGATAACGGGCGCGGCTTTGGGTTTAATTGGGTTGCTGGTTTTGACCACGTTTTTAACGGGGCTTGGATTTTTGACATAAGCAATCGCATGTTCGTCAGTCTCATTGGTGGGTGGGTTGGGTGAGACTTCCAATACCGCAGGCGCATTGATTTTCGGGTCTTGTTTGTTGAGCACCGTAGCGGCGACGGGTGTATTTTCGATGGTTGTCAAGGCAGCAATGGTCGAGGTTGTTGGCGCGGGTACAGTCTCGAGAACACGGCTCGTTGTGATTGGCGCACTGATTGCAGTACTCGTCTGTGTCAACTCTTGCGTGGCGAGGATGACGGGGGCAGTCGGTGTGACAGTAGGGCTCAGCAGTGGCACGTCTTGTGTTGAGAGGATGGGCTCGGTTGTGTTGGTTGCGTTGGTAGTGAGGGTTGTTCGCTCGTCGGGCAAAATATGCACGCTCGTGGGTTCAACCTTGACGAGATTGAATGGCACATCTTTTGCAGTGATCTGGGTGTCGAGCGAGTTGTTTGCCGCGACAGGAACGCTCGGTGGATTTTTGATTAATTGAGACAAGTTATCCGCATCGTCTCGATGTGCGACCAAACCCGTGTTTGACTCTTGATTGGGTATCCATTTTGGTGTGCTCGGCAGCGCACGAATGGTGTCATTGGCTTGTGTCACCATATTTTGGGTGGTTGTTGCGGGTGTTGATTGAGCCAAATAAATCGATGCGTTCGGGTCAGTCACATTGTTAAAGCCAGCCCCGCCTGTGCTTGAGTGCACGCTTGAATTAAGGGCTATATAAGGAATTTCATCGTTTTTATTGATGCGCGGAACGATGAGTGTCGAGTTCGCTTGGATGTAGTTGTGGTGGTCGGGGATGCTGTTGAGTTCGCGCAAACGATACTCGTCGGTGTTGTATTTTGTGGCGATGTCGGCAAGGGCTTCAGAACTGTAGGTGGTATAGGTGGTGAGCGTTGCCAATTGCCGTGAACGGTTTGACAAGGCGGCACGAATATTGTCCGCACGCTCGGTCGGGACTAAAATTTTACTGCCCAATGCCGCGACAATCACGGGTTTTTTGTGTGCGGGGTTGAGGCGTTTGAATTCTTCTTCGGACATGCCCGCCAACTGCGCGGCCGCAGACACATCAATGTCGCGCGTGACCACAACTGCTTCATGTCGTGCGCGATTATGTACCTTGGGCAAGGTGATGCCATACAGAGCGGGGTTGCTGACAATGTTTTTAATCGCTTGCAATTTGGGCACGTATTCGCGTGTTTCGGCGGGCATTTTGATGTCTTGGTAACTGCCCGTGCCACCTGCGGCGTATGAGCGACTGACCGCTTTGGCGACATTGCCCTGACCCCAGTTGTAGGCGGCCAATGCCAAATGCCAGTCACCAAATTGGTCGTGCAATCTTTGCAGATAGGTCAATGCCGCATCGGTCGAAGCGACCACATCATTGCGCTGATCGCTGAAACGGTTTTGGTTGAGTGAATAATCGCGCCCAGTTGCGGGCATGAATTGCCACAAACCAGAGGCTTTGGCAGAGGATTTGGCCGAGGTCACGAAAGCCGATTCTACGAACGGCAATAAAGCGAGTTCGCTGGGCATGCGGCGGCGTTCAACTTCGTCCATGATGAGGTATAAAAAGTCACTTGAACGCTCGGTCATGCGCCCAACGTAGTCAGCCCGCGAGGCGTAGTAATTTTCTTTGGTAGCCACTTCATTGTTGTACAGGTCTGGCATACCGTAGTTATCGCGAATGCGCTGCCACAAGTCGTTCGAGTTGGTGTGTATGGGTTTGACATTGTGCGCGCCATTGCCTTGCCCGTTGGGGCCGGTGGCACAGGCGGTTACCAGTAAAACACTGGCGCAAATGAGTAGGTTTTTTGCAGCGTTGATACAACTCAAATGCGTCATTTTGGTCAAAATGCGTAACATAAACATCCTAAATTTCAACTGATACCATGGTTGATGGTTTCATTGTTTGGCTGTCACGGCAGCGTAGAGGCTCGCGCCATGACGGAATTTGTTTTTAAAACTGGTTTTTCAATTCACGACACAGCGAGAATAAGGCAAACGCCAAGCCTTCGGTTTTAATTCGGTGCGTAGCCATTGCGTTGGCAATCTGCGGCTTTTGTGCTGCCAATGCCCTCAATCCTGCGACCCAATCGGCATCATCAGGGTGGTCAATCGCGCGGCAATACGGATTGATTTGTTTTTCAATCGCCAGTGTGGACGGCAGGCTCGCCCCGCCATTCGCGCGCGCGTATTTTACCTGATTTAAGTGGTTTTGCGTGGGCAAATGGCTGCTTTGAATCGCCAAAGCAAAGTTTAAATTGGCTTCGGTGTATTCGTGTGCACAAGCAATTTGCGTTTGGTCGGGCAATTGCATGATGCGCTTGAAACTATCAAATAACTGTTGCATCGTGCCGTCAAACACCCGTCCGCAACCTCCACTAAATAAAGTATCGCCGCAGAATAGCACGCCAGTTTGCAACAAATGTGGACAGTAATAACTGATGTGGTCAAAGGTGTGCCCAGCAGTGGCGAGCACTTGCACGGCGATGTCGCTGTGGGATAAAATCAAAGTGCACGGTGCGTGAATCCGTTCAGTCAGTCCAGCAATGCGCTCGGAGTCGCCGATGATGCGCCCCGTGACCAAAGGCGTGAGTTCGGCGATGCCCTCAACATGGTCATAGTGGTGATGCGTAATTAGAATATCGGCAAGTATTAAGCCATGCTGCGCGATATAATCACGCACGGGTGCTGCCAGCGATGGGTCTATCACCCATGCATGGGTGTCATTGCGGATTAGCCAAATATAATTATCGGTGCGGCACGGCAGGGCAATCAATTGGTAGGGCATAATACGGCGCATCCTTTTTTATTCAAACAACAATTATCCAACCGTCATCAGGTCATCACACATGAATTCAAATCAGTCCTCTGATTCAACCCATCCCAATCCTTGGGGCAATGTTGCGGGGCGGTATGTGACCCAATGGGAATCACAGGTGCTCGGGCAATGGGTTGGCGATGTGTTTGGCTATTATGCCATTCAATTGGGGCATCATGGGCGAATCACGTGTTTGCAGGAGAACCGTTGCTCTGAACGCTACGCACTGGAACAAGGGCAGAACGATGCTCATTCGAGTGTGCCCGATGCCGATGATGAAGTGCGTAGTTTGCAAGTGCCTGATTTTGCGGTCTTGCCGTTTGCCAGTGACAGCATTGATTTGGTGGTGTTGCCACACACTTTAGATGAGCATCCCGACCCGCATGGTGTGTTGCGCGAAGCGTATCGGGTGTTGCGCGCCGAAGGGCGCATGATCATACTGGGCTTTAATCCGCTGAGTGTGTGGGGCGCGCAAGCCAAGTACTGCTCTTGGCGTGCAGGGGTCAATTCATTTGGGATTTATCCCAGTTTGCCGCATCCGCCGATTCAGATTGGGCGCATCAAAGACTGGATTGAGTTGCTCAATTGCGATGTGGTGCGTGGTGCGTATGGTTGTTACGCGCCGTTTGTTCAAACCGAACGTTGGCAAAAGCGTTGGCACTGGATGGAAGACGCGGGCGACCGATGGTGGGGTTTTGCGGGTGCGGTGTATGCCTTGATGGTGGTCAAGCGCGTGTATTCGCCGACTTTGGTTGGCTTGATTAACGAGAAAAAATCGAACAAAAAATGGGTCGCGCAAGTCGCCACGTCCAGCATTCAAACCAGCACCCCAATCAATTCAGACAACACATAAAATGACATCTGTACCTAAAAAAGTAGAGTTATACACCGACGGCGCGTGCAAAGGCAATCCTGGTGTGGGCGGTTGGGGCGCGTTGTTGCGCTATGGCGCGCACGAAAAAGAATTGTTCGGCGGCGAGGTGCATACCACCAACAACCGCATGGAATTAACCGCGGTGATTGAAGGCTTGCGCGCGTTGAAAAAACGCAGTCGCGTCGAAATCTATACCGATTCAAAATACGTGCAGCAAGGCGTGACTGAATGGTTGGACAATTGGAAAGCACGTGGTTGGAAAACCGCAAGCAAAAGCCCTGTGAAAAACGATGATTTATGGAAAAGTTTAGACGCGTTATTGGGCATGCACGATTTGAGCTGGCATTGGGTCAAGGGTCATGCAGGGCATGTGGACAATGAACGAGCGGATGAGTTGGCAAACAAGGGTGTTGCCCAAATTCAAGCCGAATAATAATCATCATAAGGATAATTTAAAAATGCGCTACATCATATTGGATACCGAAACCACGGGTTTGGATCCCAATCAAGGACACAAACTCGTCGAGGTTGGCGCGGTGGAAATGATCGACCGCCAGCTGACAGGCAAGCATTTTCACCATTACCTCAATCCTGAGCGAGAGTCGGACGAGGGCGCGCTCGGCGTGCATGGCTTGACCACCGAATTTTTGAGCGACAAACCATTGTTTCAAACCATTGCGCAAGACTTGCTGGATTTTATCGATGGCGCGACCGTGCTCATACACAACGCGCCGTTTGACACCAAATTCATCAATGCCGAACTGAACGCACTGAATTTACCTGACATGCACAGCATTTGCGTGGTCGAGGACACCTTGGCAATGGCCAAGCAAATGTTCCCAGGTAAACGCAACAACTTGGACGCGCTGTGCGAACGGCTTGGTGTGAACAATGCGCACCGCACCTTGCACGGCGCGTTGCTGGATGCGGAAATTTTGGCTGAAGTGTATTTGGCGATGACCCGTGGACAAGAAACCTTGTCGATGGACATTCACGCGCCAGCGCAAGCGGGCTCAGAGCACAGCATTGATATCGGTGGTTTGAGGCTTGCGAGCATCGCGTTGGACGATGACGATGTGATGGCGCACACCGCCTACCTTGAGCACATGGCGAAAAAATGCAAAGACGGCGTGGTGTGGATGGCAGACACTTCAATCGAGACCAGCCCCGTAAAATGAATAATTGAGCCCAATTACTGAGCCAAATCACTGAGAGGAGCACACCATGAGTTTACAACCCGATTCAGGTGCAAAAGCACTGTTCAAATCATTCTTCACCTTTGGAGCCATGCAAATTGCCCTGTGGTTTGTGGCGGGTACAGCGATATGGTTTTTATCCCGTTGGATACCCTTGTGGATGCTGGCTGCAGGCATAGTGCTGATTGTCGCGGCGATGTTGGTGTTTGGTAATCCGCAAGACCCGAAAAAACGTGCCGACATGCTCAAAGACATATCCCCTCCGAAATAAATGTTATAGTGCCATCGCAGTGTTCAAGCGGTGACCATAGGCACGTTAGAGTGGCACTTGTTTCAAAAATTACGAATGGTTAGACTGATTGTAGAACCCGTGGTAAAAAGTAAAACAATAGTTAAATTCACTTAAAGGAGCAATAAATGACAAAGATGAAAAAACAATGGTTCGCGGCATTGATGGCAATGGCAGCAGTGGTCGGATTCTCCGCCTGTTCAAAATCAGGTAGTAGCGCAGCATCTGGCGCGAAAGATTCGGTGATTCGCATTGCCAGCGGCAGTCCGCTCTCAGGTGGGCAAGCCGCAGCGGGTAAAGACTTTGCCAATGGGGCGCAATTGGCGGTGGATGAAATCAATGCCAAAGGTGGCATTGACGTGGCGGGTAAAAAATACACCCTCGAACTCGTGCCTGAGGACGACCAAGCCGATCCGAAAACAGGCGCAACGGTCGCACAAAAAATTGTCGATGATAAAAGCATTGTCGCCGTGGTCGGACACTACAACTCAGGCGTAACCATGGTTGCCAATCCGATTTATGCTAAGGGAAACCTTGCCTCTCTCACGGTAAGCACCAATCCCGATGTAACCCTCAAAGCACCCAAACTCTCGGACGGCTCAACCTCGATATTCCGCATGGACGCGCACGATGGCATCCAAGGGCCAGCGTTGGCAACGTTTGCACAAAAAAATGGCGTGAAAAAACTCGCGGTATTGGACGATGCGACGGCGTATGGCAAAGGCTTGGGTGACCAAGTCGAGAAAAAAGCCAAAGAACTGGGCTTGGACGTGAGTTTGCGTGAATCCGCGACCGATAAAACCGTGGACTTCAAAGCGATTTTGACCAAAATCAAAGCAGCAGGCGTGGACGGTATTATGTGGGGTGGTTATGATGACACGGGCGCTATTTTAAGCAAGCAGGCGCGTGAATTGGGCATTACAGCCATTTTGCTCATGCCCGATACCGCGTGTACCGATAACTACATCAAACTCGCAGACGATGCGGGTGAAGGCGCAATCTGCTCATCAACCAGCGTGCCATTGGACAATATGGCGAACGGTGCGGCCTTTAGAGCCAACTATGACAAGCACTTCCCAGGTCAAGTGGTGCAAGCCTACGCGCCATTGTCCTATGATGCGGTGTATGTGGTGGCGGAGGCGATTAAATTGGCGGGTGCGCCACACGACTCGTTGAAAATCGCCGCCGCTTTACCGAAAGTTAAATTTGCAGGTTTGACAGGCACGATTGCTTTTGAGCCGAATGGCGAGCGTCTGAATGCAGAGATTGCGATTTTGCAACTCAAAGACAAAGTGTTTAAAGTGGTGGAAATTTTGAAATAAAAGACCATTGGCTTGGAGGGACGCATCAAGCCAAGCAATGGCAATCAAAAAGCAGGGGAAATTGCCCCCTGCTTTTTTTATGACAAGCACCAAGACAAAATGCCGCCGATTAAAACACACCCTGCGACAAATAACGATCACCACGGTCACACACGATGAACACAATGGTTGCATCGCGTACCTCGCGCGCCAGTTGCAACGCCGCCCACAACGCGCCGCCTGATGAAATCCCTGCAAAAATCCCTTCTTGACGCGCCAGTTGGCGTGCGTATTCTTCGGCATCGGCTTGTGTGACCATGATTTCTCTGTCCACCAATTCGGGTTTGAAAATGGTCGGTAAATATTCAGCAGGCCATTTGCGAATGCCCGCAATCGACGAGCCCTCGGATGGCTGCACACCAACCACTTGAATATTCGGATTTTGTGATTTTAGGTAGGTTGATGTGCCCGTAATTGTGCCCGTCGTACCCATGGCACTGACGAAATGCGTCACCTGCCCGTGCGTGTCGCGCCAGATTTCAGGACCTGTGGTGCGGATGTGTGCCAGCGGATTGTCGGTATTGCCAAATTGATTGAGCACCTTGCCTTTGCCTTCGGCTTGCATTTGAAAGGCCAAATCGCGAGCGTATTCCATGCCATGACCTTTGGCGGTTTCGGTGAGTATGAGTTGTGCACCGTACACCGTCATCGACACACGCCGCTCGACCGACAGATTGTCGGGCATAATCAAAATCATTTTATAGCCACGCATGGCGGCGACCATCGCCAGTGCAATACCTGTATTGCCACTGGTCGCTTCGATTAAGGTGTCACCTGCCTTGATGTCACCACGTGCCTCGGCTTGTAAAATCATCGACAACGCTGGGCGGTCTTTGACCGAACCCGCGGGATTGTTGCCCTCTAATTTGGCGAGCAAAACGTTATTGCGTTCGGCCAAAATATCAGCACCCATGCGCTGAATACGCACCAAAGGCGTGTTGCCGATAAATTGATCTATTGTGGAATAACTGGGTTGGTGAGATGGGTTCATGATGGCATATTGGATTTTTTCAATGGCGTATTGTAGCACTGCGCGAGCAGCCATGTCGGATGTGTGGATGGTGTACAATCACCCCGTCCTTGATTGATATGAACATCGTCATTGCGAGCACAGCGAAGCCATCCAAATCAATCAAACATGGATTGCTTTACCAAAATCAGGCGCGCAATAACCGTTATTTTTGTGAATCGCCCTATGTTAATAACACCTACCCACGCCATCATCCTATTTGCTCACGGCTCCAGCAACCCAGCGTGGCGCGAGCCATTTGATGCCATTGCTCAACAGGTGCGCACGCTCGCGCCTGATGCGCGGGTCGAACTTGCATTCTTAGAAATCATGTCGCCCAATGTGCATGAGGTGGTGCGCGAATGTGCCGAGCAAGGCATACGCCACATCCGCATCGTGCCGCTGTTTTTTGGGGTGGGTAAACATGTTGCTGAAGATTTGCAAAAGTTGGTTGAGGTGATAAGGATTGAGTTTGCGCAGATAAAAATTGAAATTGCCCCAGCGGTGGGGCAAAGTGAAACAGTGCGCGAGGCGATGGCAAAATATGCCATTTCCATTTAACCTTAGACTCGTAAGCCTTTGCCCACCAAAATAATACACGGTGCATCGGTTTCGGGCTGCGCAAAATCGTTGTTCGCCATGCGGGTTAGATCCAGACGCATCACTGCTTCATCCGACCAACTTGCCCCAAACACCATGACCACAGGTGTGTCGCCATCAAACCCTTTGTCCAACAATGTTTGCGCGACCGCTTGGCGATGCAAACCGCCCATGTAGAAAACCAGCGTTTCGGATGGCGTGAGGTGGGTGTGCCACAGGTTGTCAGGCTGATCGTTGCCAACCGAGGCGGTCAGTAGGCGCACACTGCGCGCCACACCACGGCGGGTCAGAGCGGTTTGTGCACTGGCTGCTGCCGCCAGTGCGGAGGAAACCCCTGGGACGATTTCGTAATTCAAACCAACAGACAGCACCGCGTCGATTTCTTCATCCAGTCGTCCAAAAATCGCTGGGTCACCGCCTTTGAGGCGCACCACGCGCTCGTATTGCAAACCATAACGGATGAGTTCAGCGTTGATCTCGGTTTGCTTTTTAGATTGACCGCATTTTTCACCGTTGATATTCACTGCGCCGCGTTTGCCGACATCGACCATGATGGCATCGGGATGCGCGTGTGCTAAAACACTATTCGCGCCGTGGTCTATCAGCGCGTCATAGAGTACGACTTGGGCGGATTGCAGGGCTTTGACACCGCGCAAGGTGATGAGGTCTGCCGCGCCTGGACCTGCGCCGACAAAGGTGATGGTGTGGGATGGGTTCATATGTACTCACTCAATAATTCGTCATATCCGCATGGGGTTAGCGGGTATCCAGTTTGTTCATCTAACTGTAAAACTGTCATCAATGTTTAAGCGTAGAACAAACGCTTCGCGTTCGCTGGATTCCCGCTAAAATCATGCGACAATGGCGGAATTTGTTATGCCGTGCTCTCCTAATCAAGGAGATTGCGGAGCAAGTCCGCAATGACCGAATTTTTTGCAAAGACCATTGAATGGTTTTACGCAAACATTCCACCCGCCACCGTTTGATTGCTCACTTCATCAATCATAATGAATGCGCCACCTGTTTTGATGTCGCTGTACGCATCTATCGGTAAGGCCTGTTGCAATTGGATGTGCACGCGGGCGATGCCATTCATTTCTAAATGGTGCGCATTGCTGTGCTCGTCCAAGGTGTGGATGTTCAGTTGGTAATCCACTGTGTTGATGCGTGCAGGAACCGTGCGTGTGCCGTGCTTGATGAGGTATTTACGCCCCAACGCCATCGGCTCTTCTGCAAACCAGCACACATCGGCTGGGCGCAATTTATCGATTTGGGCGGGTTGTTCACCTGCGTTAATCCAATCACCGCGCGAGATGTCGATGTTGTCACTGATGGTGAGCGTGACCGATTGACCCGCGAATGCCGACTCGCGCGCGCCGTCAAAAGTGTGAATGCCTACGATGGTGCTGGTGCGGTTTTGCGGCTGAATCGTCACGGTGTCGCCAACTTTAACGGTGCCTGCTTCAATACGACCTGCATAACCGCGAAAATCATCGATTTTACTGCCGTCATGGCGCACCACGGTTTGGACTGGGAAGCGCAAAGGCTGCGCCGATTCATCGGGTACGGGCAATTGGTCGAGCAGTTCGAGTAATGCCTGTCCTTTAAACCACGGCATTTGCTCGGACGCATGCACCACGTTGTCGCCTTTGAGTGCAGACAAAGGCATGGGGATGAAGTGTTTGACACCCACGCGCTCAGCGAGTTTGGTGTAGCTGTCAATCACGCGCTTATATTTGGCTTCATCGTAGTCAATTAAGTCCATCTTGTTCACTGCGACGATGATGTGCTCAACACCGAGTAGAGCGAGCAAAGCCGAGTGGCGTTTGGTTTGCGTGAGCAATTCAATTTCACCGTCCACACTAAAGTCGAGTTTGCCCACATCCACCAGTACAATCGCCGCATGCGCGGTCGATGCGCCTGTGACCATATTGCGCGTGTATTGCTCGTGACCCGGGGTGTCGGCGATGATGTATTTGCGGCGTGGGGTAGCGAAGTAACGATACGCCACGTCGATGGTGATACCTTGCTCGCGCTCGGCTTCCAGACCGTCGGTGAGCAATGCCAAATCCACGCTGTTGTCATACGAGCGGTTGTGTTTCGATTGAGTGACCGCATGCAGTTGGTCAACAAATACGTTTTTACTGTCAAACAGCAGGCGACCGATGAGGGTGGATTTGCCGTCATCGACGGAGCCTGCGGTGATAAAGCGTAATAAACCTTGGTTAATGGTCATGGTGTTTCCTTGATTGGTAGGGGTGGGTTTTAAACCCACCCGTTTGTGTGTCGTTTGAGTTCTGGGCGGGTTTGAAACCCGCCCCTACGGAACTATTAGAAATATCCCTCGCGTTTGCGTTTTTCCATCGATGCCTCAGACGTTTGGTCATCCAATCGGGTTGCGCCGCGTTCGGTAATCGTGGTCTCTGCCGTTTCCTCCAAAATTTTCTCGATGGAATCTGCATCCGATAACACAGGTGAGGTGCAGGAAATATCGCCGACGGTGCGAAATCGCACCACACGTTTGGCAACGCTGGCGCGTTCCGCATCGGTTTCAGGCGGGGTCAGTGGCATGACCGATACAATGAGACCTTGACGCTCAAACGTGTCGCGCTCATGTGCAAAGTAAATCGGTGGCAATTCCAAACTCTCACGCGCGATGTATTGCCAAATGTCCATTTCTGTCCAGTTGGAAATTGGGAACACGCGCATATTCTCACCTTTGTGGATGCGGGCGTTGTAGATCGACCAAAGTTCAGGGCGTTGCGCTTTTGGATCCCATTGACCAAAATCATCGCGGAACGAGAAGATGCGCTCTTTCGCGCGGGCTTTTTCTTCATCACGGCGCGCGCCGCCGATGCAGGCATCAAACTGGTGCTCGGCAATGGTTTCGAGCAAAGTCACGGCTTGCGCCGCATTGCGCGAGTCGGTATCGGGATTTCGCAGGCGCACCGTGCCTTTGCGGATGGATGCTTCGACACTGCCGACCACCAATGGCTCACCAATTTCTGCCAAACGTTTGTCGCGAAAAGCGATGACTTCGGGGAAATTGTGCCCTGTGTCCACGTGCACAATTTTGAATGGCAGTTTATTGGGACGAAAGGCTTTTAACGCCAAATGCAATACGACAATCGAGTCTTTACCACCCGAAAACAACAGTGCAGGGTTGGTGCATTCGGCGGCGACCTCGCGCAGGATGTGGATGGACTCGGATTCGAGCCAGTCGAGGTGGGCGGAGTTGAATTGTTGGTTAAAATCGATATTAGTCATCTTTGTCCTCATGTAATTCAGGGCGTGGGTTGCTGACGTGCAAGCCACATTCTTTGCTGTCTTGGTTTTCCCACCACCAACGACCTGCGCGTAAATCTTCGTTCGGTTTGATGGCGCGGGTACACGGCTCGCAACCGATGGATGGATAGCCTTGGTCATGCAGCGGGTTGTACGGCACGTTAAATTGTGCAATGTAGCCTTTGACATCGGCGAATGACCAATCGCGCAGTGGGTTGAATTTTTCCAATTGATTGCCTGTGTCAAATTCTTGTAGCGGTAGCGTGGTTCGTGTCACAGATTGCTCGGCGCGTTGCCCCGTAATCCAGGCTTTTTGCCCCACGAGCGCACGTTGTAAAGGTTTGACCTTGCGAATGTGACAGCAGGCTTTACGCAGTTCAACGGATTCGTAGAATGCGTGTTTGCCGCGCTCAGCGATGTATTGCGCCACCTCGGTTTCGTCGGGGGTGTATTCGTGTACATCCAGACCATAGTGCGTTTTGATGACAGAGACCATATTGGAAGTCTCGGCGTGCAGCATACCCGTTTGTAAGGTAAACATTTCAATTGGTAACTGCAAACGCGCAATCACATCGGTCAAAATCATGTCTTCATACGCCAAACTGTTGGCCAACACAGCAGGTGCGTGTTGCTCAGCGATGTCACGCATCAAGGTTTCGAGTGCAGCAATTTTCGCATTCACACCGTGATCGTGGTTAGCGGGCACGTCCTCGTGCGCGCGTGCGAACAATGGACGTGGTTCATCGGTTGAGCCTTGATAGGTTTGGCTAAAGGCGTTGAGCATACGCAGTGCGGTGTCGATTTTTTGATCCGCACGCAGAGAAAATGCGTTAAAACCGACACGCTTCATATAAAACAATTGATCGACCAAAACATCGCCAATTGCACGCAATTCGTTTTTAAAATTTAAACGGTTGCGCAACAGATACGCGATAGAGTGAGAACGGCCATCGGTGAACTTTGGGTAATCCAGCGCAATCACGGGAAAGTGATTCCAATCCATATTGAGGTTTTCAGGCTCGGTGGTGTTCTCCAACCACACGCCGATGTCGCTGCGTGTCTGCAAAGCAGGCTGCGCTTGCCAAACTACCAATGGTACGATGGTTGGCGTGTTGGATACGCTAATGTTGGACGCATCGTCAGTCTCGCTCAGGCGCAGAAGTTGATATGGGTCGGTCGTGGGTTGTTGGTTGAGTATGTAGTTCATGGTTTGTTATTTCGTTATTTAGATATTCCGTCGTTGTGAGCGATTGGTGCGAAGCAATCCATACAGGGTCAATTATTTCAAAGTTGCTTGGATTGCTTCACCTCAAAAATAAGGTTCGCAATGACGGTCAATGCAATTCCTTACTCGGATACACCGCTTTTTTAAACGGCTCTATCCCCACACGGCGCACGGTATCGATGAATAATTCTCCGTCCTCTCGTAGTTGTGTGAACGTGGTGATGATGGTTTGAACCGCATCGACAATGTTTTCTGCGGCAAACGATGGGCCAATGACTTTGCCAATCGAGGGAACGAAGCCACCCAAATGCGTGCCGTCCGAGCCGCCAAGCGAGATTTGATACCATTCTTTGCCGTCTTTGTCCACGCCGAGAATCCCGATGTGCGCCACGTGGTGGTGACCGCACGAGTTCATACAGCCCGAAATATTCAACTGAATTTCGCCCAAATCGTGCAGGTAATCCCAGTCGCTAAAGCGCGTCTGAATCGCATTGGCAATTGGGATGGATTTGGCATTGGCCAATGAGCAAAAATCACCGCCGGGGCAGGCGATGATGTCGGTCAGCAAACCGACATTCGGTGTGGCCATACCATTGGTTTTCAAAGTTTGCCAAACGCTCAACAGGTCTTTTTGCGGCACATCGGCGAGGATGAGGTTTTGCTCGTGTGACACGCGCAATTCGCCAAAGCTGTGTGCGTCCGCCAAATCGGCGACCACGCGCATTTGTTTGGAAGTTGCGTCCCCTGGTGCGACATCATTGGCTTTGAACGACAGAACCACCGAAGCATAGCCCGCGCGTTTGTGCGCACGGGTGTTGCGCTCGCGCCAACGCGTGAATGCGATGTTGTCGGCAAATTCGGCTTGAGTGAAATCCACATCGTCCAATGTTTCATAATCAGGTTCAGTGAAAAAATGCGCCACACGCTCAAGTTCTGCCTGTGTAATGGTGGACGGGCCGTTTTCATTGTGCTTGAATTCGGCTTCGACTTGGCGCGTGAATTCCTCTATGCCCAAAGCCTTGAGCAAAATTTTAATTCGCGCTTTGTATAAATTATCGCGGCGACCATAGCGGTTGTACACGCGTAAAATCGCCTCGCAATAACTCATCACGTGTTGCCACGGCAGAAACTCACGCACAATTGAACCAATCATCGGCGTGCGTCCCAAACCACCGCCGACCGATATGCGAAAGCCGACTTCGCCCGCAGCGTTGCGCAATACATACAAACCAATGTCGTGCGCAAAGGTCACGGCACGGTCTTCGCTTGAGCCACAAATTGCGATTTTGAACTTGCGCGGCAAGCCCGCAAATTCAGGGTGAAATGTGCTCCACTGGCGCATGATTTCGCAATACGGGCGTGGGTCGATGATTTCATCTTGAGCCACACCTGCAAATTCGTCGGTGGTAATGTTGCGCACACACGCGCCCGAGGTCTGAATCGCGTGCATTTCGACATCCGCCAAGGCTTGCAAAATATCAGCGGTTTTTTCCAACTGTGGCCAATTGAACTGGACATTTTGGCGAGTTGAAAAATGCACATAGCCTTTATCATACGTATCGGCAATATCGGCCAAGGCGCGAAATTGTGTCGATGAGAGCAAACCATAAGGCACAGCCACGCGCAACATCGGCGCGTGACGTTGTATGTACAAACCGTTTTGCAGGCGCAATGGGCGAAACTCGTCCTCTGCCAATTCACCCGCGAGAAAACGCGTGAGCTGGTCGCGGTATTGATTCACGCGCTCTTGAACGATGGTTTGGTCGATTTGATTGTAACGGTACATGGTGTGTCCTTAAATCTTTAGAATAATTTAGACAAATTATACAGGCTCACACAACTAATCAAACAGCCCACTAAAATTAACAAGGTTTTGGTTTTAAAATGCCGTGTTGCATACGCTGCAAATGGCGCGGCGAATAAACCACCAATCACCAAGCCCGCAACAATCACCCAAACCTGACCGTCGAGCAGTGCAAAAAAAGCAGTTGCCGAAGCCACGGTCAAGAAAAACTCGGCAAAATTCACCGAACCAATCGTGGTGCGTGGGTTGTGACCTGCGCCGACCAATGAGGTGGTGACAATCGGCCCCCAACCGCCACCGCCGACGGTGTCCATAAAGCCACCAAAGACCGCCAACGGTGCTACCTTGGCCGATTCAATATCGGTTTTGAGCGTGATGCGACGAAAGGCTTTACTCAAAACATACAAGCCCATCAAAAACAAATAGCCATTGATGTACGGCTTAATGACTTTACCATCAACATTGGTGATGATGTACGCGCCGAGCAGCACACCCATCAAACCGGGAATCAATAAATTCAAAAACAATTTTTTGTTCACATTGCCCAATTTAACGTGCGACACACCCGAAACCCCTGTGGTGAATACTTCTGCCAAATGGGTTGCGCCTGTTGCCAGTGCGGGCGATGCACCCGATGCAAGCAAAAATGAACTGGCCGTGATGCCGTAGGCCATGCCCAACGCACCATCGACCACCTGAGCCAATAAGCCGACGAGCAAAGAACTCCAAAAAATCGGGTTGCGCAATGCCGAAGCAATCAAGTCCATGCCTGAACTCGGATGCGCGCCAAAAAACAACTGCGTTACCAAATACACCGCTAACGCAAACAAAGTCGCCACAGTCAGATAAGACGCTGTTTTTAAAATAGGGTGGATGCTCGCCTGCGCAATTTGTCGCTCCAAAGGCGGCAAACCCAATGCTTCGTGGTCGTGCAAAACGGCGGTGTCGGCAAAATCTAAATCTCGAATTTTCATGCAAATATCAACTATAGAGTAGAATTATTTATAATAAAAAAATATAACGAGGTGCGATTCTACTCGGTTTTGTTATAACAATAAAATAATAAAATCTATATTTTATATTTGATAAATATATATAGAATACCTATCGTGCACGATGCGCGCAAAACACCAAATAATTCACCTTCGCTTGAAAAAGTATGGCACAATTGAATAAAGTAACAATTATCAATTATAGAGGTCATACCATGAGCCAAGACACCCCCAGCAAACCCACACGTGGCGGCGCGCGCAAAGGCGCAGGTCGCAAAGCGGGTAGCGGTCAATTCAAAGAACCCACTGTGGTCAAACGCATCCCAGAATCATTGGTCATCTCATTGGAGCAATGGCTGACCGAGCATAAAAACCGCAAAGAGCCACTCAGCACCCAAGCACAGACAGTGATTCCACCCGATGCTCTGATGATGACGCCCGATCCTGTGCGTCTGCGTATCCCCGTCGCGCAAGACGCCGTGCGTGCGGGTTTGCCCGCATCGGCTTCGCCAGACATCGCCGATTATTTGGATTTCAACACCTATTTGGTTAACAACCCAGCAGCGACCATCGCGGTCTATGTCAAAGGCGATTCAATGGCAAAGGTGGGGATTTTTGAGGGCGATATGCTGGTGGTTGATCGTTCGGTTGAAGCGCACCATCGTGATATTGTGTTGGCGAATTTAGATGATGAATTTACCGTCAAACGTTTGATTAAAACCACCAACGGCGTGGAATTGCATCCCGAGAATGACGACTACCCAGTTATTCGTCCGACCGAAGAATCCACCTTGAGTATTGTGGGGGTGGTGCTGTATTCGATTAAGAAAACATGGTGACGAGCTTGTAGGGTTGTTTTAACAACGTGTTTGAAAAAATATTAGACAGTGTCTAATATTCTGTCTAAAAATAACCATAAAAAAACGGGTCACATCGCTGTAACCCGCTTAAACGTTGGTAGGCCGTCGCGGACTTGAACCGCGGACCAAAGGATTATGAGTCCAAACCAGAAATCAATTAAATCAATAGGTTATTACAACATTTGGTTCCGCAATTTATAAAAAATGCCCATCAGTAAGTCATTGTTTTGATTGGTTTATCATTTTCGTTGCGGAACTAAATTGAAACTGAATTATGAGGTGTTTTGCAAGTATAAAACGTGAGTTTGCAAAATTGCCCAAGTTCACTTTGTCGGCTTAACCAGTTTGCCAAGTCGATTTCGCACGTAGTGCTTTGTCATTTGTTCTGATTCATGCCCAAGTTGACTTTGCGCCGCGCTCATACCATGTGTTTGCTCAGTATCTGTGCCCGCCTTGGCTCTCAGGTCTCGCAGTTGAAATTCGGCTGATGATATGCCAAGGTGTTTGCGTATTTTGTCAAACCGTGATCGGATTGTGTGCCGACCCAGTGGCGTACCGTCTTGGTCTATGATTAAGCGTGTGGTCACGGCATGCACACTCAATTTGCGCGCTTGGATGCGTTCAATCAACTTACCAAATTCACCCACTACAGCAACGCGAATGCGCTTGCCTGTTTTCCCCTGTTGGAAACAATACGCCCCGTCAATGATTTGCGATTCATCCGCTTTGAGCACGTCAGCATTGCGTTGGCCAGTCAAATACATGAAGTCCATGTAGTCACGTAGCGGCTGTTCCGCGCACTCATAGACCTTTGCGTATAGGTCATCGTGCACGTACACATCACGCCCTGATTCCTTGTTTTTTCTAACTCCAAGGCATGGGTTGGCTTTGTCGGTATAACCCCACTCACGGGAGTAATTGAATATGTGGCTAAGTAGTGCTATCTCGCGATTGGCGCGGACATGCCCCTCAGTTCCCGTAATTTGTACAGGTTCTTTGCCCTGTACCGCACGCTCTTTATTTGATTCAATGACGCGGTCACGTGCGACACTATGCCGCCAGTCCATGTATTGGCGAATATGCACTGGTTTGATTTGTTCAATCGGCGCATCGGTGAAAAACCGCAACAGAAACCCAAGTTCTATAATGTTGCCTTTTTGAGTGAGTGGGGCTTTGGTAGGTACAACGTCACGCATGTATCGGTCTGATACGTATTTGAATGTGATTAAACCTGAGGCAAGTGTTGCTTTATTCTCAAGTTCTAATTCCGCCCACTTTTGCACGGCGATGACATAATCAGACCCGAGCGGAATTTCACGTCGCGGTTTTCCGCCGCAGTCATAGTAGTAATACACACCATACGCACGCTTGCGTATTCTCATGCCCCTGGGCAGATTTGGGTGTGTACTTGGTTTGCGTGCCATGATTATTCATTTTAGGACGCTTTCGCAAGGGTTGGCGACCATTCTTTCTGTGGTTTGGTTTGTGTTTTTTTGGGACGTGCGCCCTCAATTACGGAACGACACACGCGAGGTTTTTCTTGGCCAGTTAATGTATAGGGTATCGCATTTGCTTTGAGCACTTCAATCTGTTGTGCTGATCGCTTGTAGCCAGTGAGTTCGTGCATCTCGTCATCTGTCAGGAATAGTGGTTGCTCAATCGTCATTTTTCACCGCCTTTCATCTGCCCAGCAAGTTGTAATGTGGATTGAGCAAAATCCCGATTACTGCAACGATTATTGTTGCAACCCAAAATTTCCAGCCCATCATCACTCACCACCTTTCATTGCTTTATCTATTGCTTCGTCAAAAGTAGCACCGACAAAACTACAAACCGTTTCTCGTAAAGAGTCTTTAACTATCTCTACGCCATCGCCATAAGGATAATGTGTCACGAAAAAATCCCAGTCTTTGTGCATCATTTTCAAAAATGAATATCGCTCACTATCCTTGCGAGCCTCTGCGAGTTGCGCTTGGAGTTTTGCATTTTCTTTTTTGATTAATTCATACTCGTTCTCGAACCTTTCAATTCTGCGGGCTTGTTCGTTTGTTAGATGTCGCGTTGCCATAATCAATTCTCCCGTGGAAATTCGTTATGCTGGTTTTTTGATGTTCCAGCATAGTTTTTCATTCCTACACGTAGTTTTTCTCCGCAGTGTACGCAAGTCAAACCCTGTTCCCCACCGATTCGCTCGCCCATTAAATAGGGGCAAAAATGCCATATTGTGATTACTGTCATCATGCGTCCTTTGGTGGTTGTGGCAGTGGCATCCAGTGAGTTGGCGTCCATGTGTATGAGCCATCCTCCTTCATTCCGTCTTTGTATGTGTAATCAACGTGCCCTCGCGCGAACGTAATCAACAATTCATCGTCAGGCGCGCTTTCAATATCACGCCACTGCATCGGTGGCTCGATGTATCTAACACCGGCGTCTCTACACTCCTCCTCGGTTGCCATGCGAACGCCAGAAAGCAGAAGTGGCATTCTAAACAATGGGTCTTTGTCAAGTAAGTCAATAAAAAATGCTGCCTTTTTATCTTTCTGTTCGACCATTTTCAACAACAAATTAGAGTCGTTTTTATATTGCTGTTCGGTTGTTTTATCTATTGTGCAAACCCCACCACGCTTCGCCCACTCCAAATCAAATACACTGTAGTCAATTCCGTTGATTATTAAGTTTTCAGTTTGCATTTTTTAGCCTTTCGTAAGTTTTATCTTACTCGTGGTGACTTCTCAATCACCACTGGTAAGACAAATCAAATTGCGTCAACAGCAGCAATCCAACACGCTTGTCGCTCATCGCCTAACTCTTCAAATGTAGGCAGTGGTTTGCCATCAAAAGTTACACCGCCCGCCTGAACGCAATATGCAGCGTATGCCTTGATTGCTTTTGCATTCGGGTCTTTGATATTTATTGAAATGCCAAATTTCGCGGCAATGCTGATAAATAAAGACTTTTTAAGCACGTATCGCAGGGCTTCGCCGTCATTCTCAACAGCCTTAGCGCAAACAGCCTCGCTCTTGAGTTCATCGGGGACGTATTGCAGGGCTTCGCCGTCATTCTCAACAGCCTTAGCGCAAACAGCCTCGCTCTTGAGTTCATCGGGGACGTATCGCAGGGCATAGCCGTTGCGCTCAACAGCCTTAGCGCAAACAGCCTCGCTCTTGAGTTCATCGGGGACGTATTGCAGGGCTTCGCCGTCATTCTCAACAGCCTTAGCGCAAACAGCCTCGCTCTTGAGTTCATCGGGGACGTATTGCAGGGCATAGCCGTTGCGCTCAACAGCCTTAGCGCAAACAGCCTCGCTCTTGAGTTCATCGGGGACGTATTGCAGGGCATAGCCGTTGCGCTCAACAGCCTTAGCGCAAACAGCCTCGCTCTTGAGTTCATCGGGGACGTATTGCAGGGCTTCGCCGTCATTCTCAACAGCCTTAGCGCAAACAGCCTCGCTCTTGAGTTCATCGGGGACGTATCGCAGGGCTTCGCCGTCATTCTCAACAGCCTTAGCGCAAACAGCCTCGCTCTTGAGTTCATCGGGGACGTATCGCAGGGCATAGCCGTTGCGCTCAACAGCAACAATTGCTGCTTCTACGCTCAAAATTGCTTTAAATTCAATCATGGTAAAACTCCTTTTTGTGGTAAAAATTATGCTGCTTCGTCTTCGCTTGGTTCGTGTGGCAACATCGGCGTGAGTTCTGCATCAATCACACTGCCGTCTTCGGTCACATTGACAAAAGTGCCGTCACCATCATTCAATTCGTATTGATCGGGGTCGGGTTTGACACCATCCATACCGCCGATAAAATCACTGGCCCGAGATACGGACAATAAAAATGGCTTGCCTACGCCGTTAAATACATCTTCGATAGCAGGGTTGCCCATGCCAACCTTGAACACGGCTTTTACACCGTCTTTAATCACGACTTGTTCGAGGTCTGCAACGATGGTGTTGTTGCCGTTTGATGCAATGAGGTGTACCGCAGTTTGAACGTTTGACTTCACGCGCTTGGTTAATCGTTCGATGACCTCACCTTGTTTGTCCTCGCTGAGTTTTTGCCAAACGTCTGGTTGATTGCGCAGTTCATCGATCATCGCAGACAGCATGTCGCGCCCTACGGTGTCGATGGTCATGTTGATAACGTCTTGACGTTCGGGTGATGTTGATGGGTTCATGGTGTTTCCTTTCGGGTGGTTAAAGTAACTTATAAATTTCGTTGTGTTAGGTTTGGTGGATTAAACCGCCTTTACAAAACCTTGCTGTACGTCATAGACGTGTCGGACAATCCGTGCGCACATTTCCAAAAAGTCATGTTCATGGTATTTTTTGAACTTTCCAACCTGTTCAGGCTCAAATCCGAGTTGTGCCAAAAATTCAGCATTGACCGTAAATCCAAGGCGCTCGTTAATCATGCCGATGGTTAATGTCGGTTCGCCCGTTTGCTCAGTTTTAGCGTTCGCTGGTGCGATTGTTTGTGCTGGTTGTGGAACTGGTTCAGGTTGCTGTACTTGCGCTTGCTGTGCGCTCAATTTCGCCTGCGCTTCGCGTTCGGCTTTGGCTTGCTCCTCGGCACGGATTTTTTCTCGCTCGGCTTCAATGCGCTTGGCTTCGGCTTGCTGGTGCTCTGACACGCGCATTTTCACAACGTTGGCAAAGTCATCGGCTGGCTTGGTGATGATGGATTGCAAGTCGTTGAATAAAAACTTGTGTTCTGAACCGACTTCATCCAATGTTTTTAGATTGGCTCGAATTTCACGTGCCACGCCGTCCGCTTTGATTTTTGCGTTGGCCAATTCAGCATCAACCGCATTTTTCAGGCTGTCGATGGTTTTCTTGCCTTTGACTGCGCCTGCAAAATCTGCGGCTATCGCTGGCATAGACACCACACGCAAATCCGCATTGATTGCCTTGATGTGCTCGTTTAGTTGGTTTTGACCTACGGTAACCAGTTCTGTGCGGATTGATTCCTTGCGCGCTTTAACCAGTTTCTCAAGTTGAAGGCGTGTTTGGCGCGCGGTTTCGCTGATGTCGTCAATGGCTTTAAACAACTCATCAATGCTGGCTGTTTGGCTCAATGCGTGGTCTTTGGCAGCCGCAAGACGTGCTTCAACGTCGCTACACCACTTGACGGTTTTTTCTGCATCGGCAAAGTCTTGATCGGTTTGCAGGTCTTTGTTGATTGCTCCAATCACGCTAAGGGCGTGGGCTTTGAATTGGTCAATATTTGACGCTGTGACCATGCCTGTGACTTGAATATTGAGCGCAGGTAACGTTTCAGGTGCGGTGCCAACGGCTTGCACCTCTACGACCTCGGGCGTGTATTCTGCAACTTCTTTTTCGAACTGCGCCCAGCCGTCAATAATGCGCTGACGCATGGTTAAGTCTATTCTGTACTCTAATTGCTTATGCTCTAAACATTCACCGTCGTCTGTCCAATTAGATGCAACGAACAAGCACACGTGCGCACCGCTCACCATCAGTTGATGCTCCATTTGGATTTTGTAGTGCAATGGCAATTGTTCGATATTCTCGGCGTTGCGGATGCTGTCATTAATAGTCTTGTGTTCAAAAACCAAGTCTTCCATCATCGTTATGCCGTCAAAACTGGCTGAGTATTTGCCATCAACACCAACACATGGGTAGAGTGCTTCATCAATCTGCACTTCCATTGCGGTGCGTGCCAGTTCTTCAAATTTATGACCTGCGTCAAAACGTTTCTGTGTTGCGGCATCCACTTCGTCCGTCAATCCAGTGGCATACTCCTTGATTAGTTGCGCACGAGTTTTGTATGGTGATTCACCGAGCATGGCAGGTGCGTCTGATGCGTTCCAGTGATTGCGGCGGTGCGCGTGCCACTCGGGTGTTCCTTGGGTAAGGTTAATTGTTTGCATTATTTTTCCTTGGTTAATTAAATGGGTTATCGTCGTCATACTCAACAGGCGGCGTGTTTTCGACAACACCGTCAGCATCAATCGCAGGTTCTGTATCAATCACGATGTTTTTAACTTTGAGTATTTGAGCGCGTTGTTCGTCGGTCAACTTGCCCTTGGTTTCAAGCTTTGCGATGACTTCATCAGCGGTTTTTTTGCCATTTTTGATAGTGTTTTCCCATATACTGAATTTTTCGTTAAAAATTTCCGTTGGGAACATAGATGGTTCGTTTTTCTTGATTTCACCATCGGGCAATATATCTTTCATCGGCACGACAGTATCAAACTCATCTGCGGAGTAAACGCCAAGGATTACGTCAGGCGCATATAATCGCGCCCATTTTTTCTGAGCCAAATATGCTAATTGTTGCTTTGGATCAGATTTCCACAGTGGCGAATTGCGCACGGTCGCTTGTGACATAGACACCACCAACTGGCGCGGTTCTGCTTCACCCTTGATGGTAGCGGACACAATGACGGTAAGGCTTTTTTCAAGGTTTCTGTCGGGCGAGTTTCCATCGTATCTGTCCCAATCGCCTTTCCATTCAAAACTAAAACGATCAGATACCACACCGCTTGAATTAATGACTGCCGCGACAAGTTGCGCTTCGTAACCCAGGTTCCCATTCACGATGTGGGTTTTCTGTGCCACAGCAAATGGGTTCATTTTCCATTGTGATGCCTGCATGACGATTGCCATACAGTCGCCAGCGTTGCCTTGTAAATGCTTCGGCACAGTCATTTTCGACGATGCCATGACCTCTGCCAATTGATACATTCTGTCAAACAATCCACTATCTGACATTACAGAGCCAATGCCAAATTCATTGGCCGTTACGGTTGTGATTTCGTTACTCATGGTTTTTCCTTGGTTGGTTTAAGCGGCAAACAGATGGACAGGGTACAAATCCTGCTCAACCGCCACGCCGAATGTTGGTGAGAAAATAAGTGTGTCGATTTCGGGATCTGAATAAGCGTATTCATCGGTGAAATCCGCGTGCGTGTGCAAACCCTTGCGATGATCATCAATCCAGCCCAACACAATAAATTTGAACTGCGGCGGCAATGGGTCATGCTCGGTCACACGGATGCCATCAACTTCGGTGATGACCACTTGACCATCAAAAGCAATTCGATATGCAACTGGCCGCTTTTCACCGTTTGTTTGGGTTGCCAAAAATTTGCGCTCGTTGTTGTCGGTGAACAGTCCCATGTCACACTCCTAAAAAAATTCTGCGAGAAAGTTCTACGTATGGGTTTTTCTCGTGCCCCAGTCTTTGCTTCCCGATTCCTCATTCCATCCAGCGCGGTACTCTGCGATTTGCTCAGGCGTGAGGTCGGTTACTTCCTCACCGTTTAATCTGTGGTGAGGATTGAAACTGCGCCCGTAGTATCTATCCGCGCTTCCTCTATCGTATGGGCTGCCATGTTGTGCCATTTCAATTCCCTTTGTTAATTTGAGCACACCGCCACGAGGGTAAATCTGCCGTGATGTCTCGCTCGCAAAAAAAAACGGCGGCGCACTCAAAACTGTTTAAGTAGGCTTATTGGTGGTGGCTTGGTCGTCACTCAAGCATACGGACGCTGCGATTTATGCCCTACGACTGCACAGCCCCACATTCCGCTTGTCGGCTCATATAAACCAATGAGCAGGGTATTGCGTTTCACTTTCAACGCCGCACCACCAATAAACCTACTTCTTAAATCACCAGTATTTCCTACGAAGTTTGCTTTCGTACTCGTATAAAATAATGTTCACCACTAAGCCAATCAAACCAACAAAGACAACCGCAAAATCACTCAGATAAAACATGCAAAAAATAATCAGAACATTTAGGCTAACAATCATTCGTCTAATTAGGACAAGGCGCTTTTTTGTCTTGAGTTTGTTGTCCAATTCAGTTCGCGTCATTGCCATTGTGTTTTCCTTGGTTGCTATGTCTAAACTTTTAAATCTTGGTAAAACTTTTTTGATGTGGATTGAGTTTTGCTATCTTCTAATCGGGATTGCATATTGGCTTATGTACGCTTACTACGATGCAAAAGACCTTGAACTCAGAAGCCAGCGAAAACAAGACATCAGAGACCGCAGGAAACAACTCAATACCATTCAAAAACAAATTAACAAACTTACTTATTAGCCAATCTACTCGCTCCTTTCGGCACACTTTCGATTCAACGTAAACGGGGCGGCTCGTTTAATCACTCTCCGAATTTCAACCCTGCGTTGCGAAACTCGGTGCGTTGTTGCTATGGTTCCCATAATACACAAACGTATTATTACTGTCAATACGTAAACGTATATTTATTTGATATTTCGTATTTTTTATGCGAATACATATAAGTTCCCTGCAAAATACCCCCACGCTCGCGGCACAAGGGCGCAAAAAAACCGCCGAAGTGGGCGGTTTGTGTTGTTTTTTAGTTGACAGTTGATTTAGCCGTGCTAAATGGGCAAGAAAAAACCCACCCTCTCGGTGGGTTGATGTTTGACTTTAAGATAGGAGAGGTAGTTGTTTGTCTTTGTCGGTTATTGGAAACATGCGTTGGGACTATCATATTGCCATCGTGCGACTTTTTTATCTTTTATAACAAAATTCCTTGAACATTTTATTGTGTACGATCTACCATCGAGTGTTGATAGGTTTGCGTAGTGCGTGTAATTCAATACTTTTGCATCATCCGTTGCGTATGAGGATGTTGGAACTCCAAACGTTTCTATTAACGCAGATTCAGGTGCTCCAATCCACGAGTTTAAAGCATCATATGTGTCTGCCCTATTTTTTGCATAGTCTGGTACAAATGCAGCGCATCCGCTAAGCGTTAGCAGTACCAAAGTTATCAAATATCTTTTCATCATATCACCTCAAAGTTGTTAATAAAAGGAAGAATATCGCGATGGTTGAGCGTGTATTTTTTCGCTTTCTCATCGATCGTGATGTTGATGCTTAGTGTGCCATCACCCTTGATAATGCCTTGCTTTACCAAGATGGATAGATAATTACTTGGTATTGCGGCATAGGTTGATTTAGAGCCATTTCGCATGACAAATACATAATATGTTGTGTTGTTGTCGTTGGCTGTAAAAATGTGTTTTTTGATTGAAAATCCGTAGGTGTTATCGATTTTTGGTGTGGCTGTTTTTACCTGTATGTGGCTGTACTTGCCGTTTTTCTCACACACAATATCAACACCCTTATCCACAGTCATCATAGATACATTGAACCCCCAAAACAGCAACTCGCTAAATACCCAATACTCGCCCGCCTTGCCTAAAAAAGCGGTATCGACTGGCTCTGTTGGTGCGTGGTTTATTTTTGGCTTGACCGTTCTTTTTAAACGGTAAACACCTTTTTTATATGACACACTACCGAGTAGGTCGCGCTTGCTGACTACTCGTGCAAACAATGGGTTTTTTGTTTTTACATTCGCCGCCAGTGCCGATGATAGTTTTTTCGCAAAGTCTTCTTGAGTCATACCCATGTTTTTGTTTTTAGCAACAGCAGTCTCTGCAATAGCGTTTATATGCCCTGACTTGCCCTTGATTTCATCCAATATCTCTGCCGCTATTTTCAGTATGTCGCTCATAATTTCACCAATTAAATGATTAAAACCCCTTGTACTCCAAAGCCCCATGCACACGCCCATATACCATTATTTCAGGATATTTCTCGCGCTCGATGGTGAACGGATCGTATTGCTTATTATCACTGATAATTTTTAGCCCATCGGGGACGCGCTGCACACGCTTGACGTACACCACATCCTTGAACTCAAATACAAATACACCATCAATGTCGATGGTTTTCACCCCAGTGTCCACAAAAAGAGTATCGCCGTTACGATAGGTCGGTGTCATTGAATCGCCAAGCCCAGTCATCAGGCGAAGATTCGCAGGCGCGGAGATGGTTGGTAAGGTCTGCCTGAGCCATGTTTCTGTCACATCAATCTCAGCAATGGTGTACTCAGTCGCATCAGGATAAGCCCCGCCGCCCATTGAGCCATGAGCATTGAGTAGCGGTATGGCGTGGATATGGTCTGGCATCTCGTCTGTTTTGATACTGATTGTAGCACCAGTCTGTCGCGGTTCACCTGTGCCTGATGCGCTTAAATCAACAACTCTCAAATCGCTTACGCTCACACCAAAATAATCAGCAAGTGGCTGCAATGTGCCAGTGCGTGGGTCTTTGCTTTCGCCAGACAATATTCGGTGAATAGTTGGTTGAGGTACTTTAGTTTCTTTTTCTAACTTTGTAGGGTTGGTGTTTTCCCTGCGCATAAGTACATCAAGGTTCCGTGCTATTAGGGTTGGCATATTTATTCTCCTACTTAATTATTCACTATCGCATAAAAACATGCAAACAAAATACTTAATCGCATTGACAAATAATGCGAAAGCGTATAGTATTGGTGGAAATTATACGAAAGGGTTTTATATGGCTTTTGATACCGCACAAAAAGTGGCTCAAAAAATCACGGCTTTAGGTTTATCTCAGGCGCAAGCCGCTGAGCGCATAGGAATATCTCAACCAACGTTTGGTCGAATTCTTAAAGGCGAAAACGATACCAAGTCAACGATTTTTCAAAAAATGAACACGGTTTTATCTGAACTCCAACAACAGCAAAACACCGAAATCAAAGAGGGCGCGGCATGAGCCTTGAGAAAAAAGACCTGCGCCTGAAAATGTCGGACGACATGCTGAACCGACTGCGAATATTGGCTGGGCTTGATAACAACGATGTTGCTGAACATGGGGCGATGCTCCTTGAAAAAGCGATTGTGGGTGAATTCCATGCTGTCAGTGTACAGATGGATCGTGCAAAACGCTTGGGATTAACTGGGAACAACGGGGATTGATAGGGATTAAAGGGGAATGAGATGCGCACTCAGGTACACGCCAATTCAATCGAGGCTTTTCACAGCCTGCCAGTGGCTGGCTATCTATCGCCCAAAGAATGTGAAGTTATGGCGGCGTTTACAAATGAATTTGTCGTGCTTACACGCCAACAGTTGTCCGAAAAAATCGGTATGCCAATCAATGCGGTTTGCGGGCGTGTTAATTCGCTTATGACAAAACATGCTTTGGTTGCACGTGGAACACGTAAAGACCCTGTGACGCGCAAACCTCAAGAGTTGTTGGGCTTGCCAGTGTCAGCGCAGGGTTCACTTTTTGGGCGGGTGGCGTGATGGCTAAAAACAAAACCCCAACTGAAATCAAACCACAGATTGATTTGCACCAAGTAGCACAAGAGGTACGCGATGAACTGGTGTACTACGCCAAGATTTTCAAAGAAAAATTGGATTGGGACGATGGCAAGCGCAATACCTATAACTCTAAGTTGTTCAAAAGTACCTTGCGTGAGTTTGTCACCGAAGTGTTGGGGAATGAGTGATGGACGAAAAACACATCGTATTTCAAGGCGAAGTCCAACTCAAAGGCTGGGCAATCAAGCACAACACAGGCGCGGAATTGGCGTTTTGGTGCGCGGATGAGGCGGACATTGAGAAACTTAAAGACATGACCACGCGCAAGGGTAAACAAGCAGGTCAGAGATTGGCCATGGTGCTTGTTGAGATTGGTGATGATGAGTTGCCAGTGGTGCAATCCGAACAGACTGCGGATGATGTCAAAGGCGGCGCATTGGCTCAAAAGGCTGGGATGCTGACGCGAGACATCAATTTTCAAAAATTTGCCGATGTCGAAAATGTCGATGAGGCAAATCAATATATTTTAGATCGATGTGGTGTTGAACGGAAACGCGACATTGACCATACCGACCATGCGCGTATTAATTTTATGCGCATGATGGAAATGTTTAGATTGTGGAGTGAGTGATGAAACGAAAATCCATAAGTAAAAGATTGAGATTTGAGATATTCAAACGTGACCAATTTACCTGCCAGTATTGTGGTGCACATCCACCAAGTGTCATTTTACACGTTGACCACATATCACCAGTTGCGCACGGCGGATTGAACGAGATAGACAATCTAATAACGTCGTGTGAATCGTGCAATCTTGGTAAGTCATCTAAAGAATTATCAGATATTCCAATGAGCCTCAAGGATAAGGCTGGAATCACTCAGGAGCGCGAAGCGCAAATCATTGGTTATCAAGAAATATTAACCGCCAAACGGCAACGCATAGAAAGCCAATCTGAGCAAGTGCGCGAAGTTTATGAACGGTTTAACGATGGTTACACGTTGACTGAAAGCGCAATGACAAGCGTTCGGCGTTTTGTTGAAATCATAGGTTTGGATGAAACAATAAAATCAATGGAAATTGCGTGTACGGCGAAATCAGTTAAAGACCACGTAAAGTTTAAATATTTTTGCGGTGTTTGTTGGAATAGAGCGAGAGAACAAAATGGCACGAATTAGAACAATAAAACCCTCATTTTTCAAAAACGAGGATTTGGTAGAACTTGATTTCGGAGTTCGGCTTTTATTTATTTCGCTGTGGACATTAGCAGATCGTGATGGTCGTCTTGAGGACAGACCCAAGCGCATCAAAATGGAAATGTTTCCCGCTGATAATTTTGATGTCGATAGCGGTTTAAATGACCTTGCTCGATTCAATTTTTTAGTCCGATACGAAATTGATGGTAAAAAATACATCCAAATAAACAACTTCACAAAACACCAAAACCCGCACCACATGGAGGTTAAGAGCGAAATACCGCCGCCGTTTGGAAATATTGACGATGAACAAAACGATGACGGTTCGAGCACAAACTGTGAACAACCCGACAACAAACAGTGCACGACTGATGAACAAAACGATGACGGTTCGAGCAAAGGGGCAAAATCCAGTACTAATCCTGCTTGTTACTCTAACTATAACTTTAACTCTAACTTAGATACTACTAACACACACCTTACAGACATTAGCAGTATTGCGCCCGCAAACCAAAAAAACGGTGTGTGTGAAAAATCAGAATCTCAAAAATTGATCGGTGAAATCGCTCAAGCCTTGAAATCCGAGGGTATGAGTGCAACCGAGATGAACCTTGCAAACCCAGTTGTGACGGAGTTAATCGCCAAAGGTGCAACCCCTGCGATGTTCGCTGGTGCGTACCGTGAGGCTGTAGAAAAGGGCATTGCAAAGCCTTTCCCATACTCGCTGAAAATCATTGAAGCGCAGGTAGTACGAGCCAAAAACTTGCAAGCACAAGCGCGTGCATCGCCTAAAAAACCACGATCTTTCAACGATGTGTCACTTGCCGAGGCAGTGGCGCAGCAACAGGCGCAAGCGCAGGATTATCAAGCATTGGAGCATGAATTATGAACGGTTGGGGCGATACGATGGGCGAAGCAAAAATCAAGGTCAGTAGTGCCGTTGATGTGATTTTTGCAGACCTCGAAAAATACCATGGCGCGAAATATGTCGTTGAAAAACTCGGCAATTTCGATGAAGAAAGTGCGATGCAGGTCAAGGCTGATTGGGCAAATGAGGTCATCCGTTTGCCTAAAAACCTTGTTGCCGATGGTTTGCGTCGTGCTCGTAAATCGCAATGGTGTCCAACCTTGGCTCAGTTCGTAGCAATGTGCTTGCCTACTCCCGAACAGGCATTTCACGAAGCGGTACGTGGTGCTATTGAACGTTCCCATGGTCGTAATTTCTCGTACACCTGCCCAGCGGTGTACTTTGCTGGTACGTTTTTCGATGGCGACTTGCGCACTGGGGACTGGAAGCAGTCACAGTCGAAGTGGTCCAAGGTATGGGATGAGGAAGTGGCACGCCAAGGTAAGGGTTTACTTGGTGATGTGCCTCAAGTTCAAGCGCGACTTGAGAGCGAAGCACCCACAGAGTATGTCAAACCTGACCCCGCGAAAGTACAGGCTTTCAGGGATGCCAAGGATGCAAGCAAGGGTTTTACCCGCATGTCTGAACCGCTTGGATGGGCTTATCGTTTGAAGTCGATTTCTGCGGCCAAGATGCTTTTGTCGAACTATGCAAAACTGGATTTGAAAAACACGCTGGCTCAAGCGGTCGAGCACCACATCAAAAACACCCGAAAAATCGTGCGCAATGTAGATGGTGTGCTGTGCGTTGGCGATGCTCAACTGTTCGCGAGGTCGTGATGCGATGGACGCAAACGGTGAAGCCCACAGACATGCGTGCGAGGTTAGGCACATTGCACGGTTGATGTGGCGTGGTATGGAGGCGAAACAATTGGAGTTGATTGCGAAGTTTCGAGGGCAAGATGTGGCGAATAATTTGAAGTGGGAAGCGTTGGATTTAGTTAAGGAGCATAGAAAATGAATTTTTTTGAATTTATGGTGTATGGGTTTGCAATCATCGGCGCAATGTGCGTGCTGTTTTTTGCCTTGGTGTTTGGTTATTTATTGCTGAGTGGGCACAAGAATTATCCCGATAGCGAGGGATGGAATGATTGATTGTAGAACGATTGAAAAGTTGATGAAAGTATCGGCACATTATTTTGGATTGGATTATCCAGTATGAACAAATTAAAAGTTCTTGACTTATTTAGTGGAATCGGTGGGTTTTCTTTGGGGCTTGAAAAAACAGGATTTTTTGAAACCGTTGCGTTTTGCGAAATCGCAGACTATCCCAAAAGAGTACTTGCTAAACATTGGAAAAATATACCTGTTTACGATGATGTTATTAAATTAAACAAACAAATTTTAGAGCGTGATGGAATTAAGAATATTGATGTAATCACTGGTGGTTTCCCATGCCAAGATTTATCGGTGAACGGTTTAAAAAAAGGATTGGAAAATGGAACAAGAAGTGGATTGTTTAGTGAAATCATCAGGCTTGCTGGCGAGTTACGACCCAAGTACATCATTATGGAAAACGTGTCAAACATCCTTTCTGGACCATCTTGGCAACGTGGAGGATGGTTTGGCACTGTACTCGGAGCCTTATCCTCCATCGGGTACGATGCGGAATGGGAAAATATACCAGCGTCAGCAATGGGGGCTCCACATCGCAGAGAGCGCGTATGGATTGTTTCCTACCCCACTCAAGAGCGACCGCCAAGCCTGCTTCAAAGCAGGCACAATCCGAAAAATTATGAGAGATGGAGGCTCGACAATACACCCGTGTTACAAGATGATTTTAGAGCAGATGGACGGGCGGCAGATTGCTATCGCATACGAAGTGATGATGGGTTTTCCACCATCGTGGACAGACTTGGAGCGTGCGGAAACGCGGTAATTCCACAGATACCTGAAATGATTGGGATGGCGATTAAAGACTTTGAGTTAGGAAGGAATTATCCATGTTGAAGTTGATTGTGTCATTCACAGTTGCAGGTGTACCTGTTGGAAAAGGTCGCCCGAAGTTTGCACGGCGTGGGAATTTTGTCACCGCTTACACGCCAGCCAAAACCCAAACGTATGAAGAACAAGTTGCGCTTGTGTCCCGAAATGCGATGAAAACAGAAAACAAGGCAATTTGTCCGTCACCCGTGCAACTCAACATGGACATATTCGTGCCAATTCCTAAATCGTGGTCGAAAATCAAACGCGCACGCGCTTTAAACGGGGAGGAATACCCAACCACCAAGCCAGATAGTTCAAACATTCTAAAAGGTATTGAGGATGCAATGAATGGCATTGTGTTTGATGATGATAAACAGATAATCAATCACTGCATCACGAAGCGATATAGTGATCGTCCACGCGTTGAGGTCAGAGTTTATGAAATATTAGGAAAGTAAATCATGCGCAAATATCCATCGGTACCTATTCCAAAATGCCCGCGAGAATCGCAAAAGACCACTATTGCCCAAACGGTTGCGCACCGAGCGCAGGACATGGCAGTATGTACGGGTGAATCTTGGGTGTGGTTGTGGTGTAGTCGAGTGCATATTTTAGAAAATGAGAATGCTGTGTACAGATTAGTTAATCTATCAAGAATCGGCGCAGAACTCATAGGGCATTATGACGGGTCAATCAGTGCTCAGGATGTGGTGGATGATGTGTATGAGGTGATGGGGTGGTGAATGAAATGGTTTGACGGTAACAAAAGTTATTTGCTCGGATGTTATACGTGTCATCGAGGTCATCATTGCGAGTATATCGATGACAAAGTCAATGATGGCAATTGTATTGGTATGGAGCAAGCGGACATTTTGCCAACTCAAGATAATTTGAAAAAACAGAAGAAAATATCAAATGGCGGGCGTGAAAGTGGTAAATCTGAACGATAAACAAAAACGATTCGTTGATGAATATTTGGTTGATTTAAACGCAACCAAGGCGGCTGAGCGCGCTGGTTATAGTAAAAAAACCGCATATTCGATAGGTCAAAGATTGTTGAAAAATGTTGAAATTCAAAAGGCAATTGAAAAGGCTCAAAAAAATCTATCAGAGCGAACGCAAATTACCCAAGAGCGCGTGTTGCAAGAGTACGCAAAGATTGCGTTTTTTGACCCAAGGCGAATGTTCAATGATGATGGGACATTGAAGCAAATAAGCCAACTTGACGATGATGTTGCTGCAGTCATTGGCGGGATTGATGTGGTAGTTGATAAATCAGACAAAGATGAGCCTGACTACACTAAAAAAATCAAACTCATTGATAAAAAAGGCGCGCTTGATTCAATTGCGCGTCACCTTGGAATGTTTAATGACAAAACAAGCATCGTTCACACTGTGCTTCCTGAGCCAGAGCGTCCAAAAATATCAAAAGAAGAATGGTTAAGAGTTCATGGTATGGAATCCACAAAAGGGTAATCAAACGAGCGCGTTCCTCGCCGATTGGTGCGACGTCTTGCTATTTGGTGGTGAGCGCGGCGGCGGGAAGAGTGACTTTCAACTTGGTTATCAAGAGGACGCTGCGCTTAGATTTGATGGGAAATCGCGTGGAATAATGTTTCGTAAAACCTATGGTGAACTTGAAGAATTACAGACTCGCGCGAAAGAAATATTTACAGCAAGCGGCGCGACCTATAAAACTCACGCATCCGCCGAATACCCATCATCGAACTGCTGGTATTTTCCGAACGGCGCGACAATAAAAATGCGTTACATTGAAAGCCCAAAGGATTATGAGCGATACCATGGGCATCAATATTCACACGTCAGTCTTGATGAGGTTGGTGAGTATATAAACCCAATGCCTCTGGATAAGATGATTTCAACTATGCGTAATGTTTATGGCGTTCCGTGTTCGATGAGATTGACCGCTAACCCGGGAGGTGTTGGTAACTCATGGCTCCGAAGTCGATTTATTGATATTGCACCATCTTATACGCCTTGGGTTGACAAAGAAGATGGGTTAACTTACATGCACATCCCATCGAAAACGGATGACAATCAATTAATGCTACTGAAAGACCCTCGCTATAAAAACCGTTTGCTCGCGGCAACGAAGGGAAATGAAGAGTTACGCAAGGCTTGGATGCTCGGACAATGGGATATTGTAGCGGGCGCATTTTTCTCTGATTTTACTCGACATAAACACGTCATTAAACCATTCGTCATTCCCGAACACTGGACGCGCATACGTGCGTATGACTGGGGGCGTGCATCACCATTCGCTTGTTTGTGGGCGGCTGTGAGCGATGGCACGGTGACGATTGTTCACAATGACGAGGATTTAACCATTCCACGTGGCGCATTGGTGTTCTATAGAGAGTGGTACGGCATGAAAGCCAACACGCCGAACGTTGGTCTGTTAATGAATGACCCCGAAGTGGCTCAAGGTATTGTTAAGCGCAGTCGTGGTGAATCCTTTACGAATGGTTGCAGTGTGGCTGACCCGTCCATTTTTAATGTGGTCACGGGTGAATCCATCGCTGAAATCTTCCGCAAAAATGGCGTGACGTTTACAAAAGCCGACAACTCACGTGTGGCAGGTTGGGCGCAGGTGCACAAACGGCTCGCTGGTAATGCTGAGGGTGTGCCGATGATTTTTTTCTTTGACACAATGCACCACACAATTCGCACGTTGCCATTGTTGCAACACGATGATGACCGCATTGAGGATTTGGACACAGACCAAGAGGATCATGCAGCCGACGCGGTTCGCTATGCGTGTATGACGCGCCCAATGGTGACGGATGAGGTTAAGCCAAAAAATAAACGCTGGGTTGACCCGTATGTATGAGTGTTTACCAATCGGTTGCACGATTTTTTTAAACGTGAATAATGGGATTATTATTTATCGGGGGTGGTATGGATAACAATTTGCAGGCTTTGAACTCTGAGTTTGTGTTGCCGTTAAATGGCATTGAGCACAATGCGGTTAAAGTGATTTTGAAAACGGGCGCGGGCACAACGGGCGCAATCACTTTTGAGCAGTCGATTGATGGCGTGAATTATGGCGGCACGGCAATTAAATACTCAATCAACAATGGTAGCCAAGCATCTGCACTCACGGGGATTATGCCAACCACTACGGCTGGCGCAGTGTACGCGGCTGAAATTCCATGCGGCGGCGCGAAGTATCTGCGCGCACGCGTGAGTTCTGCTCTGACCAATCCATTGGCATCATTTAATGTATCGCCATTCAAGCAATAACCATGAATATCATTGAACGAATCAAGACCTACCCCAATGCAGAACTTGAAGATTTAATCGAATCGTCAAGTCCAAAAGTGCGATTTGAATTTTATGCCGAGCATGATGATGTGGACTTGGCGTTTTTCAGTGTGGATGGTTACAGAATAGGCACGTTGATAGCAGTCAATCGCTCGCTTCCTGACCCCGCAGCAACGGCTCAGGCAATGCTGGATGAGACCATCGCCGATGTGCGCAAATTTGTTGATAACTCAGGATTCCAAACCATTGCAGTCGTTGATGGGGGGCGCACGCGTGAGCACTATATTCACTAAAATGTTTGGTATGTTTGGCAAGAAGGAAGATGTCGAATCTGACATTGACAACGACTTTAACGATGAAGGTCGTGAGGCATCGTCTCCCGCCGATGAGGCTTTGGCTGAGAAATTCAATAAGCAAATCGAGCGCGCCCTCAAAGATAAAAACGATTTGTTCAAAAATTACCGAAAATGGCGCGATGCTATCAAATGCGGTCAGGAGTGGCGAAAAGAACACGAGGGTGAAGTAAATCCATTTTTTATTTTCTCTACTTTATCCGCACTGTTGCCGAACGTCTACGCCAAGAACCCTGAGATTGAAATTGCACCTGAGAAACAAGCGGGCGCATCATCGAATTACCAACTTTTGCGCGCTATGGCTGAGACAGCGGAGGCATTGCTCGGTAAAGAGTTTGTCGGTTCAACCCTCAAAGACGTTATGAAGTCCAATGTGATGAGCGCATTAACCACGGGCGTTGGCTGGGTGAAGTTGTCGCTACAGGAAGAGTACGGTAAAGACCCAGTATTATTGAGTCGATTGCGTGACGCTCAGGATAACCTTGCCGCATTGGATTCATTGCGCCGAGAGGTAGCCGATGACCCGAACGATGATGCAAAAAAAGCCGAGTTGCGTGCGCAAATTGAAAGTATTGAATTATCTTTGAGCGGTCAGGGTGAAGTGGTCTTGCAAAAAGGTTTGGTAATTGACCGAGTGCCGTCTGAGGACATTCTCATTATCGACCCAACACTGATTGACTTGTCGAATTATCGCAGAGCCAAGATGATTGCGCAGCGGGTGTGGATGACGAAGTCTGATTATGGCAAAACATTCGGACATGATGTGCCCGAAGGAACGTCAACCTTTAACAACCGCCTGATGATTGATGAGCCAACCGATGCCAAAAGCAAATACAAACAAGACGAATCAGAACAAGAGTCTTTGGTACAAGTGTGGGAGTTGTGGGATGCAGACAGCCAAACCGTGTACACCTTTGCTAAAGGCTCTAAAAAATGGGCGCGCGAACCATACTCACCTGATTGGGTGGGTGAGCGTTGGTATCCGTTTTTCTGTCTTTGGTTCAACGAAGTTGATGGCTCACTTGATCCAATAAGTGATGTTGAAACTCAGTATGAATTACAGGAAGAGTATGCCGCGCTGCGTACCAAGATTAAAAAAGCCCGTGACCGACAAAAAACCACAATGGTCGCTCGTAAGGGCGGTGAGATGGAAAAATCGGACTACAGACGTATTGAAGCATCTGAAGGTCTGGATTTAGTTTTCGTTGGCGGTAATCCAAACATCCCAATCACACAGGACATTCAGCAAGCCCCAAGCCCTAACATTAACCTATCGTTGTTTGACCCAGCGATGATTATGCGTGATTCGGAGATGGCTTTGCGCTCGGGCGATGCTGCGCGTGGGTACATCAATAAAGCCAAGACCGCAACAGAAGCCGAAATCATGAACATGGGTTTGCAGTCGTTCTCGGCGGAGCGTCAAGATTCATTGGAGGATTTGATACGTGAAATGGCGAATTTTGCGCTTGAGATTATGCTCCTGACGTACACACATGATGAAGTCAAACAGGTTGTGGGTGCGCATGCGGTGTGGCAGCAAATGCCAATTGATAAAGCGTTTAAATATTTGAATTTGACTGTGCGTGCTGGCTCGATGAGTAAACCAAACAAGTTCAAAGACCGCGAGCAATGGATGCAATTATTGCCTGTGTTGCAACAAGGTGTTCAACAAATTGCGCAGTTTCGCGCACAAAATCAAACCAGTATGGCGGATGCTGCAAAACGTTTGCTTGAGGAAACATTACTGCGCTTTGATGAGCGTATTGATTTAGACGCGTTAATCCCTGAGGTTGACCCACAGGCGATGCAGATGCAACAAATGCAACAAGGACAACCGCCGCAAAACGCGGCACAACCAGCGGCAATGACCGCATAAGGAGTGAGTAAATGAGCGAGCAAGAGTTAGAACAAGGTACAACGCCCGAGGTGGTGACCGAGCAGGTGGACACCGCCACCGAAAGCGTTGTTGAAACGGGTGAACCTAAAACGCTGGAAGATGCCCTGTGGTCTGATAAATCGCCTGAGGGCGAAACCGATATTCCAGATGCTGTCTCAAAGGATGAGAAAAAAGAGCAGGAAACCAAGCCCGAAGATGTCGAGGATGAATATGCCCCGCCCGATGGTTTGAGCGAAAAAGCCAATGTGCGTTTTCAAAAATTAGCCAATGAGAACAAGCAATACAAGGCGTTGGGTTCGGTTGAAGATGTGCAAAACATGCAAGCCGATGTGCAAACACTCAACACATTCCGCGAGCGAATCGCTGATTGCGGTATGTTGCCCAACGAGTTGGAATCTGTTTTTGAATACACCAAGGCGGTCAAACGAGCAGACTGGCAAACAGTTGAGCGCTATTTGCAAGACCAGTTGTATCAATTCCAAGTGCTCACGGGTAAGCGTTTGAACGTTGACCCTTTGCAAGCGTTCCCAGACCTGCGCAGTGGTGTTGACGAAATGGCAATGTCAGAGCAACACGCGCTTGAACTTGCGCGTGCGCGTACTTTGGGAAGCATTCAAAACCAACAGCAACAGGCTCAATTGGCTCAACAACAGGCTTTTCAACAACAGCAAATGCAAGAGCAGCAAGTAACCGAATCTGCTTTGCAACAAGTTGAACAATTGACCCGCGAATGGATGGCAACAGATATTTTGTGGGAGGAGCGTCAACCATTGCTGAAAAACTACCTCGAAAAAACATTGGGCAATCAACCGCCCCAAACTTGGGCTGCTGGTTTGCAGGCGTACTACGATGCTTTGAATGCACAATCAGTGAATCGAGCGCGCACACCAAATGTTTTGCGCCCCAACGCCATGGGAAATCAGAGCGCGGGCAAAGAGCCACAAAGCATGGCGGATGCGCTTTGGTCATAAAGTTTTAGTTGTATCGCGCGTAATCGGAATTCGCGTACCGAGTTTAATGTGACGTACTCTGCAAGTCGTCTTTGCAAATGGTTTAAGTGAATTTAACTTTAAGGAGCATATCATGCCTATTTCGGCTGCTGACCTCCAAGACCGTTTGAAAGTCGGCTTGGATTTCTATTTAAAAAACAAACCACCTGTCGATCAAGTGGCAATCGAACGCCCATTCTTCAAAGCGATGATGAGTAAGAAAAAAGCGTTCACTGGCGCGGCACAGTATGTGGTCGAGCAATTGCGCACAAACTATGGCTCAAACGGTCAATGGTTCACTGGCGCAACGTCGGTGACATACAACCAGCGTAAAACAATTGAGCAAGCAAAGTATTCGTGGTTTAACTTCCACGACGGTTTGCAACTCGAAGAAGACCGCTTGATTGCCAATGGCATCAAAATCTCTGGTGAGAAAGCCTCACCCACTGCTGATGAAAAAATTGCGTTGACAAATCTAATCACTGAGCAAACGGAATCTCTGATGCTCGGTGCGTATGAGCGTATGTCGCGTGATTTGCACTTTGACGGCACGCAAGCCACAGATGCGATTCAAGGCTTGGATGCGTTGTTGCCGATTACATCAAACAACACCGGTACTGTTGGTGGTCTGTCACGAGCAACATACGCGTGGTGGCGTCATGGTTTGTATACAGGGATTGCTGCTGGATCGGTAAGCAATCAGATGGAAATTGCATGGCGCAACTGTATCAAAACAAGCACAGGTCGTCCTGATGTGATTTTGGCTGGCTCAGAATTTATCGATGCTTACAAAGCGGAAAACCCTCAAGGTTCAACGCGCCAAGTTGTGGTCACCAATAAAGTCGGCGGTTTCGATGTCGATAATGCGGTTAATGAGGTCTTCTTCAAGGGCGTGCCGATTCAATACGCCCCTGAATTTGACGATAACTTCAGCGGTGCTCAAACACCGACGATTCCGTGGTCTAAGCGTTGCTATTTCATCAATACCAAGCACATGCAGTTGCGCCCGATTGATGGCTCAGACTTTACCAACCGCACACCTGTTCGTCCTGCAACGCAGTACATCGCGTACATGGCAATCTTGTGGCGTGGTGCATTGACTATGAACATGGCTAAGGCACATGCGGTGTTGTCTATCGCGTAACCCATGCCGCACTCGGTCATTTGGCTGGGTGCGGTATTTTGAAAGGTTTGAAAATGAAAGCAAAATTTATTCAAGTTGAAGTATCAAAAGACATGGTGAGCGTCATCCCAGTAACCGTGCCCGAATATGAATTGCCACTGCTGCAATATGCCAATGGTGACGATGTGGGTGGTGATGACAGTGTCGGCAAGGTGGTTAAGGTTGGCGATACCAATCAATTTTTCCACTACGACAATCCGCGTCAAGTGTACGAAGCCATGCAGCAAAAGTATCGCAGCACACCAGAAGGTAAATTTGTGGTGGACGAGGTTTTCGGTAATTTTGGCATGTTTGCCAAAGCGTTGGCATCTATGGACGCAGGCGGTGAGGATAAGGCATCACACACGGTTGCCGAGATTAAAGCACTGATTCCAACATTGAGCGACGATGAGTTGAACCAGTTGCTGGATGTTGAAACGCGCAAGGGCGTTGTGGATGCCGTGAACGCAGAACTCGATAAACGCGCTCAATCATAGGTGAATCATGGCAACGCCACAATTTGCGACATTGGACGAATTACGTCGCCGCTTGGCTATCCGCTTGGGCTTTGGTGCACAAGCGGATGTCATCGCTTTGCAGGCTCCCATACTTGATGATTTTTTACAGTCAGCGCAGATGTACTTGTGGCGTGAGGTTGCGTGGCGACATTTACAAAAGTCGCATACTGAAAAATTGGGCGTTGGACAACGTGTTTTAGATTTGCCTGATGATGCAGACATTTCAAGCGTTAAGCGAGTGTTTGTAAGGGATGGTGACTTTTGGTGTGAAGTCGCTGCTGGATTGCCTGTTCGCAGCGACGATACAGGTGTTCCATTGCGCTATGAATTGTTGGCGCATGAAGCAGGTGTATTGCAATTGCATTTCTGGCCAGCACCCACACAGCCCATTGATATTGCAATTGAGTATTCGGCAAAGCCCAATCGTTTTACCCAAACGACAGACCGAGCCAGCGTGCCAGATGACTTGATTTTTTTGCACGCACTGGTCAACGCCAAGGCGCATTATCGTCAACCCGATGTACAGGCAGCCAATGGTCAACTTGAAATAGGTTTGCGACGTGCGCGCGAGGCGAACTTCGGCGTGGATGATTCTCGGTTCTTTAGAGGTTGTGAGGTGCGTTATGCCGACTATTACGTTCGATAGATTCGATGGTGGCTTGGATTTACGACAGTTGGCATCATCGGCTGATGCAAATCGTTTGCGAGTGTTACGCAATGCTTACGTGACCACGGGTCGGACTTTGCGAAAAAGACCGGGATTAAAGCGTGTTGCGGATTTAACTGCTGGAACAAAAGGCTTATACGCTGGTTTGAATCAGTTATGGACATTCTCAACCACAGATATTACGCACACAATTTCAGGCTTTGGCAACAAAAAAATTGATGACCCAACAGGTAGTGGCCTTGATGGAATTGAACAGGTTGAGGTGTTCAATAACTACCTGTATGTCTGTGCAAGATATTCAAACGGTGTAACCAAGCATCATTATTTAGATGGTCAATCGAGCACAGTAGTGACTGATGCAAACTGCCCGCACACGCCGACGATTGCTAAAAAAGCATCGAAAATCTTTGCGATTAAAGACAATGTGGTTCGATTTTCTAAAACCAATGATGCACGGAACTGGTCAGAATCCAACGATGCTGGGTTTTTGCCGGTCAATATCCAACAAACGGGGGCGAGCCTGCCGTCGGCAATAGGTGAGTACCAGTCCAATCTTGTGGTGTTTTTTGCAGATTCAGCGCAGATTTGGTCAGTTGATCCTGACCCTAAACTGCACAGGTTTGTGACCACAACGCCGATTGGCACGGCTTATCCATTCAGCCATGCCAATATGGCAAATGACATTTTCTTTTTATCACCGTCAGGATTTCGCTCTATTTCTGTTCAAGCCAACAGTACGAACATGATGGACATGGACGTGGGTTCACCGATTGATACATTGATGAAAGAGGTTATGCGCACCAACGTAAAGCCGCGCGCCTTGTATTTCCGTGGCGGCGGTCAATTGTTTTGCTTCATTGGTAAAAAAGCCTACACCTACACATTCAGCCGCGCAGCCAAAGTCAGTGCATGGGCTGTTTGGACATTCCCAGTAAACATTGATGCTGTGACTGAATTGAATGGTGTGCTGTATCTGCGCAGCGGCAATACGGTGTATTCATTGGATGAACAGATGATGACGGATGACGGGGCAATGATAGAGGTTGAAGCCGAATTGCCTTTTGTGGATTGCCGCTCCCCCGGTGTTTTGAAACAATTCACGGGTCTTGATGTGGCGGGTATTGGTTCGCCGCAAATATCGTATCGTTACAACCCACGTGACCCAACCCTAATGACGCAGCCAATTACAGTATCGGGCGATACTCGCTCACTGGCTCGATTGCCCGTTGAAATATGCGCAACCAACCTTGCGGTTCGGGTTTCACACACTGGTAACGAACCGTTTGAACTGGCGGCATTAAGCCTGTATTTTAATACCTTAACGGAGTTTGCAAATTGATTGTTCCATTGACCATTGAACACGCTGTTCACATCGCATATCGGATGCGCGATTCGGATAAACAAGAGGTAATGGCGAGTTCGCGCTCCGAATATTTGATGGATTTTGCACGAGAGTGCATGTTTTTTGGTGGCTATTGTTTATTGGCAAAAGATGGCGAGCCTGTGGCGATGGGTGGTATTGCAAAACAATGGGATGGTGTCGGCAATGGATGGCTTGTTGGCACCGAGCGATTAACCTCTCACATGATTGAAGTATCTAAATTGATACGACGTGAGTTATCAAAACCCGAATGGCGCAGGGTGCAGGCATGGAGCCATTCAGGGCATACGACTGCTCACGTGTGGCTGAAACGTCTTGGGTTTGTGAATGCACACACACTCAAACAATTTGGCAAACATGGTGAAGATTTTTATTTGTTTGAATATATTAAGGATTGAAAGGGGAACGATATGTGTGGTGGTGGCGGAGGCGGAAGTGCCAGTCAAGATGCTTTGGCTCAAGAACAGAATTTACAGATGCAGCGCAGTAATGCGCGTCAGCAGAATGAGGATTTGGCACGTCAGCGAGCGATTGCGCAAATCAATCAATTGTACGGCATAGATAGTCAAGTTGATGGGACAGCAGTTGATGAGGTGGCATATACACCACCGCAGGTTGAAGTCGCAGCACCAGTTGTGAGTGCGAATGCACCATCAAGTAAACAGACGTTTTTGGGCGTGACGGCAAAGTCTAATACTGGCAATACAGAGGCAAATGGTGTAGTGACGCCAACCCAAAACGCATTCAAAAAATTGGTTGCAAACAAACAACAGCCTGCCGCTGGTACGCCTCAGTTCGTAAGTAAGCGATTCAATCAAATGTACGATGGTTCTGCTCAGCGCGCTTCTCGTACAAGTGGTTATGATTCAGTGCGGCAAAATGCCTTGGCGATTGCTTTGGATAGTTTATCCAAACAGCGTGAAGAAGCGGGGCGAAACGTCAGATTCAATGTGGCACGCAGTGGTTTAACAGGCGGATCGGTTGATGTTGATGAAAACCAAAACCTTGCCAATCGTTACAGTGAGGGTGTCATACAAGCCAATTCTAATGCAGATGGCATTGTGAACAATGTGCGTGGTAAAGATGAAGCGACACGTGCAGACCTTATCAGCAGAATCAATGCGGGTATGGATGCAAATTCGGCAAGCCAAGCCGCTTTAGCCCAGATTCAGAACAACCAAAACATTGCCAAGGTTGATGGGCAAAGCAATTTATTGTCCAATTTCTTCAACGGAATTGCATCAGGCATTGGTGGTTATAACTATGGCTACGGCCTTGGATCTGGTGGGCTTGACCCAAATAAATCGGTTGGCGGCACTGTATATAACACCGCAGGCTATAAGGGCGGCATATCTTAATAAGGAGGTTATATGCCACAAGCAATTCCTTTAGTCGTTGCAGTAATTGGTGCAGGTGTGTCCTACTACGGTCAACAACAAGCCCAAGATGCTCAGGACGAATACAACAACAAACAGGAAGCATTGCAAAACCAACAGAAACAGTTGGCATTACAACAGCAAGCCAAAGAGGATGATTTGTGGAAAGAAAAGTCTGCAAATATCGTAGATGAAGCGTCCAAGGTGACTGCTGCAGAGCCACGCCAACAAGCCATGCAACAGGCTGAGGATACTGCAACGGCATCCAATGTCAAGGCGTTGGAAGCAGCGAATGCCTTGGGTGATGCGAGTGTTGGAAAGTCTGCTGAGGGCGCACAATCAGACGCATATTTAAACGCACGCGCAAAAGCAGCCAGTGAGCAAACCGATAAAGCAATCGGTTTGGCAAGGTTATTCGGCAAGCAGGGTGCGATTGGTGATGCGATGCAGAACCAAGGCATATCAGCAATGGACAATATGTTGAAAAGCCAAGGGCTTGATTTCCAAAATCGCCAGCAGCGTAGAGGTTTTGAGGGTGCTGTTGATTTGCTCGGCAAACAAAGTAACTCCGTGAAGTTTGACAGCAGCGCAGGTCAGACCGCCCAGTCTTTGGGCGGGTTGTTCACCAGTGCGGGTATGAATGGCATTGGTCAGGCGTGGGGTCAAAACAATGGCTTTAAGGCTTTCCAAAACAAGGGGCAATAAACATGAAACAAGCATTTCCAATGGCTGCAATATCCAGTTTGGCAGGTCTATTTGATGGTAGCAATCGTGTGCGTGGTCAAATGGATGCTGCTAATGCACGCAAAGCGACAGCAGATGCTGACATGGCAGAGTATCGTTCAAAACTGCGCGACAACAATTTCAAACGTGAACAAGCACTTTTGAATGTCACTGGCGGTGATTCCGAAAAGGTCAAACAGGTTATGGATTATTGGAATAGTCCAAACTTACCAACCATTCAAAGCACAGGCGAATCGCTTTCGGGCGTTGCTCAAGGTAATGGTTTACCGTCCATTATGCCCAATATTGCCGAATCACCGCTGACACCTGAGGGTGGATTGAAAGACGCATCGGGTTCTTTTGCGTCTGGTATTGCGCCAATTCGCCCTGATTTTTACACGCCACAGATGGAGCAAGCGGTGACACGTCAATATCAAAATTTGAACTACGGTGGAATATTTAACATGAATGGTCGTCAGGCTGTGGAAAATCAGTTGGATTTTGAGAAGCGTGATAAGGAAGATCTGTATCAGGCAGCGGCGATGAATATGTTTAGACAAGGTGATATAAACGGCGCGAATGCCATCATTTCCGCATCGTCTGGTAAGGCTTATCTACCCAACAGAATGACATCCAATGGCATTGTGTATAACCAAGCGACAGGCGGTTACGACGAGGGCAGCGCAACTGCGCAGGCTGGAATTGCAAACACCACTCAAGATACGGCTTATAAGGGAGCGCAAACACAGAAAGCACTCAATGATATTTCACTGAGCAATCAAGACTTTTCCATCAAGTATGGAAAATATCTTACTGATGCCGACCCTAATTTGTTCAAGAAAACCATTGTTGATGAGCAAGGTAAAACCTCTGTGATTGAAGATACTGAGGCGGTTAAAGAGGCAACTATTTATGCGTTACAAAATGGAATCAGTATTAATCAAGCGCGACAAATGATTTTAGGTGGTAAGGCAAATGCTACTCAAAATCAAGGTAACAATCCATTCATTGCGCCGATTGCAAATTCGTTCTTGCCTCAAAAGTCAGATATTCAACATCCTGCAGATTTGGCGCGTGCGGTGCAAACGGGTCAAATGACACCCGAACAAGCAGACCAATACGCAAACAAAATGGGGTGGTAAATGGGATGGCGTGACTACATGGATGACGGCAACCAGTTCAAGCCGTATGCAGTGCCTAAAACTCAACCGAACGAAGTGGGATGGCGTGCGTATATGCCAAAGCCCGAGTACCAAAGTGCACCCGACAAGTATCGTCAAAATGAAATGCCACAGCAGTCGAGCCAAGACGCAACTGCGCTTGGTAGCATTTGGGAAAATTTAAAAGGCGCAATGCCAAGTCTCAAAAACAATGTGGGTTATGCAATAGATGATGGTGCAATTGTAACCGCGCAGGGTCAGGCTAAAGTTGCAGAAGAGTTGGCAGGTCGTTATGCCAATGGGACAGCAACTATTGCAGACAAAATCGATAATGCGTTTGGAAGGTTGTTTACTGGAAGAAGTCCAAGTGAGCAAGCCAAGTTTATGCGAGATGAAGCAAATAGATTGACGGCAGAGCGGGATGCGTTTGCACAAAAACAAAATGCGTTGCAATCAAAGATAGACAGCGCAACCCCTGTTTATGACAGCGCACTTGGAAATTGGACGCTTGGAGCCGTTAATTCAACGGCTCAACAGGCATTGCCTTTTGCGTTGACCTTGCTTACTAAAAACCCAACAATTATGGCAGGTGCTGGCGGTGTATCGTCAGGTGCTGATAAGTATCGTGAGGCAAGACAATCGGGTTTATCGAGAAACGATGCAAAAAATGCAGGGCTTTTAAATGGTGGTCTTGAGTTTGCAACCGAGTTTTTACCGGGCAAAAAAGCAGTAGATGGATTGGTCAATAAAAACAAATTGGCTAAATTGTTTACCGACCAAGTGATATTTGATGGTGGCGGTGAGGTAATTGCTGGATTGGGTCAATCTGCGGTTGATACTCAATATGGAGTTGGTGGTAGAGAAAAAGGGGATTGGCGCGCATATCAGAGCGATGCACCAACCATCGCCGCTCAATCGCTTTACAGTTCATTGATTGGTTCGGGCATACAATCTTCTGCTATTCATGGAATTAACAAAGCGGTTGGTAAATTAACCAATACCACACCCGTACAAAAACCAGCACAACCACAAATAATTCAACCTCAGATTGCGCAAAAATCCGCACCATTGGTAAATGCAATTCGTAACACTGGTGGTGTGGGTGGAAATGTAGTCCCAACAACGCGATTAACACAAATTGATCCCGAATCTCGCAAGCGATTGAAGTATAACGACAACGCGCTCAATGAGTTTGCATCACATACTGAGCAGAAGTATGGCTTGCCGTCGGGGATATTGAATGCAATTAAAAATCACGGTGAACGCTCAAATAGTTGGCAAGTGTCGTCTGCGAATGCGCGTGGCGTGATGCAGTTTATTGGGTCAACTGCGCAACAATATGGCTTGAATGACCCGAATGACCCTGTGCAAAGCATAGATGCGGCAGGACGTTATTTCAAGGACATGCTTAAACGTTACAACGGCAATATTGATGCGGCAATTACAGAGTACAACGGCGGTATTAAACAAGCCATGCGCGTTAAAAATGGCGGTCAACCAACGGCAACAGAAACAATCAATTATCTCAAACGTGTCAAAAGCGGTCTTAACGGCGGCGTTCATGGTGTGGATGGAGGTTATCAGGTTCAACAAGACAGCCAATCGTTCGATACTCAGACAACACAGTTAGATGCAGAGAGCGCATTGCAAGACTATCAAGACGAACTGCAAAGCCAACTTGAGGAAATGCAGGCAGCGCAAGAACAGGCATATTCAGACCAACAAGACGAGTTCGATACGCGCGTGTCTGAATTACAAGACAAGTTGGATGCCTTGCAAGGTGCCGACACAGAGGTTGAAGTGAACGGCAAGTACGAGCCGAGCCAATGGATGATTCAAGAGGCAGATTCATTGGGCGCAACTATGGACAAGGCAGATAATCAACTGCGTGACCGCAATCGCTTGGCGAGCGATATGCAAATCAATGAGATGGCAAATAGCCTTGACCATCGCAAACTGATGGACAGCCCGATGATGGATTACGGTGCCCCGACATTGGCGAATGATGGCGCAACAGTGATTGGTGGTAATGGGCGCGTAGCGGCGATTAAACGCGCCTATGAGCAAGGCAAGGCAAACACATACCGTGAACACATTAAAGCGAATGCTGGTCGTTTTGGCTTCACGCCTGAGCAGGTGGCGCAATACAAGAAACCTGTGTTGACGCGCCGATTTAAAAATTTTGTGGATACGCAAAAAGCCGCGATTGCATCCAACGAGGGCGGCGGTCTGTCTATGTCTGCGTTGGAACAAACCAAGGTGGATGCTTCACGATTGCCGCCATTGTCCGCATTTACCACCAATGAAATGGGCGAATTGAACACCGCTGCGAACCGTGATGCGATTCGTGCGTTTGTGGGTGCATTCCCGACAAACCAACAGGCTGCGCTGATTGGCAGTGATGGTCAATTGTCACAATCGGGTGTGGCGCGTCTGCGCAACGCGATACTGCACAAAGCCTATGGCGACAGTGATACCCTTGGGCGCATGGTTGAGAGTACCGACCAAGGCAGCCGTAATGTGGTCAACGCGCTCACTCAATCAGCCCAACAGGTGGCAGATGTCAAAGAGGGCATTGCCAAGGGCGAGGTACACGATGCCGATATTACAGATGACGTGTTGCAGGCGGTTGAAATTCTCAATCAGATTAAAGCCGACGGTGGTACGATACGCGCGTATTTGTCGCAATTGAATATTTTAGATGAGCACATCACGCCCGCCGCGAGAAAATTGCTACGGTTCTTTGGTGACAATCTTAACAGTGCGAAAAAAATCCGCGAATTGATTGGTGCGTACAATGATGCACTGCGCGCTCAAGGCAACCCAAACCAAGGTGATGTGTTTGGCGATAAAGTCACTGTGGACAAAAACCAATTACTTGATAAGGTACTCCAAGACCATGGACAACAACAATCCGAACTCGACAACTCAGGACAAACAGCCCGATATGAGCAATCCATTGGTGCGCCTGTTAATGAAACTCAAGGACGATCCGACAGCGGCACAAGCGATGGTCAAAGCAATCGAGCAGGTGGAGAACAAGGACGAGGCGATTTAACCCTCACTGGTCAAACTGAAGCCGAGATTGCGCACACCGAAGCGCAGATTAAACTGGCTGAAAAACAGCGTGAACTGGCAGATAAAAAACTCGAAGCCCAACGTGCTGAGGATGAGTTGCAAAAAACCGTCACGCAACGCAATGATGTGGCGAATGATGGATTCACGCTTGGTCAATCATCTGAGGATAATCTCAGCGGTCAAGAGGCGATGTTTAGCCGTTCAAGCAAAGATCAGTTACCCGAAAAAATCACGGTTGATGGTATTGAACGTCACACCACAAATAGCAATGGAAAGCCCATTCACCCGACGCGAGAAGGTGTGGAAAAATTTTGGCGTTGGTTTGGTGAGAGCAAGGTGGTGGATGCTGATGGTAAGCCGATAGTTGTTTATCATGGAACCACCGAAAACTTTAACTCATTCAATATCAATCACTTTGGTAAAACAGATCAAGGGTTTGCTGGTAAAGGTTTTTATTTTACAAACAATGCAGAAATTGCAAGTAACTACGCAACAGATAGCGTGTGGATTCCAAAAAACAAAGTGGTTGATGGTGGAAATGTTATCCCGTCATACATTAAATTAGAAAGTCCTTATATCACTGATGTTTATGACATAAGTGATGAACCGCGTGTTGGGTATAAAACCACAAAACAATTAATGGATAATGGGCATGATGGCGTGATTGTAACTGACCCATCTGGCACATACGAGTATGTCGTTTATGAGTCAAATCAAATAAAATCCGCCACAGGCAATGACGGATCATTTAATGCTGACAAAAACGACATCCGATTTAGCCGCAGTGCAGATACCCAAGCCAAGTATGATGCGCGGATTGATGAGTTGTTTGCTGGCGGTAAGGCGAATCTACAAGGCGTGACTGTACTGGATAAATCTGATGTGCTTGACATGCTGGGTTATGGCGGTAAACCAGTAGAACTTGCTGAGGGGAAAATGAAGTTGGTGTTACAACAACATCCAACAATGGACAACCCCAACATTTGGAAAAAAATACCTGAATGGATTGAAAACCCAGCAGCCGTATTTAACAGTGATACCGATAACGGACTGGTATTCATTGCGCCTGAACTATTGGGCGGGCGACCTGTGTCTATCATTATCAGAACAGACAACCATCACAATCTATCGGCGCATTTACTGTTGAACGCATACGATAGAAGCCAAAGCACGCCATTTGTTCGTTGGTATAACGATGGTTTGACGCGTTATGTGGACATGAAAAAATTCCCAACTCTTTTTCAAGAAGCCTCTGGACGGCAATTGTCTAGTACAGCGTTCAAGAACAAGTCGGGAATTGGAAATATCTTAACAGAAAAGAACCTGTCAGGCTACAGGAAATCGCAACAATCTGTTAATCCATCCAATGATGTTGGTCAAAAAACCACAGGAAACACTGTATCAGCCATTCGTCAAAATATTGCCAAGATGTTTGGTGCAAAAGACTTGAGCGGCTTGTCCAATATCAATGTGATGCAATCGGCTACTCCTGAGGTTTTAGCCAAGATTGAAGATGGCAAATTTTCTCAGATTGGCAATGAAACCATCCAAGGTGCATTCGATCCTAAAACGGGCAAGATTTTCATGTTCGCAGATGCGATACCACAAGGGAAAGAGCGTGGCGTTGTGCTGCATGAGGTATTTCATAAGCGCGGACGTGAACTCATGGGTGAGCATTATTCGCGCCTTAAATCATTTGTCGATGGTTGGGCGAATGCCAAGGTAGGCACAGTTGAACGTGATATTTATAATGCGGCAAAAGCGCGTGCAGATGCGAGCGGTGAGACTGGGGCGCGCTATGATGATGAGTTGATTGCCTATTCGATTGAGGAGGCGGTCAATCGTGGTATTGAGCCTCAAGCGGGTGATTTGGGTAAGACCACAGCGCAGGGTTTCATGGCACGCGTGCGTCAGTTGTTTACCAATGTGATGAAAAAAATGCACCCGAACTTCAATGGCAAGTTCACGGCTGAGGATATGGTCACAATTGCACATGCGGCGGCTGGGTTGGAGTTTTCCAATTCCAAGAATTACAGCACGCAAATAAGTACACAAAATCCAAACGAGTTTACGGTTGCGCCTGAATCAAAAACACAGCGTGCTATCCGTCAGCATGTGGACAGCATGAACCGTTTGACCGATGTTGAAAAATCACTCAAAGAGCATGGTATCGAGTTGATTGTTGACGCATCCAGTCAAGCGGTGGCGTACCACGGGCGATTGACTGAACGCTTGAATGATTTTAGAGAAAAGACAGTCAAGCAATTACTGGCTAAAATGTCTGAGCACAAAGTATCACCTGAACGGGCAGACTGGTATTTGTTGGCACGACATGCGGTTGAGCGCAACGCGCAAATTGCTAAAATCAACGACGGCTTGCCCGATGGCGGTAGTGGCATGACCAATCAACAGGCGCGCGACTTGCTCACTGGAAAATCGGTCACAATGAATGTTCAGACAGCCGATGAGCATGGCAAGGTGTCGAGCCAAAGCATTACCGTGGATGGATTTACGCAAAGCGAATTGAGCAAACTGCATGAAGTCGGTGCGATGATTGATGCCATGACTGCTGAGAACCGCAAACTCATGGTGGGCTATGGTTTGGAATCTGCGCAAGATGTCGTAGGATGGGCGGGCATGTATCGCAACTACGTACCGTTGGCGGGGATGGCAGGCGCAAACGAGTTTATGGGTATCCAAGGCGTGCAGTCAGGGTTTAGCGTGCGTGGTGGTCAGAAGCGTGCCATGGGTCGCACATCGGTCGCTCCCAACATTCTTGAGCAAGTATTGCGTCAGCGTGAAGACGTGCTGATGCGCGGCGAGAAGAATCTCGTAGCACGGGCATTCGTGGTCAACACCAAAGAGGCGATGAGCGGCGAGAATATGCCAATGACCGCATCAGGCAAACCGCTGTATGAACTCAATCCGTCAGATATGAAACCCTACATGAAAAATGGTAAGGTTGATTGGCGCAACGTACCAGAGACCATGGGGCGCAACATCGTCACTGCGCGACACAATGGCAAGGATGTGGTGGTGCGCATCAACGATGATGCGCTCGCAGAAGCGGTGCGCAATCTCGATGCGCCACAAATGGGCGAATTACTCAAGTGGTGGAAAAAAGGCACGAGCACTTTATCCATGCTGTACACGGGTGCGAATCCTGCGTTTTGGGCGAAGGCGTTTATCCGAGATATTTGGTCTGTGGCAACGCTTGGGCAACGCTATGGTTTGACAGGTCAAACGCTCAAGCGCATACCGAAGGCTTTACAAATTGCTTTTGCATCCGAGTTCAATAGTCGTGCAGGGCGTGACAAAGAAAATCCTTTGTGGCGCGAGTTTCGCACGAACGGCGGGCGCACTGGGTTTATCGAATCACAGCGTGATTTGAGTGAAAAACGGGCATCTATCCAACGTGAGTTATTGGCAATGGGTGATTTGACATTGGAAAGCGCACCTGAAAAACTCAAACAAGCCATGGGTCATGCGATGGATTGGTTGACTTATGTTGGCTCGTCATTCGAGAGCGGCGTGCGTTTTGCTGCTTACACAGCGGCGAAAGACAAAGGATTAAATCCACTGCAAGCGTCCAATGTGGCGAAAGAAATCACCCTGAACTTTAACCGCAAGGGCGCGAGCAAAGAGGCTCAAGTCCTCAATACAATGTTTGTGTTTTACAACGCATCCGTGCAAGGCGTTCGCACGCAAGCCATTGGCTTACAAAACAAGCGCGTGGTCATGTCTCTTGTGCCTGTAGTTGCCTTGGCAGCGATGGGTCAGGCGTTGTCATTGGCGGCAATTGGTGATGACGATGAGCGCGATTTGTTGTTGAACAATCCCCAGTTTCAGCGTGACAGAACGCAAAACATTATCATTCCAACGGGCAACAGTGAACGCCCGTATTTGAAAATCCCATTGCCGCCTGATTTGTACTGGGTCGCTGGGATTGGCGCAACCATTTGTGATGGCATTTACCACGATAAAAACTCTGTGCCGCGTGCATTGGATGCGATTGGTCAGAGTTTTGGTAAATCGTTTTTACCACCTCCGATTGGTGATGTGGTCGCGTCTGCGCCGTGGAAAAACGGTGGCAAAGTGTTTGCCAATGCCGCCCCAACCTTGATTAAACCGCTCGCTCAGTCGGCGGTTAATGTGAACTTTACGGGCGCGCCGCTCATGCCTGAAAATGCTTGGGATGACACGGTTCCTGATAGCCAAAAAGCATGGCGCAGAACAGACGGCAGTTGGGCTTCAAGTATCGCCATCAATCTGAGCAATTGGACGGGTGGCGATAAACGCAGTGGCGGTCTGATTGATGTATCACCTGAAACCATTAAAAACGTGGTGCAGACGTACACAGGTGGTGTTGGCTCGTTCCTTACCAAAGGATGGGATGCCATCGATAATCCGAAAAAAGGTGCTTTGGATGCGCCGATTTTGGCAGATTTTATAGCCTCACCTGATGCGTTGGAGCGTGGTAATTCATCACGCGTCAGCCAGATCATGGGCGAAGCAAATGACTTGAAAGCGCAGTTAAAAGGCTACGTTAAAGACGGCAATAAAGAGCGTGCAGCAGAAGTGCGCAAACAGTTGAACGAGTTGACAGGTGGCGACATGAGTATTGAGTACCAACGCAAAGCCTACAATAAACAGGACAATCAACTGCGCAAAAACGATGCGAGTAGTTCTGTGCGCGACACCATCGCAGACAGACGGGCGCAGGCGGATAAACAGTATTTGATGGGGTTATTTAAAAATCAATAATCGCATCCCAAACGGTTGAACGTTATATTTTGTTGTCATAAAATCTTTTCATTATTGCGTTAGCAGACTTCGCACTCTGTGTTCATAGATTACTGTGATGTTGGCAGGCTCATCTCTGCAAATGTTTAAACCAAACATGAGGTGAGTTGTGCCACACGCAAATTTATATTCCCCCACTGCGGGATTTTCAGACGATGCCAACAGAAATACACCCGGACGAAGCGGTGTAAATGCCACTGCTTTAGACGGTGAATTGTTGCGCGTATCTGAATCAATCAATCGAATTATCAACAATCAAAAATTGCTCCAACGTGATGATGGCAGGCTTGGCGACACTGTTGTTGAGGTGCATACATTGAGCCGTGAAGTCTTGATGTTGCTCGGAAACTATCGTCAACGCGGGGTTTGGTTGGGTCAGACGGCATATACAAGTGGCGATGTGGTCACTCATGACGGATTGATGTACGTCTGCAAAACTTCGCATGTGTCTGACAGTGCATTCATCGAATCGCCCAACTGGCTGCAATTTGGCTTTGCGGGTTCTGCTGATGCCGCACAAGCGGCAGCACAGGCCACAAACGCAGCCTCTCAAGCCATAAGTTCTGCGACTGCGGCGCAATCATCCGCAACTCTTGCGACGACCAAGGCAAGCGATGCCAACGCATCCGCTACGAATGCGGCTACATCTGCGAGCACAGCACAAACCGCAGCAACATCTGCAAGTAATTCAGCGGCTCAAGCGACATCAGCAAATAACGCTGCACAGGCGGCCGCGTCCGTTGCACAGTCTGCTGCACAGGTGAGCGGTATCTCGAATGAGCGAATCATCTACGGCGATGACGCGAGCAAGACAAGCGCCGTTGCATCTGCGGACGGGGCTATAGCAAGCGGGTTTTTTGAATCGTCAGGCGATGTTCCATCAAGTGGCAAATGGCTAATTGTAAGTATTAAATCTCAAAGCGGTAATGAGCGTGTGCAATACGCATACAAATCTGATAACCCAAGCGTGCAATACACACGAGGAATTATCGGATCAAATAAAACGCAATGGGTTCCAATATGGAACGGTGGAAATCTCAATTTAAATGAATTAAAAGGTGTTGGTCAGGTTGGATATTTCGCAACGACATCTGCACCAGCAGGTTGGTTAAAGGCAAATGGTGCGGCGGTTTCAAGAGAAACTTACGCCGCATTATTTTCCGCAATTGGAACATCGTTTGGCGTTGGTGATGGCTCAACAACTTTCAACCTGCCTGATTTACGCGGTGGATTCTTGCGTGGATGGGATGATGGTAGAGGTGTTGATGATGGCCGCGTGTTCGGCTCCATACAGGAATCTGCGAATAAATACCATAACCACGGAGGTATATCACAGCCTGCTGGTGGGCATGGTCATACAGCGTGGACTGATTCTCAAGGCGCTCATAATCATAGTTTTACGCATACTTATAGAAACGATGGTTCATCTGGCGGGTGGGGCAACCAATATAACGGTTCACCAATCTCTTTGCCTGGAGCACAGGGTGCTATGTACACGGGTGTTCGATGGGACGTCGTATCAAACGTGGGTGGTCATGGACACAACCTTGGGATTGGCACCGTTGGCAATCACGAACACTACATCAATAATGATGGCGAAATCGAATCACGTCCAATCAATATTGCTTTACTTGCCTGTATCAAATATTGAGGTAAAAAATGAATAAAACAATCAGAGTGTATGGATGGCATCCAATAACAAAAGAACCTCTACAGGGTGAATTTTATGCAGATGAATCGCCACTTGAGGATGATGTTTATCACTTGCCACAATATACAACCAAAAAATCAGTACCGACACTCAAAGAGCATGAGTGTGCATTGTATGACGAAGCATCGGATGATTGGTTAATAGTCCCAGATTATCGTGGCGAAACGTTGTACTCAAAGACCGATGGCGAGGAATTTGTTATCGAAAAACTTGGCGATATTCCTATTGGCTTGACACTTATTGCGCGACCAAGCCAAGCGCACGATTGGGACGGAAAACAATGGGTTCTAAATCCAGTTAAACAAGCAGAACTTGACGCACAAGAGAAAGCCATTGCGGAGGCTCAATTGCTTGAGCAAAAACGCGCAGAGAAACAAGCGAAATTGGCATCAATCGTCGTGACTACATCAAGCGGTAAGATATTTGACGGTAATGAAACCGCTCTCGTAAATATGCTGTCAGCAATTACGGCGTCAGAAATCAGTGGACAAACCGAGGCTGGCTGGAAATTGGCGGACAACACACTGGCGATGGTTAACGTGAGCGAGATTAAAGAGGCATTGGCATTATCGATTATGCGAGTTGGTCAGATAGTTTCAGAGGGCTGATATGAAATTTTATTTATTGCAGGTACTCATTGCGCTTGACCAATTATTAAATGCCTTGCGTGGAGGTTGGGCGGATGAGACGTTATCCAGTGTGGCTTACCGTATGAGTTTGCGCAACGATGCGGGCGTGTTTGGTTGGCGGTGGCGCATCTGCGCCGCGCTCATCAACGGTTTGTTTTTTGACCGTAATCATTGCCGTGATGCTTTTTTAAGCGAGCGCAATAGCAATCAATTGCCACCAGAATTTAGAAACGGATTTAAAAATGATTAGTCAAATCTTAGATAGCCACGGAAAAGATGCGCTCATTGCGTCCATTGGATTAAAAACATCAACGGCTGGCGCTGGCGTTGGCGTGCTTGGTTGGCTTACATCACAAGAGGGCATGACCTTTGTTGGGGTGAGCGTGGCTGTGGCGGGCTTTTTGGTTAATTCATTTTTCCGTTGGCGCGAGCACAAACTCAAATTGAAAGAGGATGCGCGCGCGCAAATAGAACATGAGTTGCGAGTTTTGGATTTGCGCGATGAATGTGGAGTGGGTGATGGAAAATAATCGAATCTTGGTGTCTATTATTACTGCATCGACGCTGTTAATTGGCATGGTTGCTGGCTATGAGAGATATGTGCCAAGCGTATACATGCCGACACCTCAGGATGTGCCAACACAGGGGTATGGCACAACGGTTAATCCTGACACGGGCAAGCCGATACGCATGACCGACAGGCGCATTGACGAAGCCACAGCCAAACTCTGGTTGATGAAAGATGTGGCGAAAACAGAAGCAAAAATGCGCCAATGCGTGCGTGTGCCCGTCACGCAAGGCGAATGGGATGCCTACACGTCACTCGCTTACAACATCGGCACAGGCGCGTTCTGCGGGTCAACGCTGGTGCGCAAACTAAACGCTGGTGATTATGCGGGCGCGTGCAAACAGATACTGCGCTGGGATAAGCAAAATGGGCGTGTTCTGCGTGGTTTGACCAAGCGTAGACAGCAAGAGTACTCAATGTGTATGGGAGAGTGATATGTGGTCAATATTGAAGCAATTTTTGGAATCGAAAGCAGGATATTACTTATGGTTGGGCGCAATGGTTGTGGTGTTGGCAGTGTCACTATATGCGTCTCATCTACGTGCGCAGCGTAACACCGCGCGGGCTGAGGTGGTCAAATTGACACAACAATTAGCGACAGAGCGTGCCGTGGCTGATGGCTTGGCACAGGTTGCAAAAGATGCGGCCAATCAAGCCAGTGCACAGGCATCGGCACAACTGGTGCAAAAAAACCGCGAAATCTCTGCACAAAATACAGAACTTAAAAAGGAAATTAAACATGTCTATGCAAACCACTCATTGGCGCAAAACCACACCAACATTAGTGCAGCAGGTGGCTACGCTTTGTCTGCCCGTGGCGATGGTGATGGTGGCACTTGCTTTGGCACTGAGTTTGTCAGGTTGTGGAACGCCGCAAACACGCTACGTGGTAGCGAAACCGCCGCGCCCTGATGCTGCTTTGATGGTGCGTCCTACGTTGGATGTGCCGCCGTTGGTTGAGCCGATTACCGAGCAAACAGTTTTGCTCAAGCACGCAGACGAAATGGCTGAACGGCACTCGTTGGCGGCGCGGTTGAATGCCCTGATTGATTGGATTGAGAAGGTGACACAGTAATAATTGCGGAACTAAACAATAATTGCGGAACTAATTCAAAAGGCTCACATTGCTGTGAGCCTTTATTTTACTGCTTTTATTTGGTAGGCCGTGAGGGACTTGAACCCCCGACCAAAGGATTATGAGGCATTTGTGATATTGTTTAAAATCAATAAGTTAGTATAAAATTTGTTCTACAAAAACCATAAAAACGTACCTCTGAAAGCCTTTATTGGCGCGGATGTCTGTTTTTTTGTAGAACATTATTTTGTTGGTTTTACCAGTTTTCCGATGCGGTTTCTAACATAGTGACGTGTCATTTGGCCGCTCGCATGTCCGAGTTGGTTTTGTGCGGCTTCTATTCCGTCTGATTGCTCTTTTTCTGTGGCGGCTTTGGCGCGCAAATCTCGTAGTTGAAATGCTGATTTTTCAATTCCTGCGGCTTCTCGTGCTCTGTCAAACCGTGATCGGATTTTGTCGGGTGATATAGGTCTGCCGTCTGTATCAATTATTAGCCGTGTTGACATGACTATGTACGTGAGTCTGCGCTGTCTGATACGCTCAATCAGTGCGCCAAATTCTCCCGTTATTTGTACGCGAATTTTTGTGCCTGTTTTTCCCTGCGTGAACCAATACGCACCGTCCTTGATATGTTTTTCATCGGCTTTGAGGACATCTGCGTTGCGTTGACCTGACAGCCAAATAAAATCCATGTAATCGCGTAGGGGCTGGTCTGCGTGGTTATATACAGCCATGTACAGCGTATCATCCACATACACTTCACGCCCTGTTGTTCGGTGTTTTTTCACGCCCAACACGGGGTTTTCTGTGTCAATCATACCCCATTCTCTCGCGCAGTTGAATATGTGCGAGAACAGCGCCATTTCCTTGTTTGCTTGCCTTGGGGATGCGCGGTAGTGGTCAAGGTATTGTCGGATATGGTGCGGCTTCACCTCGCGCAATTTTGCTTCGCCGAATGTGTACAGTATTTTTTTAATTTCGGACAAGTTTCCGCGTTGGGTTGTTGGTGATTTTGAGGGCAAAACAACGGTACAATATCTGTGCCACGCGTCTGTTACTGTTGGATTGTTCAGGCTCTTTGCGTTTCCTTGCTCATAGTCTGCATACTTGCGGATTGCGTCAATATAATCACTTCCGAGCGAGTGCCATTTGCGCGGCTTTCCGCCCGCATCATAATAATAGTACGTGCGTAAACCCCGTGTTTTAACACGCATGCGCGGGGGCAAGTTGAGGTTTACAGTTGGTTTGCGTCCCATGATTACGATGCAAATCTAAGTTTCCAAGGCTGTTCATTCTGCGCCTGTTTTTGGCTTCCGTCAATTGCGGAGCGTGCGACAATAGGTCGTCCTTGGGCGTTCAAATAAAAGTGGATGCGGTTTTGTTTCAGCACTTCTATTTGCTTCACAGATTTACACGCGCCAGTCAATCGCTCGACTTCCTCATCGGTCAAAAATAGTGGTTGCTCAATCGTCATTTTCCACCTCTATTTTTGATTTGCATTTTTCTGAATTGCTATTTTTCATGCAACGCACGATGGATATTCTTGTGGGGTAGTCGTTGCGCAAGTCTGTGTATCGCTCACACGTCTCACGCTCGCTGCATGCGTCAAGGTTTTGCAATATACCGATACATCTCGATATGTCGTTTGATAGCATCACTCACCGCCTTTCATCTGCCCAGCAAGTTGTAATGTGGATTGAGCAAAATCCCGATTACTGCAACGATTATTGTTGCAACCCAAAATTTCCAGCCCATCATCACTCACCACCTTTCATTGCTTTATCTATTGCTTCGTCAAAAGTAGCACCGACAAAACTACAAACCGTTTCTCGTAAAGAGTCTTTAACTATCTCTACGCCATCGCCATAAGGATAATGTGTCACGAAAAAATCCCAGTCTTTGTGCATCATTTTCAAAAATGAATATCGCTCACTATCCTTGCGAGCCTCTGCGAGTTGTACGCGTAGGTCGGATGCTTCTTTTGGGTTAATCCGACCGTCACTTTCAAGCGTTGAAAATAGCACGCGAGTTTCAACGTCTGTTGCACCGTTATCGGCAATAACTCTCACTAATTGATTGGCATCGTCCGTTGCTATACCTTTGCACGGCGTGTAATAAGTTTCGATGTAATGACCTTCAACGGTTCCATTGTCTCGGATTCCGTACAGTCTATTGTCTTTGTTCATAATCAATTCTCCCATGGAAATTCGTTGTGTAAAATGCCGTCAAGTAGTCGACCTGAATGTTTTTTTCCAATTCGGTCTATCCATTCCGAACCGTTGATTTTTAATTCTGTATCGGGGTCAATTAGCCAATTGGGAGCAAACTCACCCCATTGTTTGAAGAAAAACGGAACGCCCGCATCAGCGCACTGGTCTCGCAGTGAGCGCACCCAGTCTGGGCGCATCGGACGTGCGTTTTTACCTGTTTCACCGCCGCAGATTACCAAGTCAATGCGAGGGCATCCACTTGGGTGATGGTCACAATCACCGTCGTTGTTATGGTCTCGATTACATCTCATCGACTTAATAGTAATATTTTCAAGCATCGGCTCAACGCTCAAAAACCGCTTAGCCGCTGGTATTTGTAGCAATTTTGGGATGTCTCGGTCGGCTTCTTCTTGGTTGCAAATCGTTATACCAAGCCAAACATGGCTCATGTCAGCACCAAAAAAATTATCACCAAGGATTTTTCCAAGCATTTTTTCGACATTTCCGACGCGTTTGGTGAGTAATAACCAATCTAAATAGGGTGTCTGCGAGATTAATTCAAACAAATCCAACCTCCATTCGCTCGGCACTTCGTTGTCGAACACGTCCGCCAAACTCGCGCAAAAAACACGTGGACGCTCAGGCTTGATAAATCCACGTTCTTGTATTTGTTCGTCTGTTAAATCTGGGTATATCGCTTTAAATTCATCCCAAGCGCTTTGATTAATTTTCGCTTGTTTGTTCCAGCGCAAGGGCTGTTTCCACGTTGACTCGCTTGTGCGTTTGCGTGGTTTTCCTGCGCCCCATTCGACACCAAAGCGGTTGCCGTAGTTTGCTGCATAGCAGTTGTCACATGCGGGCGAAACTTTTGTGCATCCCTGCCACGGATTAAAAGTGTGAGTTGCCCATTCGATTTTTGTGTTTTTCATCATGCGTCCTTTGATGGTTGTGGTAGTGGCATCCAGTGAGTTGGATTTATTATCAAAAGACCAGAGCAATTGCGAAAATTATTTTTAATGCTTTCAAAAATAGCGGATTCGGCTATTTTGTGATAGTCGCACCAGACCGTTATATAACGGTCTATCGGAGCACTCTCAATATCACGCCACATTATAGGAGGCTCGATGTACTCAATACCTGCTTCGGCACATTCTGATGGGGTTGCCATGCGAACTCCCGAAAGCAGAAGTGGCATTCTAAACAATGGGTCTTTGTCAAGTAAGTCAATAAAAAATGCTGCCTTTTTATCTTTCTGTTCGACCATTTTCAACAACAAATTAGAGTCGTTTTTATATTGCTGTTCGGTTGTTTTATCTATTGTGCAAACCCCACCACGCTTCGCCCACTCCAAATCGAATTTGCTGTGGTCAATTCCGTTGATTATTAGTTCGTTCATTCTGGTACCCCAATTCGTGACTTAGCAACTTCAATCAGCAGTTGATATTCACGTTTTGTTTTTTCATCATGTTTTTTGTTTGATGCTTCTAAAAATTCATCGACAGAGCCACAAAAACACCCGCGCGTGACGATTAGACCGCTTTCCCCTTTGAATACTGTTAACGTTCCGTTTTCACTTCCGACATGGGAGAACCAAACGATTGCCGCATCGCCAGACACCCACGCATCGCCAGACACCTGCGCATCGCCAGACACCCGCGCATTGCCATACACCCGCGCATTGCCAGACACCCACGCATTGCCATACACCCGCGCATTGCCAGACACCCACGCATTGCCATACACCCGCGCATTGCCATACACCTGCGCATTGCCATACACCCACGCATCGCCAGACACCTGCGCATCGCCAGACACCCGCGCATTGCCATACACCCACGCATCGCCAGACACCTGCGCATCGCCAGACACCCGCGCATTGCCATACACCTGCGCATTGCCAGACACCCGCGCATTGCCATACACCCGCGCATTGCCATACACCTGCGCATTGCCATACACCTGCGCATTGCCATACACCCACGCATTGCAATCTTGCGATAAATTTTTTTCCGACTCGATATATCCGCCTAAATCACCAGCCGACACCGATAGGCCGATAGCAATGAGTGCCTTTATTCGATATAGTGTTTTTCCTGATACTGTTTTAATCGTGTCATCGGCAAGAAGTTCGTATTTTTTGTTCATCACTCATCCTTTACATTTTTTACAAGTTCGTTGTTTGCCAGTTGCCGTGCCAAGGTACTTGCCACACGCTTGACCGTTTCGGCGCATTGGTTCGTTTGTCATTTAATCGTCAATCTATCGTGTTTAACAATTCGAGCATTTGCTACAGGTTCGCCACGTAGGATTGCTTCCTTAATCAATTTTTTGCTCGGTGTGGGTGGTGGTGTAGGTTTCGGCGGATTGCATAATTCGGGCGGAAACTCTGCTCCCGCTTCAATTTCCACACTCTCGTCACGGTCAACATACAATTTCGCTGAAAACGTACCATCGTTTGCCTTAATTTCGCTCGTGCCTGTGCGCTTCATACTGTCAAGGATGTATTGCTTCATTCGCTCTTGCTGATGCTCTGCCGCGCCGAGTTTCTCATTGACAGCGTTAATATGAGCACGCATAGCGTCAATAGTTGCTTGTTGATTCAAGTAGTACGCCACGCATGACCGTTGTTTTTCAACAAGCGCGATTTGCGCATTCTCAAACGCTTCTATATTGATTTCGCCCGTTTCATCATCAACATAGTTTTGCAGTTGCGCGAGTGCTTCTGTTTGGTATAAGTTCAAGTTCATTTTTAATATCCATTAAGGATTGACCAATAGTTTCTAACATCACAATCTTCTTGTTCGACAACTTGATTTTCTGAAAAAAGTGACTCTCCAGTATCTTTGTCTTTTACGTAACTTTTCTCACCACTGCAAACGACAAAACCATCTTTTTCCCATTGTTCAAAAGTTTTAAATTGCGTCATGTTTATCTCTCAAAGTAGGGCGCGAACGCCCTGTTGTGCAGGTCAGAAGGGAATATCGTCAGCCATGTTATTGTTGATGCTTTGGCTTGGTTGGCTTGCTGATGTAGATTTATTTTTTCGTTTGTCGTTCAATGGTTTTTCTGAGATATACGCTAAAACCTTTGAAAGCATTTTCGGCTCTACATCGCCATTCACAATTTCGCTGGCGGTCAACTCATTTTCCGCGTTGAATAGGCTATAAATTGTTGCGCTTGGATATTCGCGACCATCTTCATGAACCATTTGAACCACAATGCCAATTTTTTTACCATGCAGATTTTTAAAACATTGGCGCGTTACTTTCTTATCTGATTTTGTTTCGTAGTCATACTCTACGAGTTCCACATCTGATGGGTCACCGCTTGATTGCAAACCAACACATGCAAGCAAAGCATTCATTAACTTAATACCGCTCTCATTTTTTTCATTCCCGTGATACATAACGTTTACGAAGAAACGGGCTTTTTGATTGCTGTCGTTCGCAAAATTCAGGATGACATTTTTACTGCCACCATTTTTTTCGGTTTTATACCAAACGGCACTTTCGATTACACCAGTGTATTTTCCAGCCTCGGTGATGAATCCGCCGCGTTGATCGTATGACTTGGCTTGTTCTTTGTTTAAATTAAACATGATTGTTCCTTTTATTGAGCCACTTTCGCGGCGGTTGGTTGAATGTTGTAATACTCACAAATTGCTTGGTCAATGGCAGATAGGTCGTTTTCCACAAATTCATCGCTGAACATTCCCATCGGGGTTTTTACTGTGTCCTGCCCGTTATTTCGTGTGCTGAACAAATAGTTTCCATTGATTACGTGGGTTCGCAACACAATGGTCAATAAGCCCTCTACAGTAATTTTTTCATCTAATAATTTCCCGATAGTCTTTGCTTTTACTTGTCCGCTTTCGGATGTGTCCGTGTGGCTCAACAAATACACTCGTTTATTGTTGGCAAGGCTGGATGCGCACATCAGAACATCGTAGTAATGACGCGCCATTTCTGTAAATTTCTCGTAGCCCTTTTCGGAACTTCGGTTCATGAACTCTTGCGCCAATAGGTACTGAAAATCATCAATTACAATGATGTCGCGCGCGGTCTTTTGCATTGCCTCAACAATTTTTGCGCTGTTACTACGCACCACAATATTTCCGCTCGGGTGCTCTTTGCTTGCCTCAACCCAATTTGCTTTAAATGGCAAAGGTTTTTTTACGCATTGGATAAGCAGCGTTTTTGCTGGGTCAAGGTTGCGTAGGCTTGCAGATTTGCCTGTTCCTGATTGCCCTAAAATCATTATTGCGATACTCATTTTTTACTCACTTTAAAAAGGTAAATCTGCTGTTAAATCGTCCACCACATAATCAAGCGGCTGTGTTTCATGCACCATTGGTGGCGTAGGCTTGACGTACAAGTCAGGTGCGCAGTCGTAGCATTGGCAACCAACAGGATGTGTCACGTAATCAGATACAAGGTTAAAATCCACATCACACCTCACAATTGATTGATAAAATATCGCATCACGCTTGCCACAATAAACACAACAACAAGCCACTTAAACGACCACCACAGATGCTTTTTCTCTGCGTGTGTGAATTGGTATGGATAGGCATCAGCAAACCAACCACGCACCATTTGAGCCCGATTAAACGCAGTGATTTTTTCGTTGGTTTTTGCTACGTTGTATGTATGTGTGTACATCACTCACCGCCTTTCATTTCTGACTCTTGTTTTTCTTCATCGGTACGACATTTTTCTTGCTCAAGAAATCGCTCAAAAAGCGCAACATTCTCAGCAAACTTTTTCGTTCTTTGTTCAATTGATTTTTCCAAACGCTCAAAGTTATCCATAATCAATGTTCCCAAACCAGCGCATCAAAATTACTTGATGCAACAAAATACGGCTCATCACCCGATGCGGACAATTGAGCGTTGAACTGCTCATCTGTTATTTCTTCCATCCCAAACAGCATCGAACCTAAAATCTCATCGCGCGCTTTATCTGTATTTGCGATAAATGTGTACCGCGAGTTTTTCAAAAGATGACGAGCCATTTAATATTCCAAAAAAGTGCTGGTTACCGATACTGCTCCAGCGTTCCCCTCCGTCATAAGCGTGGCACGGTGTTTCTGTGCTCATCTATGCTGCCGATTGAACGGTTTAATTTTTACTATCCAACCCAACTTTCACGCACACTGCATTCGTAATTTTCAATCGCTGATTTAAGCGTTTCTAAATCACTTGGATGCTTACGCTTAAACTTGATACACGAACCAACTCAGCAATGCTTTCTTTGTACTGCTGAACCTGCGTTACGCCAGCGCGTTCAATAATCACGCGCGGTATTTTTTGCATTGACAAACCGCGAGCCTTGTTTCTAATTCGGCGATACTCGACCAAAAAACACGCTCTCTCATTACGTTTTTTTTTGCTTCTTTGTGATGTCCATTTCATTCTCCTTTAAGTAGGCTTATTGGTGGTGGCTGGTAGCGACCCAGCAAAATCAACCGTCCGGACGGATAACACACCACCAATAAACCTACTTCTTAAATCACCAGTATTTCCTACGAAGTTTGCTTTCGTACTCGTATAAAATAATGTTCACCACCAAGCCAATCACACCAACAAAGACAACCGCAAAATCACTCAGATAAAACATGCAAAAAATAATCAGAACATTTAGGCTAACAATCATTCGTCTAATTAGGACAAGGCGCTTTTTTGTCTTGAGTTTGTTGTCCAATTCAGTTCGCGTCATTGCCATTGTGTTTTCCTTGGTTGCTATGTCTAAACTTTTAAATCTTGGTAAAACTTTTTTGATGTGGATTGAGTTTTGCTATCTTCTAATCGGGATTGCATATTGGCTTATGTACGCTTACTACGATGCAAAAGACCTTGAACTCAGAAGCCAGCGAAAACAAGACATCAGAGACCGCAGGAAACAACTCAATACCATTCAAAAACAAATTAACAAACTTACTTATTAGCCAATCTACTCGCTCCTTTCGGCACACTTTCGATTCAACGTAAACGGGGCGGCTCGTTTAATCACTCTCCGAATTTCAACCCTGCGTTGCGAAACTCGGTGCGTTGTTGCCATGACTGAATTATTACAGATGTAATATTAAAAGTCAATAACAAATGTAATAAATATTGCAATAGTTGTATTATTTCCGCAATATCTTGTAAAATATCCCCCACGCTCGGCAGCAAAAGGGCGCAAAAAAATTGATTTGTTTATAAAATCGGTGCGTTAAATACAACAAAACTTAAGTTTTAACGGGCGTATAATTCCGCCATCAGTGATTTTTTGAATGAAAGGGGCTGATATGAAATATAGAATCGGCTTTATTGGCTGGAAAATCGCCGCACGTTTAGGTCTGCCATTGGGTTTAACTGTTAGAATTGCGCGTGATGAAGAAGCGGGCGTATGGTTGGCTCAGGGTGTCCACTATAATAATTTAATGGTTGAGGCGGATAATTTGGATAATCTGTTCAAAGAAATCCACAACTGCGCTATTGACCTAATCGAGATTGAACTTGGTATTAAGTCAGTTCCGCATCCCGAGTTCATTATCAAAGATGGGGTTGCCTTTGCATGAATGGCTACTATCAGCAAATCATTGCCGTGCTTAAAATGCACGGCTTTTGTTTAATCAGATGCGGGAAAGGCTCTCATCAAATATGGGGTAAGCAAGGTAACAAGCCATTTCCTGTGTCGGTCAACTGCCAATCTCGGCACATGGCCAATGAAATTATGAAGCAAGCGAGAATTAACCATAGATTTTGAGTAATTGGCTTGGACCGACAACTTTTCTTAGAAAATGCGAAAGCCAGTGTTTATGCGGTTCTTGCTTGTATCATATTTTGTAATCAAAAACCAAAAACCCGTGTAATCCTTTGTTTATCAGTGTTTCAGCGAAGTTTTATTAGTGGACCAAAAAAACCGCCGATAGGGCGGTTTGTGTTGTTTTTTAGTTGACAGTTGATTTAGCGGTGCTAAATGTGCAGTAAAAAACCCACCGAGAGGGTGGGTTTTAATTTGGCGAGATTGGCCGAATTAAATTATTGAATAGCAAATAATCTGATATTGTCTGTGTTGTACGGTTGGACAATAATATCTTGTTTTTCTAACTCTCCACTGATTTCAGAAATAGCTTTAGCGTGGGTATTTCCATCTATCGCGAATAACGTTTGCTTCGGTAGTTTGTGACGTATGCGCTTTACCTTGCCTACCCAAACATCACCGTGGCTATATACATCGTTTATTTTGGTAATTATATACTTGACTGAACAAGAAATAGAGGGTAAAATAATCGCATAAACTAAAACAAGGCGGTTATTATGTTTCAAGAATTTAACTCTTTATTTGATATGATGCAAGTTTTCTCTGATGAGAAAAAATGTGTTGACCATTTTCGTGCGGTTCGTTGGTCTAACGGTGTTGTATGCCCTCATTGTGGTTCTGTTGAGGTTTACAATCTGAAAGACGGCACAC